>Ga0315338_1000066_pt1 | contig 510409 bp, 464 predicted proteins | sample ASW8metaG_FD_204518 | JGI IMG/M metagenome (GOLD analysis project Ga0315338, IMG submission 204518) | Ammonia-oxidizing marine archaeal communities from Monterey Bay, California, United States - ASW #8 | ecosystem: Environmental > Aquatic > Marine > Coastal | place: USA: California | collected...
CCCGAACAGGACCGTGAAACGCCTTAGCGCCGATGATAGTGTGCATTCGCATGTGAAAGTAGGACATCGTCAGGCTCTCCAATACCAAAAAACCCCGCTCTCCTAATCAGAGGCGGGGTTTTTTATTCAGACCGGGTTCAGTTACTGAATCCTCTTTCGGTCAACAAAAAAGCCAGTTCATTTAGAACTGGCTTTTTTACTTTTTAGAGTGCCTGCTCGCCTTGATCGACATACAGGCCACTTCTTTTCTTTTACTTTAGAACACTGCAGTTTGAGCTGACCGATACCAGCACCTTGCCAAGTGCTGGCAGTGAGCGGGGATCTAATGACTTTCCTGTATTCAAGAAAGCAACTGATATGTCTCGGGCAGGATCGGCCCAGGTCACAATATTGATTAGTCCCAGATGTCCGTAGGCTTCACGTGCTTTTACACCAAACAAGGAAAACACGTTTTCGCCAAGCATGAAACCTGTGGAGAATCGAATCGGAATCATCAGCGTTTGGTCAATGGTGAGCGGACCAGCGGGTTTGGTCGCCAGCTTGATGGTCTCTTTTTCAAATAGCTGTTTGCCGTTGAAGTTTCCACCGTCGAGCATCATTTGATAAAAGCGGCTGACTTCATCGGCAGTGCCGTAAATGTTGCCAGCTGGGATACTGGCGTTCATGAATCCGGTGGTGTTTGATATGCTCGCCACTTTCTCGAATTCGATGTTAAGTGCTCTTTTGGCCAATACATTGATCGGGAATACTGGTGTCGCGCCTGTGCTGTAGTTGAAAGCAGCTGCATCGTGATGCTGCTGGTCCAAACCGTAGGTCAGGTATTTTGCACCGAGTGGTTTTGCGATGAATTCTTTCAAGGCTTCTTCAACAGACTTTCCGGTAACTCGTTTCACCAACTCGCCAAGGATGTAACCACCCACCAGTGCATGGTAGGCCTGCTGACTTCCGTCTCCACGATTGGTGTAGCCAGAGTTGATTAGGTCGATCACACTGTCCCACTTGAACAGCAAAGACGGGTGTGGATTGGTCATTGGGATTTGCGGTACACCTGCTCTGTGCGACAACACTTGGGCAATGGTGATGTTTTCTTTTCCATTGCAGGCAAATTCCGGAATGTAGGTGCCAATGGTGTGGTTCAGGTCGACTTTGCCTTGTTCTTGTAGTTTGTGAACAAGCATTGCCGTGATTGCTTTTGATGCAGAGAACAGACAGATTGGCGTGTCCGGTGTCATGAGAATTTGTTCGACGTCTTGGTCCGGATGATTCGGAGGCGGATTGCCCCTGGCGTGTCCGATGGACCGTTTTAATACGATCTCTCCTTGACGGCGAATCACCATACTCATGCCTGGTTGCAGGCCTGTTTTGTAGAAGCTTTCAACACTGTTCCAGATCGCTTCTACATTGTCGCGGGTCATGCTGACATCGTAGGGGCTGGTTTCTGCTTTGGAGTCAATCTGAGTGACGGAACCCACGTTCTTGGGAACGGAGACCGTGTTTGTTTTTTTAAACATAAATTGGCTTGTCTCGTTGTTGTAAGTATTTGTGTAACTTACAAGTATCATTCCAAGCGAAAGCCCCGGTCAATCAGGTTTTTAGGGGGCTTTCTCTAGGAGATGCATCGAGATTAGTTTGTACTCGCCGTATTTGTTTCGGTCGAGCCGTGAAGTTTGCGAACAAACGATTCAATGGGTTTGCTTGTGCTGCCCTTGAAAAAAAGCAGAGGAGACAATGTGCCGACCAGTGTGACGTGGTCTGTGCCTTCTACCTGTTCAATACTGGATTCATTGCCAGCATCTGCCAGGGCCTTGTGCAGTGCAACGCTGTTGCGTTCGATGCTGACCAATGTGTCGCTCTCGGGAATCAGGATCAATGACGGTGCGTTTTCTTTTCTCGAAAAATCAATGGGTTGAGATTTTTCCGGGTAGTCGGGGTGATTGAACACAGGTTGAACGTCGGTGTCCTTGATGGGGTAAATGTTGTAGGCACCGGCCAGGCCGATCAGCCCTTTGACGCTGGTTTTGTGCTCTACACCGGCTGCGTTTAGCCATCGCGGGTCAAGCGCCAACATGGCCGCGTTGTACGCGCCGGCGCTGTGCCCCATCATGATGAACTCCTCCGATGGCTTGTATTGCTGGTATTGGGCTTTGCTTAGTTCAGTTTTCAGGTGGGCGATACTTTGAGCCCCATCTTCGAGAAAGTCAGGGTATTTGACTTCGGGGTAGAGTCGATAGTTTGGTACGGCCGTGATGTAGCCCATGGAGGCGAGTCGGCGGCCCACGAATTCATACTCGGATTTGTCGCCCTTGTTCCAGCTGCCGCCGTAGAAGAAAACGATGACGGGTGTTGTGGTGAATTCTTCGTTCGCAGAGTCTGGCAAGTACAGGTCATATTTCAGTTTTGGGTGTTGTCCGAAGGCGATGTCTTCTTGTACCTCGGCACCATAGATTTTGGACACAGAGTTCACGACCTGCAGGGCGGAGCAGCCGCCCAGCAAAATAAGAGGGATAACTTTTAGTGAGCGAATGAATAGTCGGCTAGTTTTCATGGAATGCTACAGTGGGTGTGCGCTAGAAGGCGCAGGTCAATGGTGATGCTTTATATTAAACACAATTTCATGACAGGGTGATACGAATGGCGACAATTGATTTGAGCAAACCAGTGTGTGTGACCGGCGCGTCTGGCTACATTGCAAGCTGGATTGTGAAATATTTGCTGGATGATGGCTTCACTGTGCATGCCACTGTGCGGGATTCGAACAAGTCTGGCTCGGTTGCGCATTTGTGGAAAGCAGCAGAAGGCGCCAAGGGCACGTTGAAGTTGTTTGATGCAGATTTGGTAAAGCCTGGTAGTTTTCAGGCGGCAATTGAAGGTTGTGAGTTGGTGATTCATACTGCGTCACCCTTCGTGATCAAGGACATTACTGATCCTCATGAAGCCTTGATTCGTCCAGCTGTGGAGGGTACTGCGAATGTGTTGAGTTCTTGTAATGCCGTACAAACAGTGCGGCGTGTGGTGTTGACCAGTTCAGTGGCCTCAATTTATGGCGATGCAGTCGAGATACTAAAAGCGCCAGGCGGCGTGTTTACTGAAAAGTTGTGGAATACCACCAGCAGTGAAGGTCATCAGCCTTACTCCTATTCGAAGGTGATGGCTGAACGAAAGGCCTGGGAAATTTGCAAGAACCAGTCGGCTTGGGATCTGGTGACAATCAACCCGAGCTTGGTGATGGGACCTTCCCTGACAACCCAAACCCAGTCAACCAGTATCGATGTCATGCGCGACTTGGGCAGTGGTCGCCAGCGCACGGGTGTGCCAATGATTGAATTTGGGATTGTTGATGTTAGGGAAGTCGCTCGTGCGCATATTCTGGCAGGCTTGAATCCCAAAGCCGAAGGGCGGTTTATTTTGAGTGCCCACACGGCGAGTCTGTTGCAAATGGCGACGATTCTAAGAACTCGTTTTTCGAAGTATCCTTTGCCGACCAAACAACTGCCCAAGTTCTTGGTGAAGTTGGTGGCGCCGATTGCAGCGGGTGTGAGTCGAGAGTTTATTCAGAAGAACGTAGGGTATGCCTTGCGTTTTGATAACTCTCGATCAACTTCCTTGCTGGGCGTGAAATATCGGCCTTTGACTGAAACTTTGTGTGATCACTTTGCGCAAATGATTGAGGATGGTTTGTTGAAACGTCGTTGATTTCATGGATTGAAATTATTGACCAAGCCCTGCTCCCAAATGTGCAGGGCTTTTTTTCGAGCGCTGCTCCAGCGGTATTGTCCCAATTCGCCTGTGCCTTGAATAACCCTATGGCACGGGATGAGGTAGCCCACCGGATTTTTTGCAATGGCGCTGCCTACTGAGCGGCTGGCTTTGGGTTTGCCAAGCATGTTTGCAATTTGCTGATAGCTGGCCAGCTGGGCAGCAGGCAGGTGAACCAGCGCTTGCCAAACCTGCAGTTGAAAGGGTGTTCCCCTCAGGTTCAGAGTGACAGTGTCTTTACGGTTGTGGAGGCCGAATATTCGATCTGCCAGCAACTGCATGTCATCATGAGACTCAACAAGGTCTGCGTTGGGGTACAGGGCTGTGATTTCCCGATGCCATGCTTCGTAAGGGAGCGTGGCTGTTTCAAATTCCAGACTGTTGATGCCTTTGCCTGTTGTGCACAGGAACACGGGACCGAAAGGGCTGCTTGCCTGGCCGGTGGTCAGTTTCAACCCTTTTCCATGTGTTTTGATTTCACCAGGGCTGAACGCCTCAAATTTGATCATCAGGTTGTGTAGTTTGCTGCTGCTTGGCAATCCGAGTTCGAGAGAGGCTGACAGATTACTGTGCCCGTTCTGAATCAGTTGCCTTGCATGGTCTTTTTGAAGGCAGTGAAAAAATTGTTTTGGGCTGATTCCTGCCCAAGCGGTGAATACGCGCTGCAGGTGTGCTGGCGAGGTATTGAGTTTGCCTGCCAATGCTGTCAACGTTGGCTCCACGGCTTTGCTGTGTTGTTCAAGTATTTGAATGGCTTGTTCAACCAGACGATAGTGTTTGCTCAGTTCAAGTTGTTTCACGTCACGGTGCTGAATGGTTATTCACTTTGTCAGTGTGTTTCTTACTCGGTGTTAGGGCAATCTGTTTCTTGCGCAAATTCGAAGTTGGGCGCACAGTGTCTGAAGAAATTTACTCACAAGTTACATTCCTTTTCTGAGGTGCTTTTCTATATCTTGTGGGTATTGTTCGATTTATGAATCTAAAAGGAGTGTGTCTTAGTATGAGGGGTAACAAATAAACACTCTAGATCAGTTATCGCACTATCTATTCGAGAGGCCAAAAGGCCCTGAGGAGACATCCATGACCGGTTTTCTGCCCAAGAATTCCACTTTGAAATTCGCTGTTTTATCTGCCCTGTTGTCCATGCATGGGTTTTCGAATGCGGCCGGTTCTTTTGAAGGACCCGTTGGTATCGAAGGGCGATGGGCCATGGAAGTCACTGTTGGTGCGTCGATGCGCACCAAGGATGCAGATGAGTCTTTGGTATTCATCGGTAACGGGGGCAAGGCGTCTAGTGGCACGGTGGATGACGGTAACCTGAATTACAGCAAGGGCGATGTATTCAATGCCGTTGCCAAGGCTGTGGGCGAACTTGAACTGAAGAAGGACAACTACGGTGTTTTTATTCGGGCCAAGGCGTTTTCGGACTTTCACAATCGAAGCAACCGGGTACCCCATGGTTCATCGAACAATGGATTTCGTCCCAATGAGCCTTTGAACGACAACGGTTTCGACAAAGGCACCAAGTTTGAAGATGCGCAGTTTCTGGATGCGTATTTCTTTGGTGACTTTGAGCCATTGGGCAAACCCATGACGCTGAAGGTTGGCAACCAGGTGGTGACTTGGGGCGAGGCTTTGTTTGTGTTGGGCGGTGTAAACCAGTATTCCAACTTCGACTCGGCCGCGCTGCGTCGCCCTGGCGCGCAGCTGAAAGAAGTGTTTCTGCCCATTCCCCAGATATCTGCCAACATTCAAGCCACCGATGAGCTTTCGATCGAGGGCTTTATTCAGTTGAATCACGAGAAGGTGGTTGCCGACGGCTGCGGTACTTTCTTCTCGCAGGCTGACTTGTTGAACTGTAATTTCCAGGGTGCGCCGATTAACCCGGGTATTTTGAGTACTCCAGCAGGTGATATTGATTTCACGGGATATGACGATCAGCAGAGCTTCTCCGGTGGCGGTACGATCAATGCGGGTGGAGTGCCGATTGATACAACCCTGTTCTCTGGTTTAGGTCCGCTAACTGGATTGCTGGCGGGATTCACCGGGCTGCCTGCCGATTTGAGTGGTTTGAATTTCCGTATGGCTCAATTGGCAGATCGTCGACCCAAGGATTCTGGTCAAGTGGGTTTGTCGGGTCGCTACTATGCGGGGGAGATTGGCACGGAGTTTGGTGCTTATCTCGTGAATTATCACCAGAGAATTCCAAATCTGTCTTTGAAAAAGACGCCCTCGGGCTTTGACGGCTCCTTGTTCAATGGCCTGGAAGTGGCAGGACAGAGTGTTGTGAATCCTCTGTCGTATTTCTTTGATTATGGTGCGGAAAACATTCAAGTCGCCGGTATTTCAGCGGCCACTGAATTGTTCGGTTATTCTGTTTTTGGTGAGGTCAGTTACACCAAAGATTTTCCTGCCGCGTATAACACCGCCGATTTGTTGAAGGGCGGAGCTACCGGTGACGGACCGTTGGCCCGATATGGCGACAATGCTCAATTCCCCGTTGGATCAATACTGCCCGGCTCAAAGCCACTGGATAAAATCCAGGCGCAAATGTCGACTATTGCTTTGTTCCCGCGCCGCTTGGGTGCAAGCCAGGTTGCGGTGATTGGTGAGATTGGCGCGCAAATGTGGCGCGGTATTGGCGATCCTTTCACCAGCGAGCGTTTCGGTCGTTCGCCCGCATTTGGTGCCGGTGCCCATGCTACTTACAATGGCGGTGATTGCAACGCCGGTGTGAATCCAAATTCACGAAACTGCGCGGTTGATGGATATGCCACTGAAACAGCTTTTGGTTACCGCATATTGTCTGTTGCGCAGTATCCGGATGCGATTTTTGGGGTAACACTGGCGCCGCGTATTTTCTTCTCGCATGACTTCAAGGGTTATTCCGCCGATGGCGTGTTTCTCGAAGATCGCATGAATCTGGGCTTGGGTGTGCGCGCGGAAATTCAGTCAGCCAAGTATTTCGCAGAAATGAATTACAGCATGTTCAATGACAAGGCTTATTTTGATCCATTCAAAGACCGTGACTTCCTGTCTTTGGTAGTGGGCGCCAACCTGTAATAAGGTGGAATGTAAGGGGTGAGCCATTCAAGGTTTGTTTTTAGGAGAGTATTGAAATGAAATTGATGAAGATCAAGCAGATGGCCGTGTCCCTAGCGCTGCTGGGCACTGCAGTCACTGCGAATGCGCAGTCGGCAGATTTTTCAAAGCTGGGCACCACGCTGACCCCAATTGGTGCGGAAAAAGCAGGCAATGCTGCAGGCACGATTCCCGAGTGGAAGGGTGGCATTACCAAGCCCCCGGCTGGTTTTGATGCAGCCAAAGGTTATGTGGATCCATTTGCGGCTGATAAGCCCACCTTGACCATCAGTGCCGCAAACATGGAGCAGCACAAGGACAAGTTGGCGCCTGGCCAAATGGAAATGATGAAGCGTTACCCAAGCTACAAGATCAATGTGTATCCAACGCAGCGCACTGCTGCGTATCGTGCTGATGTGTACAAGTTCGCCAAGGAAGAAGCGGCAGGTATCAAGCTGGCCGAAGGTGGCAACGGTATTGTTAACCTGAAAAAATCAAATGTGCCATTCCCGATTCCTGCAGATGGCATTCAGGTGATCTGGAACCATTTGATGCGTGACCTTGGTGGTTCAATCACCCGTTATTCTGCAGATTTTCCTGTTCAAACCAACGGCAGCTTTACTGTGGGCAAGCGCACGGAAACCATTTCCTATGCGTCGTTCATGGCTGACCCGGAACCCAACCGCATTTTCTATTACTTGAACCAGACAACCGCGCCTGCAAATGCTGCGGGCGAAGTGGCTTTGGTACACGAGCCATTGAACCAGGTTCAAGAACCGCGCTTGGCCTGGCAGTACAACCCAGGGCAGCGTCGCGTGATTCGCGCGCCTGAATTGGCCTATGACTCACCAGGTATCGGTGCAGATGGTCTGCGAACCAACGACGACTTTAACGGTTTCAACGGTTCACCGGACCGTTACAACTGGAAGTTGGTGGGCAAAAAAGAAATGTATGTTGCCTATAACAATTACAAGTTGACCAGCAAGGCGCTGAAGTACAAAGACATCATTCAAACCAATCACGTGAATCCGGATTTGCTGCGCTATGAGTTGCATCGTGTGTGGGTAGTTGAAGCGACATTGAAGCCCGGTGCTCGCCACATTTACTCCAAGCGTGTGTTTTTCATTGACGAAGATTCATGGGCTGTGTTGCATGCGGACCAATACGATGCACGTGGTGGATTGTGGCGTGTTCGTGAAGTGTATGGCGTGCAGTTGTATGACGCGCCTGCATTTGGCCCTGCTGGTGAGGTGATTTACGACTTGCAGGCTCGTCGTTACCTGGTCAACGCGTTGACCAACGAGGAAAAGCCCGTTGAATTCGGCAAGAAGTATACGACCGCAGATTTCTCGACCGCTGCATTGCGTCGCATGGGTCGTTGATTCGGTCTCGCAGTGCCGGGTGCCAAGTGCATACCCGGCCTGTGAACATTAATTTTTTGTGACCCAGGGAAATGGATTCTCTGGGTTTTTTCAAATTGGAGATGGCATGAATAAGCCACTGTTGCGCGCGACACTGCTCGCCCTTGGATTGTGCGCAAGTCAAGTCAGTTACGCATTCAAGGATCCTTTGGAGTTGCCTGCGATACAGGCGCCCAAAGCTGCGAAAGCGCTGTTGCTGAATGCAACTTCCCAAGGCAGCAATGTGCTGTTGGTGGGCGAGCGAGGCATTATTTTAAAGCGTGATTTTGCCGCAGGTGATGCCGCGCAGGGTGTGAAGGACAACGAGGGCAAGGTGTGGACCCAAGCGAAGGTACCCGTGTCTGTAAACCTGACTGGCGTGGTTTTTGTGAATGATTCCTTGGCGTTTGTGGTGGGCCACGACGGCGTGGTGTTGAAGTCGACCGATGCAGGCGCCAGTTGGACCAAGGTGTTTGACGGCATCAAGGCCAATGAACAGGTGGTTGCGGCTGCCAAGAAGAAAATGGATGACATGCAGAGTCGCTATGACGCTGCAAGTCCTGCAGAGCAAGACAAGATGAATGAGGCGCTGGAAGCTGCCACATTTGCATTTGAAGATGCTGAAGCGGGTGCACGTTTCGGACCTGCACGCCCGATGCTGGATGTTTGGTTCAAAGACGCAAACACAGGCTGGGTGGTTGGCAGCTACGGACAGATTTTTGAAACCAACGATGGTGGTTCAAGCTGGAACCTGATTGCAAACCGCTTGGACAATCCGGATTTCAGGCACTACAACGGTTTGTATGGCGACGACACCGGTTTGTTGTTGATCGCAGGGGAAGCTGGTCGTGTCTACATTTCCAATGACTTCGGTGCCAGTTGGACACGGTCTGAGACCGGCTACAACGGACACTTTTATGGCACCGTTGTGACACGAAATGAGCAAGGCCAACCCATTGTTTTTGCCTACGGCTTTGGTGGCAATGTGTATCGCCTTGGGGCGGGTGCGACAGATTGGTGGCAGCTGAAAAGCCCGACCAAAGAAAGTTTGGTTCAGGGAATCACGGTTGGAAAAACAGCCTTGTTCGTTGATCAGAAAGGCCGATTGGTGAGCACTGATGAAGCGGGCACTGTTTTGAAAATGGTGAGTGTCGAGGAAGGCAAGCCCGTGACTGGAATGGCTTTGGTGAATAACACATTGGTATTGAGTGGCCAGAACGGCCCCAGAACCATCGCGATGCCGCGCTAACTGGAAGAACCGTTATGAGTAATCAACAAGAATTGGGTAAGGTCGAGCGGTTTTTCGAGTCGATTTTGTTTGGACATCGCAAATTGGTGATTGCGGTATTTGCGATTTTGTCCGTGTTTTTTGCATATCACGCGGTGCAACTGCGACCCGACGCATCGTTTCAGAAAATGGTACCGGTTACACATCCGTTCATTGCCAATTACCTGAATTACGAGAATGAACTACGCCCGCTTGGTAACGTGCTTCGGATCGCTGTTCACAACAAGAATGGCACGATTTACGAAGCCGAGTTTCTTGAAAAACTCCGCCTGATTACAGACGAGGTGTTTTATATCCCCGGCGTGGACCGTGGAAACTTGAGTTCGATCTGGACTCCGAACGTGATGTGGAGGCAGGTGACTGAAGAAGGCCTGAGGATGGGGCCAGTGATCGGGCAGGGATTCTCGGGCACACCGGAGCAAATCGAAGCGGTGAAGGCCAACGTAGAGCGTTCCGGTCGAATTGGTTCACTGGTATCGAATGATCAGCGTTCGGCGATTATTTTGGCACCTCTGCTGGAAGTGGATCCTGATACAGGCGAAAAACTGAGCTATGGAAAGTTGTCTGAACGAATCGAAGAGTTGATTCGCGACAAATACCAAAGTGATGACATATCAATTCATATCACTGGTTTTGCGAAAGTGGTCGGTGATTTGATTGAAGGCGCCAAGGACATCGCAGGATTTTTTGCGATCACTTTCGTACTTACCGTGATTTTGTTGCTTTGGTATTCGCGTTGCTGGAAGAGTACCGCGGCCACAATTTTTTGCTGTTCGTTGGCGGTCATCTGGCATTTGGGTTCGGTCAGCTTGCTAGGCTTCGGTCTGGATCCATATTCTATTCTGGTGCCGTTTCTCACGTTTGCGATTGGCGTAAGTCATGCGATTCAAAACGTACGAACCATGGCAACCGAGCGTTTTCACGGCGCAGACAAAATTGAAGCGTCCAAAGCCACTTTCCACCTGCTGTTTATTCCTGGCTCCGTGGCTTTGTTGGCCGATGCGGTTGGTTTCTCGACACTGTTGGTGATCGAGATTGGCGTGATTCGCGAATTGGCGATCAGCGCATCAATCGGCGTGGCTGTGATTATTTTTACGAAAATGTTCTTGCTGCCGGTGTTGATGAGTTTCACGGATGTGACCGAGCGTGGCTTAAAGCAAGTAGCCAAGCAGGAAGCCAGCAAGCACACCGTGTCGCATTTCCTGTCGCGCCTGACAGAGAAAAAGGTGGCTTACAGCGTAAGCGCTGTTGCTGCGCTGATTTTGGTGGCAGGCTTGTTTGCCTCAGCTGACATCAAGATTGGTGACCTGGATCCAGGTGCACCAGAACTGCGGCCCGATTCACGTTACAACCAAGATGTGAAGTTTTTGGTGGAAAACTATTCCACCAGTTCAGACGTGTTCGTGGTGATGGTCGAAACACCGGCAGGTGAATGCGGTGCTTATCCTGTGGCTTCAGTGGTGGACCGCTTCCAGTGGGAAATGGAAAACCTGGAGGGCGTCGAGGGTACGGTGTCACTGTTCACGGTGATGAAAAATATCATCGCTGGGTTTAACGGTGGCAATCCGAAATGGTTGGCAATTTCCCGCGACCGTTTCATTTCAAACGGTGCCCACAAGAATATTCCGACCAGTTTGTACAACTCGGAATGTTCGATGACACCGGTTATTCTGTTTTTGTCTGACCACAAGGCGGAGACCTTGGAACGTGTTGTGGCCAAGGTTCAAGCCTTTGCAGCCGAGAATGATTCAGCGGATGCAAAATTCATTCTTGCGGCCGGCAACAGCGGGATTGAAGCGGCCACCAACATCGTGGTTGAACAGGCTCAAAAAACAATGTTGCTGCTGGTATACGGTATTGTCGGTGCCTTGGTGTGGTGGGAGTTCAAGAGCTTCCGCGTGATGCTGGCCATCATGATCCCATTGTTCATTACCGAGGTGCTGTGCAAGGTGATCATGGTCCAGTTGAATCTGGGCATTAAAGTGGCGACTTTGCCGGTGATTGCGCTGGGTGTTGGTATTGGGGTTGATTACGGTATTTACATTTATAACCGTTTGGAAAGCTTCCTTGCCAAGGGCCTGAACTTCAAGGATGCATACTTTGAAACCCTGCGTTCCACGGGTGTCGCAGTGGCATTGACTGCGGTGACCTTGGCTTTGGGTGTGTTCACCTGGGCGTTTTCTGCCATCAAGTTTCAGGCAGACATGGGTATGTTGCTGGCCTTCATGTTCCTGTGGAACATGGTCGGTGCGGTGATTCTGATTCCCGCGTTGGTGCGTTTGTTCGCGTTCGGTGCGGTGAAGAAAAGGTTTGGACCTTCAGTGGAAGGCCCGGGCCGATAACTGGAGTCGTCACGATCTCAGGGGCGGCTTCGGCTGCCCTTTTTTTTGCAGCTTGGTGTTTGTGGTAACCTCCACAAATCACAATTATTTGCCGACTTCTGCCATGCAGTTTCCAGCACTTCCCGCGATTCCTCATCCTTTGCAATTCAAGTCCGTGACTTTCACCGCCTTGAAACCGGGTCCCAAACTGATCGTGTTAGGCGCTGTTCACGGCAATGAAGTGTCAGGCAGCAAGGCGATTCTAAAAATGATTGCTGAGTTTGAAAGTGGCGATCGCCTGTTGCAAAAGGGGCAGCTCACTTTTGTGCCAATCACCAACCCGCTGGCGTATAACCGTAAGCAGCGAAATGGGGACCGGAACCTGAATCGCAACCTGACACCCACCCAAACCCCGGTGGACTTTGAAGACCACGTGGCCAATTGGTTGTGCCCTTTGCTGGCCGCACACGACGTGTTGCTGGACATTCACAGCTTTCAGAAAGGCGATGTACCTTTTGCCTTGTTTGGCCCCAAAAACAACAACAGCAAGCTGGAATCTTTCACGCATCAAGAGGCTGAGCGCGGCTTGGCACTGCGTTTGGGAGTATCAAGGTTTGTCGACGGCTGGCTGGATACCTATGCAAAAGGTGTTGCCAACCGAGTGGCGTTGCTGAAAAAAACTGGTGCGTCTGGTGAGGGTTTGAACACGGACCCGCGTTACGGCATGGGCACTACCGAGTGCATGCGTTCAAGCGGTGGTTATGCAGTAACCCTGGAATGTGGCCAACATGAGGACCCCAACGGACCAGACGTTGCTTACAAGGCGATCGAAAATACACTGATTCATCTCGGTATGATCGAAGGTGCACCAGTGGATGCGGTAACCAACTACCAGCACCTCAGTTTGATTGAGGTCAACGACAAGCAGCATATTGATGATCAGTTCGTGCGGGCCTGGTCGAGCTTTGATCCGATTCGCAAAGGTGAGTTGATTGGCATTCGGCACAACGGCGATGAAGTGCGTGCCAGCCGAGACGGCTTCATTGTTTTTCCCAACACCTTGTCGCAAGCCGGGCAGGAGTGGTTCTACATTGCAGTGTCCAATACCCAACCCTAAATGAGGGGAAAGTGCGTAATTTTTCCTAAAATAGCGCATCAAATGACTACAAATAAGTGATTGAAATATATCACTTTCCGGATTGAAAGCCGGTAGCCCTTTTGGTCCAATATCGAGTGTGATCAAGGGTATCCAAAAAACAATGAACAGTTTTTCAAACAACATTTACAGCGCAGACCGAATTAACCAGTCGGTTGCAATGCTGGGTGGCGCGACGGCACAGTCGTATGGTGCCGTGGGTCTGAGCAAACCTGCAGTCGACACAGCGCTAGTTGCGGCTATGCAGGAGTTGGTTGCGAGTGGTGCGCAAGCCGATCTGGTGCATGTCAACTCAGACGGTGCACCTGCAGTGGCCAAACCTTTTGTCGACTCATCCGGTTCGGTATCCATACCCAACGCGCCTGTTGGATTTGCCCTTGATGAGCAGTTTGAACCTGCAGTTTTTTCCCAAGCGAATGCAGTTGAGGACTCTGAACTGATGTCTCGCTACGAGGTCGTTGAAACAGAACTTCTCGCCCCGTTCGGTTTTGGTATTGTTCAAAATAGCGCCACTGGCGATGCAGATGCTCTTGCCGAGGGATCCACTACAAATACTGGTTCCTCTTTGTTGAGTTTCATAGAGCAGGTCATTGCGCAAGCCCAGGCTTCCCAACAAGAATTCAACAGTTCACTGGACGGCGGCCGTCAAGGTTTCATTCGAGAGTCAATCGACGACGTTGCAAGTGGAGTAGGGGACGCTTTGCGCACCACTTTGCAAGACAATGTGGCCGGTCGTGGCCGTGAACTGGTCGCTGACGGGATTGATCTGACTGGTTTGTCAGTGTTGAATCCTGTGGCCGAACCGCTGTTGAATACAGATTACTATGCCGAATCTGCTGCGGTGATTAACGGTACGCTGAACCTGGTGATTGCGCCGATCGGTTCATTTAATCTGCCACCATTGGGTCCGGTGATTGCCAATCCTCAAGATGAAATCGCGAGTTTCGCAAGCTGATTTTGAAAACCCAAAGGCGGTAAAAGGCCGCCTTTCCTCCCTTTCCACAAGCGTTTGAATTGCGTGGGCTTGATTCAGAATGAAGACTGGATCAAGTTCAATGGCAGTTCTACGCATGAATTACAACAATCAACGCACACAGGGTGAATCATCGACTGAGATGATCGAGATTCTGTTGTTCACTTTGGGTGGACCCGAGACTTTTGGTTTGAATGTGTTCAAAATTCGGGAAGTGACCGAAATTACACAGGTAACCCAGATTCCCGGGCAGCAGGGCGCGATGGATGGGGTAATTTCCCTTCGTGGTCAGGTGTTGCCAGTTGTCTGTCTGGGTGATGCGATCGGCATGTCCAATGGCGAACAAAACACAAAACTGATTATTTCTGAATTCGCGTCGCGCTCTGTGGCTTTTGCAGTGACCAACGTAGACAAGATCATTCGGGTGCCTTGGTCTGACGTCAAACCGCCACAGCAGTATGACGCAGAGCAGGGGGCCGTATTTGGTGTGGTTATGTTGGACAATGGCAACTTGGTGTCCTTGGTGGATATTGAAAGTGTGTGTCATCGGGTACTGCCGGAGAAAGATGCGAGCACGGTGTCAACCGGGTTCGAGCTTAATAGCGCAGGCCCCGTATTTTTCGTGGACGATTCGATTGTGGCCCGCCGCAAGATTAGTGAGGTGCTGGACACCATGGGTTTGCAGCACAGCCATGCGGTCAATGGAGTGGAAGCTGAGCAAAAGTTGCTGGCCATTGCTTCAAGCGCAGAGCAGAGCGAAAGCCGCATTCAGGACAAGGTTTCACTGGTGTTGGTGGATGAGGAAATGCCCATCATGGACGGCTGTACACTGACTCGAAAACTGAAAGGTGATCCGCGTTTCAAGAACATTCCCATCATCATGTATTCGTCTCTGACTTCTGAAGAAAATGCGCGCCGCGGTATTGATGCCGGGGTGAATATTTATGTGAAGAAGTTCGACTCCACCTCATTGTCGAATGCGATTGGTCAACTTTTAACGCACGCCTGAAACGCCGGCCAGGCAAAGCGCTACACTTCGATTCATTGTGGTGTGGCCTTTGAGCTGGTGACAAATTGACGAATACCTTCTCTGATTTTTCCAGCGACTTTCTTGCGCTGTTCGATGCAGTTGCCTGCGATTTAAAGCGCGACGGTTACAGCATTCAACGCAATGCCCTACCAAGGGCTCTGATTGATGCCTTGCGGGAAACCTTGCTGGCATTCAAGCCAGAACAATTCAAACAGGCCGGCGTTGGGCGAGCTCGGCAACACATGGCCAACTCAGGTATTCGCAGCGATGAGATTTCCTGGATTGAATGTAATGCAGGTGCACAAGGGCAATGGCTGGATTTTTCTGCACAAATGCAGCGTTATTTGAACCGCGCCTTGATGTTGGGCCTGTTTTCATTTGAATCACATTTCGCCCACTATGCGCCAGGCGCATTTTACAAAACCCATGTGGATGCTTTCAAAGGGCAAGCCAATCGCATGTTGTCGGTGGTCTTGTATTTGAATGAGGATTGGTTCGACGAGAATGGCGGCGAGATGGTGCTTTACTCCGATTCACAACCGACCCAAACCCTTTGCAAGGTCAAGCCCGAACCTGGCACGCTCGCCGTGTTTTTGAGCGAGGACTTTCCACACGAAGTGTTGCCAGCGAATCGTGATCGATACAGCATAGCGGGTTGGTATCGGGTGAATACGTCTGTTGCAGGCCGTATTGATCCACCTGCTTGAACGAACCTCGGGCAAGCGACTACCAGTTCAGTAGTTTGGGTCCCAGAAAAGCACCCAACGCACCGCACAGCATGATCCCTAGGGTGTACCAGATCGCAATGAATGGTGCAGCGGGTTCTGTGCAGGCCAAGGCGTACACAAGTGCTGCAACCGCCCCGGAAAACAAACCACAGGCCGCGCCAGCGAGTGGCAGATTGGTGGGCGCCAGTCCCTTCATGGTCCAGAAAGAGCCTGCCATGACTGGCAATGACAATCCAAGAATCGCCCAAGGGCAGACCAGCCAGGAATGTCCCATCAACGCAGCAGCGCGTTCCGATTCCGGTGTGCCGAGATACGACAGGAATCCGGCGGAAAACATGATCAGGACCACGCCCAGCACCGCATACATGGCCTGTACTCCGGATGCCCCTGGTTTGCCTAATCGACTGACCATCCAAGCGGCAGCCAAGGCAAGAGTACCTGCATAGACAATCTTGATCCATGGGCCCGGCTCGAAAAACATTTCATTTGGAATCATGCCCAGAACGGCCAACACCGCGCTGGCGGCAACCAAAGCGCCAGCCAGTGCCGCCGGCAAAAGTCGCCGAGCCACTGATACAGTCGGTGCTGGTCCAGCCTCCCGGCTCAGCATGTTAATCAAGTCATCTGTTTTCATGTCTCGCTCCTGACCAGTTCTGTCAGTAGTTTTAATCCCCGGTGTACCTGAACTTTCAAGGCCGCCACCGATACACCACTTCGTTCTGACGCCTCGATCATCGACAGCCCTTCAATCTTGGTCAGCAAAATGGCTTGCTTTTGCGCTGCCGGCAATTGGTCAAGCAGTATTCCAAGGTCTCTTTTCGAGGGCAATTCCTCAACTGCAGTGGGATGTTGGTCCTCGGTCAGGTCTTCCAGAGAGTCATTGAGGTTGTCCCTGCGTCCACGCCTGCGCCACAGATCCACCAGCTTGTGGCGCGCGATTGCAAAAACCCAACTGCTGACGGGCAGGTTCTCATCGTAGGTGCCTCGCTGCGTATGCAGCGCCAACAAGGTTTCTTGCACCAAATCCTCCACTTCGTCGGGCAGGGTCTGTAGCCGCCGGCTGTAAAACTTCCTCAGTCGCTGCGCAATTTTTGCCAGTGATTCGCGATAGGCCTGCGAATCGCCACGTTGCGCGCGCAACCAAAGTGGTTTGAGCGACATCTCAAAGTCGTCCTGAACCACTACACGATGGGATTCGTTGGGGGAATTCATTTGGTTACAAGAATGGATGATTTTATTGTTGACCGACACTATCACAGTTCTGGTCAAGGCAAGGTAATCTGTAGCCCCTATAATACTTTCTGTCTTAAACACTCGCCAGCATTGGGGGAACACAATTATGCAATCAATCAAAACACGTGCAGCAGTGGCCTGGGGGCCGGGCCAACCATTGAGTATTGAAGAGGTGGACCTGATGCCGCCGCAAAAAGGCGAAGTGTTGGTTCGGATTGTTGCCACTGGTGTGTGCCATACCGATGCGTATACATTGTCGGGTGACGATCCTGAAGGTATTTTCCCTGCAATTCTGGGCCACGAAGGCGCAGGCGTTGTCGAAGCCATTGGCGAGGGCGTAACCAGCCTTGCTGTGGGCGACCATGTGATTCCCCTCTACACGGCGGAATGCCGTGTGTGCAAATTTTGTACATCCGGCAAAACCAACCTGTGCCAGGCCATTCGTGCCACTCAGGGTAAGGGTTTGATGCCCGATGGTACTACCCGTTTCTCCAAAGACGGCAAGCCGATTTTCCATTACATGGGCACTTCGACATTTGCAGAGCACACGGTGGTACCGGAAATTTCGCTGGCCAAAATTGATCCCAATGCACCGCTGGAAAAAGTGTGTTTACTGGGTTGTGGTGTGACCACAGGCATTGGTGCCGTGCACAACACCGCCAAGGTAAAAGAGGGCGACACGGTTGCAATTTTCGGTTTGGGTGGCATTGGTTTGGCTGCGATCATTGGTGCTGTGCAGGCGAAGGCCAGCCGCATTATAGCCATTGACATCAATGAGGACAAATTCGCGATCGCCAAAAAACTGGGTGCAACCGACTTCGTGAATCCCAAGGATCACAGCAAACCAATTCAGGAAGTCATTGTTGAAATGACCGACGGCGGTGTTGATTTCTCGTTCGAATGCATTGGCAATGTGAATGTGATGCGTTCGGCGCTCGAGTGCTGCCACAAAGGGTGGGGCGAGTCTGTGATTATCGGCGTGGCGGGTGCAGGTCAGGAAATATCTACACGCCCGTTCCAGTTGGTAACCGGCCGTGTCTGGCGCGGCAGTGCATTCGGTGGCGTGAAAGGACGTACTGAATTGCCCGGTTATGTGAATCGTTTCATGAACGATGAAATTGACCTGGATACATTCATTACGCACACCATGCCACTTGAGCGCATCAATGAGGCGTTCGACTTGATGCATGAAGGCAAGTCCATTCGCACAGTGATTCATTTCTGATATGAAAACCATTAGCAGTGTTCAATGTTTTGCTGGTTTGCAGAACCAGTATGAGCATGTGTCTGCCACACTGAACTGCACCATGCAGTTCAGCGTGTTCCTGCCGCCACAAGCGCAGGCTGGCCAACGTGTGCCTGTTTTGTACTGGTTGTCCGGACTAACCTGCACTGACCAGAACTTTGCCACCAAGGCCGGGGCACAGCGTGTTGCAGCCGAGTTGGGCATCGCAATTGTGATGCCCGACACCAGCCCGCGTGGTGAAGGTGTGCCTGATGATGCAGACAAGGCTTATGACTTCGGATTGGGGGCTGGCTTTTATGTCGACGCCACACAGGCACCGTGGAATACCCATTACCGCATGTACAGCTACATCGTGGATGAGCTTCCAGCGCTGATTCAAGCGCAGCTGCCCGTGAACGAAGTGCGTTCGATTTGTGGCCATTCCATGGGTGGACATGGCGCTTTGACTATCGCCTTGAACAATCCGACCCGATACAAATCGGTCAGTGCTTTCTCGCCGATTGTCAGCCCGATTGAATGTCCATGGGGCCAAAAAGCCTTGGGCTTGTATCTGGGGGACGATCGGGCTGCATGGCAGCGTCACGACACTGTGGCCTTGATACGCAGCGGTGCTGCCCAGTTGCCAATGCTGCTTGATCAAGGCTTGTCAGACAACTTCCTCGCCAGCCAATTGAAGACTGAGCTGCTGGAAGCCGCGTGTGCTGAAACCGGTTACCAAGCGCAGATCCGTTATCAGGCAGGTTATGACCACAGCTATTTTTTCATTGCCACCTTTATTGAAGACCATTTGCGTTTTCATGCGCAGTACCTGAAATAAGTCCCTTGTGCGTTGATTTCTTCACATTAAAAACAGGAAGAATTTGAGATGAGCAAATCGCTGCGGTTGTCTGAAAAATGGTTTCGTCGGGGGCTGTGGGCGGTGGCAGTGGTATTTGCCTGGTTCTTGATTGGGCTAGGGGGGACTTTGGTTGGGGATTTGCCCCAGATTGAGCAAACCCAGACTCTCGAAGACTTCATGGATCCGATCGAACTGAAAAAAGTTCGGGAAGAGATCCGTAAAACTGAGCTGAACGAGCGCGAAGTCAGTGATGCGCTGGAGCAATCCCGTTTGAAGCACAGTGCCGCCGAAGCGGACACCGATTCCGAGCGTGAAAAATTCATGGCCTGGGTGGCAACCCGCAAGGCAACGGCCCTGCCTGACCAGGATCAGGAGTTGATTGCGCGCACAGAGCGTGTGGACAATCTGCAAGCGCTTGAACGCGTTGCGCTGGCCCAGCTGGAAATGCAGCAGAAGTTGTTGCTGGACGCCCAGCAGGCTAATCGAAAAGCCCAACTTCGCCGGAATGAACTTGAGCAAGCCGCGCAAGGTGCTTACACCAGCGCTCGTCAAAGTCAGGAGTTACGAGTATTTGGCTACCGCCTTGCCCTGACCTTGCCTTTGCTGCTGGTCGCCGGTTGGTTGTACAAGACCAAGCGGCAAAGTACGTATTGGCCGTTTGTTTGGGGCTTCATCTATTTCGCATTGTTTGTGTTTTTTGTCGAGTTGGTGCCTTACCTGCCGAGTTACGGTGGCTACATTCGATACCTTGTAGGCATTGTGATCACTGTACTTGTGGGGCGGCAGGCCATCCTTGCTCTGAATCGCTACCTTGAGCAACAACGCACTGCCGAGGCTCAGCCTGAAACCAAGCGGCGTGAGGTACTTGAATACGACACAGCCTTGGCGCGATTGGCCAAGGGCATTTGCCCTGGTTGTGAACGGACCGTGGATTTGAAAGACACATCGATTGATTTCTGCCCGCACTGCGGTATCGGTTTGCACGACCGCTGCATGAAGTGCAACACTCGGAAAAGTACGTTTGCCAAGTATTGCCACACCTGTGGCACGGGTGCTCGCCTGAGCGAACCGCCCGTGTCCGCTTGACGGTGAAAAATCACATAGCCGGGTATTTCACCGCATTTTTTAACAGTTTTCTTTGCGCAGCATCTACAGGGTCGATGTTCAACTGATTGCAAATTTGCAGCAGGTACAACAACACATCGGCCACTTCTTCTTTGACTTCGGCAAGGGTTTGACCTTGCACCTTGCGCGAATCTTCTTCAGTCATCCACTGAAAATGCTCCATCAGTTCGGCAACTTCCACTGACAAGGCCATGGTCAGGTTTTTCGGCGAATGGAATTTTTCCCAGTCACGCGCATTTGAGAATTCAATCAACTGCTGCTGCAGGTTTTGAAGGGAATCGTTGCTCATGTCCGACATATTTGATTAGCACCAAGGTTCATATTACTGAAGGCCAGCAAAAAAACGCCAGCTCGTGGCTGGCGTGTTTTTATACTTCAGCAGTTTGCCTTATTTGGCCAATGCTGGGTAGTCGATGTAGCCTTCAGGACCAGGTGCGTAATACGTTTGTGGGTTGCCTTGCGCCAGTGGCGCATTTGCCTTCAAACGCTGAACCAGATCCGGATTGGAAATGTACGCGCGACCAAATGAAACGGCATCGGCCCAACCTGTCTCCAGCGCATTGATCGCCATCTCGCGGGTGTAGCCATTATTCACCATGTAGCTCCCCTTGAAGGTGTTGCGCGCCCACGCGTAGTCGAAGCCTGGCACGTTGCGGTCGCCACCTGTGGAGCCTTCGATCATGTGGATGAAGCCAATGCCGCGTTCGTTCAGTTGCTCAATCAGGTATCCAAACACGGCTTGCGGGTTGCTGTCACTCAGGTCATTGAATGGGGTGACAGGTGACAGACGTATGCCCATCTTCCCGGCACCAATTTCAGCGGCCACTGCGTCCACCACTTCCAGCGCAAAGCGCGCACGGTTTTCAACTGCACCACCATAGGCGTCTGTGCGTTTGTTTGCGCCATCGCGCAAAAACTGGTCAATCAGGTAACCGTTGGCGCCGTGAATTTCAACGCCATCAAAACCGGCCTTGATCGCGTTGGCAGCGCCTTTGCGAAACTCATCAACCACTGCCTTGATTTCTTCAATGCTTAGTTCATGCGGCACGGGCACATCCACTTTGCCGTTGTGCGTATAGGCCACCACATTGGGTTTCACCGGGGAGGGGGCAATCGGGTGTGAGCCACCGGTCAATTCTGGGTGAGTAATACGACCCACATGCCAGATCTGGGCGATGATTTTGCTACCAGCTTCATGCACGGCGGTGGTAATCGCTTTCCAGCCCTCAACTTGAGCGTCCGAGTAAATGCCGGGTGTGGCCATATAACCTTTGCCTGTTGGGGAAACCTGCGTGCCCTCGCTAATAATCAAGCCTGCATTGGCACGCTGCACGTAATAATCCACGTTCATTTCGCTGCCGGGAATGTCGCCAGCCGCTTCATCGGAGCGGCAACGTGTCAGCGGAGCCATCACAACACGGTTTTTCACTTCAATGCTGCCAATTTGGCCGGACTGAAACAACTTCAAATCATCCACATTGGCGATTTGTTCATTCACATGTGGCGTGGGTGCATTCATATCAACTTACTCCTTTTTTGTTGCAGTGCAATGCTGAGCATTATGCGCATTCAGATGTCCAAGATCTACGGAACAGTTGGTATAGTATTTATTCCTGTCAGGAATGGTTTGGGGCTTGAGGAATATGGACCGATTGCGTTTGATGGAAACTTTTGTTCGCGTGGTTGAAACCGGTAACTTCTCGGCGGTGGCCAGGCAGTCGAACACCACCCAATCGGCCATCAGCAAACAAGTGCAGGCACTTGAGGCCGATGTCGGCGTGTTGCTACTGGTTCGTTCAACACGCAGTCATGCGCTGACCGAAGCTGGGCAACTGTACTACCAGCGCTGCAGGCAAGTGCTGGATACGCTCGAAGAAGCTCGTATCGAGGTGCACCGCGCCGAACACGAAGTCAGCGGGCTGCTGCGTGTTGCCGCCCCCGTCGCATTCGGCCGGATTCACATTGTGCCTCGCCTGGCTGCGTTTTATGCACGTTATCCGAAAATGCGAATTGACCTGCAGCTCGATGACAGCTTCGTTGACTTGGTGGCGGCAGGAATCGACGTGACCTTTCGGGTCGGTGAGCTAAAAGACAGCAGGCTGATCGCCCGGCGCATTGGCTCCGTGGCTCGCGCAGTGATTGTGTCGGCGAATTATTTGGAGCGTCATGGCACTCCACGCAAGCCAGACGACCTGATCAACCACAACTGTCTGTTGTACACCGGTATCGACAACTTCAATGAATGGACCTTTTATGGTGCCAAGGACAAAGCCATCACCGTGCGCGTGGGCAGCAACTTTCAATCCAATAGTTCAGAGGCGATCCGGCAGGGAGTAATGGACGGTCTGGGTATCTGTTATTCCCCAACCTGGATTTATGGTCGGGACCTGCGCGAAGGCACAGTTCAAACGGTGTTGAACGATTACAAACCCAGTACATTGCCCTTAAATGTGGTGTATCAGCCCGAGCGGCGGCCATCTATCAAAATCAACAGCTTCGTGGAGTTTTTCACCGAGGCATTCAATCAGGATCCAGATTTGTCAGCCGTGATTAAATCTTACAGGTCATGACTAAGTCATCGAATCCATTCTTTCCGGGATGAACTTCCGTACAGGTTTACCAACCCACGCCCTGAACACCGGGCTGTAAAGGCAGAGCGCTCCAGATAGTCCAACCAAACAGCCCAAAATTGTGTCGAATAACCTGGCCGCCATTACGGCGTTTACTGACGAATAATCCAAATGAGCCGCCTCTGCCAAAAGAATTGCGAGTGGGGTGAAGAACATTGCCGCTAGCGCGTATTGTCTTACCACCAATGTTTGAATGACAAAAACAAGCAGAGTCACAATTACTGCAATGCTCCATGTGTTCAGTGGTAGTTGGAATAGAGCCCAAGTCACCAGAATTCCCAAAGCGGTTCCAACAACACGTTGAGCCTGTTTGGTCCAAACCGCACGCAGGGAGGCGCCCTGGATTACCGCTAGGCAACTGACTGGCACCCAATATGGACGTTCAAGTTGCAACAGTTGCGCCAACAAAAGCGATAGGCCGACAAAAGCACCAATGATGATTGAATCGAACACCACGAAGTCAAAGGAGGGGGGCGACAGCCCAGGCACTGCGGACGGGGCCTGAGTTCTCAGGCTGAAAAGGCTGTAAAAAAAGCCGATCAGGCAGGCCAACAGGCATCCAATTGTCAACAAGCCTATGCGGATGGGCACGTCAGGCAATGCACTTGGAGAATAAGCGCCAATGGCTGCAGCCATGATAAAGAACAGGCTTCCGGCGGCTCCGATTCTATAGAAGCGGCACACCATGGTGACCAAGGTGGTCAGGATGCTTAATGAAAGGATAATCAAAGGGGGATAAAAATGACTGATTACTCCCAAGGTGTAGCAAGCCAGCATTCCAAATGAACAAGACATCAACATCACCATTCGATGATGCATTGGGGTGTCGGGCATGTACCTAAAAACCAATCCACCCGTAGAAACAATCAAACCATAGGCCATATTCCCCCATGCGCTGGCTATCAGCAGCGGAAGGCCCGAGGCCAAAGCAGCCGCCAAAGGCATATGCCACTTTCTATCGCTTGCATTAAAAGCCAGTAACTGTTTGATTTCCGTTTTTAGCAGCACCAATAAATTGACAAACTTGCTCAATTCGAGGCCTCCGGTTTTTGTAGTCTTAACTTGTACAACCCCTCCATGGCAAGCAAACATAGAGCCAGCCAGATGGCAATGTAGCTCGGCCATTCTTTTGGCGCAATTTGTTCACCCACTAAAAAAGCGACGATCACCAGTAACACGGGTTCAACATAACCCAGCAACCCGAACAGGCTGAACGGCAACAATCGACTGGATAAAATGTACGCGATCAAGGCCGAAGCGCTCATCACGCCGAGTAGCAAAACAAGCAGGGAAAGCCTGCCGTTTGATTCAGTCATTTCGCTAAACGCGGCACCCGTGCCAGCGAAATAAAGCGCCAATGGCAACATCAGCAGCATGTCGAACCACAAGCCACCGAGATTGTCAGTTTTGAATTGAGTTCTCAATACAAAATAATATGGATAACCCAGACAAACCAGCAGCGATGTCCATGCAATACCGCCTGCTTGAAACACTGCATGGGCTACTCCGATAAAAGCCAGACCAATGGCTGTTTTTTTCCAGACATTGAGTTGATCCTTGTAATAAAAACGACCGATCAACACCATTACAAGTGGCATCATGAAATAGCCCAGCGACACATTCATTGCATGTCCGTGCAGTGGAGCCCACAGGAACAGCCAAAGTTGAATGCCCAACAACAGCGAAGAAACTGGTAACGCGACCCATAATTTCCAGTCTTTTTTTAGGCGATTGGCAATACTGCGAACCAATGACCAATCACGGGTTGCGAGCAGAAAAAGACTCATCACCGGCAATGTCAGCAACATGCGCCAGCCGAATATTTCTTCGCCACTCAATGGCCTTAGCAGCGTGGTGTAGTAATACAGGCTGCCGAACAACACTGACGCGACGATTGAAAGAGAAATGCCTTTGATCATGAGAAAAGTTCTGGGGAGAAAACACAGGTTTTAATTGGCAGTGTGTAATGCTTAAATGGTCACGTTGCTGCCTCAGGATTCTGACTTTCATTTTGGCACCGATTATCAATAGACTCTCTCTGCCGAAAAAATTATTTATCAGATTGATAGTTTTTTGTGATTATTTTTAGTTCAGTTTCAAATATTTCGAATTTCACCGATTGCAATCCCGAGGCATGTACTTCGTTTTTTTGGTCTAAACCTGTTGATCTATTTACTGTTTGACTTCTGCACGGGGTGCATATGTTTTTTTTCCATGCCGATTTTAATAACCCGTTTGTCAGCGCGGTCTTTAGCGTCGAGATGTGGCGGTTTAATTGCGCAGGGGAAAACCATATTGACCGTTTTATTCTTTTGTGTGAATGTCATTTCTGGCAGTCCAATTAAGTCACAAAATTCTGTCAGTATCCGCAAAATGGATTGCCGTTTGCGGGTGGGTACATTGCAATGTGCCAATCTAATTACAGCATCAGGAGACAAAATGAAGAAGCTCAGCAAATTTTTGTCATTCACCGTCCTCGCTTCCGCCGGCTTGATTGCAGCGGGAACAGCAACGGCCGCCGCCCCCAACCTTTCTGCCACCGCTGTGTTGACTAAACTTGAGAATCCTTGGGACATGGCGTTCCTGCCAAACGGTGCCATGTTCTTCACTGAAAAGTGTCATGGTTTATCGGTACGCCTGCCCTCTGGTAGCGTCAACAAGCTCTTGGGTATGAAGGACACGCAAGGGTATGCAGACACGGCAGGTGATCTTTTCTGCGATGGTCAGGCGGGCATGAATGGCGTCGCGGTCGATCCAGAGTTTTCAAAGAATGGTCTTGTGTATGTGTATTCCACATCGAGCAAGTCAAGCCCACAGACAAACCGCGTGATTCGCTTGAAGGTGAATGGCGATCTCAGCAAGGTTTCCGATCGAACTGACATTGTCGATGACATTCCCTACAAAACTGCGGCGAGCGATCATCCTTTTGGTTCATCCGGTGCTCACAACGGTGGCCGGGTACGATTCAATCCGGGCGACGGTTTCCTGTACGTGACCACGGGCGACACACACAATGGGACAGTGCCCCAAAGCCCCACCAAGATTGGTGGGAAAGTACTTCGTATTGATCGTGACGGCAAAGCAGCCGCTGGTAATAAGCCGCCCAAAGGGTTTGATGCGCGCGTGTTCACCTACGGCCATCGCAACCCTCAGGGCATCGCATTTCGGCCTGGTACCAATCAAGCTGTAACGGCTGAAAACGGCCCCTGGCATTCCGATGAAGTGACCGTACTCACCAATGGCGGCAACGCTGGCTGGGACCCTCGACCCAACGTGGGTGGCCGTGGCGACTGCCCTGATGCCTATTGCGGCTACAGCCCCAACCAAATGGGCGCGATGGAACCCGTCAAGCGTGCGGCTTTTATGCCCATGACTGACACAAAGACCTACCCCAATGCAATGAAGCCGGCCTGGAACAATGAAAATCTGTCCCAAGGTATGTCCTCTGGTGTATTCCTGAGCGGAAAACAATGGAAAGACTGGGGCGGCAAAATGGCAGTTGGGTATATGGGTATTGGTATTCACGGAACGCCTGTGGGTAACAGGATCGATTTGCTCGACATCAGTAAAGATGGCGTGAAGTCCAAGCGCACCACCATGCCTTTGCCCATGCCTGCGGGGCGTTTCCGCTCGGTTGTTCAGGGACCAGACGGTAATCTGTACGTGGCCACTGATGAAGGCGAGATTTATCAGCTCAAACCGAACTGATCGTCTGTTGTAACTTGATTTGCCGCACCACAGGCCGTGGTGCGGTTTTTGGTTTTAGGAAGGGAAGTAAACATGCGAAAATTTGTTGCCTTGGTTGTAGCGTCAACTCTGTTTGGCACTTTGGGCAGTGCCTTGGCCAGTCCGGAAATGGTCCGTAAATACAATTGCACAGCGTGCCATGCTGAAGACAAAAAGAAATACGGTCCTACTTATCAACAAGTAGCACTGAAGTACGCGGATGAGGCTGGTGCCGCCGAAAGGCTGGCCAAAAAAATTCAGTCGGGCGGTGCGGGTGTTTGGGGCAATACGCCCATGCCACCCCAACCGCGGGTGACTGATGAAGACGCTTTGGCGATTGCGAAATACATTTTGTCTGTCAAATAAGGAAAAAAGGCCGCCGCAAGGGTAACCGGCGGGAATTTCCCGGCCTTCGCCTTGCAGGGCTCAGGCGTTCGCCCGGTACGGCCCCAAACTGTTGGGCCCGTGAAACCCCGGTCTCACCCCGCGCCGCTTGCGTCCGCGGTTTCAATTCTCTCAAATCCTTCAGCCCAAAAGAAAAAAGGCCGCCGCAAGGGTAACCGGCGGGAATTTCCCGGCCTTCGCCTTGCAGGGCTCAGGCGTTCGCCCGGTACGGCCCCAAACTGTTGGGCCCGTGAAACCCCGGTCTCACCCCGCGCCGCTTGCGTCCGCGGTTTCAATTCTCTCAAATCCTTCAGCCCAAAAGAAAAAAGGCCACCACAAGGGCAGCCTTTTCTCTTTTGTTTGGTGGAGCCGGCGGGAATTGAACCCGCGTCCGCAAATCCTCCACTACCAGTTCTACGTGTGTAGTCTTCTTATTTGGTTTTAGCAATGCTGGCCGGGAAGGGACACCCTGCAAGCACCGCGAGTCACTTTATTTAACCTACCAGCCAGCAACATTCCGGTAAGCGGTCCAACGTGCGATTATCCCACTGCGGGTTTGACCCCGCCCAGCCCATTGGCAAGCTGGTGTAGGACCTAGCGGCAATTAAGCTGCTAGAGCGAAACGTTCGTCGTTTGCGTTTAAAAGTTTTCAGATGGATTTACGAGGTAACTGATCCTCGACACGCCCCAATAGCTTTGCAATCCACGTCGAAACCAGATCGACCCCATTGGAAAAGCAATTGTAACACCCTTAATGTGGGGGCTCACATTCTAATTTCAAGCCACTTGGCCAAATCATGTGCAGTTTTAACCACTGCGTCCGCGCCCCATTGTTCAATCGGGCTGGCGATGTAACCGTATTCCACGGCTACAGTTTGCATGCCAGCGTCCCGACCAGAAATTACGTCGCGCTCATCGTCACCGATCATGACGCATTGCTCAGTGGGCAGGCGCATTTCACCAGCCGCCATAAAGCAGGGCAGGGGCGATGGTTTGGGTTTTTCGGCGGTGTCTCCGCCGATCAACACGCTGCAACCTTGAGTCAAGCCCAGTTCTTGCACCAGTTTTTCAGCCAGATAATAGGGCTTGTTGGTCACAATGCCCCATTGCGCACCGCGCGCCTTGATTTCATTGAGCAAGGGAATAATCCCACTGTAAACCGCGCTTTCACGGGTAATTCTGGCCTCGTAACGCGCCAGAAACTCCGCGCGCATGGCCGGAAACTCCGGGTAATGCATTTCCAGCCCGAATCCGGCCTTTAACAAGCCGCGCGCTCCTGCCGAGGCTAGATGTTCCATGGCTCGGTAAGGAGTAATGTCAACGCCTCTATCGCTTTGCATGTCCTGAATGGTGCCGCACAAGTCGGGTGCGGTGTCCACCAGCGTGCCGTCCAGATCAAACAGAATCCCTTTTAAAGGCATCGGTGAGTTCCTCAAGCTGGTTTTCTGCAAGCCACCATGTAATTCACATCGGTGTCGCGGGCAAGGCGGTACACCTTGGTCAGGGGGTTATACACCAGGCCAATGATTTCGGAGAAATCAAGCTTAGATTGGCGGGTGTAGAGCGCAAGTTCAGACGGTTTGATGAATTTTTTGTACTCATGCGTGCCCTTGGGCAGCAGGTTCAGCACATATTCCGCCCCAACAATCGCAAAAACGAAGCTTTTGGGATTGCGGTTGATGGTTGAGAAAAACAGCCATCCACCCGGCTTGCACAAATCAGCGCAGGCTTGAATGGTTTGAGCTGGATCGGGGACATGTTCCAGCATTTCAAGGCAAGTCACCACGTCAAAAGTACCCTGCTCTTCAGCAGCCAGTTGTTCGGCTGAAACAAAGCGGTAGTTGACGTTGTTGACACCAGTTTCAAGCTTGTGCAGTTCAGCCACTTTCAGCGATTTGTCAGCCAGGTCAATGCCCAAAACATCTGCGCCGCGGCGTGCCATGCTTTCCGCCAGAATGCCGCCACCGCAGCCTACGTCGAGAACTCGTTTGTCTTTCAGTCCCACACGTTCATCGATCCAGTTCAAACGAAGCGGGTTGATTTCATGCAAGGGGCGAAATTCACTGTTGGGGTCCCACCATTTGCTGGCCAATGCAGAAAACTTGGCCAGTTCAGCGTGGTCAACATTGTTGTTGGATTCGATACTGCTCATGGATTAATGCTCGTGGATTGAATGCGATAAACCTTAGTTTACCCGAACGCAGAAACAAAAAAGCCCGGCAGGGCCGGGCTTTTTTGATCAGAACCAGAGGTTGCTAATTACTTAACAACTTTCTGTGTTGCGTTGAATTCAATCTCAACGCGACGGTTCTTGGCACGACCTTGTTTGGTCTTGTTGTCAGCCACTGGCTGGCTTTCGCCCATGCCCTTGATCTGGATACGATCGGCTGCAACGCCCTTGCTTACCATGTAGTCCTTAACGGCCTGAGCACGACGCTCGGACAGCTTCTGGTTGTAAGCATCGGAACCGATGGAATCAGTGTGACCAATTGCGATTACGCTGTTCAGTTCAACTTGACCCAACTTGGCGATTTCTGAATCAATACGGTCTTTACCGCCTTGCTTCAATGTGGCCTTGTCGAAATCGAAGTAGGCATCAGCTTCCAGGCTTACTTTTGTAATTACTGGTGTTGGTGCAGGTGCTGGCTCAGGAGCAGGTGCTGGTGCGGCAACTGGTGCTGGAGCTGGCTTCTTGGGGATCAAGTCAGGATCGCATTCCTGAATTGCCAAAGCGGCTGTGAAGTAGCTGGTGCGGATGCACTCGCCGGAGCCGTCTTTAACAACTTTGCCGCTGCCATCTACTACATAGCCTGACAGGCCTTCACCTTTGTCTGTTGTGTGGGCCATAGCGGCTGTAGACGCTGTACCAATGGCCATTGCCATCAATACTTGCGTGAGAGTCGACATTTTTTTCATTGTTGCTCCTTGGGTTAAATAGGGGTTCAAGTCGGTTGATAGTTTACATTAGAGGCTGTCATTGTTATCACCCTCTCAACCAACTTTCTCGACACGAGTCTGCCACACTCGTTGGGTTTTTCGCATGATTTCTCCGACTAATTGTGCCCTTTTGCCCACAAGTTGTTGCGATTGCACAACTTGAACGCCGTCAACCCAAACATGCTTCACATCTCGGGAAGCCCCGCTGTAAGCCAGTTTCGAGATCAGATTGTGGTTTGGCAACTGGTTGGCTGCCTCGCCAACAGCCACAGTGATCAGGTCGGCCTTCATGCCCGTGGCAATGTGCCCAATTTGGTGTGCCGCGCCCAAGGCCTTTGCCGCGTTGCATGTCATGCTCATCAGTAATTCTCCGGCGGTGAATGCGGTTGCATCGCCGCTTGCGCCTTTGCACAACAGGGATGCAAGTCGGCCTTCATCCCACATGTCCAGCTTGTTGTTGCTGGCCGCACCGTCTGTGCCAATCACCACGTTCACACCTGCTTTGAAGGCGGCGGCGATGGGTGCAATGCCGCTGGCCAGTTTCAGGTTCGAGGCTGGGCAGTGCACTAGGCTGGCACCTTTTTCGGCCATGGTGCGCAACTCGTGCTCGTTCAGGTGAACGCCATGCACGGCCATGAAGCGTTCGTTGATCAAACCCATGGCATCAAAGCGGGCGAAAGGACGGACTCCGTCGCGGCTTACTGCGTCGCTGACTTCACTGGCGGTTTCATGTAGGTGGCAATGAATAGGCAGGTCCATTTCCTCGGCCAACATGGCCATGTGTTTGAAGGTTTCATCGCTGACCGTGTAGGGCGCATGCGGAGCAATGGTCCAATGTATGGTGGGCTCCGTTCTGAATTTGTCCCTGGCGGCTATCCCCAGTTCGATGTATTGCTTCGCCTCTGCGGCATATCGGGTCGGAAATTCAATCACCGTGATGCCCACAAATGCACGTGACCCCACATCCAGCGCAGCCTGAGCCACTTGATCCGGGAAGAAATACATGTCGTTGAAGGTGGTAACGCCCCCTTGGAGCATTTCTGCTGCAGCAAGCACCGTACCGTCGTAGACAAACTCGGCGTCGGCGAGCGCGCCTTCCAGTGGCCATATCCGGCTTTGCAGCCAGTCGTGCAAGGCAAGGTCGTCGGCAGCGCCGCGCAGAAGATTCATCGCGCCATGGGTGTGGCAGTTGATCAGCCCAGGCATCAGCACCTGTCCTGGCAGGTCGATCCGGTCGGCAGCGGGGTGCTTCTTGAGCAGAACTTCCCGAGGACCGACATCTTCAATGCGGTCCTGGTTGATCAAAACCGCATGGTTTTCAAGTACTTCGGTGGAGTGGTTCAGGCAAAGAAGCCATTGGGGGGTCAGTAGTTGCATGGGCAGGGTCACTAGATGATTTGGAACGCACCATTGCGCCCAGTTTCAGCGATTTTGGCTGATACAATCGAAAGCTTGCAAGTGTAGCGCCAGGGATGTGACGCAGCCTTTACCGGCAGCGTCCCGGATAGTTATTCCTTCAGTCAAATAATTCAACACAAGAAGAAACATGGATTCATTCGCAAAAGAGACCCTCCCGATCAGTCTTGAAGAGGAGATGCGCAGGTCGTATCTGGATTACGCCATGAGCGTGATCGTGGGGCGTGCGTTGCCCGACGTGCGGGACGGTTTGAAGCCGGTTCACCGCCGCGTGCTGTTTGCCATGCATGAGTTGAACAACGACTGGAACCGCGCTTACAAAAAGTCTGCCCGTATTGTCGGTGACGTCATCGGTAAGTACCACCCACACGGTGATTCCGCGGTATACGACACGATTGTGCGTATGGCTCAGGATTTCTCGCTGCGTTACATGCTGGTCGATGGCCAGGGTAACTTCGGCTCGATCGACGGTGACAACGCGGCGGCCATGCGTTACACCGAAATTCGCCTCGCGAAAATTGCCCAGGAAATGCTGCTCGACATCGACAAGGAAACAGTCGATTTCGGGCCTAACTACGATGGCAGTGAGCGCGAGCCCAAGGTATTGCCCGCCCGCTTGCCCAACCTGCTGGTCAATGGTTCATCGGGTATTGCTGTGGGTATGGCCACCAACATGCCCCCGCACAACCTGAAAGAAGTTGTTGCTGCCTGTCTTTATGCGATTGATGCGCCTGAATGCACAGTCGATGATTTGATTGAACTGATCCCGGCGCCCGATTTCCCGACAGCCGGCATTATTTATGGCATTCAAGGCGTGCGTGAAGGTTACCGCACCGGCCGCGGCCGGGTTGTGATGCGCGCGAAAACCCACTTTGAAGACATGGACAAAGGCGGTCGCCAGTCCATTATCGTGGACGAATTGCCGTATCAGGTGAACAAGAAAACTCTGCTTGAGCGCATCGCCGAGCTGGTGTCAGAAAAGAAAATTGAAGGCATTTCCGACATTCGCGATGAATCCGACAAAGACGGTATTCGCGTTGTGATCGAGTTAAAGCGCGGTGAAGTACCTGAAGTTATTCTGAATAACCTGTACAAGAATACACAGCTTCAAGACACATTCGGTATCAACATGGTGGCGTTGGTTGATGGTCAGCCCCGACTGTTGAACCTGAGGGACCTGATTTTCTACTTCCTGCGCCATCGTCGCGAGGTGATTACCCGCCGCACGGTGTTCGAGTTGCGCAAGGCCCGGGATCGTGGGCACGTTCTGGAAGGCCTGGCTGTGGCTTTGGCCAACATCGATGACTTTATCGCCATCATCAAGGCTGCTCCCACGCCGCCTGTAGCGAAAGCCGACCTGGTTGCCAAAAGCTGGGATTCCTCCATCGTTCGGGAAATGCTGTCGCGTACCGAACTTGGTGATTCAGGCGGTGCCAAAGCATTCCGCCCCGAAGGTTTGCCAGCCCGTTTGGGTTTGCAAGACGATGGCATGTACCGCTTAAGCGAAGTTCAAGCGCAGGAAATCCTGAACATGCGCCTGCAGCGCTTGACCGGTCTTGAACAAGACAAAATCATCAATGAGTACAAGGAAGTAATTGACCAGATTGCCGACCTGCTCGATATTTTGTCCAAACCTGAGCGTATTAACCAGATCATCAAGGATGAACTGACATCCATCGGCAATGAGTTTGCCGATGAGCGCCGTTCAATGATCGAATTCAATGCCACCGAATTGGGCACTGAAGACCTGATTACACCGCAAGACATGGTGGTGACTCTGTCCCATTCCGGCTACATCAAGAGCCAGCCATTGACTGAATACCGCGCCCAGAAGCGTGGCGGCCGCGGCAAGCAGGCTGCAACCACCAAAGAAGACGACTGGATCGATTATTTGTTCGTGGCCAACACGCACGACACGATTTTGTATTTTTCAAATGCTGGTCGTGTGTATTGGTTGAAAGTGTACGAAGTACCGCAAGGTTCGCGCACTTCTCGTGGTCGCCCGATCGTGAATATGTTCCCCTTGGCGGAAGGCGAAAAAATCACGGCTGTATTGCCGGTGAAAAGTTTCGAGGAAGAGAATCACTACGTGTTCATGGCAACCAGCCTGGGCACAGTGAAGAAGTCCAAGCTCAGCGATTTCTCGCGCCCCATGAAGCGCGGCATAATTGCCGTGAATCTGGACGAGGGCGACTTCCTGATTGGCGCTGCCATGACCAATGGCAGCAATGATGTGATGCTGTTCAGCGATTCCGGCAAAGCCGTTCGTTTCGATGAAAACGACGTTCGCGCCATGGGCCGCAATGCACGCGGTGTTCGTGGCATGAACCTTGAAGAAGGCCAGCGCGTAATCGCCATGCTTGTGGCTGAAAGCGAGCAGCAATCAGTGCTCACTGCCACTGAAAACGGATTCGGCAAACGCACTCCGGTATCTGAATACACCCGCCACGGCCGTGGAACGAAGGGCATGATCGCGATTCAGACTTCAGAGCGCAACGGCAAAGTCGTTTCCGCTGTGTTGGTGAATCCCTCCGATGAGATCATGCTGATTACCACGGGCGGCGTACTGGTGCGCACTCGGGTTTCCGAAATTCGCGAAATGGGCCGTGCCACCCAGGGTGTTACCCTGATCAGTGTTGATGAAGGCACCTGGTTGTCTGGTCTGCAGCGCATTGTTGAGTCCGATGTTGAAGAAGTGATTGAGGCGGACGAGGGCGAAGCCCCCGATGCCCCTGCAGCCACGGAAGAATGAATAAACGGTTAATTGCACAGGGCAAGCATGTCTAGAGTTTGGAATTTTTCTGCGGGTCCAGCGGCTTTGCCTGAGTCGGTATTGCGCCGCGCAGCCGAAGAGATGCTGGATTGGCAGGGCAAGGGCTTGTCCGTGATGGAAATGAGCCATCGCAGCCCGGAATACACCAGTATTTTCGAGAAAACCCGCAGTGACTTTCGCTCACTGTTGAATGTACCCGACTCGCACGAGGTGTTGTTCATGCAAGGCGGTGCTGTCGGCATGAATGCGATAGTCCCGCTGAACTTGCTGGCGGGGTTTGAGCAGGCTGCTTTCGTAAACACTGGCGCTTGGTCTAAAAAGACCACCAAAGAATTTTCAAAGTATGGTCTGCCGCGAGTTGTTCTCGACAATGGTGGCGTTGTAGTCGATCCAGCCGCATCTTGCTATGTGCCGGATTGTTCCTCATTGATTGATCGTGTGAACGGCCAGCAAATGGCGTACCTGCATTATTGCGACAATGAAACCATCAGCGGTGTGGAATTCAACGGACAAATTGAGGCTTTGGCCGGTCAGTTGGATTGCCCGGTGGTGGCTGACATGTCTTCGAATATTTTGTCTAAAACACTGGATGTGTCGAAGTACGGTTTGATTTATGGCGGCGCGCAAAAAAATGTGGGGCCGGCTGGAGTCACAATCGTCGTGATAGACAAGTCACTGCTCAATCGAGCGCTCCCAATCTGCCCGTCCGCATTTACCTTTGGTACAGTGGCCGACAATGGCTCCATGTACAACACGCCCCCCACCTATTCAATTTACATCGCCGGCTTGGTGTTTGAATGGTTGATCGAAAAAGGCGGCGTGTCTTGGGCGCAAGCACAGGCTAGTGAAAAAGCTGAACTGTTGTACAACTTCATTGATGAAAGCGCTTTGTACCATTGCCCGGTCCGCTCGCAAGACCGCTCCCGCATGAATGTACCTTTTACCCTGGCAGATGAATCGCTGAATTCGAAGTTTTTAAGCAATGCTGCCGAGCAGGGGCTGGTGCAGTTGAAGGGGCACAAATCCGTGGGCGGCATGCGCGCTTCCATATACAACGCCATGCCAGTAGAAGGGGTAAAAGCCTTGGTTGAATTCATGCGCGAATTCGAAAAAACGGAGGCTTGATGAGTACGCCCGATATCAATGCCGAACTGCTGAAGTTTCGCGATCAAATTGATGACATTGACCAGCAAATGCTGGTACTTCTGAACAAGCGTGCAAGCCTTGCTCAATCCATTGGTCATGTAAAGGCGAAAACCGATGCGCCGGTGATGCGCCCCGAGCGGGAAGCGCAGGTACTCGACAAGTTGAATGCGGCGAACAAAGGGCCTTTGAATGCCCAGCACATTAATGTGCTGTTCAAGGAAATCATGTCGGCGTGCCGTTCTCTTGAGCGTGAAGTGCACGTTGCATTTCTAGGTCCCTTGGGCACCTACAGTGAACAGGCTGTGTGGTCATTCTTCGGACATTGTGTTCAGGCCGAGCCCGTGGAAACCATTGAAGAGGCCTTTCGGCAATTGCAGGCCCAGCAGGTCGATTTTGCGGTGGTGCCTGTTGAAAACTCAACCGAAGGTTCAATTGCCCGTACGTTGGACGCACTGGTTGAGTCCAGCGCGCTGGTGTGTGGTGAAGTACAGCTGGCTATTCATCACCAATTGCTGTGTCAAACCGGGTCACTGGACGGGATTGAGAAAATCTGTGCTCACCCGCAAGCCCTTGCGCAGTGCCGCGGGTGGCTTTCTCAGTACGCTCCCCATATTCAACAAGAAACTGTTGCCAGCAATGGGGTTGCAGCTCAAATGGCCAGTGAAAACGCCAAGGTTGCTGCCATTGCGGGGCAGGCCGCACGCGAACGTTATGGCCTGAAAGCCTACCAAGAGCACATTCAGGACGACGCGCACAACACCACACGTTTTCTGGTGCTTGGCAATCAAATCACCGGCCCTTCCGGGCAGGACAAAACCAGCTTGGTGGCCTCTGTGCCGAATCAGCCCGGCGCAGTGTATAAAATGCTTGAGCCATTCAACGCCGAGAACGTGTCGATGACACGGCTAGAGTCCCGCCCCGCGCGAAATGGTCGCTGGGAATATTACTTTTTCATAGACCTGCAAGGCCATCAAAATGAGCCAGCAGTGGCCAAGGCCCTTGAGCAACTGGGAAAAAGCGCATCCTTTTTGAAAGTGCTGGGTTCCTACCCGGCAGCACAACGCACTTGAAGAAGCAGCACCATGCAGAAATTAACCGATCAAGCACCACAGTTCATTCGCGCAATCGCACCGTACAAGGCTGGCAAGCCTGTTTCGGATGTTGTCCGCGAGCTGGGTCTGGACCCGAACACCGTGGTGAAACTCGCCTCCAATGAGAATCCACTAGGCTTGGGTGAAAAAGCCAAGGCTGCGATCGCGCAAGCGGCAGCGGATTTGGGCCGCTACCCCGATGCCAATGGATTCGCACTCAAAGCGAAATTGGCAGCGCGTCATGGCGTGAAACCCGAGCAGATTACCTTGGGCAATGGTTCCAATGATGTGTTGGAGTTGGCTGCGAAAGCGTTCCTGACCCAAGGTAGCAGTGCGGTGTTTTCCCAGTACGCATTCGCAGTTTATCCCTTGGCAACACAGGGCTGTGGCGCGCAGTCAAACGTGGTGCCCGCGGTGAGCTTCACACACGATCTCGATGGGTTCTTGAAAGCCATTGATGCTCATACGCGTGTTGTGTTCATTGCCAATCCGAATAACCCCACCGGTACGTTTCTGCCGCAGGAAAAGCTTTTGGCTTTTCTGAAGCAGGTGCCTTCGAATGTGTTGGTAGTGCTCGACGAAGCCTACAACGAGTTTTTGAAACCCGAGGACCAGTACGATTCCACACAATGGGTTGCCCAGTTTCCCAACTTGCTGGTGTCTCGCAGCTTCTCAAAGGCCTACGGCTTGGCAGGTTTGCGTGTGGGTTATGCAGTGTCCAGTGTTGAAGTGGCTGACTTGATGAACCGGGTTCGCCAGCCTTTCAATGTGAACTCATTGGCACTTGCTGCGGCAGAAGCTGCCATTGATGATGCGGAATTTTTGCAACAAACCTACGAAGTCAACCTGAAGGGGCTCGAGCAGATTGAAAGCGGCCTGAAGTTCCTTGGTCTTGAATATGTGCCTTCTTACGGCAATTTTGTGTTGTTCAAGGCAGGAAACACAGACGACGCGGGCATGAAAGTGTTCGATGCCCTGCAGCGTTTGGGTGTGATCGTTCGCCCGGTGAACGGCTACGGCCTGCCACAGTGGTTGCGCGTTTCCATTGGTCTTCCGCATGAAAATGAAGCCTTTTTGGTGGCACTGCCGAAAGCGCTGGCCAGCCTGCGGGCCTCCTAATGGCCAAAGGCGCAATCTTCAATCGAATGCTGGCCATCGGCGTGGGTCTCATCGGCGGCTCCATTTGTCTGGCTGCCAAGAAAAAAGGCCTGGCTGGCCATGTACTGGGTTATTCCCGCAAACTTGAGACTGCCCATGAAGCGCTTCGCTTGGGTATTGTTGACGAGTGCATCGCCGGCCCTGGTGATTCCAATGTGCGCAATGTCGATGTGGTGGTGTTGTCCATCCCCGTTCGTCAGTACAAGCAAGTGCTTACCCAGTTTTTGCCTTCTTTGCCGCCCAATTGTTTGATCTTTGATGCCGGTAGCACCAAATCAGATGTCGCTGTGATGCTCGATGAACTCGAGGCGCAGTTTCCTGGCTTGAAGTCGCGATTTGTACTGGCTCACCCCATCGCCGGCGGAGAATCGCATGGCCCGGCTGCGGCGGTTGCCAATTTGTTTGAGGGGCGCAATTGTGTGCTGTGTCCCTTGCCACAAACCAACCCGGCGGGCCTGAAAAAAGTCGAAAGCTTCTGGGCAGCCATCGGTGCCAAGTTAAGCACCATGAATGCCATGGATCACGACGAAATGTTCGGTGCTGTCAGCCACTTGCCCCACCTGTTGGCGTTCAGCTATGTGGCCAGCGTGTTGGGTCACCCCAAAGGCGCAGAGTTCATGAAAGAGGGTGGTGCCGGCTACAGGGATTTCACCCGCATTGCTGCCAGTTCACCTGAAATGTGGGCCGATATTTTCCAGAACAACAGCGCGGCATTGTTAAACATGCTGAGTGGTTTTGAGGCCAATATTGCAAGCCTTCGCAAGGCGATCGAGAGCAATGATCGAACTACACTGGAACGTATTCTTGGCCAGGCATCGGAATACCGCAGTCAATGGAAACAGAATTGATCCAGTCCAATCATTCAACGGATACTTTGTTATGTCAGATCTGAATTTGATCGAATTTCACGCCAGTGGCACCGAGAGCATGTCGGGTTCTGCCCGCGTGCCTGGCGACAAGTCGATTTCCCATCGCTCAATCATGATGGGTTCAATTGCCGAGGGAACTACCGAAGTTGAGGGTTTTCTAGAGGGCGAGGATGCACTCGCAACCATGAATGCATTTCGTGCATTGGGCGTCCAGATTGAAGGGCCGGACCAGGGCAAAGTCAAGGTGCATGGCGTGGGTATGCATGGTTTGAAGGCGCCACGTCAGGTGCTGGACTGCGGCAACTCAGGTACTTCAATGCGCTTGATGTCGGGGCTCTTGGCGGGCCAGGATTTTGATTGCATGCTGACCGGTGACTCAAGTTTGGGCAAGCGCCCAATGAAGCGGGTCATTGATCCCTTGGTGTTGATGGGTGCGCGAATTGAGTCACAGGAAGGTGGTCGCCCACCCCTGCACATTCACGGCCGCACCACTTTGAAAGCGATTGATTACGTGTTGCCTATGGCCTCGGCACAGGTAAAGTCTTGCGTACTACTGGCTGGTTTGTATGCTGAAGGTACTACTACTGTCACCGAACCAGCCGTAACCCGTGACCACACCGAGCGCATGTTGCGCGGCTTTGGTGTTGAAGTCATTACGAATGGCGCCAAAGCCAGTGTGAAGGGTGGTCAAACTTTGAGGGCCACCAAAATTGATGTGCCATCCGACATCTCGTCGGCGGCATTTTTCATGGTGGCTGCCTCGATTGCGCCACAGGCGGACATTACCTTGAAGCATGTCGGTTTGAATCCAACCCGCACTGGCGTGATCGATATCTTGAAACTCATGGGTGCAAACATTGAGTTGAGCAATCACGCTGAGGTGGGCGGCGAGCCCGTGGCTGACGTGCGCATTCGTAGCGCAACCTTGAAAGGCATCGAGATTCCAGAGCACCTTGTGCCCTTGGCGATTGATGAGTTTCCGGTGTTGTTTGTGGCGGCAGCCAACGCCATTGGGCGCACCGTATTGACCGGTGCAGAAGAATTGCGGGTAAAGGAATCAGATCGCATTGCTGTGATGGCCCACGGTCTTCAAAAGTGCGGTATTGATGCCGAGCCTACTGAAGATGGCATGATCATTCAGGGACTTGGACACATTGTTGGCGCGCGATACAAAGCCACCAGCATCGAATCACAGGGCGATCACCGCATTGCCATGTCTTTCAGTGTTGCGGCCATTCGGGCAGAGGGCACCATGGTGATTCATGGCGCTCAAACCGTGGATACCTCTTTCCCCGGTTTTGTGGCCCTGGCCAACTCGCTGGGGATGCGGGTTCAATCGGTTCGCAAAGGTTAATGTCCATGAGCACCTCCAACTGCCCCGTAATCGCGATCGACGGCCCCACTGCCTCCGGTAAGGGCACAGTGGCTGCGTTGGTAGCAGAAAAGCTCGGCTACCACTATCTGGACAGCGGCGCAATTTACCGTGTGTTGGCGGTGGCGGTTGAACAAGCGGGCCTGAATCCCGATGTTCCGGTCGATCTTGAACGTATTATTCCCATGGCGGCCAATTTGCCGGTGCAATTTCAGGGGGCTCAGGTGCTTCTTGACGGTGTGGATGTTTCTGAAACCATCAGGACAGAAGCAGCAGGTGTCATGGCGTCCCGCCTTGCTGTTGTGCCGGAAGTTCGTGCCGGCCTGCTTCAGCGGCAAAGGGATTTTCGCCAAGCACCGGGTTTGGTCGCCGATGGTCGGGACATGGGTTCAGTGGTATTTCCAGATTCAGTGTTGAAAGTATTCCTGACCGCGAGCGCACAGGTGCGTGCTGAACGTCGTGTCAAGCAAATCGAGGGGCGCGGCCAACAGGCGAACTTTCAGGCCATATTCAATGACCTGATGGCTCGTGACAAAAGGGACTCAGAGCGCGCTGTGGCGCCGCTGAAACCATGCAGCGACGCGCTGGTACTCGATTGCTCGAACATGCCAATTGATCAGGTGCTTGAAACCATCCACAACTGGACCAAAGAGCGCATTTAAACGCTTGATCAGCAAAGACTTTCTTGGTACAATCTCATCCCTTATTTGGTGAACTCTGCCCGTTTTTTAAGCAGGTTTGGGTGCATCAATTAAAAAGCCGTATTTTTCAATCCCGAAAAATGCGTTTTTGAACTCCGCCTTGCTTCCCGCAATGGCGTGTTAAATCTCAAATTTATGACCACAACTGAACTTAACCAAGCCCCAGATAGCTTTGCAGCTATGTTTGAAGAAAGCCTGAATCGCAAAGAAATGCGCGCAGGTGAAGTGATCACAGCCGAAGTTGTTCGTGTTGATTACAACTACGTCGTTGTGAACGCCGGGCTGAAATCCGAAAGCTACATTCCTCTCGAAGAATTCAAAGACGACCACGGCAACATCGAAGTCAACGACGGTGACTTCATCTCCGTGGCCATCGAAGCCCTTGAAAACGGCTACGGTGAAACACTGCTGTCACGCGACAAGGCCAAGCGTCTGTCCGCATGGCTGAGCCTGGAACAAGCCCTGGAGTCAGGTGAGCTGGTTACAGGTACCATCACCGGCAAGGTGAAGGGCGGCCTGACCGTGATGGTCAACAGCATTCGCGCTTTCCTGCCAGGTTCACTGGTAGACGTGCGCCCCGTGAAAGACACCACACCATTCGAAGGCAAGACCCTCGAATTCAAGGTGATCAAGCTCGATCGCAAGCGCAACAACGTTGTGTTGTCTCGCCGTGCAGTGGTTGAGGCCACCATGGGTGAAGAGCGTGAAAAGCTCCTGTCCAACCTGCAGGAAGGTTCTGTGGTCAAGGGCATCGTCAAGAACATCACCGACTACGGCGCGTTCGTGGATCTGGGCGGTATCGATGGCCTGTTGCACATCACCGACCTGGCATGGCGTCGCGTACGTCACCCGTCAGAAGTGCTGACAGTTGGCGAAGAAATCGAAGCAAAAGTATTGAAGTTCGACCAGGAAAAGAACCGCGTGTCCTTGGGCGTGAAGCAGCTTGGCGAAGACCCATGGGTCGGTTTGTCACGCCGCTACCCAGCAGACACACGTTTGTTCGGAAAGGTTACGAACATCACTGACTACGGCGCATTTGTTGAAGTAGAGCAAGGCATCGAAGGCTTGGTACACGTGTCAGAAATGGACTGGACCAACAAGAACGTAGACCCCAAGAAAGTCGTTACTTTGGGCGACGAAGTGGAAGTCATGGTTCTGGAAATCGACGAAGAGCGTCGCCGTATCAGCCTTGGCATGAAGCAATGTGCAGCCAACCCTTGGGAAGAGTTCTCTACAAGTTTCAAGAAAGGCGACAAAGTATCTGGCGCAATCAAGTCAATCACTGATTTCGGCGTGTTCATCGGCTTGCCTGGTGGCATCGACGGTCTGGTACACCTGTCCGACCTGTCATGGAACGAAACCGGTGAAGAAGCCGTACGTCGTTTCAAGAAAGGCGACGAAGTCGAAGCCTTGGTATTGGCCATCGACACAGAACGCGAGCGCATCAGCTTGGGTATCAAGCAATTGTCTGGCGACCCATTCACCGTATTCGCTTCCACCAATGACCGTGGCAGCATGGTGAACGGCACTGTGAAGTCTGTGGATGCCAAAGGTGTTGTCGTTGATCTGGGCGACGATATCGAAGGTTATCTGCGTGCTTCCGAAATCTCCAACGACCGCGTTGAAGATGCTCGCAATGCATACAAAGAAGGCGACGCTGTAACCGCCATGGTGATCAATGTGGACCGCAAGGCCCGCTCGATCGCTTTGTCCATCAAGGCCAAAGACCAGGTTGATACTGACGAAGCCATGAAGAAGATCTCTGAAGAAAGCGCGGGCTCTGCTGGTACAACCAGCCTGGGCGCTCTGCTGAAAGCCAAGCTGGGTAACAACCAGTAATCGGTCTGTAGAAGTGGCGCTTCCCGATCGGGAAGCGCCTTTTTATTTCAAGAACAATGACAAAATCAGAACTCATCAATCAGCTGGTCAAGCGTTTCCCCAAGTTGCCAGTGCGCGACACGGATTTCGCTGTCAAAAGCATTCTCGATACCATGACTCAAGCCTTGGCCGAAGGTCAGCGCATTGAGATTCGTGGGTTCGGCAGTTTCTCCTTGACTCGTCGCCCACAGCGCGTGGGTCGCAATCCCAAATCCGGTGAACAGGTGGTTGTGCCTGAAAAGCGGGTGCCACACTTTAAGCCCGGCAAAGAGCTACGCGAGCGAGTTGATTTATACTCCAAGAAAGAGAGTTAAATCGGTTGTTCTTCGGTGAAGCCTGAGTGATCACGCCGATGAGTCAATCGGTGTCGATCCAACTACAAACAGGGGACCACCTTGAAAATAATTGCCTGGGTAGTGCGTCTTGCACTCTTCCTCGTTGTTCTCACATTTTCCATTCGCAATACTGACTTAGTGACCGTCAAATGGCTGCCTGGCCTGGAAGTACAGGTGCAGCTTGTGGTGGCTTTGCTGGTGTCCCTGCTGTTGGGGGCCGTGTTCGCATGGGTGTCTTTGTTGCCGTCCTGGCTGAAAGCCAAGCGCGCGGCATCCGTGGCGACTAAAAACGCCGAGCGTCTGGAGCGTGAGTTAAGCCAATTGAAATCACAGGGCGCTTTGCCGGTGGTTGCTGAAGAACCAATGCCAGCTTTGCCCATGGGCCCCAGCCATGGAATTTGAAACCTGGTGGTTGGTATTGGTCCCGCTGATATTCAGCTTGGGATGGATGGCTGCCCGCCTTGAGAAAAGATCAGACGCCACCACGCGTGGCCAATTGCCTGCCTCTTATTTCAAGGGCGTCAACTTTTTGCTCAGCGAGCAACCAGACAAAGCGATTGATGCCTTTCTGGAGGTCGCATCCATTGACACCCACACCGTCGAGTTGCATTTTGCCCTGGCCAATCTGTTTCGCAAGAAAGGCGAAATAGATCGGGCCATTCGGGTGCACCAGTTCCTGACCACGCGTGAACAGATTTCAGCGGCTGACCGAGAGAAGGCCACCTACGAGTTGGGTATTGATTTCCTAAGGGCGGGCATTCTGGATCGCGCAGAACAGGCTTTTCACAGCTTGTCTGGGTCGGCCATGAAAGCCGAAGCGTCTCGGCAGTTGCTTGAGTTGTATGAGCTTGAAAAAGCCTGGGACAAAGCGATTGCCCAAGCCCACAAACTTCGTGAATATGGGGCCGAAGTGCCTGCGGGTGACATTGCGCATTTTTACTGCGAACTGGCCGCACAATTCATTGAGGCTGGCGACATGGTCAAGGCCAAGGCGGAATTGCAAAACGCCTTGTTGACTGACCCTGAAAATGTCCGGGCGTCCCTGTTGCTGGGCGACATTTATTTCACGCAGAATCACTACGAAGACGCGATTGGACAATGGCGGGCTGCCGAGCGCCAGAATCCCTGGTACCTGCCCTTGGTGGGGCCGAACATGTGGGCTGCTTATAAAAAGCTCGAGCGCGAGGATGAGGGCATTGCTGCCTTGCGCGAATACTGCACTGCGTACCCGTCGATTGATTTGTTGCTGGTCTTGTCGCAAGCTGTTGAAGAAACGAAAGGGCCGTTCGCCGCTTTCGAGTTGTTGCGCGAACAGGTGCGTGCGCGACCAAGTTTGCTTGGTTTGGACAAGTTGCTGGAGCACCAGCTGCGTGGCAAGCTCGATGACGAACGGATACAGGATTTGCGCTTGACGCGGGAATTGATTTCCAAGCACACGCAACGATTGGAGCGTTATCGTTGCCAATCCTGTGGGTTTCAGGCCAAGAAGTTTTACTGGCAATGCCCGGGGTGTGCCAATTGGGATTCGATTGTGCCGCGTCGCGCTGAAGAACTTGATTTCTACCCGGTGTCTGCAAAGAAATCCGTGCACTCCCAGACTAATACCCATTAAAACAGGCTGAACAATGGTCGATAGGTCACAATTCAACGATGCAAAAATTTTGGTGGTCGGCGATGTCATGCTGGACCGCTATTGGTTCGGCGATGTCGAGCGAATTTCTCCAGAGGCGCCCGTGCCTGTTGTGTTGGTGGGAACCAAGGATGAGCGTTTGGGTGGTGCTGCCAACGTGGCGATCAATGCCAGTTCGTTGGGTGCCCAGTTGTGTTTGATGGGTGTGGTGGGTAACGACGAACCGGGTCACACCGTGGAAACCTTGCTGCAGAAAAGCGGGGTTCGCTCACGGTTACTGAAAGATCCGAACTTCCCGACCACCGTGAAGTTGCGTGTCATTGCTCGACAACAGCAGTTGGTACGCATTGATTTCGAGGAGCGTCCCTCGCCTGAACAGCTGACGACCAAAATGGAATTGTTTGAGCAGGAATATGCCAATCACGATGTAATTCTGTTTTCTGATTACGGCAAAGGCAGCCTGGAGCACGTTGCAGCCATGATCGCACTGTGCAAGAAAGCGGGAAAAACCACCCTGGTCGACCCCAAAGGTGATGACTATGCCAAGTATTCCGGGGCATCGGTTTTAACCCCCAACCGGTCTGAATTCAAGCAGGTCATGGGCAGTTGGAAGACTGAAGAGCAATTGATCGAGAAGGCCCAAACACTGCGTGAGCGCCTGGACTTGGGTGCTTTGTTGTTGACCCGATCCGAAGAAGGCATGACCTTGTTCACCGCCGATGGCAGTTTTCATGTGCCGGCACAGGCTCGGGAGGTGTTTGATGTGTCGGGTGCTGGCGATACAGTGATTGCAACCTTGGCCTGTGCCGTGGGTTCCGGCATGAGCCTGCCCGACAGTGTCACGCTGGCTAACAAAGCCGGTGGCGTGGTGGTGGGCAAATTGGGAACAGCGGTGATCCTGCCTGAAGAATTGAATTGAAGGAATTGACCATGAAAGTGATTGTGACAGGCGCAGCCGGTTTGATCGGCAGCAATTTGGTGAAGGCGCTGAACGAGCGGGGCATTACCGACGTATTGGCGGTGGATAACTTGACCAAGGGCGACAAGTTTTTGAACCTGGTTGATTGTGAAATCTCCGACTACCTGGACAAAGCCGATTTTCTGGCGCGCGTCGAGCGTGGCGAGTTCGGCAAATACGATGCGATTTTTCATGAAGGCGCTTGTTCCGACACCATGGAGCACAATGGCAATTACATGATGGCCAATAACTTCCGCTATACCCAAACCCTGTTCGAGTGGGCGCAGCGTACGGGTACGCCGTTTCTGTATGCCTCTTCTGCTGCTGTGTATGGTGGTAGTACCGAGTTTATCGAAAGCCGTGAAGTGGAAAAGCCGCTGAACGTGTATGGCTATTCCAAATTCCTGTTTGATCAGGTGTTGCGCAGCCGAATGAAGGTAGGCCTGAAGGCGCCCGTATTCGGTTTCCGCTACTTCAACGTGTACGGCGACCGGGAGCAGCACAAAGGCCGCATGGCGTCTGTGGCGTTTCACAATTTCAATCAGTTTCGCGAGGGTGGTTCAGTCAAGCTGTTCGGTCCCTACGGCGGCTATGAGGCGGGTTGTCAGCAACGCGACTTTGTGTCGATCGAAGATGTAGTCAAAGTGAATCTGCACTTCTTCGAACAGGCGGCAAAAGCGCCCTCTGGTGTGTACAACCTGGGAACAGGCCGTGCCCAAACCTTCAACGATGTGGCGCTAACAACCTTGAATACCCTGCGCGAAAGCCAGGGTCAGGTTGCATTAAGTCTTCAAGAGGCAGTCAAAGGTGGCTTCATTGAGTACATCGAGTTTCCGGATGCCCTGAAGGGCAAGTATCAAAGCTACACCCAAGCCAACCTGGACAAACTGCGTGAGGCCGGGTATGGCGGCAGTTTTTATAGCGTGGAAGAGGGTGTTGCGCGCTACGTGACGCGTTTGATCAAAAAATATCAAAAGTAATGAAACTAAGTGGATGGAGATGTCACTTAATTATGTTGGTTGACTCGGCCTCTTGAACCGAGTCGCTCGCAAAGCTTGGGGTTACCCCCACGTTTTAAGGGTAGGCCAACTGCTTGCACAATCGCATACTTGTCCCTAGGGGCGAGCACCGTGCGACCAAGCAAGTGTCTCTGTCTCCTCAAGCCCTGTTAAGCCCGCTTTTATAAGCGGGCTTTTTTTTTGCAAAGAACTTTGCGCTTCTTAGCTCACGCTGCCACTGAAATACCACTGAAACACCATGGCCAAGGTGGCCATCAATGCGGTCATGGCAAAAGCCAGTGAAAGAGCAACGGCCACAACCACGGCACCAGTGGTTTGTTTGGTGTCTGCCGGGTAGTCTGGGTTCAGCATGGCATTGAAGTGCTCATCTTTCATCAAGCCAAAACGCATGGTGTCGATCCAGCCAGCGAAAGCGGAAAGTGGAAAGGTCAGCATGTAAAACCAGAATCGTTTTTTGCCGGAATAGATCCAGTGCCCGCCAATGGCGCCTGTCAGCAAGGCCAGCCAACAGAAAAACAATTTTGATTTGAAGGGTTCTTGTGGTGATGCGTTCATTTTTAAAAACACTGCTTGTTAGATTGGATTACGCTGGCTATAATAGCGGGTTATCGGATTTCGTGTAGCGAAATCCCAATGATTCATTCGTTTGCAGCGGCAGAAAACAGGCGTTGTGAGCACTAATTTGATAGAGGAAATTATGGTCGTCATTCGACTCGCACGTGGTGGTTCTAAAAAGCGCCCATTTTATAGCCTGGTGGCTGCTGATTCACGCAACCGTCGCGATGGCCGTTTCATCGAGCGCATCGGTTTCTACAACCCAGTAGCTCCTGCTGGCTCCGAAGGCCTGCGTATCGCCATGGATCGCCTGACATACTGGAAAAGCGTTGGTGCACAGTGCTCTTCTACAGTAGAGCGTCTGGTTGGTGAGTACAACGCCAAGCAAGCAGCCTGATTTAAACCGTTGGGGTGATTGGCGAGAACCTTTTCGCTGAATCCGCCCAAACGCACAGTCTGTAAAAACGAAGTCCGTGGATGTTTACGTTCGCGGACTTTTGTTTTTGATTCCAGGCAATGCGTGGACAATGAGTGGACCACAAAAATGAATGTACCTGATGATTTGGTGGAATTGGGCCGTATTGGCGAGCCCTACGGTCTGAAGGGCTGGGTTAATGTGTTGCCATCTTCTGAGGAACCTGACGTGCTGCTGAAAAGCAAGCAGTGGTGGGTATCCAGGCTGTCGGTCACGGAAGGTGCGGCTGTGCGACGTGTTGCACAAGCAAAATTTGAAGACTTGGTGTTCGAACCGTTTCGCGTGCTGCAAAGCAAACCACATTCCAGTCGTATTGTGGCGCATCTTGAAGGCATTGAGCAGCCTGAACTGGCCGCTCAGTTCAAGGGCCGGCGCGTGTATGTGTCACGTGCCCGCTTTCCGGCCCCCGCAGAAGGCGAATACTACTGGGTCGATCTGGTGGGTTGTTCAGTCGTGAATCTGGAAGGTAAAACGCTTGGGCAGGTTATGCAGGTCGTTGATCACGGCGCCCACCCGATTCTGGTGGTAAAAGGTGCTGCAGTGGAGGAAATATTGATCCCCTTTGTGGCCGCTTATGTCTTGAAGGTTGATACTCAGGCCAAGCAGATTCAGGCTGACTGGCAGGAAGATTATTGATGTCAGGCCCGCGTTTTGACGTGATCACACTGTTTCCAGACCAGTTTCCGAATCTGGTTGAACTGGGTGTGGTTGGTCGGGCTTTGAAGAAACAGTTGTTTGAATTGAACTGTTGGAATCCCCGCGACTTTACAGACGATGCGCACCGTACAGTAGACGATCGGCCCTATGGCGGTGGCCCCGGCATGGTGATGTTGGCCGAGCCATTGGTTCGCTGCGTAAAGGCGATCAGGCAGGCACGGGGCGACAGCGCCCCCGTGGTATTTTTGACTCCCCATGGTCCCCTGTTGAAACAGGCCGACATTCGCGAGTTGAGCGATTTGGGGCAGGGTGCCATTTTATTGTGTGGGCGTTATGAAGGGGTGGACCAGCGTTTCATTGACGAATACGTGGATCAGACCTATTGCCTGGGTGATTTCGTGCTTTCAGGTGGTGAACTGGCAGTGGCCTGCTTTGTCGACGCTTGGGTGCGTCTGTTGCCCGATGTGCTGAATCATGCCTTGTCAGCGTCTCAGGATTCTTTCGAGGCGGGGTTGCTGGACTGTCCACACTACACTCGGCCCGAAGTTTTTGAAAATAAGGCGGTTCCTGACGTGCTTTTGTCGGGAAATCATGCCAAAATAGAAAGTTGGCGTTTTGAGCAAGCGAAAGTTTACACAGAACGCTATCGGCCTGAATTGTTGAATACTTTGCCCGCGCAGGCTGGCAAAAACAAAAAACAGCAATAAAGGCTTTGGTTGGTGTTGACTGAAATATGCAAATTTTTTATTCAACGCCTTTAATTTTTTCATCCTCTGGCGGTGCGTACTCAATAATTTGAGTCAAAAAGGCCGTGAATGATGACTTGGAGCTATCAATGAATTTGATTCAACAACTCGAGCAAGAAGAAATTGCTCGTTTGGGTAAAGAAATCCCTGACTTCGCCCCTGGCGACACCGTAATCGTTAGCGTTCGAGTGATCGAAGGTACACGTTCACGTCTGCAGGCCTATGAAGGCGTTGTTATTGCACGTCGCAATCGCAGCTTGAATTCCTCTTTCATCGTTCGCAAGATTTCTTCTGGCGAAGGTGTAGAGCGTACGTTCCAGTTGTACTCACCGTCGATCGAAAAGATCGAAGTGAAGCGTCGTGGTGATGTTCGCCGCGCGAAGCTGTATTACCTGCGTGATCGTTCAGGCAAGTCTGCACGTATCAAGGAAAAGTTGCCACAGCGTGTGAACAAGAAAGCGGCCGTATAAGCTGATTTTTGTTCGCTGGCAGCAATGCCGGGGTAAACCAAAAAAGCCAGTTCATTTCGAACTGGCTTTTTTGTTGTCAGGTGCTTTTCAGCTAAGCCACCAGGGCGTTTCTTCAATCCAACGTTGAATGTGTCTGCGGGTGTTTTCTGCGTCCATCGGCATTTGTTGGGCCAGGGTGCGAGCCAACTCCAGAAGGTCTTTGTCGACCATGGGGTCGGCGTATCGCATCATGGGCAGGCCAGACTGCCGTTTGCCCAGCAATTCACCAGGGCCACGAATTTCAAGGTCTTTCTCGGCCAGATAAAAACCATCATCACTTTCATGCATGGCTTTCAAGCGCATTTTCGATGTGTTCGACAGCGGTCCGCCGTACAACAACACGCACACGCTTTGCACGCTGCCTCGACCCACGCGACCGCGTAATTGGTGCAGCTGTGCAAGCCCGAAGCGCTCGGCCTGGTCGATTACCATTAGGCTGGCGTTGCCCACATCAACCCCCACTTCAATCACGGTGGTGGACACCAGCAGGTCGAGCTCGCCGGCAGCAAAGGCGGTCATTGTGGCCTGTTTCAGTTTGTTGTCCTGCTTGCCGTGCAGCAGTCCTATTCGGCGATTGGGTAGCTGCTCGCACAAGTCGGTGTAAGTGGCCTGTGCTGCCTGCAAATCCAGTGTTTCGCTTTCTTCAATCAGCGGGCAGACCCAGTAGGCTTGTTGACCTTTGTTGATTTCACCTTCAATCGCGGCGATTAGTTGTTCGCGTTTTTTTTGAGACAACAACTTGGTGATGATTGGCTTTCGGCCTGGCGGTTTCTCATCCAGGCTGGACACCGCAAGATCAGACAGATAGGTTTGAGCCAGTGTGCGGGGAATGGGAGTGGCACTCATCATCAACTGGTGGGCCAGGTGGCCGTCGCTGGCTTTGGCGATCAGGGACAAACGCTGGGCCACACCGAAGCGATGTTGTTCATCGACCACCACCAGTGCCAGTGCCTTGAAAGCCACATGGTCTTGTACCAGCGCATGTGTGCCTATAACCACGTCAACTTCACCCGCAGCCAGCGCGTGTAGCGTGCGGTCCTTTTCACTTTTTTTCATTGCACCTTGTAGCTTCGTACAGCGCACGCCGACCGCTTCAAACAGCGGTGTCAGCTTGTGGTGGTGTTGTGCGGCCAGTACCTCGGTTGGGGCCAGAATGGCGGCCTGTTTGCCATTCTCGATGGCGCGAAGGCAGGCCAACGCGGCCACCAGTGTTTTGCCGCTGCCCACGTCGCCTTGCAACAAACGTTGCATGGGGTAGGGTTGGGCCAGATCTTCAAAAATTTCACGGCAGGCGCGTTCCTGCGCACCAGTCAGCTTGAACGGCAACTGAGAGATGAATTTTTTCACCAGTCCTGCTTTTGCCGGCCTCAGTGAACTGGCTTTTTCCTGGATGCGTTGCTGTCGATATTCGCGCAGCAGTAACTGCTGGGCCAGCAGCTCGTCGACCTTGATACGTGTCCATGCCGGGTGTGTTCGCAGGTTCAGGTCATACAGTTCGGCGGGTTTGGCCTGTCCGTGAAGGGTTTGCAGGGCGGTCGGCCAGGGCTGCAATTTGTATTTTTTGCACAGGTTCGCTGGCAAGGTATCAATGAAACATGCTTGCGGCAGTTTTTTCATCCAGCGATGCCAGTCGCTCTGTTTGAGCTGGCCAGTGCTGGGGTAGACAGGTTCAAGCACCGCATTGGCTGCGGGATTCTGCTTGGTGTCCGCATGTGGCGAGTCCGCGATTGCGCCCGCTGGCGCAATTTTCACCGTGGGGTGCACCATCTCGAAAGTGCCAAAACCCTGGCGAATCTGTCCGCTGACCTGAATGCGGGTGCCTTCGCTGAGTTTTTGCTGTAAGCCAGGATAAAAGTGCAGCCAGCGCAGCAGCAGGGAAGTGTCGCCGTCCTCAACCCATACACGTAGTTGTTTTCTAGGGTGGTACTGAACTTCTGAGCCAACCACTGTGGCCAGCAGGTTGACTTTCTGGCCAACGGCAAGTGCGTCCATCGCAGTGATGGACGCCTTGTCCTCAAAGCGCAGCGGTAAGTGCAGCGCAAGTCCCATCCAGTGTGGCGCGTGCAGCAGGTTACCAACAGCATCGGCAATCGACACAGGCAAAGGCAGCAACTCTTCGAAGCTTGGTGCCGTGGTTGGGCTTACTGCGCTCAATGTACAGGGCGTCTTTGGCTGTTACAGCGCCAAAATGGCTTCGACTTCGAAACGCGCGCCTTTGGGCAAGCTGGCCACACCGACAGTCGAGCGTGCCGGGAAAGGGGCCGACACGTATTCCTGCATGATGGCGTTGACCTGTGCAAACTCGCTGAGGTCGGTCAGGAACAAGGTGAATTTCACCACATTGGCCAGGCTGCCGCCCGCTTCTTCCGCAACTGCTTTCAGGTTGGCGAAGGCTTGGCGTGCTTGTTCTTCGGTGCTTGCGCCGATCAGTTCGCCTGTAGTGGGGTTCAGACCAATCTGGCCTGATGTAAACACCAGATTGCCCAGCTTAATGGCCTGGCTGTAAGGGCCGATTGCGGCAGGGGCTTTGGATGTAGAGACAACGGTGGCTTGAGTCATATTGAGTGCAATGATTAATTGATGATTGGGCAAAGGCATCTAAATGCGATTAATCGCAATGATAACGCCCGGCGGCGCATTGTGTTGCCCCGGGGGACGGTATACCATGTTCGACTTGTTTGTTGCACTGCAATGTTTGCATGAGTCAAACCCCAAAATCAGATCGAACCCGTTCTTCATCTTCTCTGGATAGTGAAGAACGCGACGATATTTTCTCCGAGAAGTACGCATGGGTTGCCGTGGGCGCCTGTGGATTGGCTTCTATCGCGTTTGGACCTGAAGAGTCCTTCAAGGCGCTGGGCGATTCCCGGCACCTGCTGCTGTTTCTGGGCCTGTTGACCGCATTTTCAATCCTGCTGGTTTCACTGACCTATTTCCGGGTCACAGAACTGTTCCCCAAGGGGGGCGGTGGTTATGCCATGGCCACGAATTTGCTGGGACCGCGTGTTGGTCTGATTGCAGGCGCGGCGCTGCTTGTCGATTATGTATTGATGGTGGCTTTGGGCATTAGTGCTTCAACACACCTGATGTTCAGTTTCCTGCCACCTTATTTTTATGATTACCGGGTTTGGGCGTCGATGGTGTTGATGCTCGGTCTGATGGTGTTTCACATTCAGGGTCGGCAGTTGAACCTGAAACCTTTCAAATTTTTGTTCGTGGCTTTTTTGGTCACGCACCTGGTCGTTATTCTGGTCGGCTTTTCTGATCATTTTCAAGACATCGGCGGTGTGGTCACGCGCAGCATCGAAGACACAAAAACGGATTTGAACACCTTGGGTTGGTTGCCTGTGCTTGCCATTTTTGCCCGGGGTTTCTTCCTTGGTGGTGGCACTTACACGGGTATTGAAGCAGCTTCTGACACCGTGCAGTTAAGCCGTTATCGCCAAAGCAGTGAGAACCGCCGCAAGATGCTTGCTTATGTGGCCTGCGCATTGGCGTTTGGCGCGGCAAGCCTTGCCGTGCTGTATTCCTTGTGGGGGGTGAACGTCGAGCCGACCATGGCACTAAATGGTGTTTTGTTTGAGCGCGTGTTCACAGACATTGGCTGGGACTGGCCTTATGTGATCCTGGGTTTGCTGGTCATGCTGGGGCTTGAAACGGCGGTGCTTGCACTGGCTGCCCATGTGGCGTTCGCCGTGGGCCCTCGGGTGTTGTCAACCATGGCGATTGATTCTTGGTTGCCGCACCAATTCCGTTATCTTTCCAATCGCTTTGTGACCAAAAACGGTATTGTCTTGATGGGAAGTCTGGCGTTGCTGGCAATTTATCTCAGCGACGCCAATGTGGATTTGCTGGTGGTACTGTTTTCGATCAATGTGTTCATTGTGTTCAGTTTGTCGATGCTGGGCTTGTGTGTTTACTGGTTAAAGAACAGGCACGAGAAAAGATTCATCAAAGGAATTTTGTCAGCATCGCTGGGATTTGTGGTGTCAGCATCAATCCTGCTGGGCACCATCGTGACCCAATTCTTCCAGGGTGGCTGGATCACCATGTTGATCACCACTTTGGTGGTGTTGGTGTGTTTGTGGATTCGCAATCATTACCGCGAAACCAAAGACAAAATTGCAAAAATCGACGAAGTGTTTGCCATGGCGCAATACGGTTCAGCCCATTCCCCCCCTGAATTGATCGAAGAGGGCAACACGGCGGTGTTCATTGTCGGCAATAGCCGTGGCGGTGGTTTGCATGCCTTGTTGTGGGTGCAGCGCATGTTTCCGAATCATTTCCAGAACTTTGTGTTCATGAATGCCCGCACGGTTGATTCGAAAGCCTATGGTGGGCGTGAAGCACTCGAAGCAATGCGCGTGGATGCTTCAGTTTCGCTGAATTACTTCGTGAACTTTTGCCGCAGCCATGGCTTGCGGGCGAAAAGTTATTTGTCGTTCGGCACGGATGCGGTCGAAGAGTTGACTCAGTTGGCCAAACAGGTGGCCGAGAATCACCCAAATGCGATTTTCTTCACCAGCAAGCTGGTGTTCGAGGATGAAAACATTTTGACTCGATTGCTGCACAACCAAGCAGCGTTGGAATTACAGCGCCGTTTGCACAATGCTGGGCAGCAAATGGTGATCCTGCCGATGCGACTTTAGGTGTTTTGCTTGAAAAGATGTATTGCTTGATGAGCGGGGCTTTGCAATAATAATTAAACCTGCAGTCTCGATAGCAAAATTAAATGACACTCACCGAATTGAAGTACATCGTCGCGCTGGCCCGTGAAAAGCATTTTGGCCGTGCTGCGGACGCCTGCTTCGTCAGTCAGCCCACCCTTTCTGTGGCCATCAAAAAGCTTGAAGAAGAATTGAGCGTCTCGCTGTTTGAGCGCGGATCCAGCGAGGTGTCGCTCACGCCCGTGGGCGAGCGCATTGTTGTTCAAGCCCAGCGCGTGCTTGAAGAGGCTTCGGCGATCAAATCGATTGCCCAGCAGGGCATGGACCCTTTGGCTGGCCCGCTGCGGGTTGGCGTAATTTATACGATCGGGCCCTATTTGCTGCCAGGCTTGGTTTCCAGCATGATCGAGCGCGTGCCTTCCATGCCGCTGGTGTTGCAGGAAAATTTCACGGTGCGCCTGCTCGAGCTGTTAAAGCAAGGGGAAATCGATGTGGCCGTGTTGGCCCTGCCCATCAATGAATCAGGCTTTGTGATTCAGCCGCTGTATGACGAGCCTTTCATGGTGGCCTTGCCAAAGTCGCACCGCTGGGCCAATGAGAAAACCATCCGGTCTGACGATTTGCGCAGCGAGAACATGTTGCTGTTGGGCACCGGACATTGTTTCCGTGACCAGGTGTTGGGCGTGTGCCCGGAATTGTCCCGCTTTTCACAGTCTTCAGAAGGTATTCAACGTACATTCGAGGGCAGCTCGTTGGAAACAATTCGCCACATGGTGGCCTCGGGTGTGGGCATTACTGTGTTGCCTTCGAGTTCAGTGCCCAATCCGGTTCCCAAAGAAAGTTTGTTGACCTACATTCCCTTGGCGGACGACGACACCCGCCGCACTGTGGCCCTGGTGTGGCGCAAAAGTTTCAGCCGGCGCGAAGCGCTTGAGGCCTTGCGTGATGCCATCATGGAATGCACCCTAAATGGCGTTGAGTTTCTGGATTCGCCACAGATGGTTCGATAAGGCATGGCGAATTTGTCCGCAGACCGCCTGCGCGATTATTACCTGCTATTGCGACTGGACAAGCCAATCGGCATTTTATTGTTGATGTGGCCCACCTTGTGGGGCCTGTGGATGGCTGCTGAAGGCATGCCACCCTTGCATGTGTTGCTGGTTTTCGTGGCAGGTGTGGTGCTGATGCGTTCAGCCGGTTGTGCAATCAACGATTACGCTGACCGCGACATTGACCTGTATGTTGAGCGCACTAAAAATCGCCCGCTTACCAGCGGACGAATCAGTTCACGCGAGGCGCTGATTCTGGCCGCAGCATTGGCGCTTGTTGCCTTGCTGATTACGCTGCCTTTGGGTTGGCCTGTCATTTTCATGAGTATTCCCGCAGCCTTTTTGGCGGCCAGCTACCCCTTTACAAAACGTTTCTTTCCCATGCCTCAGGCTTACCTGGGTATTGCCTTTGGTTTTTCAATTCCAATGGCCTATGTGGCCGTGCAGGGCAGTGTGCCAATCGAAGGTTGGCTGATTTTCGTGGCCAATGTATTTTGGACTGTGGCCTACGACACCGAATATGCGCTGGTCGACAAACCAGATGATTTGAAATTGAACATTAAAACCGCTGCCATTACCTTGGGTCGATATGATGTGGCGGGGATCATGGTGTGTTACCTGTTCAGCCTTGTGATTTGGGCTGCAGTGGGCCATCGGTTGAATTTCGGTAGCGGATTCTGGTTGGGCTGGGTAGTGGCTTGTGGCTTGGCCATTTATCACTACTTCCTGATTCGAACCCGAGACCGAACCCGTTGTTTCAAGGCGTTCCTACACAACAACTGGCTGGGTGCCGCCTTGTTTGCAGGTTTGGTGCTGCAGTACGTTTAAACGACTTTAACCCGCGTTTTTTTGCAATTCAATCGCCCGGTCGCAAGCGGCTTTTGCGGCCTGCTCTATCGCCTCTGAAACACCCAGTGTGCGCAGCTTCTCCAGCCCTGCGAAAGTGGTGCCGCCTTTGCTGGTGACCTTTTCACGCAGTGTGGCGAATGAGTCATCCGATTGCTTGGCCAAAGTGGCTGCCCCCAGAAATGTTTGATTGACCAGCAGGTTGGCCTGGTTTTCATTGAAGCCCAAATTCTGTGCCGCTTTGGCCAGCGCTTCCATCAGAAAAAACACATAGCCAGGGCCGCTACCAGAAATGGCTGTGACCGCATTGATTTCATCTTCCGTGTTGACCACCACCACTTCGCCACAACTGCTGAAAATTTGGTGTGCAATGTCGTGGTCTGCTTGCGAGCAGTTATTGGTGAAATAAAGGCCGGAAATTCCCTGTGCAACCAGTGCAGGTGTATTGGGCATGCAGCGCACCACGCGCGCGTTGGGCTGGTTGCTCCAGTTTTGAATTTGAGCAACGCTGACGCCCGCTGCAATGCTGACCACAAGCAGGTTTTCAAGATGCTGGGCCTGGTTGTTCAGTACGCTTTGCATGATTTGCGGTTTCACTGCCAGCACAACCACTTCCGCCTTGAATTGTTCAGGCCACGCGGTGGTGCACTTTACATTCAAGGTGGACATTTTTTCTGCGGACTCTGGGCTGGGGTCGATCACATGAAAAGTTGTTGCCGGTACGCCGCTGCGAATCAGGCCGCCCAGTATGGCAAAGGCCATGTTGCCGCCGCCAATGAATAGTGTGTTTTGCATGTTGTGTCCTAAGTGTTGTAGCTGCGTGCACCGAATAGCGCTGAACCCACGCGCACGCAGGTCGAGCCACAGCCGATTGCTAGTTCAAGGTCTGCAGACATGCCCATGGACAGGGTGTCGAGTTGCAAGCCTTGTTTGTTCAAGTCATCGAACACCGATTTGCAATGCAGAAACTCGGCTTTCAATAATTCTTCATTGTCGGTGTTGGTCGGTATGGTCATCAGCCCGCGCAGCTTCAGGTTTTGCAGGCCATGAATGGTTTTGCACAATTCAATCGCATCAACAGGTTCTACACCCGATTTACTTGCTTCACCCGAGGTGTTGATTTGCACCAGCACATTCAAAGGGGGCAGGTGGGTGGGGCGCTGTTCTGACAAACGCTGTGCAATTTTCAAACGGTCCACGCTGTGTACCCACTGAAAGTTTTCAGCAATCGGTCTGGTTTTGTTGCTTTGAACGGGACCAATGAAATGCCACTCAATGCCGGCGGTTCCCGCTTGCGCATTGGGGTGATCAGCCAGCTGGGTGATTTTATCCAGCGCTTCCTGCAGGTAATTTTCTCCAAAAGCGGTTTGCCCGCAGGCCTTGAACTCAAGAATGTCTTCGAGCGGAAAGGTTTTGCTGACAGCGAGCAGTTGTACCGAAGCAGGTTCCCTGTTCGCTTTCCGGCAGGCGGCCGCGATGCGGGCCTGTGTATTGGCGAGTTGTTCGGCTTTGCTCATGGTGAATCATTTCAATGCTCAAAGGGAGATTATAGCCACATGACACTGACCGAATTGTTGACTTGGGCGGTAGAGGAAAAAGCATCTGATTTACACCTGTCTGCTGACATGCCACCCATGATCCGTGTAGACGGCGAGGTCCGCCGCTTGAGCGATTCGGTGCTGGGTCATCGTGAAATTTATCGATTAATTCAAGGGTCCATGACCGAGGTGCAATGGCAAAACTGGGAACAGACGCACGAGTGCGATTACAGTTTTTCGGTTGAAGGTTTGTCGCGTTTCAGGGTGAACGCATTCATGCAAAGCAGGGGTGCATCGGCAGCATTTCGTGTAGTGCCCAGCCGTGTGAAAACGCTTGAGGACCTGGAGGCACCGACTGTTTTTCGGCAAATTGCGCGCGAGCCCAATGGCTTGGTGTTGGTCACTGGCCCCACCGGTTCAGGCAAAAGTACCACCTTGGCTGCAATGGTCGACGATGTGAACCGAAACCAGAAGGCACACATTCTGACCATTGAAGACCCCATTGAATTTACACACACGCCCATGAATTGCGTGATCAACCAGCGCGAATTGGGTGAGCACACCCATTCCTTCGGTGCTGCCTTGCGATCTGCCCTGCGTGAAGATCCGGACGTGATTCTGGTGGGCGAGATGCGTGACCTTGAAACCATTCAACTGGCTTTGACTGCCGCTGAAACCGGGCACTTGGTGTTTGCCACCTTGCATACTTCTTCTGCACCCAAAACCATCGACCGCATTATCGATGCCTTTCCATCGGCCGATAAAAGCATGGTGCGGGCCATGCTGTCGGAATCTCTGCGTGCAGTGATTTGCCAAACCTTGCTGAAACGGCAGGGTGGTGGCCGGGTTGCGGCCCATGAAATCATGTTGGCCACACCACCGATTCGCAACCTGATTCGTGAGGGCAAGGTGGCGCAAATGTTGTCGTCGATTCAAACCGGCTCACAGCACGGCATGCAGACCATGGAACAGGCCGTGCAGCGTTTGCTGATGACCGGAAAGATTACTCGAGATGTGGCAATGAGCGTAATTTCTGGGTCGAGCCAAGCCTGAGTTGATTTTGATTGCGGGTACACTTTGTTGTCAAAATCATTTTCAAAGGCAAGGGTATGGCAAACAATGTGTACGAATTTTCTGGCAAAACTCTAGACGGCAAGCCGCTGAGCCTGGCTGATTTTCAGGGCAAGGTGCTGTTGATTGTGAACACGGCCAGCAAATGCGGCTTTACACCGCAATACGAGGGTCTGCAGGCACTGCACACCGAGTTGGGCCAGAAGGGTTTGGTGATTATCGGTTTTCCCTGCAATCAGTTTGGCGGTCAGGAACCTGGTACTGAAGAGGTCATTGCCAGTTTTTGCCAGAAGAACTATGGCGTCGATTTTTTGATGGCTGAAAAAGTGGATGTGAAAGGCAGTGATGCACACCCTTTGTTCAAGTATCTGACATCAAACGCCAAGGGCATTTTGGGCACGGAAGCCATTAAGTGGAACTTCACCAAATTCCTGGTTCGAAAAAACGGCGAGGTGTACAACCGCTATGCCCCCACCACCAAACCTGCTGATTTAAAAGCGGACATCGCCAAGCTTTTGGCTGAATAACACCACACTTTTGAAATAAGTGCCAAATGATGGGCCTCGGTTAACAGTGATCGAGGCTCCTCCTGCTTCTTTAGAGGCAGGAACTTTACGCCTTAAAACGTACACATAGTTACGTGTAGATAATTTTTATGTAATGAGAATTATGCTGGCACGTGGCGGACTTTCGACTATGTGTTTTTCGCCTGTTTAAATCTCTCATATTTATGAAAATGACATTTTTTGTAATTAGTTAATCGGTTGCAATTATCTACATTTGTCAATCAATTTGTAGATGCAAATTTAGAAAAAGGATGGTTCTTAATGATTAGCGTCGGCAATCCACAGTCCCCGAACTACGACATCGATATACCTGGAATTGACGATATAGTTGCCAAGTCCAATCCTGCCGATGTTGCTGCACAATGGGATGCTGTTAAGGCTGACGGTATTATTACCGTGGAAGAACTACGGCAATATCCGGAATTAACTCATCACATTGAAGTTACCTTGGGTTATGGTTCAACTCAGGCTTTTTTAGGATCCCATGAACTAGTGCAACCAGGTTCAGGTAACGGGAATGGGACTTATTTAGAGCCTTCTGAACAGAGTCTTGAGGTAATAGATGCAAGCATTTCTGGTTCGTTGGATGGTGGCGTGCAGTACACGGAAGGTTCAAGCAACCTACTACCCACAAATATAGATCCGGAGAGTACATTCGTTGTGTTTACTCTGCGCAGCGGTGAAAAAATTACTTTTGATGGCCCCCGTGCAGGTAACGCAGCCAACGAGTTTTCAAAGATATACAACAACAGCCCAACCTTCAGATACACAATAATAACCTTGGCTGGAAGGCAAGGCGGGCAATATTCATTTCATAGCTTGCCAATGGAAGGGAAACTTGGCATTAACTATGAAGGAACTAGCGACAAGAGTAGAAGGAGCGGGGTCTTTTTACAGTCCGACCCTTCACAAAATGCGGGCCTAACATATGCGATCATTCACGAGGTTGCCCATGATCTTCATGTTGCAGAAGGTCATGATCATGACCATGAAGGCGTACTTGATGCTGGCACACCTCATTCCAGAGAGCAGTCAATATATCACTCCACCATTGTGAATGAACTTAAAGAAAATGGGGTAGATCTTGGTTTCGATGTCGACGGGGAAGATTATAGCAACGACACCCTGGTATTTGATGGAGACTACGATTCTTCTTGGGATTGGAGTACAGACGAGGCCACCACAGAAGACGTAGTGATTGATGAAAATGGTACTGAAGTTAATGCGCTGGACTATTACACTGGGAAATACGGCAAGGCAAAAGACCTGATTGCGCAGGGTCGATACGAAGAAGCCAAGGCCATTCTGAATCAAATACCACCCGATGCGCAAATTACCATTAATTTTATAAATCCAAATACTGGTATCCCAAAGCCGGTCACTTACAATGTCAGAGAGTTGATTCTGCAAGATTTGATGTTTGCGTCGGATAGCGGCGATCGATTTAATACGGGCAAGCAGGATTTAAAGTTTAAGACAAGCTTGGGCGAATTTTTGAGTGATCTGTCTCGAGACGGGACTTGGAGCGCAACAGTTAAATCTGCTGCAGCGGATATTAACTTCAATTTGTCTAGAGAGCTTATTTCTTATAAGCCCCCACAAACTGAAGCGGAACGAATACAGACACGTCAGGAATTTCACAGGGCCTGGTCAGTTTAAATAAACTATCGACTTTCAAGCTCGAAGGTTCGAGCCGGCATGTGCAGGGTTTGAACAGAATGGCTGGAGCAGCATCCGGAACTGGCTCATCATATTGAAGTGACATTGGGTTATGGTTCGATTGATGTTTTTTTTAATGGCGCATGCCAGAAAAGCCATTAAGTGGAACTTCACCAAATTTCTGGTTCGAAAAAAACGACGAGGTGTACGACCGCTATGCCCCCACCACCAAACCTGCTGATTTAAAAGCGGACATCGCTAAGCTTTTGGCAGAGTAATACATCACTTTCGGTTTTTTCCGATTTCAAAAACACTTGCTTTGAAAGTAAGTGCCAAATCCTGAGCCTCGATTAAGCATGATTTAGGCTTTTCTGCTTTTTTAGAATCAGGAACTTTATTCCCGAAAGACAACACATAGATACGTGTAGATAATTTTTCTGTAATGAAAAATAGATTGCTTCGTTGCGACCATTCGATTTTAAATCGTGGCCAGAATCAAGCTTATCCTTTTTCTTGCAGGTTAATCATTTTGGATTATCTAACCCTGTCAGTTGATTTATACAGAATAAATTTCTTGAAAGGAAAGCTGAAAATGATGGACACCAGCATGAAGCTACCCCAAGGATATGTCACGGATGTTTATGACGTTACAGCAGAGGAAATCCAGCCAAATTCGATTGTTGCTGCTGAACAATGGGAAGTAGTTCGCGCTGACGGTGAAATCAGCGAAACGGAGCTGATGCAAAATCCACAGTTGAGGCATCACATTGAAGTCACAATGGGTTACGGTTCAGTTGGTAGCTTCGTAGGTGCACATGCCAGAACAGGGACAATTAGCCTTACGGGGGGGGTTAAGCTCTCCCAAGAAAGTATGGACGCAATTGATGGAAGTATTGCTGATTCTGTGCCTGGCGGGGTGCAGTTCCACGCAGGTTCAAGCGATGTACTCCTAACAGATATCCCTGAGGATAGTTCATTCGTTGTCTTTACTTTAGCCGGCGGCCAAAAAGTTACTTTTGATGGGCCTCGTGCTGGTGCCATGGCCAATGAATTTGCGAAGATATACAACAATAGCCCCACCTTTCGGCAGTCAATCGTGAGTCTGGCCGATAAGCAGGGTGGGCAATACTCATTTCATAGCGTTCCACTTGCATCTGGTGCATATAACTATGACGCTGGCTATAACCGAAGGGGAACAAGTAGTGATGGGATGAGTGGTGTCTTTCTACGTTCCCAACCTATGAACGGATTTAATTTGGCGGGAACGATGATCCATGAGGTTGCTCACGATCTTCATGGTGATCATGAAGGCTTGCCTGACATAGGTGACGTTCATTCCAGAGAGCAGTCAATTTACCATTCCAAAGTCGTGAACGAACTTTCAGAGAATGGGGTGGATATTGGGTACGATGTGGACGGAGATGATTACAGCCAAAACACCCTTGTTTTTGATGAAACTTACTTTTCGCCGCCTGTTGATAAGGTAAGTACAGACGACGTGGTGGTCGATGAAAATGGCACTACAGTCAATGCGTTGGACTATTACAAGGGTAAGTACAAACAGGCCAAAGACCTGATTGCGCAGGGTCGTTATGATGAGGCCAAGGTAATTCTGGATCAAATACCAGCAGATGCGGAAATCACGATTAACTATAAAGATCCTGGTGCTGTGATGAAAAGGCCGGCTACTTATAATGTTAGAGAGTTGATTCTGCAAGATTTGATGTTTGCTTCGGACAGCGGCGATCGAATGAATACGGGTCAGGATGATTCAAAGTTTAAGACAAGCTTGGGCGAATTTTTGAGTGATCTGGATCGAGACGGAACTTGGAGCGCAACAATTGAATCTGCAGCAACGAAGATAGGCTTTAATTTGGAAAGAGAGCTTATTACTTATAAGCCCCCGCAAACGGAAGCTGAGCGGCTACAGACACGTCAGGAATTTCACAGTGCCTGGTCAGTTTAAATAAATAATCAACTTTCAAGGTCGAAGGTTCGAGCCGGCATGTGCAGGGTTTGAACAGAATGATCTGGTAGAAGTAATTTGATGTAGGCCTAATTCTGAATGTGATGTCGATAATCATTCGAATTAAAGTTTCTCGAGGGGATAGTTCAATATGATTACCGCCAGCAATCCTTATCCTCAAAGGTATGACACTGATTATTCTGAAGTGGACGAAACAGATATAGATGTAGGTTCTAATGCTTCAAATGCCGCTGCACAATGGAATGCTGTTATTGCTGACGGTGCAATTACCAAAGAGGAACTGAAGCAGAATCCAGCTTTGGCGCATCACATTGAAGTGACATTGGGCTATGGTTCCATTGATGCTTTTTTATATATTCATGGTGAAACAGGTTCCATTGGTTCTATGGGAGGGCTTCGGCCTTCGAACCAAAGTATCGAAGCAATTGATGCAAGTATGTCGGGTTCTTTGGATGGCGGGGTGCAGTACACAGAAGGTTCAAGCAATCTACTACCCACAAATATAGATCCAAATAGTACGTTTGTAGTGTTCACTCTGCGCAGTGGTGAAAAAATTACTTTTGATGGGCCCGGTGCGGGTGCCATGGCCAACGAGTTTTCGAAGATCTATAACAATAGCCCTACCTTCAGGCAGGCAATTGCCACCTTGGCCGGTAGGCAGGGCGGACAATACTCATTTCATAGCGTTCCACTTCCGGTTGGTGCAACCACGCAATTGAATGGTTCTAACATTGTAGGAACTGATACCCGCTCTCAGGCGAGCGGGGTTTTTATACAGTCCCATCCTTTACGCGATTTCAACCTGGCAAAAACGATAATTCATGAGGTGATCCATGATCAACATCATGAAGATCATGAGGATCATGGAGGTCTGGATGACGCAGGCGCAGTGCATTCCAGAGAGCAGACGATTGCGATGTCCACAATCGTGAATGAGATTAAAGAAAATGGGGAGAATATTGGGATTGATGTGGACGGGGATGATTACAGCCACAATTCCCTAGTTTTTGACGGAGACTATGAGACTCTTGATGATTTGAGTTCAGGTGCGGTTACTTCAAGCGACGTAGTGACAGATGAAAATGGCACCGAAGTCAATGCCTTGGACTATTACACTACCAAATACACGCGTGCAAAAGTCCTGCTTTCACAGGGGCGACACCAGGAAGCCAAAGCCATTCTGGATCAAATACCACCCGATGCGAAAATCACAATTAAGTATGAAGATCCACAATCTTCTGGTGGAAAAAGGGCAGTCACTTACAATGTTAGGGAGTTGATGCTGCAAGATTTGATGTTAGCGTCTGACAGCAGCGATCGATTCGACACGGGCTTAGATGTTTCACATCTTAAGAGAAACACAGGGATTTTTTTGGGTGACTTGGCTCGCGATGCCGCCTGGGCAGAAACAATTAAAGTTGCAGCGGCGGATATCAACTTTGATTTGGATGAAGAGCTTCTTCTTTATCAGCCCCCACAAACGGATGCTGAACGGCTACAGACTCGCCAAGATTTTTTCAGCACCTGGTCAGTGTAAATAAAGTATCGATTTTCAAGCCCGAGATTTCGAGCTGGTCTATGAAGTGTTTGTGCAAATATCAGGTTTTACTCCGCAAGTGATTGGCCACCAGCTTGGTCATCGTTTTCCGAATTGGCCGCCCGTGGTCGATACACGCCACGGGTCAAGGGTATTTCAAACAAGCGGCATTCAATCGGACCATTGAACAGCGGGCGCTTGCGCTTGGGGCTTAAGCCCAGCGTTTTCTTGATTTCAAGATCGCCCGAGAACAAAAAGGCAGTCCAGCCGGAGTAGTTCATTTTCAGGTGGTCGCCATAGGCCTTGAACAAGCGTTCATAGGCTTCATCTTCCGGCACGTCGGCACCCTTGGCACGTACACGTTCACCGTAGGGCGGGTTGCTGAATACGATGCCGCTGGGGGCGGGTGGTTCCACAGTAAGCGCATCGCGTTGCGCGAATTGCACAATGCCTGCATCCAACAATTCTTCGAAACCGGCACGGGCCACGTTTTCTTTGGCAATGTCGATCAACAGTTCAGTGATGTCGCTGGCATACCATTGGAAGTAAGGCGTGGTTAGCGCTTTGTCCAGGCCGGCATTGAAGCGGCGGTTGGCATCTTCTTGAAGTTCTTTGCCCCAGTCGCTGGTGAAGGGTTTCAGGTTCTCAAACGCGAATGCGCGCTCCAGGCCTGGTGCACGGTCGCACAGTTGCGAGAGTGATTCAATCACCATGGTGCCACTGCCACAGAAGGGGTCAAGAAACACCTCAGCGTTTTTGCCGGCTTCGCTTTGGCGGGCAATGTGCCACAGGCCTGCGGCCAGGTTTTCCTTCAGGGGCGCCACACCTGCTTCTTCACGCCAGCCGCGCTTGAACAGGTTTTCACCGGCCAGGTCGATGTACACCATGGCCTCGGTGGGATTGATGGCTGCGAAAATTCGAACATCGGGTGCTTCAACACTGACATTCGGGCGTTCGTCGAAACGCTCAAGAAATGCATCGCACACCGCGTCTTTCAGGCGAAGCTGGGTGAAGCGAACACTTTGAATATCTGCACCCAGGTTGTTCAAATCCACGCGGAAGGTGTTGGAAAGCTTGAACCAGTTGTGCCAATCAACAGATTTGGCAATGTGATAGAACTCATCTTCGCTGGTGCATTCGCCACGGGCCAGTTCCAGGCCAATTCGCCCTGCAAACCGGGTCCAGTAGGTCATGCGGGTGGCTTGGCGCCAGCTGGCTTCGAATGTACAGCCACCAGTTACGGCACGGGTTTTTTGGGCACCCATGGTTTCCAGTTCAGCCACCAGAATTTCTTCCAGGCCGCGCGGGCAGCTTGCAAAACAGTTGAACACACTCTGTTTGGTGGAGTTGTGTTGCTGGCCAGCGGGTTGGCCAGAATTACTCGGCTTGGAATGATTCGGGTTTGAATAGGGCATGAATTGCTTTTAAAAATTAGAACGGTTTAACAACCACCAAAATGATGGCAATGGCCATGAGTACCACGGGTACTTCATTGAACCATCGGAAATAAGTGTGACTGCGGGTATTTTGACCTGCTTCAAATTTGCGAAGAATGCGGCCACAACTGTAGTGGTAGCCAGCAATCGCGAATACCACGAAAATTTTTGCGTGTAGCCAGCCACTTTGGCCGCCCACGCCGATCTGATAAACACCCACCAGGGCAAAGCCCAAAATAAGCGCAGGTATGGCCAGAAGGGTCATGAACTTGTACAGCTTTTTGGCCATTTGCAACAAGCGGGCAGTGGCTGCTGCTTCGGTTTCCATGGCCAGATTCACGAAAATACGCGGCAGGTAAAACAGGCCTGCAAACCATGAGGCCACAAACAAAATGTGAAAGGCTTTCACCCAAAGATAACCGTCCATGTACTGCTCCAGTTGGTTTTATATCAATCAGTTTCTTGTTTCGCCGTGGCCAAACACCACGTACTTTTGGCTGGTCAGGCCTTCAAGGCCAACCGGGCCGCGCGCATGAATTTTGTCGGTTGAAATGCCGATTTCTGCACCAAGGCCATACTCGAACCCGTCTGCGAAACGAGTAGAGGCATTCACCATGACAGAGGCTGAGTCCACTTCCCGAATGAAGCGCATGGCGTGGCTGTGGTTTTCAGTCACGATGCTGTCGGTGTGGTGCGAACCATAGTGGTTGATGTGCGCAATGGCTTCATCAAGACTGTCGACCACCTTGATCGACAAGATAGGTGCCAGGTATTCTGTGTTCCAGTCTTCTTCAGAAGCCGCTTTTACATTGGGCAACAGTGCCATGGTGCGTTTGCAGCCGCGAAGTTCAACACCTTTGTCTGCGTAACGCTGCGCAAGTTCAGCCAACGCAGGCTTGGCCACATGGGTGTGAACCAGCAAGGTTTCCATGGTGTTGCAGGTGCCATAGCGGTGGGTTTTTGCATTCTCGGCAATGTTGACCGCATGGGTCAGGTTGGCTGATTCGTCAATGTAGACATGGCAAATGCCGTCCAGGTGCTTGATTACGGGCACCTTGGCATCGCGGGAAATTCGTTCAATCAGGCCCTTGCCACCCCTTGGCACGATCACATCCACGAATTCAGTCATGGTAATCAATGTGCCCACGGCTGCGCGGTCGGTGGTGTCTATCACTTGTACTGCATCGGCGGGCAAGCCTGCTGCTTCCAGACCTTGGGCAACGATTGCAGCCAAGGCCTGGTTGCACCGGAATGCCTCGGAGCCGCCGCGTAAAATGGTGCTGTTGCCTGATTTGATGCACAAACCTGCGGCATCCACTGTAACGTTGGGGCGGCTTTCATAAATGATGCCGATTACGCCCAAGGGCACGCGCATTTTGCCGACCTGAATGCCGGAAGGGCGGTTTTTGAAGTCGGTCATTTCGCCAATTGGATCGGGCAGTTGGGCTATTTGCTCCAAGCCTTCGGCCATGGTTTCAATGGCCTTGTCGCTCAAAGCCAAACGGTCAAGCAGTGCTTCGTCCAGACCGTTGGCTTTGGCTTGCGCCAGGTCGGCTTGATTGGCCTGGGTAAGCGCGGCCTTGTTGGCCCGAATCAGTTTGGCTGTTTCCAAAAGCGCGGTGTTTTTGGCGTGTGTATTGGCTTTGGCCATGTACACAGCGGCGGCTCGGGCTTTCTTGCCAATGGCCAGGATTTGTTCTTCAATACTCATATTGCTTGCTCTTTCAGGTGTTCCAAAGTTCGGGCGGCTCAATGCCGGCCACGCCCAAACCAATAATTTCAAACAGGGTCCAGGGGTCGCCCTGTTTCATGCCCTTGATTGTTTTTTCAGCGGCGTAACACCAGGCTGTCAGTTTTTGCAGGCTGCCCGGGTTGTGGCGTTTCAGGGCGGCGGCAATGTGATTCTGGCGCTGACCCCAAATTCTATTTTGTCGGCAGGCATCCGACAAAGACATTCCGCGGCGCATGGCTTGCTGTGTGTCGCGAATGGCACGAATTTCTTCTTGCAAGGCCCAAAGTACCAAAGTGGGGGCTTCGCCTTCGGCTTGAAGTCCCTCCATCATTCGGGTAATTCGCTTGGAGTCTCCGGCCAGCAAGCTACCGCCGAGGTCGAACACGTTAAAGCGTGCAGAATTGGCAACCATGCCTTGCACATCTTCAATCCCCACAGCCCCTTGGTGCTCAAGCGCCAGCTTTTCTATGGTTTGGTGCGCCACCAGCAGGTTGCCCTCGGTTTTCTCGGCCAACCAGGTACAGGTTTCCCGGTCCAGTTGCACGCCTTTGCGTTTTGCCGCTTGCGCTATCCAGCCGGGCAGGGTGTCTGCACCCACCGGGCGGCAGGCAATTTCGACCCCTATGGCCAGCAGGTCGGCAAAGCCTGCGCTTTTTTCCTGAGTTTTATTCAGTTTAGGCGCGTTCACCAGCAGGTAATGCCCGGTTTCACCTGCAGCGATCCACTGCGCTGCTTTGCCCAAGGCTTCCGCAGCTTCTTTGCTGAGTTTGGGCTGATTAATTCGCAGATCAACCAGCGAAACATCACCAAACAGGGAGGCTTCGGCAAACAGTGATAAAAATTCCTGTGGGTCAAATTGTCGATCTACCTCAACAATTTGTCGCTGGTAGTCGGTTTGTTTCTTCAGTCGTTGTCGGTACAGGTCAGCAGCCTGGGTTGCAAACAGGGGTTCATCGGTAAACACGCACAACAACTGGGGCAAAGCAGTGTTCGCCCCTTCGTTTAGCCACGTGTCTAATGCGATTTGCTTCACTTCGACCCTAACTGCAATGCACTGAGTCGCCCAGTGATCTGCCGTGCAATATCACGTTGCATTTCGGTGTATAGCTGGTTTTCTTCAGCTTCCTTGCCCAAAATTTGATCGTCGGTGTAGGTCAATTCCCGGCGTTGGCTCAGTTGGCTGGTGGCAATCAGGAAGTCTCCGTTTTTGTCCACCACGCTGTAGAGCAATTCATAGGTAATTCGTACCTCACGGGCGCGACCAGTTGCACTGAAGGTGACAATACTGCGATCGCGCGATTCGCTGATCAAATTCAACTTCAAGGGGGCACCTTCAGGTGGATTCACTTTCAAGTTCAGAATTTGAAGTTGCAAGTCCATGTTGCGGTTCATTTCAGAATTTTCCATGCCGCGCAATTCGATCTTCTCAAAGTCGAAGTTGTACTGGCCACGCAACTGGAAGCCGCAGGCGGTCAGTGCCAGTGTTGTTACCAGCAGGGCGATGGTTTGAAAAAATCGTTTCATAAAGACTCGCTTGTTGTTGGGGTCGATCTTAAACAACGATATTGACCAGTTTGCCGGGCACCACAATCACTTTTTTGGCGGGTTTGCCTTCCATGAACTTTTGCGCTGCTTCGCTGGCCAGCGCTGTGCTCTCGATGCTGGCTTTGTCCGCGTCGGCGGGTACTTCAATGCTGCCTCGCAGTTTTCCGTTCACTTGCACCATCAAGGTTAATTCTGAGCGTATCAAGGCTTTCTCGTCCACCTCGGGCCATGGCGCATCCAGAAGGTCACCGTGCGCTGTGTTGTAGTTCAGGCTGGTCCACAGGTGGCAGGTGATGTGGGGCACGATTGGGTAGAGTACGCGCAACAAAATGCTCAAGCCTTCGGTCAGCACGGCCTGGTCTGAAGGTGTATTGGCTTCGTTGGCGAATGCATCCAGTGTGTTCAGCATCTTCATGCCCGCCGACACCACGGTGTTGTACTGGTGGCGGTCGTAGTCGAAGTTGGCCTGTTTCAAAATTTCATACACATCACGGCGGGTATTCTGGGCCGCCTTGCTCAATTCTGCGGCGTTCAAAGCGGGTTGGGCCTTGATGGCTTCTTGCTGATTCAATGCCAGTTGATACAGGCGTTTCAGGAAGCGGTGCGCGCCTTCGACGCCGGAATCACTCCACTCCAAGCTTTGCTCGGGTGGGGCCGCAAACATGGTGAACAAGCGTGCGGTGTCCGCGCCATACTGGTCGATCAGGGCTTGTGGGTCGATGCCGTTGTTTTTGGACTTCGACATTTTCTCAACGCCACCAATGTGCACTGGTGCACCGCTGTTGCTGAGTTTCGCCGAGACTGGGCGACCTTTGTCGTCAAACTCAACCGAGACATCGGCCGGGTTGATCCAGTTTTTCTTGCCGTTGGCTTCTTCGGTGTAATAGGTGTCGTTCAATACCATGCCTTGTGTTAGCAGGGCGGTGGCGGGTTCGCGGAATTTCACCAGGCCCAGGTCGTTCATGACTTTGGTCCAGAAGCGGCTGTACAGCAGGTGCAAAATGGCATGTTCAATACCACCGATGTACTGGTCCATGGGCATCCAGTAGTCACTGCGTTCATCGGTCATGGTTGTAGCGTTATTGCAGACATAACGAGTGAAATACCAACTGGAGTCGACGAAGGTGTCCATGGTGTCGGTTTCACGGCGCGCCAAACTGCCGCACTTGGGGCATTTGCATTCATAAAATGCTGCACTTTTGGCCAAGGGGTTGCCGCTGCCGTCCGGCACCAAATCTTCAGGCAAGATCACGGGCAGGTCTGCCTCAGGCACTGGCACGTCGCCGCAGGTGTCGCAATAGATCATGGGAATAGGAGTGCCCCAATAGCGCTGGCGTGAAATACCCCAGTCGCGCAGGCGGAACTGGATGCGCTTTTCGCCAAGGCCTTTGCCGGCAAGTAGCTCGGCCACCTTGTCGACAGCAGCGGAGTAATTCAGACCATCCAGCGGGCCACTGGCCACGCAAACACCGCGTTCTTTGTCGCCATACCACTCAGCCCATTCGGCGTTGTTGAACACCTCGCCATTGACGCTAATCACTTGCTTGATCGAAATGCCGTACTTCAAAGCGAATGCGAAATCGCGTTCATCGTGTGCGGGCACGCCCATTACGGCGCCATCGCCGTAGCTCATCAATACATAGTTGCCCACCCACACCGGTACGCTTGCACCTGTTATGGGGTGGGTGACGTTTAAGCCTGTGGGCATGCCCTTCTTTTCCATCGTGGCCATGTCGGCCTCGGCCACGCCACCAGCCTTGCATTCAGCAATAAATGCCTGAAGCTCAGGATTGTTTTCAGCGGCCAGTGTGGCTAGCGGGTGTTCAGCCGCCACGGCGCAGAAGGTGACGCCCATGATGGTGTCGGCGCGTGTTGTAAATACATACATTTTGCCGTCTTGAACCAATTCACCTTCGGCATTTTTGATTTCATGCGGAAACGCAAAGCGCACGCCGGTGGATTTACCAATCCAGTTTTCCTGCATTACTTTTACGCGGTCGGGCCACTGCAAGCCGTTTAAATCATCAAGCAGCACATCGGCGTAATCGGTGATTGCCATGTAGTACATGGGAATGTCGCGCTTTTCAACCACGGCCCCGGATCGCCAGCCTTTTCCGTCAATGACCTGTTCATTGGCCAACACGGTTTGGTCGATTGGGTCCCAATTCACGGTGCCTGTTTTTTTGTAAACAATGCCTTTTTCGAGCATCTTCAGGAACAGCCACTGGTTCCACTTGTAGTAATCGGGTGTGCAGGTGGCCACTTCTTTGGACCAGTCAATGGCCAGGCCAATCGATTCCATTTGCTTTTTCATGTAATCGATATTGCTGTAGGTCCAGGCCGCAGGCGGCTTGCCGTTGGCCATGGCTGCATTCTCAGCGGGCATGCCAAATGCGTCCCAGCCCATGGGCATCAGGGTGTTGTAGCCCCTCATGCGTTTTTGGCGAATCATGACGTCGTTGATGGTGTAATTGCGTACATGGCCCATGTGTAACTTGCCGCTGGGGTAGGGCAGCATTGACACGCAGTAATACTTTGGCTTTTGCTTGCCGCTTGCGTCTTTGGCGAAAGCCTCGGCCATGTAGGCGTCTGATTCTTTCCATTGGCCTTGAACGGCATTTTCAATGTCTTGGGCGGCGTATTTGTCGAACATGGTGCGTGGAAACTTGGGTATGAATTTTGAATGCGGGCGGGGCCATGCCGGGTGAGGCAAGCCAATCGGTCATTATATCGGGCTTTTTCGTTTTTTACGGGCAAGGCAGGTGGGGCAATCACTGTTAAAATCAACAGCAAAACCTATTTTTGATGTGAGAAGCCGTGTCTTTACTTGATAGCCTGAACCCTGAACAACTGGCCGCCGTCACCTTGCCCCGTGAATCGGCACTGATTCTGGCTGGGGCCGGCAGCGGCAAAACCAAGGTGCTCACAGCTCGCATTGCCTGGTTGATTCAAACCGGGCAGGTGGGTCCCAATGGGGTGTTGGCTGTTACGTTCACCAACAAGGCGTCCAAAGAAATGCTTCACCGCATTTCAACCATGCTGCCGATTAATACCCGCAGCATGTGGGTGGGTACTTTTCACGGACTGTGCAATCGCATGTTGCGGGCTCACTGGAAGGAAGCCGGACTGCCACAGGCTTTTCAAATTCTGGACATGCAAGACCAGCTTTCCGCGATCAAGCGGATGTACAAAGTGCTGGGTATTGATGCTGAAAAATTTCCGCCCAAGCAGTTGAGCTACTTTGTCGGTTCCGCGAAAGATCAAGGTTTGCGCCCCAAAGACGTAGAGGCGCACGACGAATACCACCGCATGATGGTTCGGCTGTACGAGGCGTATGAAGCCCAATGCCAGCGTGAAGGTGTTGTTGATTTTGCTGAGCTGTTGCTGCGTTCATTTGAGTTGCTGGGTGCCAACCCGGCGTTGCGTGAACATTACCAAGCTCGTTTCAAATACATTTTGGTGGACGAGTTTCAAGACACCAACAGTTTGCAATACAACTGGTTAAAGCGCCTGGCCGGCCCCCAAGGCTGCATTTTTGCAGTGGGCGATGATGACCAATCCATTTACGCCTTCCGCGGTGCGCGTGTGGCCAACATGGTGCAGTTTGAGAATGATTTCAATGTGCAAAACCGCATCAAGCTTGAGCAAAATTATCGCTCGGTTGGCAATGTACTGAAAGCAGCCAACGTATTGATTGCGCACAACAAAGCCCGTTTGGGAAAGGAATTGTGGACCGAGGCCGGCGAGGGTGAGGCGATTCGGGTGTACGAGGCCACCAGCGATCAGGACGAAGCCGCTTTCATCATTGACCGAATTAAAAAGCTGGTTTTGGAGGAGGGTTACAGCCGTTCCGACATCGCTATCCTTTACCGTTCCAACGCGCAGTCGCGCGTGGTGGAACAAGCCTTGTTCAATGCCGGCATGCCTTACCGTGTGTACGGCGGTTTGCGCTTTTTTGAACGTGCTGAAATCAAGCATGCACTGGCTTATCTGCGTTTGATGGACAACGCAGACGACGACAACTCTTTTTCACGCGTGGTGAATTTTCCTGCGCGTGGCATTGGCGCGCGTAGCGTGGAGCAACTGCAAGACATTTCCACGGCACAGGGCACTTCGCTGTACCGTGCCATTCATCGCATGGAAGGCCGGGCGCAGGCCGGTTTGAAAAAATTTGCAGACTTGATCGAGCGCATGCGGTTTGAAACTCGTGGCTTGAGCCTTGCCGACTTGGTCGACAAGGTGATCAATGAGTCGGGTTTGGTGGCGCATTTTCAGGCCGATAAAGACGGTGAAGACCGTGTTGAAAACTTGAAAGAATTGGTGAACGCGGCCGCCTCGTTTGCGATTGCTGAAGGTTATTACCAAGATGCTGCCGCCACGATGGTGGATGAAGAAAAGTTGATTACGCCGTTGGCTGATTTTCTTTCCCATGCCTCGCTTGAGGCTGGCGACAATGCTGCAGCGGCCGGGCAGGAAGCCATCCAGCTGATGACAGCGCATTCCGCCAAAGGCCTGGAGTTCAAATGCGTTTTCGTGACAGGTTTGGAAGAAGGTCTGTTTCCGCATGAGAACAGCATCGGCAATTCCGTGGAGGGTGGCGATGGAACCAGCGTAGAGGCTGTGGAAGAAGAGCGCCGCTTGATGTATGTGGCCATTACCCGCGCACGGGAACAACTGTTTTTAAGCCATGCACAGCAACGCATGTTGCACGGGCAAATTCGTTATCACCTTCGTTCTCGTTTTCTCGACGAGCTGCCCGAGGAGGTATTGAAATGGCTTACCCCCAAGCGTGCGCACATTGCCAGCCAGGGTTGGGATGCGCTTGATTCCAAAGTGTGGGGGCAGAACAAAACCCTGAATGTGGGTTACAGCAACAAAACCGCCAAGCGCCCTTATGACATTGGCACTGGCGTTGCTCACGCCAAGTTTGGCAGTGGAGTAGTGGTGGCGTATGAAGGCGAGGGTGACGATCAAAGAATTCAAATCAACTTTGGTCGGCAGGGCATGAAGTGGCTGATGCTGAGCTTGGCGAAGCTTGAGCGGAGTTGATTGTTTGGCCAACTCTGCGGGGTTGCCTTCGCTATCGCCGACTCAGCGGGATTGCCCGATTCCGCACAGAAAACCGCTTGATCCCTTGTTGAATTAATTCTTGCTCACCGAGCTCGGCAAAAAACACGGCCGAGTCTCGGTGTCGGCTTGTCGCCGAACGCTGCGAATCAATTCACGCGGGGCGGTTTTCTTGAATGTGCGAAACAGGCAAATCCACTGCCGAGTTGGCTGAACTGCCGCCGAGTGACTTGGAACAGTGCCACCACCCACCGTGTCGAGTTGGCGCGGGAGTGGTTGAGAATTGCCATCGCTGGCGAATCTCCAAATCTCTTCAAAGGTGCGCGGGTGCTTGATCATTCACCGGCCGGGGTTGGTCACTGGTCTATGTTTGGTCACCGGCGTAGTTGTTAGCCCAATCGGCAGCGATGTCCCGATCGCTTTGCCTTCAAGAAAACCTGCCCGTTTGAATTCACACGCTACGTTCAGCCGCAGGCTGGCAATCCGATCGACCTTCTGTTTTGTCGAGCGGGTTGAGTCAGTGTGAATTCAAAAAGGGAAAATCAGGTTTTCAGGCGAAGCGTTGGGATTCGCGCCGAGTGGGCGGAGTACTTGCGCCGAGTGAGCGTAGTACTTGCGCCGAGTGGGCAAGAAAGAAACCAGCGATTGGGCTACCCGCACACTCACCCCTGTGGGTCGTGCTCAAACACCGCTTTGTAAGTCGGGTAAAAGGTACACAAAGACACCGCCATCACCAGCGCCACGCACATCATGTTCAATGCACTCACAAACGCAGCTGGCAAGCCCATCATGGTGAATATCACCACAAACACAGATGAAAAGCCCAAGCCCAGAATAAGCCAACCCATGCCATAGATCAGAAAGCTGCCCTTGTTGCGCCACACGGCCACCCAGCTGGAGAACAGGGCCTGCACTGGCTTCATGTTGTGCCAAATCACCAGCACGGGTGCAAACCAAAACGCCAGCAAAACTGGAATGCTGAAAAATCCCACGAATACCATGTACTGGACCATGTACTCCATGAATGCAGCATTTGCGGCAGGATCACCGTTTTGAAGGTCTTCCATGGACACCGTCGGTTGTGCGCCCAGCAACAGGTGGGCGAACAGTTTGATCAGGGCAAAACATGCGGTGTAAATCGCCCCCAATACCAACAAGGATTGAAGGTGTTTTCGATGCTCTTGGGTGAAGGCATTGAACAGAACACTTGGGCTGATCCGCAGGCCTTTCTGTGCCATGCGCCCTGCCTGCATGATGCCGAATCCCAAAGCGGGCGAAGCCATTGCAACCACTGCAGCGCCGAGAAATGGGATCAAAATGCCTACAAACAAAATGATGAACAGGTAGGTGTTGCCGAACAGAAACATCTCACCCGGTTTTTTTCGAAACAGCTGCACGCCTTGCATCAGCCAGTCCCATCCGGCGCTCGGTGGGCAAGTGTGTACGTAGTTGGCCAATTTGAAACGTCCTTAATGCAGTTGTGGAATAAAGGGAATGCCTCGGCGTCTTGCCTGCAAAACCCTTTCAAAATGTTGGGGGTCTTTCACATTCAGTACTTCGGCTTCGCGCGGCATGTAGAAGTCGTACAAACGAGATGTCCAGAAACGCAGCCCGGCGGCACGAAGCATGTCTTGCCAAAGGTCGCATTCATGCGCTGTCAGCGGCCGTTCAGACTGGTATCCATCAAGCAGCCCGCCGAGCAGTTCGGGATTCAATTCTCCTGTAGACAGCTGAATGCACCAGTCGTTCGCGGTCACCGCCAGATCGAACAGAAAAGTGTCTACACCTGCAAAGTAAAAATCGATCACCCCGCCAAGTGCATCACCCTGCATCAGCGCGTTGTCACGAAAAAGATCAGCGTGCACAGCGCCTTTGGGTAGCATTTTGTAGGCGTGGCGCTCTGCCACAGCTGTTTGGTGATTCACTTCGTTGTGGAGCAATTCGCGGACGGCTGCGGGCAGGTGCGCGTCAAGGTCTGTCATCGCACTTTTGATCCAGGCCAGGCCACGTGGGTTGGGGGTGTTGCCGGGAAAGTCTTGCACAGCCAGGTGTGCTTGCGCGCAGAACTTGCCAATTTCCCGACATTGATCGGCGTTGGGGTGATCGACCGATTTGCCGCTCAGGCAGTTGACCAAAGTGGCTGGCTTGCCGTTGAGTGTGTTGAACAATTCACCCTGATCGTTGGGTATCGGCCCAGGCACAGCCAAGCCCTTTTTGGCCAGATGTTTCATCAAGCCCAGGTAAAATGGAAGGTCTTCCGCCTTCAGTTTTTCGAACAGGGTCAGAACAAAGCGGCCAGTGCTGGTGTTCACGAAATAATTGGTGTTCTCAATGCCCGACTCAATGCCCTCGAACGACAGCAATTCGCCGCATTTTCGGCCTTGCAGCCAGTTTTGCAGTTCAGTTTGGGTAATGCGTGTAAAAACAGCCATTCAAAGTCCTGGGAAGGTCGTCAAACTCCGGGCAACCGGTTTCTTGCATTGAAGCACCCCGGATTTTACCTGCGTTTGCACGCAAATTTTACAAATCCAGCAGCTTCTCAGTTTCACTGTCTGAAGGATTGAATGTGCGTTTCTCGTAGAAGTGGAATATACATTTCAGTACCTCTTCGGGCGTTTCAACAATTTCAAACAGATCCATGTCGCTGGCGCTGATCATTCCCTCGCCCAGCAAGTGGCTTTTAACCCAGTCAATCAATCCCGCCCAGAACTTGGAGCCCACCAAAATAATGGGAATACGTCTGCCTTTGTTGGTTTGAATCAGTGTGAGTGCCTCGAACATTTCATCGAGGGTGCCAAAGCCACCAGGCATGACTACATAGGCACTGGCGTACTTCGCGAATGCCACTTTGCGTGCAAAAAAATGACGAAACGTCAGTGAAATATCCTGGTAGGCATTGCCGCTTTGCTCGAACGGCAGTTCGATATTCAAACCGACGCTGGGTGATTCACCCGCATGCGCGCCTTTGTTGGCGGCCTCCATGATGCCAGGCCCGCCACCGCTAATGACAGCAAACCCGGAGTCAGACAGTGCCCTGGCAATGTTCTCGGTGAGCGTGTAATAAGGGTGGTCCACTGGGGTTCTTGCGCTGCCAAAAATGGAGACTGAAGGGCGAATTGCCGACAGCTTCTCGGTCGCCTCAATGAACTCTGCCATAATTCCCAACACATGCCACGACTCCCTGGCCTTCACTGCGGTGGATTGTTCTTTGGAGGGAAGGTGGCGCAATGTCGGAATATTCTTATTTTTGGTTGTCATATGAAGCGATTACTCCTGGTTGATGGGTCGAGCTACCTGTACCGTGCCTTTCACGCCATGCCCGATTTGCGAAACCGCGCCGGCGAGCCCACTGGGGCGATATATGGCATGGTCAACATGCTTCGACGCTTGCGTGCAGATTACAACACCGACGATATCACCTCCAATTGTATCGCCTGTGTGTTCGATGCGCCGGGCAAAACCTTTCGCGACGACATTTACCCCGAATACAAGGCCAATAGGGCTAGCATGCCGGAAGATCTCGCGGCCCAAATCCCCCACATTCACGAAGTAACCCGTGCCATGGGATGGCCCATTGTGATGGAGCCAGGCATAGAGGCGGACGATGTCATTGGCACCCTGGCGCAAGTGGCGCTGGAGCAGGGCTTTGATGAGGTAATTGTGTCCACTGGCGACAAAGACATGGCGCAATTGGTGAACGACAAGGTTCGACTGGTCGACACCATGAAAAACGCAGTCATGACCCGTGACGCGGTGTTTGAAAAGTTTGGCGTATATCCCGAGCAGATTGTGGATTACCTGACCCTGGTGGGCGATACGGTTGATAACGTGCCTGGTGTCGAAAAAGTGGGCCCCAAAACCGCTGCAAAGTGGCTGGCTGAGTACGAAACGCTGGACGGCGTGGTGGCCAATGCCGACAAAATTGGCGGCAAAGTGGGTGAGAACCTGCAAAAAGCACTTGAATGGCTGCCCACAGGCAAAACCCTGGTCACGATTAAAACCGATTGCGAGTTCGAACTGCGCCGTCACATTGAGGAACAACTGAAAGCACATCCGGAAAACAAAGATGAGCTGAAGGATTTGTTTCAACGGTTTGAATTCAAAACATGGTTCCGCGCACTGGGCGGCGTGGCTGAAGACGAAGTTGCAGCCAAACCGAAGGTGGAAGGCCCGCCTGACGGCAGTTCGATGAGCCTGTTTGATGCACCTACGCAAGCTGTAGATTCCATCGAAACCATTTGTGTACAAACACAAGCGCAGCTTGATTCGCTACTTGCTGAATTAAAAGCCGCTGCAGCCAGTAAAACGCCGGTTGCTTTTGACACTGAAACCGACTCGCTGGAACCCATGAATGCCCGCATTGTGGGCCTTTCATTCTCAGTGAAGCCGGGCGTGGGCTATTACATTCCGCTGACGCACCAGGACTTGACTGCAGAGCCGCAACTGCCACTGGCTGAGGTGTTGGCGTTTCTGAAGCCCTGGTTTGAAGATTCCGATTCGCCCAAAATTGCCCAGAATGCCAAATACGACTTACACGTGATGGCCAATCATGATGTGTGGGTCAAGGGTTTGTTCGAAGACACCATGCTGGCCAGCTACATTCTGGAAGCACACAAGCCGCACGGCATGGACGCCTTGGCCCTGCGCTGGTTGAACTACAACACCATCAAGTATGAAGAAGTGGCCGGCAAAGGTGCCAGCCAAATTACCTTTGACCAGGTGCCGATTGACACCGCCACCAAATACGCTGCCGAAGACGCGGAAGTTACCTTGCGCCTTGCCCACGCCTTGAAAGCCGAGCTGGACAAGGTGCCAGAACTGGCCAAGCTGTACCGTGACGTGGAGTTGCCCTTCGGACAAGTGTTGTTTGAAGTAGAGCGCAACGGCGTGTTGATCGATTCAGGCAAGCTGGAGGCTCAAAGCGCTGAAATTGCCGACAAGCTGAAACTGATTGAAGAACAGGCTTTCGAATTGGCGGGTGGCAGTTTTAATTTGAACTCGCCCAAGCAAATTGGCGAACTGTTGTTCGACAAATTGGGTTTGCCTGTGGTGAAAAAAACTGCCAGTGGCGCGGCCTCGACCGATGAAGAAGTGCTCAGCAAACTGGCCGAAGATTATCCCCTGCCTGCCAAGTTACTGGAACACCGATCACTGGCCAAACTAAAAAGCACTTACACCGACAAATTGCCGCGTATGGTGAATGCCCGCACAGGGCGTGTGCACACCAACTATGCGCAGGCGGTGGCTGTTACGGGCCGCCTGGCGAGCAACGATCCCAATTTGCAGAACATCCCTGTGCGCACCGCCGAAGGCCGCCGAGTACGCGAGGCCTTCATTGCAGCCCCTGGTTGCGTGCTTGTCTCGGCTGATTATTCACAGATCGAGTTGCGCATCATGGCGCATATTTCTGGCGATGAAGCGCTGATTCACGCCTTCAACGAAGGACTGGACATTCACAGTGCCACGGCTTCTGAAATTTTTGGTGTGGGTTTGAACGAGGTGACTTCCGACCACCGACGCACTGCGAAGGTGATCAACTTCGGCCTTATTTACGGCATGAGCGCGTTTGGTTTGGCCGGTAACCTGGGCATTACCCGAGAAGCGGCCAAGTTGTACATTGACCGGTACTTTGCCCGCTACCCGGGTGTTGCGAAGTTCATGGACAATGTGCGCGCACAAGCCAAGGAAGACGGCTTTGTGCAAACCGTGTTTGGGCGCCGTCTGTGGCTGCCTGAAATCAAAAGCCCCAATGGCCCACGCAGGGCGGGCGCGGAACGGGCTGCGATCAACGCGCCCATGCAGGGCACATCAGCAGACCTGATCAAAATGGCCATGGTGGAATTGTCGGCCTGGTTGAAAGCAGAAAAGCTGCAAACAAAAATGATCATGCAGGTACACGACGAAGTCATTCTCGAAGTACCCAAGGGTGAACTCGAATTGATTCAAAAGCGCGTACCTGAAATCATGACCCAAGTGGCCAAGCTGCGAGTTCCTTTGGAAGTTGGCTGTGGCGTTGGCAACAATTGGGAAGAGGCACATTGAATTTTCAGGAGCACGTGATGAGCACAACTAAAAACAAAGAAAATCAGGAACACCTTGAAGCATTGACCGGCGGCGGCAAGCTGCCCATGAGTCGCCGCACTTTGTTGAAGGGGTTCACGGTTGGCGGCTTTGCAGCGGCGGCTTCGCCTGTGTTGGCTCAAGCGATCACTACCTCTAGTGACGGTCTTGAGGAGGGTCGTGTGTTTGTGGATGTCGGTGACGATGACATGTTTGCTTACCGCGCTTACCCCAAGGGCAAAAAGAATGCACCCGTCATTCTGGTGGTGCCTGAAATTTTTGGGGTACATGCCTATCTGGAAGATGTGTGCCGACGTTTTGCCCAAGCCGGTTTCTATGCCTTGGCCCCCGAAATATTCTTCCGCCATTCCGAGCCAGGACAATACGCCACCGTGGCCGCTATTCTGGAAAATGTTATCGCCAAAATGGACGACAAACAGGTGATGGCCGACCTGGACAAGTGTGTTGAATTTGCAGGTACGGAGGGTGCAGATCTCCAAAAACTTGCGGTTACCGGGTTTTGTTGGGGTGGGCGGATTACTTGGCTTTACGCCGCACACCAGCCAGCCGTGAAAGCAGGTGTTGCCTGGTATGGTCGCCTTGTGGGGGCAAAAACTGAATTAACGCCTGCGCACCCTGTGGACGTTGCCGCGCAATTGAAGGCCCCGGTGTTGGGTTTGTATGGTTCAGAGGACAGCTCGATTCCGCTGGACACCGTGGAGCAAATGAGAAACGCACTGGCTGCAGCAAGCGGCAATCCCAATGCAAAGTCCAGCAGCATCACGGTGTTTGACAAGGCTCAGCATGGTTTCCACGCGGATTATCGACCCACCTACAATTCAGCTGTGGCGAAACAGGCGTACAATCAGGCGCTTGAGTTCTTGCGGGGCAAGAACCTGATCTAATCTCGGACCAATCCAAATCGTGCAATCCAGTTTACCGCTTGTTCTCCTGGCCGCTGCCCTGGGCACGGCCTTGGCCATTTTTGCATCTGCTCTTTTGACCGCGCGCCACATCGCTCGCTCGCTTGAGCCCATGGTCAGCGTGTCTGCTGGCGTGTTGTTGGGCGCGTCGCTTTTGCATTTGCTGCCCGAGGCGTTGGACAAGGGCATGGATCATCACAACTTGTTTGCCTTGTTGCTGGCGGGTTTGTTGTTTTTCTTTGTGCTGGAAAAGTTCTCGATATTTCGTCACAGCCACCATCATGAGCACGATGGACATGACCACCACCATGGTTTCGACAAACGCGAAGCCCGCCGAGGTGGACTGTTGATTGTCGTGGGTGATTCAATTCACAACTTTGCCGATGGTTTGTTGATTGCCAGTGCTTTTCTGGTTGATTTCGAATTGGGTTTGGTGACGACCTTGAGTGTGGTGCTACATGAAATTCCACAACAAACAGGCGACTACCTGGTGCTGGTGAATGCAGGCATCGCTCGTAAGAAAGCATTGCAGTTGATGTCGGTAGCGGGTCTTGCTGCTGTGTTGGGTGCCGGTTTGGGTTACACCTTGTTCACTGAGTTGCAGGCTTTGCTGCCTTACGCATTGGTGTTTGCAGCGGCCAGCTTTATTTACGTGGCGGTTGCTGACCTTATTCCTCAAATGCAGCAGCGCGTGAAGATCAAGGAAAGTGTGGTTCAGCTGTTTTGCATCGGGTCAGGTGTGGCTTTGGTGGCCGTATTGGCAGAAATCCTTCACCATCACCACTAAGCGCCGGTCTGTTTTCGTTGGTGTGTGGCGTATGAAGAAATGCCGCCACAGGCAATAATCAGTAGTACGCCAAGCCAGGTCGTGCTGGTGGGTATGTCGCCCAGCACCACAATGCCGTAAAAAGTAGAAACCAGAATTGTGCAGTATTGCAATGCTGCCGAAAGCCAGGTTGATCCGCTGCCAAATGAACGGGTCAATGCCAAGTTGCCTGCGCCACCAAAAAATCCCAGTGCCACCAGCCACAACAGGGTCCAATCCGCTTCTGGGGCCTTGAATACTCTGAATTCTCCAAAACCCACAATATAGACAAGCGATGTCACCGTGGCCGTGCCCGCGAAGTACAGCACAGTGCGCCATTCTGGCTCCTTGGCTTGCCCCAGGCTTTTTAACTGCATGTACGCAATGGCCGAAACAGCGCCTGCACCCAATCCGATCAACGCCGTACTTAACTGATCACTGGCCATCACGGGTTGCAGTACTGCGACCACACCCGCGAATCCGATTGCAATCGCGATTTGTTCAAGCCAGTTTTTGGATTGCCCGTACCAAAGCCACAGAATCAGGGCGATGAACAAGGGCGAGGTATACATCAAGGTAGTGGCTGTGGCCAAAGGCAGTTGAGTGGTCGCGTAAAAGCCGCACCACATGGCGATGATTCCGGCAATGTTTCTTCTCAGGTGCAAATGGGCGACCGGGCTTTTCAGGTTCAAACCCTGCAGCAAGGCCCAGGCGGCGATACCGATGACCGGTACGGCACCCCTGAATAGAATGATTTCACCCAGTGTGGCGTGGGTGGCAGAGAGTTTGACCATCAGGCCCATGGTGCCAAAGCACAGGCAGGCCATTAACATCCAGAGTGCTTGCATGGGGGCAGATTGTAGCGCGACCACCCGGCAAGCGCCGTGGCTCAGGACAATTCGGGGCTGGCTTTGTAATGGGTAAAGCTTGGGTCAAGCCACACTTCCCGTTTTTCAATGGGCGTGTTGTCCATCGAGTGGGTAATGCGAAATACCCGCAAGCTGGGTGCCTCTGGAATCTTGTTGAACAGGCTTGCAATTCGCGGTTCCATTGACGTGATCGACACCTCGTCGGTCATCTGACCAATCCGCATTTGAAATACCTCAGAAGCCAGCCTGTACAAGTTACCTGCCGATTTCTGCAGCATCTCAATGCTCAACTTCGGGAAAACCTTTTTGGAAAGACACAACTGCTCGTAGGCAATCATTTGGGTGTGCAACATGTGCCGCACCTCAATCAACCAAATGCTTTCACCGATCGCAATGCCAAGTGCTCGCGCTTCTTCGGGTTTTGCTGAAAGCGATTCAAGGCTGATCAGTTCGGTTTTGACTTCGGTGCCGGCATACTCGGTGGCCCAATGGTCATTGAGCTTGAAAGGGTCTGCTCTGTCGTAAACAGGGGAAGGCAAAGCCTGATCGGTCACGAAAGTACCAAGACCTTGCATTTTGGAGATCAAGCCTGATTTTTCGAGTGATTCAATTGCGCGTCGAATCGTTCCGATCGATACGCCAAATCGTTCCGAGAGCTTCTTTTCGTTGGGCAAAGGGTCACCGACTTTCCATATTTGGCGGAAAATCTCTCGCGAAAGTACTTCGCTAATTTGCTGGTAGGCGGGGCCGCCACTGCGTACAACGGGCCCGTCCAATGTATTGGAGCCACGTATCATCAAATATATCCAGAGTTTTATTTTTGTCTAAGCAATGTACCAGAAAAAGCTATAACAAAAATAGAAATCGCGATATTGATTTTGACGATACGTGCTCCGCAGGTCTTAAAAGGTCTTCTTCAGTTTTCCTGATTGAGCATGGTTGGGGTGCATTTGAGCCCCGTACCAGGCATGAAAATGCGCCATGCCATCTTCCATGGGGCTTTGGTAGGGGCCCGCGTCGTGCTCGCCCCGTTCCATCAACACCCGGCGGCCTTCGTCCATTCGTTCGGCAATTTCATCGTCTTCGACGGCGGTTTCCATGTAGGCAGCCTGTTCAGCTTCCACGAATTCCCGTTCAAACAGGCGAATTTCTTCGGGGTAGTAGAACTCAACCACGTTCAGTGTTTCTTGCGGGCCTTTGGGGTGCAAGGTTGAAACAACCAGCACGTGCGGGTACCACTCGACCATGATGTTGGGGTACATGCAGAACCAGATTGCGCCGTATTTGGGCTCAACACCGTTGCTGAATTTCTTCACGGCGTCGTGCCATTGCCGGTATACCGGCGTGCCAGGGCGGCGCAGGCCGGCTTTAACACCCACGGACTGCACGCTCCAGTTGTCACCGTAATACCACTGCAAATCCGAGCAGCTTACGAATTGGCCAAGGCCAGGGTGGAAGGGCTCAACGTGATAATCCTCCAGATAAACCTCGATAAAGGTTTTCCAGTTGTAAGGCAGCACATTGGTTTTTACCGAATCCAGCTGGAACTCGGAGAAGTCGATTTCCTCGAGAAACGGCACCTTCTTCAGGTCTTCAAGAACATTGCGACCAGAATTGAACAGCAGTCCGCGCCAGTTTTGAAGCGGATACGACTGCAGCTTTGTGCAGGGCTGTTGCGCAAAATGCGGGGCACCCAACAAATCGCCTTTTAAATCATAGGTCCAGCGATGCAGGGGGCACACGATATTCTCGGAATTGCCATTGCCTTTGAGCATGATGGCTTGACGGTGGCGACATACATTGGACAAAAGCTCGATCTCCGAGCCGTTGTTCACCAGAATGCGACCGTCGCCTTCCCACGGAAGTGACCTCCAGTCGCCGCGCTCGGGCACCCAATGGGTATGGCCGACGTAACCCGGTCCGTCTCGATAGAGTAGTTGGATTTCATCCTTCAAAACATGTTCATCAAAATACGCTGAAACATGAGGCTGCAAACTTGACTGTGTCACTGCATGCGACACATTGGACAAATCACTCAAATCGGACATGATCCCGGGGACCTCCTCCAACAGTGTCCGTGATCGACACTGATGCAAATTAACCTGTTGAACAAAAAGAGAAAGTGGGATTGTACCCTTTAGTCTGCATTCCGGCCAAAGACTTTTCGCCTTTGGGCAAAGTCGCAGTAAAATGGAGGACTTTGCACGACAAGACGCAGCACTATGAGCCCGAGCAAACCGAAAGTCACTGATGTAGATGCCCAGCAGGCAGTTCCCGCATCCTTTGAGTCCGCAGTTGCAGAACTGGAGGATTTGGTGAATGTCATGGATTCGCAGAATCTGGGCCTGGATCAACTATTGACTGATTACAAGCGTGGCGCATTTCTGGTGAAGTACTGCCGGGACCGTTTGAGCCAGGTGCGCAAGGAAGTGACCGAGATTGAACAAACCCTGAACAAACCGGTTGAAGAAGGTGATCAGTGACCGCAGCACAAACACGTCAGTTGAGTTGGTTTGATGAAACCCGTGCAGGCCTGGAGTTGGCACTGGCTTCGAAACTTGCGCAGTTCAAGGGACCATCCACAATGTTGAACGATGCCATGGAATATGCACTGCTCGATGGTGGCAAACGCCTGCGAGCCATGCTGGTTTTTTCCGCGGGTCATGCTGTGGGCACGCCTGCTATGGACCTGACTGATGCGGCCTGCGCGATTGAGGCAATGCATGCCTATTCACTGGTACACGATGACTTGCCCAGCATGGACAACGATGTACTGCGCCGTGGCAAACCGACCTGTCATGTTAAGTTTGGCGAGGCTTTTGCCTTGCTGGCCGGTGACGCGTTGCAAACAGCCGCTTTTCAATGGTTGGCTGAATCGAAGCAGGGCAGTGTGCAGGTTCGCATGGAGCAAATTGCGGCTTTGGCAGGTGCGTCTGGTTTACAGGGCATGGCAGCCGGGCAGGCGATTGACCTTGCGCATGTGGGCAAGCCCATGGATCTGGAAGCGCTTGAGCACATGCACGCTCGCAAAACCGGTGACCTGATTACGGCATCTGTGCGCATGGGCTATGTCAGCAATGCAGCGCTTTCAGCCGTTGAGAAGAATGGATTAGAGGCCTATGCCCATTGTTTGGGCTTGGCATATCAGGTAATAGACGACATATTAGACGTGGAATCCACCAGTGAGGTGCTCGGTAAAACATCGGGCAAAGACGCACTGAACAACAAACCCACCATGGTGAGTTTGATGGGCTTGGGCGAAGCCAAAGCGCTTCTGTCCCGGCTTCGGGAGCAGGCTTTCACCGCCTGCGGGGTCATTGCCTCCCCACGCCGCGCCCCGTTGGAAACCCTTGTAGAACTGATTACAAACCGGAAATCATGACCGATCTGCTTAAAAAAATTGATTGCCCCGCCGACCTGCGGCGACTGTCTGAAAACCAGCTGCCCAAGCTGGCCGACGAGTTGCGCAATTACATTGTGGAGCAAGTCGCCAAAACCGGCGGGCATTTGTCATCCAACCTGGGTACGGTCGAATTAACGGTCGCTCTGCATTATGTGTTCAACACCCCGAATGATCGCGTGGTCTGGGATGTAGGCCACCAAACTTACCCGCACAAGATTTTGACTGGCCGGCGCGATGCCATGCCGGGTTTGCGCCAGTATGGTGGCATTTCAGGTTTTCCGAAGCGTTCCGAATCTGAATACGATGCCTTCGGTACAGCCCACTCCAGCACCTCTATTTCCGCTGCCTTGGGCATGGCGGTTGCGTCACGCAACCTGGGTGTGAATCGCAAGCACATTGCCGTGATCGGCGATGGTTCCATGACAGCCGGTATGGCATTTGAAGCTTTGAACAATGCTGGCGTTACCCCAGACATCGACTTGCTGGTTATTTTGAATGACAACGACATGTCGATTTCCCCGCCTGTTGGCGCGCTGAACAAGTATTTGGCCAAGTTGCTGTCTGGCCGCATGCTGAACAATGTGAAGGAAGTGGGCAAGGGCATTTTGGGTGTGGCCCCGCCGTTGTATGAACTGGCGCATCGCCTTGAGGAGCATGTCAAAGGCATGATGAGCCCGGCGACACTGTTCGAGGAATTTGGATTCAATTACTACGGTCCAATTGATGGACACGACCTGGACGCACTGGTGCCCACCCTGCAAAACCTGCGTGCCATGAAAGGTCCGATTTTTCTGCATGTGATTACCAAAAAGGGCGCTGGTTACAAGCTGGCCGAACAAGATCCGGTGCTGTACCACGGCCCGGGCAAGTTTGACCCCAGCATTGGTATTCAAAAGTCAACCACACCCAAGCCACCCACCTACACCCAGATTTTTGGCAAGTGGTTGTGCGACATGGCGCAATCTGATCGCAAGCTGGTTGGGATTACGCCCGCCATGCGCGAAGGTTCTGGCATGGTGGAATTCGAGCGCCGTTTCCCCTCGCGTTATTTCGACGTGGGCATTGCCGAACAGCACGCAGTTACCTTTGCAGCCGGATTGGCTTGCGAGGGAATGAAGCCCGTGGTGGCCATTTATTCCACATTTTTGCAGCGCGCCTACGACCAACTGATCCACGACGTGGCCTTGCAGAATCTGGACGTGACCTTTGCGCTGGATCGAGCTGGTTTGGTGGGTGCCGATGGTGCAACGCACGCGGGCAATTACGACATTGCCTACCTGCGCTGCATTCCCAACATGGTCATTGCTGCGCCCTCTAATGAAGATGAGTGCCGCAAGTTGCTGACAAGCGCTTACCACTACCCTGGTTGCGCTTCAGTGCGTTACCCACGCGGTGTTGGTCCAGGTGTGGTGGCGGATGAATCACTCGATTCCCTTGAAATTGGCAAGGCAATTGTGCGTTATTCGCCCGATGAATCTGAGCATAAACTTGTAATTCTGGCATTTGGCTCCATGTGTGAAGCTAGCCTTGAGGCTGGCCGTGCGCTGGGCGCCACCGTGGTGGACATGCGCTGGGTCAAGCCGATTGATGCAGAATTGTTACAACGGTTTGCCGAGCAGCGCTACAGCTTTGTGACCGTGGAAGAGGGCTGTATCATGGGTGGCGCAGGTTCAGCCGTGACCGAACATCTGCATGCCCAAGGATTTAACAACGCAGTGTTGCAACTCGGCTTGCCCGATGAATTCATCGACCACGGAGACCCCGCTCTCCTGCTCAAGAATCTTGGACTGGACGCCCAAGGCATAGAAACGTCCATCAAGCAGCACTATGGCGAGCTCTTTGATCGCCACACCAATGTGGTACGCCATGTAGCAGGGCGTGCCGCGAACACATGAGGAAGTTATGAATACACGTGACAAAGGCTTGGAGAATGCCGTGGCCACTAACCCAATCGACCAGGCCATTCCCGATGTCCAAAGCACCATCGACACCCGCCACATTGCAATCCAATCGGTGGGCATTCGTTCTGTCAAATATCCAGTTCTGATTGAGCTTCAAGGCCAAAAGCCGATGCCCTCTGTGGCTGAGTTCGAAATGACCGTGTTTCTGCCTGCCGATCAAAAAGGCACGCACATGTCTCGTTTCATTGCCTTGCTTGAAGAAGCTCAGGGCAATGTACTGACTGTCAGCGGTTTCCGCGCCATGTTGGTGGAAATGTTGCAGCGTCTGGACGCGCCTTCAGGTCGCATCAAGATGGAATTGCCTTATTTTCTGTCCAAGGTTGCACCCATCAGCGGTGTTTCAAGCCTGATGGACTATCAGTTGACCCTCGAAGGTTCGGCCACAGCGACAGGGCAGGATATTTACCTCACAGTTGTAGTGCCAGTCACCAGCCTGTGTCCCTGTTCCAAGAAAATTTCGGAATACGGTGCGCACAACCAGCGCTCGCATGTCACCGCGCGAGTTCAGTTGAAAGAAGATGTGGACATTGCGCAGTTTATCTCTGCAATCGAGCAGCAGGCCTCTTGTGAGTTGTATGGTTTGCTCAAGCGCCCAGATGAAAAATACGTGACCGAGCGCGCTTACGACAATCCGAAGTTTGTGGAAGATCTGGTTCGAGATGTGGCCATTGCCATGAACAAGTTCTCGCAGGTGGGGCAGTACACAGTAGAAGCTGAAAACTTCGAATCAATTCACAATCACTCGGCCTATGCTCGAATTGATCGAGCTTAAGTAGACTCTCGCCGGTTCTTCAGCACGCTGTAAGAATCAACCCCGACAATACTCACAAAATTATATGTCGGGGTGCGACCGCACCTCAGGAGCTATTCGGTTATGGCTGAACCACCCAAGGTCAAGCCCAAGGAATTCTTTATTCTCGGACTCACGTCAGGTGGGCGGCCTTTTCGTCCCTCAGACTGGGCCGAGCGCCTTTGTGGCGTGTTGTCTTGTTACCGTCCGCCGGGTCGCCAGCAAAGCCAGCAGCACCTGGCCTACAGCCCTTACGCCAAGCCAATCTTGATGAACAATATTAAATGCGTGGTGGTCGATGAGCGTTTGCGCGACATCGAACCCATGGCCATGACTTTTGTTTTGAACTTTGCGCGCGACAATGATTTGCAGCTGTTGGATGCCTGCTTGCTGCCCGACCCCGAGTAGCTTGATAGCGCAATTGCGCAGAATGTTCCAGCAACACAAAAAGCCCCTTTCAATCAAGGGGCTTTTTCATGTGGATCAGGTTTAAGCCTTGGGGTTTAAGCCAACTTAGACTTAGGCGGCCATGCCTTTTACAAGTGCTGACAAGCGTGACTTGTTGCGTGAAGCTTTGTTTTTGTGGATCAGGTCTTTGTCTGCAACGCGATCCAGAATGCTTGTTGTTTCGCGATAAACTGCCTGAGCGGCGGCTTTGTCGCCTGCTTCAACAGCAGCGCGTACTTTTTTAACTGCGGTTCTCATCGCTGAGCGAATGGCTGAATTGTGCGCATTTGCTTTGGCGGCTTGTTTTGCGCGCTTGCGCGCCTGTGCTGTGTTGGCCATATTGCTGAGGCTCCAAGGGGTGTAGAATTCGAAAACCCGCAATTTTAACAAAATACTAGCCCTTTCACAATCACTATATGAATTTATTGAAGTCGGCCGCTGCGGTCAGCGCCATGACCATGCTCTCCCGGATCACCGGTTTGATCCGAGAGACAATCACCGCGCGCCTTTTGGGGGCGGGTGCTGAATCCGATGCATTTTTTATTGCCTTCCGAATTCCCAACCTGTTGCGCCGATTGTTTGCCGAGGGTGCCTTTTCGCAGGCCTTTATTCCGATTTTGTCCCAGACCAACGCGACCGAGGGCAAACCGGCAGCCGTCGATCTGGCTCGGCGAGTCAGTTCTCTCTTGTTCATCGCCTTGTTGGTGATTGTTGTAACGGGGGTGCTGGGTGGCAGTTGGGTGGTCATGGGCATGGCCAGTGGACTTGAGCGTGGCAGCGAACAGTTTGAACTCACCGTGTTGCTGACGCAATGGATGTTTCCTTACATCCTTCTGATATCCATGGTTGCTTTGGCCTCTGGCTTGCTGAACACTTTCCGGTCATTTGCCTTGCCCGCTTTTGCCCCGGTGTTGCTGAATATCAGCTTTATTGCGGGTGCTTTGCTTCTGGCCCCTTACTTCGATCAAGCGGTGAAAGCATTTGCGGTGGCTGTAATGGTGGGTGGTGTTCTTCAGGTCGCCGTGCTTTGGTACGGTCTGGCGCGCACCGATTGCCTGATCAATCCGTTTGCAGGCTTCGGAACAATCAAAGCAGCCTGGGGTGATGAGCGGGTTCGGCGGGTACTCAAAAACATGGTGCCTGCAACGCTTGCCGTGTCGGTGGCGCAAATCAGTTTGATCATCAACACCAATATTGCATCGCATCTGGAGCAGGGTAGTGTGTCCTGGATTTCTTATGGCGATCGCTTGATGGAATTCCCTACCGCTTTGTTGGGTGTTGCGTTGGGCACTGTATTGCTGCCGTCGCTCTCTGCTGCGGCCACGCGCAGTCACGAGGAATATTCACGCTTGATGGACTGGGGCTTGCGCCTGACTGTCGTGCTTGTGCTGCCAGCTGCCGTGGGCATGGGTCTGTTTTCAGATGCCTTGGTGGCCCTGCTGTTTCACTATGGGCGCTTTGATGCCAACGACGTGGCCATGACCAGCCAAGCTGTGGTTGCTTACAGCCTGGGCTTGGCTGGCTTGGTGTTGGTCAAAATTCTCGCTCCCGGTTTTTATGCCAAGCAAGACATTCGAACACCCGTGAAAATAGGGATCATGGTTGTAGTGGTCACGCAGGTGATGAACTTGTTGACTGTGCCCTGGCTTGGGCACGCGGGGTTGCCGCTTAGCATCAGTGTGGGCGCGGTGTTGAATGCATCTGTGCTTTATTGGGGCTTGCGCAGGCGCGGCCTGTACACGCCTTCCAGCGGCTGGGGTGTGTATTTCATGAAGGTGTCGGTGGCAGCAATCGCCATGGGGGTGGCCCTGTGGTTCATGAACCAACAGTTTGACTGGCTGGGTATGGCTTCTGCGCCGCTTGTGCGTGTGGCCGCTGTGCTCGGGGTAATCGGGGTGTGTGGAGTGCTTTACTTCGCGGTATTGGCTGGCTTGGGTTTGAATCCGAAGCGCTTGATTCGAAAGCCTGTTGGTTGAAGCCGGGGGTAGTGATGCAGCACCTGATCAGGTGCTGCAAGTGGGTATGACTTTTAACTTCAGTTTTATTTCAACGCGTCAAACGCACGAGTCTTGATTTCTTCTACGCTGCCAACGCCCGCGATTTTGCGGTATTGCGGCGCACTGGCGTCGCCCGTAGCTGCCCACTGTCCATAGTAGTCCACCAATGGGCGTGTCTGTTTCTCGTACACGTCCAGGCGTTTCTTGACGGTTTCCACTTTGTCATCATCCCGTTGAACTAGAGGTTCGCCGGAAATGTCATCAATGCCTTCCTGCTTGGGCGGGTTGAACTTGATGTGATAAGTGCGCCCCGAGGCCGGATGTGTGCGGCGACCACTCATGCGGTCGATGATCGCGTCGTGGGGGACATCGATTTCCAGTACAAAGTCGATTTTTACACCCGCTTCTTTCATGGCTTCAGCTTGCGGAATCGTGCGGGGGAAACCATCGAACAGGTACCCATTTGCACAATCTGAGTCTTTCAGGCGTTCCTTGACCAGGTTGATGATGATTTCATCAGACACCAGGCCACCGCTGTCCATGACCTTTTTGGCCTCGATGCCCAAAGGTGTGCCAGCTTTGACAGCGGCACGCAGCATATCGCCAGTGGAAATCTGGGGAATACCAAACTTTTCCTTAATGAATGTCGCCTGCGTGCCTTTGCCAGCACCGGGCGCTCCCAATAGAATTAAACGCATAGTCGCCTCAAGAGTTTTCAATCTGGTGGCCCGTTGTACAAGATGCGTCGTTTACAACAGGCGATATTTCTGGCCGTTCTTTCTTATTAGTCGAGGCCTTTGCGATTATGTTTGCATGAACTTGCAGCAAACTTACCCAAAGGCAGCCCGGAATATTTATTGGTAATTCGTTCAGCCCTAACGGGAACCGAACAGGGACCTGACTTTTTCAAGGTCTTGTACGGTGTCCACCCCGGGAAGCGGGGCATCCTGAATCATACACACTTTTATGCGAAAGCCATTGGCCAGCGCCCTGAGTTGTTCAAGTGATTCAAGTACCTCAATGGCCGCTGGGGGCAGGGTTTGGTATTTCTTCAGGAAGCTTGCGCGATAGGCATACAGCCCGATGTGACGGATTCCAAGTTGACCTTTCGGCGCGCCGGCGGGCCAGACTTGTGTAGCAAATGCATCGCGTGGAAACGGGATGGGGGCTCGCGAAAAATACAGCGCATCTCCGTCCTCCCGCATGGCAATTTTCACAACATTGGGGTTTTTGAACTCATCCCAGTTGTCGATCGCATGGCCGCAGGTTGCAATGTCTTGTTGACCGGTCAAAAGTGCGTTTGCCACCAAGTCGATCAACTTCGGGTCAAGCAAGGGTTCATCGCCCTGAACATTCACCACCACCGTGTCGTCTGCCCAGCCCTTGATTTGCACCACTTCGGAAATTCGATCGGTGCCGGTTGGCCAATCGCCACGCGTCATTACCACCGCAAGTCCGTGTGCTTTGCAGGCGGCCTCAATGTCGGGGTGGTCTGTGGCCACCAGCACTTCGTCGGCACCCGATTTCATGGCCTGTTCGGCCACACGCACAACCATGGGTTTGCCAGCAATGTCCAGCAGCGGTTTACCCGGCAGGCGGGTTGACGCATGGCGGGCAGGAATGACGGCTTTGAACATGAGGTATTAGCTGTTGGAAGTTGACACGGGTTCGGCTTGCTCAACCAGCATGATAGGTATGCCATCGCGCACGGGGAAAGCCAGCTTGTCGGCCTTGCACACCAGAAATCCGTCAGCGGGGCGCTTTTCCAGCGAACCCTTGCAGATAGGGCAGACCAGAATATCAATCAATTGTGGGTCCAATACAGTCCTCTAGGGCTTTGGTCAGCTCGGGTGGCAGATCAATACAGATTTCGGCCACCCACAGCTTCGGGTTTGATGCACTTAATTTTACGGCATCTTTGCCGCTTGTAATTAAAATTGCCTGATCGAACTGCGCGCAAAAATCAATTGGATACGCAAAATGATCTGGCAGGCCAACTTGTTGCGCCAGTGCAAGACCATGGTCTTCAAGTGCAGAAAACAATTTGTTGGGGTTGGCTATCCCGGTGAAGGCAGCAATTGAATGGGCTTTCCACTGCTTGCGTGCCTGTGCCGTATTCAGGAATTCGCCGGTTTGTAAATGCCGGAATCCTTTCAAATCCACCTGGACTTCATGCCAGTTATCGGCGACTGGCCTGTTCAGCGACTGCGCAAGATCCTTCACGCTGGTGTTCGATGCAATGACCGCATCCACCCGCTTCAGTCTGTTCAACGGTTCGCGCAATGGCCCAGCAGGCAGCAAGCGCCCGTTGCCCTGTCCGCGGGAATCAAACACCACCCATTCCAGTTGGCGTTTCAGGCGGTGGTGTTGCAATCCATCATCAGAAACCACCAAATCAAGGTCGGGAAAGGTCTGAAGAAGCGTTTGAAGGGCCGCGTTGCGGTCTGCGCCCACGGCCACTGGGCATCCGGTTTGCATGGCCAGGAACAAAGGTTCATCGCCCACGTCGGCAACACTGGGCAACGCCTTGAGTGGGCTGATCAACAGGGTGTCGGTTTTGCCGCGCCCGTAACCGCGACTGATGATTCCCACTTTTTTACCAAGGCTTTGCATGCTTTGGCACACTGCCATCACCACGGGTGTTTTACCTGCCCCGCCTGCAATCAGGTTGCCAACCACCAGCAGTGGTGGTTGGGTGTTGGTTTTGCTGCGCATTGATTTGGTGTTTTGCCGGGTTAGCAGCCGAAGGCCTTTGTAAATGCCCTCGAGCACATTCAGGCCCAGTGCCGCCATCAGGGAGGGGCGGTGTGCGCCATACCAAATTTTCAGCAAATGTGCTTCAAGTCTGGCTTTGGAGTCGCCCGACTTCATGGGGCCTTGCCACCCGCTGTCGCAATCGAAACCCGTGACACGCCCAATGAGGCCAGCATGTCCATTACCACCACCACCGATTGATGCGTCGCCGCGGCATCTGCTTCCACAATGGCTCGGCGCTTATCACCGGCGGCACCGGCGGCCAGCGCCTTGGTTACTTCTTGGCGAAGCTGGATTTCATTCAGAATGCCCTGATTGCCCAAGGCAAAGTTACCGTCTCGCCCGACTCGAATTCGCAAGGCTTCTGGGGGGGTGTTGTCTTCACTTGCGCTTTGCGTACCGGGCAAATCGACTTCCAGCGCGCTGGGTTGCATGAATGTGGTGGAAACCACCAGAAAAATCACGATCACCAGCAGCACATCAATCAATGGGATCAGGTTGATGTCGGGGGCTTCTGTGGAGTTGGTGCGTTTGATTCTCAAGGTCTGTGTCCTTACCCCGCCTTGCGCGAGCCGGCATGTTGCTTGATCAGATCCTCGAATGGTTTCAGCGCATCGCCCATGTCATCGAGAATGTTATTAATCCTGATCCTGAACAGTCGGTAAGCAACCAGCGCTGGAATTGCAACAATAAGACCGAACGCCGTGTTGTACAGCGCTACTGCAATGCCGGCAGCGATGGCCTCAGGCGTTTGGGCAGTTGATCCTTGCACCGCAAAAATTTCGATCATGCCGATGACGGTGCCAAGCAATCCCATTAATGGCGCGGCACTGGCGATCATGGACAGCACATCCAGGTGTTTTTCCATTCTGACCTGTACGCCCGCAGCCTGATTTTGCATGGCTGTGTCAATGTCCTCGTTTTTGTAGAACGCGGATAGACCTGCCGCCATCAGACTACCCAAGGCGCTGTGTGCATCAAGGCGGGCAATGTTTTGTCTGTCCTTGAACTGTGGCAAGGTTTTGCACACGTCTGCCACCAGGCTGCCTGGAAGCAGTTGCTTCTTTCTCAAGGCCCAAATGCGCTCAAATACAATGGCCAAGGCCACTACAGATGCAAAAATCAAAGGCCAGATTGGCCAGCCTGCGGCTGAAATGATCGACCACACAAGTAGACTCCTATTCGATAAGACACGGACTCTAGCGAAAAAACCGACATTACACAAATTGACATGCAATGCACAATTTTGGTCATTGTGGATAACTTTGGGGAAAAGCTGCGTAAATTTCTGAGGAATAAGGCGCAATTTGTTAGTGTGAATTTTTTATGTCGGGTTTTCTCCTTATTTTTGTCAATAAAAACAATTACTTGAATATAAATCCGTGTGTTTCAGGAATATTGCATCCAATGTGGCTTTTTGTTAGCGATTGTGGAAATGTTCAGTGAATTTTGCCAGTTTGGGCCATAAATGATTGACTTAAAAACAGTTTTTACGGTTAGCCAGTTCGCACGCCAGCTGAATGATCACTTCAGAACCAACTTCAGCGCCATCCGGATCCAGGGTGAAATTGCAGCATTCACCAAAGCCTCCTCTGGCCATTGGTACTTTGCGTTAAAAGATGACTCCGCCCAATTGAAGGCGGTCATGTTTCGCCAGCGCAATGTGCTCGCCGGTTTTTTGCCCGCTGTTGGTGACAAGGTAGAGGTGTTGGCCCAGCTGGCCATGTACGAGCAGCGCGGTGAGTTGCAGTTGATTGTTGATGTGGTCAAGAAAGCCGGGCAGGGCAACCTGCATGAGCAATACCTCCAACTCAAAAACAAACTGAGTCACGAGGGCTTGTTTGATTCCGCCCGCAAAAAATCCCTGCCCACGGTTGTGTTCAATCTTGGTGTCGTCACCTCGCTTCAAGCGGCGGCGCTGGCTGATGTCAGGCAGGCCTTGGCGCGGCGTGCCCCCCATGTGCAGTACACCATTTATCACACCGCAGTTCAGGGTGAGCAGGCGGCGGGGCAGATCATCGATGCTTTGAAGAAAGCAGATGCAGCAGGGCATGAGGCCCTGATTTTGTGTCGAGGTGGCGGTAGTCTTGAAGACCTGTGGAGTTTCAATATCGAGGCCGTGGTTCGGGCTGTTGCCGCCTGCAGTACACCGATTGTTGTGGGTGTTGGGCATGAATCAGATGTCACACTGGCTGAGTTTGCCGCCGACCTGCGTGCGGCAACGCCCACAGCAGCAGCGGAGCTGATCAGCCGCCCTACGCGTGAATTGCTCGCCGAAATTCAGGGCTTGCACGGCAACTTGCGCCGTGCCTTGCGTCATCGTGCCCAATTGCTGGTGCAACAGGTGGACCGGGCTGAATTGGGCTTGCTGACCCCCACCGCCTATGTGAACGCGCTTGAATTGCGCATGAACAATGCCATGAACCGGTTGCCGGGTTTGGTGCAACGCCAGGTGCAATATCACACTGACCAGGTTTCAGGCGCGGCTAGCGCGCTCACGCAAGACATGCGCGATGCCCAGTCGCAGGCGGAGCGCACGGTCAAGTTGCTAGGCGACGGCTTGGGTACTGCCCAGTCTCGCAGGCTGCTAGGTGCTGAAAGCGCCGTTCAACGCTTGGGGGCGGTGGTTGACGCTGTTTCCCCCCAGCGCACGCTGGAACGTGGTTATGCCTTCTTGCAGCAGGAACGTGGAAGTACCGTGGTTCGCTCCATTGGCGAGGTTGAGCAGGGTGAGAATTTGCGTGCCACCGTGGCAGACGGCGAAATTTTGCTGAATGTTCGCGAGAAAACCAAGCTGCGCGGAGCCTTTCACGAGGACGACAAAAATTCAAGATAGAATCAACAGGGTTGAAATGCTGGGTTTCGTCCCAAGCTGATGTTTTCGTATTGATTGAAGTGAGAGAGGATACTGATATGCAACACACACTGCCCGAATTGCCCTACGCAATGGATGCCTTGGCCCCCCATATTTCCAAGGAAACTCTGGAATACCACTATGGCAAGCACCACGCAACCTATGTGACCAACCTGAACAACCTGGTCAAGGGCACAGAATTTGAAGCTGCAAGCCTGGAAGACATCGTCAAGAAGTCGACAGGTGGCGTGTTCAACAACGCCGCGCAAATCTGGAACCACACTTTCTACTGGCATTGCCTGTCACCCAACGGTGGTGGCGCTCCCACTGGCAAGCTGGCCGAGGCCATCAACGCCAAGTTTGGCAGCTACGATGCCTTCAAGGAAGCATTTACAAAGAGTGCGATCGGCAACTTCGGATCCAGCTGGACATGGTTGGTCAAGAAGGCCGATGGCTCCGTTGACATCGTGAACACCAGCAATGCGGCTACACCGCTGACCACCCAGGACAAGCCACTGTTGACCTGTGACTTGTGGGAACACGCGTATTACATTGATTACCGCAACGCACGTCCCAAGTACATCGAGACCTTCTGGAATCTGGTGAACTGGGAATTCGCATCCGCGAACTTTGAAGGCTGATTGATTCAATCAATCGCCTGAAGAACAACCGGCCCTTCGGTAAAACCGAGGGGTCGGTTTTTTTTATCCTGTTTATTCTGCCTGCATGGCGTTTTCGGGCACCTTCAGCATATCTCCGGCCGAAATGTTGCGCCCTGCAAACCAGTTCAGGTTCATTTCCAAAGCGAGTTTTGCATCGCCTTTGGAACAATGAATGTCAGTAGTCCCGGCTTTCATTTGCTCCACATTCAAAATCTTTCCGTTTTCATCGGCGAACGCCACATCAAGGTCGATCAGGGTATTTTTCATCCACATGCACTGACTTTCGCGTCGCTTGAATACGAACAACATGCCTGAATTGTTGGCCAAGGCGCTGCGGTTCATCAGTCCGATCTGGCGGGTGCTGTCGGTGTTGGCCAGTTCGGCATTGACTGTGTGGCTTCCCACCAAAACCTGCACGGTGGGCAATGTTTGTTGCATGGGGCCAGCCGCATTCGATGCGCAGGCAGCGAGCCCGAGCAGAAGACTTGCGAGCCCTAGCAGGGCGGCAGGGGGATGTTTCTTGATTCGATCAAAGTGCATGAAATCCGGATCCTGTCAGAGTTCTGAAAGAAGATGGCGTTATTATACGGCTTGGCGCAATAAGGAATGCAATTTCACATTGCGGAATAATTGAGATTTTCGTAGTGAAGGGATACACTAGAGTGATCCCTCTAACACACCAGAGAAGCAGCGGAGAGACCATGTACCAACACATCAAAGTCCCAACAGTCGGCGAAAAGATCACCGTAAACAGTGATTACTCGTTGAATGTACCCGATCAACCCATCATTCCATACATCGAAGGCGATGGCACTGGCTTTGACATTACACCAGTGATGATCGACGTGGTCGACGCCGCTGTGTCCAAAGCCTACGGTGGCAAGCGCAAAATCAGCTGGATGGAAATTTATGCTGGCGAAAAGTCAACCAAGGTGTATGGCCCCGATGTGTGGTTGCCGGAAGAAACACTGGAAGTGTTGAAAGACTATGTAGTGTCTGTGAAGGGCCCCTTAACCACCCCCGTGGGCGGCGGTATTCGTTCCATCAATGTGGCCCTGCGTCAGCAGCTTGACTTGTATGTGTGCTTGCGCCCAGTGCGTTACTTTGCGGGCGTGCCCAGCCCAGTGAAAGAGCCTCACAAAACAGATATGGTGATTTTCCGAGAAAATTCGGAAGACATTTATGCCGGTATTGAATACGAAGCTGAGACCGACAAAGCCAAAAAACTGATCAAATTCTTGCGCGAAGAAATGGGCGTGAGCAAAATCCGCTTCCCGGAAACTTCCGGCATCGGTATCAAGCCAATTTCCAAAGAAGGTACAGAACGACTGTTCCGCAAGGCCATCCAGTACGCCATCGACAACAAAAAGCCTTCTGTGACCATCGTGCACAAGGGCAACATCATGAAGTACACCGAAGGTGCATTCGCGGCTTGGTCCTATGCCTTGGCCAAGAATGAATTTGGTGCCGAATTGCTGGACGGTGGTCCTTGGATGAAGATCAAGGCTGCACATGGCGACATCGTGATTAAAGACGTGATTGCTGATGCCTTCCTGCAGCAAATCCTGTTGCGCCCCGCTGAATACAGCGTAATCGCCACCATGAACTTGAACGGTGACTATATTTCCGATGCATTGGCTGCACAGGTCGGTGGCATTGGTATTGCCCCAGGCGCGAACTTGTCCGATTCAATCGCCATGTTCGAAGCCACGCACGGTACAGCGCCCAAGTACGCTGGCAAAGATTATGTGAACCCAGGTTCACAAATTCTGTCTGCGGAAATGATGTTGCGACACATGGGCTGGATCGAAGCCGCTGATCTGATTATTTCCTCCATGGAAAAATCCATCACTTCCAAGAAGGTAACTTATGACTTCGCACGGTTGATGGATGGTGCCACGCAGGTGAGCTGTTCAGGTTTTGGTCAGGTGATGATCGACCACATGTAAATGCGGTTGGGTTTGCCCCAAGAAAAAAGCCGGCTTGGGGCCGGCTTTTTTCTTAATCGGTGGTTTGATTATTTTACTTGTCAGGCGGCGCTGGTTGCGTCCATCACAGAGATGTTCTGAGCCTGCTTACCTTTTGGTCCATCCACCACTTCAAAAGTGACCTTTTGGCCTTCTTTGAGTGTGCGGAATCCAGATGCCTGGATTGCTGAAAAGTGGGCGAACAGTTCATCGCTCCCTTGATCTGGAGTAATAAAACCAAAACCCTTTGCATCATTGAACCATTTTACGGTGCCGGTCGCCATCGCGAAACCTCCTTCAAAAAACAATACTTCGATCGGAATGCACGAACTTTCCGACAACTCACCAGTCTTAACCAGCTTGCCTACTATTCTTTGACCAGTTTGCGCTTGGGTCAACAATACAATAGATACATTTTTTTAGGGTTTACCCCTTGTAATAGACAGGACCTGTCTTTATCTATTGGATTCAGGCTGTTCGGGTGATTGACCAGGGGCCGTCTTGATTGCAAATTGCATTTGAAATTTGCATATTTTTTTTAGTGATCCTGATTGAAATTTCAGGAAAAATTTCTAGCCTTGAATAAAGGCAGTGTATTGCTCTCTAATCCTTGTTGCGTGCCCCTTAGAAGTGATTACAATGAAGTTATGAGTTCGCAAAACAATCCATCAACAGTACTGGAATCGCAGACGCAAAAAGCGAAGCTGCCCCCGATGTATCAAGTCGTGCTCTTGAACGATGACTACACCCCCATGGAGTTCGTCGTGATTGTTTTGCAGAAGTTTTTTGGAAAAGGAAGGGAACAGGCCACCCAAATCATGCTGAAAGTGCATCGTGAAGGGAAAGGGGTCTGTGGGGTATATCCCAAGGACATCGCCTCGACAAAAGTCGAAATGGTATGCGGTTTCGCAAAGCAGCATCAACACCCGCTGCAGTGCGTGATGGAGGAAACATGATTGCGCAAGAATTGGAAGTAAGTTTGCACATGGCATTTGTTGACGCACGTCAGCAAAAGCATGAATTCATCACAGTGGAGCATCTGCTATTGGCCTTGCTGGACAATCCGTCCGCAGCAGAGGTGCTTCGTTCCTGCTCCGCTGATGTTGAGGAAATTCGCAAGAACCTGCAAAACTTCATTAAGGACAACACCCCTGTGGTGACCGGTCAGGATGAAGTGGATACCCAGCCCACGCTAGGTTTCCAGCGCGTTATTCAGCGCGCCATCATGCATGTTCAAAGCACATCAAACGGAAAGAAAGAAGTGACTGGCGCGAATGTGCTGGTTGCGATTTTCGGCGAGAAGGACTCTCACGCGGTGTACTACCTGCACCAGCAGGGCATTACACGTCTGGACGTTGTGAATTACATTTCACACGGCATCACCAAGACACCGCAAGCGCCTGCGCCAAAACCGGAAAACGCACAAAACGAGAACCAGGAACAGGAAGCCGATGCTGCCCAAACTGTGGGCGACAAGCAGTCGCCGCTCGACCAGTACACCCAGAATTTGAATGCGCTGGCCAAGGAAGGAAAAATTGATCCGCTGATTGGTCGCGAACAGGAAGTGGAGCGGGTTATTCAGGTGCTGTGTCGCCGCCGCAAAAACAATCCGCTGCTGGTGGGTGAAGCCGGCGTTGGAAAAACCGCGATAGCCGAAGGCCTGGCCTGGCGAATCGTGCAGGGTGACGTGCCGGAAATTTTGAGCAGTGCCCAGGTGCACTCACTTGACATGGGTGCATTGTTGGCGGGTACCAAATACCGCGGTGATTTCGAACAGCGCTTGAAAGCGGTGTTGAAACAGTTGAAAGCCAATCCGGATTCCGTGTTGTTCATCGATGAAATCCACACCTTGATCGGTGCGGGTTCCGCTTCCGGCGGCACGCTGGACGCATCGAACTTGTTGAAGCCTGCTTTGTCTTCAGGCCAACTCAAGTGCATTGGTGCAACCACCTTTACTGAGTACCGTGGCATTTTTGAGAAAGACCATGCGCTTTCTCGTCGCTTCCAGAAAATTGATGTGTCTGAGCCCACTGTGGAACAGACCATCGAAATTTTGCGCGGCCTGAAAAGCCGGTTTGAAGATCACCACGGCGTTAAGTATTCCAGTGCCGCCATTTCAGCTGCCGCTGAGTTGTCGGCCAAGTTCATCAACGACCGCCACTTGCCTGACAAGGCCATTGACGTGATCGATGAAGCAGGTGCTGCGCAACGTATTTTGCCGAAAAGCAAGCAGCGCAAAACAATTACGAAAGGCGACATTGAAGACATCGTGTCGAAAATTGCCCGCATTCCGCCACAGTCGGTCAACACCGACGACCGGAACAAGCTGGCCACACTCGACCGTGACCTGAAAGCCACCGTATTCGGGCAAGACCCAGCCATTGAAGCCCTGGCCAATGCCATTAAAATGTCGCGTGCCGGTTTGGGCAAGGCAGACAAGCCGATTGGCTCGTTCCTGTTCAGCGGCCCCACTGGTGTAGGTAAAACCGAAGTGGCCAAACAGCTGGCATTCATTCTCGGCATTGAAATGCTGCGCTTTGACATGTCGGAATACATGGAACGCCATGCGGTTTCCCGCTTGATTGGCGCCCCCCCAGGGTATGTTGGCTTTGACCAAGGCGGTTTGTTGACCGAAGCCATTACAAAGAAACCGCATTGTGTGTTGCTACTCGACGAAATCGAAAAAGCGCACCCTGACGTGTTCAATATTCTGCTTCAAGTCATGGACAACGGCACCTTGACCGACAACAACGGGCGCAAGGCTGACTTCCGCAACGTGATCATTATCATGACCACCAACGCGGGTGCAGAGGCTTTGACCAAGCGCGGCATCGGTTTCATGGAGTCGAAGGTGCAAGGCGACGAGATGGAAGACATCAAGCGCATGTTCAGCCCTGAATTCCGCAACCGTCTGGATTCAGTCATTTCCTTCCGTGCGCTGGATGAAGAAATCATTCTTCGCGTGGTCGACAAGTTCCTGATGGAACTTGAAGAGCAGTTGCATCAGAAGAAAGTGGATGCGGTGTTTACAGATGAATTGCGCAAGCACCTGGCCAAGAAAGGTTTCGACCCGTTGATGGGTGCTCGCCCAATGCAGCGTTTGATTCAAGACACCATTCGCAAAGCCTTGGCCGACGAATTGCTGTTCGGCAAGCTTGTAAATGGCGGCAAGGTGACAGTGGACCACGATGTGGAAAACGATCAGGTGTCACTGACTTTTGATGAAGGCTCGTCTGGGCAGGAATCTGAAAGCGGCACTGAGGTGACAGTTGACTGAATCGACAGTTGACTAAGCTGTAACTGGTACAGAAAAATTAGCCCGGTGTTGTGAGCCAACCGATCACTTCACCGGGTTTTTTAATTTGAGCTCGCTGTTTTGTGGTCTTTTCTTCTAGCCTGATACATGGCCTGGTCAGCCATGGCCATGGCCCGTTCAATGCTGTGAGATTGTTCGATGTCGCAAATGCCAGATGAAAATTCGACAGCGTTTTCTTCCGATTTGCGTATTCTTTCAACGATGCGTTCAGCATCAACAGACGAACAGTTGGGCAACAGCACTGCGAATTCATGCTCACCAATTCTTCCGATCAGGTCGGTAGGGCGGAAATTGGCTTTCAGGGTTTCAGCAATTTCGCACAAACGATTTTCCCCGGCCTGCTTGCCATACGTCTCGCAAAATTGCTTGAAGTAGTCGATGTTGATGACAGCAATGCTGCCGGCAAACATGCTCTGTTGGCTTGTGGTCTTCAAATGCAAGTTGCATAGGTGATGCCAACCCTTTGCATTCAAAAGGCCTGTGAGTGCATCGCTTCGGCGTTCACAGTTGATCTGCAAGAGCTGGTTGTTGATATGTGTTCGAAGTGCTGATTTTTTCCACATCACTTTGCACGCAATGCTCAAGCTCAAGAATATGGTCAACAGAGCAAGGATTAAGTTGAGCTGGTGCAGTTCGTCGATTTGCTGACTGGATCTTGTATTGTGTTTAACGACGGCAGAATTCAATGCACCTAAACCGGAGAACCAGTGCTCAACCGCCATGGACACACTGTTCTGTTTTCGGTTGATTGAGGTGTCAATCGCCAGCAAATGCTGTCGAAGTGTTTGCGTGTGTTCCGTCAGGCTTTCGGTTTTTGTGATTGTTTCGATGATGGCGAGTCGTGCGGCAAGCTGGTTCACCACTTCCTGAGCGGAACCGTACCCTTGAGATTCAAGATTGAGTTTGGTCTGATAGACGTGCAGGTGATTAAGGTGACGAAGGGCTGTGCTTTGAATAACCAGATCTTGCAAAGAAATTTCCAGCAGCCGTTGCTTGGCAAGCTTGTTTTGAATTTCACTGCTTTGATAAAGAAACAGCAAAGCAAGAAGAGCAAGGATGGTTGACAGCCCGAGGATGCTCAGGGAAAGGATCTTCTCCTGCCCTGCGCCTGTCAATGAAAATCTGCGATTGGGAAATTTCAGAGGCTGATAGCCCTGCGGCGTGTATTCGTTTTGTTCACTGCCCCCTGAGTTCATTGGATTCCTTGTTCATCACAATTAAACTCAGTGGCTGTTTTAAGGGCAGTGGTTCCTTCAGTGGTCCTGTCAGCTTGTGCCTGTGCTGCCGAATCCGCCTTCACCACGTTCGCTGGGCGTGAAATCGCTGACCACTTTGAAGTCAGCGTGTGCCACTGGCAAGATGACCAGCTGCGCGATGCGTTCCATGGGTTCAATGGTAACTGGCACCTGGCTGCGGTTCCAGGCCGATACCATGAGCGGACCTTGGTAGTCGGAGTCAATCAAACCCACCAGGTTGCCCAGTACAAGGCCTTTTTTGTGGCCCAAGCCTGAACGGGGCAAAATGGTCGCGCAGTAATTTGGGTCGCCGATGTACATTGAAAGCCCGGTTGGTACCAGTTCGGCCTGACCGGGTTGCAAAGTCAATGGTTCGTTCAAGCAGGCGCGCAGGTCGATACCCGCGCTGCCAGGAGTACCGTACGCGGGCAATTGGTCTTGCATGCGTGGGTCGAGGACTTTGAGTTCAACTTGAATTTTCATGGGTTTACTTGAGTTCAGGAATGTTTGGAAATGAAAGACAACACTGCTTGTGCAGCGCGCAGCTTGTCCATGTTGCCCAGGTTCTCAGGCTTAAGATTTTTGCTGTAAATGGTCAGCTCGGTTTGGTCAGCGCCCAAGGCATGTTGAGCCAAATTGCCGATGATGAATTGTGCTTTTTTGCTGTCCAGTTTGCGGCTTGCGTAGTCACCCAGATTCTCTGTTTCGGCAGCAAAACCGACCACAGTCAGCGATTTTTTCTGCGTGCTGGCAAATTCGCCAACATCTGCAAGAACGTCAGGGTTCAGTTCGAACTCCATGTTTAAACCTGCGGCTTGACCGTGCTGTTTTTTCTGCTTGTGAGCGCTTGGGTTTTTAATGCCGTAATCGGCCACCGCTGCCACACCAATGAACAGGTCGCATCGAGCGATTTGACTGAATACGGCAGCATGCATTTGTTTGGCCGATTGAACGGGCAACATGCGTGCGCCATAGGGGGCAGGCAGGGCGGTGGGGCCGCTTACCAAGGTCACTTCAGCACCCATTAACCAGGCTGCTTGTGCCAAGGCGTAGCCCATTTTGCCGCTCGAGCGGTTCGTAATGCCCCGCACCGGGTCAATGGCCTCAAAGGTGGGTCCGGCTGTTAACAATGCCTTTTTACCCGCCAAAGGTTTCTGGTTTACTGCACGCGCCAGTTCCAGCACGATCTCAAAGGGTTCAAGCATCCGGCCACTGCCCACTTCACCGCAGGCCTGTTCGCCCGCTGCCGGGCCAAACACATGTACCCCGTCGGTTTGAAGCTGACTTAAGTTGCGCTGGGTGGCCGGGTTGTTCCACATTTCCACGTTCATTGCGGGCGCAATGGCCATGGGGCAGTTGCGGGCCAATACCAGATTGTCCAGCAGATTGTCAGCAAACCCATGTGCATATTTCGCCATGGAGTTGGCAGTACAGGGGGCAATCAATAAAAAATCAGCGTTGCGGCTTATGTCGATGTGCGGCATGCCACGCTCTGCACTGCCGGTGCTGCTGTTTTCAATTGGCCATTGCGAAACCTGCACTGATTTGCCAGACAGGGCCTGGAATGTAAGTGGTGCAATAAATTTCGTGGCTGATTCAGTCATGACCACCTGCACCGCACAGCCCTGTTTCATCAACAGGCGCACCAGTTCAGCCGATTTGTAAGCGGCAATGCCACCGCACACGCCCAACACCACGCGCAGTTGGTTCAAACCGGGAAGCTGTGGTAATTCGACTGGGCGCATGGGCTGTAAACCTTATTCGCTTTTGGCTGGTTTGGGGGCTTTGTGTTCTTTGTTGAAGAACAGTTCGTCAATGATCAAGCCAATTGCACCCATGGTAATTGCGATATCGGCCACGTTGAAAGCAGGCCAGTGATAAGTGCCGACATAAAAATCCAGAAAGTCGATGACTGCGCCATGAGCCAAGCGATCAATCAAATTGCCGATTGCGCCGCCCAGAATACAGGCCAGGCAGAACATGGCGAATTTCCGATGGCTGGAGGAGCGCATCATGAACAGAATAACGATGGATGCGATGACTGCCACAGCAGAAAGAAAATGCTTTTGCCAGCCGGCCTGATCGGCAAGGAAGCTGAATGCTGCGCCAGGATTGAGCACATAGACCAGATTGAAGAAACTCGTGATTTCAACCACTGCGCCCAAATCAAGACGCGATTGAACCCACAGTTTGCTGATTTGATCGACCAAAATAAGCAGCAAGGAAAAACCGATCCAGGGAAGGATTGATTTTTTTGGCGCTTTCAAAGCGCCAGTGGCATTGGTGGTTCTCGTGCTGGAGGCAGGTTTTCTTGGCATGGGTTTAGACATGATCGCGCACCTCGCCTTGACCGAACAGATTGCTGACACAACGGCCACAAATGCCGGGGTGTTCAGGGTTTGCGCCTGTGTCCGGCCTGACATGCCAACAACGCTCGCACTTTTCACCTTCTGCAATACCCACTTCAATTTTCTCCTCAGCCGCCCGGGCTATTTCAATCTTGGATACGATGAACAGGAATTTCAGATCGTCGCCCAGACTGGCCGCCGCCCGATACTGGCTGGGTGGCAAGTGAAGTGTCGCTGTGCCCTGCAAGGATGAGCCAATTTTGCCTTCGGTGCGCAGATTCTCGAGTTCTTTGACCACGCGTGCACGCAGCGCAAGCAGGTCTGTCCACTTACTGCCCAGTGCATCAGCTTGGGCCACTTGGGGCACTTTGTAAAACTCGTTACAGAAAATCGAAGGCTCTACATTGCCCATTACTTCGCGGGCTTCTTCAGCGGTAAAACTGAGCACTGGTGCCATCAGGCGAAGCAGGGCGTGTGTGATGTGGTACAGCGCTGTTTGTGCGCTTCGACGTGCTTTGGAATTCTCGCCTGTGGTGTACAAACGGTCTTTCAATACATCGAGATAGAACGAACCCAGATCTTCTGAACAGAAAATTTGCAATTTGCTGACTATCGGATGGAATTCGTACTTCGTGTAATGGGCTTCGCATTCGCTTTGCAGCTTGCCCAGCAGGGTGAGTGCGTATTGGTCTACCTCGGCCAGTTCTTCGGTGGGAACTGCTTCTGTGGCAAAGTCGAAATCGGAAATATTGGCCAGTAAAAAACGCAAGGTGTTGCGAATGCGGCGGTAGCTTTCGACCACGCGCTTCAGAATTTCATCGGAAATAGTGAGTTCGCCGGAGTAATCCGTGCTGGCCACCCACAGACGCAAAATTTCTGCGCCCATTTTGTCGGACACCTGTTGGGGTGCAATCACGTTGCCCACGGACTTGCTCATTTTGCGGCCTTGGCCGTCCACTACAAAACCGTGGGTTAGCAGCGCCTTGTAGGGTGGCACACCGTTGATCATGCAGCTGGTGAGCAACGAGGAGTGGAACCACCCGCGGTGCTGGTCAGAGCCCTCCAGATACAGGTCGGCCGGAAACTGGCTTTCCTCGGCATGGCTGCCACGCAAAACGGTTTCATGGGTGGTGCCGGAATCGAACCACACATCAAGCGTATCGGGGTTCTTGACGTAATCTTTTGCCTCACTGCCGATCAATTCTTCAACAGTGACGTGTTGCCATGCTTCTATGCCTTGTTTTTCGATCAGTTGGGCAATGGTTTCGGTTAGCTCAGGGGTTCGCGGGTGCAATTCACCGGTTTCGCGATGCACCAGGAATGCCATGGGCACGCCCCACTGGCGTTGACGTGACAGTGTCCAGTCTGGGCGATTGGCGATCATGGCGTGCAAGCGTGCCTTGCCCCAAGCCGGGAAAAACTCGGTTGCTTCCACACCAGCCAGGGCCTTTTCTCGCAGGCTGCCGGAACCGTCGTTGGGTTTTACATCCATGCCGGCAAACCATTGTGAGGTGGCGCGGTAAATGATCGGAGTTTTGTGGCGCCAGCAGTGCATGTAGCTGTGACCAAATTTCACTTGTTTGACCAGTGCTCCCAGTTCGATCATTTTGTCGACAATCAGTGGGTTCGCCTTCCAGATGTGCAGGCCACCGAAGAAGGGCAGTGAATCGGCGTACACACCGTTGCCCATCACCGGGTTGATGATGTCGGCGTCTTTCAAGCCATAGGCTTTGCTGGTCAAAAAGTCGTCCACACCATAGGCTGGCGAGCAGTGAACTATGCCTGTACCTGCATCGGTACTCACGTATTCAGCAAGGTACACGGGGCTCAAGCGGTCGTAGAAGGGGTGTTTAAAGGCAATGCCTTCCAGTGCAGCACCCTTGGCGGTGGCCAGTTCGGAACCCTGTAGCTCGTAGCTTTCAAGGCAGGGTTTCACGCGTTCCTGGGCCAGCAACAAATACTTGCTGCCTACATCGACCAGGCTGTACACCAGTTCGGGGTGCATGTTCAGTGCCTGGTTGGCCGGTAGTGTCCATGGGGTGGTGGTCCAAATGACCAATTGCCCTGGCTTGGCCTGAAGGGTGGCTAATGGAATGTTGAAAGCTGCAGCCAGCTTGTCCAGGTTCGATTCGTCGAATGCAAAACCCACATCGACAGCGATGTCTTGTTTGTCTTTGTACTCGACCTCGGCTTCAGCCAATGCAGAACCGCAATCGAAGCACCAGTTCACTGGTTTCAGGCCACGGAACACATAGCCCTTCTCCATGATTTTGCCCAATGCGCGAAGCTCGTCTGCCTCGTTGCCAAAGTTCATGGTTTTGTAGGGGTTGTCCCAGTCGGCCAGCACACCCAGCCGAATGAAGTCTTTTTTCTGGCGTTCAATTTGTTCAGCTGCGTAAGCGCGGCTTTTCTCTTGAACTTCCAGTGTGGGTTTGCCCTTGCCGATGGTTTTTTCGATCTGGATTTCAATCGGCATGCCGTGACAGTCCCAGCCTGGTACGTAACGGGCATCGTAGCCAGCAAGGCAACGACATTTCACGATGATGTCTTTCAGAATCTTGTTGACCGCATGGCCAATGTGAATGTCGCCATTCGCATAAGGGGGGCCGTCATGGAGTACAAATTTCGGCTTGCCTGCCTTGGACTGGCGGATCGCCTTGTACAAATCTTCCTTGCACCATTGTTCAACCCAGTTCGGTTCCCTAGCTGGCAGGTTGCCGCGCATGGGGAAGGGCGTATCGGGCAGGTTCAGTGTGTTCTTGTAATCCATATTGGGTTAACAGCCTGTATTTGAAATCTTGGGTTGGTTGGCAGCCAGCATTGCCATGGCTTTTGCCGTGTCTTTGTGCATTTGCTCAACCATCGTATCGAGCGAATCAAAGTGCTGCTCGGGGCGTATGTGCGCCAATACTTCGATGCGCAGCAGCTTGCCGTAAGCATTGCCTTGCCAGTCTGGAATGAATGTTTCCAGCAAAATTTGATCGGATTGTTCAACCGTTGGGCGCACACCCATGCTGGCTACAGCAGGTAATGGCTTTTCGTCCAGTCCGTGGACCCACACTGCGAGAATTCCGGTCAAAGCGCTGGCACGCCCGGCAATACGCAGATTCATGGTGGGGAAACCCAAAGTACGCCCCAGTTTTTTACCGTGAACAATATGCCCGGAGTAGGCCAGCGGATGCCCAAGCATGTGGGCGGCTTTCGCCACATCGCCAGCTTTCAGGGCTTCCCGAATGTTTGAGCTCGAAACCCGGCTGCCATCGCTTTGAACTTCAGCAAGGTCGTTGACTGTGAAGCCGTGTGATTCACCCAAGCCTTTCAGCAAGGCGAAATCACCTGCACGTTTGGCACCGAAGCGAAAATCGTCGCCCACCCACACTTGTTTCGCATTCAACTGGTTCAACAAAACTTCCTGCACAAACGCCTCAGGGCTAAGGCTTGCCATGCGTTTGTTGAAGGGCAGGATACACACTTGTTCAATGCCGCAGCGTTTCATCTCAATGATCCGGTCGCGCAGTGTGGAGATTCGATCGAGCTTGAAGGCAGGATTAAAAAATTCTTTCGGGTGCGGGTGCAGTGTAACCACGGTGGGCACCAAACCCTGCGCGCGCGCGGCAGACACCACGCGGCGGAACAACTCGGCATGGCCGGAGTGAACGCCGTCGAAGTTTCCAATGGTGAGCGCAGTGCCCTTGGCAAATGTGTGTGGCCGGGGGCGGCGAATGATTTTCATACCGAGTGTGTCGGCTCTTTAGTGGTTGCAAAACAACCGGTCATTATAAGGCCTGAATGGTGAAAAATAGGGCTTTTTCGCCCGCACAGTGATAAACTCGCGCCATGCAAAATTCCACACCTTCCGTCGTCATTTTGATCTCGGGGCGCGGTTCAAATCTGAATGCCCTGATCGATCATGCCAAACAGACCGGGGCCTACCAAATTCGTGCAGTCATTTCCAACCGCCCAGCCGCGGCGGGCCTGGCTTTGGCGCAATCGGCGGGGCTCGACACTGCCATTCTTGACCACACTGAGTACGAGAGCCGCGAAGCCTTCGATTCAGCCCTGGCTGGCTTGATCGACCACTATCAGCCCGATTGGGTGGTGCTGGCTGGTTTTATGCGCGTACTCACCGAGGGTTTTGTGAATCGGTATTTGGGGCGCTTGGTGAACATTCACCCCTCGTTGCTGCCCGCTTTTCCGGGTTTAAAAACCCATCAGCAGGCATTGGATGCGGGTGTTCGGGTACATGGCGTTACCGTGCATTTGGTGACCCCTGAACTTGACCATGGCCCAATTGTGGATCAAGCGCTGTTGCAGGTGTTGCCAGGTGATACTGCCGAAACACTGGCAGCACGCGTGCTGGGGCTTGAGCATCAAATCTATCCCCGTGCAGTGGCGGCACTGGCCAGCGGGCAAATTAAAATGGTGAACGGGAAGCTGGAAGGCACTTTGGCCCCAGCCCTGGTTCACGCAATTCAATAAAACAGGATATTCACAATATGGCCGGGTCCCAAAAGAAAACCCCATTTCGCAAACCCAGTACGCGGCGCGACAGCAAAGTTGAGCGGCAAGGTGCCCAGTCGCGTTATGGCCTGGTGAGCACAGTTGCGCAGTTGATTGACTTGCTGGCGCAGTTCGAAGGCCCTGCCGATGCGGCGATTTCCCGGTTTTTCAAAGACCATCCCGAGTTGGGTGGTCGTGATCGCCCTATGGTGGCTGAAGCGGTGTATTGCTGGTTGCGTTACCGTTATCGAATCAACCATTTGGCGCAGTCAGGGGAAGGTCCCTCGGTAGTTCGCCAGGCCAAATTGGCCTTGCTGTGGTCGGGCGCACCCGAACAGATTTGGTCTGCTGGCAAGCAGGCTGACAATGAGTGGCTGAGTCGGGTCATCAATATTTCAGCCGATGATCTGGGTGTTGAAGCGCGCACCTGTTTGCCCGAATGGTTTTACACCAAGCTGGCCGAGCAATTTGGGCAGGATCGCGCCGAGTCGTTCTCGCAGGCTGTGCTGAGCGCCGCGCCGTTGGACCTACGGGTGAATACGGTAAAGGCCAGTACCACTGACCTGTTGGCGGCTTTGACCAATATGGGTATTCAAGTGAACCCGATTGAGGGTTTGCCGGAAGGTTTGCGCGCGGTGGGCAAACCCATTGTGGGCAAAACTGAAGTGTTTCAGGAAGGATACTTTGAAGTACAAGACGCGGGCAGCCAGTGGGTTAGTCGCCTTGTAGCGCCTCGCCGCGGCGACTTGGTCATCGATTTTTGTGCAGGCGCAGGCGGTAAAACCCTGGCCATTGGTGCGCAAATGAAGAATACGGGCCGAATCGTGGCGCTGGATACTTCAGAAAAACGCTTGGTGAAGTTCAAGCCCCGTGCCGCGCGTTCAGGCTTGAGCAACTTTTACACCATGGTAATCAATGACGAAGCCGACCCGCGCCTGAACAAGTATTTTGGCAAAGCCGACCGCGTGGTAACCGATGTGCCGTGCAGCGGCATGGGAACCTTAAGGCGTAACCCGGATCTTAAATTTAGACAGAACTTGCAGAGTCTGTCAGAATTGACCGCGAAGCAAAAATCCATCATCGAGCATGCAGCCAAGCTGGTAAAGCCCGATGGTCGGCTTGTTTACATCACTTGCAGTGTTCTTCGCGATGAAAACGAAGACATTGTCAATGCGTTCCTGGAAAGTCACCCGGAATTCCGGCTTCGCCGCTGGACTGAAGTGCTGAATCCCGGAGAACGGCCTGTGAAGGCGAACACGACTGATGACATGCTTCGATTGTGGCCAGAAGATGGTGAATCTGATGGCTTTTTTGCAGCAGTGTTACAACGTTCGAAAGTCTGAACTGAATATAAATTCCAAATGTGTTCCGGCTTTAAAAGTACACTTGTACACTGAAAATATAATACGGCTCCTTCAGAAGCAAATTGAGATGGCCGTAACCTTTGAAATACGACCTGTTGAGAGTTAGTGAATATGATTGAATTTTTGACCTCGGGCATTACTGGCGCAAGCATTGGCCAAATGGTGATTTACACGCTGATCGTGACCCACATTACGATTGTGGCGGTAACGGTCTACCTGCACCGTTGCCAGGCCCACCGTGCCCTTGAAGTACACCCTGCGCTCGCGCATTTCTTTCGCGCATGGTTGTGGCTAACCACCGGCATGAGCACACGCGCTTGGGCCGCCATTCACCGCAAGCACCACGCCAAGTGCGAAACACCCGATGATCCACATAGCCCGCAAACCCGTGGCCTGAAAACAGTATTCTGGCGCGGTGCCGAGTTGTATCGTGCCGAATCCAAGAATGCAGAAACCCTAGCCAAATACAGCCATGGTACCCCAGCCGATTTTCTGGAATTTCAGGTTTACGAACGTTTTCCTTGGCAGGGCGTAGGTTTTACGCTGGTGCTCAGCTTCATCTTGTTTGGCTTTCCCGGTGTCAGCATTTGGGCCATCCAAATGTTGTGGATCCCTGTGTTGGCCGCTGGCGTGATCAACGGTATTGGTCACTACTGGGGTTATCGCAATTTCGATTGCCCTGATGCAAGCCGCAATATTTCACCGTTCGGTATTTTGATTGGCGGTGAAGAGCTGCACAACAATCACCACACGCACGCTACTTCAGCCAAGTTGAGCAACAAGTGGTACGAGTTTGATATTGGCTGGATGTACATCAAGATTTTCAGCTTCCTGGGTTTGGCCAAGGTCAAAAAAGTGGCTGAGTCTCCGAAGTTTTCGTCTGAAAGCAAGCCAGTACTAAGCCTGGTGACTGTTCAGGCTGTTGTGAACCACCGCTACGATGTGATGGCGCGTTACGCCAGTTCCATGCGCAAAGCGTTCCGTTCTGAAGTGGCTGCATTGAAGCAAAAAGCAGCCAATGCTCAAGAGCGTAAAGTGTTGGCCAAAGGCACCAAGTTGTTGTCGATCGATGAAAGCAAGTTGTGCGATGTTCAGCGTGCTGAATTGGCGCAGTTGTGTGCGCAATCGAAGATGATCAATACCTTGGTTGAAATGCGTGCTGAACTTCGCCAGATTTGGGAGAAAACCAATTTGAGCCGTGAGCAAATGCTGGTTCAGTTGCAAGCTTGGTGCGAGCGTGCGGAGCAAAGTGGTATTCGTTGGCTGGAAGACATGTCAATTCGGATTCGTCGCTACGCGGCGTAATTTGAAGGCTGTTTGAATTGTGAAAGCCGCTGGTGAGAATCAGCGGCTTTTTTGTTTTGGCATTGGCGCTTGGGTCGGTTTGGGTGCCACATCACCTTGCCTATGCAAGGCTTATTCCCCGGTTTGATAATTCTGGCTTGGGTCATGCGAATCGCTTAAGCGACTTCGCATCGATTGCTTGCGCAATCGCCCCGCGCTGCGAATCAACCGGGAAGCCTTGCAAATCCGGCAAGGCGATGTGGCACCCAAACCTTCCGCGCAGAATGCCAACTTGCGCCGGAGAATACACAGTGACTTAATCCGCACCGTAGCTGCAAGCCGCAAGTCACCAGTCCGCTTTCAGCATTCGCAAAGCTCGCATTGCCGTCATTCCGCCTTCAAGAAAGTCTGCCTGTTTGAATTCACATGCAACGTTCGGCTGCAGGCCGACACCGAGTTCGGCTATCTTTTTTGCCGAATCTCGGTGAGTTAGTGTGAATTTCAAAAAGGGAAATACAGACTTTCAGGCGGGTGAGGGCATGCGATTTTGCGAATGCGAAAGTGGGGCATGCGACTTTGCAAATGCGAAAGTGGGGCATGCGATTTTGCAAATGCTTGCGGCTTACGGCTTTGTGAATGCTTTAAAACAATCTTGCAGGGCCGGAAGTTGGCAACAAAAAACCCGCTCTGAATTTCAGTAGCGGGTTTCTGTAGAAGCAGCGGGGGTAACTGAGTTACTTCAGCTTGGTTTCTTTGTATGACACATGCTTACGAACCACTGGATCGTATTTCATGATTTCAATTTTCTCGGGCTTCGTGCGCTTGTTCTTGGTCGTTGTGTAGAAATGACCAGTACCAGCAGAGGATTCGAGTTTGATTTTTTCGCGACCACCTTTAGCCATGATTTACTCCTGCTTAGATTTCGCCACGTGCACGAAGATCGGCCAGAACAGCATCAATGCCGTTCTTGTCGATTGTGCGCAGGGCGTTATTAGTTAGACGCAGGCGAACCCAGCGGTTTTCGCTTTCAACCCAGAACTTGCGTGACTGCAAGTTAGGCAGGAAACGACGTTTTGTTTTGTTGTTGGCGTGGGAAACTTTGTTTCCAACCATCGGGCGCTTACCCGTTACTTGACATACGCGAGCCATGATGACCCCAAAAAATTCAGCAAATTAGTGTATCTGCAAAACCACACGGCAAGAATTGAAAAGCCATGGATTTGCGGCGAAGTCCAAGATTGTAACCAATAAGGATACTTTTGCCCAGCCCTTTTTGCTGAAAATATCAAAAAGGTGGGCGATTATTCAGTCTGTAGGAGTAGCCGCGGCTTGGTCCAACCACCAAATGGTCCACCAATTCTATATCAACCAGCGCTAGCGCTGAATAAAGCTCGCGCGTCAGGCGGTCATCGGCAGTGCTGGGGGTACAACAATCGCTGGGGTGATTGTGAGCCACCATCATGCGGGGCGCATTGGTTTGAATCGCGAATTTCAACACTTCACGCGGAAAAACTGCGGTTTTATTCACTGTGCCGCTGGACAATATTTTGTGGTCGAGCACTTTCAACTGGCTGTCGAGCGCAATGGCCATGAAGTGTTCAATGTCACTTAAACCAATTTGCGCCCTTACAAACTGTTCAAACAGGTCCGGTGTGCCCAACAGATTGGGTTTCTCTTGCAATTCGTGACTTAGGCAACGCTTGGCCATTTCAAGGCAGGCGCGAAGCTGGGCGTATTTGGCTTCACCCAAGCCGCGCACTTGAACCCATTCGGCAAGCGACACGCGGTTCAGGTTTTGAAGCCCACCGAACTGCGTGATCATTTCACGGGCCAGGTCGACCGCACTTTTGCCAGGCAATCCGGTGCGAAGGAATATAGCCAGCAATTCCGCATCAGACAGGGCTTGCGCGCCTTGTTTGATAAGGCGCTCGCGGGGGCGGTCGTGTTTGGGCCAGCTCTGGATGCTCATGGTCAGTTTCTGAAAACAATTAGGTGGTGTGTTTGGTGAGCTCGGTTCCGCACATTCGCAGGTCCGCCTTGGCGGCAAAGTGGTCTTCCATGCTCGCCAAAGGCGTAGAATAGAGGCGTTTTTGAAATGAATTCAGGATGTTGAAATGACCGACGCAGTACAGCCCAAGCCCGTGGTGAACGAATCTTCATTCGTGACGCTGCACTACCGCATTCGCTTGGCGGAAAACCAGCAGGTGATTGTGTCCACCTTTGAAGACAAACCGGCCACCCTGACCATCGGTGCAGGTCAACTGGCCGAAGGCCTTGAACGCTGCCTGTTCGGCATGCAAGCAGGCCAGCGAGATATTTTCACTTTGCCTGCGGGCAGTGGGTATGGCGACACCAATCCTGATCTGTATCGCCCCGTGAGCAAGGCATTGTTGTCTAAATACGCGGAAGAAGGCACCACGTTTGAGCCCGGCGAGTTCGTGCATTTTCCCGCACCCGATGGCGGTCAGTTTGCTGGCACCGTGGTCGAGGAGCGGGAAGACGACATTTTGTTTGACTTTAACCATCCCCTGGCTGGCAAGGCGCTGACCTTTGAAGTGCAGTTGATTGGGGTGATCTGAGGTGAGTATGGAAATTAGCCTGGCCCAACCGCGCGGTTTTTGTGCAGGTGTAGACCGTGCCATCGAGATTGTCGAACGCGCCTTGCAGCAGTTCGGTTCGCCGATTTATGTGAAGCATGAAATTGTTCACAACAAAACGGTGGTCGAAGATTTGCGCAACAAGGGTGCAATTTTTGTCGATGAACTTGAAGAGGTGCCCACCGGCTCAACGGTTGTTTTTTCCGCCCATGGCGTGTCGCAAGACGTTCGCACGCAAGCCGAAAGCCTTGGCTTGAAGGTGTTTGATGCTACCTGCCCACTGGTTACGAAAGTACATGTGGAAGTCAGCAAAATGCGCGCACAGGGTTGCGAGATCATCATGATTGGCCACGAAGGCCACCCCGAAGTAGAAGGCACCATGGGGCAGGTGAAAGACGGCATTTACTTGGTGGAAACCGAAGCGGACGTGGCCGGTTTGAACATTGCAGCCGGTACGGAATTGGCTTTGGTGACTCAAACTACTTTGAGCGTGGACGATGCTTCCAAGGTAATCGCGGCGCTGAAGGCCAAGTTTCCCGACATTCGCGAGCCCAAGAAAGCAGACATTTGCTATGCGACGCAAAACCGACAGGATGCGGTGAAGTTCATGGCGCGGCAGGTCGATTTGGTATTGGTGGTGGGAAGCCCCAGCAGTTCCAACTCCAATCGCTTGCGCGAGGTAGCGGAAAAGTTAGGTGTGCCGGCTAAATTGATTGAAAATGCAGACAGCCTTGAGCGTGCCTGGTTTGATGGTGTGAAACACATAGGCTTGACTGCGGGTGCCTCCGCCCCAGAGCACCTGGTGCAAGGCGTGGTGAAGCGCCTGAAAGAGTGGGGTGCTTTGTCGGTTCGAAACATGGAAGGCGTGGAGGAAAACATTGCCTTTCCAATGCCGAAGGGATTGAACGCCAGAGTTTGAATTGCAGGGCTTGAATCGCCGGGATTGAATTAACTCGACTGTTTCGGGGTGGCCAGCACCTGGTCTACCCTGTTTCGGTCTACGTCCACTACTTCAAATCGCCAGTTGTTCCAGTCGAATTTTTCGGTCTTTTTCGGGATTCGGCCCAGTGAGGCCAACACGAATCCACCCACGGTGTGAAAGTTGCCCAAGTCTTCTTGGGGCAAACCACGAATTCCCAGTTTGATTTTCATTTCATCAATGGGCAGCAGGCCGTCCAGTAGCCATGAGCCGTCTTCACGTTTCACAGCCAAGGCCTCTTCGGGGGTGTCCATCATCGGCATCATGTCGCCCACCACGCTGGACAACACATCATCAATCGTCACGATGCCTTCGGTCATACCAAATTCGCTGACCACAAATGCAAAGGTTTTTTTCTGTTGGCGGAAGGTGCGCAGCAAATCAACCAGCGTGAGGGATGCAGGCACAAACAGTGCGTTTTGCAGGGGAATTTCCGCGAAATCAATGTCCCCTTCCATGGCTGCTTGAAGAATGTCGTGGCTTTCGGCCACGCCAATGACTTGTTGCAAACTGCCTTTGCAAATGGGCAACATGGAGTGGGGGGCTTCACGCAACAGGCGCAGGTTGTCCTCGCGCGGGGCGTGCAAATCAAGGTAAGCAATGTCGCTGACAGGGGTCATGACCGAGGCCAGGCGGCGGTCTTCAAGGCGCAACACATTGCTCATCAGGTGGCGTTCTTCGGGAGCCAGCATGCCGGTTTTGGCGCCTTCATCGAGAAATGCCTGAATTTCTTCAATGGTGCTGACAGCAGGGGCGGCCTTGAACGGGATGAAACTGAGCACCAGGTCGGAACCCTTGGACAGAAGAACAATGGCAGGGCTAAGTACTTTCAGGAATATCGACATGAAGGGGGCGCAGAACGCAGCCACCTTTTCCGGATTGGCAATCGCCAGACGCTTGGGCACGATTTCGCCAAAAATAATGGAGAACCCGGTCACCAAGGCGATGGTGACTGCGAACGAAATGACGCCGGCCCAATCGGTCAGGGTTGGGAAATACTGGTCAATGACATGCTGAAAGGTGGCTGTTAGCGCTGATTCGCCGTAAATACCCATGAGCAGAGCAGCCGCCGTGATGCCTGTTTGTGTGGCGGCCAGCAGGCGGCTTGGATTGTCCATGATTTGAAGGGCGATTCGGGCTTTTGGGTTGCCTGCGTCGGCCATGGCCTGCAGCTTGGAGCGCCGACTGGAGGCGAGCGCCATTTCCGAGAGGGCGAAAAAGCCGGAAACCAAAATCAAAAGGACCAAGATCCAGAAGGCATTCATGATGTGTGTTCTTGTAGTGGGTGTTGCTGCTGATTGTGCTGCTTGTGCCTCAGTTTACCAAAGCCCATGCCGCTTTGGCTTTTTGCTTGATTGGGTAAAACCGGGGGCTCGGTTACAATAGCAGGCTAAGTTTAATCCACAGAAAGAATTGCCATGGCGATGACCGAAGACTCCATTTTACAATCTGATCAAATCGTGGTCGCTGCACTGTACAAGTTTGTCAGCCTGCCTGATTTCGAAGACATCAAGCCCCGGCTTGAGGCGGTGTGCGCTGAAAACGGTGTATTGGGCACCTTGTTGCTGGCCAAAGAGGGAATCAATGGCACGGTAAGCGCACCGCGCGCCGGTATTGTGGCCTTGATGAATTTTTTGTGGGCCGATACACGTTTTGCTGATTTGTCACCCAAGTATTCAATTGCGCCTGAACAGGCTTTTACGCGCATGAAGGTAAAGTTGAAGCGTGAAATTGTGACCATGGGCAAAGACGGGATCGACCCCAATCGCCTGGTGGGCCGTTATGTAAAGCCTTCCGACTGGAATGCCTTGATTCAGGATCCGGACACTTTGGTGATCGACACCCGCAACAACTATGAGTATGCAATTGGTACTTTTGAAGGGGCTGTAGACCCCGCCACCACCACGTTCCGCGAGTTTCCGCAATGGGTTGAAAAGAATTTGAAAAGCTTGCCTGCAGACAAGCGGCCAAAGAAGATTGCCATGTTTTGTACCGGTGGCATTCGCTGCGAAAAATCCACAGCCTACATGTTGGAGCAGGGTTTTGACGAGGTGTACCACCTTGAAGGCGGTATCTTGAAGTACCTGGAAGAAATCCCTGAAGAACAAAGTTTGTGGAAGGGCGAGTGTTTTGTATTTGATCAGCGGGTGTCGGTCACCCATGGTTTGCAAGTGGGGCATTACGACCTGTGCCATGCCTGCCGTATGCCGATTACCGAGGAAGAAAAGCAAAGCGAGAAATACATTCAGGGCGTGGGTTGCCCGCATTGCTACGATTCACTGACTGACGACCAAAAGAAGCGTTTTGGTGAGCGCCAGAAGCAGATTCAACTGGCCAAAATGCGCAATGAAAAGCACATTGGCCGCAAGATGTTGACAAAAGAAGTGTTGCCCAAAGAAGTGCCACCCAAAGAAGCGCACGCGGAGTGATTGAGTTGGACCACCAGCTTGGTTTGCCTGTGTTGTACACCTTTCGCCGTTGCCCTTATGCCATGCGTGCGCGGTTGGCAATCGTTGCAGCTGGTTTGCAGGTGGAGGTGCGCGAACTGGTGTTGCGCGCCAAACCGGCACACATGCTTGAAATTTCACCCAAGGGCACAGTGCCAGTGTTGTGGTTACCCAATGGCACGGTGATCGACGAAAGCCTGGATGTGATGCGTTGGGCGGTGGGCCAGAGTTTTCCAGCAGACTGGCTGGTGCTGAATGCCACACAGCAGCAGCAGTGTGATGAGTGGATTGCGCTGCTCGATGGCGAGTTCAAGCGCAACCTGGACCGATACAAATACCCGCACAGATACCACACTGAAAACTCCACTTGCGATCCACTTGAACACCGTGCGGTGTGTGAAAAAATTCTTGCGCAGTGGAATGCTGTGCTTGAACAGCAGGGACAACAAGCGGGCACCTTCCTGTTCGGTGGTCAAGCCAGCTTTGCAGACTATGCAATTTTGCCTTTTGTACGCCAGTTCAGGATTGCCGACGCGGCGTGGTTTGATGCGGCACCCGGCTACGACGCACTGAAGCGTTGGTTAAGCGCTTTCTTGGAGTCGAATGTGCTTGAACGGGCCATGGCAAAGTACAGCCCTTGGCAACCGGGTGATACACCTTTAACCTTTCCGGGTTAGAGACGACCCTCTACGATTTTCTGGTCAACTTTCTATACACTCGCAAGTTACGCAACAGTAACATTGTCTTGGTGGGCTATGCTAAGCCCTGCAAAAAGACATTCCCCCTATAAGAAGGACGAGACTCATGGCCGACAAAATTCTTGAATTTGTTCACACCTCGACAGGTAAACAAATTGCCGCCGCACTGGGCCTGCCCGTGCCCCCCATGTTGAAGCGCGCCAAAGCCGGATACGCTGAAAAATCATTGGCCAATTCAAATGCATTGGTGGGAGCCAGCGCGTTTGGCCCAGTGGCCACTGCGGTTGTGAAGGCATTGAATGCCATGGGTGCATCGATCAAGGTGTCTGCCGATTTGGCAGGTTTGGACGGCATCAAGCAGGCTGCGGTCAAGGCCAAGCTGGAAGTGAGCATTTCCCAGGCCGACAATGGCGTGCCTGAAAACGTGTACGTGCTCGATGTAACGGCAGCCGCCAATGTGGCCGACCTGCGTTTGTTGTATGACTTTTTCAATCCACGCCTTCGCAAAGTGCCATCAAACAGCCGCATCGTGGTGATTGGCCGCCCTCGCGGTGATTGCAAAGATGCATTGGCTGAAACAGCGCAGTCTTCTCTGCCTGGTTTTATTCGCAGCCTGGCCAAAGAAAGCGGCAAGAACGGCACCACAGCCAATTTGATTCAGGTGAAAGCCGGTGCTGAAAACGGCATTGAAGGTGCGCTGCGCTTTTTCCTGAGCCCGCATTCAGCGTTTGTAACCGGCCAGGTGTTGCCAGTGGTTGGCGCGCCCAAGGGCGTGAAGGTTGCAGCGTTTTCTGAAAAGCCATTGACTGGCAAACTGGCTGTTGTAACCGGTGCTGCACGCGGCATTGGTGCGGCGATTGCAGAAGTGCTGGCCCGCGAGGGTGCAACCGTGATTGGCGTGGATCGCCCCGCGGATGAAAGCGTATTGGGCGCCACCATGAGCAGCATTGGCGGCATTGCCTGCCCGCTGGACATTACTGATGCTGACGCAGGCAAAAAGCTGGCTGCTGTAGCAGCTGAGAAGGGTGGCAAGATCGACATTATTGTGCACAACGCAGGCATTACCCGCGACAAGATGATGCGCAACATGGCTGCCCACCTGTGGGACATGGTGTTGGACGTGAACCTGGGTGCGATTGTTCGTTGTAACGAGCAATTGTTGGCAGGCGATGCATTTGGCACGAATGCGCGCATTGTGTGCATTTCGTCGATCGGCGGTATTGCCGGTAACGCTGGCCAAACCAACTACGCCGCCACCAAGAGCGCCGTGATTGGTTATGTGGATGCCATGGCCAAGCAGTTGGAAGGCAAGGGCATTTCGATTAACGCGATTGCACCGGGCTTTATTGAAACCCAAATGACAGCGGCCATTCCAGTGGTTACCCGTGAAGTGGCGCGTCGTTTGTCCAGCCTGTCGCAAGGCGGCTTGCCTGTGGACATTGCTGAAGCAGTGACCTTCATGGCCAGCCCATTGGCGGTTGGTGTAAACGGTGCCACCTTGCGTGTGTGCGGACAAAACCTGGTGGGCGCGTAAATACAAACACGCAGCCTGCAACTAAATAATTATCTGGAGAAAATTCTATGAAACACGGTCGTCGCGTTGCCATTATTGGCGGTTCACGCATTCCATTTGCACGTTCAAACACAGCCTACATTGGCAAGTCCAACCAGGACATGTTGACTGCAGCATTCCGCGGTGTGGTCGACAAGTTCCAGTTGCACGGTGAAGAACTGGGCGATGTAGTTGCTGGTGCAGTAGTGAAGCACAGCCGTGATTTTTCACTGTGCCGTGAATCTGTATTGGGTTCAGGTTTGAGCCCAATGACACCGGCTTTCGACATTCAACAGGCTTGTGGTACTGGCCTGGAAGCGGCCATTGTGGTGGCCAACAAAATTGCCTTGGGTCAAATTGAAGTGGGCATGGCTGGCGGTGTAGACACCACCACCGACGCACCGATCGCTGTAAGCGAAGGCCTGCGAAAAATTTTGCTGGAAGCCAACCGCGCCCGCGACACCAAAGGCAAGCTGGCTGCCCTGTTGAAAATTCGCCCCAAGCACTTGGCACCACTGCCACCTGCCAATGCTGAACCACGCACGAAAATGAGCATGGGCGCGCACTGTGAAGTGATGGCGCAAACATGGAATATTTCTCGTGAAGAGCAAGACGAACTGGCCGTAAGCAGCCACTTGAAAGCCGCCAAGGCCTACGAAGAAGGTTTCTTCGACGACCTGGTGGTGCCATTCAACGGTTTGACCCGCGACAACAACCTGCGTGCCGATTCTTCTGTTGAACGCCTGCAAGGTTTGAAGCCTGCATTTGATCGCAAGAGCGGCAAGGGCACAATGACAGCCGGTAACTCCACACCGCTGACTGACGGCGCTTCTGCTGTGTTGCTGGCCTCTGAAGACTGGGCCAAGGCACGTGGCATTCAGCCACTGGCTTACCTCACTTTCAGCGAAACAATCGGTGTTGATTTTGTATCGGGCAAGGAAGGCCTGTTGATGGCCCCAGCCTACGCAGTGCCACGCATGCTGAAGAAAGCCAACATGAAACTGCAGGATTTCGATTTCTATGAAATTCACGAAGCGTTTGCTGCGCAGGTTCTGTGTACCTTGAAGTCTTGGGAAGACCCCAAGTTCTGCAAGGAAAAACTGGGTCTGGACTCAGCTTTGGGTTCAATTGACCGCAGCAAGCTGAATGTGAAAGGCGGTTCACTGGCTGTGGGCCACCCGTTCGCCGCCACTGGTGGCCGCATTATTGCCACCTTGGCCAAGCTGTTGAATGAAAAAGGCAGCGGCAAGGGCTTGATCTCTATTTGTGCAGCCGGTGGTATCGGCGTAACAGCAATTATCGAGAAGTGAAATCATGAGCGTGAATGACACCCTGAAAGCAGCGGCGAAATTTTTCGAGCTGACCGAGTTTCCAAACGGCAAGGCGCTGCTGCTGAAGGCTGCCACCACGTCCAATAAAAAACCAAAACCCGACACACAGGCTGCACGCCTGGGTGCCCGGGTGAAGAAAGTGTTTATTGACCGCGAGTGGGTACGCCAGTACAACGCTGTGTGTGGCTTCAAGGAAGATGAAATTTCCCTGACCGCGCCTCAGGTGGTGGCTTCGCCCCTGCACATGTATTTGCTGAGCCGCCCTGAGCACCCCATGCCGATGTTGGGCATGGTTCACTTGCACAACTCAATTGAATGTGCCAAGCCGCTGGAATACGGTGTGGCTTACGATGTGTTGGTGACAGTGGGCGATACCCGCAGCATTTCGCTGGGTCTGGAATTTGATGTACACACCCAGTTTTTGGTCGGCGAGGAAGTGCACTGGAGCAGTGTGATGACCATTTTGTGCCGCGTGAAGGGTATGCCCAAGCCTTTGACGAAACCAGCACCTGTTGAGCCTTTGAGTGCATTGGGTGCGCAATATGCAGCGGTGAAAGTGCCTGAAAACCAGGGGCGCAAGTACGCCAAGGTTTCAAACGATTACAATCCGATTCACCTGTACGCGCAAACCGCAAAAATGTTTGGTTTCAAGCAGGCGATTGTGCATGGCATGTGGACTGCCGCAAAAACACTGAGCATTGTTGAAGCAAGTATGGGTGCTCGCGCAAGCAAGTTCGATTTGTCGTTCAAGCAGCCGGTGTTTTTGCCATCTGGCATTTCAGTGAAGCATGTCACCGCCAGTGGTGCTTCGAAGTTTGAAGTGCTGGCGGAGCGTGATTCGAAAGTGTTGATGGTCGGAAGTATTGCAGCTTGATTTTTTGATTGAATGAGTAGTTCGGTTCGGTTTGCAGCGCGCTACTCATTGCGCCTTGATCCAAGTCGAATTCCCCTTCTTTGATTCTGGCTCGGGTCATGCGAAACACCAAAGGTGTGTTCGCATCGACCTTGCAGGTCGCCCCTTGCTGCGAATCAAACCGGGCGACTTGATCTGAATCGGCGCAATGATGCAACGCTGCTGCGAACCTTAAGCTGGAATTCATCAACGCACACTGTTGGGTAGCTAGGTTTCGTGACATTTCGAGTCGCCGGTTCGCAGCATTCGCAAAGCTCGCATTGCCGTCCATCCGCCCTCAAGAAAGTCTGCCCGTTTGAATTCACACGCCACGTTCGGCTGCGAGCCGACACCGAGTTCGGCCGTCTTTTTTGCCGAATCTCGGTGAGTCAGTGTGAACTTCAAAAAGGGAAATACAGACTTTCTGGCGGGGGAGGGCATGCGACTTTGCAAATGCCGGATAGAGAAACCAGGGCATGCGCCTTCACGAACGCCGCTACCGCTCCGATAATCCCGGCATCAAACTGGTTTCAATCAACTTCTGCATGTCCCGAATCGGAATTTCCGGGTGCTGGATCCACCACCGTGCACCAGCTTCTACAGCCCCGACCATGATGTTGGCCAAGGCCACAGCCTGTATGCCTGCCTTGTCGCCATTCTTGCTTTTGGCGGGATCATTGAGTTCTTCAATGGTTTTGGCCGAGGCCTCGATAAAGCTGTTTCTGAAAAAAGCCACCTTCTCGCCCACTGGGCCAACGCTGGTGAGCGCTTCGTTGTACAGCACAGACCAACCATCCCGGTGACGTTCTACAAACGTCAAAAAGCTGAGCATGATCAATTTCAATCGTTCTTTTGGGTTTGGGTTGGCCATCAGCAAAGTTAAACCCGACATCAGGTGATTGCCAACCTGGGTAATGGTCGCCAGGTACAGCGCATCCTTGGAACCAAAATAACGGTAAAGCAAAGGCTTGGTTACACCTGCACCTTCTGCGATTTGCTCCATGCTGGTGGAGTGAAAGCCATGCCGCGAGAATACTGATCCGGCCACATCCAGAATCTGGCCCATGCGCTGCTCTTTGGGGACTTTGCGGGTGCCCAAGCGCTTGGCCTCGATTACCGGGGACAGGTTTTTATTTTTTTCAGTTGCTTTTTTCAACAATTTACTGGCCGGTTACATTGATTCTTCGAAGTGTAACAAGCTTCTTTCTGTTTTGTGAACAAAAAAAGCCCCACAAAAAGTGTGAGGCCTTTTTACGCATGGCATGTCGGTAAATTGCCGAAGCGGCTTACTTGTAGCCGACTCTGTCCATGATTTGCTGCGACAGTGCTGTGTTGGCTGCCAGGGTTTTGGCTGGCGTTACGTCTTGTTTGTACGCACCCAATGATTCAAGTTCGGCGTTGTTCACCTTCACGCCAGCGACAGTGGGCCATTCATTGTTGCCGTTGGCAAAGTACTTTTGTGCAGAATCACTGGCGAGGTATTCCAGAAACTTGATTGCGCCTTCGCGGTTGGGTGCATGCTTGGCCACCGCTCCGCCGGACACGTTCATGTGCGCGCCGTAGCTGCTTTGGTTTGGCCAGATGAAACCGACTTTGGATACCACTTCCTTGTCTTCGGCCTTGTCAGACTTCAGCAAGCGAACCCAGTAGTAGCTGTTGCTCAAAGCAACTCCGCATTCGCCAGAAGCGACTGCGCGAATCTGATCCGTGTCACCACCCTTGGGGCTGCGTGCCATGTTGTTGACTACACCTTGCGCCCAACTTTCGGCACCTTTTTCACCCAAGCGATTGATCATGCTGCTCATCAGCGAAAGCATGTAGGGGTGCGAGCCAGAGCGTGTGCACACCTTGCCTTTCAGTGCAGGCTTGGCCAAGTCTTCATAATTCTGAGCCAGTTTGGGGTCAATGTTGGCCTTGTTGTACACGATTACACGGCTGCGGGCAGAAAAAGCATGCCATAGACCGTTTCCGCCAGTGAACTGAGCCGGGATCTTTTCGGCGAGTACCTTTGAGCTGACGGGCTGGAACAGTCCATCTTGCTGGGCGCGGGCCAAGCGGGCTGCGTCAACCAGCAGTACCACGTCGGCCGGGCTGCGTGCGCCTTCACTGCGCAGGCGTTCAAGCAGGGCCTCGTCACCCAGTTCCAGGCGTTTGATGGCAATGCCTGTTTGCTTGGTGAAGTCGGCATACATTTGCTCATCGGTTGAGTAGTGGCGGGCCGAATACAGGTTGATGACTTTGTCGTTTGCTTGCGCTGCGGCACCAATGCCCAGCAGGCCTGCGATGGAAACTGAAATCAGCTTTTTGAAAGTGTTATTCATGGTGATAAGGACTTTCCCGAGTGAGTTGGTTGAATTTGAACGGGTCCAGTTTAGCAAATAGTAATCATTCATGTAACAAGAAGTGTTCTCGTTCAACAATTATTTTTTGTTTCAGTCAGAGTGTCGTAAGCGCGAGTTTCTACATTGAGTACAACAAGAATGAGGAGACAGTGCTGTGGTTGAGCAAGTGAAGTACCAGTCCAATGGGACCTATCAGAATTTGTACGATGAATCCATTCGCAACCCAAAAGGTTTCTGGGCGCGCCAAGCCGATTTAATTCATTGGCACAAGCCGTTCGAGAAGGTGCTGGATGACAGCAAGCCCCCATTCGCGGCCTGGTATGTGGGTGGTGAAACCAACCTGTGTTACAACGCGGTGGACCGGCATCTGGACCAGTTGGGCGACAAACCTGCCTTGATTTATGTGTCCACGGAAGTGGATCAAGAGAAGGTCTACACCTTCCGCCAATTGCACCAAGAAGTACAAATTGCAGCTGCAATGCTGCAAAAAATGGGTGTAAAAAAAGGCGACAGGGTGTTGATCTACATGCCCATGATTCCCGAAGCAACCTTTGCCATGCTGGCCTGTGCTCGCATTGGCGCGATACATTCAGTGGTGTTTGGTGGTTTTGCATCGCACAGCCTTGCCTCGCGAATTGAGGATGCCAAGCCAAAAGTGATTGTGTCGGCCGACGCGGGGTCACGTGCAGGCAAGGCGGTTGCATACAAGCCTTTGCTGGATGAAGCCATTGAACGTTCGAACTACAAACCTGGCCAGGTGTTGATGGTCAATCGTGGTTTGGTACCGTTCAATACTGTGGCCGGGCGTGATCAGGATTACGCGACATTGCGCAAAGAACTGGCCACTGCCAAAGTGCCTGTGACCTGGCTTGACGCAACGGACACCAGTTACATTTTGTACACCAGTGGCACCACTGGAAAACCCAAGGGTGTTCAACGCGACGTGGGTGGCTATGCCGTGGCGCTTGCAGCCTCCATGAAGTACATATTCATGGGCGAAAAGGGAAAAACATTCTTTGCGACCAGTGACATTGGCTGGGTGGTAGGGCACAGCTACATTGTGTATGGCCCACTGATTGCGGGCATGGCCACGGTGATGTACGAGGGTGTACCCATTCGACCAGACGCCGGTATTTGGTGGAAGATCGTTCAGGATCACAAGGTCTCTGTGTTGTTCTCGGCACCCACGGCAGTGCGTGTGTTGAAGAAGCAAGACCCTGCCTATTTGAGCAAATACAATTTGAGTTCGCTGAAGGCGTTGTTTTTGGCGGGCGAGCCTTTGGATGAGACCACGTCAGACTGGATTTCGGGCGCAATTGGAAAACCCATTGTCGACAACTACTGGCAAACCGAAACTGGCTGGCCAATTTTGGCGGTGCAGCGTGGCGTTGAAGAAATGCCCGGCAAGCTGGGCAGCCCCGGCGTGCCCGTGTTTGGTTTCAATGTGAATGTGTTGAACGAAGACACAGCCCAACCTTGCAAATCGAATGAAAAAGGTGTGGTCGCCATTGAAGGGCCGCTGCCACCCGGTTGCATGCAAACAGTGTGGGGTGATGATGAGCGGTTTGTAAAAACCTACTGGTCAAGTTTCAAAACCCGGCAGGTGTATTCCACCTTTGATTGGGGCATTCGCGACGAGGACGGATACTTCTTTATCCTTGGCCGTACCGATGACGTGATCAATGTGGCCGGTCACCGATTGGGCACACGCGAAATTGAGGAAAGTATTTCCTCTCACCCGGCGGTGGCCGAGGTGGCCGTGGTGGGTGTGGCCGATCCCGTGAAAGGGCAGGTGGCGGTCGCGTTCGCTATTTTGAAGTCGGCTGATGCTGTGGATGAAACCAAGGCCAAGGCATTGGAATCCGAGATCATGAAGGTAGTGGATTCCCAGTTGGGTGCAGTGGCCAGGCCCGCGCGTGTTTACTTCGTGAATGTGTTGCCCAAGACCCGTTCTGGCAAGTTGTTGCGCAGGTCAATTCAGGCTGTGTGTGAAGGTCGCGACCCTGGCGACATGACCACCATTGAAGACCCCACTGCACTGGATCAAATTAAAAGTGCCATGGTGTAAACAGGCCTGGAAAGTCGGGCTTGTTTCAATTTTGTGATGTGTTTTAAAACGTGGTTTAATGGTTTGTCGTTGCCCGATTCAAGGGGAATTCTGCATGGCAAACCAAACGCTCGAAGTGCTCAAACTCAGCGTGCTGTTCGACAACCATTTTTTCAATGGTGTGCCGACGCAGGTTCATTTCACGCAGAGCAGCAACATGGTCGGTACCTGGATTGACGAACAGGGTGCTGCCAATCTGAGTATAGGGCTCGACCGGATTCAATTCATGAGCAACGATCAGTTGGCTTTCCTGATTGCGCATGAGTATGGACACCTGGTTCTGAAACATCCCGAGAGAACTCTTGAAATTCAGCAGCAGTACGGCATTGCCTCGACCTTTGATGAATTCATGTTGTCTTTTGATGCAAAGCGTGACTATTCCAAACTGATGCGCGAGATGGAACTTCAGGCAGACTTGTTCGGCGCAAAACTGGTGTTGGGTTTGGGGCACGACCCAGTGTCGGGATCTTCTTTTTTACTCAGCGAAACCAAAAGCATTCAGCATCCGGAAGGCACTTTGCGTGTGGCCAAGATCAAGTCAAGTCAGGATGCGATCGTGGCGGAGGATTTTTCGGGAACATTCAATCATTTGGCTTTGCAGTTGAATGACGCAGAGTTGTTAGCCGCCTTGGTGCCCAGCAATCAAAACCTGTTTGAGTCCACTGACTCGTCGGTCAAGGCGATGGTAGAAAACTTGCCTTCAATTGTTTCAAATGAAGGTTACGCTGGTGATCAGATGTACGGATTCGAAGTGTCTGTTTTTCTGACAATTGTAGTGCTGGCTTGCGCCATACCAAGATGGTGGCGCAAGACCAGCGTGGGGTAGCTGTGGTGGATGGTTAAGCCACGCTGACAGGAATTTTCCCGATCTTGGCTTGCCACTCTTTCGGCCCTGTGTTGTGAACCGAAATACCGGTGCTGTCCACGGCCACTGTCACTGGCATGTCCTTGATCTCGAACTCGTAAATGGCTTCCATGCCCAAGTCTTCGAAACCAACCACTTTGGCGTTGGTAATGGCCTTGGAAACCAGATACGCGGCACCACCCACAGCCATTAGATAGGCGGATTTGTTGTCACGGATGGCTTCAATTGCAACCGGGCCACGCTCGGCTTTACCGATCATCGCGATCAAGCCGGTTTTTTCCAGCATCATGCGCGTGAATTTGTCCATGCGTGTGGCGGTTGTTGGGCCGGCAGGTCCCACTGCTTCATCGCGTACAGGGTCTACCGGGCCCACGTAATAAATCACGCGGTTGGTGAAATCAACGGGCAGTGTCTCGCCTTTGGCCAACATGTCTGCAATGCGTTTGTGGGCTGCATCGCGGCCAGTCAGCATTTTGCCGTTTAGCAACAAGGTTTGACCCGGTTTCCAGCTGGCCACTTCTTCAGGGGTCAGGGTGTCCAGGTTTACGCGCTGGCTTTTTTCGGTGTCGGCTGTCCAGCTGACTTGTGGCCAGTCGGCCAGGTTGGGCACTTCAAGCTTGGCGGGGCCGTCACCATGCAAATGGAAATGCACGTGGCGTGTGGCTGCGCAGTTGGGAATCATGGCAATGGGCAGTGACGCTGCGTGCGTGGGGTAGTCGAGAATTTTGACGTCCAGCACCGTGGTCAGGCCACCCAGGCCTTGGGCACCGATACCCAGCGAATTCACTTTGTCGTACAACTCAAGGCGCAATTCTTCAATGCGGTTGTTGGGGCCACGGGCCAGCAGTTCATGAATGTCGCAAGGTGCCATCAGGCTTTCTTTGGCCAGCAGCATGGCCTTTTCAGGCGTGCCGCCAATACCGATACCCAAAATACCGGGTGGGCACCAGCCAGCACCCATCGTGGGTACAGTTTTCAAGACCCAGTCCACGATGGAGTCGGAAGGGTTCAACATCACCATTTTGGATTTGTTCTCAGAGCCACCACCCTTGGCTGCGCAAATTACCTCTACGTCGTCGCCAGGCACAATTTCATAGTGGATCACGGCGGGGGTATTGTCTTTGCTATTCTTACGTGCACCAGCAGGGTCGAGCAGAACAGAGGCGCGCAATTTGTTGTCAGGGTGCAGGTAGGCACGACGCACACCTTCATTAACCATTTCACTGACGCTGAGGGTGGATTCCCAACGCACATTCATACCAACTTTCAGAAACACCACGGAAATGCCGGTGTCCTGGCAAATCGGGCGCTTGCCTTCGGCACACATGCGGCTGTTGGTCAGGATTTGTGCAATTGCATCTTTGGCAGCAGCACTTTCTTCACGCTCATAAGCCTTGCCCAGCGCTTGAATGTAATCAAGCGGGTGGTAGTAAGAAATGTACTGAAAGGCGTCGGCGATCGAGCTGATGAAGTCTTCTTGCTTGATGGTGGTCATGAACTGCTCCTGATCAAATTGGGTGCTTAGCCCGACATTTTAATGTTTTTTCGGATGCGCTGATTCATTTAGCAGCTTATCGCAGTATGCAATTGCCACAGCAGACACCAGGAAAATCATGTGGATTGACGCTTGCGCAATGATTGTTTTTTCATCGTACTGCTCGGCATTGATGAAGGTTTTCAGAAGGTGAATGGATGAAATGCCGATGATCGCCATGGCCAGTTTCACCTTCAAAACAGACGCGTTCACGTGATCAAGCCATTCGGGTTGATCGGGATGATTTTCCAGATGCATTCGGCTGACAAAGGTTTCATAGCCGCCCACGATTACCATGATTAACAGGTTGGAAATCATGACCACGTCGATCAAACCCAACACCACCAGCATGATGCCGGCTTCGTCCAATGTGTGATTGGTGGCCCCGGTCACCAAATGCCATAGTTCGATCAGGAAGTGGTACACATACACACCCTGCGCCACAATCAGGCCAAGGTACAGTGGCAATTGAAGCCAGCGACTCATGAAGATGAGACGGGCCAGAGGGGGCGGTGGTAATTTTTTCTGTTGTTCCATTTTGTGACAAGTGTGCAGTGCAGCAATGGTTGATGGGGTAATGGCGCAAACTATAGCAGAACCAAGCTACACCGGCGCTACTTGCGCCCGGCTGGAACGCGAATTGCTGTGGTGCGCCATGGTGTAAGGTGAGAGTAAGAGCTTTTGCCTATTGTTTATGCAAACTAAATTAATAGAAAACTCAGTAACCCTTGGAGGACAGGATGTCATCGATCGAATCAGTGTCACACGAAACGCGTGTGTTTCAGCCCAGTGCCGACTGGCAGCGTAGCGCCGCAATTGGCGGTATGGACGCTTACTTGGCCTTGTGCAAAGAAGCTGAAACCGATTTCGAAGGTTTCTGGGGCCGCTTGGCCAAGGAAAACCTGCAATTTGCCAAAGCCTTCAATCAGGTGTTGGATGAGTCCAACCCCCCGTTCTACAAGTGGTTCACTGGCGGTGAGTTGAATGTCTCGGCCAACTGCCTGGACAAGAACGTGGATGCAGGCCTTGGCGACAAGGTTGCCTTGATTTTTGAAGCCGATGGCGGCGAAGTCACCAAGGTGACTTACAAGGAGTTGCTGGCCAAGGTCAGCCGCATTGCCAATGGTCTGAAAAGCCTGGGTGTGAAGAAAGGCGACCGGGTTGTTATTTACATGCCCATGAGTGTTGAAGGTGTTGCCGCCATGCAGGCCTGCGCACGCATTGGTGCAACACATTCTGTGGTGTTTGGTGGTTTTTCAGCAAAAGCCTTGCAAGACCGGATTGTGGACACTGGCGCTGTGGCCGTGTTCACTGCCGACCAACAGGTGCGTGGTGGCAAGCAGTTGCCCCTGAAAGCGATTGTGGATGAGGCGCTGAACCTGGGCGGCTGCGAAGCCGTGAAGAATGTGATTGTGTACAAACGCACTGGTGCAGACGTGGGCATGCAGGCGGGTCGCGACATTTACATGCATGAACTTGCGGACAAGCAAAGTGATGTGTGCGCACCTGAAATGGTCGATTCCGAACACCCACTGTTTATTCTCTACACATCAGGTTCCACCGGCAAACCCAAGGGTGTGCAGCACAGTTCGGCTGGTTACTTGCTGTGGGCCATGCTCACCATGAAGTGGACTTTCGACATCAAGCCCAACGATGTGTTTTGGTGTACGGCTGACATTGGCTGGATTACCGGCCACACCTACATTACTTATGGCCCATTGGCTGTAGGCGCCACGCAAATTGTGTTTGAGGGCGTGCCCACTTATCCCAATGCTGGCCGTTTCTGGGAAATGATTCAACGCCACAGTGCCACCATTTTTTACACGGCACCCACTGCGATTCGTTCATTGATCAAGGCGTGTGAGTCGAATGAAAAAGTGCACCCGAAAAGCTACGACCTTTCTAGCCTTCGCTTGATGGGTTCCGTGGGTGAGCCAATCAACCCTGAAGCCTGGATGTGGTACTACAAGAATGTAGGCGGCGAAAAGTGCCCGATCGTGGACACCTTCTGGCAAACGGAAACCGGTGGCCACATGATCACGCCGTTGCCCGGTGCCACACCGCTGGTGCCCGGTTCTTGCACCTTGCCTTTGCCTGGCATCATGGCGGCGGTGGTGGATGAAGTGGGTGGCGATTTGCCAAACGGCCAGGGTGGCATTTTGGTGGTGAAGCGCCCATGGCCTTCCATGATCCGCACCATTTGGGGCGACCCCGAACGCTTCAAGAAAAGCTACTTCCCGGAAGAACTGGGCGGCAAGTTGTACCTGGCTGGTGACGGTGCGGTGCGCGACAAGGACAGCGGCAACTTCACCATCATGGGTCGAATCGACGACGTGTTGAACGTGTCGGGACACCGCATGGGCACCATGGAAATTGAAAGCTCCCTGGTGGCCAACGAACTGGTGGCTGAGGCCGCAGTGGTGGGTCGCCCTGATGACTTGACCGGTGAAGCGATTGTGGCCTTTGTGGTGCTGAAAGGCGACCGCCCCACAGGCGAGGCCGGCCAGAAGCTGGCAATGGATTTGCGCAACTGGGTGGGCAAAGACATTGGGCCGATTGCCAAGCCCAAGGAAATTCGTTTTGGTGACAATTTGCCTAAAACGCGTTCAGGCAAAATTATGCGCCGCCTGTTGCGCAGCCTGGCCAAGGGCGAGCAAATTACCCAAGACACTTCAACGTTGGAGAACCCGGCCATTCTGGATCAATTGGGCAAGCCGCTTTAATTGACCAGGTGCTCTCCTTGTACAGGGGTGCAGCTGCCTTTAGAAAAACCAGTTCCATTTCGGTGGACTGGTTTTTTTCGTTTGAAAGAATCCATGCACCGGGAGTAAATACATGAGTTTTACGCTCAGCCTGACCCGGTTTTTTTCGGTTCTTACCTTCGGATTTTTGGTGTGTATTGCCGGCGCCGCCATTATGGAGGACTACGGTATTGGCCGGCAGTGGATTGGTTACTTCTTCATTTTTGTCACGCTGGGCGCTTATGCAGTGATTGGTTTGCTCAGCCGTACCTCGGACATGCAGGAATACTTCGTGGCCTCGCGCACCGTTCCTGCGGTGTACAACGGCATGGCCACCGCGGCCGACTGGATGAGCGCCGCTTCCTTTCTGGGTGTAGCAGGGACCTTGTTTTACAGCGGTTTTGAAGCCCTGGCCTTGCTGGTGGGGTGGACCGGTGGTTTCGTGCTGATTGCCCTGCTGATTGCCCCTTACCTGCGCAAATTTGCTTTTTTCTCAGTGGGTGATTTTTTGGCTGCCCGATATGCCGGCCCCGACAAGGGCAGGGCGGTGCGCCTGATTTGCGTGTTGGTCACCGTGAGTATTTCTTTCGTGTATGTGATTGCGCAAATTTACGCGGTGGGTTTGATTACATCGCGCTTTGCAGGTGTGGAGTTCGGCATTGGTGTTTTCTTTGGGCTTGCCGGTATTTTGGTGTGCTCGTTTTTGGGAGGCATGCGGGCTGTTACCTGGACTGCGGTCGCGCAATACATTGTGATGATTGTGGCCATGATGGTCAGTGTGGTCGCCTTGATCGGGTTCACCGGGAAAGGCGACACCGAGCGTTTTGTGGACGGCGGGCCCACCAGCTTTCCGGAATATGTTCGTGCCCAGGAACGCAAGTTTTTCTCAGACCCCGCTGAAGCGGAGGTGCGTAGCGTTTACCTGCGTGAAGCGGATCGTTATCAGTTGTTGATTGACACCTTGCCTTCATCTTGGGCGGAGGGGTATGAAGCACGCCGCAAAAACCTGGAGCTGGCCCGCTACGATGGGTCTACGTTTCAGGAAATCAAGGCTGCTGAACGGGTGTTGAGTGGCTACCCAAAGAACCCACAGGATGCCAAGCGCAAATGGAGTCAGGAAAAGCAGCGTTACCTGGACAAGGTCAAAGCCAGCGTGCCGCATTTTGGCTCCATCAAAGACGATTCAGGGCTATCGAACTCGCGAGCCTTGATCAGTTTTCTGGCGGTGGCTTTCACCCTGATGTGCGGCACAGTCGCTTTGCCCCACATCATTATGCGGTTTTACACCACGCCGAATGCATCGCAAACCCGTTGGTCGGTGGTGTTTGCCTTGGGTTGCATTTTGGTAATTTACTTGGCCTCGCCCTGGCTGAGTGTGATCGCCAAAGTGGTGGTGTACGAAAACCTGGTGGGTTTGAGTTACAACGAAATTCCCAACTGGATTGCGGCGTGGTCGCGGGTAACCCCCGGGCTTGCGACTTTGCAGGATGTGAACCAGGATGGTGTGGTGCAGTTTGCCGAAATTGGCTTGAGCCCCGACATTCTGGTGTTGATCACGCCTGAAATTGCGGGCATGCCGTTTTTTCTATCCGGCTTGATTGCAGCGGGCGGTCTGGCCGCTGCCTTGTCGACTGCTGATGGGCTGTTGTTGGCGATTGCGGGCAGTTTGTCCCACGACTTGTATTACCGCGTGTTAGACCCTGAGGCGACGGCACAACGGCGTGTGACCATGTCGAAAATTGCCTTGCTGAGTGCGGCGCTGATGGCCGCCTGGATTACCAGCTTGCAGCCCGGCAACATTGTGGTGTTGGTGGGTTCTGCTTTTGCTTTGGCGGCTTCAAGCCTGTTTGTACCGCTGGTGGCAGGTATTTTCTGGAGTGGTGCCACGCGCAGGGGCGCCTTGTGGGCCATGGGCACCGGGTTTGTCAGTTCAAGCCTATGCCTGGCCCTGACCAATTCGTCGTTCATGGCTTTGTTTAACCTGGATGCGGTGCAAATTGGCGGTTTAAGTGGCGTGGCCAGTGGCGTGTTTACCATTCCGTTGAGCGCACTTGCCATGGTGGTGGCCTCCCTGTTGGGTGGCCGCAAAGACGAAGCGCCTGCCGTAATGCGAGTGCTGCGCTTGCCCGAATCGGAAGGAAAAGTGTGATGCGGTACGAATGCACTGGATACCCAAGGCGATTCTTTGCTATAATCTCGCGCTTACCGCGGAGAGATGGATGAGTGGTTTAAGTCGCACGCCTGGAAAGCGTGTATAGGTTAATAGCCTATCGGGGGTTCGAATCCCCCTCTCTCCGCCAGAAAGTAAGTATTAAAGCGCCTCTCAGGGCGCTTTTTTGTTTCTACCCACAAATTCACACATAAAACCAATATTGCCACTCGCTCTTACTGATTTGCTTTATTAAGTCTAGGCATGATCAGCTGGGGGGTTACACACTGCCTCAGGAGACACCGGTTTAAGTTGTTTGGTCCATTTGCCGTTAAAAAAGACTAAGACTTGCAACCCCTTGCATCAACAAGCAAAACCTGGCGAAACCAACTTACGGAAGGTAGATGTGTGTGGATACACCAAATGCAGTAGATAAGAATACGCTTTTGAGCGTTGCCAAAGTTTGCCGTGCAATCGCAAATAAAGTGTGTCCTCCTTATGATACCCACATAAAAGGGATCGACTGTATTGTAGGTGGACTCGTCGAGATCCAAATTGGCCCCCCCGCAAAGCCATCAGGAAACCTTGAGCAAATAGTTTGGCAGCCATCAAATGCGCCTGAACCTGTACTTGATCAACAAACCTCATACTCTTTGCCATTTGTTTTGAGTAAAGAGCATAAGGAATGGATCATCAAGCATGTGCCTAATCTCTCAAATTTACATTTCCCTTATTCAAAAAACAGTGAAGAGATCTTTTTAGAGACTTTTGAACGGTTAGAAGGGGCCCCAAACTGGAGGCCAGTTTTGCTTTCACGGTCAGATGTTGATCGTAGAAAGCGGGATCACGATGACGTGTGTGATTCTCATTTCAGGAAATTTCAAGCACTTGTAAAACAAGGTAAATTAAGAGCGGTGACCCAAGAGTATCTCCCTGTCGAAAACCTCACGTTAGCTGACTTTGTCATTGCACAAGACGTTGCTGATTACTGCCGTCAATGTGGAATTGAGATTGAAATTGATGGGACTTTAATGATCGTATCCGTGGATGAAAAAGCCACGCAAAAATCTTCAGGGGATGATGTTTTTGTAAGTGCGCAAGAAGCATTCAAGCGTCTTAGTACTCAGCTAGATGTAAAGCAATTTAATGTAGTGAGTTCAATTGTAAGAACAACAAATCATAGGCACAAAGATCCTCTTTCAGACGAAACTAAACAAAAAATCATCGATGTTAGTAAAAGCTTAAAGGATCATAAATTTTCCGCATTTACGACCCTTACGGCTCAGATTTTTGGCATCAGCGACCGAATGGTTAGAAAGGTTGTCGAGGAAATGACTGTTTTTAACACCGCTAAATCAGGAACTGCACATCTAAAAAAAAAACACTAGAAACCAGATGCGCTGACATTTATTCACTTCCGTCAAGTTCCGGTTTACCAAAAAGTATTCGGTTGACAGCGCTGCCAGCATTGGATCTCCCTAGTATCAAAAAAACTTGTTGACCGGAACTGCAGTTCCGGCCTGAGTATTCTCCACAGACGATTGTCGTCGAACTTAGAAAGACGGTGAGTTGTGCCTCTCGGTCTTTCGTCTTAGGGAGAAACTCAATGCAAACAAGTAATTATTCAAATGGACCGCAAACAAGCCCCAACAAGTCTCCATCAGATACTTCGCAATCCGCCAGGTATGTTGGTGAAGGTTTTCATATTCTTCGCATGAAACAACTAGTTCAGCGCACTGGGTTGTCTAGAGCCACTTTGTATAACCTCATGACGTTAGATCCAAGTTTCCCAAAGCGGATAAAGTTGACGGAACGGACGATTGGTTTTCTTGAAAATGAGGTGAAAGAGTGGTTAGAGGCTAGGTTGCAAGCAGGGGGAAAGTTGGCCAAGAGGGAGGGTAAGTGATGAATTGCATAGCACCGAGTAATCATGGATTTCATTTCAACCCCATAGCTGGGAACTGCAATTTACTGGACAACAATCACGCATTCCACTTTTTGCCACGAACAATCCGGGAGGCGGTAAGGGAGACTACTGAGCTATTTAAACTCGATGTGAATTTAGCCATGACTGTAGCCCTTGGGGCGGCTTCTACTGCTTGCCAAAATTTGGTCAATGTTAGGTGTCCAGGTTTTGATCCATCCCCTTGTTCTCTTTACTTGATGTTGATGGGTGATTCAACGAGCGGAAAGACAATTGTGAGGAGTCGATTTTTTCGCGCAATTGAAAAGGTACAAGCCGAACTAAAAGTCCAACTCGCCGATGAGTTGGAGCAGTATCGCGCCGAACTTGAAATTTGGAAGGATGACAAACAAAGATTGTCATCAGAGTACAGCAATCCAAAATGCACGCCTGAAGAGAAAGCGAGGCTTCGATCGCAGCGATTGCAGCATGAGAAATGTCGGCCATCAGAACCAAGATTGCGAGAATTCACGTTTGATAATTTTAATCCCGAAGGCCTAAGAGATGCCTTGATTGCGAATCGGGCAATCTCAATTGTGACTGCTGAAGGCGGTCCAGCACTAAAGGGCAGAGTTTTTTCTTCGCCAGCGTTGTTAGCCAGTACTTGGAGTGGTGAAAGTCGAGCGGAGGGACTCGTCAATGGGAATCGTAGACCTGTAGATCCGCGCTTAACAATAATATTGATGGCGCAGCAATATCACCTCGAAGAGTACATGAAAAATCGCGGAACTGATGCCTTTGAATCAGGGCTGTTAGGTCGTTTTCTCTTAGCAACCTCAATGAGTGGCTTTGAAGTTGACGCTCAAATAGTTTCTGATTTGCATTCGGAGCCCAAGCTTGAGTTATTCAATAAAAGAGTGGAGCAGATTCTTCGAAACAGCTTGGATAAACCTAATCAATTTGTTGAGTTAACTTTATCTCGCTTGGCGAAATTCGAATGGGAAACCTATTTGAAGTATGTAAATCGAAATTTTACTTCGGTAGGTTACTCTGAACAGGCGAAAACTTTCTTCAAGAGAGTTGGAGAGCACACAGCAAGACTTGCGGGTATTTTTCACTATTTTGAGGGAGCTTCCGAAAATGAAATTTCCCAAGATGCAATGAATAAAGCAATCAAGGTAGTTGATTTTTATCTGACGAATTGGCTTGGCTTCGTTTCCAAATTCTCGCCGTCAGTGCAGCAATTAAGTATCGCTCACGGATTTAAGCTTTTAAATTGGCTAAGAGACGCACAAGAATTTCCTTCTCGATATCCGAAACTTAAACTTGGAGTTTATACGGAAAGAGACCTGAGAAATTACTCAAACTTTCGCGGTAAAAATCAAGATCTTGAGATGGCAATCATGTCACTTCAAAGTCAAGGGGTTATAAGTGTGCAGTGGGGAAGTAAGGGAGGTAAGGTAATTATATTTCCTGCTGTTCATAACCAATTTCCCCAATTCCCTTCAAATGTCTGAGTTGTCGACATGGAAGCTAACTTATGTCTCGTCGATGGTCTATCTTCAACAATCGAAGGAGGGTCAGTTGATTGTTAATTGCTAAAAAATTTTGTTCTTACAGATTTGCTTAAAAAATAAGCATGCTACGGTGCTACCGTAGCATCTGTAGCTGCGAACCAGCGTTGAATACGTAAAGTATGGCACTGAGAATGCGGCTTTCATTCATCTTTAAGTCGTAGCTAAAACCTATCCTCAATCATAAAGAAATAGTTTTTTCCCGGAACGACACCTTTGGGCCTGAAGGTGGGATTGCCCATTTTTTTCCAGCAAATCATGGAGATTTCTGAGTACCTTGGACAACCAAATTGTATGTTAGGTAATATTAATTAGGTGTATTAAAAATAAGTATTTAATAGCTTAAGGGTGTGAATGAACTATCCTCAGATGTTAAATCTGAACGTTAGTATTCAAGACAAAAATTACTTGGATCTCTACTCCTATGTGCACTCATAGGAGAAATCATGATCCGTCATCCAGTAAACAAAAATCTCCACTTATTCTACGAAAGCGAGTATTTGGGATTGCCTGTTCAAATAATCAAGGGACCGCTAATTACGGAGTATCTTGATCTTCTTTACCGAACTATGAATTTAGCGTTAGATGAACATCAGCGAGTCCTTGCTTTCAGAGTTGATTTGAGATTTCCGGAGTTCTTGGACACCACACCTTATCTTGACTCTAATTTAGTTGTTGAGAATTTCGTCGAATCATTTCGATCTCAAGTTGAATGGAACCGTGGTAAAGCGAAAGACCTTTCGGTTCGCACTCACGATACTTCCGTACGGTATGTGTGGGCCAGGGAGATTGGGTCTTTCGGTAGACCACATTTCCACTTTGTTTTTTTCCTAAGTAACCAAGCTTACTTCTCCCTTGGTAGCTTTAAACTTGACAGATCTAATTTATTCAGCCGAGTGAATAAGGCATGGGCCAGTGCTTTAAAACTGCCCGTCGAATTAATTAGGGGTGTTGTGGAATTTCCAAACAACCCGACTTACAAACTACGTCGTGGTGACATCAGCAGCATCGAACCGTTGTTTTATCGCGCAAGCTACCTGTGCAAGTCAGAGACAAAGCAGTACGGAAATGGATGCCATAGTTTTGGAGCTAGCCGGGGTTGAGCCCTGCGAATTGGTTTTTCGAAGTGATCTTGTTTTAGGGGCAATTTTAGTTATACTGGTTGCATATACAGTAATTCGAAAAAATAAGGTGCAAGCAATGTCAGTACCGTCACCACTCACTCTGTGCAGTACGCTCTCCCAAATTCCCGATCTAGTCGTTCAGCAAGCGCAATTGCAGCGCTTACGCTTGGTTTCTCACCGAATTTCTGCGGGTTTCCCGTCCCCCGCCGCTGACTATGCGGAGGAGGGACTGGATCTCAACGACTTCTTGGTGCGCAACAAACCGGCATCTTTCATGTTCACGGTGAAAGGTGACTCGATGATCAATGCGGGCATTGTTGAAGGTGACAAGGTGATTGTTGATCGCTCTTTGAATGCACGAAGTAAAGACATTGTGGTCGCTGTGGTCAACGGTGAGTACACCATCAAACGACTTTTCAAGTCATCAAGCAAAGTTGAGCTGCGTCCAGAGAACCCCGCCTATCAGCCCATTGTTTTCAAGGAAGGAAGTGAGTTGGAAATTTGGGGGGTGGTTGTGGGGGTAGTGCGCCGCTATGGAAACCAAAGCTAGTCCAGTTTTTGCACTGGTTGATGTCAATAATTTTTACGTATCCTGCGAGCGGGTTTTTAATCCCAAGCTAGAAGGCGTGCCCATGGTGGTGCTTTCTAATAATGATGGCTGCGCAGTAGCCAGAAGTGCGGAAGCCAAAGCGCTGGGCGTAAAGATGGGTGAGCCTTGGCACAAGCTAAAAGACTTGGCTAGGCAGCACGGCATTCTGGCTTATTCTTCAAACTACACCCTGTATGGTGACATGAGCCAACGGGCCGTGGAGGTACTCTCGACATTCACGCCAAATCTTGAGGTGTACAGCGTTGATGAAAGTTTTTTGCAAATTGAGTCGGTCCTGAAGCTGTATTCATCTGCAACAGACATGGGGCAGCAAATGCGAGAGCGCATGCGCCAGTGGCTCGGCCTGCCAGTGTGTGTGGGTATCGGACCTACCAAAACCCTTGCCAAGTTGGCCAACCACATGGCCAAGAAAATACCGCAGTTCAACGGTGTTTGTGATTTGCATGCAATACCCAGGGCAGAGCGGGTAAGAATGATGGCTGAAATTGATGTGGGTGAGGTTTGGGGAGTAGGGCGACGAGTGGCGACCCGTTTGAATGAGATGGGAATTTATTCGGTTCTGGAATTGAGAAATACCAAGCCCACCGAAATTCGCAAGCACTTTAACGTGGTGCTTGAACGTACATGCCAGGAGCTTCGAGGTGTACCGTGCCTTGAGCTGGAAGATGTTGCACCCGATAAGCAGCAGATTATGAGTTCTAAAAGCTTTGGTCAGCCTGTTACAGAGGTTGATGATCTTTGTGAGGCAATATCGGCCTACGTGGAAAGGGCAGCACAAAAACTGCGAGCGCAGAAATCACTGGCTGGAGGTTTGCATGTGTTTTTTCGCACCAACCCGTTCGACCCCAGGGCTGCGCAGTACAGTGCAAATCACCATGTGTCGTTCGGTGTTCCAACAGACGACACTAGGTTGATTTCTGATCTTGCCATGCAGGTGATTAAACACCTATTCAAGCCAAGTTTTGTGTACAAAAAAGCAGGGGTGATGCTAACCGGACTTTCTGAGAAAACGAGCTATCAGCATGACCTTTTTGTTGATGTGGCGGGGCAGAGTAAGTCAGCAAAGTTAATGAAGGCCTTGGATGAAATTAACGCCAGGTTTGGGCGTGATTCGCTGATATGCGCGTCAAGTGGATTTGACAGGAGGTGGGCGATGAAGTGCAGTAATAGAAGTCCAAGGTACACTACTGCATGGAAGGACTTGCCGTCTGTATTATGAGTTCGAAAAAAAACCAGCGAATCGCTGCTTCTCGGCCTGAGCGGACCGTCGAGGCACTGCTTTTGTGATTCAGCTATCGGCAAGAAGCAGTTACTTCGTATGCACTAAGCAACCGATATCTGCAAGATGCTACTTTTGCGACGATCGACTGTATATAGACTGCTGTCCAGGGGAGGCTTGGCTAAAACATAAATTCAGAAGCATAGATCCAATAGAAAATCGCATAAGAATTAAATATATCGCATAATTATATTTAAATAACGATTTCAATTTTCAATAATTCGAATATACTATTTGATTACTGGCATGCAAAATGAGATTTTGAAGATGGAGCATTTTCCGATTGTCCTAGCGATGCTACGTGCAGCTGTGCGGGATAAACCAAGTATTGCGATGCAGCAGGCAGAACGGCTGCGTGATGCGTTGCGTAAAGCCGGAGACTCCGATAAAGTCAATGCTATTGACGAGGTACTTGAAAGCACGCGGCAGTCGGGTGCAGGTAAGATGATTCCTTCCCGCGTTGTCCGCTCGCGTGCGATATCGACCGGCGAAAGGATAACTACTAACACCTTTCCTCCTGTGGACAAAGAGACCAGCACCCCACTTGCAGAGATATTGACAGTAGAGCATCTTGCTACGTTGGCACCACCTTTGCTCAATAGTAGATTGGAGCGAGCGGTCGAGCATCTTGCAGCACAATGGGCTTCGACGCATGAGCTTCAAATTGCAGGGATTAAGGTGCCACGTACAGCACTTTTCTTCGGTGCACCTGGTACGGGCAAAACTCAGCTTGCACTATGGGCCGCGGCGCGCCTTGGTCTACCTGTTGTATTAGCGCGCCTGGACGGGTTGACCAGTTCTTATCTGGGAACAACAGCGCGCAACGTTCGGACACTTTTCGATTTCGCGAATCGATACCAATGCCTGCTCTTACTGGACGAATTCGACGGCATCGCCAAACTTCGTGACGACCCTCAAGAGCTAGGAGAGGTGAAGCGCGTAGTGAACGCAGTACTACAGGCAATGGATGCCCGAGCAAAGCTGGGATTAACGATTGCGATCACAAATCACGAGGGTTTACTAGATCCCGCAGTGTGGCGTCGTTTCGACGCCCGTATCGAAATTGGCCTTCCGGACCCTGTAACCCGCATAAAAATTATTGAGCGCTATACGGAGGGTTTTGACGTCAAGTCTGGTGCGATTAAGGTACTGGCTTGGTTGACCGATGGCTACAGCGGTTCAGATATCGAAACCCTTTGCGATTTTATCAAACGCCATATGACACTACATGCCGCAGATGAACCATCAGTAATGGATTCAGTGCGGCTATTTATGGATCTTTCAGCTTGTATCAGTGACACACCAATTAGCGAGGCACTCTCACGTGATGAGGCACATTGGTTCCAGCAAGCACTCGACTATCGAGACATCAAGATCGTTCAAACAGACATCGCTGATGCAACGAAGCTGACGCAGTCCAAAATCAGTCGCATTCTCCAGCGCACGACTGAGCGCGCTTAAACCAAGCTACCTCGCCATGGCAAATAAAAACAACCCTGTTCAAATTGTCCTAAAAACTGACCAGTATATGAAGCTTCCGGAAGGCGGAGGTGGTGGTGGAACTAAGGATTTTTTCGAAGGTCGTGACAATGATTTCGCCAAGCACAAGCAGCACCTGCTTAAGCAGGTCGATTCGATTCGAAGTACCCTCGCAGCATCCGCAACAAATCAGCAAATTGGTTTTGTGAAGGTCCGACTGCAGTCGACCGCCTTGGCAAAATCACACCGACCAATGGAGGTGCTATTCAAGCCAAAGAGTCTTCCACTTGTTGGTTCGGGGGCGCTTGGTGAACTTTACTTCGAGGTTACTCCCTCCACGCTCGATAGCGTCGCTGGCGCCATTGAGAAGGCTGAATTGAAGGTGACAAAGCGGGATAATAAGAACAAACTAAAGGCGAGTTCGGCGCGCTCTGAGGCTGGTGCGGTCGAGGATATCGCTCTACCGACACTCAAGGACAAGCGCGCATTTAGCATCGACGATGCGCAGAATCATTTTAAACGTTGGCCTAGCGCCCGCTACTTCACGGTCGAGCTGTTCGTCGATGAAACGACCTTGGGTGACGCCATGGATGAAAGGCTAGAGGCGCGCCGTGCTCTACGGACCTTTCGCAAGGACCTACAGTGTTTGTCAACCAAGCTCAATATTTGGACATCAACACTTGAGTGGAAGGCGCTACACATCACCACGGTGCAATTTCCCCCAGAGGTTATGCGCAGTGGCGAATATAACGGTCTGCTGGCCAAAGTTATGGTCCTCCTTGACCAATCGCCGCTCGTTCGCCGGTATGCGCTCGGCGCTAGTGTGAGCCGAGGTAGCCAGACAGCGCAGGTCGTCGCGCAAAATAAGGCGCACCGGGCGCAGATACCGCAGCCGCAAGCGGGTATTGCCTATCCGGTGGTCGGGATAGTCGATGCCGGCGTTAGCCGAAGCCCAGAAATCTCGGCCTGGTCGGCGGGAGCGCTCGACTATATGCGTGAACCTGACAGTGAAAGAGACCATGGGACATTCATCGCTGGGTTGTTGATCAACGGTGCAGCCTTTAATCCTGGACAACCTATAGAGACCGATCCTTGTCGCTTTTTTGATTTTGACTTATTTTCGGAAGACCACAACAAACTGGAAGAGAACTTCGAGCAGGGATTTCTTGGGATGATGCGACAGCTAGACGTCCAGCTGAGTGCTCTTAAGCAAGTAGGCCTACGGGTAATCAACCTTAGCCTCAACCCTGAAGAGATGACGGACCAGAACGGGTATAGCCCATATGCTGCAATCCTCGACCAGATCGCCGACAAGCACGACGTCATCTTCGTAATCTCGGCAGGCAATTTGGAGGGCTCCGAGGTGCGAGACCGTTGGCCCGATAGCGCCACACCTGCGCTCCAACAATTGGTGTCCTACCGCCCACTGGGGGCTGATCGTCTCTACGTCCCTGGCGAGACTGCACGCAACCTCACCATCGGTGCGTTCGAGCCTGTGGATGCCAATGGCCGGACGCGTCCCGCACGCTATTCGCGGCGCGGGCCGGCGACCGCCGCAGGTATTAAGCCAGACTTTGCTCACATCGGAGGCTGCGTCGCCGGTAGCATGCCCTTGTGCTCCATCGACCACACATGCTCGATCGCACCAAGCGAAGGCACGAGTTATGCTGCGCCTTTGGTAGCCAAGACCTTAGCACTGCTAGACCAGCGCATCGAAGGACGGCACCCTCGTGAATTGCTGATGGCGCTCATGTACCACTTCGCCAAGATGCCAGCGCTGCTTGACGATAAGCTGCTGAAGGACGTTTGCAAAGACTTCGCTGGCTTCGGCATGCCAGCGCCGGTTGATGATATGTTGGCGACGGACGACAGCGCCATTACCTTGATCTTTCAGGACACTTTGCCACCAGGTATGGAATTGTCCTTCGATTTTGCATGGCCTGCCGTACTCATCGAGGATGGAGTCACCCGGGGCGATGTGCACCTAACGATCGCATACTCTCCGCCGTTGGATCGCCTGCACCAAGCGGAGTTCGCGCGCGTTAATCTCGATGTCTATTTGCGCCAAGAGCAGATCGACGAGGACAGTGGTGCAATCAGATATAAGGGCCGACTCAAACCGGACCACGCGGGCAAGATGGAGAAGAATCTCATCGCTCACGGGGCGAAGTGGTGGCCAGTCAAACACCACGGGCGCTCGTTTGTGAAGCTGCAAGGCACGAGTAACTGGCGTTTAGTTGTGGACTCGCTGACGCGAGCAGGGGCCAATTACCCGCAGGAAGGAGTAAAGTTCGCGGTCGTGCTGACGATCTCTGACCCTAAGCGAGAAGCGCCCGTCTTTGCAAGTACCCGCCAGGCCTTGCTGCGTAGCGGTGTGAATCTGATCAACGTCAGGACAGCGGCAAGGGCAAGAGCACAATGACGACTTTCAGACTGGATGAAAGTGCGGGACCTGGCACGCACGTCTTTATCATTGGCGTGGGAACCTACCCCCATCTGAAAGGCGGAACTGGACCGGAGAACTCTTCGCATCGCGAGATGGGTCAATTAACCTCACCCCCATTGTCTGCGATGGCGTTGCTTAAGTGGATGGACACGACGCTGAGCAATCCAGACGCTCCTCTTAAGTCAATCGAGGTGTTAATTTCCCAGCCAAATCCAGCGGTCTACACCGACGCCAATGACTTGACCCAGCAAATCGAGTCCGCGACATGGAGCAACGTTTCAACTTCCGCCCTTGCCTGGTACGATCGCGCTAACTCAGATCCACAAAACGTGGCTATGTTCTACTTCTGCGGGCACGGACTTGGCGATGGCGTCGATACGCACCTACTCTTGGGAGATTCTGGCGCGGATGCCGACGTGTTAAGGCATTCATTGCATGTGAACTCGTTCCGGCTGGCGATGGGTTCGTGCGCAGCGCAGAAGCAGATCTACTTTATCGATGCCTGCCGCACGGTCGATCTGGCTACGCTCTTCAACCCATACGCTTGTGCCCAGTCGGTGCTTAAGCCGTCCAACGCCCTTCAGGTGTATGATGGATCTAATCCAGTGCTGTATTCGGCGCGTAAAGGTGAACCTGCTTTCGGCAATGTCGGACAAGTCAGCGATTTCACAAAGGCATTGATCGAAGGTCTCACACGTTTTGCAGTATTCAAGCCCTACGGCCACTATTGGGCTGTCTCACCTCACGAGTTACAGAAGGCCGTCGCCGCGCTGATGGACGACTTCAGCGGCAAGCCGCACTGTCAAACTGACGGTCTATCTGGTGTGGGCTTCCAACTACATCGGCTAACCGGAGATCCTGACGTCGTTGTCCATGTCTCACTCGACAACGAACAGGCCAACAGCGACGCGGAGATTAGCTTTACAGCGACTTCTCAAACGGTAATCCGTCCGGATAAAGCGCATCCGTGGAGGACCTTTGCGCCATTGGGAGTGTGTTCGGTTCAGGCGTCGTTTGCTCCGCCTAGTGCGTTCACGGCTAAGCCGGTGAAGACGTTTTTATTCCCACCTTTCCAAAGTATTCGGCTGGAGGTGTGCAATGAAACCTGAGATTAGTTTCGAAGCTCCAGCCGACGAATCTTCTGGCCCGGCAAGAGTATTTCTTTGTTCTGTGTGGCCGTTGATAAGTGTTGAAGATCAGCCATCGATCAGTGCTCCCGTGTTTTGCAACGAGACCGTTTTGGTTGGGCCACTGAGGTCTGGGCAGTTCCCGGCGACGCTAGAGTTGCCAGCGGCTGGCAATTACCTAGTTGACTTGGGTTACCCTAATGGTACGTCGCTGCGTACAGCTATAACCGTTGAGGAAGGGCAGAAATATCGAATAGTCGTCCCAAGTCAACAACCTGCTATTAAGCTGTCACGCTCTGTCAAGCCGCGGAATGGTATCGTACCCCGAGTTATTAGTGCGGCTCTTAAGACTATGCATCTCCAAGGGCCAGATCTTGAAGTGCGCTTGGTTGGTCGGAAGCAAAATATTTCGCTTTGGGGTCTGCGGGAGTTTGCAGCCAATGCCACGGCGGCGTCCGCTGATATTAAGCTACTCCAGACGGTGGAGAATGCGGGGCTTTCTCATTCAATTGGGTTAGAGAATCAGTACATTGAAAATTTTCGCAAAGGCTACGAGCGCAAGTGGTTAGTCGTCACCATTAATTCTAAGCATCGAATCATGCTGGCCTATCCTGCGGGTTGGTTGGACAAAGGCCCAGATGCCTTCAGCTTGTCGATGCGGCGCAAGGGACTGAACGGCAATGAGGCAACCAAGTGGTCCGTTGAACTCAAGCTGATGAATCCAGTGTTCGGCTCCTTGATTGAGCATTTGACCCGTCGAGACGTGATGTCCAGCAGTGAAATCTCGCAGAGTGCAAGAGGCCAGGCCACGACCATGCTGTACGAGAAGGAAGGGAACCCATTCGCGGCGGCGGCGGGCGCTTACCTTCTCGCCTTGGGCCGGGCTGAGCTGGGCAGTAGGCGCGACTGGATGGCCAATTTGACGAACTGGTTCGATTGGCTGCCCGATGGTCCGATCGCATATGGCTGGGTATCACTCCGACAAGGCAAAAGCGGTTCGCAACATTGGGTCGAAGGCCGTAAGCTGATGCTGCTGGCTTGTTCTCGTGGTCTTCCATACTTTACAGTTGGCCTGCACTTGCTTGTGGAAGCACTAACATTGTTGTCCATGGCTGATCCTTCTGACCATGAGGTGCGCGATGCCCTTGCCGCAGCAAGAGCGGCGGATGTCGCTAGTGTGCGAAATGAGCCGTTTACGACATTGCATGTGTCCAGATTCCTAGGGTTACCCATCCTCTAGGCCATTCACGGGAAGTACTATGTTCTCTGTCACCGCTTTACCCGCAAGCTTTGGCGACTGTCTGTGGATTGAGTATGGGTCTGACGCCGTGCCTCACGTCATATTGATCGACGCTGGACCATTCGAGCCAGCCACGCTCAAGGAGCGTTTGCAACAGCTCGCTGCTCGCAACGGCAAACTCGATTTAGTTGTCGTAACGCACATAGATGCTGATCACATAGGCGGCATGCTGACCTTGCTGGAGAAGAACTTTTATGGTGTGCCAGTCCGGGATTTCTGGTTCAACGGGTTTCGGCATCTGCCCGGTGAGACGTTCGGGGAAAAACAGGGCGAGCGCCTGACAGGCCTGCTTCTCGAAAAAGGCATACCTTGGAATGTTGCGTTGAAAAATGCCGCTTTCATGGTGGGCAATTGCGACTACCCCGCAGTCGACCTGCCGGGGGGGGCAACCATTACATTGCTATCTCCTGACCATGACCAGCTTAAGGCACTTAAGAAGAAATGGATCACCGTGTGCGGTGATGCAGACCTTTACGAAGACATGCTAGCTAACAAAGATTTCTACGGCGAAGTTGGGCGAGAATCTTTCGGGGGTATCCCAAACGTCGCGGTGCTCGCAAGCCAGAAGTTTGAAGAGGACGATTCAGAGGCAAACGGCAGCAGTATCGCCTTCACAATCGAGTTTGGTAGCAAACGCATCCTTTGTGGCGCAGACGCGTTTCCAACCCGCCTGCTTTCATCGCTTGAGCAAATTCATGGTGCAGGGCCTCATACCTTCGATCTTGTTAAGCTGCCGCATCATGGCAGTGAGAATAACGTATCAACCGAATTAGTTAAGGCATTGAACTGCCAGTATTACCTATTTAGTTCGAATGGTGCTCGCTACAAGCATCCGTCTCAGCCTGCCGTTGCTCGCGTCATCTTGCATGGGAAGCAGCCGAAATTACTGTTCAACTACCGGTCTGACTACAACGGAATGTGGGACAACATGCCGCTCATGCGAATGTTCGGTTACTCCGTTGCATATGGCGATGTTGGTGGTATCACCATAGACCTAATTCCCGAGCAAAGGTCAATATCGTGAAACTACGCATTTAGGTGGTTATTGACTTTAAGTAGATTTACATCGTTTCTTTTTCCTAAGGTTTTTGAATTCCTGTCTATGGAGTATCCCCCGCATTTTGGTCCCCATTTTGGTGCGCCAGAGTGGAACTTATGGCGGGGTTTAACATTGCAATAGCGAAAGGTAACGAGGTGGTTGCAGCTTGATCTGGACTAACTTCGGGCTTCTCGGTTTCGGTGGTTTTGAGTTCTAGTTCCTTCTTATTCTCCAAAACTCGCTTGGCCACGTAGTAGCAATCGTCCACATGGCTGTTACCCAAATATTTCATGGCTGTGAAGCTTATTCCTGCTGAAATTGCAGAGCCAACGAAAGGTATCCATTTGGTCACCTGCTTGGTTGCTACGCGAACCCCCACCTGTTTTAAAAGTTGCATGATCAGCTGTTTAGTAATGGCCTTTCCGACCATTTCGCTGCCCACGCTGGTAATCGCAACCAGAATCAAACCTTTGATTTTTGGGTCCTGAGCATCGATTTGCTCTTGGCTCAGACCGAAACGTCGGCTGATTGCCGGAATCATTTCAAGTAATAGGGCGACATCTGAACCGATATCAACGCCAGGTAGTGGAATTGCTGCCGCAGCTCCGGACACCGTAGCCCGTTTGGTGACCATGGATTTGCATTCGTCGCGGATGCGACTTAGCTCGTTGATTGTTTCTGCTTGCATACAAGCCCCTTGATAAGTGATTTCCAATGTCGAAAGTCATTCCTTTCTTTAAGGAAATGACTGTCCTTGGGATCATTTTCAATTAGTTGGTTGCAAATCTAATTGTTAAAAAGGGTCATAAAAGCCGTGGTCTTAAAAGGATTGTAATTAGACGATATCCTCATGAACAGGATATCGGCCAAGCAAGACAACAACCATGTTCTCGTCGATTTGGGTAACGCCATTAAGACGAGGAGGAAGGATATGTTGAAGTCCCAAGAAGAGTTGGCTGATGATTCTGGGGTTGAACGATCCCACATGGGTAAGATCGAGAGGGGGGAGCGAAACGTGACACTTTTAAACCTATTGCGCATTGCTAAGGCTTTGAAGTGCCGCCCTTCAGATTTGCTCAAGGATGCAGGGATGTGAGGGGTGATTTAGTGTCCACCATGAACATTGGTGGACACTAGCAAAGTGAAAGTCAAACCATTGCCAATGCGGTTTCCAGGGCTTTTTGTTTCAATGAAGCGCCTTTGCCGAACCAGGCTGAGTCCAAACGAGCACTTGAATCGCGTGCCCGTTTTTCATGATCGACAAACTCGGTTACAGCGTTGAGAAGACCAAAGGCTGTTCCCCTGGCAGATTGGAGTTCAGCGCCTCTGCCATGACCTTCGAACAGCATTTGAACCTTCTTCATGGCGTATTGATTCAGGCTGATGTAGCCCTCATCAAGATCGGCACCAAAGACCCTGCGAATGAAATGTTCAGATTCCTGGTCGTTCACCTTACGGTCAGCCAACGCGTGCATGTGGTGTTTGAACTGATCCCAGCCAGAAATACTAATTCCAAGCTTACGTTTTACTTCTTCTGCATCAAAGGTTGTGCTGTGGGGTACTTTGACTGCATGCGCTTTGTCAACCACCGCCAAGGCCAGTGTGTTGTTGCACACCACCCGCACACTGGTGAACTGGGCAGTGGTGGCCAAGGTCCCATCGCAGGCTGTGGCCAGTAGCAAATAGCCATTGATCAGGTCATTCCCTTTGACAGAAATACTGTCACCAGTGCGGGCCAAAGCCCAAATCTTCCGACCACCTTTGAGCACTCCTGCTGTCTCCATTTCGTAGCCAGCGATCTCGGTGAGGTCGCGGTAGAACTCAAGAATCTCCTCAGGTTGAACAACCTGGTAGCGACTGGAAACCACTGATAGGGCAGCCTTGGTGTCTGAACGGTATAGAACCTTCTGGTCTTCAAACGGAAGAATGATTGATTGGGATTCATCGCTCGCTGTTTTGTAGTGAACAGGTGAGTCTAGAATTTCAAAGTTCAATCCTGCTTTTTCTGCCCAAATTTCCAGTGGTTGTTTGGGCTCTAGTTTTTCGCCCAACCCATGCCAAGGGGTTGCATTCACGTATGCCATTGTTTCGATGAGATGTGCCATTTGTAATTCTCCTAAAGACGACAAAAAAGCCAGAGCCCCGAACACCGTAAAGTGTTGGGACTCTGGCTTATGCCGTTGTTAAATTGGGGGTTGTTGTAGTGGGGCGAGTTGGTTCTTTGCTTACTTGGAAAACAGGTAAAGGCAGTCTTCGCATTCAAGGTTGTCTAGCAGGGTGTCGTCGATGACTTCACCCAGGGCAGCACCCGCCATGCAGCCGGTTGTTGCTCCGATCAATGCCCCAACAACAGCGCCTAGGCCGCCGCCGACCGGACCGATGAATGAACCTACTGCCAACCCAACACGAGCACCACTGAAAGCACTCGAAGCCCCTGTGATAGCGCCGGTTATTGTTCCTGCTACACCGCCAGTGGTTTTGGCAATATCTCGGGATTTGATGTGATGAGATCCACAGCGAGGGCAGTGCGGTAGTTTTGTAAGTGATTGATCTGTAATGGATAAGTGAAGAGGGTTTGTGTCCATATTGTTCCTTAAATGAGAGTATGAGTGGAAGCACCCTGAGGCCTAGACGGCATACCTGGTGCGGCTCACGGAAGGAATATGTGTTTGAAATTTTTTTGAGTCTGTGAGAAGTTGCGAGTTCAAGACCTCAAGGTAGCGAATGACTTTACCCAATACCATCTCAAGAAAATTGGCCAAACCTTTGAACACCTATGAGGGGAGAAATGTAATCCCTGAGTTGATTGGATGGATGCTAATGCATCCGTTCCAAATGGCGCGACTTTACGGTGTACCAGCAACTCGGATGGTTTCACAGCAGCATGGTGAAGCTAAAGCCAAGACTTTCTCTAGGGTCATGAGTAGCTCAGTTGGTCGGAAGGTATCTATTAAATTCCTAGCTGATTTGATTCCACGCAATGAGGCTACTCGGCAAATACACCAGGCAATCGATGGAAATCAGAATGCTGAAGAACAGATAACGCAAACTGGGAATTGGGAGTGTTTTGCATTTGGACTGGGGGTGTCAAATGATCCGAAATATTTGTTCTTGATCGATATTGAATCGCGCTGCGCTCCTGTAATTGCGGCATATCAGAAAGGTCATGACAGCGAACTTGTTCGGTTGATAGCTGATGACGAGTTATTGAAAAACTTCGCTGCTAAAGCAGATCTGGATGCGTGTTTGAGTAACTCACAAATGGTCAAGTCATTGCAGTTCAAAATGTATCTTGAGGGGCAGTTGGCTTTTGTTGCTTTGCTTGACGTGTTGCACAGCCAAGATGATTTGTCGCGTTATTGTCAGCTTTTGCCCTGCGACGAATGGCCTGATCAAAATTCAGCAGCTAGGCTTTTTAGGGTCATTTTGCAAAACTCCGATCACGTAGAGAATACGAGCTACAAAGAGCTTGCTGACCTGTTGCCAGAATTCGATGAGAGAACCATACGTCGCTGGAAGTTGGGAGAAACGATGATCCCCCCTGAATCGTGTTTTGAGGTAAGTCGCTTGCTTTCGTTGGAATTGAGTGATTCCGATCTTTTCAATTATTGGAAGGCTGCTGCGCACATAAACGATTTCTGGTTGTTAATTGAAAAAGCTCAAGAAGCATTTAAATCTCAAGCTAGGGAAGAACTCAAAAATATTTGTGTATTACCCTTTGGCCATGAGTCGGTGAGGCAGTGGTGCAGTGAAAGATATCCGTTTTGGCTAAATTTCCATCGTGAGCGCGGCATGCCGTCTGAGGTTTAGCATGCCAGCGCACTCTTGAACTGTTTACTTTTTACCTGGCGGGTTGTTGCCGCGTCCGCCCCCTGATGGATTGCCGGTTTTGCTCGGTGCGTTTTTCAAACTCATGCTATTTCTCCTAAAGTTGCCGGTTGATTCCGGTGAGGGAATGTTGGGCTTTTTTTAGGTCTGAGGGTAGGGCATAGTTTGGACATGAATTCTGATTAGGGAAGAATTATGGGTTTCTCCAAGCTAGGCCAATCGGCAGCAGTTATCGCTCAATGAATCGATCGAGAATTTTGGATTTTCAGTGTTTATTTGCAGCGCTTTTTTTGATGACAGGATATTTGGAAACCTCAAGAAATGAAAGATCAGTTACTTTGCTTTCTGCATCCAGATATTTGGGAAGAGGCTATTCGATATCCGGCAGGTCTGTCAGTCTTGATTTTGCCGGGTGATATCTATCCCACTTTGTTGGTCAAACTTCAACACCAATACTTGTTGACTGCGAGAATACAAAAGGGGTTCAAAATCTATGTTGCTCCAATTCAGCTACCTAATCTCTCCACAATAAGTTTGGTTTCCGCATTTATGGATGATGAGGATAGCCCTTTGGTTGTCAGAACTTCTGTGGGTCCTGATCGACATAGTCAAGATCTGTTAAATGCATTACGTCTAGGCAAGGTTTACGTCAGAATGATAGATGAGCATAACAGGGAAATTCTTGGGTACAGAGCTACTGTTGATATCCCTCTTAAAACGCGAATTATGATGGATGTATCCAAGTTTTATGAAACTAATCATGACTTAGAACACGCGATGTCTGAGTCAGCTATGACATGGTTCAGTACCCGCACTTCCAAAGATGATGCCGAAGCAATCGCTGTGAAATTAGATACTCCCATCTATGATGAAGACCGGAAGTTTACAGATGAGCGTCCGGATCTGTTTAAATTTCATGGTTTCAATGGATTTACTGAGGTATCACTCGTTAAGCTTGAGCCTGGCCAGTTTCAAGAGATGGACATCCTCCTCTTGTTGCAACGTATTTTTAGCGCAGATCAAATCTACTATTCACCTCGACGGATAAATGATGGTGAAGAAATTTGCGATATTTTGGTAATTACTGAGCAGTTTTGTCTTGTTGTTCAAGCTAAAGACTCCCCAAACACCGAAGAGATGCTTCTATCGACTCTAGAGCGAAAACGCCGAAAAGCGAAAAAGCAACTTAAAGAAGGATGTAAACAAGTTGCGGGAGCTATCGGCTATTTCTGTAGGGTCCAGCCACTAAGTTTTGTTACAAATCGTATTTCTTCAGAAATTGATCTAGGACACCGGGAGATCTTTAGTCTGGTTGTAATTCGAGAGCGATTTGACGATGACTTTTATGATTACAGTTCAAGTCTTATGTCACTGCATAGAAAGATAGATTTTCCAGTGTTGGGCGTGGGATATGATGAACTTATTCAAATTTGCACGTACTGCCAAGGGCCAGAAGGATTTCGCGAAGCGTATATGCAGCTGTTCAATGAGGCTTTGAGAACAGGTATTTTTAAAAGAATGCGTTTCGGAATTCGTGATCTTTTTGATTCGAATGATTCGTTCATATTCAAATAAAAAAATGTTTCTAACACCGGTATGCAAGAAGTTGGCTCTGGGTGGTTTTGGGTCTACTCATTAAGAATTCGGCATATAGTCCGCCTAGAAGTCAGAAAAAATAAAATTAAAAGTGAGTTGTTCGATGAGGCAAATTGATGTGGTTCAAGATGTAAAAGTAAGTGGCAATATGTTAAAAACCAATTCTACTTTTTTGAAAGTCATAGAGGAGCTTCGCGCACTTGGTGATGAGGCCACTCAGCGCGCTACCGATGATCCGAAGTATCGGAAGTTTATTGAACTCTATCCGGTTAATCGCTTGTCGGGTTTGAGTCTAACTGAGTACTGTGTGGGTAAGGGAGATGGTGAGTCGTTCTGCTGGTGGCTTGAACGTGGTCTTCAATCCATCCTAGGCCGATATATGCCTGGCACTTCACGTGGGCACATCCTCTATTTCCAAAAAGATGGTTCTATTTACAAACATGCTCAGCTGAAAGATTTGAGTGACGAAGAGGCTTTGGCATACACCCTAAGTATTCAGGCTGCAATTGCCAAGGCTGACATCAATGCTAACCTCGAATGGATTGATGATGATCAACTCCTATCTCAACGTGCAGGTGTTGAGTCCCGAGTAACAGTTGGTAATGGTCGTAAGCTTCGTTTGCTCTCTTGCTATAACCCAGAGGACACAGTTCCAATTTCTTCATCATCACACCTCGGGCATTTTTTACATGTCTTAGGCTGCCCTGAATCAGAAATCCCCCAAAAAGATCAGCCTGTAGCTCGAATGTTACTGCTTCGAGATTACTTACGACTTGCTCAAAAAGAGATTCCGGGTCTGAGTTCAGTGGCATTTATGCGCATTCTCTATAAGCCTGAACTTGGGCTTGCACCTATTGATGATGAGGAAATGAATTCTGAAGACGAATACTCAAGAATACTGACCGTTGGGGCAGTAAAAAATGGTTATGTCCGAATTCCAAAAACGCAATACCTTTTTCCTACTGAATGCATTGCAGTGGATGAGCAAGCGGAAGCTAAGCTATTCACCTTAATATTTCCCGATAATTCCGAGATTCAAACCTGCCTAATAGCAAACAAGAGACGAATCAAAGCTCGATTCAACGGCCTCTTCAATAAGCTTTCAGTTAAGGCAGGGGATCGTGTACGTATTCACAAATCAGGGGATTTGCAGTACACCATGAGCTTTGAACAACAGCATGACGATACCGAGTATCCAGAAAGCCAAGCGAGCGTAGCCATGAATAGCCTATTTGCTAACAGTCAACCATTAAACCAGATCCTATACGGTCCTCCTGGTACGGGAAAAACTTTTTCCACAGTTGATGCAGCATTGTCTGTGCTTGATCCTAGTTTTTTTGAGCAAAACCGGACTGATAGAGCAGCACTAAAGACAAGATTTGATGAGCTAGTTCACGAAAGCCGAATTCGTTTTGTTACTTTTCATCAGAGCTTCAGTTATGAGGACTTTGTGGAAGGCCTACGGGCAACAACTAGTGAAGATACCGGACAAATCCGATATGAGGTTGTTGACGGTGTGTTCAAGTCCCTGTGTGAGGCGGCAGCGGCGAAAGTGACACATCTTGAACGAGTTGACCTAGCTTCGGGAACCTCCTTCGAAATTCGAGGCCGACGTATATGGAAGATGTCCTTAGGAAATACGTTGGGTGTTGATGCATCAATCTACGACGAGTGTATCGAAAATGGCTACGCTCTTCTTGGCTACGGAGCCAGAGTAGACTTCTCTGGTTGCAAGTCACGCAGCGATGTTGTCGAACGTTGCGCTGCAAATGGGCTCAAGGTCGAAAATCCAGACACTGACTATGCGGTAACAAGCGTAACAACTTTTGTTACCCGAATGAAGGTCGGTGATTTGTTAGTGATAAGCGATGGAAATTTTAAGTTCCGCGCAATTGGCGAAATTAGCGGAGACTATAAGTTCCAGCTGAATAACGAATACTCCGACGGCTACTCTCAGCAGCGTCCAGTCAAATGGCTTAGCGTTTTCCAACCATCTTTGCCGCATGGCGAGTTGATGAACAGCCAGTTCAGCCAAATGACACTGTATGAATTGCGTTCACCTTCAATCGATCTCGATAAGCTGTATGGGTTGCTAGATCAAACATTGTCACGTTCATCGAGGTCCGCAGGTTTATTACCTGGTCCAGTCAAGGGCTCGACATATGAGATCGTACGCGCTAACGCGGATATAGTTGAGTTGAGAAAACCTCAAGGGCGAATACTTCCACTTGGGATGAGCTTGATCAAAGATTTGGCTAAAGCAGTGACAGCTGGTCAAATTTCCATTGCTGACATACGTGAAAAACAGGTAATGGATAAGCTACCAGATACGAGCATGGATCCTTTTCTGGTCAATGGTTACAACAATGTCCTTGCACCATTGGTTGCACAGTTTATCGGTGTAGAAGACTCGGAAAAGCAGGTCGCTGCTGTACCGACGCTTCCAGATGCACGCGTACTGATTATTGATGAAATCAATAGAGGGAACATTTCGCGTATTTTTGGTGAATTAATCACGTTAATCGAACCAACAAAGCGCTCAGGAGCAAGTGAAGCCCTGGAGGTAGTTCTGCCTTATTCCAAGAAATCTTTCAGCGTGCCCCAAAATGTTTATCTGGTAGGCACTATGAATACAGCCGACAGGTCTCTTACAAACATGGATGTAGCGTTACGTCGGCGTTTTGTATTCAAAGAAATGCCGCCGCGACCAGACCTTCTAAAAGGCCCAGGGATTAAAGGTATTTCGATTGAGAAGCTTTTGACAGTATTGAATCAACGGATTGAGGCTTTGTTGGGGCGCGACCACTGTCTTGGTCATGCTTACTTTATGCCCCTGATGCAAGAGGGTTCATTACAAAAGCTGGCTGAGATATTTTCGAATCAGGTACTACCGCTTCTCCAGGAATATTTCTTTGATGATTGGCAGCGAATTCAATGGGTACTCAATGACCATCGAAAGTCCGAGGCGTTTCAGTTTGTCATCTCGCGCAGCGTTGACTCTGACGAGCTATTTGGCTCGGATGTCAACATTACAAATCATCCCAAAATCTGGTCTATAAATGACGAGGCATTCCATCACGTGGAGAGTTATCTTGGTGTGATTGATCACCGTAAAGCACAAAACGCCTAATGGTAGGGAAGCTGATTAGAATCAGTGTGCGTGAGCACGCGTGGCTTTGTACTGAGCCAGTATCCACGTCCTTGGACTCTGCCCAAGTTACTGAATCTGCGTTCGACTATCTTTGCCTCTTGAGCGAGCGTTTTTCGAGTAGCGGGGCACGTTTGCTGCAACTTGAAGGTCGTCGTCGACTGAAGTTGGATAACTACGTAGGCGTAATCCAGACGCCCTGCGGCACTATTTTAGAAATCGTACCAAAGCACCATGCAGAAGCAGGTAGCTTGGGCGAGGCTAGAGCACTTTTGCGAAAACTGTTGCTTTCTTTGTTGGATTTACCCACGCGAAATGTGGGGCCAGCGTCACTACAATTGTTCGATGCTCCTATGTCTGAGTGGGTGATGGGGCAATTCCTTGCAGAGTTAGACACGCTTGTAAGTCGCGGTCTGCGATTTGATTACCAGCACGTAGGTGAGGAATTACCGTTTCTTCGTGGACAACTTAACCTTAACCAACAAGTCCGGCAGCCTCCAGGACGGGACCATCGCTTCCATGTCAGACATGAGGTTTACCTGCCAGATCGACCAGAAAATCGACTGCTAAAAAGCGCGCTGGACATAGTTAGGTTGAGCACACGGGACGCTAGGAACTGGCGCATTGCTCAGGAGTTGAGCTTCCGACTGGCAGATATACCTACTAGTCGTCAAATTCAGCATGACTTACGTGCATGGGGGCAAGATCGATTGATGGCGCACTACAAATCAGTAAAGCCGTGGTGCGAGCTGATTCTGAACCAGCAAATGCCCATGGCTGTTGCAGGTGAGTTTCAGGGAATAAGCCTTCTATTTCCGATGGAAAAACTTTTCGAGCGCTTTGTAGCTAAATGGTTACGTAACTTTCTAGCTGCCGATTTAGACATTCGCATGCCTGCACGGAGTCAGTCTCTGTGCGTACACCAGCAAAAGCCAATTTTTCAATTAGAGCCCGACATACTTATCACTGACGCCAATAATCGCTGGATTTTGGACACAAAGTGGAAGTTGTTGAATGCCGGTAATAGGTCGGATAAGTATGGTTTGAGTCAGTCTGATTTTTACCAACTTTTTGCCTATGGGCAGAAATATTTGAGTGGTACTGGCCTTATGGCACTGATTTATCCGAGAACAGAAATATTTCGGAATCCCCTTGATACCTTTGACTTTGGTGGAGGTTTGAGTCTGGATGTGTTGCCGTTTGATTTGGATGAGGAAAGATTGATTGGTATTGAAAAATTGAAATTAAGGCAACGTATCAGGTATTTAGCTGCATAACTGAAGAGATATCACGATTCTTCTCCGAGAAATCATAGTGGGGAACCTAGATTGCCAAGGGTGACCCGCGCTGCAGGTCAGTTGGTCTTGCGTTTGACATTAAAAGGAAAGGTTCATGAGGCTTAAAGAAATTGTCGTTGAGGTTCTTAGTGATAGTGGCAAAGCTATGCATGTCAATGAGATTGCTGCAGCTGCCGTTGCAAAGTATCCAAATCTGCCCGACTTGCCCGAACAGCTCGCAGCGAAAATCAGTGCAATCCTTTCGGTTGAAGTTAAGAAACCAGCATCGCAATCACTTTTCTCAAAACCAAAAAATAAAACAGGTGGTTTTAGGAAAGGGATGTATCGACTACGAATTGGCCGCAAGACTCAACCGAAAAACTTCAAAGTTCCGGAACAACCAAAGGTATCTTCTCAGTTCACTGGGAAGGCCGGAGAGTATGCTGTTATGTCCGAGTTGCTGTTTTTTGGTTTTAATGTTTCTGCTATGACTGTTGATGACGGTATCGATGTTATTGCCTCAAAAGGCGACTCGTATTTTCATATTCAGGTTAAAACGTCTAATGCCAGTGCGAGCCAAAAATTTCAGTTCAAGATCACTAAACGCGCCTTTGGTTCAAAAGATGCCGCTGCAACTTTTTATGTTCTTGTACTTCGTATTGCTGAGAATTCACGTAATGCCTGTGAATATTTAGTTCTTCCAAGTAGTGAAATTAGGCGTCTGGTTGATAAAGGAGTTGTTAAGGATGGTGATGCAATGAGTTTGTCTGTAGACCGGGAGAGAGGAAATCGATTTCTCTTAAACAGAGTAGAAGATGTGACATGGGCATTGAATCGATTTGACAATGTGAAGTAAGTAAGTCTTGATCTACTGTTAGGTCTGGGTAGGTATTCTAAAAGAGGGGATTGGCTTTTCATCCCCCTTAAACGATGTAAAGGTTAAGCGTGGGCTATCCCGAGTAAGAACTGTACCCGAGGCAACGATATTTCGTTTTGCTTGTGAAATGAGTTTTAGCCAGTTGTACTAAAGTGTAGTGTCACGGAAGAAAAAATTTCTTCCTTTATTGTTGGCGGCAGATTAATTAAGACACCTATTTGTCGCCTAATTTCGTTGCGAAATCAGCCCATTCGGCCATCATTTGTCTGCGTTTTTCAAATAAGTCGCTTCTGAAATATGCGGCTTCAGTGGCATCTTTAAGGGTGTGGGCCAAAGCTGCTTCGCATACCTCTCGCGGGTAATTGGTCTTTTCGGCACTCCAGTCCCGGAAGCTGGATCTGAAGCCGTGCACCGTGTATTCATAACCCAAACGCCGAAGCAGCATCGTGAATGTCATGTCACTGTATGCCGTGCCTTTGGTGTTCGGAAATACGAAATCCGATCCTTCTCTAACCTGTTTTTCAAGAATTTCGATTGCCCTCGGTGATAAGGGAATTCGATGTTCTTTACCTGCTTTCATCCTCTCTCCTGGAATAATCCAGCGCGCCTCTTTCAGGTCAATTTCTGACCATTTAGCCCCTCGTACCTCCCCTGATCTAGTTGCAGTAAGCACAATGAATTCAAGAGCATCTTTTATGTTTTCAGCCGCATTGCTGTCTCGAACCGTGTTAATTAGTCCAGCTATGTCTTTGTAGGGGCACGAGGCGAAATGCTTTGTGTTTTTCGCTGGCTGGCCCTTTGGTAGTGACTGTTTGATCTGATCCCAAATGGCGGGATCATGGTTTTTCCGGTAATCCCTAGCAGAAGCCCAATCCAAAACGCTTTTGATTCTTTGGCGAACTCTAGATGCTGTTTCAGCTTTTTCAAGCCAGATAGGTTCCAGAATTTTAAGAATGTCAGATTTAGAAATTTGCGAGACATTCATCTTGCCGATGGTTGGAAAGGCATAGGTGGTCAGTGTGTTTATCCACTGGTCGGCATGCTTGGAATTTTTCCAAGTGTGAGCATGAACGGAGTGATATGTGATGGCGCATTCCTCAAAGGTCTTGAAACTTTGGGTGGCTTCCAGATTCTTGCGATGTTCTTCTTTCCTGAATTCGATCGGGTCAATCCCGTCGTCCAAAAGTTGCCTATATTTCTTGGCTTTATCTCTTGCCTCAGCCAGGGTGTACTTGGCCAGCGATCCTAGCCCCATTTCACGAGCCTTTCTATTGAGCATGTAGCGCAGAACCCATGACTTAGATCCGCTGCTTGAGATCTGCAAATACAGACCGTTTCCGTCGGAGTAGTATCCAGGGTCTTTTTTTGCATTTACAGATACGGCAGTTAAACGAGACGCAGCTATTCTACCCACAAACACACCCATGAATTAAAGTCAGATTTTAGTGTATCTGTTAAGACGAGATAAGACAAGTGAATTGGATAAATAGTCAATAAAATCAATTGTCTATTTTATATAAGTAAACATTATTAGACGATTTTGGAGAACGGAAAATGCGGACCCTCTCTCCGCCACAAATTACAAAAAGCCCTGAACCTTGTTCAGGGCTTTTTTCATTTCGGGGCGGTATAGAAGCAAAGCCCCTGCGGACTTTGCGTGGGGGATTCGAAGCTTTGCCCATACAAAGGGCAAAGCCGGGAGAATCGACCGTGCAAGAGACGAACGTGAGTGAGGCTCGCGGCAGGGGCGTTGAGGTAAATCGCGAACAGCAGGCTCCAAGTTTGGCGTGCCTTGGGGCTACCTGAGTAGCGCGCTCTAACTTATCAAAAAATGCGCTTTCTTCGATGAATCTTGAGATTCTTAAGCAATTCTCTAGGGCTGATTTCAGCTTCTTCTTTACGCATCAGGTAGGCTTTGAGGTCCGATTCATTCTCCGAGATCTTTCTAGTTTGATTCTCACCCTTGATGCTTAGCGCATGCCGATAAACACTGATTCAATCACAAATAACAGCACTTCCACAAACACATAATCGACCGAGTTAACTCTCCGGAACCAGAACAAAGCCTTTATTTGACAAGAGCTTGGAGCCACGGCAGCCTTTGCCCAATTTTGTGAAAGAGGGCATTCAAACATGTTTACTTGCAAGTTCAAACTCAACAACCAGCCGATGAGTGAATTGTCACTGGGGCAATCCGGCAAGATTCTCACTTATCCCGCGTTTTCCGGGTTTGGCCCTCACGTAAATCGCCGTGTCGACGCTTGTTTGAGGAACGTCGGACCGATTCCACCCGGACGCTATTACATTCTGAATCGGGAGTCGGGTGGCAGATTAGGATGGCTAAGAGATCTTTATCAGGACCGATCCGATTGGTTCAGCCTGTATGCGATAGACAGTAAAGTTGACGATGAAACTTGGTGTGATTCGGTCAAGCGCGGTGAATTTCGCCTTCATCCGAAAGGTACTTTTGGGATCAGCGAGGGCTGTATTGTTGTGGAGCAAATGAGCAAGTTTGTCGAATTACGTAGGGTTTTATTGAGCAAACCAGCTCGAAAGCTTGATGAGATGAATTTCGCTGCGCTGGGTATTTTAGAGGTTGTATGACATGAAGCTTTTCCGCTCTCTGGTTCTCGTACTGTTTGTACTCGTTCTTTCCTGGTTCGTTTTTCAGTTTTTTCAGTTCAATCCTGCTTATTTTCCATTGCCTGACTTTTCACCCGAAATGTGGGATTTCCTGAAGTCTTGCTGCGGATTATTCAGTTATGAAGACAAGCAGGATTTCCAGTTTTTAATTACCTTGGCAGTCAGTTTAGTGATTTCGATGTTGAGTGTGTGGTTGGTATTCAAACTTGCAAAGTGGCAAACTAACGCCAACAAATAGCAGCAATCAAAGCAGGAGTACCCCATGTCGACTACCCCCGTCAAAATTCAGGTCTGGACCGATTTCGTATGTCCGTTCTGCCTGCTTGGTGAAGCCATCATCGAGAAAGCCATCGAAGGGTTGAATGTAGAAGTAGAGTGGATGCCATTCGAGTTGCGGCCTTATCCAACACCCACCTTGAGGCCCGAAGATGAATACCTGCCAAGGGTGTGGAAGGCATCCGTATACCCAATGGCCGAGCGCCTTGGTGTGCCCATTCAATTGCCCACGGTGTCGCCGCAGCCTTACACACGCAAAGCATTTTTGGGTTTGCAATATGCGAAACAACAGGGCAAGGGCAATGCTTATGCCACTGCCGTGATGAATGGGTTTTTTCAACAAAACCTGAACATTGGTGAAGACGATGTTCTGAAAAATATTCTTCGCAGCCTGGGCCTAAACCCGGCCGGGCTCGATGAATTTGTCAACTCGCCTCAAGCCAATGCGCAACACGACGCCGACCTGCAATATGCAAAACAGGTGGGAATTCAAGCAGTGCCATCGTTGGCGGTGGGCTCTCAGTTTTTCTCGGGTGTGCCCAGTGTGCAGGCCTTGCGTGATGCGATTCAACACGCAGCTTAAGTGCCCAGCCTAGGGATACTGCGGGTTTTGCTGGGCCTGCAAGCAAGTTATTCTGCTTGCCAACCAGCAGACTAAACACAAGGCAAACATGAACTTATTTTCCAAACTTCAGCAGCGCGCATCGATTGGCAAACCCTTGCGTGTTGGCATGATCGGCGCTGGCAAGTTTGGCTCCATGTATCTTTCCCAAGTACCACGCACGCCCGGCATTCACATGGTGGGTATTGCCGATTTGTCCCCGGCGCGGGCGAAAGCGGCGCTCAAGAATGTTGGGTGGAAGGAAGAAAGCTACGCAGCCACAACACTTGAACAAGCAGCCAGGCAGGGCAATACCGCGATTATTGACGACGGCATGAAGCTGATTGAGTCGCCTTTCGTGGACATCATCATCGACTCCACCGGCAACCCGGCGGTTGGCATAGCCCATGTGTTGGCATGCTGTGAATTCAAGAAACACATTGTGATGGTGAATGTGGAAGCCGACGCACTGGCTGGCCCTTTGCTAAAACGCAAGGCCGACGAAGCGGGCATTGTGTACTCGCTGGCCTATGGCGACCAGCCCGCGCTGATTTTCGAAATGGTGGACTGGGCGCGAGCCGCTGGTTTTTCCGTGGTGGCTGCGGGCAAGGGCACCAAGTACCTGCCCACTTACCATGAAAGTACGCCCGATACGGTGTGGAACCACTACGGCCTGACTGCTGAAGACGCAGCCAAGGGCGGCATGAACGCGCAAATGTTCAACAGCTTTCTGGACGGTACAAAAAGCGCCATTGAAATGGCGGCCGTCGCCAATGCAACCGGTTTGGCAGCACCCAGTGGTTTGAAGTTTCCGGCGGTGGGTGTAGACGACTTGGCGCGAATTTTGAAGCCGCGCGAACACGGCGGCATTCTGGACCAGCGCGGACAGGTTGAGGTTATTTCCAGTGTTGAGCGTGACACGCGCCCTGTGTTTCGCGACCTGCGCTGGGGCGTGTATGTCACCTTCGCTGCCGACAGCGAATATGTGGCCCGTTGCTTCAAGGAATACGGTTTGATCACCGACCCAAGCGGGCAGTATTCCAGTATGTACAAACCGTTTCATTTGATTGGCTTGGAGCTAGGCATATCGGTGGCCTCCATCGGCATTCGTAGCGAGGCCACTGGCGCGCCAATTTGCTGGCACGGCGATGTGGTGGCCACGGCCAAACGCGATTTACAAGCGGGTGAAATGCTGGATGGTGAAGGCGGTTACACCGTGTACGGCAAGTTGATGCCAGCAAAGGAATCGCTGGCCCTGGGCGGACTGCCTTTGGGTTTGGCACATGGTGTGAAGTTGCTGAAACCGGTGAAGGCCGGGCAGGCCGTGAGCTGGAATGATGTGGCCTTTGACGCCAATTCCACAGCGGTGAAGTTCCGCCGTGAAATGGAACGCACTTTTACTTGATACTCATTTTGCAAAAATCTGGTCCATGTTGGCAAATGCCTTGAACTCAAGCGCATTGCCGCATGGGTCCATGAAAAACATGGTCGCTTGCTCGCCAACCTGGCCTTTGAATCGAATGTAGGGCTCGATCACAAACTTGGTTCCCGCAGCTTTTAATCGGTCAGCCAATTCATTCCATTGGTCCATGGTCAAAATTACACCGAAGTGTTTGGCAGGTACGGCGTGGCCGTCCACGCTGCTGTTGGCTTTGCAACCCACTTCTTCTGGTGCCAAGTGCGCCACCAACTGGTGGCCGTAAAAGTTGAAGTCCACCCAGTGTGGGGCACTTCGGCCTTCTTCACAGCCAATTACCTCGCCGTAAAATTTGCGCGCGACTGCAATGTCAGTCACCGGAAAAGCAAGATGGAAAGGCTGAAGGGTTGAATGTGTTGCGGCCATGTGAATTACCAATAAATGTGCGGTTGATCATTCACACACTATAGGGTTGTTCGGGTTTCCCGGCCAATCGTGGAAACCCGAATATTACCGACAAGCCTTGGCCCAACTAGGGCGTCACGATGTTGAAGTTGCCGGTTGCTTTTTCCAGCATGCCGAAAAACTGGCCCAGCTTGATGGTGCTGCCGTCAATTTTTGTTTGATCTGAAAACAGCAAATCAGTGGCGCCTGCTTCACCGGTCATCATGTTCAAAAAGAAGGGTTTGCTGAGCGTAAGCGTGGCTGCAGATTTTTCTTCTGCTTGGCCCGCACGGTGGTGCAGCACGCTGTTGTGGATTCGAAGCACATAGCTTTCCTGTGTGTCTGAAAACACCAGGTTGATTTGAATGTCTTCCCCTTCGGCCTTGTCGCTGTTCAGTGCGGCGGCCATGGCTTCCAGAAAACGTTCGGTGGGTGTGTGCTTCAGCATGTCAAGAAATGCGGTTCTTTTAAAACCTTCGCTGTAACCACCTTGGCGCAACTCCAAAGCGCCGGTCAGGTAAAAGTTACGCCAGGGTGCAGATTCTGCCATGTAGCCCATCTGGTCAAAACTTTTGGCCAGCAAGGCCTTGGCGCGCGTGTTTTCAGGGTCGGCGTACACCGCGTGTTTAAGCAGTTCAGCCGCCCAGCGGTATTCGCCTTTGTTCACAGCGTCTTCAGCTTTGTTCAGCAAGGCGTCCATGCCACCGGCCACGTCCACATACTTTTTGGCGGCTTCAACCGGGGGCAGGGGGTTCAGGTTGGCGGGGTGTGCATCGAACCAACCCATGTAAAACTGGTACACCGCTTTCACGTTGTGTGACACGGTGCCGTAGTAACCGCGCCCACTCAGGAAGTTGTTCAAAGCCGGTGGCATGGTTACCTTTTCTGCAATTTCAGTGGAGGTGTAACCGGCATTCATGTGGCGCACGGTTTGGTCGTGAATGAAGCGGTACACATCGCGCTGTTTTTCCATGAAGTTGCGGATGTTTTCAGCGCCCCAAACCGGCCAGTTGTGCTGGTGAAACATCACCTCGGCGTCGCCTGCGTAGGCAATGGCTTCGTCCATGTAACTGGCCCATTTCAGCGCGTCGCGAACTTTGGCACCCCGTGGGGTGTACAAATTGTGCAGCGTGTGGCCAAACAGTTCAGCACTGCCAAAGGCTTTCAATGCAGGCAGGTAAAACACAAACTCGGAAGGTGCTTCGCTGCCGGGCACGTTGTGGAACATGAATTCCAGCCCGTCCAGCATGTGGGTTTCTTTGGCTTCTTTTACTACCAGCGTGGGTGGCAAAATGCCCACTTTGCCGTAGGCCACAGCCTTGCCCAAGCCGTTGTCGATCAGACCTTCCGGGCTGCGCGGCAGGCGTTTGCCGTACATGTAGGTGGATCTGCGCGCCATGGCCATGCCCACCAGCAGGTTTTCGCTGGTGGCTTCTTCCATGAAGCCCACCGGGGCTACCACCGGCACCTTGCGCGTTGCCACTTCCTCGGCACTGAGCACACCGAGCGCGCCACCAAAGTGGTCTACATGGCTGTGGGTAAACACAATCGCGGTCACGGGTTTGTCGCCCAGGTGTTTGCGTGCAAAGGCCATGGCGGCGCGTGCGGTTTCTTCGCTGGTTAGCACATCCACCACAATCCAGCCTGTGTTGCCTTCAATCAGCGTCATGTTCGACAAATCGAATCCGCGCAATTGGTAAATGCGGTCAGCCACTTTGTACAAACCAATTTGATTGTTCAAACTGGCCTGTCGCCACAGGCTGGGGTTCACCGTGGCTGGCGCTTTGCCGTCAATGAAATTGAATTCGTTGTAATCCCAAATGACTTCGCCTTGCTCATTTTTCACCTGCCCGGTAGGTTTGGCAATCAACCCTTTGCGGGCATCGGCATTGTTGGCTGAATCGACCAGATCAGTGTTCCTGGCCACCTCAGCGTGAAAGGCCTGTGTGAACTCACTGGCTGCGCTGTTGGGGTCGCTTGGGGCGGGGCTTTTGGAACACGCAGACAGCAAGGCGGGCACAACAATGGCGAGGGTTACCAAGGGTAGGTTGGTTTTCATACTGTCTCCGGAATATTTTTAATTTTCCTTATTACAGCACAAAAGTGGCATTGTGCATGCCAGTAAACTGACTCGATTTCAACTCAGGAATTTGTTGATCACCGTGATCACAAACACAGTGGCCAGAATTGCCGGTATCCAGAAAGCAATCGCGAAATGGGTGTAGCGTTCAAGCCATCCACTATTGCCGTTGTTGCTTGCCAGCATTTCAGTGGCCATGTTGTGGCGTTTCCACTGCCACATCACCAGCAGGCAAATCAGCAAACCATTGAATGGCAAAATGGTGTCGTAAAACACATCGACCAACACATCAAAAAGCGACTTGTTGGCACCGGAATAAAAAGCGAATTCGCTGAGCCATTTTACTTGCCCAAACGACAAGGCGCTCAACACAGCCCCCACCAATACACCCGCAATCACAAAGCCAAGGGCCGCGTTGCGGGTTTTCTTGCCGTCGGCTTTCAGGGCGGCCACTGGCACTTCAATTATCGACACCAGCGAGGTAATGGCGGCCACAAAGGCCAACAGAAAGAAGGTCGCAGCGATCAGGCTGGATACGACATATCCGAACTTGGGCACCATGGCCATAAAAATATTGGGGAAGAACGAGAAAATCAAACCCACGGAAGAATCACTGAGCTCGCTTGGGTTTGTGTTGGGGTAAATCGCGAAAATTGCCGGTAGGGTCATGAGGCCTGCCACCAGCGCCACGCCAGTGTCGGTGCAGGCCAGCATTTTGGCAGACTGCACCAGATTGTCTTGTTTGCGCAAATACGAGCCATAGGTGATCAAGATACCCATACCCAGCGACAGCGAGAAGAATGCCTGGGACAGCGCACCGTTGACCACGCTCCAGGTGATTCGGTCTACTTCTGGCGTGAAATAGAACTTCAAACCGGCGCTGGCATTGGGCAAGGTGAGTACAAATATGGCCAGGCCAATCAGCATGATGAACAGCATGGGCATAAGCAAGCGGGACGCTTTTTCAATGCCATCGCGCACACCGCCTTTCAATACAAAGATTATCATCGCGATGACCACAGCAAGATAAGCAAATATCCAGGGGTTGGTGATGAAGCCGCCAAAGTAAACAGGTGTGGCCAATTGATCAAGTTGCCCGCCCAGCACCAAGACCAAATACCCCAGTAGCCACACGGTCAGTACGCTGTAGAACACGGCAATCATGAACGGTGTAATCAACGACAGGGCACCGGCCAATACCCAGCCTTTGTGTCCTTTTGAAATTTCTCGAAAAGCACCCAGGGGACTTTTCCCGGTGGCACGGCCCAAACTAAGCTCGGCGAGAATCAGCGGAAGGCAAATGGCCACCACGAAAAAAATGTACAGTAACAAAAACGCACCGCCACCATTTTTAGCGGCAGCCACCGGAAAGCCCACCAAATTGCCAATGCCTACAGCTGAACCTGCTGCGGCCAGCACAAAGCCGATTTTGGATGAAAACTGGTCTGGGTTGTTTTGCATGGCGGCGCGGTTTCCTCAACACAATAAGGACAAAAAATTGGGACTGTTTGCGCAATTATACGACCGCCACGTACTGCCCACCTTGCTGGACTTCGCCTGTGGCATGAAAGCCATCAACAGGCAACGTCAGAAGGTGGTGCCTAAAGCCACGGGACTGGTGCTTGAAATTGGCATTGGCACTGGCTTGAACATGCGCCATTACGACGCTGCAAAGGTTGAGAAAATCATTGGTCTGGACCCCGCCATGCAAATGCATCGCCTGGCGAAAAAACGAATTGATCAAACCGGTTTGAGTGTTGAATTGATGGGCTTGCCGGCTGAGAAAATTCCGTTGGCCGATGCCAGCATCGACACGATTGTGATGACTTACACCCTGTGCACCATTCCTGAACCCGTGCAAGCCTTGAAAGAAATGCGCCGCGTCTTGAAACCGGGCGGAAAATTGTTGTTTTGCGAGCACGGTGTTGCACCCGATGAACAGGTGCGCAACACGCAGAACCGTTTGCAACCCGTGTGGGGAAAGCTGGCCGGTGGTTGCCATTTGAACCGCGACATTCCCGCTTTGCTGAAGGCGGGCGGGTTTCAGGTCGATGAAATTGAAACCATGTATGTGCCCGGCCCCAAGGCGTTTACATACAATTATTGGGGCCAGGCCTACTCTGAAAACTAAGCCGTATTTCAGCTATTGAGCACAGCCGGGTAGCCCGCATCGCTGATTGTTTTGGCGAGGCTGGCTGCAGGCAAACTGCTTTCAACCTGAACCAGTTTTTTGCCCAAATCAATTTGCACGGTGGCGTTGGGGTCTTGCGCCTTCACTGCACGTTCTACATTGGCTGAACAGCCGCCGCATTTCATTTTCTCTACGGTAAATTCAAACATTGTTGCACTCCGGTGGGTTGATCACGATTGTAGTCTGAAGCTTCCAATTATGGTAAGGTCAAGTGCTTGACATTGACATCATGGGAAGGTTCATGCTGTGGATATTGTTCAACGGAGAATGCCATGAGTTCGAATCACACTTTGAATATTGCCGTCGGCGGGATGAGTTGTGCGTCCTGTTCCAGCGCAGTCGAGAAAGCGCTGCTGAAAGTGCCGGGCGTGCAACATGCCACAGTGAACCTGGCCACAGAAAAAGCGCAGGTTGAGTTTTCAAAGCCCGCCACGCCCGAGCAAATTGCCAAGGCGGTAGTCGATGCTGGTTATGAAGCCGAAGTTTTGAATCAGGCTGGCGAAAAAGCGGTCACTCAAGGCGCGCCGGCCAAGGAAGGTTTTGGAGAAGGTGCATTGGTTGCGATTGCAGCGCTTTTAACGCTGCCACTGGTGCTGCCCATGGTCGCCATGCCGTTTGGCAAGCACTGGATGCTGCCGGGTTTCATTCAATTGTTTCTGGCCATTCCGGTTCAGTTTTGGTTGGGCGGGCGCTTTTACCGCGCTGGTTTGAAGGCCATTCAGAACCGCACCGGCAACATGGATTTGTTGGTGGCCATTGGCACCACAGCGGCATTTGGCCTGTCTGTATACATGATGGAGCAGGGCAGTAGCCACTTGTATTTCGAAGCGTCCAGCGCGGTGATTACTTTGGTGATGCTGGGCAAGTGGCTTGAGGGTCGCGCCAAGCGGCAAACCACAGCCGCCATTGCCGCTTTGCAGGCCTTGCGGCCAGACACAGCCCGCGTACGCCGCGACGGTGTGGAGCAAACTGTGCCAATGGCGCAAGTGCAGTTGAATGACGAGGTGGTGGTTCGCCCTGGAGAAAGGGTTCCCGTCGACGGTGTGGTACTTGAAGGCAGCAGCCATGTGGACGAGGCCTTGATCACCGGCGAAAGTGAACCGGTGGTGAAAGCAGTGGGCAGCAAAGTGACCGGTGGCGCGGTGAACATTGATGGTTTGCTGTTGATCCAGACCAGCGCAGTGGGCACAGAAACTACACTCGCCCGCATTATTCGTTTGGTGGAAGATGCGCAGGCCGCCAAACCGGACATTCAAAAACTGGTCGACAAGGTCAGTGCCGTGTTTGTCCCAGTGGTGTTGGTGATCGCGCTATTCACGCTGCTTGCATGGGGATTCACCGAAAATTGGGAAGTTGCCATTCTGAATGCAGTGGCTGTGTTGGTGATTGCTTGCCCTTGCGCATTGGGTTTGGCCACACCCACAGCGATTATGGCGGGCACTGGTGTGGCTGCGCGCAACGGAATTTTGATCAAAGACGCACAGGCACTCGAGCTGGCCCACAGCATTAACACGGTGGTGTTCGACAAAACCGGTACGCTGACTGTGGGCAAGCCCACCTTGATGCAGTGTGAAGCTGTGCAGGGCGAAGCAGGCGCCATGCTGGCCAAGGCCGCGGCGGTGGAAGCAGGCAGCATGCATCCGCTGGCCAGTGCGGTGAAAGACCGAGCCCAACAAGAACGGCTTGTTGTGCCCAAGGCCAGCGATTTGCAAGATGTTGCAGGCAAGGGATTGTCGGCCATGGTGGGTGAAGGCCGCGTGTATGTCGGCACCATTCGCTGGATGGAAGAACTGGGTGTTTCAACCAACACCATGCAACAACTATTGGGCAAGTTGAGCCCCAATGCAGCAACCCGGTCATGGGTGGCCGAGCAAACCGGCATGGGTATTCGTTTGCTGGGTGTACTGGCCTTTGGCGATGAACTGAAACCCAGCGCACACGGTGCTGTCAATTCATTGCACAGGCTTCATGTGAACACGGTTTTATTGACAGGCGACACACAAGCCAGCGCTGAGCGAGTGGCCACTGAGTTGGGAATTCAACAGGTGTTGGCCGAACAACTGCCCGGCGACAAATCCAGGGCAGTGGCTGCGCTTCGCGACGCCAATGACCATGGCAAACAGGTGGTGGCCATGGTGGGCGACGGCATTAATGATGCGCCTGCGCTGGCGGTGGCCGATGTCAGCTTTGCCATGTCCACCGGTACCGACGTCGCCATGCACACAGCCGATATCACTTTGATGCGTTCTGACCCCAGCCTAGTGGCGCAAACCATCGACATTTCACGCCGCACCTACAACAAGATCAAACAGAATTTGTTCTGGGCCTTCATCTACAACGCGGTAGGTATACCGCTGGCCGCCCTTGGTTACCTGAACCCGGTGCTGGCGGGCACGGCCATGGCCCTGAGTTCGGTCAGTGTGGTCACCAACGCCTTGATGTTGCGCAACTGGAAGCCCGCCAATTCTGGCAAATGAGAAGGAGCCCGACATGGACATGACAATGAACACGCCTTACTACACCATCGGCGAGGCCGCGATGGAATCGGGTATCTCCGCGAAAATGATTCGCCACTATGAGCAAGTGGGTTTGTTGAAGGAAGCTGCGCGAACCGATGCAGGTTATCGCCTGTACAACGACCGCGATTTGCATGTGTTGCGCTTTATTCGCCATTCACGCGACCTGGGTTTTTCAATCAAGCAGATCGAGGAATTGCTTGGGCTGTGGCAAGACAAAACTCGTCCAAGCCGCGAGGTAAAGAAGCTTGCGCAGTCGCATTTGGGTGCGCTGGAATCCAAAATCCGTGAACTGAACGCAATGAAGGCTGAACTGGAACGACTGGTGCATTGCTGCAAAGGCGATTCGCGGCCAGATTGCCCGATTCTGGAAGGATTGGCCGCTGAGTAATCAGTAATTGCCGGGAACCACTGCGGTGTGACCCGACTCGGTTTTGCTGACAGTCACGGGAAGCCCATACAGCAGGCTCAGGTTTTCAGAGGACACCACTTCACGGGCAGACCCCTGCGCAAGCACAGCGCGGCCTTTAAGCATGCACACGGTCGCATTCACAGCTAGTGCATCTTGCGGGTTGTGGCTGCTGAACACCACGCTTTTGCCATTCGCAGCCAGCCAGGCCAAGGTCTGCATCACCTTCGCTGCATTGGCGAAGTCCAGATTGGCGGTGGGTTCATCCAGCACCAAAGTTTGCGCCCCTTGGCACAGTGCGCGAGCAATCAGCACCAGCTGTTGTTGCCCGCCCGAAAGCAGATTGAAGTCGCGCAGCTTCAGGGCCGCAATGCCCATTTGTTCAAGCGCTTCATCCACAGCCATGTGATCGGCCGGGGTGGGTCCGCCAAACAGGCCCCATTGCTGCGTGCGCCCCATCAGCACCGTGTCGGCTACAGAAAAGCCAAGGTTGCCTGCATGGCTTTGGGGCACATAAGCCAGCTGACTGGCCAGCGCTTGTACGGGTGTGTGTTGCACTGGTGTGTTGTTCACCAGCACTTGGCCGGAACATGGGGGTATCAAATTCAACAGGGTTTTGATCAAGGTGCTTTTGCCGCTGCCATTGGGGCCAAGCAGGCAAAGAATTTCACCCGTTCCAATTTCAAGGTCAATGTGTTCCACCACTGCACAGCCGCCGTGACCAACCGACAAATCAACGGTGCGTAGGCTCATTGGGCAGCATCCTTGCGTTGAAGCAACAAGGTCAGAAAGAAGGGCGCACCGACCAGGGCAGTGAGCAGGCCTAGCGGCACTTCAATACTTCCGAAACTTCGGGAAGCTGTATCAACCAGCAACAGGAACATGCTGCCCATCAGGATCGATGTGGGCAGTAAACGAACCAGGCTGGGGCCCACCAGCATGCGCGCGGCATGGGGAATCAACAGGCCAATCCAGCCAATCACGCCTGAAACGGCCACCACCGCGCTGGTCATCAAGGTGGCTAGGGCAATCACGGTGATTCGCAGTGGTTTCACAGGGACACCCAAGGCCACTGCCTCGTGTTCGGGCAGGCTGAGCACATTCAAACGCCAGCGCAGCAGGTAAAGCACCACACAGGCCAGCAACACCAGGGGCGCGATGGCGTAGACCTCATTCATTTGAATGCCGCTTAAACTGCCCAACAGCCAGAAAGTGATGGCAGGCAACTGATCGTAAGGGTCCGCCAGAATTTTCAACAGTGATGTAATTGCGCCGGCCAGTGCACCCAGCACCACGCCAGTCAGCACCAACACCAAAGTGCGATCGGCATGTGGCATGGCCTTGCTCAAGGCGAGCACCAGCAACACCGCTGCAATACCGCCGATGAATGCGAGCCCCTGAACGCCCAGCATGGGCAGGCCCAGAAACAGACCCAGTACAGCACCCAGGCCTGCGCCCGATGACACCCCCAGAATGTCGGGCGACACCAAGGGGTTTCTGAACAGCATTTGATAGGCCGCACCTGCAGCGGCCAGCGCGGTGCCCACCAGAATGGCACCCAGGGTGCGGGGCAGGCGAATGTCTTGAATCACCTGAACGGCCATGGCGTCGCCATGACCCAGCAATGCGTCGATGCTGCCTTGCAGGCTGATGGGGTAAGCGCCCAGGGTCAGGGACACTGCGGCCAGGCCAGTCAAGGCAAGCAGCAGTGTGGGTAGCAGGAAGGGCAGGGCGGCACGTTGCATGGGCTGTGTGTCGTTGACGAAGGCTTCGAGTATACCGCCCCTGTTACGGGTTCAGCTTTGCAGCATCTGTGTGATCACGGTTTTCAGTACGCGGGCAATGTCATCGGTCTTCATGCCCGGGTCGCGAATGGCCCGAATCTGCAAGCCGTCGAACAGGGCCATCAGGATGGTGGACTTGGCAGCCAGGTTCAATTCGCAAGGTGCTGCATCTTTTGAAGGTTGAACGCCTTTGATCAGGTGAATCACCTTGTCGCGAATCACCGCGTCGGTGCACTGGACCGTGGCGGCAATCTTGGGATTTCTGGCCGCCTCTGCCAGAATTTCAGTGTCCAGTTCGCTTCGGTCGATTTTGCGTTGCACGCTGTCGTCCACAGTGCCCAGCATCGCTTTCAGAATGTCTTTTTCACCCTGGATTTTCGCAATGCGTTCCAGGGCCTGATCCAGGTCGCGCTTGACCATCGCTTCAATGATGGCTTCCTTGCTTTCAAAATAGTTGTAGATGTGCCCGGCGCTCATGCCGAAAGATTTTGCAATCTCCGACATGCTGGCACCGTGAAAGCCACTTTTTCGAAAACATTCGGCTGCGGCATCCAGAATTTGCTGGCGGCGAAGTTCGGCTTTGCTGGTCAAGTTTTTTGTATCGTGACTCATGTCATTCTCCCGCGGCAGCAGCTTTCTTTTCTGCCCGCTTTTTGCTGAACATCTGCGTGACCACCACAAAGAACAGCGGCACGAAAAAAATGCCCAACACAGTGGCGGAAATTGTGCCGCCCAATACGCCGGTACCAATGGCGTTCTGGCTGCCTGAACCCGCACCCGTGGAAATGGCCAATGGCACCACACCCAGGCCAAAGGCCAGTGAAGTCATCAGGATTGGGCGCAAACGCATGCGCACGGCGTCCAGAGTGGCTTCCACCAAATCGCGGCCTTGGTCGTATTGTTCTTTGGCGAATTCAACGATCAGAATGGCGTTCTTGGCCGACAGGCCCACCGTGGTCAGCAAGGCCACCTGGAAGTACACGTCGTTGGACAGGCCGCGACCGCTTGCGGCCAGCAATGCGCCGACCACACCCAAGGGCACAATCAACATGACCGCAAATGGAATTGACCAGCTTTCATACAGCGCGGCCAAACACAGAAACACGATCAACAGCGAGAGTGCATACAGCAGGGGTGCCTGCGATCCTGATTGCCGTTCTTCATAGGACAAGCCAGTCCATTCAATCCCAAGGCCGGGTGGCAGTTTGTCTGCAATGGCCTGCATGGCGTCCATGGCGTCGCCCGAACTCATGCCGGGTGCAGCCTGGCCTTGAATTTCAACAGCGGGCAGGCCGTTGTAACGTTCCAGTCGAGGTGAACCCAAGGCCCAATCTGCGGTGGCGAAATTGGAAAATGGCACCATCTCGCCCTGGTTGTTGCGCACATAAAAGCGGTTCAAGTCTTCTGGCAGCATGCGGTAAGGTGCGTCGGCTTGCATGTACACGCGCTTGACCCGGCCGCGATCCAGAAAGTCGTTGATGAAACTGCCACCCCATGCGGAAGTCAGTGTGTCGCTGATCTCGGCAACACTGACACCCAGTGCACCGGCTTTCGCATTGTCGATGTCGAGTTTGTACTGCGGCGTATCAGCAGTGGCGTTGGGTCGAACGCCTGTCAATATCGGATTCTTTGCGGCTTCTGCGATCATCATGTTGCGTGCATCAATCAATGCGTCGCGACCAACACCTGTGCGGTCCTGAATAAACAGGTTAAAGCCGGAAGCGTTGCCCAGTTCACGGATGGCAGGCGGCGCAAATGCGAAGGCTTGCGCTTCAGGCCAACTCGCAAATTCTTTGGATGCGCGCTGCACAATTCCGGCTGCAGAATTTTCCTTGCCGGGGCGTTCACTCCAGTCGCGAAGACGAACAAAGCCAATGCCCGAGTTCTGACCTGTGCCCGAGAAACTGAAACCCGCAACGGTGAAGAGCGATTTCACATTCGCGCCTTCTTCGTTCAGGAAGTAATCTTCCATCTTGCCCAACACCTGCAGTGTTTGTTCTTGTGTAGCGCCGGGTGGCAATTGAACCTGGGTGAAGAACACACCCTGGTCTTCGTCAGGCAGAAATGATGTTGGCAAGCGGGTGAACATGAAGGCAGTCACTGCCAGCAAGCCACCGTAAATAATCAGGTAACGGCCCGACTTGTGCAGCATGCGACCCACGGTGCCTTGGTAGCGGGCATTGCTTGCGTCGAACTTGCGGTTGAACCATCCAAAGAACCCTTTCTTCTCGTGTGTGTGGCCCTTTTCAATGGGTTTCAACATGGTTGCGCACAGCGCGGGTGTCAGGATCAAGGCCACGATCACTGAAAGCGCCATGGCTGACACAATCGTGATTGAAAACTGCTTGTAAATAACCCCGGCGGAACCCGGGAAAAATGCCATGGGCACAAACACGGCCGACAACACCAGGCCAATGCCCACCAGCGCACCGGTGATCTGGTCCATGGATTTGCGTGTGGCTTCCAGTGGCGACAGGCCTTCTTCAGCCATCACACGTTCCACGTTTTCAACCACCACAATGGCATCGTCCACCAGCAAGCCAATGGCCAGCACCATGGCGAACATGGTCAGGGTGTTGATGGAAAATCCAAATGCAGACAACACCGCAAATGTACCCAGCAACACCACGGGTACTGCAATGGTGGGAATCAGCGTGGCCCGGAAGTTTTGCAGGAACAGGTACATCACCAGGAACACCAGGATGATGGCTTCGATCAAGGTTTTCACGACACCTTCAATTGAGATTTTCACGAACGGTGTGGTGTCGTACGCCACGTCCCATTCCATGCCTTCGGGAATCAGGGGGGTGATCCGTTCCATTTCGGCCACCACCGCTTCAGCCGTGTCCAGCGCATTGGCGCCAGAGGCCAGACGAATACCAATACCCGATGCATTGCGGCCATTCCAGCGTGGCAAAATATTGTAGTTTTCGCTGCCGTAGTCAATCCGCGCGATGTCTTTCAAGCGCACTGTGGCGCCGTCTTCTGATGTTCTCAAAATAATCTGTTCAAAGTCCGCTGGTGTTTCAAGCAGGCTTTGCGCTGTGATCGTGGCGGTCAGTGATTGACCTTTCACAGCGGGTGCAGCGCCCAACTCGCCAGCAGAAACCTGCGCGTTTTGCGCAATCACTGCGTTGCGTACATCGCCTGCCGACACCTTGAACTGATTCATTTTGTCGGGGTTCAACCAAATACGCATGGCATAGGGGCTTCCGAACACCTGTACTTCGCCCACGCCGTTCACCCGGCTCATGGTGTCCTGAACGTTCGTGGTAATGAAGTCGGCCAGTTCAGTCGAAGTAAATGCACCGTCTACGGCAGTAAACGCGATTACCAGTAAATAACCGGCGGCACTTTTGGTGACCTGCAAGCCTTGCCGTTGCACTGCACTGGGCAGAAGCGGTGTGGCCAGGCTGAGTTTGTTTTGAACCTGTACCTGCGCAATGTCGGGGTTGGTGCCGGGCTCGAACGTGAGTTCAAGACGCAGGCGACCCGTGGAGTCGCTGGTGGATTTCATGTAACGAAAGCCATCCAGCCCGGTCATGCGTTGCTCAATCACCTGGGTGACGGAATCCTGCAGCGTTTCCGCTGAAGCACCGGGGTAGGTGGCTTGAATCGTGACTGCAGGCGGCGCAATCGCCGGGTATTGCGCAATCGGCAAATTGAAAATGGCCAGCGCACCGGCCAGCATGATCACAATGGCGATCACCCAGGCAAAAATCGGGCGATCAATAAAAAATCGGGACATGGTACTACTCCTGCCAGGCGGTGTTTATTGGGTGTCGGTGTCGGAAAGAATTTCTACTTCCTGTCCGGGACGAACCTTCTGAATGCCTTCCACAATCAGGCGATCGCCTGCCTGAAGACCTTCAGCAATCAGCCATTGGTCACCAATGGCCCTGGCAGTTTTCACATTTCGTTTTTCAACCTTGTTTTCGCCGTTCAGCACAAATGCGGAGGGCTCGCCTGTGGCGTCACGCATGATGCCTTTCTGGGGCACCAGAATGCCGTCTTCACGCACACCTTCTTCCAGCGAGGCGCGAACATACATGCCCGGCAGCAATTGCTGGTTCGGGTTCGGGAACACCGCACGAAGCGTCACCGTGCCCGTGTTCTGGTCAACGGTAACATCGCTGAACTGGAGTTTTCCGGGCTGTTCGTAGTCCGAACCGTCTTCCAGTTTCAAGGTGACTGTTGCTGCATCCTTGCCTGCACTTTTCAGTGCACCACTGGCCAGGTCACGTTTCAGTTGAAGCAATTCGCTGGTGGATTGGGTCAAGTCCACATAAATCGGATCAAGCTGTTGAATGGTGGCCAGGGCATTGGCTTGACCTTGCTGCACCAGGGCGCCTGCGGTAATGCTGGAGCGCCCAATTCGCCCGCTGATCGGGGCTGTTACCTTCGTGTAATTCAAATTGATTTGTGCCGACTGCACAGCCGCCTTGGCTGAGGCCACATCGGCTTCAGCCTGCTTCAAGGTTGCGAATGCGTCGTCGCGTTCTTGCTGGCTCACCGCGTTTTGCTTGGCGAGTTCCTGAAAACGGTCATTGCGGGTTTTCGCACTGGTCAGGTTGGCCTGTGCCTTTTCAAGCATGGCCTTGGCGCTGGCGTATTCAGCCTGGTAGGTGGATGGGTCGATCTGGTACAGCGACGTACCGGCTTTCACTTCCGCACCCTCCTGAAACTGGCGGGTCTTGATGATGCCATTGACCTGCGGACGAACTTCAGCGATCAAATACGGGCTGGTTCGCCCTGGCAATTCGGTGTAAAGCGACAGGGGCTTTGCCGCCACTTCCATAACCCTTACCTTGGGCAAGACTGGCGTTGCTGCTGCATTTGCACCGCCTTCTTGACTGCCGCAACCCGAAAGGCCGATGGTGCCAACAGTCAACAAGGCGCTGATGCCCAGCGCAATTTTTCTTCGAATAATCATGGTACTACCCCAAAATATTGAACAATGCAGACACGGGGGGAGTGCTCTTTAAGCCCCCTCAACCCGTTGGTTGACCAGAATGCTGAATGAACGTTCATTTTTTCATTCAAGAACTGGCCTGTCAATTCAGGGTAAACACGATTACCTTCCTCTGAGCGGAATGAAATTTGCTCTTTGTCAGGTCTTGGGTTTTTAATGAACAGTGCGATGTCACAAAAGGGAGTAACGATTTGGATCTTTCTTCAATATTGATCGTGGGTGGTGGTGCAGGTGGGCTGGAGCTGGCGTGCAAACTGGGGCGGAAATTCGGACCCGACCGCGTCACACTGATTGATGCAAAGATGTACCACATCTGGAAACCGTCCCTGCACGAGGTGGCAGCAGGAACCCTGGATATACACCAGGAGGGTCTGTCGTATCCAATGCTGGCCCACAACAATGGTTTCAACTTTGTGTTGGGTGCCATGCAGGGTCTGGATGCTGCGCGCAAGGAAGTGCAGGTGGCCGCGGTGCGCGATGATGTGGGCGACGAGGTGCTGCCAGCACGTGTGTTGCAGTTTGGAACGCTTGTGATTGCCGTGGGCAGTCAGTCAAACTATTTTGGTGTGAAGGGGGCACAGGACTACACCATTTCTCTGGATGGCCCCCAACAGGCCGAGAATTTCCGTCTGCGAATGCTCAAGCAACTGGCCACGCTCGATCAGCGCAAGAAAGTTGAGCCCGATGCAAAGCTGAACATTGTGATCATTGGTGCAGGTGCAACAGGGGTTGAATTGGCTGCGGAACTGCGCGAGGCAAGCCATGTGCATAGCAGATATGGTTTTCAGCGAATCAATGCGGCTGAAGATGTGACCATCACCATTTTGGAAGGTGCGCCCAGCATTTTGCCGGTGCTGCCGGAAAGTGTGTCCAGTGCGGCTCTGCGTTTGCTTGAGCAGCGGCACATCACCGTGGTGAACAATTGCAAGGTGGTTGAAATATCGCCCAAGCAAGTTGAGGACACCAACGGCATGCGTTACAAAGCGGATTTGTGCGTGTGGGCCGCCGGCATCAAGGCACCTGCCTGGCTGGCTGAATTGGGCTTGCCTGTGAACAAAAACAATCAGCTGGAAGTGCAGGGCGATTTGCGCGTGAAAGGGCAGGCCGATATTTTTTCCATGGGGGATTGTGCTGCCTGTATGCAGCCAGATGGCAGCATGGTGCCGCCCCGTGCGCAATCGGCCCACCAGCAGGCCGATTACATTTACAAAACCCTCTTGAACGGGGAACGCGGCAAGGCAGCACCTTCAAAACCTTACCTGTACAAAGACCATGGTTCACTGGTTTCGCTGGGTTCCCGCAGTTCAGTGGGCAGTTTGATGGGGGGATTGTTCAAGGCCAGCAGCATGTTTGTTGAAGGTTTTTTTGCCCGCAGCATGTACGCCAGCCTGCACCTGATGCACCACTACGCCGTGTTGGGCGGGCTTAAAACATTCCTGTTGGCTGTGGCGCGCTTCCTGGTGAAACGCGCAACACCGCTGGTGAAGTTGCATTAAGCCGCATGAAGTGACTGATTAGTTTGAACGCAGATCGTCGACTGCAAGCGAGCCGAATTTTGGGGAAAGCAGGTAGTAAACGATGCGTTCGCCCGTGGCGCGGGGACTACTCAGTGAGCCACTTTCATTGAGCTCAATAAAGCGTTGTTTGTTGGGAAACAAGGCCACATCCGACTGACGAATTTCAGCCTGCATGTCTGTGTCGATCACACCGGGCGCAAGGCTGCAAATCGTCACGTTGGCCTGTCGGTCTTGCTGTACCGCCTGTGCATGCATGTCCAGTGCTGCTTTGGTGGCGCAGTAAACGCTCCAGCCCGGATAGGCGCTTCGCCCGGCACCGCTTGAAACATGCAGCACGCGAAGTGCCTGATTGCGCTTGATCAATTTCGCCAAGGCTGCGCTCATGACCATGGGTGCTGTCACATTCAGGTGAATGCTTCGGGATATTTCCGATGGGTTTTGCGCATTCAAAGGACCAATCGGCGTGACCAGGCCCGCATTGTTAATTAAAAGCAGAAGTGTGGTGTTTTCAATGAAATCTTGAAGCTGATTGCCGCGAATCAACGAGTCGAGTGCCTCGGGACCGGACAGGTCTGCCGTGATTTGTTGCAAAAGGGTCGGAAATTCACGCTGAAGATCGTTGTTTTCAGTGCGTGAAAGTCCCAAAACCGGGTGCCCGTGCGCAAGCAAAGCCTGTGCAATACCCACCCCCAAGCCTTTGGAGTGACCAGTCAAAATGGCTTTGATCATGCTTGTTTAAGTTTCAGATAAAGAATTGAACTGGCTAGAATCAGTGTGATCGCGTTGGCGACCACCACGGGCCATTGCTGCACCATCAAGCCGTACACCAGCCAAAGCAGCACCCCGAAACAAAAACACGCGTACATGCCCAAAGAAATGCTGTGGGTGTCGCGTGTTTTCCAGCAATAAATGACCTGCGGTATGAATGCAAAAGTGGTTAGGGCTGCAGCCACAAAGCCCAAGGCTTGGGCCAATTCGAATTGCATTCAATCCGCCTGTATTTTTTGTGCTGTTTCCCTGTAGGCCGCAACGCGGCTGCCACCAATGGCAATGGCCTTGTTGATTGCTGCTCGGGCTTCATTCTTGCGTTCAAGCTTGATTAGTGCTTCCGCCAGATTATTCCAGGCGTCAGCCATGTCTGGGTAAACACCCACGGCCTTGCGGTAATTCTGTTCGGCTTCTACATAGTTTCCACTGCCATAGGCCAAATTGCCCAAACCAAAATGGAACCATGGCTCTGTGGGCCAGGTTTTTGCACCTTGCTGGTAAGCCAGGCCGGCCTTCTCTGTGCTTGATCGTTCAAGCGCGACCGCAGAATTCAGATAACCTTGCGCAGTCACATAGCTGGGGGGTTCAGCCCCAGGCTTGATGACGGTAAACCCCCAGTTTTGTGAACGTTCCCAAAGCTTCAGGAACGTTGCCATGGGGATCAATTCACGTTCTTTGGGGCCTGATCTCAGGATCACGTCGTTGGTGGCGGGTTCATAACCAACCACCACGGCGTAATGCCACTGGGGTGCAATTTGAAGCGACAGATTCAGCAACACCACCACGGGCGCGCCAGCGTTCAATGCGTCAAAAAGGGCGGGTAATTTGGGTTCGATCTGGTAGCTTAAATAGCCGAGTCTGCGGGGCGCAGCCAGCATTTCAAGTTGCAAGCTGCCTTGGCGGCCTGGCAGGTAAACCAGTTCAGCGAGTTTGTTCGGTTCCGTGTTTTCGCCAGCATGGTTAAGCACCATGGCCAATGTAGAAGGGCCACAATAAAACTCTTCCTGAGCGAAAAAGGGCACGTTTTTCAGTTCAACTGCGGGTTGTGTCTGGACTGTGCTTTGAAGGTCTTGAGGGACAGTTGGCAGGATGGAACACCCTGCCAGCAGCCCTACAAGTACCGCTGAACCCGCCAGGCGGGTCCAGCTTGTACTGGAAAAACTTAATTTCATCGAGCGGATCGGGTAAACGGGAATACCTTGGTCAGGCCAAGAATGTCGGTTACCAACAAAATAATAAAGACAGTAAATAGTACACCAACAATGCCGGCACCTGCAGGCGCGTTTTCAATGTGGGCGGCCAGCTTTTGTGCCTCTTCTTCTGTCATGGAATCAACACGTGCCTTGGCCACTTCAGGGCTTACACCATGGGCTTGCAGGGCATTTGCAATGTCTTCGCGGTCAAAAAATTGCTTGAGTTCGGAACGGTCTTGCTGGTGCATTGCGACAGCTTGTTCGGTGCTGACGATTGCAGCGTGAGCTGGGGCAACGATAAAGCTGCTTGAGAAACTCAACAAAACTGCCAGTGCTGTTCCGCGCATAGTTTTAGTCATTTTATTACTCCATCATTCTTGTGTGTGGGAAAGACCATCATAGGGTTAAACAAGCTTTGTTGCTTGCTTATTCCGAGTCAACCAAACGAAGGCCGTTGCGTTTTAGTTGACATCACCGCAAGGAGGAATTGTGATGAAAAACCGTTTATTCAGAATTTTTTCGGCCAGTTTCGCTGTTTTGACTGGTCTTGCTTTGGCGCCCATGCAGGCTCAGGCTGTCAACATCTCGATTGGTGTTGGCGGCGAAGTGCTGCCAGGCGTGTATGGTTCGGTCAATATTGACAATGGGCGCTACCCAACGTTGGTGTATGCAGAGCCTTTGATCGTGACTCGCCCTTCACGCATCCTTTCGCCGGTGTACCTGCATGTGCCACCGGGACACTTGAAGAGATGGGGTCGTTACTGCGGGCAATATGGTGCGTGTTCACGCCCGGTGTACTTTGTGAAATCGCGTGATTATTACGATTTCAGCCCGCGCTACATTGAACAACGCTATGTGTATCGGGATCGAGTCACGTTTGTAAAACCAGGTGGCTATGATCGCCGTGATTACTACGATCGTCGGGATTATGATCGCCGTGACTATGACCGCCGCGAATACCGTCGAGATTACGACCGTCGCGATCACCGCGGCCACAACAAGCACCACTGGAAGCACGATGGCCGTGGTCACGGTGGGCATGGCAAGCATGGCCGTGGTGGCCGCGACGACTAACCGTTTCTGTCGCTGGTCGTTGTAAAAGTGGGGGTGTCGCATGGCACCCCCTTTTTTTGGGGGTCAATTCGCTCTGTGGTGTACAGGCCTTAAGTTGTAACTATCTTCCGTTTAAATTGCGTCAATAGTGCCAATCTTCTAATTTAGGCTCTCTGGTTTGTGACCTGTCCTGATTGTTAGAGTAGTAAAAGGTAGAAAATTGATTAGGTAATGTTTACATTACCCCTAATTGATTAACCCTTTGTACATCCTGTGTCTGAACAAACCATGAAAATGAAGCCAAAACGTAGGCAGCTTGGTGTCTTGCTGATTGAATTGGTTTTAACCTTACCCATCTTGCTGGCGGTGGTATTCGCAATTGTCGAGTATTCGATTTTGCTGGGTGCCCTGTTGATCATGAACAACAGCGCCAGTGAGGCAGCGCGCCAAACCACAGTGTTCCGCAGCGGATTCACGCAAGCCGATTATGAAAACCTGGCGCGTGCTTCGCTGGCCGAGTCCTTGCCCGATTACGTTGGGAATTTTCGAGACAATGTGGTTCCTTCGGTGAATTCCTTTGCTTGCGGCGATTCCACCTGCATGCGGCTTCGTCTGGATTACCCGAATTACAAAACCAATCCGTTGATTGGCAACACACTGTTCATTCCCTTGCCGGAAAGTTTGTCAGCCGAGGCCACCACGCGTGTGGAGCCCAATGATGGTTAAGTACCCCAGACACCGAACACAGCGCGGTGCCTACACAATTCTGACTGCATTTGTAATCAGCATGAGCCTTGGTGCGCTGGGTGTGTTGGCCGTTGGGCACACCGCTTGGGAGAAAAACAGGGTGCAAGGCGTGGCTGACATGGTCGCTTTGACCGCTGCACGGCAGATGTCAGACGGGCCTGAGTTTTCAGAAGCCCGTGCACTGGCGCTGGAAAACGGGCTCAGCGAGACCGATCAAATTCAGATTGATTGCATCGTCAATGGCGAGCCCACCGGGATTTGTGAAAATGCAATCACGGCAAGGGTCACATTGACCCGGCCAATTTTATCCTTGATGCCGTTTCTCCCCTCTGGCAGCACCACCGTGATTGCAGAAGCAACCACCGCGCCCACGGTAGTGGGTACCATTTCGTCTGGCCTGGCCAGTGTGAGCACAGAACAATCCGTGTTGTTGAACACCTTGCTGACTTCCCTGGGTGGCGGGGCCGTTAATCTGGGTGTGCTGGATTACCAGGGCTTGCTGGGCTCGGACGTGCAAGTTGATTTGCTGGGTTTGGGGCTTGAGTTGGACGGATTGACTTTCAATGAATTGCTGGCTTTGAAAGACGTTCGGGCGCTGGATTTGATGCTCGCGGCATTGTCTGTGGGTGATCGGCAAGATGCGGTTTCGCTGGACCTTTTGAACGGCCAGTTAAAGCCTGCGCTGAAAGATGTGAAACTGGATGTGGCTGATTTGTTGGCGGTTGATTTGTCGGGGCGAAGCGATACCCTGTTGAAGGCCAATTTCGGAGAGCTCGCGCAAGTGGTTTTGCTCAATGCCGTGAAGGGCAATGTGGTGAATTTGCAGTTACCGCTTAACGCGCTTGGAATTGATGTAGAACTGAAACTGGTGGAGGCACCCCAATTGTTTGTGGGTCGTAAAGACCCCTTCAAGTCGCCGATTGTGGAGGCAAAGACCGCACAGGTTGCCTTGAAAGTAGCCGTGGACGGAGACCTTGGCGGAGTGGGATCTGCCTTGTTGGGTGCCAAGGTGCTTGACCTTGGCATTCAATTGCGCGCCGGTGGTGGTCTGGCTGAGGTCAACGAACTGGATTGCCGGTTCCCCAGGGCGAACAACACTGCAAAAATGACGGTTGTGCCCGCTGCCCTTGATCTGTGTGTGATGGACAGCGGCAGCAACATGCTCACCAATGTCGACGGCAACAATTGCCCGGGTCGTGCAAAAATTCTGGATCTTCCCCTGTTGGGGACATCAGTCAGCGCGCAGGCTGGGGCAAGTTTGCGGTCTGATCCCGAAGAGGTTTCATTTGAAGGTGTTGCGCCGTTCTCTCAAACTGTCGAAATGGGACTGGGTAGCTCTTTGTCCAACTTGATGCGGGATCTTGAACTGGACCTTGAAGTGCAATTGCTCGGTGGCCTGCTCAGTGGTTTGTTAAACGGTTTGCTGGAGTTGTTGCTGCTTCCTTTGAAGCCGATTTTGGCAGGTGTTTTGGGATCGGTCGGAACCGTGTTGGATGGTTTGCTGGAAGTACTGGGCGTGAACCTGAACGAGGTGACTGTGAATGTGAACTCAATGGATTGTCAAAGTGTGGTGCTGACTCGTTAATGCATGATCAGGTGCTTTTCTGCAGCCCGTACACTGCAGCCAAACCAGTGCCGGCCAACACCACAATACCGCCAATCAAGGTATGCCAGCCCACAGTTTCACCCAGAAAAATATTGCCCCACAGCACGCCAAAAACGGGCGTCAGAAATGTGACCGTGAGGGCAGACGTTGGCCCGATGTCCATCACCAGCCTGAAATACAACAAGTAGGCAACGCCGCTGCACAATACACCCACTCCCAAAATTGCCAGCCAGCTACTGAGTGCTGGCATTTGTTCGGGCAGGTTGAATGGCACAAACGGTAACAGAATGAATGAACCCAGCAGCAGGCAACCAAATGCATTGGTGAGCGGGTCAATGTCGCTGCCCAAATACTTGGCCATATTGGTCGCAATGCCGTAACACGCGGCCGCACCCAAGGCGGCTGCAATGCCCAGCCCTGTGCCTTCAGTGTTCAAGGTGGCTGCATCAAAACCCACAATAATTGCCACGCCTAGCAGGCCCAATACAAGGCCTAGCAAGGCCATGGGTGAGGGCACAGCGCGCGTCCACAGCAAGGCCACAATGGCCGCCCAAATGGGCGCGGTGGCGTTGATGATCACCAAGACAGAGGCGGTCACGGTGAGTGAGGCATAGGCCACCAACGTGAAGGGCAGGGCCGATGCAAACACTGCAATGGCTGCAATTAACTTCCAGCGTTTGGCCACCTGGGTTTGCTTGCGGGTAACTGCGAAGAGCGCACCCAAAAACAAAGCACCGAACACCACGCGCAGTGCAGCCATCAAGGCTGGCGCCATGTCCACTGCAGCGATTTTGTAAAATACAAATGAAGAGCCCCAGATCATGGACAGCAACAACAATCGCAGCGCACTGGCTTGACTCATGGTTTACATCAGGTGGTGAGTGAATGCGCAAGTATGCTTAAATTAGGCGGCCCCCAGCAGGTGTCGAGAACAATTCCCGAAATTTTTGAACATTTTCGAGCAATGGCGCTCAAAGTGGGCTGTGCAAAGAAGCAGCAGTCAAAGGACTAACAATGTGGTTGGTGAAGTACGCATTGCGACGACCCTATTCAATGGGCTTCGTCTTCCATGCGTTTGCGAAATTCAATGCAGTCGCCATCGGCCATCAGTTGTTGAATGCGGACTGGCGCGCCTTGGGAGTCTAACCTGAGCAGGCCCACACCGCTGCCATTGACCAGTCGTTCGCCCCGGCTGCCATGGTCGGGTTTTCTGGGAATGATGCGCATTTTTCTGCGTTTCGTAAACCAGTTTAGTGGCGACCAGGGCGCATAAAACCAGCGGTTTAAGCGGTCCAGTGCGTCGAGCAGTTTGCGCGGAAATTCATTTCTGAATCCGCTGCTGGTGATTTGCCAGATATTCGGACTGGTTTTTCTGCCACGCAATTCAATTTCATAGGCAAACGAGTAGTGCACGTCGCCAGACAACACCACAAAGTTCTGCGGTGTTTTTCCGTGACGAAACAGATTCAACAAGGTGTTTGCGGCACCACGGTGCGCCATCCAGTTTTCTGCATCCACCATCAAGGGTTTGCCAAACCAGGTGAACATTTTTTGAATCACTTCGATCAGCTTCACACCAAATATCGGTGCAGGTGACACCAGCAGCACGGACTCATGCCCCAGCAGGCGTTGTTGCAATTCGGACAGTGATTCCCAGTCCATCAAGCCTGAAGGGTGGGCTGGAATAAGTTCAGAGCGCCAACGGTTGGTGCGGGTGTCAATCACCATCAGTGCGGGTTCTGTGTTCCACTTGTATTGCCAGCCACGGAATTCAATCAGCTCGGTGATCAGTTCCTCGTGCGCATCCTGGCCTGGAATTTGAAGTGCTTCGTCGCAGCGTTGCATCATGTCATCCGAAAAATTTTCCGGTGAATTGCCCCAACCCTGACACACCAGATATGCCACCAACGCATTGCCAATGATGCGTCGGGAGAATGGTTCGCTGTAAGCGGTTTCTTCCCATTCCGCACTCAGGTTCCAGTCGTCGGTGATGTCGTGATCATCGAACATCATGGCTACAGGCAAATGCGCCATCACGCGGTGAACACAATCCAGTTCAGCAACAAATTCTTCGATGGCCTCCAGCTGTCCTTCGTACTTGTCCGCGAATTCGGTCGACACGGAGTCCGGAATGGTCATGCTGGTGTAACGCCAGGGGATGGGTGACCACACCATCAGGTACATGGCCATGACCTCAGCCAGCGAGATCAAGTGATTTCGAGCATTGTCGGTTGTGAACACCGGTTTCTTTGCCCCGGTGAACAGCACGGTGCGAAGGTCCCGATTGGCCCTGGTTTTGGGCAATAGTTCATGGCGCGTGTAGTAATGCGGTTGCGCTTCGTGCAGTGCGTGGCTGTCTTCCAGGTCAGTGCCCGGCAAGTTTTCTGCAGGGGCCTGCAGCACATTCAGTAGCCGGTGGATGGCGACCAGCATTGGGCCCGCCACATCGTCGGTGTAAATTTGATCGCCACTCATCATCAGCAAGGCGGGCCACTGCGTGGGTGTGGCGGCGTGTTCAAGCAGGTGCTGGTCTGCGCGGGCGAGTCCATCGCCGGCAGCACTTCCTTCCTTGCGGGCGAAATGGGGCTTGCGGCATGAACCATGCAGCAGGCTGTCAATTCTTTTCTTGATCACAAAACCCAATGTACTTTTGCCGGGGTACAGAAGGTGCGGTGCTTCCTGCGTCACGTTGATCCATTCGCCTTCAGGGCCGTACTTGTAGCTGAGTTCATAAGCCACCCAGGTGTCGGTTGGCAAAGCCATGTCGAGCGGCAGGTCGATCAGGTGAATGTACAGTTGTTCGGCGGCTTTCAGTTCACGGCAGTGACCACGAATTTCATGCACCTGTGAATCGTGTTTAGTGGGAAACAGGGCAAGCCGCCACTTCACAGGCTTTGAAGTGGCCAACCACAAGGTAAGGCGGTCGCACTGCGTTCTACGCAGCATGGGACCGGCCAGCAGGGTGCCGATTCGTGTTGAGCCTGGTACTTCGGAATGGATGGTCATACTGCGAATGGGGAGTGTAATTTGGGAACAGCCAAACTCACTCAACGTTTACTTAGTAATTCGGTGCACAGGGCAATTCGGGTCAGTTTTGAACATTGCAGATTTCCTGTGCCTTGGCCTTGCTGCCCGCTTTGTTCACGCAGTTTTTCAGGGCATCCAGATTCGGTAGTGACTTGCAATGCGGCAATTCGGCCAAATCCCCCTGTTGATCGAACCCGCAGGCATAGAACGATGTGACCACAGCCACTGGTTTGTTGACGATTGGTGCGCATGCGGGTTTCAGTGTGGTGTTCATCCAGTTCTCATTGTTTTGCGCATCTGCTTCAAAACCTGTTTTGTCGATATTCAACTGATCGGTTTGTTCGTTGAATACCCGCACCATGTTGTTCAGTGCTTCGACCTCGGCAGGATCGGGCACGCCTTGGTCAAGTGTGCGTTGTCGTTCCTGCAGGTCGGCGCGTCGCTGTGTCAGCAGTTGCTCTGTGCCCTTCAATTCATTGGCTCGTTTTTCAAGTTGACTGAATCGAGCCATTCCCTCTTGCTCGGCGAGCAGGCAAGCGCGCAGGTCTGACTCGTTAACCGATACAGGGGCGATGGCGGTAGTGGCGGTTTGCGCAGTCGCGATCAGGGGAGTGAGAACCAGAAGGAATGAAAACAGTGAGGCGTTGCGCATTGTTGGGCGGAAAAGAGGACATGAATCCTGATGCTAGCAGAAGGCGTATGACGTGAGCATTGAAGTTTGGCATTCCTGTTTTTATTTGCTTTTGTTATTGAAAATTATTATCATTAGCGTTTATAAATCAAAGCGACTCATCGCAACGCAAATGGCATCCGTTCAAGCTCGTTCAAACCACAAGTTGATTGTCAGTCGAATTCTTGCTGCCTTGCTGGGTGGCTACGCTTTCGTGTGGGGGTTTTCTTCACTGGGCATTGCCGGTCTGGCTGCGCTCGGCGTTGATTTTCACGAGGCTGAAACCGGTGTTCTGATGCTGGCTTTTCTGGTTTTTCTATGTGTGTTTCTGTGGGCTTTTGCCAGCACCAGTGTGGCCCGTGTGTGGGCTGTACTGGCGGGTGGCGGCGGGTTGATGACGCTGTCGGCCTGGTTGGTTCAACAAAACATGTTGTCTTGAAGGGGAATGTTGGTGTTCAGTAATTTTCGATTGTCCATGACCTGGGTTCACACCTGGTTTGGCTTGGTGTTGGGCTTTGTGTTGATGGTCTGTTTTTTCTTTGGATCGCTGTCGGTATTTGATCGGGAAATTGACCGTTGGGCAATTCCCGAAACACGGTTCGACGCCCAGCCCATGCCTTCCTTTGACAAAGTGTTGTTGCCTGCCTTGCAACAGTTAGAGCCTGATGAACGGGACTACGCGGCCAATATGCCCAGGCTGCACGACCCGGCCAAAGGCGAGATGACACCGCGCACTGAATTGCCGGTGGACGAATACTGGGCCTATGTCACCCACCGCGACCCTGTGTTGTCGGCGGGTGTGGGCTATGGCGTGCCTTTGGCGAAGAACCCGGAAGACCACAATCACATTCACAAGAACGTGACCCTGGACCCTAGAACCGGTGCGGTGTTGCCGGATGACAAGCTGAAAATTGGCAGTCACTGGTTTTATCCCATGCACTACAGCTTGCAGTTGAAGTGGAAAAATCTGGGTATCTGGATTGTGGGTCTGGCGGCATTGATGATGCTTGCTGCTTTGGTCACCGGTGTCATCATGCACCGCAAGGTATTCCGCGAGTTTTTCACCTTCCGGCCCTGGAAGCGCACGCAACGTGCAAGCCTTGATTTACACAACCTGACTGGTGTTGTGGCGCTGCCTTTTCATTTCTTTTTTGCCTTCACCGGCTTGGTGATTTTTGCGAGTTTTTATTTCCTGCCAGTGACCAGCACCTTGCTGGACCCACTGCACAAGCAGCATGAAATTCACGAGGCGGCCGCAACCGGGTTGCCGCATGATGCAGCAGGTGTGCCCGCACCCATGAGCAGTGTGGATGCCATGGTGGAGGAGGCCAAACGCCGTTGGGCAGCGCGCGACATGGCAGGTGAAGTGGGCTTTTTGGTGATGCACCATGTGGGCGATGCCAACAGTTATGTGAGCATTTACCGCGCTGGCAGCGACCGGGTTGCCTTGGTGGGCGAGGGCATTCACTTCAAAACCAGCACCGGTGAAGTGCTCAGTGAAGACCCACCGCGTACCCCTGTTTCAGAGGTGAATGAATTTTTGACAGGCTTGCATTTGCAGCATTTCGAACACTGGTTCTTGCGTTGGCTGTACGTGTTGGGCGGCCTGCTGGGCGCGGTGTGTATTGCCACTGGTTTCATTTTCTTTGTGGAAAAACGAAAATCCCAACATGCGAGAAGTGGAAGCAACGGCAGTCGTGTGGTTGACTCACTGGCGGTGACCACGGTCACAGGCATGGTGATGGCCGCAGTCGGCATGCTGGTCATGAATCGGATTTTGCCCGCCGACATGCTGGGCAAAGCCGATTGGGAAAAAGCCGCATTCTGGACCATTTGGGGTGTCAGCTTTTTGCATGCCTACATTCGCAGTGCGCCGGTTGCACTTGGTTTGTTCAACCCGGCCTGGCGCGAGCAATGTTGGGGTGTTGTGGTGCTGAGTAATTCAGCCGTGCTGTTGAATTGGGCCACCACAGGCGACCATTTGATCAAAACAATTTTTACAAATACCTATTGGCCCGTGGCCGGTGTTGACCTAAGCCTGATTGCCTGTGGGGTAATTGGCGCATGGGCTGCATTGAAACTTGCGCGGCGCGAGCGTGGTGTCAGCGTGTTGCCCAAGAAAGCTGAGAAGCAAGCTGATTCTGAAGCGGGCGAGGTGGCCCATGCCTGAAGCACTTTATTTAACGGCGGCCGCTTTGCTCAGCCTGGTGGGTATGGCGTGGCTGGCTTTGTCCATGGACGTGCACTGGGCGCAGGTCAAGCAGATCTCGCTGGCGGATAGCCACCCACCCAAGGCAATACTCAAGGCCTTGGGTTACAGCGCTTTGTTTGTTTCACTGGTGGCGTGCCTGGTGGCCGACAGACCATCGATTGCGGCACTGGTCTGGATTATGTTGATGGTTGGATCGGCCGTTTCGGTGGCCTTTGCGTTGGCCAACAGGCCGCGTTGGTTGAAGTTGATATGGCCGATTGAATTCAAGGCATAAAAAAACCCGCTGGATGAAACCAGCGGGTTTTTCTTGAGACGGTTTGATTTACTGACGAATCAAGTGATCAAAGGCCGCCAGTGAAGCATTCGCGCCTTCGCCCATAGCGATGATGATCTGCTTGTAAGGCGCAGTGGTGCAGTCGCCTGCAGCAAACACACCTTCCATGCTGGTGTGGCCTTTGTGATCCACCACGATCTCCCCGTGCTTGCTCAATTCCAGCGTGCCTTTCAACCAGTCGGTGTTGGGCAGCAAGCCGATTTGAACAAAAATACCTTCCAGTTCAACCTGCTTGACTTCATCCGTGGCGCGGTCTTTGTAGCTTAGGCCGTATACCTTGGTGCCGTCGCCGTTCACCTCGGTGGTCAGCGCGTTCAAAATCACTTTCACATTGGGCAGGCTGTGCAGTTTTTTCTGCAACACAGCGTCTGCTTTCAGCTTGGTGTCGAATTCAAACAGGGTCACTTCTTTCACAATGCCAGCCAGGTCAATGGCGGCTTCAACACCGCTGTTGCCACCACCAATAACCGCGACGCGCTTGCCTTTGTACAACGGGCCATCGCAGTGCGGACAGTAGGCCACGCCTTTGTTGCGGTACTCGGCTTCACCGGGCACATTCATTTCACGCCAGCGTGCACCAGTGCTCAAAATAATGGTTTTACTGGTCAGCTTGGCGCCGTTTTCCAGCTCCACTTCTACTTTGCCATCGGCGAGCTTTTGCAGGCCTTTGGCGCGTTGCAGGTTCATCACGTCAATCTCATATTCCTTGACGTGTTGCTCCAGTGCAGCCACCAGTTTCGGGCCTTCTGTTTCTTTCACTGAAATGAAGTTTTCAATGCCAAGTGTGTCCAATACCTGGCCACCGAATTTCTCGGTCACAACGCCAGTTTTCACGCCCTTGCGTGCGGCATAAATTGCGGCGGCTGCACCGGCGGGGCCACCACCTACAATCAGCACATCGAATTCGCCTTTGGCGTTCAGTTTGGCGGCATCTTTTTCTGCTGCGCCGGTGTCCAGCTTGGCAACAATTTCTTCCAGCGTCATGCGGCCAGAGCCAAAGCTTTCGTTGCTGTTGCCCTGCTGGCCTTGAAACACGGTGGGCACAGCCATCACCTTGCGCTGTTCCACGAGTGGCTGGAACATGCCGCCATCAATCATGGTGTGGCTAAACGCCGGGTTCAATGCGGCAATGGTGTTCAGTGCCTGCACCACGTCTGGACAGTTGTGGCAGCTCAGCGAAATCACGGTTTCAAAATGACCGCCATTGGCCGGTGCATGCAAGCCTTTGATCTGTTCGATTACATCTGCTTCCACCTTGGGTGGATGGCCGCCTACATGCAGCAGGCCCAGCAGCAGTGATGTGAATTCATGTCCCATGGGCAAACCGGCAAAACGCACACGGCCTTCTTCGCCTTGCTTGGCAATGGAGAATGAAGGGCGCAGGTTGTAGTCGCCGTCCAGGCGCACAGACACGCGGTCTGAACACTCAGCGATTTCTAGCACCAGCTGTTCCATATCGCGTGCTTTTTCGCTGTTGTCCAGCGAGGCCACCAATTCAATGGGGTGTCTCAGCATCTGCAGATAGGTTTTCAGTTGTTGTTTGATGTTTGCGTCGAGCATGGGGTACTCCGAGGGATGTTCTTCAGGTGTTTTTGAACATGGGGCCGCTCCCTTGTGGGGAGCGGTTTACTGCCAACAATTCAAAGGTGATTTGAATTTAGATCTTGCCAACCAGGTCCAGTGAAGGAGTCAAGGCTGCGTCGCCTTCTTTCCACTTGGCGGGGCAAGCCTGGCCAGGGTTCTTGGCGATGTACTGGGCAGCTTGAATCTTGCGCTTCAGTTCAGATGCGTCACGGCCGATACCCAGGTCGTGTACTTCCATGACCTTGATTACGCCCTGTGGGTCGAGAACGAAGGTACCGCGCAGTGCCAGACCTTCTTCTTCAATCATCACGCCGAAATTGCGTGTGATTTGGCCGGTGGGGTCGCCGATCATTGGGAAGCGGATTTTACCGATTGTTTCTGTGGCGTCGGCCCAGGCTTTGTGTGTGAAGTGGGTGTCGGTAGACACAGAGAACACTTCCACGCCCATGGCTTTCAATTCTTCGTACTGGTCGGCCAGGTCGCCCAATTCAGTGGGGCACACGAAAGTGAAGTCAGCTGGGTAGAAGAAGAACACAGACCACTTGCCCATCACATCGGCTTCGGTCAGGTTGATTTCTTTGCCGTTCCAGTAGGCAGTGGCTTTGAATGGCTTGATTGTGGTGTTGATCAGAGACATTTGAAGTCCTCCAAAAAGTTAATGAACAGTTAGTAATTTAAGTTGATCGAAGTTTACCTAAAAAAATGTGCGATTGCAAAATTTAATTGATTTATCGTATCAATCGATAAAAGCTATGGTTTAAATGCAATCAGAATTATTAATGTAAGTTGTTAATCCGCAAGGGAAAAGGAATGTGGGCGATTAAGGTTCGTTGTGGCGGCTTAAGCTGTTTGGAGTCATTACTCTAATTTTTTGCCGATTCTTCCGGGTGAAATCTTTTTTTTGCTATTTATTGCCGCAATGCAGCATCTGACGTCTGCTTGGTAAACCAACAAACGCAGCTGCCCGTTATCAATGGGTAGCCCGACATACTGAGAATTCATTTCAATCGGGCACTTCAGGAGACGACAATGCGAAAGGGAAAAACATTCATCCAAAGTACATTGGCAGCCACTTGCGCGGCCTTGTTCGTTGCCGCTTGCGGCGGTGGCGGTGACGATTCAGCAGCCACGGGCACGCTGCGCACGGCCATGACTGATGCGCCCTCCTGTGGCTATGACAATGTATTTGTCACTGTGGATCGCATTCGGGTCAATAACAGCGCCACGGCCAGCCCTGACGGAGATGGCTGGTCTGAAGTTGTGCTGGATCAACCACGGCAAATCGACTTGCTCAATCTGCAAAACGGTGTGATTGAAGAACTGGGCGAGGTGACCTTGCCAGTGGGGCGCGTGCAACAGGTCCGATTTGTGTTGGTGGACAACGCCACCGTAGACCCTGCAGACATTGATTTTGATCCCGATGCAGACCCCACACGTGCACCCAACCATGTGGTGTTCAGTGCCGGTGGTTTTGAGGATTTGAAAACCCCCAGCGGGCAGCAAAGTGGCGTGAAAATCAACGTTGGAATTGATGTGGCGGAGGGTCAGGTTGCTGACCTACTGATTGATTTTGATGCCTGCAAGTCTGTCGTTGAAGCGGGTGGCTCGGGCAATTATTTGCTCAAGCCTGTGCTCACGGCCATTCCCCGTTTGTCATCCGGTGTGCGTGGCAGTGTAGCCGATGCCTTGGTGCCCGAGGGTGTGAGCATTTCCTTGCAGCAGGATGGTGAAGTGGTGCGCGCCACAGCCCCCATTGAGTCTGCGGACATTGATGAAAACGGCAACTTCATTCTTTCCCAGGTTGAACCGGGTAGCTATGACCTTGTCATCACTGCGCCTGGCTTCATCACCAAGGTAGTGACCGATGTGGTGGTGCCAGAAGGCGAATTGGTCAGTCTCGATCCGGATGCCACAACACCCCTGGATGAAAACGAAATTCTGCTGGAGCCTGCACTGGTGCAGGGTGACGCCAATGGCACGGTGACCAACACCGACGAGACAAAGCCCGCTACTTTCGTGGCGATCAATCAAATTTTGTCAGTGGGGCCAACCGTGTTGATCAATTCAGCGCAGTTGTCGTATGAAACATTTGATACGAATGGCGTGGTCAATGGCATGAGCAACACCGCCACCTATTCATTCACTTTGCCGGTGGACGCACCGGAAGTGGCACCTTACTCATCGAATGGCGTATTCAACTTCGCAATTGATACGGCCGCGGAAGGAAACTACACCGTGATGGCCACGGCAGAGCCGGTAGATTTGACGCCAGTGGTACAAACTGCCGCGGCGAACTTTGATCCCGGGTTCGTTGGCACAGTAGACGCACCGCGTGAAGTGGTGGTGAACGATTTTGATTTCTCAAGCAGCCCTGCGCCCTGAGAATTCTTTTTCATTGCTGACAATGAAAAAGCCGGTGCCGAAAATCAAATTCGGCACCGGTTTTTTTTAATCTGATCTAACTTGAATTAGAACTTGGACTTGGCTTTGTCAAAGGCGTCTTTGATGCTGTCCCAAGCGCTATTGGCACCTTCCTTCAAGCTTTCGAAGGCCTCGGCGCTGGCGCCTTTCAATTCTTCAAGTTTTGAACGACCTTGTGCCAATTTGGCTTCAAGTGCATCGATGGATTCATTCAACTCCAGTTTGGCATCAGCCGACTTGCCGTCGGCTTTGGCCTTCAGTTTGTCCAAGTCTGCTTTCCACTCGTCCAGTTGGGCATTTAATTTGGCCTTGTAATGTTCGAGGTCTGCCATGGTGTGTACTCCTTCACGTTATAAAGCGGAAGTATCAGGGTAACAACACTTTGTGACTTGAAGTGGACGGATTGCCCGAGTGCTTCCTCTAAACCCGGCAGCAGTTGCTGGAAAATGCTTATCATGTCGCTATCTGCTGATTGCGCATTATTTTTGCCAGGCAGTTTTTGGCGGTCCTCATCATGTCTTTGTTTGAAACCACAGAGGTTCTGGTTTTCTTCAACGTGCTGTTACAGCAGTTGGGTGCCCCTGTGCCTGCAGTGCCCACCATGATTCTCTCGGCCAGCTTGTCTGGTCAGTGGTCAGGAATTCTTTTGCTGGCAGTGGTTGCAACGTCGGCGTCGCTGATCGCTGACTGGGCTTGGTATATCGCGGGCCGTTATTACGGTTACCGTGTTTTGTCGCTGTTGTGCAGGTTGTCTCTCAATCCTGAATCTTGTGTCAGCCAAACCGAATCGCGTTTTAGGCTGTGGGGGCCCTGGTCGCTGGTCGTGGCCAAATTCATTCCCGGATTTTCGACTGTTGCACCGCCGATTGCAGGGGCTGTGAAAATGTCCTTGATCAGCTTCACGATTGCATCAGCAGCCGGTGCGTTTTTGTGGGCCATGGCGGCCTTGCTGACCGGGTGGTTGTTTCAGGACCAGGTTAATGCGCTGTATGCAGCGCTTCAGGACAATCTGTTCATGGTGCTGGTGGTGGCGGCGCTGATTTGCAGCTTCTGGTTGATGTGGAAGTTGAGTCGTCGTGATGCCTTCCAGGCGCGAATGAAAATGCCCAAGGTGCCCGCACAGGAAGTGCTGGCCATGGTGAAGGTGGGCGACTCCAGATTGCGTTTGATTGACCTGCGGCCAGCGGTGCAGCAAGAGGCTGAACCTTTGCCCGGTTGGGTGTCTGCCAATTCTGCAAGCGCGCTTGCTGCTGCCCGTGCCTGGCCGAAAACCGACCTGATTATCACGATGTGTGCCTGTCCGGGCGATGTCAGTGCAAGCAATGTTGCCGACTTGCTGCGAAAGAACGGATATCGCCATGCGAAGGCCATGGACGGCGGCTATGAAGCCTGGTTGGCCAGCATCAATTCAAAATAAGTATTCATGCCCATGCTGGCGCAACAATCACCCTCGAATTCAATTCAAATTCCTGTAACCTTTGTGGCTTGTTTAGCGTAGTAAGCGTTAAGACTTTCGTTTTATTCCATTTGTCCAATTTCATCACGGAACCTGACCATGCGTTTGTTGACCAAAGCCCTGATTGGCGCTTTCAGCTTTGCCCTTGTTTCCACACCTGTACTTGCCCAAGAGGTGATTCAATTTGGTGTGGGCTTGTACCAGCCCGACAAAGACAAAAACGACGCCACCTACACGCCGTTGGCTCAATATTTGGAAAAGAAGCTGGGCAAACCCGTGAAGCTGCGCACTGTGAGCAGTTGGGAAGGTTTGGCAAAGTCGCTGGCCAATGGTGAAACCGACATTGCACTGATGGGCCCATGGGGCTATGTGTTGGCCAACAACGAAGCCAAGGCGCAAGCCGTGGCAACGATTGAGTACGAAGGCAAACCAGAATATTTCGGAATCATGGTGACCAATCCGAAAAGTGGCATCAAAAGCATGGCTGATTTGAAAGGCAAAACTTTTGCATTTGGCGACAAGGGTTCCACCTCGGGTTACCTGATTCCGTTTCACTATTTCCAGAAGCAGGGCATCAACCCCGACACGTATTTTTCCAAGGTGATCAACACCAGCCACCAGGCCATTCAAACCCAGGTCACCCAGGGCGCAATTGATGCAGGTGCAGATTACAACCGCAACCGCGATGCCATGATTGCCGATGGTTTGATCAAGGCGGAAGATTCAAAAATCATCTGGACTTCCGACCCCCTGCCCAATGATGCATTGGCAGTAAGTGCAAAATTGTTCGAAGACAAAGCCTTTGTGGCCAAGCTGCAGGAAGCCCTGCTGGGCATTGGTGCTGAACTGAAAAACCAACCCAATTTGCTGCCACCGCGTTACACCGGTTTTGCAAAAAAAGACAACAGCTACTACAAGCCGATTCGTGATGCAGGTTTGGCCACCGGCCGTTTGCAGCCCAAGTAAGAGGGCTGCTTAACCACCATGAATTGGATGCAGTTCAAGTTGCGCCTCAAAGGCCGGCTCGGTTTTTTCGGGCTGGTTTTTTTGTATGCGCTCATTGTGTTTGGCTGTGTGTACAGCCTGGCCACGGCGGGCGATTTGTCCATGGGCCGAAACCCCGTGGCCAACTTCATTAAAACAGCCACTGAATTTGCACACCCCAGTTTTCTGGACGTGTGGCTGGGCGACCCGGCCTACGAATACAAAAGTGACGACGGCACAGTGCTGCGCACCGAGAACCGGCAGGAAGTGGAACAGCAGTGGCTGGTGCAATTGGTTTTTGCTACCTGGACTACCTTCAAAATCGCAACTCTGGGTTCCCTGCTGGGTGCCATTCTGGCTTTGCCATTTGGGGTGCTGAGTGCAAAAAATATCAAGGCGCCACGTTTGCTGACTGCATTTTCACGGCTTGTGCTGGATACATCGCGATCCATTCACACGCTGGTGTTTGGTTTGGTGCTGGTGGGCATCGTGGGCCTTGGCCCGACTGCCGGTATTTTGGCAATTGCTTTTCACAGCCTGGGCACTTACGGCAAGCTGTTTGCGGAATCCATTGAAACTCTGGACATGGCTTCGATCGAAGCGGTGAAAGGGGTGGGGGCAAGCCCGTCGCAAACCTTTTTCTGGTCGGTGTGGCCCAATGTGTTGCCCCAATGGGTGAGCAGCCATTTGTACCTTTGGGAATACAATATTCGTGACTCAACCATTCTTGGCATCATTGGTGCAGGTGGTTTGGGCCTGTTGATTTCAGAAGCAGTGGCCCTGTTTCAGTGGGGCCGCTTGTCGAGTATTCTGATTGTGGTGGTGTTGATGGTGACTGCATTTGATGCAATCAGCCGCAGAATCCGGACAGCGCTTCTATGAACCAGAACATCATTGAAATTGAAAACCTGGAAATGGTGATTGCCGGGCGGCGTATTTTGAAAGTGGACTCGCTTCAAATTGCCCGTGGCGAGAAGGTGGCCATACTGGGGCGAAATGGCGCAGGTAAATCAACGCTGTTGCGGTGTTTGAACGGGTTTGTAAAACCCACGGCCGGGCACATTGTGGTCAACCAGCACACGGTGTTTCCACTGCGCCGTGAGCGCGATTTGCGGCCTGTGCGTGCGCAGGTGGGCCAGGTGTTGCAGGGCCTGCATTTGGTTGCACGGCTAAGCGCCATGGAAAACGTGCTGGTGGGTGGTTTGGCCCGCATGCCGCGTTTGCGCAGTTGGGCGCGAATTTTCACGACTGAAGAAACCCAGCGTGCGCAAGCCGCGTTGAAAGCGGTGGGCATGGCCCATTTGGCAGAAAAACGTGCGGACAAACTTTCAGGTGGCGAGCGGCAAAAAGTGGCCATTGCCCGCATGTTGATGCAGCAGCCTGAACTGGTTCTGGCCGATGAACCGACCGCAGCACTGGATCCCACAGCGGCCGATGAAGTGTGTGAATTGCTGGTCAAGGCCAGCGAGCAGGCAACCCTGATCACTGTGGTGCACAATGTCAGCCTGGTGCCCTTGCTCAGCCATCGCGTTATCGGATTGAAAGCAGGTGAAGTGGTGCTGGATTGCCCAAGCAGCAGCCTGACACTGGAACAACTGAACAGCCTTTACGAGTAAACCATGAACAACAACGCCGGGCGCAACTGCCCAATTCGCTACCAGTACGGTGCTGCCAAAATTGCTGAAGTGCCCGCCACAACCTGCGATGTGTTGTACGTGGTTGGCGGCCTGTACGGCAACGCGTATGCCCTTGATGCTGTTGAAGCCATGGCCGCTCAAGAGCAGGCCCAAGCCCGCATTTGTTTCAATGGTGACTTCAACTGGTTCAATGTGTCCGATGAAGATTTCAAGCACATCAATCAACGAGTATTGAAGCACGACTGTATTCTGGGCAATGTGGAAGCCGAGCTTGGCGAGCCGCTCGATGCTGCGGATTGTGGCTGTGCGTATCCAGACCATGTGGACCAGGATGTGGTCGACAGGTCCAATGCCATTCACACCGAATTGAAGCGGGTTGCGCAGTCCAATCCGGATTTGCTGGCGCAGCTTTCTGCCAAGCCGCTGTTTGCGCGTTATGCGGTCAACGGCGTGAATGTGGCGGTGGTGCATGGCGATGCCGATTCACTGGCAGGCTGGCGTTTTGATCCTGAACATTTACACGACCGCGAGCAGGCTACGTGGCGTGTTGAATCGTTTGCAAAGGCCGATGTGTCGGTGTTTGCAAGCAGCCACACCTGTTCGGCTGCATTTCATCTGGAACGTTTGCCACAAGGCAAAATGGGTTTGATCAGCAACAATGGCGCAGCGGGCATGCCGAGTGCGAACAACAGTTTCGACGGCCTGATTACCCGCGTAGCCACAAAACCTTTCCATGACCCGGCATTGGTGTATTCAGCCATGGCGATCCAGGGCGTGTGGGTTGAACAGCTTCGTGTTCGAATTGATCAGGCTGCATGGCAGCAGCACTTTCTAGCCCAATGGCCTGAAGGTACTGCTGCGCACCTGTCTTATTTTGATCGAATCAGCAAAGGACATTGAGGGCCACTGAGTCGTTTGATTAAACACAGGCCACTGACCCGTCTGAACGTGGGTCGGCTGCGCCTTCCATCATGCCATTGGGGTGGCGCACCACGGCACCCGCATGGCCCATGGTGTCGCTGAAGGCTTCTGGCAACACTTCCAGTACATGACCAGCATCGCGCAGTTGGGTCACCAGTGTGTCATCAAAACGGCTTTCCAGTTTCAAGCTTGTGCTTTGCTCGCCCCAGGTGCGGCCCAGCAGCCAGCGCGGTGCTGTCACGGCTGTTTGCAACGGCTGATTGAAAAGCGCATACCGGCTGAACACCGCAGCTTGGGTTTGCGGTTGTCCTTCACCGCCCATGGTGCCGTACACCATGCTGCGGCCGTCTTTAAAACGCGCCATGGCCGGGTTCAGGGTGTGGAAGGGTTTGCGGCCTGGCTCAAGCCGGTGCAGCGCATCCTCTTTCAATGAAAAACTGATGCCCCGGTTTTGCCACATCACCCCGGTTGAAGGGCACACTACGCCCGAGCCAAATTCCCAGAACACGCTTTGAATAAAACTGGCGGTGCGGCCTTCGCTGTCAATGCAGCCCATCCAGATGGTGTCGCCTTGCCAGGGGTCTTGCGGCCAGGCAAGCGCCTGCTTCATGTCAATTTTTTTCGCACGCTCGGCCAGCGCTTCCCGGGTCAGAAAATCGCTGGGGTTCACTGTCATGTAGGCCGGGTCGGTGCAATAGCGGTCGCGCACCAAGAAGGCCTGCTTGGTGCTTTCCACCATGCCGTGCAGGTAATCAAAGCCTTCGGCTTGTTGTACGCCCAGTGTGTCGAACATGCCCAGAATCATCAGCGAGGCCATGCCTTGCGTTGGCGGTGTCATGTTGTAAATCGTGCTGTTGTTCAGCTCGGTTTGCAGTGGTGTTACAAACTGCGCATGGTGATTGTTCAAATCAGCCAGGCTGATTGGGCTGCCCACGCGGGCCAAATCCTCGGCCATGGCCTGGGCCAATTCACCCCGGTAAAAATCGTCAAGACCCACTTGGCCCATGCGTGCCAGGGTGTCGCCCAAAGCACCTTGTTTCAACACGCTGCCTTCAGCAGGCACTTTGCCATCCATCAGTAAATGCTCTGCAAAACCGGGCGCAGTTGAAAGCTCATCGAATTTCGCGCGGGTTAAACGTTCCTGGCTGCTGCTAACCGCCACACCATTGCGTGCATGCACCACCGCATCGCTCAACAAGCGGTTCAATGGCAACTTGCCACCCCATTGCGTGGCCACTTCATGGGCCTTGATCCAGCCACCCACGGTGCCTGCTGCGGTGAGCGCAGCCAAGGGTCCGCGGTTGGGAATGGCATCGAACCCTTGCTCGGTGTAAAAAGCACGCGTGGCTTTTGCGGCGGCTTTTCCGCAGGCATCAATACCCACTGGCGCTTTGCCGGGTTCGCTGAGCAGCCAGAAACCGTCGCCACCAATCGAATTCATGTGCGGGTACACCACTGCAATGGCAGCGGCAGCGGCGATCATGGCTTCTGCGGCGTTGCCACCTTCTTTCAATACATCGCGGCCAGCCTGTGCAGCCAAATGGTGGGGCGCTACAAATACGCCGCCCAGTGCGCGTTTGGTGTGAATCATTGTTCTTTTAACTCCCTTTTGTTGCTTAGCCCAATACGCCGTAGAACATGCGCACGGCGGTGATGAACAGGAAAAATGCAAACGCCAGTTTCAGGCGCGCGGCTGTAGTGGCGTTGGCCATGCGTGCGCCCACAGGGGCCATCCACATGGTCATGGGTACGATCAGTGCGAAGCCAATCAAGTTGATGTAACCAATGGTCAATGGTGGCGTATTTTCAACGTTCCAGCCATTGAGTAAAAACCCGATTGCGCCGGGAATGCTAATGACCATGCCGATGGCCGCCGCAGTACCAACAGCCCTGTGCATGGGCACATTGAACGCATTCAGAATCGGTACGCTCAAGGTGCCACCACCAATGCCCATGAGCGTGGAAAACCCGCCAATGAATGTGCCCATGATTTGTTTCACCGGGCTACGTGGCAAACTTTCGGCCACCGGTTTTGCTTTGCTTCGAAATGCCATGTTGGCTGCCACAAGCAAAGCAATGCTGGCAAACACGATCGACAACACATCGCCCGACACATAGCCACTTGCAAAACTGCCAATGACCACGCCGATGAACAAAGGCAACACCAGGCTTTTGAACAGCGGTTCATCCAGATTGCCCTTGGCCTTGTGGCTTTTTGCCGAGATGAACGAAGTGGGAATGATGGTGGCCAGTGAGGTACCCACAGCCACATGCATCTTCACACTTTCATCCACGCCCAGCAGGGTGAACAGGTGGTACAACACCGGCACAATCACAATGCCGCCACCCACGCCTAGCAAGCCCGCCAGCAGGCCTGCAATGGTCCCTGTGATGGCGAGCGCCACCACCAGCCCTGCCAGCCAAGGCAGGGAGTATCCACTCAATAATTCCATGAAAGCTCCTTGCCTTTTTTACCAACCAATGGCTTTGGGAAGCCAGGTTGCGACCGATGGGTAGATGAAAATGACCGCCACTGCCAACGCTTGAAGTAGTACAAAAGGCAGCACACCCACATAAATATCGCGTGTGGTAATGCCCGGTGGCGTTACTCCTTTCAGGAAGAACAATGCCCAACCAAAAGGTGGTGTCAGGAAAGACATTTGCAGGTTCATCGCAATCAGGATGGCCAGCCAAACCATGTCGGTGCCGTAACCAATGAACACCGGCAAAAACATGGGCAAAGCAATATAGGAAATTTCAATCCATTCCAGGAAGAATCCGAGAACAAAGAGCAGGGCCATCAGGAACAGCAAAGCGCCCACTTCACCGCCGGGAATCATGTCGAACAAGCCGTGCACCATGTCTTCTCCACCCAAGCCGCGAAAGGCCAGTGCAAAGGGCTGCGCGCACAGCAAAATGAAGTACACCATGGCAGAAATGGTCAATGTGCCGTGCATGGTGTCTTTCAGCAATTGCATGTTCATGCGACCAAAACCCAAGGCGATCAACAGGGCACCCAGTGCACCCATGGAAGCTGCTTCCGTTGGCGCAGCAACACCACCCACGATTGATCCCAGCACGGCAAACACCAGGAGCACGGGGGGCAGCACATCGCGAATCAACTTGCGGCGCAATTGGGCCTTGTTGATTTTCTGGCGTTCTTCCAGTGGCACTGCCGGTACCAGTTTGGGCATGAAAATGCCCAGCAATATCAGGTAGGCGCAGTAAATGCCAGCCAGCACCAAACCGGGAATGAGCGCAGCGGCAAACAAGGTGCCCACCGATTCACCCATGATGTCGGAAAGCAAAATGAGCACCAGGCTGGGTGGGATAATTTGCCCCAGGGTGCCCGATGCACAAATGGTGCCGCAGGCCACACTGGGTGCATAACCACGGCGCATCAAGGTGGGTAGGGTTAGCAATCCCACAGTAACCACGGTTGCGCCCACAATGCCTGTGGAAGCACCCATTAACACGCCCACCAGCACAATTGCCAAGCCCATGCCGCCTTTCAGCCCGCCCATTGCAGTGCCGATGGTGTCGAGCATGTCTTCAGCGACGCGGCTTTTCTCCAGCATCACGCCCATGAACACAAACAGTGGAATGGCCAACAGGGTGTAATTGCTGACCACACCATACAAGCGCGCGGGCATCAGGTTGAACAGCATGGGGCCAAAGCCAATGTAACCCGCTACAAAACCTGAAACAGCCAAGGCAATGGCCACTGGAATGCCAATGATCATCAGGCCCAAAAAGCCCGCGATCATGCCCAGCACAATCCATTCATTGTCCATCAGGCCACCTTCGCTTCTTTGATTTGCACAGCAGCCTGCAACAGGTTGGCGATGCCTTGAATCATCAACAGGCCAAAGCCCAATGGCAGAAATATTTTCAGCAGGTATCGATAGGGCAGGCCACCGGGGTCGGGCGAGCCTTCCATCATGTCGAAAGACTGCATGACATAGGGTATGGACAAATACACGATCACCAATGCGACCAAAAAGGTAAGCACTGCGCTGAACAAATCGATCCAGCCTTTGCCAAGCGGACCAAAGCGTTCATACACAAAATCAACACGCACGTCGGCCTTGTGTTTCATGGCGTAGGCCAAACCGAACAGGGCAATGGGGGAAATTAAATGCCACTCCAGTTCTTGCATCGACACCGGGCCGATTGAAAACAGGTAACGAAGAATGACGTTGGTGGCCACGAGAACAACGAGGGCAAGCACGCAAAAGCGCGCAAACCCCCCAGTGAACTCGACAAACGCCTCGAGTTTGGGGATGGCTTGCTTCATGACAACAACCGCTTATCAAAGGTTAAGGAAAGTTTTCTCGCTCAGTGCTGCCCAGGATTCATGCTTCTTCTTGAAAGCCATGAACGAGGTGTGCACCTTCTTGGCCAATGGGTCTGAAGCGGCTACGCTTTCCAATGTGTCCATGGTGGCTTCCTTCAACTTGTCCACAATCGGCTTGGGCAGTGCCTGTGCTTTCACGCCTTGGTTCTTAACCAGGTCTTCCAGCGCATCGGCGTTCACTGATTCTGACCAAGCCAGGCTTTCCATCACGCTGGCTTGCGCTGCCATTTGCACCATCATCTGCAAGTCCTTGGGCAGCTTGTCCCAGGCCTTTTTGTTGATCAGCAATTCAGTCACGTTGGTGGGTTCGTGCCAGCCAGTGGTGTAGTAGTACTTGGCTGCTTTGTGCAGGCCCAAGCGGCGATCCTGGAAAGGGCCCACGAATTCGGCGGCATCAATTACGCCACGTTCCAGTGCCGGGAAAATTTCACCGCCGGGCAGCAAGCGCACGTTCACGCCCAGTTGGCTGTAGACCTTGCCGGCCAGGCCAGGAATACGCATTTTCAGGCCATTCAGGTCGGCCACTGTTTCAACGGGTTTGCGAAACCAGCCTGTCATTTGCACACCGGTGTTGCCCATGGGCATGGCGGTCAGGCCGAAAGGTGCATACACCTCTTGCCACAACTTCATGCCGTCGCCGTGGTACAGCCAGGCCATCATGCCCTGTGTGTTCATGCCGAAAGGCACGGTGGTGAAGTACTGGGCTGCAGGCGCTTTGCCTGACCAGAAATAGGCGTTGGCGGCGTTCATTTCAACGGTGCCGGCAGACACGGCATCGAAACCTTCCAGGGCGGGAATCAGTTCACCAGCGGCGAAGTGTTGAATTTTCAGGCGACCACTCGACATGGTTTCCACTTTCTTGCAGAAGTCGGTGGGGCTGCCAGGACCTGCCACATAGAAAGGCGAGCCAGGTGGGTAGGCGTTGGTCATTTTCATGGTGACCTTGCCACTTTGTGCATTTGCAATACCGGGTACAGCCAAGGCTGCACCACCTGCGGCTGCGGTGGCAGCACCTGAAATAAATTTGCGACGATCAATTGAGGTCATGGAACACACTCCTGCTGCTTGAAAAACAAAGGGTTCGCCGACCGCACAAATGGCGACCGGTCATAACTCTTCTTTAGCGAAAGGTGTGCCAGCTTTGAAATATTTTAAGTGATTGAAATATATAGGTATTTATTGATTAAGGGTTTACCCTTGGCAAATGGCTTCGACCCCAGAATGAGGCACCGAACGGGTGTGCCGGCCTGCCATTTGTATACCTTTTGTTTACTTTTGTTGCCGAATCGAATGCGATTGATGCATTGAAAAAATCAATCGGAATCAGATGGATTTGAAAACAGGCTGTTTGGTGTCGAATGTATTCATGCACCCAAAATGTGGCACTGCACCACAACAGGGAGCTTCTGGTTTTACAAACGCGCACCACCCCGGCGGTGCTTCACACGCTTCAACAGGTTCTTGCATTCCACGGAAATGATGTCGGGCTGGCCGAACAAATACTTCTGCGCAAAGGCCAAAAAGCTTTCTTGCGTGTCAGTCAGGGTGTGAATGTGCAGGCTTTGCAAATCAGACATGATGTACAGGCTGGCCACTTCGGGTTGTGCAGCCAACTCGTTCGCAACCGCTTCAATCACGTGGCTTTTCACTTTCAAATCTACAAAGGTGCTGGTGACTTTGCCCAGCTTTTCCGGGTTCACCACGGCGGTGAATTGTTCCACAGTGCCTTCTTCCAGCAAGGCTTGAACTCGCGCGCGCGCGTGGGCCCGCGAACACCCGAGCTGGCGGGCAATGTCGGCAAAAGACAGTCGTGAATCTTTAATCAGCAAGCTGAGCAAGGCGGCATCGAGTTCGTTCATGGCAAATTCCGGTGTAGGTTTGCCATGAAGAACGCAAGAGTTGTACCTGAAATGCTGGCTTTGTTAGCGAAGCAGCAGGGCGGGCACCTTGGTGGCTCGCAGCATGTCCTCGGTTTTGCTGCCGAAGATCAGCTTTCGCAAGGGCGAGTGCGTGTAGGCACCCATGACCAACATGTCGGCTTGGTGTATTTCAAGTCCTTTGACCATCTGAGTTACGACATCTCCCTGCACATGGCTGAACTCGGTTGCTATGCCTGATTCAGTCAAGGTTTGAGCCGCTTCTTCCAGCAGTTTGATACCGCTTCCGCTTTTCTCGCCGCACATCAGCAAAGTGCCTTTAAGTCCTGCGAACAATTTGCTTTGAAGCACAGTTTCCACGCCGCGTTTGCTCACCGAGCTTCCATCAAATGCAAACAGGAAACGCTCTGGCACCTTAAACGCCTCGTGCACTCCGAGGACCGGTTTGTTCAGGGCGCGAACAGCGGCCTCAAAGGTGCGGCCAATGTCACGTTTGGAAGCCACTGCGGTTTCACCACGCCTTCCGATGACAGCAATCCGTGTGCTGTCCTGTAACTCCAGCAGACAATCGACCAATGGGCCGTGGCGCAGACGCGAATCCGCACGCTCCACACCTTTACCCAAGGCGTGTTCTCGAAGCTCGTTCAGGAAAATACGGCCTTGTTCTCGGGCTTTTTTTGTTTTTTCGCGGTCGCTGCTGAGCAGTTTGTTCAGGAGATTTTCCTGCGCGTCCACACCAATTGCACCACTGTGATCTTCTCCAGAGCCCTGTTCAAGGTGGCGGTCGATGGCGTGCAAAAATTCCACAGGCGCATTAATTTGCCGCGCTACCCAGCTTGCGCAATCAGCCACAGCCAGGGAGTATGGGGAGCGGTCAACACAGGCGGTAATTTTACGTTCTTCCATGTGCAAGCTCCTTAATGTGCGGCCATGCGTTCAAGTGCATCGTCTTTGTCGTGAATGGCGAACTTGTCAACCAATGTTCGGCTGGCTTCATTCATGCCGATCACTTCAACCTCAGTGCCTTCCCGTTTGAACTTGATCACGACCTTGTCCAGCGCACTTACTGCAGTGATGTCCCAAAAGTGCGCGCGGCTTACGTCGATCGTCACTTCATCGATTACTTCCTTGTAGTCGAAAGAATTGATGAAAGTTTCAGCGGATGCAAAAAACACCTGGCCGGAAATGACGTAAGTGCGATTTCGTCCTTCATCTTGCGTACTTGATTGCACGCGCAAAATACGGCCCACCTTGTTGGCAAAAAAGAAGCCCGACAACAGCACACCCACCAACACACCCTGAGCCAAATCATGTGTACCCACGGTAACGGCGACTGTGGCCAGCATCACCACGCTGGAGCTTTTTGGGTGCTCTCGCAGGTTGCGAATGGAGGCCCAGTTGAACGTACCAATCGACACCATGATCATGACAGCCACCAGAGCAGCCATGGGTATCAGCGCCACATAGTCGCCAATGAATACCACCATGATCAACAGGAAAACGCCGGCACACAAAGTGGACAAGCGCCCACGGCCACCTGATTTCACATTGATCACAGACTGCCCGATCATCGCGCAACCGGCCATGCCACCCAGAAAACCCGCTGCAATATTCGATACACCTTGGCCTACACACTCGCGGTTTTTGTCGCTCGGTGTGTCGGTAAGATCATCGACAATTTGTGCCGTCATCATTGATTCCAGCAGGCCCACCACGGCCAGGGTCAGTGAGAACGGAAACACGATTTTCAGGGTTTCAAGGGTCCAGGGTACATCGGGCAGCAGGAACACCGGCAAGGAATCAGGCAACTCGCCCATGTCGCCCACCGTGCGAATATCAAGCCCCACCGCGATGCTGAACGCGGTCAGCACCACAATGGCCACCAATGGTGAGGGTATGGCTTTGGTCAGGTAGGGCAACAGGTAAATAATTCCCAAGCCGGCTGCCACCATGGCATACACATGCCAGGTTACATTGATCAGTTCGGGCAGCTGCGCCATGAAAATGAGAATGGCCAGCGCATTCACGAAACCTGTGATGACAGATCGGGATACGAAGCGCATCAACTTGCCCAGTTGCAACACCCCGGCCAGAATTTGCAGCACCCCGGTCAATAACGTAGCCACCAACAGGTATTGAAGGCCGTAGTCTTTCACCAGTGTCACCATCACCAAAGCCATGGCCCCAGTGGCAGCGGAAATCATGCCGGGGCGTCCGCCAGTGAACGCAATCACGGTTGCAATACAGAACGAGGCGTACAGACCCACCTTCGGATCAACACCGGCAATGATTGAAAAGGCGATCGCCTCGGGAATTAGCGCCAGCGCAACAACAAGGCCGGCCAGAAGGTCGTTTCGGACGTTGGATAACCAGTCCGCGCGGAAATTTTTAGTCATAGTGGTCAGAGCGAATCAATTGTCATTCGAAGTGCAATATGTCTTCGAACGACGCAGTAAATGGCGGGGTTAGCCTGAAAACCGCAGGGTTTTAGGCAAGGTAAGCGCAGAGGTGAAAATTGAGCTTTTACAAAGGTAGAGGCGTGTTGGTTCAACGAAGCAGGCGCGAAGGATAACCGCAGCACTCTGGAATTGTCAAACCAAGAAGCCCTTGGCTTATTGACTAAAAATTCATCAAATTAACGAATGTGTTCTAATAAGGGGGTTCATAGCGTTAAAAAATTGGAGTTGAAAACATGTCGACAGAAATCGAAAACACCGAATATGAACACACTGAACACAGATTGACCCTGCGTAATTTGCAGGTCTCGGACTACCCCGACATCAAGCGCATTATGGAAGTGGTTTACCACAGCGCTGGCGGCGCTTTGCCTGAAGCCAAGTTTCGTTCAATCCTTAAAACATTCCCCGAAGGCCAGATTTGCATCGAAGACGATGGCAAGGTGATTGCTGCGGCGTTTGCCGTGGTGGTGGATTACGACAAGTTTGGTGACAAACACACCTACATGGAAATTACCGGCAACATTTACGCCACTACACACGACCCCAAGGGCGATGTGTTGTACGGCATCGACGTGTTTGCCGACCCCGAATACCGCAATATGCGCCTGGGTCGCCGCTTGTATGAAGCCCGCAAGGAATTGTGCCAAAACCTGAACCTGCGCGCGATTATGGCGGGCGGCCGAATTCCCGGTTACAAAGCGCACATGAAAGACATGTCGCCCCAGCAGTACATTGCTGCTGTGAAGCGCAAGGACATTTACGATCCCATTCTGACTTTTCAGTTGAGCAACGACTTTGAGGTGAAGCAGGTGCTGAAGGGCTACCTGCCAGAGGACAAAGAGTCCCAAGGCTTTGCCACCTTGCTGGAGTGGTTCAATTTGTACTTTGAACCTGAAAAGCCCATGTTGTTTGGCGGGCCAAAAACCACAGCCCGAATTGGCTGTGTGCAGTGGCAAATGCGTGAGTTCCACAGTGTTGATGATGTGGTGAAGCAGGCTGAATATTTTATTAATGCGCTCTCGGATTACCGTTGTGATGTGGCCCTGTTTCCCGAATTTTTCAACGCGCCCTTGATGGGCCTGGCGGGCAATGGCAATTCTCTGGAAGCCATTCGCCACCTGGCCACTTACACCGATCAGATTCGCGACGAGATGAGCCGAATGGCAGTGAGCTACAACATCAATGTGGTGGCCGGTTCCATGCCAGTCATGGAAGACGGCGTGTTGTACAACGTGGCGTACTTGTGTCGTCGCGATGGCACCGTAGATGCCCAATATAAAATTCACCCGACTCCGCATGAGAAGCGCGAATGGATGATGGAAGGCGGCAACAAGCTGAATGTGTTTGAAACCGACTTTGGCAAGATCGGCATTTTGATTTGTTATGACTCGGAATTTCCGGAATTGTCTCGCTTGCTGGCTGACAAAGACATGCAAATATTGCTGGTGCCTTTCTGGACCGACACCAAAAACGGTTACTTGCGGGTGCGCCGTTGTGCCCAGGCCCGCGCCATTGAAAACGAGTGTTATGTCGCCATTTCAGGCAGTTTTGGTAATTTGCCCAAGGTAGACAATGTTGACATTCAATACGGGCAAACCGCGGTGTTTTCACCGTCTGATTTCGCATTTCCGCACGATGCCATTATGGCGGAAACCACGCCCAACACCGAGATGACCTTGATTGTGGATGTCGACCTGGACAAGCTTCAGAACCTGAAAAATGAAGGTTCAGTGCGCAACTTCCTGGACCGCCGTCGCGATTTGTACAAGGTCGTGTGGTTAGGTGAGGAATAACTGACCTAGCTTGGCAATAGCCACTGCGGTGTCGTCTGTCACCGGGTGGCCACAATTCAGGCGAATACAGTTTTTGTACAGGCCGCTGGCAGAGAATACGCTGCCCGGCATGTAGGCGACTTTGCGGGCAATGGCCTTGTTGAACAGGGCGGCGGTGTCGATGTCGCCCGGCAGTTCAACCCACAACACAAATCCACCTTTGGGCTCGGAAATCCGGGTGCCCTGCGGAAAATGTTTCAGCACCAAATTGCCCATGGCACGCACCTGGGTTTCAAACTGCTGGCGCAAGGTGCGCAGGTGTCGCTCGAACGATCCTTTTTCAAGATAGTGCGCCACAGCCACCTGGGTAATCGGGTTGGTCGAACCGCTGAGAATCCGCTTCTTGGACAACACCTGTGCCGCGTATTTGCCGCCTGCCACATAACCAATTCGAAGCGATGGGCTCAGTGATTTGGAAAACGAACCACACATCAGCACCCGGTCGCTTTGTCGGCCTGCCTTCAACGGCCGTGGCCGGAACCGTTCGAAGTACAAGTCGGCGTAGACATTGTCTTCCACGATTGGAAAGTCGTATTTCTCCGCCAGCTCCAGCAACTTTTTGCGGTTGTTGTCGGGCATGACAGAACCCATGGGGTTGCTGGCGGTGGGGCACACAATACATGCTGCAATGCGGGTTTGCTTCACGGCAATTTCAAGCGCTTCCAGTGACATGCCATGCTCGGGGCTGCTTGGAATTTCCAGTGCACGCAAGCCCAGCGATTCGATCATTTGCAACAGCAGGTAATACCCGGGCGATTCGACCGCCACAATGTCGTTGTGCTTGGCCACGCTTTGCAGGGCCAGGCTAAGGGCCTCAGTGCAGCCATCGGTGATCACCAGTTCATCGCGTTTCAATTTCATGCCCATCAACTCAAACCGTTGTTGCAGTTGCTGCACCAATTCCGGCTGATTGGGTTCCACGTGGCTGCCCAGGGTTAGCAGGTCTGGGCGTGTGCGGTTAACTGTGGCATAGCTTCGGCGCAGGGTGGCGATCGGTAACAATTCATGGGCTGGAAAAGCAACACCCAGTGGCGCCACACCCTCGCGGGTCGAACTTCGAAGCAGCATGGCAATTTGGTCCGCTACCTCCAGGTTAACCGGCGGTTCCAGCACAATCGAATCGGGGGCCTGCGTGCACACGGCCCCAGCGGGCACATTGCGGGCTTGGACGTAGTAGCCCGATTTGGCCACAGGCTGCACATAACCCCGGTCTTCAAGCAGGTTCAGTGCTTTTTGTACCGTGTCGATGGAGTAGTGCCATTGTTCCGAGAGCTTTCGAATCGAGGGCAGTTTGTACCCCGCTGCAAAATGATTGTTTTCAATCAAGGCCTGCAGGTTTAAAGCCAGTGTTTCGTATTTGCAAGAGGTCGTGTCCACCGCTTAAACCTCGGTTTGCTTTTTCAGTTGCCACACCATGAACACGCCAGCCACCATCAGCAATGCGGCCAGGTACAGCGAGCCACGGTAGGTGCCCGTGCGTTCTGCAATCACACCGGCCAGGGCGGGTGCTGCAATTTGCGACACGCCGTAACTTAATGTCATTCGCGCCATGGCTTTGCTGGGGTTGGCGGGAAACTGGCGACCTGCAATGCTCAGTGTCAAGTTCACAATGCCTGCAAACGTGCCGCCAAACAGCACCGCGCTGATCATGTTCGCCCAGTATCCATCGATGAAACCAGCCATCAGAATGGAGATGATTTGCAGAACATAGGCCAGCACCAGTGCCTCGAATACACCGGTAATTCGGGCCACGCGGTCCCAAATGAAAGTGGAGGGCATCGCCGCCAGCCCAACCACCACCCACACCCAAGGGCCTTTGCCTTGAAGTTCAGGCAGGGTTTCAGCAATGGCCACAATGAAGGTGGCGCTGATCACGTAGCCAAAGCCGGCACAGAAGTAAGCGCCCAGCATCAATCGCATCCATTTTGCGCTGGGTGGTGCCACATCGGCCACTTGTGCCTCAGCACTGCCAGCCTTGGCGGGTTTGGGCATCCATATCCAGGCAGGGACGAAGAAAAGAATGCCCACCACGCCCAGCACCCACCATTGTTGGTCCCACGCCAAATGGTCAACCATGGCCATGACAGCAAGGCCAGACAACACCAAACCCATGCCCGCTCCGGCAAAGTGCAGGCCCAGTTCGGTTTTCAGGTTTTGGCGGGCCAGCCAGTTCATGATCAGGCCCGATGCGATCAACATGCCTGCCGTACTAGACACACCTGAAATAAAGCGCAGAAACACCCACAGGTTCACATCGGTGGTCAGGCCCATGCCAATGGTGCTGATTACGGCCACAATCAAGCCGAAACGGTAAAGCAGATATTTGTAATCCAGGTTGCTGAGTGTCGAGGCCAACAAGGCGCCGCTGATGTAGCCAATGTAGTTCACAGTGGCCAGCCAGCCGCCGTCAAAAGCGCTAAGCCCCGCCTGGTCGCGCATGATGGGCAGCAAAGGCGTGTAGGAAAATCGGGCCAAACCCACGGTCAGGATCAGCGAACAAATGCCAGCTGCAATGACTTGCCAACGTTCCAGTTTCATGGGGTACCCGCACAGAAGTCGAATTTCAAAAGCAGTACAGATTTTCCAATTATTAGTCTGTACTGCACATTATTTCATTATCCTGAATCTGTACTGAAATTGCAAAAGTTCTTACAGTGAGTGTTCCATTGTTACTCCACGAAAGGAGTTCGCCATGCAGCACTTTCAAGCCATTGCCTTGTTTGCATTTTTAAGCATTATTACGCCCGGGCCCAACAACCTGATGATCATGACCAGCAGCATGAATTTTGGTGTGCGAAAAAGCCTGCCACACTTCTTCGGCATTGTTGTTGGCTTTCCCTTGATGCTGCTGGCCATGGGTCTGGGTTTGAATGCGGTGTTTGAAAGCCTGCCCTGGTTTCACACAGCCCTGTTGGTGTTCAGCCTGTTGATGATGGTGTATTTGGCCTGGCGAATTGCCAGTTTTTCACCGTCTGCCGATGCGCTGAAGCCAGGCGCCAAACCACTGAGCTTTTTCAATGCAGTGTTGTTTCAGTGGGTGAATCCCAAAGCGTGGTTCATGGCCACGGCGGCTGTCGCGCTTTTCCCGGCCAGCTCGAACACGCCTGTACTCGATGTATTGATGGTAGCCGTGATCATGGCCAGTGTGGGTGTGTTGTGCGTGGGGTTGTGGCTGGTGTTGGGTGCACGCTTGCGGGCCTTGATTAACAGCCCGCTGCGCTTGAAGTGGTTCAATGGAACCATGGCCGCCAGTCTGGTGCTGTTTTTCGCATTCAGCACCGTTCAGGCGGTTTAGTTTCAGGGCAACGACAAACGCCAGATATTCCAGGTGGTGGTGCCAAACTGGCGCGTGAAGCTGCCCTTGTTGTAGGGCAGGCCATAGCGCGCCGCCATGGCTTGAACCCTTGGTGACATTTCTGCATACCGGTTGGCAGGAATGTCGGGGAACAGGTGGTGCTCAATCTGGTGGCTCAGGTTGCCCGACAGAATATGGAACAACTTGCCGCCCGTGATATTGCAACTGCCCAGTAGTTGGCGCACATACCAGGCTGCGCGGGTTTCGCCTTCCACTTCTTCTTTGGTGAAGTGGTGTACACCTGCCGGGAAGTGGCCACAGAAAATGATCACATTCGACCAAATGTTGCGAATGCCGTTGGCGATCAGGTTGGCCACAATGGTGAAGCCGAAACCAGCCAACGCAATATTCACCACATCAAATCCGAAAAATACAGTGACAGGTACTGTGACCGCTGCGCCCAGCACAGGCCAGCACACATAGTCTTTCAACAACTGGTGGCGCACTTTCCAGCCAATCCGTTTCAGCATGGGAATGATTTCTTTGAAACTCTTTTTCCCGGCCAGCAATTTGTCGGCTTCCAGATCGTGCAGGGCCACGCCCCATTGAAACATCATCATCAGCACAAAGTTGATCACCGGGTTGAACAGGTACTTGGCATGCCAGCGTTGGTCGTCAGTTACCCGCAGCACACCATAACCAATGTCTGGGTCTTTGCCATGCACATTGGTCCAAGTGTGGTGCACCACGTTGTGGCTGTGTTTCCATTGGTCGGAAGGGCAAACGTTGTCCCATTCCCAGGTGTTGGATTGAATATTGGGGTCGCGCATCCAGTCGAACTGCGCATGCATGATGTTGTGGCCCAATTCCATATTCTCAATGCTTTTCGATACGCCCAGCATGATCGCACCCAGCAACAGCACGGCCCAGAATTGCGGCCAGCCTGTGAAGGTCCAGTCGCTCATCGGCAACAGGAAAAAGCTGAGAAACACCACAATTCGCCCGGCCAGCATCAGGCTACGCTGCCATTTGATGACCGAGAGAATATAGGCGCGGTCTTTGCTGCCCAGCGAGTCTGCAATTTCATTGCGTATGGCGTCCATTTCGCGACCGAATTCTTCGATGTCGCTGGCGCTCAAATGTTTTGGCATGCCCATGTTTGTCTCCTGCTTCCTGTGTTGCTTACACTTCGATTTCTGCGTCGCCCACTGCTGCGCACACGCAAATCTGAATCACTTGTCCTGTTTCATTGATCAGTGCATTCGTGCGCAAATCGCGCACACAGCCGCTGGCCAGTTTCACATCGCAACCATGGCAAATACCCATCCGGCAACCGTGTTCCGGGTTCAAACCAGAATCTTCAGCCAACCGAAGCAAATTCGTTTCACCGTCAGAATTGGCGCTCACATTGCTGTTCAGGAACTTGACCACACCGGTTTTTACCTCGGTGGGAACACCTGCCAGTTGTGCGCGGAATCGTTCCGTGTGCACCTGGCGGCTTAGTCCCTCGGCTTCGTAAAGCTTTTCGATGGAATCCAGCATGGCTTGCGGACCGCAGGCATACACATCGCGTTTGCGCCAGTCAGGGCACAGCTGTTCCAGTTGCTCTTTGGAAAAGTGGGGGCGTTTGCCGGTGATTTCTTCCGGCTTCTGACCAGGCTCACGGGTGTGCACCAGGTTCAGTGTGTACAGTTTTTGTTTGTCTGAAATTTCTTTCAGCTCACGCCCAAAAATGACGTCGTAAGTGTGTGGCGCATAGTGAATGTGCACGGTATTGGGCATGCGTTCTTGAAGAACCAGGCTGCGCAACATGCTCATGATCGGCGTAATGCCGCTACCCGCAGTAATGAAAAGCGGCAGCACTGGCTGCGCATCGGGCAGGTAAAAGTCGCCTTGGGGCACACCAATGGGTACGTAGTCGCCCACTTTCAACTTGCGAACCAGGTGGTGCGACATGCGGCCATTGTCGATTGCTTTCACGGTGATGGTGAAGCAACCATCGTTTCGCTCAGGGGCAGAGCTGATGGAATAGGTGCGAGTGAAATGTTGCCCGCCAATGGGCACGCCGATACGCAAATGCTGGCCGGGGCGGTGGCTGCGCCAGTTCAGCCCGGGGCGCAATGTAATGGTGCGTGAATCGGAGGTTTCGTCCCACACGGCTTCAACCCGTGCCTGCAAGGCGTGGGTGCTCCACAGTGGGTTGACCAGTTCAATGTAGTGGGAAGTTCGAAGTGGAAATGCAAAGGCGTCGGAGACTTTCGTCACGAGGCCAGTAAGTCTTTTGACCAGCGTGGGTCCTGCTTGAGCCTGCATTCTGTCTCCTCGTTTTTTGTGTTGTAAAACGAGTGTGCACTGAAACACATTCCAAGTCATTCCGCACTGCACCAGCGGTCAGTGATTTACTGACAGCGCCGCGGGCAGGGCGCTGACTTGGGTCCGTGCTAGCGGTTTCTGCCGTAAGCGTCGTGGGAAGAAACCCATTCATCGGCCAGAATGGCGGACAACAACGACAAATCGCCCGCCAACACCGTGGCACCCACAATTTCCGCCAGTTTGCGTGCCTTGCCAGTGCCTTCGCAGCCCAGCATTTTTAGACATTCTGCCTGAGTGGCCAATCCGGTTCCGCCGCCTTTGGTGGCGCAAATCACAGAGGGCAATGTGACAGAAAAATACAAATCCCCATCGGCTGTAATGTCCATGAACACCATGCCGGTGTGGCTTTCAACTACATTGGCTTCGTCTTGCCCGGTGGCAATGAACAAGGCCGCAATGCCATTGGCCGAGTGGGGCCCACTGTAGGCACTGCCCGCCAGTTGCGCGCCAATTGCACTGCGCTGGCGTTGCTTGAAAATGGTTTCTGGCGTGGTGCGCGCCAGCCTTTGCAGCACTTCGCGCTGAATGATGGCTTCAGCAATCACACGCTTGCCCCGGCTGTGTAGCAGGTTCATGTGCGAATGCTTTTTGTCGGTTTCAATGGCACCGCTCAATGCGAAATAGCTGATGGCTTCCGGGCTGTTTTTCAATATCCATTGGCAAGCTGCGTGAGTGGCCTTGCCGCACATGTTTTGCCCGGCTGCGTCGCCCGTGGTGTAGTTAAAGCGCGTGTACACCATGCGCGCCACCTGCCAGGTTTGAATGTGTTCCAGCTTGCCAAAGCCGGTTGTATTCTCTGCCTCGGCTTTCACCGTTTGAAGATTTTCAGTCAGCCAATTTAAAAACCGTTTGGCAGCGCGGGCATCTTCAAATTCAAACAGCGGGGCGCGCTGCATGAATTCTTCAGCCACAGTCACCTTCACGCCGCCCGATTCACTGACCATGCGCATGCCACGGCTGTAGCTCGCCACCAGTGTGCCTTCAGTGGTGGCCAACGGTACATAAAACCAGCCCTGTGCATGTTCACCATGGATCAACACGGGCCCGGCCACACCCACGGGCATTTGCACTACACCAATAAAGTTCTCGGTGTTGCTTTTCAAACTTTCAGGGGGCAGGGAATAGGTGCCAGTGTGTTGAAGGGTGGCGCCGGTTTGCTGCGTCAAAAATTCGCGGCGTGCTTTGGCGGCTTCCTCGGAATAGTTGTGTTCGAAGCGTGGAATCGGTGTACGTGTCATTTTATTTACGCTTTGGCTTGGTGGTGCGTGTTACAGCGGCAATCGATTCTTCGTAACCGCTCACCAGCTTGCCAATATTCTCGAGCTTGGCTTTCATTACATCGAGTTCCATCTGGGTGCGGTCCAGTTTCATGATCAGGTGAGCATTTTCCTTTTCCAGACCAACCATGGCTTTGCTCAGTTCCCGGTTTTCCTGCTCCAGTTCTTTGTTGGCTTGGTACATTTTCAGCAGGTTGGCTTGCAAGCCCTTGACCTTGTCTTGAACACCGTCCACGGTTTGCTTGATACCCGTTTCAAACTGATTGACCTGCTCAACCACGGCATTGATCAAATGGCCTGCCGGAAGGCTGGATGCCCTTTTTTGAGCGGCTGATTTCAGTTTGCGAAGTGCATTACCACCTTTTTGTGCCACACCCATGTTTGTCTCCTGATTGTTGTTTTTAGGAATTACAGGCAAAGAGTAGCAAGTTTCTTAAACTTTTGGCGGATGGTTTATCCAGAGAAGAATACAAGATGACGGGTGTTTACCAAATTCGGCGAGGTTAAGCTCACTTTCTTCCTAGACGTTTAAGCAGGATTCGTTTTGCTTTTGAATGGACTAAAGTTTTGCCTTCAAGAACCGCACGTTCACCTTTTTCCAAGCCACTCATTATTTCAAGTTGCTTGTCAGATGCAGTGCAAATACCCCGACTGTTACGCGGATCAAGCTGTGTCTGGAAAGCTTTTTTGTTCAAATTATGGATTCCAAATATCCAACGTAAAGCGCGATAAGAAATATTGACCCCAAGGTGGCTGAATTCCAGAGCAGCTTGAAGGAAATTGATTTGATCAAGAACTCTTTTGTAATTGATATAACTACGATTCCAACCATGGTGAAAAGGCTGGCTTTGCTTGAAAACCACTTGCTCAAGTAGAAGTTGATGTGAGCACTCATACTGCTTTGTTGTTCCAGTTTTTCGGCGAGCAGTGCGTAGTAGTCTTGATAATTGGAGGTACTTGATAGCGCAACATACGCCGCACCAATTACGAGGTGCAACAAAAGCAGATAATTCAGAAGCGAATATATTTTCTTGTTCGCGTCGAGACTTGGAATTAAAGTGTACACGTTCTTGATAAACCCTCCAGTCAAAATTGTTGCGGAGAGTATTCTTGAACTCATGATGTCGCGCAAACACATACCTTGTTCTGATTAATCCTGATTACCTTGCCGATCAATCATTCGTTTGATATATTTTTAAATCAATCGATTGAATTAATTTCGGACTTTCCCATGCTTCAAGACAAGCAACAGTCTGCACGGCAAAAGCTGGTGCAGGCTGCACTTATTACTTTCGCCGAAAAGGGCTATGAAGGCGCGTCCACGCGCGAAATCGCTGACAAGGCGGGTGCGAACATCTCCTCCATTCGCTATTACTTTGGCGACAAGGCTGGGCTTTATCGGGCCGCATACACCGAACCCTTGTGTGGCACGCCGTTTGAACAGGGCATTCCTGATTTGAACAGCACCGATGTGGACAAGGCGCTAAGGCAATTGTTTCGGGATTTTCTGGAGCCCTTGAAGCACGGGGAAACCTTTCGCCTGGTGATGAAATTGCATTTCCGCGAAATGATTGAACCCACTGGTGCCTGGGAGCATGAAATTGATGCAGAAATCAAGCCACAGCACATGGCCCTGGTGAACATGCTGACCGCTTATTTTGGTTTATCCAAGCCCGATCTGGATATTCAGCGTTTGGCCTTCGCCATGATGGGCATGGCTGTCAACTTTTATGTGGCCCAAGACGTGGTAGACGTGGTGTGCCCCAAATTAATGGGCAGTGCCAAGGCCATCGACACATTGTCTGAACGGCTGGCAGCCTATGCCCGCGCCATGCTCGACGGTGAAAGCAAACGACGCAAACAGGATTGCAGTTCATGAAAACTTCCAAACTCACAATCAAGTATCCACTGGTATTGTTTTTTGCCACTTTGGCGCTTTCTGCCTGCTCTCCGGGTGTCGAAGAAGCTGCGCCTGCGGATGCAAGCGAAACCTCTGCACCCGGCAAAGCCAGCCTGTCGGTTGAACTGGCTGTCATTGACCAGAAAACCATTCCACTGAAAATGTCGGTGAATGGCAGCCTGGCGGCCTGGCAAGAAGCTGTGATCGGTTCGCAGCTCAACGGTGTGCGAATCGATGCCTTGCGCGCCGAAGTGGGTGACGTGGTGAAGAAGGGGCAAACACTGGCGGTGTTCGACCAGCAAACCGTTCGGGCTGACCTGGAGCAAGCCCGTGCTGGCGTGGCCGAGGCACAGGCCTTGTTCGATCAAGCGCGCTTGAACGCCGACATGATTCGCAACATCACAGATCAAGGCGCAGTCAGCGCGCAAGAACGCAACCAGGTGATTGCAGCGGAAAAGTCTGCCCAAGCGCGATTGTTATCTGCCAAGGCACTTCAAACCCAACAGGAAATTCGTTTGCGAAACACCACGGTGACCGCGCTAGACGACGGGGTGATCAGTGCGCGCACGGCCACATTGGGTGCAGTGCCCAACCCGGGGCAGGAACTGTTCAGGCTGGTTCGCCAGCAGCGCCTTGAATGGCAGGCTGAAGTCACTGACTCTGAGCTAATGCGCATCAAAGAGGGCATGGTAGTGACTGTGTTCAACGATTCACAGCCACTGAAGGGTACCGTGCGCACCATTAGCCCGGTCATCAACGCGCAGTCCAGAAATGGCATGGTGTATGTCGACGTACCCGGTGCGTATGCCAAAGGTTTGAAGCCTGGTATGTACTTGCGTGGTGAGTTTGATTTGGGTGAACAGACTGCCACCGTGATTCCGCAAACCGCAGTGATCGAACGTGACGGCTTCACTTATGCATTCACGCTGGACGAAAAAACCAGCCTTGTACAACGCGTGAAGCTTGAAGTGAACCGGGCACAAGGCGAATTCATCGAAGTGCTAACCGGTTTGAAACCGGGTGACAAGGTGGTGAAAAGTGGCGTCGCGTTTCTGGCCCATGGTGATTTCGTGAAGGTGGTTCAGTGAACGTTTCGACCTGGTCAATCAAGAACCCGATCCCTTCGATCATGCTGTTTTTCCTGCTCACCGTGGCGGGGCTGTTCAGCTTTTCAAGCATGAAGATTCAGCAGTTCCCGGACATCGAGCTGCCCACGGTGTTGGTCACCGCCAGCTTGCCCGGTGCGTCGCCTTCCCAGCTTGAAAATGACGTGGCCCGCAAGATTGAAAACTCGCTGGCCACGCTGCAACAACTCAAACATATTTACACCAAGATTCAAGACGGCATTGTCAGTATTACGGTTGAATTCAACCTGGAAAAAGACACGCAGGAAGCCGTGGACGATGTGCGCTCTGCCGTGTCGCGCGTGCGTGCAGACCTGCCCACCGATTTGCGCGACCCTGTGGTCACCAAACTGGAGTTGAGCGGTGCACCCGTGCTGGCTTACACCATTGCGTCCACGGCGTTTGATGAAGAGGGTTTGTCCTGGTACGTGGACGACACCGTCACCAAAACCTTGCTGAATGTAAAAGGGGTGGGTGCGGTCAACCGCGTGGGTGGTGTCAGGCGTGAAGTGGTGGTCGAGCTTGATCCACTGAAAATGCAGGCCCTTGGTGTCAGTGCGCTGGATGTTTCCCGGCAACTGCGCAATACCCAATTGGAAGCCGCTGGCGGCCGGGCCGACCTGGGTGTGGGTGAGCAGCCGCTGCGCACGATTGCTACCGTTGAAAACGCCAACCAGCTGAAAGAAATTTCCATCACTTTGAGCAATGGTCGCCGCGTCAAGCTGACGGAAATCGCCACGATCAATGACACCATTGCTGATCGGCGATCTGCCGCTTTGCTAAACGGTCAGGAAGTGGTGGGCTTTGAAATAACCCGCAGCAAAGGCGCCAGTGAAGTCGAGGTAGGCCAAGGTGTGGAACAGGCCTTGGCTGAATTGCAAACACAGCGCCCAGACCTGACCATTGTTGAAGCATTCAACTTCGTGGAACCTGTGGAGGACGATTTCGACAGCTCCATGAAAATGCTTTATGAGGGCGCTTTTCTGGCCGTGGTGGTGGTGTGGTTCTTCCTGCGAGACTGGCGTGCCACTTTTGTGTCTGCCGTGGCCTTGCCCTTGTCGATCATCCCGGCGTTTGCAGGCATGTACTACCTTGGGTTCAGCTTGAACGTGGTGTCGCTGTTGGCCATGTCGCTGGTGGTCGGCATTTTGGTCGATGATGCCATTGTGGAAGTGGAAAACATTGTTCGACATTCCAGAATGGGCAAGAACCCGATTGACGCTGCACGTGAAGCCGCCGATGAAATCGGCCTTGCCGTGATTGCCACCACCTTCACATTGATTGCCGTGTTTCTGCCCACCGCATTCATGAGTGGCGTGGCTGGCAAGTTTTTTGTCCAGTTCGGCTGGACTGCCTCACTGGCTGTGTTTGCTTCACTGGTGGTGGCCCGCATGTTAACGCCCATGATGGCAGCGTACATGCTCAAGCCCGCCGGCCATGAAAGCGAGAAAAATGAACCCGGCAAAATGATGGCCCGCTACCTGGACTGGGTACGTTGGGCTTTGGCACATCGCCTGATTACATGTGTGGCTGCCGGTGCATTTTTTGTGGGCTCAATCATGTTGATTCCGCTGCTGCCCACCGGTTTCATTCCGCCCGATGATTTGTCGCAAACGCAGGTTTACATCGAACTGCAGCCCGGCAGCACCTACGAACAAACCCGCGAGGCCGCCGAAAAAGCCCGTGAACTGATCAGCAAAGTGGATTATGTTCGCAGCGTGTACACCACCATAGGTGGGGGCGCAGCGGGTACTGATCCCTTCATGATGAGTGGTCAGGCCGAGGTACGCAAAGCCACGCTGACGGTGTTACTCGACCCGCGGGGAGAACGTGCAGTTCGCAAGCAGGTGACTGAAACGCAGATGCGCGAGGCGCTTAGCAACCTGCCGGGCGTGCGTTACAAGGTGGGTCTGGGTGCGTCTGGCGAGAAGTATGTGCTGGTGTTGTCGGGCGATGATGGCGAGGCCCTGTCCAAAGCCGCCGCTGAAGTTGAGCGCGATCTTCGCACCATTCCCGGTTTGGGCTCAATCGCTTCAAGCGCTGCGCTGGTTCGCCCTGAAGTCTGGATCAAACCTGATTTCGCGAAAGCGGCCGATTTGGGTGTCAGCACTGCAGCCATGGGCGAAACCCTGCGTGTGGCCACGGTGGGTGATTACGACGCCGCACTGCCCAAGCTGAACCTGTCCCAACGGCAAGTGCCGATTGTGGTCCGCCTGGATGATGACGCCAGAAAAGACCTCAGCGTGCTGGAACGTCTTGCCGTACCGTCCACCAAGCCCGGTGTGCCCAGTGTGCCCTTGAACCAGGTGGCCAACTTGGGCATCAATGCGGGCCCGTCGGTGATTGACCGCTACGACCGTGCCCGCAACGTGAACTTTGAAATTGAATTGCAGGGTCAGCCTTTGGGTGATGTGGCTGCAGCCGTTCAACAATTGCCCAGCATCAAAAACCTGCCGCCCGGTGTGGCTCAACGCAACATTGGCGACGCCGAGGTAATGGGTGAATTGTTTGCCAGTTTCGGTTTGGCCATGTTGACTGGGGTGCTGTGTATTTTTGTGGTGCTGGTGTTGTTGTTCAAAGACTTCCTGCAACCGGTCACCATTCTTGCTGCATTGCCGCTGAGTTTGGGTGGCGCATTTGTTGGCCTGTTGATCGCGGGGAAAAGTTTCTCCATGCCTTCGCTGATCGGCTTGATCATGTTGATGGGCATTGCAACCAAGAATTCGATTTTGCTGGTGGAGTACGCCATCATGGCGCGCAATGAAAAAGGCATGAGCCGGCTGGATGCGGTGGTGGATGCCTGTCACAAACGGGCACGCCCCATCATCATGACCACCATTGCCATGGCTGCCGGCATGTTGCCGATTGCAATTGGTACTGGCGATGCAGACACCAGTTTCCGCAGCCCAATGGCCATTGCAGTAATCGGTGGTTTGATGACCTCGACTTTCTTGAGCCTGTTGGTCATTCCAGTGGTCTACACCCTGATGGATGACTTTGAGCATGGCTTTAAAAAAGTTTATTTGAAACTCGGTTCTACCTTTAAGCAGTCTGGAGCACGCAACACATGAAAGCAGCCGCAAAAAAATTCAAGACTATCGACGTGGATGGCAAGCAGCGCTATTACGAGCCAGCCCCCAAGGGCATCAGCGCAGCCAACTTCAGGAAAGTGGTGGAAAGCAGAAGGTCGGTGCGCAAGTTCACCGACAAACCGATTCCGAAAGAAGTGCTGGACGAGTGCCTGGACATGGCCTTGCTTGCACCGTGTTCATCAGGGCTGCAGCCTTGGGAATTCTATGTGGTGAAAACCCCGGCCAAAAAGGCCAAGCTGGTCACCGCCTGTTTGGGGCAGCTGGCTGCAAAAACTGCGCAGGAATTGATTGTGTGCGTGGCGCGTGTTGACCGGGTCAGCGAGTTTTCCAAAAAAATGATCAAAGACTGGCCCATGCCGGAAGTGCCCACACTGGTGCGCCGTTACTACCAACTGATTCCTTACAACTATTCACCCGGCCCCTTGAACAGTTTCGCCATGGTGAAAAAGGCGGCATCGAATGTGGGTGGCTTGATTGCACCACTGCCACGCGGCCCCTACACCCGCAGCGAGGTGGAATTGTGGGCAGCGAAAAGTGCAGCCCTGGCCTGCGAAAACCTGGTGCTGGCATTGCGCGCACACGGGTTTGACACCTGCATGATGGAAGGTTACGACGAAGCCCGCGTGCGCAAGCTACTGAAGCTGAACGACGATGCCTTCCCGATCATGGTGATCGGGGCAGGCGAGCGCGCGGACGACGGCGTGTTCTGGCCGCAAATCCGCTTCGAGCGTGAGTTGTTTATTCACGAGGTGTAATACCCGCTTTATTCCACCAGGTATTGCACCTTGGTGACCACACGGATTTTTTTCATCAGAGTGTTTTCACCGCCGTATTCGCTCAGTGGTGCTGAAATGGAAAACAGCCCTTGTGTGGCTGTTTTCAGCGCACCCACAGTGACACCGGAATCGGCTGCAAAGGTTTGCGCAGCCTCCTTGGCGTTCTCCGTGGCAGCTTTCAACATTCTGGGCTTGATGCTGTTCAGGTCGGTGAAGTAAAACTGTACATAGCTGGATTCAGGCACAATGTTCTGGCTCAGGAATGCATCGGTTTTCAAGGTCGCTTTTTCAACTTCATCCACCTTGGCTGTTTCAAGCACAATGCCGCCTTGCGCGCGCCAGCGTTTCGCGGGCTCCACGAAGCCACCATTGGGGTTCTGGTTTTCATACACATTCATGGGCTGGCGGCGAATATCGGCCGCTTCAAATCCCATCGACAACACCGTGGCTTCCAGCTTTTCCACCTGTTTGTTCCAGGCTTCGCTGGCCGCTTGCGGTGTTTCCCCAAACGTCGAGAAAGCAAGGTTCCAGCTGGCTTTGTCTGACTTCACGATTTCTTCGGCCAGTCCGCGCACTTCAATGAACTGATCGTACTTGCGGAAATCCTGCACCGCAGTGGCCATCAAGAAACCAGCCACTACCACGCCGGCAGCCAATACCACCGAGCCCAGCAGTCCCATGCCGCTTTGTTGTTGCGGCGAGTACAGTGCACTTCTTGACATGAATTTCTCCTGAATATTAAGCAGCTTTAGCGTGAAGAACGTTTCACTTTAAATGCCGTTGTCCATTCATTGAACAAATATTTGAAGAAGGCTCCGATCAGGCTCATGGAAGGCTTCGCTTCCAGGCCATCGGCCAAGCGGAAAATTTGCTGGTAATACCAGGCTTGCGCACCCAGTACATTGATCAACTTCAAAGGCAGCACCGGGCTGACTGGCGAGAATATTCCCTTGTCTGCCAGTTTCAGCATGTGTTCATAACTTGCAGCGCGGTCAATTTTTCCGTTCATCAACTGCTTCGGTGTGTCAGGGTGTGTGCACAGTGGGCGGCCCAAACCAATCACGTCGCACACGCCGTCGTTCAATGCTTCTTCCATGGCTTCACGGCTGCGAAAGCCACCGGTGACCATTAACGGCATGGTGGCCACTTCGCGGATTGCCTTTGCATAATTCAGGAAATAGGCTTCGCGTTTCTTGGTGCTTTCCCGCTGGGCTGGTTGATCGTCTTTCACGGAATCGGTTGCACCGGTGTGGCCCAGCAAACGGGGCTGCTCGTAGGTGCCGCCAGAAATTTCCAGCATGTCGATTTTTTCATCGTTGAGCCACTTCACCACTTGCAAACATTCTTCGTTGGAAAACCCGCCTTTGCGGAAGTCATCTGAATTCAGTTTCACTGCAACCGGGAAGGCCGGACCTACTGTTTTGCGCACGGCACGCACGGCTTCCAGCAGAAAGCGGGCACGGTTTTCAAGGCTGCCACCCCATTGGTCCGTGCGCTGATTGGTCACTGGCGACAGGAAAGATGAAAGCAGATAACCATGTGCGCCATGCACTTGCACGCCAGTGAATCCCGCTTCTTTTGCAATGCGGGCCACACGCGCAAAGCGCTGAATCAGGTCGAGAATTTCATCCTCGCGCAGGGCGCGGGGTGGGGCATAGTTGCCCAGCAATTCAAGTTGAACTGCAGAAGGTCCGACTGGTTTGGTGGTCACATAGCGGGGAGACTGTCGCCCTGCGTGTGAAATTTGCATCCACAAATGATTGCCGTTGCTGGTGCCGGCTTTGGCCCATGCGCGCAGTGCATCCATGCCTTCGGGCTCGCCGTGCTCGGGTGCCGGGTCGATGGATACATTGCCTGGCCGCTCCAGAATATTGCGGTCGATCAGTACATTGCCTGTGATTAAAATGCCAGCACCACCTTCGGCCCAGCGCTTGTACAGCGTGGCATGGCGCTCGGTGGCCTGCAGCCTTGGGTTGGCTACACCTTCAGTCATGGCCGCTTTGCACAGGCGGTTTGGAACCACCACGCCACAGGGCAGGGTGAAAGCTTGTTTCAATTCAGTTGTGTTCATTTATCCGATCCAAAGCAAAGAGAGTGACAGAGCGCCCGCATAAAACACAGCAAGTGCCAGCGCCCCAATCAGTTGTTGAACATACGGTTTGTGGCGCAGCGTACTCCACAACCACAGTGCACCAAGGGCCAGCAGCATTTCCGGAATCAAGGGATAAATGGCAAAGCCCTGAACCTGCAACACGTCTTGCGCATGCCACAAGTTCATTGGGCGTGCGGCCCATTCCCAAATCAGGAAACCGCCCAGCGACAAAGCCGCCACGACAGGGTAAGGTTTCCGGGTTGCCATGGCCAGCCAGCACACTTGCCACAGCAGCATGATCCACAAGCCCATGAAGTACAAGGGTACGGCACCACCCAAACGCACAATGCCGTGGTCCGGAAAGGTCAGTGTGCCCATGCGCTCGACCAGCATCCAGTCAGCACAGGGCAGGGCGATTGACAGGGGCAGCAGGAATTTCCACAGCCCAACCCATTCCGAGTGTCCGCGCCATTTACCCACCAGTGGCAAGGCCACGTTGTAGGCGATGGCAAACACCATCAGCGCCAGCCCCAGTGTGTGGCCTGCCGTGTTGAGTGCAACCGGAATTGCAATCGCGAAAAACAGTGCATGGAAAATCAATGCATCTTGAACACCTTTCGAATTGACCTTGATCATCGTGAGGCTCCGCGAATCAATGCATTCAAAATCGTGATGATTTCTTCACTCAGTTCAGGAATGTCTGGCGGGTTTTCCAGCGTCAGCCATTCCGCCAGCAGTTCATTGATGCCGCCCACCAAGGCAATGCTGATCAGGTGGTAATTTCGTTTGGGCAAATCGCCACGTTCCACCAGGCTACCCAAGTACGCTTCGATCAAGCCCGCCATGTCGTGAATGGCTTCACGCCTGCGCGCCTCCATTTGTGGACTCACCCCAACCACTTCAAGCACACCCACGCGTGCATGCCGGCTGTCTGTCAGATAGTGCTGAACCATGGCGCTGACACCCAAAGGAATCTGCTGCGACAAGCTCAGGTTCGGTGCAGACATGGCCTGCAACACGCCAGCCCGAAGATCTGCGATGATGTTGTCGTACAGCGCGCGCAAAATCGCCTCGCGGCTGTCGAACAGTTGGTAGAAGTGTCGCGCTGTTACCTTCGCTTCGGTGCACAATGCTTCGATCGTGGTGCGTGCATAGCCTTGGCGCGCAAACAGTTCAAGCGCTGCGGCCAGCAAGCGGGACTTTCGTTCTTCAGCGCGCTGTTCAGCGGCCACGCCGCCATACGCCCGGGTGGGGGTTTTGATCATTCAGGTTTCACTTTTGACAAGATTTCTTGTCCAAATTATAGTGAGCTTGTTTCCCAAAGCGCAACCACAGATTGAAAGGCTCGCATCATGTTCACTCGCATTCATCATTTTGAAGGCACCCGCAATGCACTTCGCCCCATGCAACGTGTGGACAATGTGCGCGAGGCTGCGAAAGACTTCCGGCGCGACATGCTGAACAAGCCACGGGTGCTGTTTTACAAAACATTCGAACTGGTGCGGGTGCCTTACCCCAGCAAGTTTGCCTACCTGAATGCATTTGGTTTGCCCATGCCCTTTGTGCACCTGTGCAACCGCCTGTTCGTGATCCAGTTTTCCAGCAGCGAAGGTGTGAAAACCCTGTTGGTCAGCCCTTCAGACTGGGAGCACCAGCGCGCCACCCCTTTTTTCGCAGAGCTCGACAAGAAGGCTGGCCCCATGGTCGGCGTGATGGAAGCCCTGGTGTTGAAGAAAACTTCCACCGTGTTGCAGTGCCTGGCCAGCATTGGTTTGCAGCCCGAAGACGTGGACTACATCACCTACGATCACTTGCACACCCAGAATGTCAGCCGCTGGCTGGGCGCCAACGGGCAAACGCCTTTGTTCCCGAACGCAAAGCTGTTGGTGATGCGTGAAGAATGGGAAAGCGCACAATCGCTGATCCCCTGGCAAAACCAGTGGTACTGCCCGAATGGCACGCAAGGCATTGCAGCCGAGCGACTTGAACTACTGGATGACAGCGTTTGGTTGGGCGACGGCGCTGTGGCCTTGGTGCGCACCAAGGGCCACACCGAGGGCAACCATTCCATTGTGGCGCACACCGACAATGGCTTGTTGGTGACCAGTGAAAACGGGGTCAGTCTGGATGCGTATGAACCGAAGCATTCAAAGATCAGCGGGCTTGCAGATTTTGCAAAGCGCACCGGGGCCGAGGTGATCATTAATGGCAACACGCAGGAATACGTGGTGGATCAGTACATTTCCATGGTGCAGGAAAAAAGCATGGCTGGACCAAACCCGGCCGATGAACGCTTTCCAAACATGGTGCCTTCTTCCGAGGCACAGCCTTACTGGCTGTTCCCCGGCACTGCCCCCACATTGCGCACGGGCAATCTTGAGTTTGGAAGTTTTGTGGTACCCGCGTAGTTACTTGATGTAGCTGCAGCAGTAATCCACAGGGGTTTTTACTTTTAACTGAAACTTTGCGTTGGCCGGTACTTCAAAAGACTGACCTCCGTTGATCGTCTTCCAGCTTTCGCCAGGTAGACACACGTCCATTTCACCCGCCAGAATTTCCATGATTTCTTTTTCGGCTGTGCCAAATTCATAGTCACCGGGCAGCATCACGCCCAGGGTTTTTTTGCTGCCGTCTGCGAACAGCACTGTGCGGCTTGTCACCTTGCCGTCGAAGTAAATGTTCGCGGCTTTGACCACAGTCACGTTCTCGAATTGAGCCATTTGAATTCCCCTTGATTGCAAAAAATTTGGATGCTGAATAATGCCTGAAATTCAGCGAAATTCGGCTTGCCCGCTGCGTGAAAGTTAAGCTTTGCTGGGGTGGGCGTACTCCCCCCTAAATTGGTTGGTTCGTTGTTTTTTACTAAAAACCCTTACAGCTTGTCAGTAAAAACCTTACAAATTGGGTATATTTGCTACCTAGAAAAGGTTAACTATTGTTAGTTAACCCATTCCGAGCGGATCTCACTGAAAGGTTTTGCATGTCGACCAACTCGCTAGAAAGCATGGACTCCCTGCCGAATTTGAATTCGATTGACCTGTCGTTGGCCTCATCGTTCATTTCCGGCGATTTGTTCAACAGCATTGTGTCACTGATTACCCAAATTGATTTGTCGCTGTACGGTATGAACAGTCATTTTGATGCCGACAATGCTGCAATTTCTCCGTCCGTTTTTTCTGATTTTGTCCAACCGTCCGCCCCGATCAATTCCACCGCATCTTTCGCTGAATCCATTGTGGTTCATTGCACCGACTTTGCTTGAATCAAGGAAAACACCATGAACTTTGAAAATCCTGTAGTTGCCTCAGTAACCAATATTGATGGCGATGTGTTTGTAAAACGCAATGGCATCGAAACTCCGCTGCAGCAAGACATGGTGTTGCAAGCCGGTGATGTGTTGCGCTCCACCAGCAACTCGATTGCCGTGCTTAGTATTCCTGGCACGCAACAGCAAATTCCTGCGTTTCTCGAAATTTCAAATGGCGGCGAAGCCACGCTGGGCTTTGATCCAGACGCAGGCATGAATGGACAGGTGGTTATTACTTCCAATGCCGGCGACGGTCTGGGCAACGTGACTTTGGTTTCGGAATTCGATGGCGAGAATCAGGCCGCTGTGCTGGATGGACAGGAGGCCACGGGCGAAATGAGCGGTTTGTTTGGAGCGGGCTTATTGGGCGCTGGTGCGGGTTTGAGCGCTTTGCCGGTTGCTGGTGCTGTGGGTGCTGCCGCGCTGTTTGCAGGCAGCGACGATGACAATTCCGGCGGCGGTGGCCTGCCCGGTGGCAACCCCGATCCTCTGCCTGCTGAGAACGCGGGTGGTCTTGCTGAAACTGTCAGCGATTTAACCAACAACCTGAGTGAAATTACAGAGCCAGTGCCCGTGGTTGGCGATGTAGTAAACACGGTAGGCAATGTGCTTGAATCAACACTGGTGGGTGACAACAACGGTGGCTTGAGCGGCATTCTCAGCGGCTTGACCGATGGCCTGACCAGCGGGCTTGAAGGCACACCGTTGGCACCCGTGAGCGGGGCATTGGAAACCGGTTTGAGTTCCCTGACCAGCCTGCTCGGTGTGGCGGCCAATCAGGTCAGCAGTTTTGGCGATGGCACACCATTGGAGCCCCTGGCCGATCTGGTGGGGAATTTGTTGGGTACCACCGGGCCGAATACCGATGGCGGCGTGGGTGGTGTTGTGGGCACATTGGTGAATGTGACCGACAGCGTGGGTCAATTGTTGGCGCCAGTGCCTGTACTGGGCGACATTGCGGGCACCTTGGGTGGTGTGGTGGATTCCGTGGCCACTGGCAATAACGATGGCGGACTGGGTGGTATTTTGAGTGGTCTGGGTGGCGGGCTGGAAAGCGGCCTTGCCGACACGCCGCTGGCCTTGATCGGTGAAGGTGGCAATACCTTGCTGAACACCGTGGGCGGTTTGCTGGGTGGCGTGGGCGATGCAGTGTCATCGGTTGGCGCAGGCACACCTGCTGAACCCGTTACAAATCTGGTCGGGGACCTGGCGGGCTCGCTGGGCGGCGACGTCGGTTCTGCATTGGCATCTGTTCCTTTCCTGGGCGGCGCGCTAGACAGTTTGACCAGTGGCTTGGGCGGCGGAAGTCTGCTTGGCGATGTGCCTTTGCTGGGTGACCTGCCCTTGCTCGGTGATGTGCTGGACGGTGGCTTGCTCAGCGGCAGCGCAGGTGGTGCCGACGCCCTGGCAGGCATTCCGGTGCTTGGCGACGTACTTGGCGGCTTGACTTCGTCGATCAGTTCCAGCACCAGCGGCGATGGCGGTCTTCTCGGTGGTTTGCCATTGTTGGGCGACCTGACCAACACGCTGGGATAAGCCGGTAGCAACACATACTTACAGCGCTTATCAGAATATCTCGGTTGATGTAATATTGAGCGGATCGCCACGTTCGGCCAACTCGATCCACGGACCGCCCATGAAAACCCGCATCACCGAGATGTTTAACATTCAATACCCGCTGGTGTGCCCTGGCATGACCTATGTCGCGAACGCCGACCTGGTGGCGGCCACTGCCAACGCGGGTGGTTTGGGTATTCTGGCCATTGGTCATCTGGATCCCGAACAAACATTGTCTGAAATCCGCAAGGTAAAAAGCCTGACCGACAAACCCTTCGGCATTGGTTGCGCATTGATCATGCCCGGTGCACGAGACAATCTTGAAGTCGCCCTGAACGAAAAAGTGCCTGTGATTAATTTCAGCTTGGGCAGCCCGGCAGACGTGTGCAAACGCGTGCATGAATACGGCGGCAAGGTAATCGCCACCGTGGTCAATGCCAAACATGCCTTGAAGGCCGAGCAGGCCGGGGTGGATGCCTTGTTGGTCACAGGGCATGAAGCAGCCGCGCACGGTGGTTCAGTTACATCACTGGTGCTGGTGCCCGCAATTCGGCAGGTTACCAAGCTTCCAATTATTGCAGCCGGTGGTTTTGGCACCGGCGGCGGTGTGGTTGCCGCCTTGGCTTTGGGCGCAGACGGCGTGGCCATGGGCACGCGCTGGGCGGCCTCGAAAGAAAGCCCGGTGCATGCAAGCACGAAAGAACTGATTGTGAAAAAGGAAGTGGAAGACACCATTTACAGCAAGAACTTCGACAGCATTCCTTGCCGCGTCATGACCACACCCAATTCCAAAAAAATCATGTCGAAGAAATTCAACCCGGTGCGGGCCATGTGGCGCGCCTACCTGGCTGCGCGTGAAATGAACAAGCCCCTTTCGGGAATTATCAAAGACGTTTTCAAAATGGGTCTGGAGCAAACGCTCACAGTCACCTTCTACGGTGCAGCCGTTCTTCAAATCAAGAAGGCCACAATTGAAGGCAACCACACGCAAGGTGTTCAGCTGATCGGCCAGGTGCAGGGTTTGGTGCAAGACGTACCCACGGTGCATGAATTGACCCAGCGCGTGATGCAGGAAGTTCACGACGCTTTGGCCAGCATCAATCAGCTTGCAGATCAGGGTGCAGCACAGCAGCTTGCGTCGCCAGAAAAGATCAGCCGCATCGCTTGACCGGAATTATCAATTTTTTGTCCGTCTTTCGGCGTTTATTGTCGCTGGTGTTCATCTATGATCAATTGATAAACACAACAAAAACTTGAACCAAGCGAGTTTGAATTCAGGAGGAGCAGATGAAGACAGAACACGACTACATCGTGGTGGGTGGCGGTTCCGGTGGTTGCGCCATGGCGGGCCGTTTGAGTGAAGACCCAAACCTTGAGGTGTGTCTGCTTGAAGCAGGTGGCGACGGCACCGGCAACATCATCAATATTCCCAGCGGTGCGGTGGCCATGTTGCCCACCAAGATCAACAACTGGGCCTTCGAAACAACTCCCCAGCCCGGCTTGAACGGCCGCAAGGGTTACCAGCCGCGTGGCAAGTGCCTGGGCGGTTCTTCAGCCATCAATGCCATGGTTTACATTCGTGGCACGGCATCGGATTACGACCGATGGGCCAATGAAGAAGGGTGCACCGGCTGGTCATACAAAGACGTGTTGCCTTACTTCAAACTCAGTGAATGCAACGAGCGAATTCGCGATGCCTACCACGGCAACAACGGCCCGCTGAATGTGGCCGATCTGCGTTCCGACAATCCCTTTCAGCAAATTTATCTGGAAGCGGGCAAGCAAGCGGGTTTCAAGATCACTGACGACTTCAATGGTGCAGACCAGGAAGGCGTGGGCATTTATCAGGTGACCCAAAAAAACGGTGAACGCTTCAGCGCAGCGCGTGCCTACCTTTTCCCGCACATGCACCGCAAAAACCTGACCGTGCAAACCAAAGCCATGGTTCAGCGCGTGCTGTTCGAGGGCAAACGTGCAGTGGGTGTTGAAGTGTCCATCAACGGCCAGATCACCGTGTTGAAGGCGCGCAAGGAAATCATTCTGACTGCGGGCGCCATTCAAACGCCGCAACTGTTGATGGTCTCGGGCGTGGGCGATTCGTCCGAGCTGGCCCGCCACGACATTGATGTGGTTCACCATTTGCCGGGCGTGGGCAAAAACCTGCAGGATCACCCCGACTTTATTTTTGGCTACGCCACCAAAAGCCTGGACACACTGGGTTTGTCCATTCGTGGTGGTATTCGTTTGCTGCGTGAAATTTTCCGCTACCGCAGACATCGCCGTGGTGCGCTCACCAGCAACTTCGCTGAAGGTGGTGCATTCCTGAAAACAAGCCCCGAGTTGAAAGACCCGAATGTGCAACTGCACTTTGTCGTCGCGATGGTCGACGACCATGCCCGCAAAATGCACATGGGCCACGGCTTTTCCTGCCACGTGTGTTTGTTGCGCCCGCGCAGCCGCGGCAGCCTGACCTTGCAGGGCAACACTATGGACACGCCACCGCTGATTGACATTGGTTTCTTGAATGATCCCCGTGATCTGGACGAACTGGTCGAAGGGTTCAAACTGACCCGCAAGATCATGCATGCACCTGCATTGGCCAAGTGGATTCTGAAAGACAAATTCACCGCCGATGTGAACACCGACGACGAAATTCGTGAAGTGTTGCGCAACCGGGTGGACACGGTTTATCACCCCACTGGTACTTGCCGAATGGGCACCGACGCCATGGCGGTTGTCGATCCGCAACTGCGCGTGCATGGGCTTGAAGGCCTGCGCATTGTAGATGCGTCTGCAATGCCCAGCCTGATTGGTGGCAACACCAACGGCCCAGTCATGATGATGGCTGAAAAAGCAGTGGACATGATCCGTGGCGAATCTCGCGTTCATTCACTGGAGCAGGCCGAGCAAAATGCCCGGGCCCGACAGGAACAGTTGGCCCAAGCCCTTGTTCCCCAACCGGTGTAATTGATGGCGCAACCTTTTGAGTTTTTGTTCCGGGTGCGCTATGGCGAATGCGACCCGCAAGGCGTCGTGTTCAATGCCCGTTACGGCGATTACATTGATTTGGCGCTCACGGAATTCATGCGTGCCGCCATGGGCGGTTACAACGCACTGGTGAACATGGGGTACGAAACCCAGGTGGTGCGCCTGCTGACCGAATGGAAAAGCCCTGCGCGGTTCGATGACGTCTTGAAAACCAGCGTTTACCCGAGCCACTTTGGCAACACCAGTTTCACTTTGAATTTTGAATTTGTAAATGCAGACACCAACACCTTGGTGGCTACATCACAGGCCACTTACGTGTTGGTGTGTGCCAAAGAATTCACCAAGCAAAGTATTCCTGCAGAATTAAAAAGCGCCCTGCAAGAGGGCGCTGTGGGCAAGCAGATCAATCAGGCTGGCTAAATTTGATCTGCGTATTCCCGCAGAAGAAAAATTCTCAGACAGCCAGCGAATAACGTTGAATTACACGTGTGCGTTTGCGTGGGTGAATGTTGATTTTCTGCGCGTTCTTGCCCACCACTTCCAGCAACCGTGGGTTCATGATTGCAAACCACAGCGGTGGCACATACGCGATCAAGAACATGCCGAAGTAACCGGATGGCAAACTTGGCAATTCCGGAAAATCACGAAGCGACTGGTAGCTGCGCGCCGGGTTTGCGTGGTGGTCTGAATGGCGCTGCAACTGGAACACCACCAGGTTGGACACCAAATGGTTGCTGTTCCATGAATGGTGTGGGGCGCAACGCTCGTACTCGCCATTGGGCAACTTCTGTCGCACAAGGCCGTAGTGTTCAATGTAATTGGCACTGGTCAACTGGAATGCACCCCAGAAAGCCACCACGGCCAACACAGGCACCATGGGCCAACCAAACAGGGCAAGTAGCGCCGTGTACAACACCAGGGTCATTGCACCGGCTTGCAGCATTTCATTGCCCACATTCCAGCGGCTTTTTCCAGCGCGTTCCAGGCGTTCACTTTCCAGTTTCCAGGCGCGTTTGAAGGCACCGGGAATTTCACGCAGCATGAACTCGTAAATGTGTTCACCCATTCGAGAAGTGGCCGGATCTTCGGGTGTGGCCACATCGCGGTGGTGGCCGCGGTTGTGTTCAATCGAGAAGTGACCATAGCCGCCCAGCGAGAGGGTAAACAGCGCCAGTGCTTTGTCCAGCTTGCGTTTCTTGTGGCCCATTTCATGGCCCAGGTTCAAACCAAAGCCCAGCAGTGAACCCGTGGTAATGGCCACAGCCAGCCAGTGCAGCCAATGCAAATCGTGTGTGGCCAGGAAGATGACGTTGAACAAAAATCCGAAGGTAATGATAGGCACCAACAGGTAGGTGATCACGCGGTAGTAGGCGGTGTTTTCCAGTTGGGGTACGGCTTGTTCGGGCGGGTTTTGCTTGTCTTCGCCAAACACAAAATCAAGCACCGGCAGGCCAATGTAAAAGAAGGCCAGAAAGATCCACAGCCACTGAGTGTGGCCTGTGTACAAATACATGATCGGGCCAAGTGGCGCAGCAAAAGGCGCGATCACCGACAACAGCCACATGTATTTTTTGGGGTCTTTGTATTGTGTAGCGGGCAGGGTATTGGAAGTCATTGTTGTGCACCGGGTTGTTCAGGATGATTTCATCTTAGGCGTGCAAGGCCATGGACAACACCGCACAGGGTGGCATAAGATCGTCATAAAGTGACAATATAAAAATCACAACAAACACACAGAGACAAACCTCTTGACCCAACCCTTGCACGATTCAGTCGCGGCCCTGAAGCCTGCTTTGCACCCGGTGTACGCACGTTTGCTGTGTGCCGAATTGCAGCGCCGTGGATTTGCGCCAGGCGAAATTCTGGAAGGTTTGCCACTGAGCTGGCAGCAGCTTCATGAAAGCAATCAGTTCCTGAGTTTCGATCAAATGCGCCAGTTGATTGAGCGTGGCGTACAGCTCAGCGACTGCCCCTGGCTGGGCCTGGAAGTGGGCTTGCGCACGCCTGCCTCGGCCCACGGCACCTTGGGCGCCGCCATGATCGCCAGCAAAAATTTACCCAGTGCCATGTTGCTGCTGCAGCGCTACGCCGGCTTGCGCCAGAACCTGGCCAACTTGAAGTTTGAGCATGAGCCCGAGTTTGCCGCCATGCTGGAGGAATGGGTCGATTTGGGCCCCGTGCGTGAATACCTGCATTGCCAGTTGTTGGGCGGCTTGGTGCAATTGCTCACCGCGATGACCGGGCAAGAACTGCCGCAACAGCTGAAAATTGAATGGCCTTTCGACGCACCGGCATGGGCGCATGAATATCAGCGCATTGCGCAACACAACAGCTTTGGTTTTTCGCAGTTGCGTGTGGTGTTGGGCAGTACTTTGGTGAACAGCCCCAGCCTGGCGGCTGATGATGAAGCCTTGCAACGTTTGCTTCGCGATTGTGATTTGCAACTGCAACGCCTGCAAGCGGGCGGCACACTGGCCCAGCGCGTGCGCATGCAGTTGCAGCAAAGTGAAGGCCACATGCCCACCTTGCAAGCCATGGCCGCCAAGGAAAACCTGACTGAACGCACCTTCATGCGCCACTTGCAGGCCGAGGGCACCAGCTTTCAACAATTGCTGGATGAAGTGCGGCAAGAACGCGCCTGCTGGATGCTGGCCCACACTGATTCCACCGTGGAAGCCATTGCCTATGCGCTGGGTTACGAAGATGCATCGAATTTCAGCCGAACTTTCAAACGCTGGTGCGGCCAGACCCCGAAAGAATATCGCCACCAGCATGCATCCTAAAAGCGTACTTTTTTACTAGAAATAGTTTCAGATTAAAGTAGTATTCAGATAATTTTGTAATGTTTTATTGAGTCAACCACTGAGGAATCGAAATGCCAGCAGCGTCGCACACCAAGCTTCTTGAGCCATTGAACCTGGGTTTCACCACCTTGAAGAATCGCGTCATCATGGGTTCCATGCACACTGGGCTTGAAGAGGAAGACCCGGCCAAGTTGGCAGCGTTTTTCGCACGCCGTGCACAAGGCGACGTGGGCTTGATGATCACTGGTGGTTTTGCCACCTCGGAAACAGCCGTGTTGTGGCCCGGTGCTGGCCGCATGACCAGCGAGCAAGACGCCATTCGCCACCGCACCGTGACCGACGCGGTACATGCCGCAGGCGGAAAAATTGCCATTCAGTTGCTGCATGCAGGCCGCCAGGCTTACAACGTGAACATGGTTTCAGCGTCGGCCAAGCAGTCGCCCATTTTTCCATTCACGCCACGTGCGCTGACCGCAGAAGAAATTGAACAGGAAATTGATGGCTTCGCCAGCTCAGCTGCGTACGCCAAAATGGCAGGCTACGACGGTGTCGAAGTCATGGGTTCGGAAGGTTATTTGCTGAACCAGTTTTTGACCGAGCGCGGCAACGAGCGCACCGATGAATGGGGCGGCACTTTCGAAAAACGCATGCGCTTTCCGCTGGAAGTGGTGCGCCGCATTCGCGCCAAAGTGGGTGCAGAATTCATCATCGTGTACCGCATGTCCATGCTTGATCTGGTACCCGATGGTCAAAGCCTGGAAGAAACATTGTTGCTGGCCCGTGAACTTGAAAAAGCAGGCGTCACCATTCTGAATACGGGTATTGGCTGGCACGAAGCAAAAATTCCAACCATCGCCACGCAAGTGCCGCGCGGTGCATTCACCTGGGCAACCCGCAAAATAAAGGAAGTGGTGTCCATTCCTGTGGCTGCATCGAACCGTTTGAACATGCCCGGCGATGCCGAGCGCGTGTTGCAAAATGGCGATGCCGACATGATCGCCATGGCCCGCCCATTCCTCGCCGATCCCGACTGGGTGTTGAAAACCAAAGAAGGCCGGGTGGATGAAATCAACACCTGCATTGGTTGCAATCAGGCGTGCCTTGACCACACCTTTGGCGGCAAGCGTTGCAGCTGTTTGGTGAACCCACAGGCCTGCCACGAAACCGAGCTTGTTTTTGTCAAAACCACTGCAAGGAAAAAAGTGGCGGTAGTAGGTGCAGGTCCCGCTGGCATGTCGTTCTCTTTGACTGCAGCCCAACGCGGCCACGCAGTCACCTTGTTTGATGAAGCCAAGGAAATTGGCGGGCAGTTCAACATTGCCAAGCAGGTTCCCGGTAAGGAAGAATTCCACGAAACCATTCGTTACTTCAGCACCATGTTGAAGAAAGAGGGTGTCAATTTCCAACTGGGCAAGCGTATTAGCGCTGACGATCTGAAAGACTTTGATGAAGTGGTGCTGGCCACTGGCATTATTCCCAACGTGCCCAGCCTGCCCGGTGTTGATCACCCCAAGGTGATGGGTTATCTCGATGTGCTAAAACACGGCAAGCCGGTTGGGCAGCGTGTAGCCATTGTGGGCGGTGGTGGTATTGGTGTGGATACCGCCGAGTTTTTGACTCATCACGCAAATGAGCACGGCGTGGCGCAATCCCCCTCCACCAGCATTGAAGACTTCTGCGAATTCTGGGGCATTGATCGTGCGCAAAATGCGCGTGGCGGTATTGCCGGCGTGAAGGCCAACCCGGAAAAAGCATCCCGACAAATCACGATTTTGCAACGCAAGCCCAAGAAAATTGCAGGCCCCGGAAAAACCACGGGCTGGATCCACCGCGCCGCGCTGGAAGCCAAAGGCGTGCGTTTGTTGTCGGGTGTGGAATACATTGGTGTTGAGGATGCAGGCCTGCGCATTCGCACCCCCGATGGTGCCGAGCACTTGCTGGAAGTGGACAACGTGATTGTGTGTGCAGGCCAGCACCCCAACCGCGAACTGGAAGAATCAGTGCGCGCTTTGGGCAAGCCACTGCACATCATTGGCGGTGCATTCAAGGCCGCTGAGCTGGATGCCAAAGAAGCAATCAACCAAGGTGCCCGCCTGGCCGCAACAGTGTGATTGCTCAGGAAGCCAACAACAAGGTTGTATTTCCCACGGCCTACACGCGCACACTGGCGCGTGAGCAGGGGCTGGACCACAAAGGCCAGCTTCTGCTGTTGAAAGGCACGCGCTTGGCTCCCGCAGATCTGTTCGAGCTGAACCGTTATATTGATTCAGAAACCCAGGCCGTGATTGTGCGCAATGCCTTGCAACTAAGCGGTAACCCGGCGCTGGGTTTGCGCTGGGGTGCCAATTTGCACCTGGCTGCGCACGGCCCACTGGGTACTTTGATTGCGTCATCACCCACCTTGGGCCATGCCTGGAAAGCGACTGAAAAGTTCCATGACATACGCGGTGGCTTTGCCCGCATGGAAGGGCACATTGCCAGCGATCACTTTGCGGTGATCATCAACATGGGCATTGCGCTGGATGAAGTAGGGCGCTTTTTCTGTGAAGCCGTACTGGCCACCATGGTCAACCACTTGGGCATGATAATTGGCAATTCAAAACCAGCGTTGCGAGTGGAGCTGGCGTATTCTGCCCCGCCGTATGCCAACCAGTACCCTGAATTTTTGCATGCACCTTGCCTGTTCGGCAAACCGAAAACAAAAATTGTGATTCCCCATGGTTTGGCCCTGATGTCCAATCCCATGGCCGATCCGGAAACCCACGCCATGGCCCTGGCCCGTTGCGAGCAGTTGTTGCTTGAACAGCGCCGCCCCAGCAATTGGGCAGCCCGGGTTACCGAGCTGTTGCGCAGCAACCCCGGTCAAATATGGACTTGCGAGCAAGTGGCAAGCCATTTTCATTTGTCATCGCGCACCTTGATGCGTTACCTGCGCGATGAACAAACCAGTTACCAAACGTTGCGCGATTTTGAACTGGCGCGGCAGGCCAAACTCAGCTTGCTGGTCAGCAACAACACGGTGGAGTCGGTAGCCCTTAGCCTGGGTTATCAAGAAGTATCCAACTTCAGGCGTGCCTTCAAACGCTGGTTTGGCATGTCGCCGCAGGCGTTTATTGAACAAAGCAGGGTAAATTAAGACAGCCTGTCGCTATTTACCCCCATTGTGTCCGGCTTTGCCCTAGGCCAAACAGCATGCATGTAACAAGATGTTTGCATGAGCTCCATGTCCAAATCCGTCACCCTGTTCCTGCGCCTGTGCCAAGGGCGTTTGCTGGCAGCCCGCAATCCTGAAAAGGTGTGGCGGGTTGGCGAGCGCGTCACCAATCTGTTGCAAAAACTGTCCCGAATGCCAGCGGGTTGCACCGTGCAGCACCGCACAATCAATGGCGTGCCCGTGGAAATTATCGAGAACCACAGCGCACACGCCAACACCAGTCAAACCCTGCTGTTTTTGCATGGCGGTGGTTTTGCGTTTGGCAGCGCCGCCAACTACCGGGCCTTTGTTGCGCGGCTGTGCAAAAAATCGGGCATTGCCCGCGCCTGGGTGCCCGATTACACCCTGATGGGCAAAGCCCCTTTTCCGGCGGGTTTGAACGATGTGGTGGCTGTGTGGAAAGCCCTGCTGCATGAACACGGCCAGAATGAATTGCTGCTGGCAGGCGATTCCGCAGGCGGCAATTTAAGCCTTGCCTTGTGCCACGCCATGAATGCCAGTGAACTTCGCTTGCCTTCCCGTGTTTACCTAAGCTCGCCCTGGCTTGATCCTTCCTTGGGTGAATGCGATTTGCGCCCCGAAGTGGTGGACGCCTTCCTGGGTCACAACGAGGCCAAAGCCCGTGATTGGCTCAAGCGCATGTTTGCCACCCCCTATGCCAATGTTCACGATCCGGCAAACCCTTTGATCTCGCCACTGTTGGGCGATTTGTCCCGTTTGCCGCCAGTGTATGTGCAGTGCTCCGCCAATGAAGTGTTCATGGTCGACAGCCTGCGCTTGATGAAACAGGCCCAGGCCCTGGGCACTGAGTGTTATGTGGATGTGTGGTCGGGCGTGTTTCACGATTTCATTTTGTTTTCGCCCACCATGCCCGAAGGTCGTGCCGCTTTCGCAGCCGCCGCCGCATGGCTTGGCCATGGCGAAGTTCGCCGCCCCCCTTATTTCCAGAATCGAATTCGACAACTGTCGTCACCACTGTAAGGTCTACGCATGTTCACTTCTTACTTCAATGAAACCCACGACGAAGCACGCCGCAACATTCGCCGCTTCGTCGAGCGACACATTCAACCCAACATCAATGAATGGGAAGAGGCGGGCACCTTCCCCCGGGAAATTTTTCATCTGGCTGGCGATGCCGGTATTCTGGGCATTGGCTATCCAGAGGAATTCGGTGGCAATTCCGAAGGCGACTACTTCATGAGCCTGGTGGCCACTGAAGAATTGTTGCGCGCGGGTTCCGGTGGTTTTTTCTCCAGCCTGATGTCGCATGGCATTGCACTGCCACCCATTGCAAAGTGGGCCAGCCCCGAGATGAAAGAACGCATTGTGCCGCCCGTGCTGCGTGGTGAAAAAATCATTGCGCTGGCCGTGACCGAGCCCGGTGGTGGGTCCGATGTCGCCAACCTGAAAACCCGTGCCGTGGATTGTGGCGACCACTACAAAGTGTCGGGTTCCAAAACCTACATCACATCAGGCATTCGAGCCGACTATTACACCGTGGCCGTGCGCACCGGTGGCGATGGCTATGGCGGCATCAGCATGCTGCTGATGGAAAAGGGCATGCCCGGTTTTACCACAGGCCAGCCTTTGAAAAAAATGGGTTGGTGGTGCAGCGACACCGCCGAACTTTTCTTCGACAACGTGATGGTGCCGAAATCGAATTTGATTGGCATTGAAAACGGCGGCTTCATGATGATCATGACCAACTTCGAGGCCGAGCGTTTGGGCCTGGCTTGCTATGCCAACACCCTGTCAGAGCTGGCCTTCAATGAAGCGCTGGCCTATGCGAAGAATCGCACAACGTTTGGCAAACCCTTGAGCAAACACCAAGTGATTCGCCACAAGCTGGCCGACATGGCCACACAGCTGGAAGCCAGCCGGGAATTCACTTACCGGGTTGCAGCCCGCATGCAGGCAGGCAAACCGGCTTTGAAAGAAGTGTCCATGGCCAAAAACTTTGCCACCAAAACATCTGATTTCATTACCTATGAAGCCGTGCAAATTTTCGGTGGCATGGGCTTTATGCGAGAAAGTCTGGTGGAGCGTTTGTACCGCGACAATCGAATTGCATCGATTGGCGGCGGCACCTATGAAATCATGAACGAAATTATTGGCAAGCAGTTGGGCTTGTAAAAAAGGAATACACACCATGTTGGCAGATTACCCCTTGAAGTATTTGGCCTTGCACTGGCCCAACATTCGGTCCATGGGTTGGGCGGCCATTCGCAATGCAACGCCCATTACCCGACCCGGCACCTTGCCGCAACTGCCTGTGCACCACAGCATGCATGTGCCTGCACTGAACGATGAATTGCTGGACCAATACGTGGCCTGGACCGGTGCACCCGCGAATCGCTACCGCACAGAAATGCCTGCACATTTTTGCAGCCACTGGGCCATGCCCATGCTGGCCAAGCTGGGCAGCCTTGCGCCGTACAATTTGTTGTCGCTGTTGAATCAGGGTTTGCGCATGCAAATTCACAAGCCACTGAATCGCGGCGAGGCAATTGCCCTGCGCGGCAGTTTGATGGACGTGACGGACGATGGCGACAAAGTGAGAATTCACACTCGCGTGCAGGCCAGCAACCCCAAGGGTGAATTGGCTGTGGTCATCGACAGTTACTCTACTGTGCCCCGTGCCAAGCCAGCGGGAAAAAGCAAACCAGCCAATCGCGATGAATTTGAATTTAACACCGCAGGGCATTGGAATGCAGATGAAGAAGATGGCCTGGCGTTTGCCATGCTGACTGGCGATTTCAATCCCATTCACACCATCAAGGCTGTGGGCAAACGCACCCGCTTTAAAAGCTGCATTCTGCATGGCTTCGGGCAATTGGCCCGCACCTGGGAAGTGCTGCACAACGCAGGGCACAACGTGGCTGATCTTGATGTGCGCTGGATCAAACCACTGCCTTTGCCCAACGCGGGCATGCAGGTACAAACCAGCACCACGTCCGATTCTGAAGGCTACACACAGCTGCGTTTGGCTTCTGCCGACGGCACCTTGCACATGGTGGGGCGCTTCAAATGAAGTCGATTCGAAAAGCCGTGATTGTCGATGGCGTGCGCACCCCTTTTCTGGATTCAGGTGGTGCGTATTCGCAGCTCATGACCTATGAATTGGGTGGCAAAGCCATTGCAGGTTTGGTCAACAAAACAGGCATTGATGCAAACCGCGTGAACATGGTGACCATGGGCACCGTGCTGCATGAAATTGAAACCTCGAATGTGGCCCGTGAAAGCATGTTGAGTGCAGGGCTACCAGCGACTATCCCGGCCTACACCACCTCCATGGCCGGTTTGTCGGCCAGCGTGGGCTTTGCCAACCTGTGCGACATGATCGCCTTGGGCCGAATCGACGTGGGCATTGCAGCGGGTGTGGAAAGCTTCTCGGACATTCCCATTCGTTACTCGCAAAAAATTCGGCGCGCAGCCATGAAGGTGCGGCAAGATTCCTCCGCAAAAAATATCCTCAAAAATCTTGCAGCACTTCGCCCCGCCGACTTGAAGCCCGAGATGCCCACTGGCACCGACTTCACCACCCGCAAAACCATGGGCGTGTGCGCCGAACAAATGGTGCAAAAGTTCAAGGTAAGCCGTGAAGATTGCGATGCATTCACCGTGCGCAGCCACAAGCTGGCCGTTGAGGCACTGAACAAGGGCCACTTCGAGAGCACTATCATTCCGGTTCAGGTGCCGGGTTTCAAACACCCCATTACATTGGACAACACACCGCGCAAGGACAGTAATATCCAGAAGCTGTCGGCCATGCGCACCATTTTCCGAAAAGATGGCGTAATCACCGCCGCGGGTTCATCGCGTTTTACTGATGGTTCGGCCGCCTTGCTGGTCACCAGCCTGGAAGCCGCAAACGAGATGGGTTTGCAGCCCCTGGCCGAGGTGGTGGATTATCAACTGGCTGCTGTGAAAAACCTGGAAGAAGAAATGTTGCTGGGGCCAGCCGTGTCCATTCCAGCCCTGTTGGCCCGAAACAAATTGAGCATGGCCGATATTGATGTGTGGGAACTGCATGAGGCCTTTGCCGCGCAGGTTCTAGTCAATATTGCCTGTATGGCGCGTCGCGAATTTGCGGGTGAGTACTTTAACGGTGTAGTACCAGGCGAGTTGCCCATCGACAAGCTGAACACTTGGGGGGGTTCGCTTTCACTGGGTAATCCGTTTGCGGCCACTGGCATTCGCCTGTTGACCACCGCAGCCCGCAGGTTGCAGGTGGAGAACAAACGTTACGCCGTGGTGTCCAGCTGTGCAGGTGGCGGCTTGGGCGCTGCCATACTGCTGGAAAACAAGGGGCTTTGAACGAAGGCGTTAACCGTGGCGTGAATCAATCATCGTCATCGTCGCGGTCGTCCCAATCGTCATCGTCATCATCATCGCGGTCGTCCCAATCGTCGTCGCCCCACACCCGGCCATCGTCGTAGCGGTCGAATCCAATGGCGGCATACGCCGACGGAATCAGGATGTTGATGTCGATGTTGGGACCCCGACCACGGCGGTGGTCATCGTCGTCGGCATGCGCGAATTGGGCAAATGCCAAGGTTGAACCCAGGGCCAGAATTGAAAGAAGCGTTTTCATTGAGTACTCCAGATGAAAATGTGCTGAAAGAAAACTTCGTTTCGGTGTCAAGGGTTAACTCTTGGTGAGCTTTGCTGGTTGACAAAATGGATGTGAAATTTTCATGAAGCGGCCAGCGTGCTGATATTCTTGTATCAACTTAAAAGAACAGAAAAAACTCGGGAGACAAACAAATGAGCGCAGCGCAGTACGACAAATTCGAAACCCTGCTGGATTGCATGGACCATTGGGCAACCACCCAGCCTAACAAGGTTTACTTCACGCAGCCTTTCTCGGCCGAGAAAACCGTGGACTACACCTGGGCCCAGGTGGCCGACCAGGTCAACCGCATGGCGGCTTATTTGCAGTCGCTGAACCTGCCCGAAAAAACCCACATCGGTATTTTGGGCAAAAACAGCGCGCACTGGATCATGGCCGACCTGGCCATTTGGCGGGCAGGGCATGTGTCCATTCCCCTGTACCCAACTCTGAATGCTGAAACCGCTGAATACGTGCTGGACAACAGCGACTCAAAAATGATTTTCATCGGCAAGATGGACGAACTGTGGCGCGTGGTCGAAAAGGGCATTCCCACCACCATGCCCACCATCACCTTGCCTTTGGCACCGGAACTGAAGCACGCCAAAAAATGGGACGACATTGTGGCCGCCACCGCGCCAACTCAAAACCCGGTCAAGCGCAACAAAGACGAAATGGCCACCATGCTGTACACATCAGGCAGTACCGGTAAGCCGAAGGGTGTGATGATTTCATTCAACGCCATGATCAGCGCACTGCGTGGCACATCCAAAGTGATGAGCTTCAGCAATACCGACCGCATGATTTCCTACCTGCCGCTGGCCCACGCCGCCGAGCGCGCGATTTTGGAAACCGGCTCGCTGTTTTACGGCTTCCATGTGTATTTCTCGTTCGGGCTCGACAGCTTTATTCAAGATTTGCAACGCGCCCGGCCAACCCTGTTTTTCTCGGTGCCACGTTTGTGGACCAAGTTTTACAACGGCATTTGCGGAAAAATTCCGCTGGGTGTTCAACACATTATTTTCCGCATCCCCATTCTTTCTGGTTTGTTCAAAAAGTTTTTGTTGAAAAAACTGGGCCTGTCGGAAGTGCGCATGGCCTTGAGTGGCTCGGCACCCTTGGCCCCGGCTTTGATGTCGTGGTACCGCAACCTGGGGCTTGATTTGCTCGAAGGCTACGCCATGAGCGAGAACTTCGCTTACTCGCATTGCAGCCTGCCCGGCAAAGTGCGCGTGGGCTATGTGGGTAACACCTACCCAGGCGTGGAATGCAAAATTTCCGAAGTGGGCGAAGTGCTGGTGAAAAGCCCCTGCAACATGATGGGCTATTACAAAAACCCGGAACTGACTGCCCAGTCTTATACCGAAGATGGTTTCTTGAAAACCGGCGACATGGGCGTGATCGACGAGCAAGGCCGCCTGAAAATTACCGGTCGCGTGAAAGAATTGTTCAAAACCAGCAAGGGCAAATACATTGCGCCAGTGCCGATTGAAAACCGCTTGAACGGCCATGAACTGATCGAAGCTGTGTGCGTAACAGGCCCTTCGTTTTCACAACCTTTTGCCTTGGTGATGTTGCCCCTTGAAGAACACAAACAAGTGGAGCAAAACCCCAATGAAGCGGCACGGGTTGAAAGCGAAATGACCGAGCTGCTGAACCATGTCAATGGTCAGCTGGAAGCGCATGAAAAGTTAAGCTGCATTGTAGTGGTGAAAGACCTTTGGAGCATGGAAAACGGCTTCCTGACCCCGACCATGAAGATCAAGCGCAACATAATTGAACAGCACTACTTGCCCAAGGCTGAAGGCTGGGTTGCGCTGAAAAAGCCAGTGGTGATTGAGCAGTAAGTCGGAATAGTTACGTTCCCCAATTTGAGTGGGTGGTTGCTGGCAAATTCATTCTATATCCTAGGTAGTTAACACTTGTTTGCAGTAATCAACGGTGTGTTAACTATCTGTTTAATAAGGTGAAACAATTAGCCTACTCAATAGGGGTTCTCATGGGTTTGAATCGTATTTTCTGTGCCAGTGCATTGAGCCTGGCAATTTTGGCGGGTTGTGGCGGCGGCGGTGATGGCACTGCGCCAGCGGCAGGTGGCGGCGCAGGCGGTGGTACTGCCACTTCTGGCCAGTTGACCAACTCCCCGATTGACGGCGTTCCTTACAGCGCTGCACCAAGCGGAGTGACCGGCACCACCATGAACGGTGGCCTGTTCAACTTCGAAACTGGTGACACAGTTACATTCAATATCGCCGGCCTGGAGATCGCAGTGCCAGGCGGCACGCGTATTACTCCGCAAACCCTGGCCGAGGAACTGGCTGAGGGTGCAATGGATCCCGCAGCAGCCCAGGCCAATATTCTGGCCAACCTGACCACACTGTTCCAGACCCTGGACAATGATGGAGATCCCGAAAACGGCGCCATTTCCATTCGTGAAGGCGCCACGCTTGCCAACACTGAAGCCCTGATTGCCAATCTGGATGACGCACCCGCAACGTTTCAAGGCGAGTTGAGCACTGCCATTGCGATGAGTGAAGGCCTGCGCGATGAAGGCGAAGCGGCTCCCACAGTAGTGACTGATGTTGAAGCACTGCTTCGTTTCTACAGAAACGAACTGCAAGGTAACTGGCGTTTGGTGAGTGTTGTAGAGGGTGCTGAAACCATCAACCCCAGCAGCACATTTGATGTTGTTATCAGTTTCGACGTTGGCAACATGAACACGACCGGTACCGGTGCGGTGAATTCATTTGTCTTTGCGGAATATGATTTGACAGACGACTTCACAACAGTTGGTGTCGGTACGCTGAACTACAGCGAAGAGTCCGGAGACTTTAGCCTGACCTCCTTGCCAATGCGTCGTTTGCTGAATCCTGGGCCAACTAACTCCGCCACCGACCCAGACAATGCATTGTTTGGAACAACTGTCGAATTGGCAGGCAACCAACTTGTCTTGAATATTGACGACGCCGGTAGTGCGATTGTTGCGACATTCCAGCGCTTCGACAATGTGAAAGGCAGTTTGGTGGGTTCATGGTTTGAGGTATTTGCTGAAGGTGACACTGGAATTACCCCAGTAACTGCACCGGATAGCCAAGGCCGCACAACTTTCGGACCCGATGTTGCTTCAGTGTTTTACTACTTCCTGTCCAGCTCTCGCGTCATGCTTGCATTCACCGATTTGGATGAAATGGGCACCGACGAAAGGAACGGGATTGTTGTTGCTGACTATTCCCTGAACAGCGCAGGCACGTCACTGACATTCACTGATATTCTGCTGGATTCAGTCAGTGTTGATCCTGTAAACAACCCCGCTTTGGAAGAGGGTTTGACTGTTGCAGTTGGAGCAGCCACGCTGAACGACACCAACCGTGAGTTGATCGATTCAAGCGACATTGAACAAGACATCTTTACCATCTACCGCATTCTTTCATTGAGCGAACGCGTGGGTGATTTTGAACAAGCGGCACCCGCACCCTAAGCAAGAGTGTCAGCCGTAGAATTCGGTTGGCATTGGATATAAAAAAGCCCGGATTCTTCCGGGCTTTTTTTACGCCAGCGTACCTTCCCTGAAATCTTGCAAGGCCTGCCGAATTTCCTGTTCAGTGTTCATCACAAACGGGCCGTATTGCGCAATTGGCTCATTCAGCGGCTTGCCAGCTATCAGCAATGCTTTTGCATCAGCACTGGCTTCTATCACAACACCATCGCCCTCGTTTTTCAAAATCGCCATGCGCTTGTCGCCCACCACCTGGCCGCCCACCTTCACTTCGCCACGGTAAACAAACACCACCGCATTGTGTTGCGCGGGCAGTTCCTGCACAAAACGCGAGCCTGCAGGCAAATGCAAATCCAGGTACAAGGGTTGGGTACCCTCGCGGCTTACCGCGCCTTCTACGCCATGGCTATGGCCTGCAATCACGGTGACTGCAACACCTTCAGCAGTTTCAAACTGGGGCAGGTCGTTGTTCTTGAAATCGCGATACCAGGGCGCGCACATCTTGTCTTTCGCAGGCAGGTTCAACCACAGCTGAAAACCTTCCATCACGCCTTCTTCCTGCTGTGGAATTTCACTGTGAAACACACCACGCCCGGCCGTCATCCACTGCACGCCGCCGTTTTCCAGCAAGCCCTTGTTGCCCTTGCTGTCCTCGTGCAACATGCGCCCGGCAATCATGTAGGTAATGGTTTCAAAGCCGCGGTGCGGGTGGTTCGGAAAGCCAGCGATGTAGTCGTTCGGGTTGTCGCTGCCGAAATTGTCCAGCATTAGAAATGGGTCCAGCCTGCGCTGCAGGTTTTGCGTAATTACACGAGTCAGTTTTACGCCTGCGCCATCGCTGGTGGCTTGCCCCACCACAATGTGTTCTACGGTGCGCGGCTGCTGTACAGAAATTGCTTGTGGAGCGTTCATAAATACCTCTCGATGAACTGGTGAATATTTCAATTTTACCGCACACCACAAGGTCAAGAAGCCTTTGTGGAACAAACACTTCCGTAAATTCCAGCGAATTTCATATTGCAATGCAAAATAATTAATGCAATTGAATCAAGGGTTTGCCCTGTTTCCAAAAACAAACGCTCGTTTGAAATTTAGAGTGTTTTTCTAACGTTTACAGTTGTTAATGTCGAGAATGATTGATACATTGAGCAATGTAATCGTTAGTACCAAAGCATAAAAATAGTTGCAACCAAAGGAGTACACCATGAAAGTCATTCCAGTGCGCCGTGACGTCAAGATCAACCTCGACGAGTCCCGCATCAACAACTGGCACGAAGCCGGTGAGCACGTCACCCATTTCTTCAACGCACTGTCGGTGTTGTTCCCCGCAGGCGAGCGTTTGTTCATGGACTCCGTGCGCGCCTACAAAGACCAGGTGACTGATCCCGAATTGAAACAAGCCATTACCGCATTCATCGGCCAGGAAGCGCTGCACAGCCGCGAGCACGAGGAATACAACGAGATGATGGACCGCAGTGGTGTGCCCGCCTTGAAGCTGGACAAAATGCTGTGGAAATTGTTGGGTGGCTTGCAAAAAGGCCTGGGCAAGAAATTGTCGCTGGCTGGCACCATTGCGCTGGAACATTACACCGCCATCATGGCCGACGCCGTGTTGAAAGATCCTAAAGTCACTGGCGAGAAATCCGACGAGGGTTTCAAGCAAATGTGGCAGTGGCATGCGTACGAAGAAACCGAACACAAAGCCGTGGCCTACGACGTGTGGAACACCGTTGTTCCCGATAACGTGTACAACCGCTTCATTCGTCGCTTCGGCATGGTGCTGGCCACCGTTATTTTCTGGCCAGTGATCATGTACTTCCACGCACGCCTGGTATTTGCAGATCCCAATACCAAGGGCAAGCACATTCAAGGCTACAAAGCCGTTGCCAAAATCTTGCTGGGCAAGGAAGGCATTTTCCGCAACGCCATGAGCGACTTTTTCGACTACTTCCGCGCCGACTTCCACCCCTGGGACCATGACAACAGCCACTTCATGACAGAGATTGACTCTTTCGTGGAGAAGGTCAATCAAGCCATGCGCAACCCCAACCCCGAAGTGAAAAAAGCTGTGCGTGCACGCATGAGCAAAGCTGCAACCAAAGCGCCAGTGGCTGCATAAAAAAAACAGCTAAAACTTTCTGTCGAAAGCCGGACCATTCGTAGCGGGGTGGTCCGGTTTTTTTATTCCGGTATCCAGACCGGAGCAAGTTTGAATAAAAGGTGTATTCAAAAAACGCTTTAATTTACACTTGCCAGCAGAAGCAATGAAGTTAATTTTCAGAGCGCAAACACCAGTTGCCCTGATTCAAAAAAGATTTCTCACAACATAAAGTTCTGTCACCTGAACACCCGTATTTATTAATCGGGTTGTTGGCCGCTTGTTAGTCCGTAAATCAGTCGAAGTTTTAAATCAATCCTTTATTGGGGCGGTATTGTCACGCCCGTTAAATGCATAGCAAGGAAAAAAATGTCTACCTTCAACTATGCCTTTAATTTCAATCGGAATCTTTACGACCACAATGATTAATCGCATAGAAAACTTAACAGAGTTGGTTCAGGCGACCAATATGCTTGACTACCATGCACCCAATATTCAGGAGTTGGTGGTACAGCGGGGTTGGAACAATATCAGCGACAAAGCAAAGGTTGCCTGTGAAATTTACAACTTTTGTAAAGATGAAATTTTGTTTGGCTACAACTCAAAGGCCGACGATATTCCTGCATCCAGCGTCTTGAAAGAGGGAATAGGGCACTGCAACACCAAAACTACTTTGCTGATGGCCTTGTTGCGAGTGGCCAAGATTCCCTGTCGCTTGCATGCATTCACAATTCACAAAGCATTACAGAAAGGCGCGATGACACCGTTTGTGTACTTCATGGCCCCGAAGGAAATTATTCACACCTGGGCAGAGGCCTGGGTCGATGAATCCTGGTTGGCTCTTGAAGGCATTATTTTGGACCGCGATTACTTAAATGCCATTCAAGAAAGATTTTCCCCATGTGCAAACCACGAACACCCTTTTTTGGGCTATGCCGTTGCTACTAAAAGTTTGAATTCACCCAGTGTTGAATGGACAGGCAACAGTACCTTCATTCAACGCGAAGGCATTGCACGTGAGCTGGGAACCTACAAGTCGCCAGACGATTTTTATGCAGAACACAAGACCAACCTACGTGGTGTCAAGGGTTGGTTATACGAAAGCTATTTCTACAAACGTTTGAATGAAAATATTTCTAATATTCGGCAAGGAAACATTCCAGCCGTGAAGGTGAAGCAAGTTTGCGAGAAAGAATAAACCTTTATCGCTTCCCTCAAATGCGGGGGTGGCACAAGTTCGGGTCTGTTGAACAACAAGGCTGGGCAAGGTTCACGGTGTTGGCTTTCGATGCCGCCTGAAAGCTGAACGGAGTCAGTTGCTTGCCGGGAAATACCAATCAATTTAGATTTTGACACTGTTGAGAAATTCCTTTCAATTCAGTGTAGAAGCTCAGTACAGGTTTCACGCGGTTGACTGGCCCCGGTACACATGCTTCAGGAGAAACGATGATATTCAGTTACGCGCGCGGTCCCTTCCTCGAGTTTCTTCGCAACCTGACACCGCAGATTCTGCTGTTCTCCATCGCGATCATCATGAGTTCAAAGCTCGATCTCACCACTTTCGATTTTGGCAATACCTGGAATAGCTTGCCTTTCTTCCTTGTCGTGGCCACGTCGTTCGCGGCGGCGATTGCCAACATGTTCATGTTCATCGAAGGTTCATGTCGTTCTTTTGCCGACATCGACGACGAATCGAAGCGACTGCATTCGGCCGGTATCAAGGGCGGCGCACATCTCAAGGCGCTTGGTGTCATGCTCTACAAAAAAAGCAAGCTACTTTTCGTTGAAGTCATGGTTGTTTTTCTTATCGTTCAAGTGGGCTTTTTGGCGGTGTTCGTCACATCCATTCAGGCCGCCACCAATCTCTATATCGTCATTCATGGCGGTAAGTAAGCGCACCGCCCAGCCAATCTTGATGACCCCCAGTCGCGTGCTTTCGGCAACGCACGCATTCAAATGGTAGTTATAGTTGCCGTCGTCTGAAACAAGCAGGAGATCGCCATGAAAGAAACTCAATGTATCAAGACAGAAGTTGTGTTCACCGCCAAAGACCAAGCTGTACAGGAAGTTCGACTTACAGGGATTTCCACGGATGTTTTGTCTCGTCCGGAGCAGATCAGAAAAGTGATGGAATTGCTTGGAATGCCCGAGGGGACATTGGCACGCATTCTTCACACCACTGAAGATGTCATTGTTCGATAAGGAACTGTTCGATGCTTCTCACCGATTCATTTTTGCGCGACACAGTTCACGTCATACCCGGAAAGGACGGGGTTGAACTCCGCTTCTCGGTGTGGGGCATCGAACTGCCGCAGGAATTCATTAACACTCCAAACAGCAGATTTGCTGAGTTTCTCCAGCGTCAAGTGTCCTCCCGTCATCTGCAGTCAGAACAGGCGCAGGTGCAAAAGCTCTTGTTGCTTCTGTTACACCAGGGCTGTTTGGTACCTGCAAACAAGCAAGAATCCTATCCGCTTTCAGAGGTCAAGGCGCTATACATATCGTTTTGCAACGAGTGGTATGGTCGCTATTATTCTCATCGGCTTTGGGAAAAGATGCGTGACCAAGAGATACCCCTTCCCATACTTCGACAGTGGATTTCACGAACATATTTCTTGTCTCGGTTCGCTGGCGTCACCGCTTCGGCGGCGAGCCTTAATTGCCCGTACCTTGCTGTAAGGCAGGCCTTCCAAAAAAGCGCGATTGAGGAGTATTCCCACTGCAGCGACTACTATTACCCACCCGCACAACTGTTCCCTGCGGGTCTGGGTTATGCAGAGGGCATAGAGCCACTGGCCTCATTTGTGGCGTTCGATCAGCAAATGCTTTACATCGCCAAGTACGATTGGCTTGCCCACCTGTTTGTCGCGCTTTTTCAGGAAAGAACTGCTAAATTTCGACACGGGGCGAATCAGTTGTACAGCCGCATTGAGAAGCAGCTTGGTATCAAAGGCCTGTTTGATGGGTGGCGTATCCACATTTCTTTTGACGAAGCCCATTCACATGAGGACGACCTTGATCATTTATTTGATCAAGAAATCTCCATCCCCCGCGAACAGCTTCAGCGTTCCTTCTTGGAAGGTGCACTGACCATTGATTTTCTTGTCTCTGGCTTGAGTGAGTCGCTTCTCATGGGCGATCAAGGCATTAATCCAAGAGTAAGGGCAACAAGCACAGTGGTCGGTCCCCAGCATCTTGCCGGTCTGAATTGTTTCTCTGGAATTGCCCAATACAAGTTTCAGGCAACTTCAGCGCGAGCACTCGTGAATGAAATTTGTTCCCTGGTTGCAGAAGAACCCAATAACCATTCCATCCTGCTCAAGTTTGCGCCGTTCTGGAAGCGAATGGAAAGGAGCATTGTTCCGGACTTAATTGCTGAATGCCTTTCGCAGTGCTCTGCCCAAAGCGAAATTATTGCAGTGGGGCAAATATTGGAGAATTTCAGTCGTACCAGTGTCGCCACTGACGACGAATTGCCCTTTCATGAAAAGGCGGTGCGAGTTCTTCGCAACTACATTTCATCAAGATCAAAATCATCGTCGAGCTTTTCGTTTGTCGTGTTTCTGTTTGCCAGCTTGGCAGAAGAGGGCAACAGATTATTGAAGCGATCGCCTGAAGACTCGGATTTATTGGATGGTCTTGCCTCGGCTGTTGACCCTCTTTGTTATGGGGACGATGTTACTCACTTTTTGAGGGAAGCTTTCATGGCGATATCACTCATGGAGTTTGCAATTTCAGACGATGTTCTGGAAAAGCAGGTTCCCCAGTTTGCCATTTGGCATGACGTGTCGCGCCAAGGGATATCTGCAGGTGGGTGTCTTTGAGTTTGGCGTTAGTGTTTTACAGATTGTAGGGAGTTTCTCGTGAGAGGAGGAAGATACTATCTCGGCCGAGTTGTAAAAATAAATCTTGACCAAGATAGGTTGATGGATGCAATTACCAACGCTCCTATAGTGTCTGTCGGGAAGTTTGACTGGACGATAACGGATGTGGTCGACAATCGAAACGAAGGACTCCCTTACGTCTTCGGTAAATTGTCTAAGTATGCCAAGGAAGGTCATGCCACGGTGATCGATGAGCTCAGCCGCTCTCAGATTGATGCAGATGTGCCAAACCTGCTTGAATCCAGTTCTTCATTTGTATATTTGCCGGAGTACTCGGGTATTGCATTCTTGCACGTGTGGAATGGAATTCAGGAGGACGTATTTCCAAGAAGATTCAAATCCATAATTGAGGCTGCCTTTGACGGTTTTTTTGTGGCCTGCGATGTGGAGCCTGTATCGGACTATCGTGCCTTCGCGTCGCGTCTTAAGAAGATGAGTCATTTCACAGAGTTTTCGGCAACAGTTCACCCGCCAAACCCTCTTTTTGGCAGACTTTGGGGAAGCCTCAATGACTACATTGAAAATCGAAATGCATCTGAAGTAACGTTCAAAGAGCAGACTTCCAAGGTAAATGGCTTAAACACTAAAATCATCGAGTTAATGGATCGAATTATGGATTCGCCAGAGTACGAGCCGGATGAGCAGCCAGCAATTGGAGATGCGGCGATTCTAATGGCTGCCGATGGGTATGGCAGGGGCAAAGTAGTTGGGGTGGAAAATGGTGAAGAAGTCGTGATCAAAACGAGTGATACACAAAAGAGCTTTCTTCACAACAAAGAGCCAGTACATGAAGAGCTAGCGGTAAAAGCACAAATCCAGTTTGAGAAGATCTCTAAAGAACGGGATATGAAGCACTGATGAAGGTGCTTTATTTCTTGAGAGTATTTTTTCTCAGTTACGAATTTGTATTCCTTGGTTTGTGTTTGGCTGGCTATTTGCTATCGCAAAAAACTCTATCACAACACTTCCCGTTGTCGTCGCTTAATGAGAATGCAATTTTCTGGGCAATGGTCTTTCCCGCTGGAATTGCAGGATGGACTTTTAAAGAGGGGGTGGGTGTTCTATTCCCGGATGATAAAAACGAGAGGACTCTACACGAATGGCCAGGTTATTGGAGACTTAAGATTCATTTTGATGTCGGAATATTTAACAGTGTGCTGTTCACAATTCCGTGTTTTGCTGTTTGGTTGCTGAGTGCGTTGAATACATTGATTGGGACCTGGATTTTTATAGGCTTTGCGGGGGCTTTATCAATTAATGCTTTCAGTTTTTATGCTGCAAAGATTCATTTGAAAAGTGCGCTAATCAGGCTGGATGGAGGCAGGAGTTCTTGCAACTAGTTGGGACAATATACCCGCCTTGAAAGAATTCTGGGTGTCCAGGTTTTACCGCCCATCAGCGAATTCCTCTATTCAAATGGGCAACGCTACTACTGAATGATAAACACACCCGACGCCAGTCTTTACAGAGGTTATGCCGACCTTGCAGCCCGGCAGGAGCTGAATAAGGATTACGAAATTGTCGCAGAGTTTCGTCCGTCATCCCGGGTTGCTGTCATTGCGCCGCACGGCGGTGCTATCGAGCGTGGAACATCCCGAATTGCCCGCGCACTCGCTGGCGAAAATTTCAGCCTTTTCATGCTCGAGGGCATTCGGCGAACGGACAATTACGCGGCTCTTCATTTGTCGAGTCGCTATTTTGATGAACCCAATTGCTTGAAGGTGGTCAGTGAGTGTCCCATTGTGGTCGCGGTTCATGGCTGCAAAGGTACAGACGAAAAGGTTCTTCTTGGTGGGCGCGATGACGCACTAAAGAATCAGCTGGCTGCCGCAATTCGTAGCGTAGGTGTGGCGGCAGAAACCATTGGTCATGCCTTTCCTGCTGTGGATACTGACAACATCTGTAACCGTGGATCTACTGGCAAGGGTGTGCAGCTTGAGTTCACTGCTGCGCTGCGTGGTGCTGGCACATTGGCACGCGTCGAGTCTGCGATTCGTTCAGAATTGCTGAAAGCAAATGCAGCGGCACAACCCTGAGGTGAAGGCTACGTCACTAAACCTGGCACTGTTTTTGGTCGTTACGTTAGCGTAAATTAAAGGCAGCCTGCCGCGTTGCCTTCACGGACCTTAGGCACTTTGCTGCTTGTAGTAACGAGCAGTACACCGGCGATATCAATCTCTCCACATACGTTGCCGACATCGAACGGATTCGCGAAGCAATTTGATTCGAGCGCGCATTATTGGACCCATCAAGCATCGGCAACACGAAAGGCAATTCTAGAGACGAATCGGGCAATGATGGAATCAAGAGGTGGCGGTGCGCTTACGCCAGAGGAGTCTTTCGTTGCGCAGTACGTGGCCGAAGGGCCGAAGTACTGGTATAACTTCGCCTGCGACGCATCCGTTTTATGGAAAGGGGTAACTGTGAACATTAAGGCACTGCAGGCCTTCAGGGGTTTTTTTGCGTATTATGAATTTTCATGGAATCTCGCGCATTTTGACGCGCCTGTTATCGTGGTCATGGGTAGGCATGACTATGTAGTGCCGCACACTCTTTGGGATGAAACTCTACCGATGCCGGAAAACGTAAGCTATCGGCTGCTGGAGAAGAGCGGACACACACCCCAGATGGAAGAGTCTCAGGAATTCGACCAGCTTTTCTTTGAATGGCTACAACGGCCGGCTTTGCCCCAAGCATGAACAAGGCGCAGTCGAATAACCCCATGCACGGCGTCACTCTTGAGACTGTCGTCGTGAAACTTGTTGAACACTACGGCTGGGTTGAACTCGCCAATAGAATCAACATCAATTGTTTCAAGAATGATCCATCTGTTAAATCCAGCCTGAAATTTCTTCGAAAAACGCCTTGGGCGAGGGAGCAGGTGGAGCAACTTTATATTTTCACATTCTCACCACGAAGTGGAGAGAAAAGTTAAGCCGACAGTTGATCGATGTCACCTACAAGGCGCCTAAACCACAGTTGCGGGTCGCGCTCTGCCAAAGGCTTCGCTGAGCGTTCTTTGGAACTTCCTCGCAAGTAAAGCTTACTTAGCTTTTTACTTTTTCGAGGGCCACATTTGTGCTTCAAAGTCTGTCAGCTTACGAAGTCACGGCGGATTCGTTGAGCCAAGATACGCGTGCTCTGAACGCCGTCAAGTAAAAATTGGATTCAATGCATAGTGCGATCAGAAATGAAAAAAGTCTTCTGAATGCATGCAAAAAAATCGCCAATAGTCTGCTCAACCAGCCGATAAAAGTAAACGCTGGTTCGCCTTCAGGTTTGCCAAGTCTCGCGTTGCTTGTTGTACGGCTAGATGAAAAAACATGTGCCTTGGGGTCATTCGAATTTAAGCTAGACAGGCTTATTGCATCTTTGAATAGGGAGTACGCCGAACTGGATCGGAACGTTGGCAATTTTTTCGGCACTGGCCTTGTTCACCGGGTCAGTCACATTCGCTCTAAGGCCAATCGGCTAAATCCTCGCTTGAGTTCTGCCGTTCTGGAAGGCGCGCGTCTGCGTGGTATGGCTGATCAGATTATTAAGGAATATGGCGACAGAATGCTGATAGCTCGATATGAGCGGCGGTGGTTTGGATATTCAAACTGAGGCACTTCTTAGCACCTTGCTTTTTTCGTGTGCCTGCTAAATCAACTTAAGCAGCTTTTGCCTCCAGGTTCCATGGAACTTTCTTGCATGTGAAGTTTACCTAGCCTGTTAATTTTCAAGGACAACTCGAATGGGACAATGTCTCTCAGCCCCTAGAGCTTCGGCTCAAATGTCACACCAAGAGATTAATTTTGTAAAAAGTGTCCGGGGAAATCTGAATACGATGACTGGACAAGTCACGGCAGCTCGAAAACTGTTGGATGCATGTAATAGACAGCCACGGAACTCCTAAGTTCGACAAGAGCAAATGCGGCTCTTATCCCAAATCACCAGGCACTTGGCCAACAGCTTGGTGAAATAACCAAGGGTGTGAGCAAAATTAATTCCAATCTTGTTAAGTTGGCTAAGTCGTTAGATATCCTGAGAAAAGATATGAATGTGAGTCCTGATAGAGTCGGGCCTAAACTCATGATTCGTCAAACCAATTATGTTAAAGCAGAAGCCAACAATCTGACTGCCCCGGTACGTGGTGCCGTTCGGGAAACAAGGACATTCTGTAATCAGGCGGATGAAGTTTTTAATGCTGTTCGAAATCGGCTGCCAAATCGTTAATTGTTTGTGAACCACCAGCGTGCGACATTGACAGCAAGTAGGTGGGTATGAACAGCAGGCATGCTTCATGTCCTGCCAATCACTTTCCTAAGTTTTCCATTGAACTTTCTTACTAGCAAAGCCTACTTAGCCTTTTGCTTTTTCGAGGACCACATTCGTGCTTCAAAGTCTGTCAGCTTACGAAGTCAAGGCGGATTCGTTGAGCCAAGATACGCGTGCTCTGAACGCTGTCAAGGAACAATTGGATTCAATGCATGGTGCGATCAGAAAAGAAAAAAGTCTGCTGAATGCATGCAAAGAAATCGCCAATAACCTGCTCAACCAGCCGACAAAAGTAAGCGCCGGTTCGCCTTCAGTTTGCCAAGTCTCGCGTTGCTTATCGTACGGTTGGATGAAAAAACTTGTCCCTTGGGGGCATTCGAATTCAAGCTGGATAAGCAAGCTTATTGCATTCAAGCTCAGCGTGACTTGACTGGAATTGTTGAGCAAGGAAAGAGCAGACGTGACAGGGTTAATAATATGTCCGAACGATTGGAGCAGGCATTCCAATAACTCATCACCCGCAGGTTTGATCTTCAAGCGCCGTGTGTGCAGCAGCGGCTTGATTTTCCCTGCAAACTGTTGAAAATCGCGGCTTTGAAAAGGTTGCAACGTACAAGAATATGCGCCTAATTCATTAAAAAATTCGATACAAACAGCAGGAATGTTTCATACCCTGCCAATTATTATTCTCAGTATTCCATTGAACTTTCTTGCAAGTAGAGCTTACTTAGCTTTTTACTTTTCAAGGTCAACTTTAATGGGACAACACTATTTAAATCCTGAATCTGCGCAGGGACCGGCAAACCATGACACGCCTTCCTTACACAGTGTCGAAGAATTTCTTTCTCCTTTTAATCATTACATCGTGGCTGAAAAAAGCCTGCAGATTCAATGCGCAAAGCTGGCGCATGAGCTGTTGACTTCGATAGAGAACAGAACTGATCTTCCTTCAAGTGGAGTTTCAGATTTGACAACACTGACTGGTTATTTCAAGCAGCTGCAGGCTAAAGCTGTGCATCTAAACGGTCTGCAACGGCAGGTCACACATTACAAAGAGTCGATCGATAAGCTGCGCGAGGATTTGAATTCGCCTGATAATAATTTAAATCTTAGTCAGTTTAAGAGTAAAGTCAACGCGCTTTACAGAGCGGTGGGTCCCGTGGGTATTAGTGTGAATACTGCCCTTAAAGAGGCAGAGAACTTGCGTAATGACGCCGATAAAGTTCGCAGTAGAATCCAGCAACAATATTTTTAATGATCCATCGTTTGCGGCTTTTGCCTTCAGGTTCCGTGGAACTTTCTTGCAAGTAAAGTTTACCTAGCTCGTTATTTTTTCAACGGCGACTCCAATGGTACAACATCACATAACTCCTGCAACTGCAGGGGGACGGCCACTCCTTAATGTGCCTGAATTACAGAATGTCACAGAAACCCTTGCCTCTATTAGTGTTGTGATTCAGCAGGAACGTGATTTACTGTCTACATGTCGACGCCTGGCGATTGATCTAAAGAATGCGATTGATGCAAGAACGCGCCTTCCTTCAGGATTTAAGACTGCATTTTCAGGGTACCGTCGCGATGTTGATAACAGAATTAATCTTTTCGACCAGATGGACGTGGACTGTAGAAGTTATGGAACCTCGGTAGATAATCTATATAGGCAATATTGGAGTAATCCTAACCAGGTTAACCGAAATGATTTTCTGGGGCGAGTCGGAAATCTTCAAAGTGCCGTCGATACATTAGAGGGCAGATTGAATCCTTTAAAAGGTTCAGGACACTACCTAATTTCTGTATCTGATAGTTTCTCTGCAGAGTTGCGGCAAGCACGCTGATAACTCGTCACACCCAGCCTTAGTGCGCGAAAAAAAGCCAGGCGCCTTTCAGCACCTGGCTTTTTTACTTCTAACTACTCAATCAACTTAAGCAGCTTTCACCTTCAAGCGCCATGCGTGCAGCAGTGGCTCGGTGTAACCGGCAGGTTGTTCCATGCCTTTGAACACCAGGTCGCATGCAGCCTTGAATGCGGCTGAAGTTTCAAAGTTGCCAGCCATGGGCTTGTATGCAGGGTCGCCAGCGTTTTGCTGGTCAACCACGGCGGCCATGCGCTTCATGGTTTCCATTACTTGGGCTTCAGTCACAATGCCGTGGTGAATCCAGTTGGCAATGTGCTGGCTGGAAATGCGCAGCGTGGCGCGGTCTTCCATCAGGCCCACGTTGTTGATGTCGGGCACCTTCGAGCAACCCACACCCTGGTCAACCCAGCGAACCACATAACCCAAAATACCTTGGGCGTTGTTGTCCAGTTCTTGCTGCTTTTCAGCAGGTGTCCAGTTGGTGTTGGTGGCCACTGGCACTTGCAACAGGTTGGCCAAAATGCCTGGGCGTTCTGCGTCGGCATCAATTTTTTCCAGCTCGGCTTGAACAGCGGCTACGCTGACCTGGTGGTAGTGCATGGCGTGCAGTGTTGCAGCAGTTGGGCTGGGTACCCAGGCGGTATTTGCACCGGCTTTTGGGTGACCAATTTTCTGTTCCAGCATGGCTTTCATCAGGTCGGGCATGGCCCACATCCCTTTACCAATTTGTGCGCGGCCTTTCAGGCCACAGCTTAGGCCAACCAGCACGTTGTTGCGCTCGTAGGCGGTAATCCATGCGCTGCTTTTCATGTCGGCTTTGCGGATCATTGCGCCGGCGTGCATGGCGGTGTGCATTTCGTCGCCAGTGCGGTCCAAAAAGCCGGTGTTAATGAAAGCAACACGGCTGGCGGCCGCTGCAATGCAGGCCTTCAGGTTTACTGATGTGCGGCGCTCTTCGTCCATAATGCCCAGCTTCACGGTGCTGTCGGGCAGGCCCAGCAGCTTTTCTACGTGGGTGAACAACTCGGCAGCAAAACCCACTTCAACAGGACCGTGCATCTTCGGCTTCACGATGTAAACCGAACCTTTGCGGCTGTTGCGAATGCCGTTTACGCCATTGCCTTTCAGGTCGTGCAGGGCAATGGTGGTGGTTACGATTGCATCCATAATGCCTTCGGGAATTTCTTTGTCACCGCCCCACAAAATGGCGGGGTTGGTCATCAGGTGGCCCACATTGCGCAGGAACAACATGCTGCGGCCATGCATGGTTACTTTCTCGCCATTCACGCCGGTGTAAACGCGGTCAGCATTCAGGCCACGTGTAAAGGTTTTGCCGCCTTTGCTCACGCTTTCTGTCAGGGTGCCTTTCAAAATACCCAGCCAGTTTTTGTAGGCCACAATTTTGTCTTCAGCGTCTACGGCTGCAACAGAATCTTCCAGGTCCAGAATGGTGGACAGCGCTGCTTCCAGCACCACGTCGGCCACACCAGCTGCGTCGCTAGAACCAATCGGTGTTGCGCGGTTAATGATAATGTCGGCGTGAATGCCGTTGTTCACCAGCAATACTGAAGAAGGTGCTGTGGCGTCGCCCTGGTAACCCACCAGTTGTGCGGCGTTTTTCAGGCCAGCGGTACTGCCATTGTTCAAGCTAACTTGCAGCTTGCCGCCTGCTACTGCGTAGCCAGTTGCGTCTTTGTGTGATGCGCCTTCCAACGGGAAAGACTGATCCAGAAAGTTGCGTGCGAATTCGATAACCTTTGCGCCGCGCACGGGGTTGTAGCCGCCAGCGCGTTCTGCACCGCCTTCCTCAGCAATTACATCGGTGCCATACAGTGCGTCGTACAGGCTGCCCCAACGTGCGTTGGCTGCGTTCAGGGCGTAGCGTGCATTCAAAATTGGCACAACCAACTGGGGGCCAGCTTGGGTGGCCAGTTCGCTGTCTACATTCGCGGTGGTGGCTTGCACTTTGGCAGGCTGCTCAACCAGGTAGCCAATCTTTTTCAAGAATTCCTGGTAGGCGGCCATGTCGGCGATAGGGCCTGGGTTGGCTTTGTGCCAGGCGTCCATTTCCAGCTGAATGCGGTCGCGCTCGGCCAGCAGGGCGGCGTTTTTTGGGGCCAGTGTGCTGACAATGGCGTCGAAGCCTTTCCAGTATTCAGCTTGATCAATGCCGGTGCCGGGCAGTACTTCATTGTTAATGAAGTTGTACAGGGGTGTGGCTACTTGCAAGCCATGCACGGTGGTGCGTTCTGTCATTTTAAAAACCTCGAGCTGTTGTAATTGGCGATAAGTCATCGATTGTAAAGGAATTGACGGTCATTCTGGCATGTTTGGATTCGTCACAAGCGCAGGCGATTGGTCATTTCATCTTTGACTTTTTTGCAAAACTCTGGAAAACCCCAAGTCGATTGCAGCAACGCGGGCTTCAATCCAATTTGTGGGCTGGTTACTATTGGGTAATCAATTCGGGGTAAACATGCGGACTTTTGATTACATCGTGGTGGGGGCGGGCACGGCAGGGGCCTTGATAGCCAATCGGCTGAGTGCCAACCCCAACAATTCAGTGCTGTTGCTGGAAGCAGGCGGTAAAGATAACTACCATTGGATCCACATTCCCGTGGGTTACCTGTATTGCATCGACAACCCGCGCACGGATTGGCGTTTTCGCACCGAGCCCGATGCAGGCCTGAACGGCCGCGCCCTGATTTACCCACGCGGCAAAACCTTGGGTGGTTGCTCCAGCATCAACGGCATGATCTACATGCGTGGCCAGGCCCGCGACTATGAAAGCTGGGCCGCCCAAACCGGCGACGAGGCCTGGAACTGGAACAATTGCTTGAACGATTTTTTGGCACACGAAAGCAACTGGCGTTACGACAATCCGCATGCCGAATTGGCCGACACGGAATTGGCCCAATTTCACAGTGGCAAAGGCGAGTGGCGTGTAGAAAAGCAGCGCCTGCGTTGGGAAATTCTGGAAGCGTTTTCTGAAGCGGCGCAACAGGCGGGCATACCGACCAATGACGACTTCAACCGTGGCAATAATTTTGGTGTGGGTTATTTCGAGGTGAACCAGCGCAGCGGTTGGCGGTGGAACACATCCAAAGCCTTCTTGCGCCCAATCATGAAGCGGCCCAACTTAACCGTGTGGACCGAAGCGCAGGTTAAAAATTTGCTAATCGAAAGTAATGCCAGTGGCGAACTGGTGTGCAATGGCGCGCGCGTGGTGAAGGGCGGTGAAGAAGTGGCGGTGAAGGCCGTGCGCGAAACTGTGTTGTGTGCCGGTGCCATTGGCACGCCGCAAATTCTGGAGCTATCGGGCATAGGGCAGGGCAGCCTGCTGCAGCAACACGGAATTGACGTGAAGCTGGACAAACCCGGCGTGGGTGCCAACCTGCAAGACCATTTGCAAATACGCGCGGTATTCAAAGTGCAGGGCGTCAAAACCCTGAACACGCTGGCCAACAGCCTGTGGGGCAAGGCGCAAATTGGCATGGAATATGTGTTCAAGCGCAGCGGCCCCATGAGCATGGCCCCCTCGCAACTGGGCGCATTCACCAAAAGCAGCGCCGACCGGCCATACCCCAACATTCAGTACCATGTGCAGCCGCTGAGCCTGCCTGCATTTGGTCAGCCCCTGCACAACTTCAATGCCTTCACGGCCAGTGTGTGCAACCTCAACCCCAGCAGCCGCGGTTCCGTGCACATTAAAAGCAGTCGGTTCGACGAAGCACCCGCCATTGCGCCGAATTACCTCAGCACTGAGGAAGACCAGAAAGTGGCGGCCGATTCCCTCAGGGTGACGCGCAACATTGCGCAGCAACCCGCCTTGGCCAAATACAAGCCTGAAGAATTCAAGCCCGGTGTGGAGTTTCAATCCGACGAAGAATTGGTGCGTTTGGCCGGCGACATTGCCACCACGATTTTTCACCCGGTAGGGACTGCAAAAATGGGTGCAGCCAACGACCCAGCTGCCGTGGTCGATTCCCGCTTGCGGGTGATTGGTGTGAAGCACTTGCGCATTGCCGATGCCAGCGTAATGCCTACTATTACAAGCGGCAACACCAACAGCCCCACGTTGATGATTGCCGAGAAGGCCGCGCGGTGGATACTGAACGGATGACTCATTTTGTATCGTAATGCGATACAGGATAGGATCCATGTATTAGCAGGTTCGAAAAATTATGAGTAATATGCATAACCCCCCACATCCCGGATTAACCATCAAGTTTGATGTGTTGCCGTCGCTTGGCATTTCAGTGACAGAGGCAGCGTTGCAGCTTGGTGTATCGCGAGTCGCATTTTCCCGAATGATTAATGGGAAAGCTGCGATCAGCGCCGACATGGCTATTCGCCTTTCTCAATGGCTGGGAGGCTCGCCCGAAGTTTGGTTACAGCAACAACTTCAATATGATCTTTGGCATGCCAAGCAAGCGAGTAAATCCAAAGTGCGTCGATTGATAGCAGCCTGAATGAAGGAAAAACATGAACGAAGTCATCATCAACAAAGAACCCGTTGAGCTGTACAAAATCCTGAAGTTTCAGGGTTGGTTGTCCAGCGGCGGCGAAGCCAAGAATGTGATCGCCGATGGCCATGTACTGGTCAACGGTCAAATTGAAACCCAGAAACGCAAGAAAATTGTGGGTGGTGATGTAATCGAGTTTGACGGCGTGAAGTACACGGTTAAACTGGGGTAGGTAGTTTTTCCCAAAGCAGTTTCAATCAAGGCAGTACGGTCATGGCAGTTAAAGACCAGGAAGTAATCAATCAATCCCAATGTGTTGAAGTGTATTTCGACGGCTCATGCCCCATGTGCCGCCGTGAAATCGCGGTGTATCAAAACATTACGCCCGATCAGCCGATTGCATGGATGGATGTCTCCAAACCCGACACACAGCTTCCGCAGGGGCAATCCAGAGAACAGCTCATGGCCCGTTTTCACACGCGCACGGCGCAGGGTGAACTGCTCAGTGGTGCCGCGGCTTTTGTGCATGTGTGGTCGCAGTTGCCGGGTTGGCGGGTGTTGGCATGGTTGGCCAAAGTGCCGGGCATGTTGTGGGTCATGGAAAAGGCGTACAACGGCTTCTTGCCGGTTCGCCCTGCCATTCAGCGCTTTATTTTGAAATTCGACACCAGCCATTTGCCGCCCACTTTGGTGGCTGACCTTCGCACCGACCATGCCGGTGAAACCGGGGCAGTGTGGATTTACAAAGGCATTCTGGCTGTCTCAAGAAATCCCGAAATTCGCGCATTTGCCAGTGAACACCTGCAAACTGAACAGCGCCATTTAAACGCCATGAACACGCTGTTGCCGGTATTTCGTCGAAGTTGGCTGTTGGTGCCCTGGCGCATTGCAGGCTTCCTGACCGGGGCATTGCCTGCCTTGTTCGGGCCGGTTGCGGTGTACCGAACCATTGCTGCGGTGGAAACTTTTGTGAACCTGCACTACCAGGAACAAATCGAAAAGCTGACGGCTTTGGGAACCCACCAGGATTTGAAGGCGCAGTTGATTGAGTTTCAACTGGACGAATGCGCCCACCGCGACGAGGCCACCGCAAAAACAACAAAGCCCGGCGGTTTAATCGCCAGGCTTTGGGTGGGTGCCGTTGGGTCAGGCTCCAAGGTTGCAGTCACCTTGGCCCGTTTTATCTAGCGATTCAAACAGCCAGTGCCGGTTTTTGAACCTGGCGAACCAGTGCTTGCAAGCGCTTGCGCTGCAGGCGCATTTCAACTTCCATGGCCTTGAATTTTGCTTTGTAGGCGGCCACGGTGTCGCCGTTCTTGATGGCGTTTTTGGTGTCCTGGTACCAGGCTTCTTTCAGTTTGGCCCAGTCTTGCAAAGCCTTGCTGTAGTGCTCGTATTCTTGTGCAAGGCGAGCTTTCATGGCTTCAACATGCGCATGCATCGCTGTGGGCTGTGCCTGCATTTTTTCTTCTGCACGTTTGAATTGCATCGCAATGCGCGCTTTTTCAATCGCAAACTTGTCGCAACGCTTCAGGTTTTTGGTCAAGCCCACGAACGACAAACCTGCGATCAGCCATTTGGTGGGGTCGATGTGAAACCACTTGATGCCGTTGCGGTAGTCGTACTGGAACAGGTGGTGGTAATTGTGATAACCCTCACCGTAGGTGAAAATCGCCAGGAAGTCGTTGTCGCGCGCGGTGTTCTCGTCGGTGTAAGGGCGGCGGCCCCAAATGTGCGCCAGGGAGTTGATGAAGAAAGTGGTTTGGTGGCACCACACCAGGCGGGCTAGGCCACCCAGCAACATCACGCCCCACAGGTCGCCAGCCAGGTAACCAATCAAGGCGGGGAACAGGAAGTTGATGCCCAAAGCCAGCGCCGTGTAGTGCTTGTGCTGGAACATCACCAGTGGGTCTTTCAACAGGTCAGGCGCGTTGCTAAGGTCTTCCTTGCCTGATTCGTATTGGCGGATCATCCAGCCCATGTGCGAGAACCAAAAGCCACGCTTGGCGGAGTAGGGGTCGTGCTCGGTGTCATCCACATGGCGGTGGTGCGTGCGGTGGCCGGAAGCCCAAATCAGGATGCTGTTTTGAACGGCCATGGTGCCAAAGAACATCAACACAAAACGAACCGACCAGTGCGCTTCGTAAGTGCGGTGGGCCCACAAGCGGTGATAACCGGCCGTAATCGAAATACCATTCAAAATTGCCAACACGACGAAAGACACCCAGGCAGCCGTGCTGTAGTCATTGTACCAAGCGTAGGCCGGTACAAGAATCAGGGCAGCGATGGTGGTTCCAAACAGGGTGATTGCGCCGGGCCAGTGGATCGGGCTATTGGGGTCAACTCGAGTGGTCATTGAAGGTTGGTTTTTACCAGTTGGTTCAAAGGATGGATGAATCATACTGATTCTTGTCCTTTGAATGAACCTCAATTTAAATATTTAATAATTGTTCTTATTTGTTGAGGTTCCGCCGCAACGAAATCATAAATTTCGAAGCAGCGAAAGTTAACACTTGTGCACTGAATATCTGCAAATCGTCAGCAAATTACTGGGGTACTTGTTGGTTTGCGCCAGTCAGTTCGCCACCCATGATGTCGATCAGACCGGGCAGCAGTTTGCGCAGTTCACCTGTCATCAATGCAAAGTCGGTGTCAAATGAATCGTCATCGGCACTCAGGGCGGCTTGTTCCTTGATTACGTCCAGCGGCGCAACCCGTTTTACCTGCAAGTTTTCATGCAGCACAAAGGAAACTTTGTCGGCCCAGGTCATGGCCAGTTTGGTCACGTCTTTGCCGCCTTTGATGTGTTTGGCAATTTCATCGGCTTCCAGTGAGTGTTTCACATAGCGCACGGTGGCAGCCTGTTCGCCACGACTTTTCAGTTCGCAGTCCTGGTCCACGGTGAAGGGGGGCGGGTTGTCGTTCTCGGCCAGCCAGGTGGTCATGGCCACGGTGGGCGAAACTTTGGTTTTCAGCAAGGCCATGCTGACGCCTTCAACGCTTTTCATCAGCATGCCGATTAGTTCATCCGCCTTGGCGGGGCTTGCCGCATCCACGATCAGCCATTTGCCTTCAGGGTCGATCCAGGCATTGATTCGGCTGCGAATGGCAAACGCGCGGGGCAGCAGTTCGTCGGTCACGGCTTCCTTGATTTCCTTCATTTGCTTGCGGCCGGGCTTGTAGCCTTCGCGTTCTTCAATTTCCGCAGCGCGTGCCTTGGTGAACTGGTTGATCACCGTGCTGGGCAGCAGTTTTTTCTCCAGACCCAGTGAAATCAACAGTTGCTGACCACATTTGTGAACAAAAGGCTCACCCTCGGCCTTGGGTGATACCCAGCCACGGGTCTGCAGGTCCATGCCGCCACAGGCCTGCAAGGCTTGCTTGGCCAGTTTGTCCTCCAGCGACTCGGGTGTTTCTTCCCATTTGGTGAGGCGAAAGATAAACAGGTTTTTAAACCACATGCTGAATGTCCGTTTGAATTTACAGGGGCTGGAAGTGTAACGTAAAAAGACCGGCAGGGCAGGGTCGGTTCATGTCGTTCACCCGTGGTAATCTATTCGGGCTGACTGTCAGCGGTTTTTTCAACTACCGGCTTTTTCAATGGACCCCTCGTCGTTGGGCATCGATGCCCTTCTATTGATTGTTTACGTATTAACCGCCCTTGGATTTTCTTTTCTGTGTTCGATCAGTGAAGCTGCGCTGCTCAGCATGACGCCTTCCTACATCGCAAGCCTGAAAGAATCCAACCCCGCCAAAGCTGAAAAGCTGAAGGATCTGCGGGAAACCAATATTGATCGCTCCCTGGCCGCCATTTTGACGGTAAACACCATTGCGCACACGCTGGGCGCGATTGGTGCAGGCTCTAAAGCCACGGCTGTGTTTGGTGAAGTGTGGTTTGGTGTGTTTTCAGCAATCATGACCTTGCTGATACTGTTCCTGTCGGAAATTGTGCCAAAAACACTGGGTGCCACCTACTGGAAACAGTTGGCGGGTTTCACCTTGCTGTACGTGAACTTCATGGTTCGGGCCATGTACCCCTTGATTTTCATTTCCGAGAAATTGACACGCTTGATGTCCCGAGGCAAGAAAGGCAGCGATGTGAATCGCGATGAATTCGCAGCCATGGCCAATATGGGCGAGGAACAGGGCGTACTCAGCGACCGCGAATCCGAAATCATTCAAAACCTGTTGAACCTGCGCACGGTGGTGGTAAGCGATGTCATGACTCCGCGCATTGTCATGTTCACCCTGAACAAAAACCTGACCGTGGATGAAGCCTTGAAGGTGAAAATTCACACGCCATTTTCCCGAATTCCAATTTACGAAGGCGAGCCTGACCACCTGATCGGTTTTGTGTTGCGCGAAGCGCTGCTGAATGCGCAGGCAAGCAACCAGGTTACTGTGGCCATTGAAGAATTCAAACGCGACTTGCTGGCTGTGTCGGAAAACGCGCCGCTGTCGAAGGTGCTGGATATTTTTCTGGAACAACACCAGCACATTGCGATGGTGATCAATGAATACGGCGAGGCCAAGGGTTTGATCAGCCTTGAAGACCTGGTGGAAACCCTGCTGGGCGAAGAGATTGTGGACGAAGGCGACAAGGTGGCCGATATGCGTGAACTGGCGCGAATTCGCTGGCAACGCAGAGCCAAGCGCATGGGCATTGAAGTGGACTCGGCAGCGCAATGACACTTTTTTCAGCTTCAAGCCTTGGTCCACAGCGCATTGTTTGCCTGACCGAAGAAACCACCGAATGGCTTTACCTGCTGGGTGAAGACCACCGCATTGTAGGCATTTCCGGTTACACCGTGCGGCCACGCAAAGCGCGTTTGGAAAAACCCAAGGTGAGCGCTTTTCTGACCGCCAAGATTGATCAAATTTTGGCGCTTGAACCCGACTGCGTATTCGGCTTTTCCGATTTGCAGGCCGACATTGCCAGTGCACTGATTCGCCATGGTGTGCAGGTGACTGTTTTCAATCAGCGTTCAGTGCCTGAAATTTTCAGCATGATGTATCAGGTTGCAGCCATGGTGGGTGCGGCAGAAAAGGGTCTGAAGCTGATCGCTGAAATGCAGGCTTCTGTCGAGAAAATTCGCAGTGTTGCGTCGGCCTGGCCTGTGCGCCCCAAGGTGTATTTCGAAGAGTGGGATGAGCCGCCCATCAGCGCCATTCGATGGGTGTCAGAATTGGTGGGCATAGCCGGTGGCGACGATTGTTTTCCGGAACTGGCCACTCAAAGCCTGGGCAAGAACCGCATTATTGCCGATAGCAGTGAAATTGTTCGGCGCAACCCGGACATCATTGTCGGTTCATGGTGTGGCAAGAAGTTTCGCCCCGAAACCGTGGCCGCGCGTGCGGGTTGGGCTGAAGTGAATGCGGTAAAGAACAAGCAGATTTTTGAAGTGAAATCGCCGCTGATTCTGCAACCAGGACCCGCGGCACTGACTGACGGCCTGGCCGCCCTGCATGACATCATGCAAGGCTGGCAGGCCAAGCAAGCCGTTTCTTCAAATTAACGCGAAAGCACCACGCGGAATCGCGGGCTGCCACTGCGCACCATTTCAACAGCTTCGTTGATTTGGTCAAAGCCGAAGCGTTCAACAATTGGCTCGATTTTGTGCAGGGCTGCAAATTCCAGCATGTCTGCAATTACCCGTGGGCTACCCACAGGTGAAGACGAAATGGTGCGCTGTTGGCCCATCAAGCCGAACACGCCAATGTCCAGTGGCTCCAGCACAGCGCCCAGAAAGTGCAGGCGGCCTTTGGGTGCCAGTGTATACACATAGGCATTCCAGTCCAGCTTCACGTTCACGGTCGACAAAATCAAATCGAACGAACCCGCCGCTTTTTTCAAGGCATCGGGGTCTTTGCTGTTCAGCACATGGTGTGCGCCCATTTGTAGCAGCTCGTTTGTTTTCGAGGCATTGCTGCTGAACGCAGTCACTTCGCAACCCCAGGCTTTCAAAAACATCACGGCCATGTGGCCCAGGCCACCCACGCCGATCACTGCGACTTTGCTTTGCGGTGAAATATTGAATTGCACCAGCGGGTTGTACACGGTGATACCGCCACACAATAGGGGGCCAGCCGTGGCCGGGTTCACGCCAGCAGGAATTTTCACAGCGCTGATTGCCTGCGCACGTACTTTGTCGGCAAAGCCGCCGTGTCGGCCTACAATCGTGCCCTTGGCCGTGCTGCACAGATTGTGGTCGCCACCCATGCACATGCGGCAGCTTTGACAATATCCGGAGTGCCAACCCAAACCCACCACGTCACCCAAGGCCAGGTGGCTAACGTGGCTGCCCAGCTTGCTGACCCGGCCAATTACTTCATGGCCTGCCACCATGGGGTACTTGGCGCGGCCCCAGTCGTTGTCCAGCATGCTGATATCGCTGTGGCAAATGCCGCAGTGGTCCACGTCAATTTCCACGTCGAATGCGCCCAGTTCACCGGGTTCGTATTCGTAGGGTTTCAGTTGTCCTTTGGCCTCGAAGGCTGCGTATGCATTGATCATGTTCTCTCCTCTTGATTGCTTGATGGTATTACACCTTCAACAGTAGTATGTAGGGCAGAGTAATAAATAGAACAATCCGGAGACCAACAGTGCAAACCCACCGCCGCGCCTGCCATTTGTGTGAAGCCATTTGTGGCTTGAAGATCGAAGTCGAGAACAACAAGGTGGTGTCGATCAAGGGCGATGAGCAAGACCCCTTTAGCAGGGGACACATTTGCCCCAAGGCCGTGGCCCTGAAAGACATTCAGGAAGACCCGGACCGTTTGAAAATGCCGGTGAAAAAGGTGAACGGTCAATGGGTTGAAACGACTTGGGAAGACGCAATCGAGCTGGCCTGTGAAGGCTTGTTTCAGGTGCAGCAAAAATATGGTGCAAATGCGGTGGGTGTGTATCAAGGCAACCCGAATGTGCACAACTGGGGCTTGATGACCCACAGCTCGAATTTTCTGGGTTTGCTGAAAACACGCAACCGCTTTTCCGCGACATCAGTGGACCAACTACCCATGCAGCTGCTGGGGTACTGGATGTTTGGCCACCAGTTGTTGATCACCATTCCTGACATTGACCACACGAATTACTTTTTGATGCTGGGCGCCAATCCAATTGCATCGAACGGCAGCCTGATGACCGTGCCCGACGTGGCCAAACGCATCAAGGCCTTGCAGGCGCGTGGCGGAAAACTGGTGCTGGTTGACCCGCGAAAAACTGAAACTGCGGAAGTGGCCGATGAACACCATTTCATCAAGCCTGCCAGCGATGCCGCATTCATCTTCGCTTTGATCAACACCATTGTTGCTGAAGGCCTGACCCGCATGGACCGCCTTGCGCACCACAGTGAAGGTTTGTATGCGGCTTTGGGTGTAATTTCCACGGTAACGCCTGAAGTGGCGCAAGCCGAATGTGGCATTGAAGCAGACACCATTCGTAAAATCGCCCGCGACTTTGCCAATGCTGGAAAGGCTGTGGCCTACGGCCGCATGGGCGCGTGTACGCAGCGCCATGGCACCCTGGCGCAGTGGGGCATTCAGCTGTTGAATTTTGTAACAGGCAACACCGACCGGGTCGGCGGCAGTTTGGTGACCCACCCGGCACTGGACCTGATCGCAGCCCCCAACAGCAAGCCGGGCAGTTTTGCTCGCTGGCACAGCCGTGTCAGCCAAAAACCCGAGGCACTGGGTGAATTCCCAAGCGCCATCATGGCTGAAGAAATTCAAACCGAAGGTGAAGGCCAGATCAAGGCCATGGTCACGATTGCCGGCAACCCGGTGCTGTCCACTCCCAATGGTCAGCAATTGGACAGGGCCATTGAAGGCCTGGAATTCATGGTGTCGGTTGATTTGTACATTAATGAAACCAACCGGCATGCCGATGTTATTTTGCCGACCACCGCACCACTTGAGCATGATCACTTCGATTTGATTTTCAATATTTTTGGTGTGCGTAATCAGGCCAAATACAGCGCAGCCACTTTGCCAAAACCCCAAGGCAGTCTGGACGATTGGGAATTGATGGACCGCCTTGCCGCCTGTTACAGCGCCAAGCTGGGCAAGCCAGCCCGGCCTTCCATGTCGCCGCAAATGATTCTGGACATGGGTTTGCAAATGGGCCCATATGGCATGGCCAGCGAGCACAAGCTGAGCCTGGACAAATTAAAGCAGCACCCAGAGGGCATCGACTTGGGACCTTTGCGGCCCAGTTTTCCGGACCGATTGCAAACTGCTGACAAGAAAATCCAGTTGGCACCGGCCGAAGTGCTTCTGGCTGCGACAGCCTATGTGGCTAACTTACTGAACAGCGAAAGACAAACCGGCCATGACATGATGCTGATCGGCAGGCGCCACATTCGCAGCAACAATTCCTGGATGCACAATTCCGAACGCCTGGTGAAAGGCAAAAACCGTTGTACCGCCATGGTGAACCCGGCCGATGCTGAACGTTTGAATTTAAAGGATGGATACAACGTGCGCGTGCGCAGCCGTGTGGGCGAAATTACACTGCCTGTAGAAATTTCAATAGATGTAATGCCCAGCGTGGTCAGCATTCCGCATGGTTGGGGTCACGACAAATCGGGTGCCCGCCTGCAAGTGGCCAGCGCTCATGCCGGGGTTAGTTGCAATGATTTGACTGATGAAGAATGGCTGGACGAGCCCAGTGGAAATGCGGCGGTCAACGGCGTGCCGGTGACCTTGATTCCGGTGCCGTAACTTCCGTGCTTTAGTTCTGTTTGCGTTCCCACACGGTCATTTCAGCAATGCTGTGCTGGAATTTCCGTGAGGTTTCGCGAATCACGAATGGCACATCCAGCGGTGCACGCACCAGTTGAAAATGTGGGGCCAGCACAGTTTGCATGCCCTGCAGCACCGTGTGTGTTTCGCCGTTTTTCACCAGGCCACCAATCCAGTTGGTCTTCGGTGTGTACTCTTCAAGCAGTGTGTAGGGCGAGCTGATCACCAGCACACCACCGGGCACAATGCGGTGTTGCAGGTCATTCAAAAAGGCGGCCGGGTTGTTCACGCGGTCAATCAAGTTGCCTGCGAAAATCAGGTCATAGCCTGTGTGGTGTGCGCCCAAGTTGCAGGCGTCGCCCACTTCAAACTTCACTTTGTTGCTGACACCGGAAAACTCAAGTGTGCTCAGCGACACTTCAACCGTGCGGCCAAGCTCGCCTTCATCGTGCAGGAAATAAGGCAGTGTTTCGCCGGCTTGCATGCGGTTTGCTGCGTCGATGAAGCGTGATGACAAATCAATGCCCACCACGGCGTCGAACCCCTTGGCCAAATCAAAGCTGCTGCGCCCCACGGCACAACCCAAATCAAGCGCCTTGCGCCGCGGGCGTGACCCCATGAACTCGATGCACAGTTCCGCGCAGCGGGCAGGGTAGTTGGGCACACCGAAATAGCTGCTGCCAAAGTGAAACGCCATGTATTGGTTCAGCAGTTCGTCGGTTTCGTAAGGATTGGTCATATGGTTTTACTTTGCACAGGTTCGGAAGCCGACGAACACATCGTTTCGGTCGGGTGTATAGGCTTGGCGGTAGGTGCCGCGAATCAGCATGGAAGACGTGGCGCAAGAGCCGCCGCGAACCACTTTGTGGTCGCCAAACTGCAGGGTGGACATGAATGGGTACATGTCCACGGAAAATCCATCGTAGGGGAAGAACAGGCTGTCTGTCCATTCCCACACGGTGCCGATCATTTGGCGGCAGCCAAACGGGCTGTCACCTTCGGGCAGGGCGTTCACCGGCAGCCGCGCCAGATGGGTGCTGTCCATGTCGACGCGGTGTTCTTCCATGGTGTTGCCCCAGGGAAACTTTTTGAATTCGCTGCCTTCCCTGTTGCCCAGTGCAGCCACTTCCCATTCGAATTCCGTGGGCAGCCTGCGGCCTGCAAAGTTGCAATAGGCCTGAGCTTCCCAATAACTCAAATGTTTCACAGGCAGGTCGGGTTCAATGGCCAGCCACTGGTCGAAATGGCGTTCAAGCCACTGGCCATTCTGTTTTTTCCAGAACAGGGGGTGGCGGGCTTCGTTCTTGTTTCGCCATTTCAGGCCGGCCATGCTCCACAGACCATCCAGTTCATAACCACCGGCTTCTACAAAGGCCAGGTATTCCGCATTGCTGACCAAGGTTGCTGAAATGCGAAATGCATCAAGCGACTTCACGAAGCCGGGCTTTTCATTGTCAAAACAAAAATCTTCGCCAGCGTAATTGGGCGACTGGGCAGGCATGCCGATCCGGTACCGTCCTGCGGGTACTTCAACATCGGCCTTGGTCGCCTGTGTGGCCGAGGGCTTTCCTGGCTGCGCGACCACAGGTTTGGACCCGGGCGGCGGCGCATAGCCCAAGGTTTGACGGCACCACACCATCGACTCAATGTGCATGTTCAAGTGGAAAATGGCGTACTTGTACAGATAAAGGTCGGCATCGCTCAGCGGTTTTTCGAGAATCCGCTGTTTCACCCGATCGAAAGTGTGGTGAAAGTAATGAAGTGTGTCGGGCTTGTCAGGAAACAATCCTGCTTGCCAACGGTCCTCGTGAGCCAGCTCGAATGAATCCCAAACATCGTCCAAAGCAGGGTTGTACGAGGGGGTCGAATCCAGGTTTTGAAGAATGAACCGTTCAAAGAAGAATGATGCGTGGCCCACCTCCCAGACAGGTGGATTGATGCCTGTGGAGTAAGGCACCTCGAGCTGCTGGGGTTCCAGACTGTTGAGCAGGGAAAGCGCGCGGTTTCGGCTTAATTCAAGCGCTTCTAGCAACGTTTGCTGATCATTCATGGCGATTTCAATGCGAGTACTACTTGATCGCATTATATGCTTCTAGCGAATTTGACACGCCGAGCGTATGCTGAAGTGTAGTTTTCAATACATATAACAAGGAATGAAACCATGACTGTCCGATCAATCACCCGCCCATTGATGGTGGCTGTTGCCACCTTGCTGATTGCCAGCACCAGTGCGTATGCCGAGAAGCCTGAAAAAGGCAATGGCAACGGCAACTCGGGCAAAAACAAGACCGAACAACAGGAAAAAGGCAACAAGTCCGACAAGGGCAACAAAGCTGAAAAAGGTAATAAATCGGCTGGCAAGTCTCAGAACGACAGCAGCCTGAACACTGCAATTTCCTTCAGTTTTGGCAGCAGTGAAACCCGGCTAGTTCGTGATTACTATGGAAAACAGGCTGCGCAGGGCAAGTGCCCACCCGGATTGGCCAAGAAGGGCAATGGATGTCAGCCTCCTGGGCAGGCAAAGCAATGGAGCAAAGGGCGTTCGTTGGGTAGCGATGTTCGTTATTACGACATTCCCAATGAGCTTCGAATTCGCCTTCCGGCACCGCCCTTGAATCACAAATATGTGCAGGTGGGTGCCGATGTATTGTTAATCGCGGTCGGCACTGCGCTGGTGGTGGACGCCATCGTCGACATTTTTTGATTGTTCGATGACTTGTCTGGGTTGAATGTAAATTCAGCTTCAACCCAGAATTTGGCCCGCCAGACTCGTTAGCGCTGACCCTCTGCTTTAACAAATTCAATAAATGCCCTTGCTTTTGCATTCACGTGTTTTCGGTCAGGAATGACGGCGTACAGGTTTCTGGTGAAGCCGTGGTACCCATCCAGTAGCGAAACAAGGCGACCAGCTGCAATGTCCTCTCGAACAACAAATTCCGGGATCAGTGCGACACCCAGTCCGTTGAGTAAGCACTCCCTGATCGCAAGGCTGTTGTTGGATTCAAAATTACCCTGTACCTTCACGGTCACTTCCTGGCCATCTTGCCCTGTGTACTTCCAGTCCCGAGGCTGATTCCGCAGGGTGTAGATCAGGCAGCGGTGGGTCTTCAGTTCGACAGGGTGAGCAGGTGTGCCGTACAAATCAAGGTACCGTTGCGATGCAACCGTGACATGTTTGATTTCTCCCAGTTTTCTTGCCACAAGCCCTGAATCTTGCAGTTCAGCAATTCGGATCGCCAAATCGAAACCTTCTCCGATGATTTCCGACAGCTTGTCTTCCAGGTGAAGCTCTACAGTGACACGCGGATACTTTGCCATGAAGCCCGGTAACAGTTTGATCAATGTTGTTAGCCCATAAGACATTGGCGCGGCCACGCGTAGTTTGCCTTTGATTTGTTGCTGATTGGAAGTGAGTTCCTGTTGGGCGTCTGAAATACTCATCAATGCAGCATGTGCTTTCTCAAACAGGCGGCTGCCTTCTTCTGTCAGGCTTAATTTGCGGGTTGAACGCTGAATCAACTTCACGCCAAGTCGCTCTTCCAACCTTGAAACCGATTTACTGATTGAGGATTTATTGCCACCCGTGGCCTGAGCAGCCGCAGTGAAGCTGAGTCGCTTGGCTACTTCGACAAACATCTGGATATCGACCAGTTCAGTCATGATTGTTGCTCCACAGGAAACAATAAGTTGCTGATTGCCTAGATTATCAATTTTGCAATTCCAAATACACTGCCAAGGTGAGTCTAAAAGCGAATTACCTGAAAGGTTGTGTACGAATGAATGTGCTGTTGCTGTTGGCCTGTGGCCTGTTGATTTCCCTGACCTATGCATTGGGCAAAGTGGCTACTCAAGCCGGTATTGAGGGAGTCGAACTTCTGTTTTGGCAGATTACCGGTAGTGCACTGATTGTGCTGCCCTGCGCGATTTGGGCGCGGCAGTTTCCAAAGCTTGAACTGGCCCATGTGCGCTACTACACCATGGCCGGTTTGATGGGATTCACCGGCCCTTATTTGATCACCTATTGGGTGTTGAACTACATTCCTTCAGGCTTGGTTGGGGTGGTGGCCTCGCTTTCACCCTTGCTCACATTTGCGATCGTATTGCTTCTCTTCCGGGGTAAGGCGAACTTCTCCAGTGGCCTTGGGCTGCTTTTGGGGTTCATGGGCGTTCTGGCCATTTTGCTGCCCAAGAATAGTTTGCCCAGCCCCGACATGTTGGTTTGGGTTCTGCTGGCCTGCGCCTCGCCGTTGTTGCTGGCCGCTGGCAATGTGTACCGAACTCGCGCCTGGCCCAAAGACGGAAAGCCGCTTCAAATGGCCGCCGGATTGCTCTCCTCCCAGTGGGTACTGCTACTGCCAGTGTATGCAGCCTCCCAGCCCGTGGGTTTGCCCACACAGGCATTGTTCACCGTGGTGGGCATTGCTGTGGTGTCGGGCTTTTTCTATTTGATCAGCTTTGAATTACAGCGCCGCACCACACCGGTATTCGTGGGGCAGTTGGGCTATGTCATTGCACTGTGTTCCTTGTTGATCGGCATTTTGTTTTTCAATGAAACGCCTTCGCTGTGGGTTTGGGCCGGTGCGGCGCTGATTGCAGTCGGGGTGTATTGGGTATCAAACAGTAAATCGGTAGGTGGTACAGCATGAAGAGGTTTCTTATGTTCAGTGGTTTTGCGTTGATGATGAGTGCCGTTCAGGCTGGTAGTGGGCACCATTCCACAGCGCTTCCAAAAATTGAAGGGACGCGCCCAGTGGTTGGCACCAGCCCGTGGGGACCCGGTGATGAAATTGGTCGATTAAACTTGATGACCGCCCAATCGCAGCAGGAAGTAATGGCCCGGGTAGACGCACGCAAGGTTTATGATTTGTCGGTCGATTATTTCATTGGTATGCCAGGTTGGCATGCGGCAGGCGATCCCCGATATCAAATCTGGATGACGCACACCCCCAATGGCACTCGGGTCGACGATCCCTTGTCGGTGGGCAGTGAACAGAATGACCATGTGAGTTACACGGGCACGGCGTTCTCAATGTATTCGCACACCGGTACCCACATTGATGCGCTTAACCACTTTGGTTTGAATGGCAAAATCTGGAACAACTTTGATGCGAACAAGCATCTGGGTGACCGGGGCTGGAAAAAAACCGGTGCTGAAACAATTCCACCGATTGTTGCGCGTGGTGTATTGCTCGACGTGGCTGCTGCCAAAGGCGTTGATATGTTGCCTGAAGGCTACCGGGTTAACAAACAGGACCTGCAATCGACCTTGCTTGCGCAGGGTATTCGCCTTCACGAAGGCGATGTGGTGCTGATACGCACCGGCCGCATGAAACTGTATGAGATGGCAGACCAGTACATGAACAATCCGCCCGGTCTTGGCATGGATGCCGCCCGGTTCTTGGTCGAGGAAGGCGGGGCTATGGTTCTGGGTGCAGATAACTTGAGCTTCGAAGCTTTTCCGTCGGAAGTGGCTGGCAACTATGTACCTGTACACACCTATCTGTTGGCGCAGCAGGGCGCATTCATTCTGGAGTTGCTTGATCTTGAAGCGCTAGCGAAAGACAAAGTGTATGAGTTTGCTTTCATCGGTGCGTCGCTAAAACTGAAGGGGGCCGATGGCTCACCGATGAGGCCCATTGCCATGCCTTTGTTGCCTAGCCAAATTGAAAGGGTTAAACCATGATGAAATCTTTTGAGGTGGACATTCCCGCTGCCGGGCAATCGCTGGCAGGTACTTTTTTTCCGTCGCACACGGGATTGAATAACAAGCCTGTGTTGATATGCCCGGCCACCGGAATCATCCAGAAATTTTATTTCCCGTTTGCCCGTTGGCTGGCTGAACAGGGTTTTTCAGTGCTGGTGTTTGATTACCGCGGCATCGGAAAATCGCTTCAGGAATCGCATGTGAAATACAGCGCTGTGAAAAAACAGGACTGGGGTATCTACGACATGCCTGCCGCGCTTGATTATTTGCTCGAGCTAACTGGTCAACAAAATGCATATTTGATTGGGCACAGTGCGGGTGGCCAGCTGTTTGGTTTAATGCACAACCACGCAAAGGTACGCAGTGTGTTGGCAGTGGCAGCTTCTTCAGGGCATGTGAAGAACATTCGCAAAGACAAACGCAACGGTGCGAAGTTCATGCTGGGCTGGGTTATCCCTGTCACCTCGGCTTTGTTGGGCTATGTGCCTGCCAAACGATTTGGTTGGGGTGAGAATTTGCCCAAGGGTGTTGCACTGCAGTGGGCCAAATGGTGTTCCAGCCCTGGCTATGTTGAAAATGAATTCGGGCAGGGTGTTCAACAACACTGGTTTGAAAGCTTTGGCTCTCCGATCACTTTTGTGCACGCTAGCGATGATGAAATAGCAACTCTACCCAATGTAGAGGACATCATGCGTTTGTTCACCAAGGCCAGCAAGAAGCGCTTTGAGGTAAAACCCGATGCCTTTAGCCTGAATAAAGTGGGGCACATCGATATTTTCCGGGAGCGGTGCAACGCCATTTGGCCAGACATCGTTGCGGAATTGACGACTTAAGCCGGAATTGATGCGGAAAGTGCCCTGAAATTCTGTTTTGAAATTTTCCGATTTTGTATATTCTTACGAAACGGTAAATTCTTCCAAAAACCAGATCGGGGCGACAATCTTGAACCAAACCAGACAGGCCAGCTTTACCCAGCGCATTCATTCCTTGGGCAGTAAAACAATGGCAGGCCTGATTGCAGGCCTATTGGGCACCACACTTTTGTGGTCTGGTTCGGCCGCATTTGCCGACACCCAAGCCAAGCGAACTCCGCAATCGGCACAAGCGCCAGCGCCCAAAGAACACCCGTTGATGAGTTTTCCCGGAAAATCCAAAGGTGCCGAAGCATTCAAACGCTTGAAAGCTTCTGGAAAGCTTCCTGAATGGGCCCGGTTCTACGATGTTGATGAAGCCAGTGTTCAGGGCATGTTTGAAAAAGACCCCACAGCGCGCCTGGACGACAAAGGCCGCTTGCACTTTGTGGAACCAGCCAACACGGGCAGTGGTGATTTTCCAGCCGCGCAAACCGGCATACCGCTGGATCAAACCTTTTTTCTGAACTCCAGTCCGAATTCCACGAAAACGATTTATCTGGATTTCAATGGCCACACCACCAGCGGCACAGCCTGGAACAATAGCTATGGCATCAGCAGCATCAACAGCCCGGCGTACGACCTGGACAACGTGCCCGGCAGTTTCAACACCACTGAACTGAACAACATTCAAACCATCTGGAAAATTGTTGCCGAAGACTATGCCGGCCTGGATGTGAATGTGACCACGCAAGAACCTTCGGTCGATAAAATGACGCGCACTGCCAGTGCAGACAACACCTATGGTGTTCGGGTTGTGATCACCCGCGACTTCACCACCAGTGTGAACCAGCCTTGCAGCTGCGGTGGCTTTGCTTACGTGGGTGTGTTTTCAAGCACCAGCGAATTCTACAAACCGGCCTTCGTTTTCTTCAACAACCTGGGCAATGCAAAAAATGTTGCCGAGGCGACCAGCCATGAGGCGGGCCACAACTTGGGGCTGAGTCACGATGGCACTACATCGACTGGCTACTACAATGGGCACGGCAGTGGTGAAACAGGTTGGGCACCGATCATGGGTGTGGGTTACAGCCGAAACCTGGTGCAGTGGAGCAAAGGCGAATATGCCAATGCGAACCAAAAGCAGGATGATTACCTGGTGATGCAAAACCAGGGCGTGCCTTTCGATGCGGATGAGCACGGTAACTCTGCGGGCACGGCAACAGCCTTGTCTGGAAGTGTGGTGAATGGTTTGCAACAGTTCAAGGCCAACGGCGTGTTGCAAGGTCCGAATGACAGTGACCACGTCAGCTTTGTGGCCAATGCGGGAACGTTGAATATCGATGTGAAGTCTTTGGGCACCAACACGGGTAATGCCGATTTGCTGGTGTCACTGCTTGATTCTTCGGGTGGCGTTTTGGCGCAAAGCAATAGCCTGGACACCATGGGCACGGCTTTGTCGTTCAATCTACCACAGCAGGGCACTTATGTACTGAAGGTGGAGGGCACCGGCAAAGGCGATCCGTTGGGGACCGGCTACACCAAGTACGGCAGTATTGGTTATTGGAATGCGACCATCAATGCGCAGGTCTCTTCTGGAAACTTGCCACCCAGCGCGCAAATCAGCGCCGATAAAACTTCGGGTGAAGCACCGCTGGTTGTGAACTTCAGCGCTGCAGGTTCTACCGATCCGGAAGGTTCCAGCTTGAGCTATTCATGGACATTTGGTGATGGCACCACAGCCACTGGTTTGACTGTCAGCAAAACTTATCAGGCAGCAGGATCGTATGCTGCTTCAGTGTTGGTGACCGATGCTGGTGGCTTGAGCAGTTCTGCATCGCAAACCATCAACGTGACTGCACCAGTTACACAAACTGCCATGTCAGTGGCCAGCATTCAGATGACAGGTGTTGTGCAGAGAAACCAGCGCTATGCCAATGCCGTTGTGACCATACGCGACAGCAGCGGCAATGTAGTGCCCAGTGCAACGGTTAGCGGTGCCTGGTCTGGCGCTGTATCCGGAAATGCATCGGGGGTAACTGGTAACAATGGGCAGATCACCTTCAAATCACCCAATTCCAAACGTGGTGGCACATTCACATTCAAGGTGAATTCAGTCAGCAAGTCCGGTTTTGTATATCAGCCTGTCAATGATGTAATGAATCCGAATTCGGTTACGGTGCAATAAACCGCCGAGCGGTTCTATTTTAAAGGTTCATGCGCTCGCTTTTTGTCTAAGAAATTGCGGCGCATGTCCCAGTGTTCGAACGAATGCCTTGCGCATTCTTTCTCTGTCGCCGAATCCCGCCTCAGTGGCGACTACATCCAGTGAATGGTTCGACTCCTCAAGCATTAGTCTCGCAATTTCCAGTCGGATTTTCTCGACAGCCTTGGCCGGTGGATAGCCTGTCTCTTTGGTGAACATTCGACTGAACTGTCGTGGGCTTAAATTGGCAACCTCTGCCAATTCCTCCACTGACAATTCATTCTTCAGGTTCTTCCTCGCATAATCAAGCGCCCGGTGAATTCGGTCGGTTCGCGGTTGCATGTCGATCAGCGATGAAAACTGTGATTGCCCACCTGTGCGCCAGTGATAAACCACCATTTTCTTGGCCACTTCTTTACTGATTTCAGACCCAAAGTCTTCCTCGATCATTGCAATCGAAAGATCGATCGCTGCACTCATGCCAGCAGATGTCCACACAGATTGATCGTTGATGTAAATGCGATCACTTTCCAGATTGACATCGGGATACGCAATTTTGAACTGGTTGGCGAAGAACCAGTGAGTGGTGGCTTTTAGTCCGTTCAGTAATCCGGATTCAGCCAAGACAAAAGCACCTGTACAAGGGGCAGCCACGCGTCTGCTTTTTGTTCTCTGTTTGTTCAGGGTTGCGATGAAATCTGGCGAGAGGGCCTGTGGGTAGGTGTTCGCTGCAATAAACAAGGTGTCGAAAAGCTGATCGGCCAAGCGTTCCGTGTGAATGGTACATCCGATGGACGACCGTACAAGTCCGCCATGTTCAGACACATATTCAAAGGAATAGGCTGTGCGCTTCAACGCACGATTGGCCAATTCAAACACCGACATCACTGCCAGATTCATCATTTGAAAGTCAGGCGACACAACAATTCCAATGCGCGGCATGGTCAGCACTCGGTGTCCTAAAAAGCTGTTTATACGTCATTTAAGTCTTTTCCGCAATCTTCTATATTTCAATCAACCCATCAAGCCCTGTTGGTTTGGTTGTTAGAAGGAGGTACTCCGATGCGCAGCAGAAATTCCAGAGTCCGGTACTTGGTGAGCACTTTTCTTGGCGGTGGTTTTGCATTTCAACTGATGCCTGATCTTGAGATCGAGCCGCTACTCGCCGATCAGTTCTATGCAGATTTGGCAATTCGCTCCGTTGGTGTTCTGGCCTTTGGCGTGGGCTCGGTTGTTGTGATTGGGGGCCTTGTCAGAGCAGTCGCCCGCAAACGTTCCAATTCCAAAAGCATCTGCTGAAGGAGCCGGTTAATGAAAGCGAGAGGATTGCTCAACCGACTGACGTTTGCAGTATTCATGGGGCTGATAACGACTTCTGTGGTTGTTTTTGTCAGCGTTTACCGAGCTGCTGGCAATGCCGATGATTTCATGCTGCGCTGGGCACATGGATTTGCCGTCGCTTATCCGGTTGTCATCGCCTTGATCATTTCGCTGGGCCAGCGTTTGCAAAAACTGTTCTTCAAGTTTGAAGTGAATAAGTCAACGCCAACCTGGAAAAGCCGAATCCGGTTTGTTTTAGTGATGGCCGCGATCACGGTTTCTGCTGCATGCCTTTTAGGTATCGCGGTCACAGGCGAAAGTCTTTATGTAATACGTCGCCACTTCTTGAGCACATTTCCAGTGGCTTACATCACAGCCATTCCCTTCATTTTAATTGTCGCCCCGCGAATTCAATCGCTGGTTGATCAACGAATTTCCTGAACCACGAAGGAGGAATTGTCCATGGGAATGCACGAGCAAAAACTGCTGAACAATATTTTCGACGCACATGGTGGCCTGGCGCGTTGGCGTGAATTCAAGACCATACACGCCAAAATTGTTTCGGGTGGGAACCTGTGGGCTTTAAAAGGGCTTAAGCAAGACCCAATACCAAGGGATATGACGGTTTGGCTGAATGAACAAAGAGCGTCCATCGCGCCTTTTGGGGCTGCAGATCAGTTCACGGATTACCGACCAGACCGGATTGCCATCCTGAAGCGTCCCGACACCGTACTTCTTGAACGCAGGAATCCACTTGAAAGTTTTTCCCTTCATGTTGAGGACACTCCCTGGGATCCGCTTCACCGCGCTTATTTCAACGGTTACGCCTTGTGGTGTTACCTCACCATGCCGTTTCATTTTGCCTTGCCTGGTCTGAAATTCAAGTTGCTGTCGCCCTGGTTTGAGTCAGGTGAAGTGTGGCACCAATTGCGGGTTCTTTATCCAGAGTCGATTGCCACGCACTGCCGTGTTCAGGACTTTTATTTTGGACCAGATCACCTGCTGCGCCGACACGATTATCAAGTCGATGTGAATGCGGGAATGCTGGCTACCCAATATGTTGGCGATTACATCGAAGTGTCTGGATTTCGTTTGCCGAGCAAACGCAGGGCATTTCGGCGAAGCGTGATTGCAGATTGGCAGCAGCCCGAATTATTGGTTTCTATCGACTTCGCTGATGTTGTTTTCAATCGGTCTGAAGTTTCTCTCACGGTGTGACATTGAAGGGGTAAATCATGAATTTGATAGACAGACATTTATCAGTCAAACACGATTATGCAATGGCGGACGGATTGAAGATTTTCTATCGACACGCTGGCAATCCAGACAATCCCGTGCTGGTTTTGTTACACGGCTTTCCTACATCATCACATCAATTCAGAACTTTAATTCCCCTGCTGGCTGAACGATTTCATGTGATCGCCCCAGACCTTCCGGGCTTTGGCAATACTGAAGTTCCTGATGAGCGTGCCTACGTATTCAGTTTTGACAACCTTGCCAGGTCGATAGACCAATTTCTGGGTGTGTTGGGTATCGACCGGTTCGCGCTCTATGTATTTGACTATGGTGCTCCTGTGGGGCTGCGTTTGGCTGTAAAACACCCTTTGCGAATCAGCGGTCTGGTTTCACAAAACGGCAACGCCTATCTGGAGGGTTTCTCACCAGCTTGGGATCCGTTCAAATCATTCTGGCAGAACCCCACTGAAGACGTACGTAATGGAATCGAGTCTTCTTTTCTAAGCCTTGAAATGATCAAGTGGCAGTATCACACGGGTGTCGATCATGCAGATTTGATTTCTCCCGATAGCTACCTGCTTGATCATGCATTTCTTGATCGCCCCGGTCGAAAGAAAATCCAGATGGATTTGATTCAGGACTACGCAAGTAATCTGAAACGCTATCCCGAGTTTCAACAATTTATCCGGACCACCTCAGTTCCGATTTTGGTCATCTGGGGGCAGAACGATCCTTTCTTCATACCCGAAGGTGCATTTGCCTACGCTGCTGACAATCCGCGCGCGGTAGTGAAGTTGTTAGCCACCGGTCACTTTGCGCTTGAAACCCACGCACCGCAAATTGCCCAACAAATTCTTGAAGTGCTCTAGTTCATCCGTGTTACCCCGGGGTTGGATGTCGCCCCTGTACGCCCCGGGGATTTTTTTCATCATGACCCAATGGTCAAGGAGTTATACAAATGAATACTTTTAATCATGGCGCTGCGCTTGTAACTGGTGCTTCTTCCGGAATCGGTGCAATTTACGCGAGAAAGCTTGCCCAACGTGGCTATGACCTCATTCTTGTCGCCCGGAATCGCAAGCGTTTGAATGAAATGTCCGAGGAGTTTTCAAGCCAATACGGCGTGAATGTCACCGTTTGGGATGCAGACCTGACCGATCCAGATCAGGTTCAAATGGTTGAACGGCACATCAAGACACAAGAGAACCTGACCTTGCTGGTAAACAATGCAGGCTTCGGTGGTTATTCCCCGCTGCTCGAGAGTGATGTCAACAAAATGGATGAAATGATCCAGTTGAATGTCACCGCATTGACTCGCCTGACTTATGCAGCGGTTCCTGGCTTCGTCGCCCGTGGACGTGGCGCGATCATCAACATTGCATCCATTGTTGCAATTGCCCCTGAGATCTTGAACGGCGTTTATGGCGCTAGCAAAGCCTATGTTCAAGCGCTGAGTTATTCACTTCACCACGAGTTGAAAGACAAAGGCATTCAAATTCAAGCGGTGTTGCCCGGTGCAACCGCGACCGACTTCTGGACCGCAGCGGGTTTGCCTGTTGAGCACCTGCCTTCCGAGATTGTCATGAACGCAGAAGACATGGTGAATGCCGCATTGGTTGGTTTTGATCGTGGTGAATTGATCACCATTCCATCATTGCATGATCTGGCTGAATGGGAAAAATTCGAGTCGGCGCGACAAGCCCTCGCGCAGAAGTTCGGCAATGACAAACCAGCAGATCGTTACTTGAGCACAGATCAAACCCAATGCAGCCATGTGGCCAGCGCTTAAAATCAGGAGAGAACCATGAATACTTTCAAACACACCTATGCACTGATTGCCGCAGCCTTGGTATCTGTGTCCGCTCCTGCAGCCGAGCTTGGTAATTTTGTCAGCAGCACGAGTAATGGCAAAAGCAGTTTTGTGCAGTCTGCCAGCACAATTGTGACCAAAGACAATGTGCAGATTTATTACAAGGACTGGGGTCCCCGCGATGGTCAGGCTGTGGTGTTCAGTCATGGCTGGCCGTTGAATTCCGACAGCTGGGAATCGCAAATGATGTTCCTGGCCAGCAATGGATACCGGGTAATTGCCCACGACAGGCGCGGCCATGGTCGATCCAGCCAACCTTGGCACGGCAATGACATGGACCACTACGCCGACGACTTGTCTGCCGTGATCGAGGCACTGAAGCTAAAGCGTGTCACCTTGGTGGGCTTTTCAACTGGCGGTGGTGAAGTGGCTCGATACATTGGTCGGCACGGCACCAAGCGCGTTGAAAAGGCCGTGTTGGTGGCAGCTGTTCCGCCGCTGATGCTGCAAACCGAAAGCAATCCCGGTGGGCTTCCGATCAGCGTGTTTGACGGGTTACGACAAGCATCGCTGGAGAACCGTTCACAGTTGTATCTGGACATTGCCTCTGGTCCATTCTTTGGCTTCAATCGCGAAGGCGCAAAACCCTCACAAGGGTTGATTCAGTCATTCTGGGTTCAAGGCATGCAGGCAGGTCACAAGAACACCTATGACTCAATCGCAGCGTTTTCTGCGACAGACTTCCGCGAAGACCTGAAGAAATTCAATGTTCCAACATTGATCATTCATGGTGATGACGACCAGATCGTTCCTTTGGACGCATCGGCCAAAGCATCTGCAGCGCAAATCAAGGGTTCTACTCTGATTGTGTATCCAGGTGCGCCCCATGGGCTGGCCGACACTCACAAAGATCGATTGAACCAGGACTTGCTCGGCTTTCTCAGAAAATGACTTTCGATCAAAAGCAATTAAATTCACTTGATATTGACGAACCGGGTCACATGCGTGCGCTGATCCTCGATGAAGTTGGTGGCGTATTTCGTGATGCTGTGGTTCCAAGGCCTTCGCCAAATCCACGAGAGGTTCTGGTTCGTATTCATGCCAGTGGAGTCAATCCGCTTGATTCAAAAATCCGACGTGGAAAAGCGCCACATGCTCGCCATCCATTACCCAGTGTGCAGGGTATGGATATGGCGGGTGTGGTAGTTGCAGTTGGAAATGAAGTAAAAAGTTTTCGGGTAGGTGATGAGGTGTATGGCTTGGTCGGTGGTGTGGGCGGCAGGCAGGGAACGCTGGCAGAGTTTGTGGCAGTGGAAACTGACTTGCTCGCTCACAAACCTTCGAATCTATCCATGCGACAAGCCGCCGCCTTGCCGCTTGTTCTGATCACCGCTTGGGAAGGGCTTGTAGATCGTGCCCATGTCAAGCCCGGGCAAAAGGTTCTGGTGCACGGTGGTGCTGGCGGTGTGGGTCACATTGCAATCCAGCTGGCTAAAGCTTTCGGCGCTGATGTGTTTGCGACAGGTCGCCCTGGGCAAGTAAAGGTCATTGAGTCTTTGGGTGCCATGTTCGTTGACCACAATGAGTCAACGGTTGAACAGTATGTGCAGGAGCATACCGGGGGAGAGGGGTTCGACATCATCTACGACACCTTAGGTGGAGAAACCCTGGATCAGTCTTTTGCTGCGGCGCGAAGATACGGCGGGCATGTCGTCAGTTGTTTGGGGTGGGGTGAGCATAAGCTCGCACCCTTGTCATTTCGGGCAGCCACGTATTCTGGCGTTTTCACTTTGATGCCCATGCTTACCGGCAAGGGACTGAGCAGCCACGGTGAAATTCTACGGCAAGCAGCAGGTTTGTTTGAGCAGGAAAAAATTAGGCCCTCGATGGATCCTCGAAGATATGGCTGGGGCAGTGCTTTACTTGCTCACCAAGCGGTCGAATTGGGTAAAGCCAAGGGGCGAATTGTTGTCGACATTCTTTCTGATGCATCTCCCTATTCTTGAAGGTCCGATTTAAACTAAGGTTTTCTCAAGCGCATGGGGGCTTCATGAAAAAGATTCTTGGTGCTGTGCTGTTTGTTTTAGCGACTCAATTTGCCGCTGCAGCAGAAGTAAAACCTGGTTTGTGGGAAATGGAATTTGATTCCCAGGCCATGGGTCCCGAGGCACAAGCCGCCATGAAGCAGATGGAAAGCATGCCACCAGCCCAACGCAAGCAAATGGAGGCCATGATGGCGCAAATGGGCGTTTCCATGGGCGCCAAAGCCGGCTCTGTCAGGTTTTGCATTACGCCTGAGCAAGCCAAAGCGAATAACGTTCCTGTTCAGGACGACGACGATTGTAAAAACAAAGTGTTAAGCCGAAGCGACAAGGTCATGAAAGTTGAATTCAAGTGTCCGGATACACAGGGCACTGCAACTGTTAATTTCCTGTCGCCCACGCAATACGAAACACAGATCGACGCCAAAACGACCGAGGGCGGCCAGCAACGCAACATTCAGCAGACTCTGAAAAGCAAGTGGGTTAAGGCAAGTTGCGGCGGTTGAGCGGAGCAAAACCTGACATGACAATATTTCGAATTTTGTTCTTTCATCGTCTTTTGTTCTGGGTTATCTGTGCCGCATTTGCTTCCAGTGTGGCTGCCCGCGACATTGAACCCAAACCTTTGCATTACGAATTACCAAGCTGGTTCAAGCAAACTTTTCTTGAAATTCCGGTGGATATTCAAGATGCACATACCCGTGGGAAAAAGCTGCTGATTTTCTTTCACTTGGATGATTGCCCTTACTGTGCGTATTTGCTTCAAGAGAACTTCACGGAAGGCCCCAATCGCGAAAAAATTGAAAGCAAGTTTGATGTCATTGCAATCAATGTACGTGGTGACCTGCCCGTGAACTGGATTGACGGCACCGTGTATTCAGAAAAGCAGTTGGCTAGAAAGCTGGGCGTGTTTGCGACCCCGGCGGTGCTGGTGATGGGGCCTAAACCTGAAGTGGCCCAAAAGATAATGGGTTATAAAAAGCCGGGGGTTTTTATGGACTTGTTGGGTTTGTAGAACCTAGGGCTTTGACATCGAAACACTCAGCATTGCTTTGGCCAAATCGATGAACGCGCGTGTTTTCGCGGTTGACGTACGGCCCTCCCGGTGCACGATTTGTACCGGTAGTGGGTCTGGCTCAAACTTGCTTAAGCAGACCTTCAGTTTGCCTTGTGCAATTTCATTGGCCACCTGGTAAGAAAGTACCCGGGTCAATCCATATCCAAGTACTGCTGCTTCAATCGCTGCGTCATTGCTCGTTGTAACAAGCGTGGGTTCCAGCCTTACTGACACATTGTTGCCCGCATTACCAAATCGCCAATCCTGCACCGGATTCAATTGCACAGGCGCAATCAGTTTGTGGCCTTGTAAGTCTTTGGGCTGCTTGGGTGTTCCGAAGCGCCTCAAATAGTTGGGCGAACCTACTACCACCCGTTTCACATGCCCTAGCGGGATAGCATTCAAACTTGAATCTGGTAAGTGGCCAATCCGCACAGCCAGGTCGATGCCTTCTTCGGCCAAGTTCACGATGCGATCCTGAAAAAGCAAGTTTGCTTTCATTTGCGGGTTTTGCATCAGGTATTTAACGACCACGGGTGTAACAAACAAGCGCCCGAATAGCGCTGGTGCGGTCACGCTCAAAGTGCCTGTTGGCTTTGCGTGCAGGCCAATTACAGATGCATCGGCCTCTTTCAGCTCCTCGACAATTCGGCGCGCATCTACGAGGTACCGTTGTCCGGCGTCGGTCAGGCTGACCTGACGTGTAGTGCGGTTGAGCAAGCGAACACCCAGCGATGTTTCCAGTTCAGAAATTGCTTTGGTGGCCACTGGTGCTGAAAGCCTGCATTTTCTTGCACCCGCTGCAAAGCCCTGAGCCTCGGCAACGGCGATAAAAATTTCCAGTGTCCTGAATCGGTCCATTCAATTGTTTCCATTGTGGAAATTAAGTTGTTCTATTTTGAACTATTCAAATAAAAATGGAAATGAATAACAATTGTCTTGTGAAATTTGTTCTAGCCGTAAATTCAAAGGGAGATGGTCGATGGGAACCGCATTTTCAGAAATTGCCTTCACCGCGGGTGTACGCGAATTACAGACCAAAGCAGGTAGTCGGGAAATGTATTCGGCAATGGATCGCTCCACAAATCGTCGAGACACGTTGACCGAAAGAGAGATCAAATTTATCGAATCACGTGATCACTTTTTTCAAGCCAGTGTAAGTGAAACCGGCTGGCCCTATGTGCAACACCGAGGAGGCCCTGCAGGCTTCCTGAAAGTTCTCGATGAGCGCACCATGGGCTTCGCGGACTACCGCGGCAATGTCCAATATGTCAGCGTGGGCAACCTGTTACACAATGACCGCGTCGCACTTATTTTGATGGACTATGCGAATCAGCGGCGTTTGAAGTTGCTTGGGCGTGTGCGCTTAATTGATCGCAGTACAGAGCCCCGGTTGATTGAGCGTCTTGAGACACCAGGATACAAGGCAATTGTTGAAAGGGGGTTTGTTATCACGGTGGAAGCCTATGATTGGAATTGCCCGCAGCACATTACTCCGCGATTTACCAAGGCGGAAATTGGAGAGATGAATGAGCACTAACACCAAACCACCCCTGCCACCTTTTAATCGTGAGTCTGCAATACAGAAAGTTCGAGCGGCAGAGAATGCCTGGAATTCCAGAAATCCAGAAGTTGTGTCCATGGCCTATACGGAAGATTCCAGGTGGCGCAACCGCAGCGAAATATTTCAGGGTAGGCCGGCGATTGTCGACTTCTTGAGCAGAAAATGGGCAGTTGAAAACGGCTACCGTTTGATCAAGGAATTGTGGGCATTTTCAGATGATCGAATTGCTGTTCGGTTCGCCTATGAATGGCATGACACCGAAGGTCAATGGTTTCGCTGCTATGGCAACGAGAACTGGGAATTCGATGCGAATGGGTTCATGAAGGTTCGCCACGCCAGCATCAACGATATTCCCATCCAGGAATCAGAGCGTTTGTTTCATTGGGCGCATGGACCCAGGCCAGATGATCATGCAGGTTTAGGCGACCTTGGGCTTTGAAGCAAATAGTCAAACTGATTCATTGAGAATCCAATTTTCGCTGTAATTGAGTTTTCCCGTCATAGCCCCAGCAGTGTGATTGCATTTCATTCACAACAATGTAGACCGGTGCGGATGCGGTAGTCTTCATCACTTTGTTGATCAGATCGTTTGCTTTACCTATAAAGCGGGAGATCTCCTGGTCTGTATTTGTTTTGGCGGTGATGTAAACATGCAAACTCGCACACCATTGGTTTAAGGAAAGTTGTTTGCCGTCAACTGAGCAGTTATCTTGTGAAAACTCTGCAATTTTCACGACAGTAAGGTCTGAACGTTTCCCCAGATCATCGGCCATCAGGTGTGTCAAGCCCTTTGATAGTTCAATGCGTTGTTCATTATTCAATGGGTTTCCGGTCATATTAAGTTGAAGTAATGGCATTTTGGGTTGCTCCAATTGAAATTGATTGTTTGTTGAATACGGCTCTAAGTTGCTTGAGGAATTGTATTTTTGTTCTCTCAGTGAAACAATAGTATTGTTTTCAAAAACATTGTTTCCAAATGAGAACAATTGCCCGTGATTTGTCGCAGATTCAGTTCGTAGGTGACTTGGTGGTTTTTGTACAAGTGGTGGAGAAAGGGAGCTTCACTGCAGCAGCCCTGGCGTTGAACATGGCGAAAAGCCAGGTGACGAAGCAAGTCTCGCGTCTCGAGAAAAGTTTGGGGGTGACGCTTCTACACAGAACCACGCGGCAAATGACCCCCACACAAGCGGGCTTGTCTGTGCTTCAGCATGCCAAAGCCATGGTTCAGTCTGCAAGCGCAGCCGCGGCGGCTGCAAATCTGCATGGCCAAACCGTGTCTGGGCGATTGTCTGTCAGTTGCTCAATGGCTTATGGACAAAGTGTAATGTCCCAGTTGTTGCCGGGGTTTACAAACAAATATCCCTTGGTCGAAGTCGAATTATTGTTAACAGACCGGCAGGTTGATTTATTACACGACGATGTGGATATTGTGATCAGGCTGACAGATGATCCTCAGCCTGGTCTGGTTGGCAAACCCGTTCATCATTTTTCTTTTGTCGTGGCATGTACACCTGAATACCTTCTAGATCATCCAGTAACTCATCCGATTGAGCTTAAAAAACTATCTTGCATGGCGTTCAGCGCTCAGCCACAACAGGCAAAAGCCAAGTGGAAATTCAGTCGGGCTGCAGAGAGGCTTGAAATGGAAGCCAGGGGACCTGTGGTTGTCAACAGCAGCGAAGTAATCAGAAAGCTCGTACTTGATAATTTAGGAATTGGGTTGCTTCCTGATTTCCTGATTGGCGAAGAGTTGAAGAATAAAAATCTTGTTGCAATACTTGAAGATTGGGATGTGCAAGGTCCCTTTGGTCGAACGGCATGGATGTTATGGAAACCGCATATTGCCATGCCGCCAGCAATGAGAGCCTTTGTAGACTACGCCGCGGAATACTTCGCTGAAATGCGAAAAGCGGGCGGAGCGATGAATACTGATGGTTGAAAAATAATGGTGATCTTTCTGAATGCTTTGGCCATGTTGGCGCTGTGCGTTGTGGGTGTTTATCTGCTTGTTCAACTCAATCGTCGATTGCCTTCGGGACCCACGCCTTATTGGATTGGTGCCATGGCATTTATCCTTTTTGCCATAGTCTTGGAGCCCATTTTTCTGGGGGGCGCGGGGTTTGCTTTGCCCGGGCAGCACGCAAGCACCGCGCAGGCTGTAATAGGGCTGACAATGGCCTGTCTCACGGCTGGTTTTTTTGAGGAGACGGGGAAATATCTTTGTTTGAAAGTCAAAAGCGCCAGGGGCGGTTTTGATCTTGCGTGGCTGGCCAGGTTTGCCCTGGGCTATGCCTTGTGCGAGGCAATGCTTCTCGGTTTGATCGGCCATGCGCAACTGCTTTATTTCTACGCCAATCCGGAAGTGCTTTCGACGCTGAACCTTGATTCAACAGCGCTTGGCATTATGCAGAATCGACTGGCAAGCGTGACCGAGTGGACCGCCTTGTTCTTGTTGGTAGAACGTCTTTTTGCCATCCTGGTGCAGCTTGGTTTGACTTGCATTGGTGCTTTGGCTGTTGCTAGAAAGCGGCTTGTTTGGCTCATGGTTGCGATATCAATTCACGCATTGATCAATATTCCAGCGGCAAGTTATCAGTATGGATTCCTTGAGCTACACCATGGCGGAACTATTTATGCGGTTTTGCTTGTGGCTTCAATTTATTTCGTTCGGGTAAAAGGAGCCTCTGTTCTAAAAGGCTTCGAGACCTAGCCGCGTTTATGCCGTACTGGTTGTATTTTGTGCAATCAACTGAGTAACCCAGTCGATAAAAACCCGAAGTTGTTTGCTGGCATAGCGGTTGGGTGAGTAAGCAATATACATGGGCATTGAATCGAATTGCCAGTCCGGGAAAAGCTGCACCAGTGCGCCATTTTCGGCATGTGTTTTGGCCATGTATTCGGGTAGCCATAGCACCCCCAGCCCAGTCAGGCCCGCCGTCAGGTAGGCGTTCCCATCATCAATTTCCAACATTGAACGCCCTTGTATCTGCGCACTTTCTCCATCCTTGTGCAATGCATAAGGCAACTCATTGGCCCAGCGATAACGGACAATTCTATGGTCAGATTCACGCAGTTCATGTGGGTGTAAAGGAATCCCCGATTGCCTTAAATAAGAGGGTGCAGCATACACACCCAGGCGCAAATCGCCTACGTGGCGCGCCACCAGGGAACCGTCTGTGATTTCGCCACCCCTGACCACGCAATCGACCCTGTCACTCACCAGGTTTACCTTGCGGTCGCTGGCGCCCAACTCCAGTTGAATTTCCGGAAAACGTGCAAAGAAATCTGGCAGTGCCGGCACCAAAACAATATTTGCGAATGGGCTTGGAACATCAACACGCAGCAATCCTCGCGGAGAGCTGGAGGAGCCCGGCAAGTTATTTTCGATGTCATCAAGTTCGGCCAGCAAGCTGACCACCCGGTCAAAGTAGGCCGCTCCATCTGTTGTCACATTCACTTTGCGGGTCGTACGGTTCAGCAGCTTAATGCGCAGGTGCGCCTCTAGCTGCTGAATCATTTGGGTCACGGTGGCACGGCTCATGCCCATTGTTTCGGCCGCTTTTGTAAAACTGCCTGCCTCCACCACGCGCACAAACGCTCTCATGCAATCAAATCGGTCCACTCGATTCTCCGAATAATTGTTTCGATTATTCAAACAGTGTTGCAGTGATTTGGCAATTTATTCAAACAAAATTATTGGCTAAATTAGCAATCTTCATCAGCTATTGGAAGTGTACCCATGAACGCACGAAACGCTATTTTTCCGGCCAATCGGCACGAGCTCTATCGCCTGCACGGCTATTCCGCCGCAATTAAATCGGGCGATCTGCTTTTTGTATCGGGGCAAGTTGGAAGTCTTGATGATGGTTCACCCGAACCAGACTTTGAGGCTCAAGTTCGTCTTGCATTTGCCAATCTTGAGGAAACCCTGAAAGCAGGTGGGTGCACCCTTGACGACATTGTTGACGTAAGCACCTTTCACACCGATCCGGAAAGCCAGTTTTCCACAATCATGAAGGTAAAAAATGAGGTGTTTAATCAGCAACCCTATCCGAACTGGACCGCAGTGGGTGTGACCTGGCTTGCTGGCTTCGACTTCGAGATCAAAGTGATCGCACGTATTCCGGCTTAACTTATCAGCACTCAGAACCGGTATTTTGAAACTGGCGTTCTGCATTACGCGACACACAAAGTTGCAAGTGGGTACTAGCCTGGGTGGCGCCTCATGCGCAATATCGAAGCTTCTCGACATTGCTGTTAACCGGAATGAGGAACTCATGAAAGCAATCACCCTTCGTAATTTTGGCGGCCCAGACGCATTCGAACTTGTTGATGTGCCCACGCCTAAGCCTGGTGCAGGGCAGGTGCTTGTCCGGGTACATGCAACATCCATTAACCCCCTGGACTTTCAAGTTCGTCGTGGCGACTACCCTGACCTGGTGCCGCTTCCAGCCATTACCGGGCATGACGTCTCTGGCGTGGTCGAGGAAATTGGTGCCGGTGTGACCGCGTTTGCCGTGGGTGACGAGGTTTGGTACACACCACAAATTTTCGATGGTCCGGGCAGTTATGCCGAGTACCACGTTGCTGCTGAAAACATCGTTGGAAAAAAACCAGCCTCGCTCAGTCATCTCGAAGCTGCAAGCCTGAGTCTGGTCGGTGGCACTGCATGGGAAGCGCTGGTCGTCCGCGCAGCGTTGCGGGTTGGAGAAACCATTCTGGTACACGGCGGCGCAGGCGGGGTAGGGCATGTTGCAATTCAACTTGCGAAGTCCATCGGTGCGCGCGTGATCACGACAGTGCGTGAGCCGAACTTTGAGTTCGCACGCAGCATGGGTGCAGATGCAGTCATTGATTACGTGACCGAAGATTACGTCGAGGCGGTCATGCGTGAAACAGATGGCCGTGGAGTCGACGTGGTTTTCGATACGATCGGTGGCGACACACTTTCACGCAGTCCCGATGCACTTGCACAACTAGGCCGACTCGTGTCTATCGTTGACATCGCGCAGCCGCAAAACCTGATTCAAGCCTGGGGCAAGAATGCGAGTTATCACTTTGTGTTTACCCGACAAAATCGCGGTAAGCTCGATGAACTCGGCGCATTGGTCGAACGCGGTCAAATTCGGCCACACATTGGTGCGACCTATTCCTTGGCAGATATTTCACTTGCCCATGCGCGCCTTGAAAGTCGCGACAAGACGCTGCGAGGAAAAATTGCGATCGCGGTGATTCCAGCACAAGCGTCATGAACAGGGGAAAAGTATGGTGGATTTGATCATAGAGCAACGTCGCCTCAGCCTTGGCGGTGGTATCGAAGTGGGCAGGGTGCTGCCAGCTGCGCAGCAACGCATGGTCGGCCCTTTTATTTTTTTCGACCACATGGGTCCATTCGATCTGCTCAAGGGGGTTGATCGCAGCGTCGATGTGCGGCCACACCCTCACATCGGCCTGTCAACGGTAACTTACCTGTTTGACGGGGAAATGATGCACCGGGACAGCCTGGGCTATGAGCAAGCTGTTCGCCCCAGGGAAGTGAACTGGATGACTGCAGGCAGCGGAATCACCCACAGTGAGCGATTCGAACGGGCACGCGCGCAAGGCGACCGGCTGCACGGCATACAGGCCTGGGTGGCTTTGCCCAAAGAGCACGAGGAAACTGCGCCTGCTTTTTCTCACCATTCCGGTTTGGATCTGCCACAGTGGAATGAAGCAGGTGTCGCTGGTCAACTGATCGCGGGAAGTGCTTACGGGCTCAACGCCGCCGTTAGCACGTACTCGCCAATGTTCTACGTGCATCTTGACATGGCACCCGGTTCAACAGCCGAAATACCAATGAACTACAGTGAACGCGCAATCTACATCGCCACCGGTGCTGTAGAGGTTCAAGGGCAGCGATATGAAAGCGGCAGAATGTTGGTGCTTGGTGCGGCTGTGTCGCGCGTACGCGCCTTGGGACATGCCTGTGTCATGTTGCTAGGCGGTGAACCGGTTGGCCCCAGGCATCTTTATTGGAACTTCGTCTCGTCGTCGAAGGAGCGCATTGCCGAAGCTGCATCGCAATGGGCGCAAGGAAAAATGAAACTACCCGATGCCGACGATATCGAGTTCATTCCCCTGCCTGCAGACCCGATGTAAGCACTTGTTACGCTGGGTGCATTTTGTCGAAATACTCGATGAGAAGTTCGGTCAAGACCCTGATTTTACGGGCAGGGTGCTGCCCGGGAGGGCGAACGACATAGGCACCAGCCGGGGGGATCGGATAGTCTTTTAACACGGGCACAAGCGCTCCTGATTCCAGATGCTCATACATGAGCCCATTCGGAAGATAAGCCACGCCAAGCCCTGCCACCGCAGCGGCAACCAGTGCAGTACCATTGTCGGCCTTGAATCTTCCTTGGGGATTCACAGTGACAATCTTCTTTCCATCCATGAATTTCCATGATTCAGTGCCTTGCATCAGGGCCTCATGGTTCAGCAAATCCTCTAGCGTTTCAGGCGCGCCATGTGCCTTGATGTAGTCGGGGCTCGCAACAGCGGTGCCATAGATCGGTCCGATTCGTCGCGCAATCAGGTTGGAATCGCGCAGATAACCCACCCGGATCGCGCAATCATATCCCTGTGCAATCAAATCAACGACATGATCGGTGTAGCAGGTTTGAATCTGCAACTGCGGGTGGCGTCGTGCCATTTCAGCGAAGACCGGTGCGAAATGCGTAGGGCCGAAAGACAGTGGTGCCGAAACGCGAAGGCGCCCACACAGTTCCCCAGCGGGAAGTATTGTCTCTTTGGCTTGGTCTAGCTCGGCACAAATTCTCGCTGCGTAGTCACGAAATGTAACCCCGGCTTCGGTCAATGCCGCACCGCGCGTCGACCTCGATAGAAGCTGCACGCCTAGCTCGGCTTCCAGCCGGAACAGTCGGCGGCTGACATTTGATTTGGACGAACCAAGACGCTGTGCAGCGGGCGAAATACCACCTGCATCCGCCACTTCGACGAATGTTTGAAGCTCTTCAATGTTCAAAGTGCTGCTCCCAGTTTCCGGTGTGAATATTCACCCTCGCAAAATATATAACACATATCCACCAATCCGCGTTCCGCATTGCGCGACACAGAAATTCACAAATTGGCACTACCCCGCGTGGCGTGCTGAAAGCACTATTTCGATACCGGCTTCGTTGTATTTGCAATGCGTCGCCGGAATATCCCCCAATCGCAGCAAAAGGAGCCATAGATGAAATTTCGAAACGGTCTTGAGTCACTACTTCGTCCAGAGGATTCAGTACTCGTGTTGATTGACCACCAGCCATACCAACTTGCAAACCTGAACAGCCACGAACCGCACATGGTGCTCAATAACACGGCCGGCCTGGCCAAAGTGGCGAAGGTCTTTAACGTGCCTACCATTCTGACCTCTGTTGTCGCTAGCCGGGGTGGCAACATCTTCCCCCAAATTACCGAAGTGTTTCCCGGCCAGGAAATCATCGACCGTACATTCATCAATACCTGGGAAGACCCCATCGTGGTTGACGCGGTGAAAGCTACCGGTCGCAAGCAGTTGATCATTGCCGGCTTGTGGACAGAGATCTGCGTGGCCATGCCCGCAATTCAGGCCTTGGGCGAAGGTTGGGATGTCACCGTTGTGACCGACGCCTGCGGTGGCGTTTCCGTCGAGTCGCACCAGGTGGGCATTCAGCGCATGATTTCTGCCGGCGCAAACATGATGACCTGGCTTGCAGTTGCTTCCGAGTGGCAACGCGACTGGGCGCGTGAGTCAGCAGTGCCGCTGACCGAAGTGGTGATTCAACATGGCGGCGGCAGCGGCATCGCGTACCTGTGGGAGCAGCAACTGCTCAATACGCCAGTCGAGGGCTAAACACACTCACTTCAGCCAATTCAGGGGAAAGAAATGAAACTACACGAACACGTTAATTCGGAGGCCAATAAAGGCGCCAAACCGAATCATGGCAGGCGCAATGTACTCTCGGGTGCTGCTGTAGCTGCATCGGCTTTTGCAGTACCCATGGCTGCGGCAGCAGCGCCGAGCCAGAAAGGAGATCACGCTTCATCAACCTTGATCACCCGCGACGGTGTCAACATTTACTACAAAGATTGGGGCCCACGAGATGGGCAACCCTTGGTGTTCTCACACGGTTGGCCTTTGAGTTCTGACAGCTGGGAATCGCAAATGCTGTTTCTGGCCAACCAGGGCTTTCGCTGCATTGCTCACGATCGGCGAGGCCATGGCCGTTCCAGTCAGCCATGGGATGGCAACGACATGGACCACTATGCCGACGACCTGGCCGATTTAATAAATCACCTTAATTTGAAAAATGCAGTCCTGATTGGATTCTCCACGGGCGGCGGCGAAGTAGCACGGTACGTCGGCCGGCATGGAACGTCGCGTGTTGCAAAGCTGGTGCTGATATCTGCAGTGCCACCACAAATGTTAAAGACAGCGGATAATCCGGCTGGTGTTCCAATGAGTGTGTTCGATGGCATTCGCGCAGGGTCATTGAACGACCGCTCGCAGTTCTATCTTGATTTGGCCTCGGGGCCGTTCTATGGCTTTAACCGTCCCGGCGCAAAGGTGTCACAAGGCCTGATCAATTCTTGGTGGATGCAGGGCATGATGGCGGGCCACAAAAACACGTTTGATTGCATCAAGCAGTTCTCCGAGACCGACTTTCGCGCCGATCTGGCCAAATTCGATCGACCAACACTGGTGATTCACGGTGACGATGATCAGATCGTGCCAATCGATAACTCGGCCCGCGCTGCTGCAAAGCTGGTCAAGCAGGCAGCCCTTTTGGTCTACTCTGGTGCGCCGCACGGCTTGTGCGACACGCACAAAGACAAAGTCAACCAAGACCTGTTGAAGTTCATCAAAGGCTAGCGCCAACAAGACAGCTCTGAACTAACGGTTCAGAGTTGTTTTCACTTGTAGTTGTTTGCTCAAATCGCAACCATCAACTCAATTCGTTCCCACCTTTTTTCTGAACTGGGCCGCTTTGTATCGATTGCCGCAAGATGCCATGCTGCACCAACGGCGCTTGTGCGATTTCGTTCGGTCGTAGAACCAAAGAATGCATTCAGGGTGAGCGCATTTTTTAACAAGGTCGAGTTCGCCCTCGGTCAACAACTGCGCAATCGCTTCAGCCACCGGTCCAAGTAAGGAAACAACCGGATCGGCCTTGGCAACCCGGGTCAGCACAAGTTTTCCGGTGTCGTCTGCTGTCACCTGTGGGGCACTGGTGTAGCCATCAAGAAACTTGTTCAAAGGCCGCACATCGCCCATCTGGCCATCCTTCCATTGTTCAATCAACTGCCGGGCGAGTGTGCGAAGTTCTCTCGCCTGCATCAGCAATGTCTGTTTCTCGGCTGCCGCGATCGATACGCTTGCCCCCAAACCACATCGCTCAAGCCATGCGTGAACATCCTCACCACTTCGCCACAAATCCACCGCCTCATTACCGACTCGCATTTCTGTGTTCAGCAAGTCCAGCGCCAGGTGATCACCCACCATTGGGATCTCTCCGGGATTGTTGGTAATCGACGTTTCAGTCTTTTCCATAAGTAACCTTTAAAAAATAGTTTGACAGGTTACTTTTTTTGGAAGAAACTTCCGTTCAAGTAACCGTATAAATTAAATTATACAGGTTATTTGTAGCAATCAAACGCTCATTCAATTTTTACGACAAGGAATAGCCATGACTAGCATTCACGCACTATTGGCCGCAACTACGCTGGCCACTGCAACTTTCGCCGCCAGTGCGGCACCTTCCACAGAACAGGTTCATCACCGGTCTGTGAATATTCAAGATGTCAATGTGTTTTATCGAGAAGCCGGGCCTGAAACTGCACCCAAAGTATTGTTGTTGCACGGATTCGGCGCGTCTTCGTACATGTTCCGCGAGCTCATCCCGCAACTGGCAGAGAAATATCATGTCATCGCCCCCGACCTGCCTGGTTTTGGTCAAACCAATGTGCTGCCAGGCAAGCCATTTGCCTATAACTTCGACAACCTGGCTTCGGTAATTGACGCATTCACAGTCGCCAAGGGGATGGATCAATACGCAATGTATGTGTTCGACTACGGTGCCCCGGTTGGCTGGCGTCTTGCTGTAAAAAATCCGCAGAAAATCACTGCAATTGTGAGCCAGAACGGCAATGCTTATGAGGAAGGTTTGAGCGAGGGTTGGGCCGACATGCGGAAAGCCTGGGCCAACCCAACCCCGGCCAATCGGGAAGCGCTTCGCCGATTCAATACGTTCGACATGATCAAGTGGCAGTACACCGAGGGTGTAAAAGACACCTCGCTAATTGCTCCCGAAACCTACCAGCTGGCGCATGCTGCAGTTGAACGTATTGGCGTTGATGCACAAATGGATCTGTTGCTCGACTACGGGCAGAACATTAAACAGTACGGTGCGCTGCACGAGTTTTTCCGCCGCTATCAGCCGCCCACATTGGCGATTTGGGGCGCCAACGATCCATTCTTTATCCCCGCAGGTGCAAACGCTTACAAGCGCGACAATCCGAATGCGGAAGTTCAGTTTCTAGAGACCGGTCACTTCGCAATCGAAACGCACGGCAAGGAAATCGCTGATGCGATGGTGGAGTTTCTTGATCGAAGCGTACCGCGGCCCATGACCGCATTAGACGGGAAGAATTTCGCTCAATGCACCACCGGAGATAAATAATGAACACACTCAAAACCCTTTCAGCCATGTTTGCTGTTGCTTTAGCCACTGCAACTGTTAATGCCGCTCAACCTGCCACTGTTGCAAACAACGCCCAAGGCAAAAGCAGTTTTGTGCAGTCTGCCAGCACAATTGTGACCAAAGACAATGTGCAGATTTATTACAAGGACTGGGGTCCCCGCGATGGTCAGGCTGTGGTGTTCAGTCATGGCTGGCCGTTGAACTCCGACAGCTGGGAATCGCAAATGATGTTCCTGGCCAGCAATGGATACCGGGTAATCGCCCACGACAGGCGCGGCCATGGTCGATCCAGCCAACCCTGGCACGGCAATGACATGGACCACTACGCCGACGACTTGTCTGCCGTGATCGAGGCACTGAAGCTAAAGCGTGTCACCTTGGTGGGCTTTTCAACTGGCGGTGGTGAAGTGGCTCGCTACATTGGTCGGCACGGCACCAAACGCGTTGAAAAGGCCGTGTTGGTGGCAGCTGTTCCGCCGCTGATGCTGCAAACCGAAAGCAATCCCGGTGGGCTTCCGATCAGCGTGTTTGACGGGCTACGACAAGCATCGCTGGAGAACCGTTCACAGTTGTATCTGGACATTGCCTCGGGGCCATTCTTTGGCTTCAATCGCGAAGGTGCAAAACCCTCACAAGGGTTGATTCAGTCATTCTGGGTTCAAGGCATGCAGGCTGGCCACAAGAACACCTATGACTCAATCGCAGCGTTTTCCGCGACAGACTTCCGCGAAGACCTGAAGAAATTCAATGTTCCCACATTGATCATTCATGGCGATGACGACCAGATCGTTCCTTTGGACGCATCGGCCAAAGCATCTGCAGCGCAAATCAAGGGTTCCACTCTGATTGTGTATCCAGGTGCGCCCCATGGGCTGGCCGATACTCACAAAGATCGATTGAACCAGGACTTGCTTGATTTTCTCAGGAAGTGAATGTTCTTAAATTCAACATTGATGTGACCCTGACTTTGTTTGGGTCACATCAAATCTTTGAGTTTTCCCGAAGGACTTCGACTTTCGATGACGCCACTTCGTTTTAAACTGCAGTTGATTAAAAATTGACAGAGAGTTTTGGATGAACGCACGTACCCCCAAATATTCGGCGAGTCAGGTTCCAAGTGTTCCAGAGCTGATCGCTTTCGAAGCAATCGCCAGGTACAAGAGTTTCTCCAAAGCAGCCGATGAACTGGCGGTCACTCAAAGTGCGATTAGCCACAGAATTCAACAGCTAGAGTCAAGGCTTGGTACCACGCTGTTTCACCGGCAAACCTCTCAAACTGAATTGACCGAGGCGGGTGAAGTGTTCTTGCCAAAGGTTCAAGAAATCCTTTCTGCATTGGAAAATGCAATCACAGTGCTGCATGCCAAGTCTGTCAAACGAGTTCGTTTGAGTTTGCCGCCACTGGTTGGTTCGCATTTGGTAAGTCACTACTTGACAGCTTTCCAACGTGACAATCCTGACATCGACCTCGAAATTACCATCACCGCCTCTCTGGCCAACCTAAAGGGCGGGGAGGCTGATGTTGGCGTGCGGGTGGGTCATGATGAAGATTGGCCGGTCTTGGTTAAATCCAGGTTATTTCAGGTCGATTTGATTGCAGTTTGCAGTCCTGCCTATTTGAAGGCCAACCCATGGGTTGATTGTCCCGAAAGCATGTTGAAGGCAACGCTGCTTCGACAAAGCATTTTCCGTTGGAAAGAATGGTTTTCAGGGCAGGGGCATGAGTGTGATGAACCCCAGCGAGGCCCTTTTTACAGTGACATGAATTTGCTTCTACAGGCGTGCGAGTTGTCTCAAGGCATCGCGCTCTTGCCCAAGGTGTTGGTAGAGCATAAAGTCCACGAGCGCAAGCTGGTCTCACCCGTGGCTTATGAGTTAAAGACTGGCAAAAGTGTTTTCATTTGTGCGTCTTCTCACGCACTGGAACAACACCAGGTAAGTCGTTTGTACAACTGGCTGGTTACACAGGCATAGCAAATTATTTGATAGCCCCATTCAATAAATTCAACTGTGGATCAGGCGCCTCCCGCTAATGTCGAGTTGTTACATCAGCGGGAAAAATCATGACCAGGGCTATCAATCGAAGTGCGTTTGTGCGTTTGCTGTTGCTGTTTTGTGCGGTGCCGATTGCAGTTCCTCTTGCTGCCTGTGGCTCAGATAAAGTGACATCGCAATATGTTTACTCCACCAATGGCGTGAAGCTTTCATTTAGTGAACACGGCAACCCGAACGGTCAGCCGGTGCTATTTATTCATGGTTGGTCCCAAAGCAAAGAGGTGTGGCAACAACAGCTGACTGCGGCTGAATTGCAAGACTTTCGATTGATCGCTTTTGACCTAAGGGGACATGGACAGTCTACAAAAACAATGAATGCCGCAGAATATGTGTCAGGAAACAATTGGGCCGATGACATCAGTGCTGTGATTCGTAAATTGGATCTGCGCAATGTCACCGTTGTTGCCCACTCCCACGGGGCAATCGCCTTGATGGATTACTTGAGTCTTTATGGTGATAAAAATCTCAAGGCCATTAATTTTGTGGGTGCTTTCGCAGCTACGGGCAATCAGTCTGTAGAAACCTACAATGGCCCCAACTTCGAGCGTATCAAACTGGCAGCGAGTGAGCGATTCAACGATCAAATTGACGGGGTCTTAGCCCTTGCTGAAGCGAACTATGGAAACTCCATTGATCGTGATGTCTATGCGCGTGGCGTTGCTGCAAGCATGTTGACCCCGTACTACATTCGACGATACATATATGATCGCCAGGTTGATCACACCGACACATTAAGAGCAATTCGGGTGCCAGTCATATTCAGCCATGGTCAGCTTGATCAAACTGTGCTGCCCCAATCTGCAGTCGACATGGCGTCGAACTTGCCAGGTTCCGAAGTGGCAATTTACAAGGAATCAAGTCACGCGCCGTTTGTTACAGAGGCAGCGCTGTTTAATTCCAATCTTGTTGCCTTACTGAAGGTCACGAAAGGGAAGGGGGGCTAAATCGGGCTTGGGCTGGACTACCCCGTCTTCAATATCCTAGCCAAAGGCAAATTGTCCGAGATCGGAAAGAAGCGAAGGACGTGAGGGGTTCCAACCGAGTTCCGCGCTAGTCAACGCACTTGAAGCTGGTATGTCCATCGCAACGAATGGAGCTAGCCATCCGAAATGCTCAGCAGCTTTTTCTGGGGTGACTGAGACGACAGGAACTTTTAGACCTTGCCCTATGCAAGCTGCGATGTCGCGCAACGCTACGCCCTGATCATGAACGGCGTGGTACCTACGACCTGCTACGCCCTTTTCAAGCGCTAGACGATAGAGCACCGCTGCATCCGATACATGTACAGCCGGCCAGCGTTGTAGACCATTGCCAACGTAGGCTGCGATGCCTTTCTCGCGGGCCAGTGCAATCAGGAAAGAGATGAAACCTTGCTTGAGTGGGTCATGCACCTGAGGAAGCCGAACCACCATTGCGCGAATCTGTTGTGAAACAAGCGCGGAGGTGGCCTCTTCCGTCGCACTTCGGGGTGGCCCCAAGACACTTGGAGGTGGGGCATCATGTTCAGTACCCAGCCGACCTTCAGCCAGAAATGTCATACCTGTGGTGACGACCAAGGGCCTATAAGTTCCGATCAACACGGATCCCAACGCTGCAATGACATGCCGATCAGCTTCGCAGTTTTCCACATATTTCGAAAAATCATGGTTAAAAGCCGTGTGGATCACTCCGTCGACATTGGAAGCTCCGTCACGCAAGCTTTGCAGATCTTCGATGGACCCAAGGTGCACCTGTGCACCGGCTGCTTGCAGCGCAGCTGCGGCTGCATCTGAGCGCGCCAGCCCGAGCACTTGATGACCAGCAGCCCTCAATTCCTTTACCACCGCTGAGCCCACAAACCCTGTAGCACCAGTTACGAAAACCCGCATATTGAATTCCTTAAAAAGTGACAAAGAAGCGAGTGTGGATGTAGGATTTATAGGTGTAAATAAGTGATCTTATACCGGTATAAAAACTAACTGGATATTCAATGAGAGAGACCAAAGAGAACCAATTGGGAAGCTACCTGATGGACCGGCGTTCCAAGCTAGATCCCGCGGCTTTGGGTTTTTCGCTTGGACGCCGTAGGACGCCAGGGTTGCGTCGCGAAGAGGTAGCGCAGCGGGCTAATGTCAGTGCCACTTGGTACACATGGTTGGAACAGGGGCGAGGCGGGGCGCCTTCGTCTAACGTACTGTTACGTATCGCACGCGCACTTATGTTGACGGATGCAGAGCGTGAATACTTGTTCCTTTTGGCTTTCGGTCGGCCCCCCGAAGTGACCCATAACACCGTCGAAAGCGTAACCCCCCGCCTGCAGCGTGTCCTCGATTCCCTTGAATCGAGCCCTGCGTATTTGAAGACGCCGACTTGGGACGTTGTCGCGTGGAACCGGGCAGCAGCGTTGGTGTTGACAGATTACGGTGAAGTGGAACCCGATCAGCGCAATATTTTGCGCCTGATTTTTGACAACCCCTACATGCCAAACAAGATGCCCAACTGGGAGAGCGATGCTCGCTTTGTAGTAGCAGCATTCAGAGCTGATGTCGCTCGTGCAGGTGCTTCTATTGCAAGCAAAGCGCTGGTGGAAGAGCTATGCGCAAAGAGCCAAGAGTTCCGTGTCATGTGGGCCGAGAACACTGTGAGCCGTGCCTATGGCGAGTATCCCAAAATTGTTGCGCACCCAATTGCAGGTCCTATTGCACTGGAATATTCTGCTTTCGCTGTAGACGGTCGACCTGATCTGGGTATGGTTATCTATTGCCCCGCAACGCCAGTGGATCGAGAGCGAGTTCTGTCCCTACTTGAGGGCGAGTACCTCGAAAAGGGCACCGGGGCTTTAAGAAGAACACCGAGTGGCTCATGATGCTGTTTGCCCTGTCCAATCTGTGGATGGTGCGGGGCAAGTTGGTATGGAGTTGGCGTTTTCAGTGCTCGGCAGGCGCGACCGCTCTCATGGGCTGCAGGACATTGGACATTACCGCTAGGTGGTGTCTCCTTGCACTCAGGACAAGGGATCGACAAATGAATTTCTGAGATTCTTGATTGTCCGTTTGCCTATTTTTGCTCGGTCTTTTCAGTAGTTTTACTCACAATGCTGTTCTTGGCATACAAAGGTACACAAGTTGGCTGATTAGGTTAAGCGTCGTCTGGTTAGTCGATGCTTTTGATTAACCCTTCAAGCATCTTAAGAATTTGAGTTAGGGTCGCTGGTTTATTTGGGGAGTCAGCCAGTACCAACGCACCATGAACCAAAGTGCCGTAGAGTATGTTGGCGCTAGTTCGAACTTTGTCGATTGGGGCCAGAGTTGGATGCACTGAAATCAGATGTTCTTCGATCAGATTCATGGTGAACTTTGCATCCAGTTCTTTCCATTCGTTCCATCCGAGAATAGAGATCGCCTCCTGAATTGAGATAAGAGGGGTTTTGACCACCTTTGGATAAGTGAGGAAATCTTTACCTAGCTGGATAGCGTTTTTAAGTGGATCCGCTATCGATGGACGATTTCTTAAATCAGTCACAAGCTTAACAACCTGGTGTGTGTAACAGGCTTTAAACATGTCTTTCTTATTCGAAAAATGGTGATAGAGCGCGCCTTTGGTCACCTCGGCCTCTTGGGCAACGTCGTCCAATGATGTTGCGATGTAACCTTTGGTCGCGAATAGCCGGTGGCTCTGCTCGATTAGATTAGTTCGTGTTTGATCAGCATCTGATTTCGATCTTTTCACACAATGTTCCCTGTGTTATTTGAGTTCTGCAATTTCAACGTGGTACCAAGAATACCACTCGGAGATTCCACGGCTTATCGCGGCCTGATGCTCCTTGTTTTGTCTCCAGCGTTTAATCGACTCCAGTGAGCTCCAATACGAAATGGTTACGCCTTGACCGCTGCTATCGCGAAAGCTTCTGGAACCGAGAAAACCTTCTTGGGTGGCAACTAGATCAAGCATTCGTTTAGCGGTCTCTTCGTAATCTTGAGCATTGTTTTTTTTGACTGACGTGAAAATCACAACATAGCGTGCATCTAGCCCCTGATCCTCAAACTTTTCACTCATCGCTCACGTACCTATTGAAATTAAATATCCCACATCCTTGCTATGAAGCTGAGTTATACATACTATAAGTATGTTTAAGAACTTCGAAAGATAATATGGACAAGCTAGCCTTACGCACCACAGATGGTGTCGAGATCAATGTGTACCTTACGCCATCTGAATTCGAAGGCAAGATCGAACATGCGATTTTGATTGCTCCCGCACTTGGAGTTCCTGCGAAATTCTACGGCCAATTTGCCGACTACTTCGCCAAATGTCGATTTGACGTTTTCTGTCTTGATTACAGAATTTCGGATCCGAACGGATCTGAGCACCCCAGACTGCTCGATGCCGGACTGTACGACATTGATACAGCAATCGAATATCTCGCCACGAAATATAGGAAAGTCAGCTTTGTTGGACATAGTTTAGGGGGGCAATTACTCGGCTTGGCCAGGTCAGCCAACAAACTAAACGGTGCTGTATTCATTGCATCCTCAATTCCTGATACCCGCAATATGGTTTTTAAACTTCGATGGCAAACTCGTACTCTGAAGTACTTTTTGTTGCCTTTCTATCGAGACAAGGGACTTTTCCCAAGTCGAAAACTTGGCCTTAGTTCATTGGATTTACCCGCATCAATTGCAAATGACTGGGGTAGTTGGTTACGTTCGAAATCCTATTTGTTTGATCATCTGACCAATGAGCAATTGAACTGTTATCAACAAGTCAATATTTCAATACTTTCACTTGGTTTTAGCGATGATGAAATGGCACCCCAGAAAAATTTAGAGAAACTACTGTCGCAGTACCGCAGTGGAATAGTGTTTCGTAGTTTTCATCGCATAAATTCAATGGACAGTCCTTGTGGACATCTAGGATTTTTTAAGGAAACAAGTGGTGCCGCCTACTGGCCAGAGGTTGCAAGTTGGCTGGAGTCAAGATCAGGAGAGCAAGAAGATGGCTAAATTGATTTTTCTACCCGGAGCAAGCGGCCGAAAAGCCATGTGGGACACCTGGGTAGATTGCTTCAAACGGGAGTATTCAACAACTGTCGTTGGGTGGCCCGGGCTCGACAATGAACCTGAGGACTCAAGCATTCTTGAAATTGGGGATTTAAGTCAACTTGTGTCTAAGCATATCGAGCCGCATTCGGTCCTGATCGCCCAGTCAATGGGAGGTGTCGTTGCTCTGCATACTCTTCTCGAGAATAAAGGTTCTGTGGCAGCTTTAATTTTATGTGTTACATCCGGAGGGCTAGACCGAACAGAATTCGATTGCGAAAACTGGAGACCCGACTTTGTCAGGAATAACCCAGGAACACCCGCATGGTTTCTCGATCATGATGAGGATTTAAGCCAGACTTGGGCGACGATTTCCGTACCTGTTTTACTGATTTGGGGTGGCGACGACCGAATAAGCCCGGTGGCAATGGGTAATCGATTAAATCAACTCATTCCCGATTCCAGTTTATTGGTCATTCAAGGCGCTGGACATGATGTTGCGGAAACGCATGTTGAGCAGTTATTGCCTGTGGTCTCGGATTTCTTGAGGAAAGCATTGGGCGAACTTTCTCCAGTTGGATCTATTAGCTAGCCTTCACGCTGTGCCAGGCTGCCTGTTTCAGAAGTTCAAGTTCGGTAATTTCCTGTTCCGCATTACTGTTGTCCAGCAACCAGCCGGTCAGCGATAAAACAGGTCCAAATACAAGAGCCAAGAAAATCTCATCGGGCATCGGTTTTAAAGCACCCCGGATTGTTGCTTGTTCTTTCCAGGCATACATGTACCCAAATGAGGCTTTGTTCATTTCGTCCACGGTATCGATTGCGGTACTGGGCAATGCACTTTTTCCCAGCGAGCTAAGCAGATTGGCTTTTTGGGGATTGGATTTCACCCATTGCACATGTTTCTCGACCATCCCTTGTATGACAGCTTCAGCCATTTGTTCGTGATCAATCACATCTGAAATTTTTGTCTGATACTCCCCAACAATTTGTACATACATGGACGCAATCAAACTGTCTTTGTTTGGAAAGTGATGAAACAAACTGCCATTACTGACACCCACTTTGCTCCGAACCTTCTCCATGGACAAAGAGGCAATTCCCGAAGTGGTTGCAATCTCAACAGCAGCATTGATCAATTCAGCTTTGGTTGCGTGGTTCATTTATTTCTCAAAATATCAATTGACAGAGTAACGCTCTAGAGTAATACTCTGTTTGTCAGGTTTTAGATAAGGTTATTGCAATGATGTCGCTACACAGTTTAATGATGGTGGGTCAGCAAGTCCTGTCCAAGCAAGCAATCAGTGAACACTTTGATACCAGTCTGGACCGATTGGATGTGGGGGAAGCAGAGCTTTCAATGCCAATTAATGCAGTAATTCGGCAGCAACATGGATTTGTTCATGGTGGAATTGTTTCGTATTTAGCAGACAATGCCTTGACCTTTGCGGGTGGATCCGTATTGGGGGATTCGGTCACTGTTGAATACAAAATTAACTACTTGAAACCAGCCAAGGGCAGCTCGCGCTTGAGAGCAGTGGCCAAAGTAATAGGTCATGGCAAATCCAATGCGGTGTGCACCTGTGAGGTATTCGATGAAACACTTGAGGGCGCGATTTTAGTCGCTGTGGCTCAAGGGACGATTCAAGCCGTGAAAGCGGTCGCGAAATAGAAAGACAATCGTTTTAAGATATTGATTTTGCGGAGCATGTATTAGTGTCTTCTTCAGAGCGCCTGTTGGATTTGAATCGGAATGCCTGGAATATTCAATCACGAGCCAATCAGATTTGGTCCGTACCCGTGAATCAGCAAACGATCGATTCTGCAAAACAGGGAAACTGGCAAGTAATACTGACGCCTACCAAACCTGTTCCTGGCAACTGGTTTGGAACCGTGGCCAACAAGGGAATTCTTTGTCTGGCCTCTGGCGGAGGGCAGCAAGTGCCAGTATTGGCCGCCGCAGGCGCTCACGTTACAAGTTTTGATTTGTCAGATGAACAACTGAAGAAAGACTTGGAAACCTGCAGGGAAAATAACCTTGATGTAGTCATTGAGCAGGGCAATATGCAGGATCTTTCCAGATTCGCTGATGCAAGCTTTGATCTGATTTTTCATCCATGCTGCAATGTGTTCATTCCCGATCCTATGCCAGTGTGGCGAGAATGTTTTCGAGTGCTGAAAGAGGGTGGCCGACTACTTACAGGTTTCGTTAACCCAGTGGTTTATCTGTTTGATCACAACAAGGCGCAGGAAACTGGTCAATTGGTGGTGGTCAACCATCTACCTTATTCTGACCTCATACACCTAAGTGCAGAGCAACAAGAGGCAAAGGTCCTAAGGGGTGAGCCTTTAGAGTTTGGCCATACACTGGAAGAACAAATTGGTGGCCAACTCTCTGCAGGTTTCTTGCTTGCGGATATGTATGAAGATGGGTGGTTTGATCAAAGTTGGTTACTGCCTGAATACACCAGTATCGCAGTGGCTACTTTAGCAATCAAATCGTCCGTGAAGTTTTTATGATCGAAATTACTCCATACAGAATCGGGGTGTGCGCCGACCTCCATCGAATCTTTTTCGATACGGTAAGGACCATTAACATTCGAGATTACAACCAAGCGCAGGTTGAGGCCTGGGCTCCGAGTGACCGTGACTTATCGAGCTGGGAAGCTAGAATCGAATCGATCAAACCCTATCTCGCGACTGTAAATGGCGAGATTGCCGGTTTTGCTGATCTTCAAGAGGATGGCTATATCGACATGTTCTTTTGTAGGGCAGACATGCAAGGTATGGGGGTAGGGCGGGCCCTGATGTCCAAGTTAATCGAGGAAGCTCAATCTAGAAATATCACTGTTCTTTATTCAAATGTCAGTATTACTGCGAGACCATTTTTCGAAAGGGTCGGCTTCACTGTCCTAAATTCTCAAGAGGTGCACGTGCGAGGACAAATGTTGTTGAACTACAAAATGGAGAGGGCTCTGTAGGTTCTTTAATTTTTTGACACCTGAATTGATTGAAAAATTCTGGTGCATTGTTTGCGATGAAAATGAAAAAAGCCCAACTTCGGAAAGTTGGGCTTTTTTGTATTTGGTTGCGGGGGCAGGATTTGAACCTACGACCTTCGGGTTATGAGCCCGACGAGCTGCCAGACTGCTCCACCCCGCGTCTGGTAAGAACGAAACTATAGCGGGTTTTGTCCCTGTGTGCAAGTGCACAAACGCATTCAGGCAAGCAAACCTCACCTCAAAAACCTTTATGCTACTGAATCCACAAGAAAAATCTGCAGTAAAAAATGTTTAAAAAATTTCTGAAAAACCTGTCTGACAAGCCTGAATTCATGCGTCGGGCCATGAATTTTTATGCACCACTGCGCGGGGCGAACATCCATGTTCACCACATCAGCGCAAATTTCGACGAAGTTGAAGTGCACATGCCACTGACGCGTCGCAATAAAAACATCATGGGCACCCACTTTGGCGGTTCGCTCTACGCCATGGCTGATCCTTTTTTCATGTTGATCCTCATGAAACGTTTGGGCAATCGCTACCATGTATGGGATCAAGAGGCCACCATTCGTTTCATTGCACCAGGCAACGCCTTGGTCAAAGGTGTTTATCAAGTCGATGATCAAACGCTCACTGAAATCAAAGTCAAGGCGGCCACGGGTGAAAAGGTGTTGCACACATTCGAGACCAACATCACCCACACCGACGGCTCGCTGGTCGCACACGTCACAAAAGTGCTCTATATTCGTTTGAAGAAACAATACCGACCCAACTCCAACTGAAGCAGCATCATGTCCAAATCAGAATATTCAAAATTGCCCGTGTGGCCCGAAGCCGATACGCCTTGCGTAGGATTTTGTTCAACCAATCTTGGCGACGATGTCTGCATGGGTTGTGGTCGTACTCTCGACGAGGTCGATGGCTGGCTGTTTAAAAGCGATCAGGAAAAAGAGGCCGTTTGGAACCGCATACGCCAGGCGGGTGTTGGCTATCGCTGGGAAAGCTGAAACACGCCGGGGAAGTTACTCTAGAGCGCATGCTCAGTTTTTAATCAACCAACCAAAAACTACACAAAATCAACAAGCTGAAAATTTTATCCACAGTGAATAGGGAAGGTTTTCCCCGCGCAGTGTGGATAAGTTCCAGTGCTGTTGGGGTAAGCCGGCAAGGGGATGTTCGGGACAAATGTTTGGCGCAACATTAAGTTGTCTCCGACCTGTAAGCGCAACTTAAGGGTCACTTTTCCGAACGGCTCACCTTGGTGCGCCGTTTTTTTTGAAATTGATTGTGTAAACCAGTGGTTGCTGATACGCCGGTAACGTGGTTACAATGCGCCATCGGTTTTTATTTTGCCCATAGCGCACCTGTTTCACGCTGCGCCCCTGCACCCCGCTGGCAACAGCCACCCCGGCCTGCAGGACCAACAGGCACTAATTCCCTATCAACACCTGAATTTCTTAAAGTGAGTCCGCCTGGATGGATCCCCAGCGCGCTAAAAACATATTAGAAGCGGCTTTGCTGTGCTCGGTTGAACCAATCGCCGTCAAGGAATTGATGCGCCTGTTCGATGAGTCAATTGACGCAGCCGTGATCACCACATTGCTGGAAGACCTTCGCCGCGACTGGACCGACAAGGGGCTTGAACTGGTGCAGGTCAAAACTGGGTGGCGTTTTCAAACCCGGGACGACATCAAGCGCTATCTAGAGCAGATGAACCCCGAGAAGCCGCCCAAGTATTCGCGTGCCACCATGGAAACGCTGGCGATCATCGCTTACAAGCAGCCAGTAACCCGCGGCGACATCGAATCAATTCGCGGTGTCACAGTGTCCACTCAGGTCATGAAGGCCCTTGAAGACCGCGGCTGGATTGAAGCAATCGGACACCGGGATGCCCCAGGCCGCCCAGCCTTGTGGGCGACCACACCCCAATTTTTGGCAGACCTGAATTTGGCCAGCCTGAGTGAATTACCAGCACTGGACGATGAAAAAGACCAGCAGCTGGCAGATGAATTACAGAAAGTCATTCCATTTGATCTGGATGACAGCGACACAGCGGACAACGATGAGAAACAACAAGCCCAAAGCAACTGATACCCCAGCACACAACAACCCGCCCGACACCGTCGTCGAAGTTAGCGTGGACAGTGAAAGCCATGAAATGGAATGGGGTGATGTACTCGACCAGGTTCAAGGACTGAAGTCGGAAGAGGGCGCCAGCAAGAACCGAAGCAAGCTGAATGTTCGCCTGGACCCGGAATTGGCGCCGAAGCTCCACAAGGTGCTGGCGGATTCAGGCATGGGTTCGCGCCGCGAAATGGAAGAACTGATTGTTGCCGGCCGTGTTTCTGTGAATGCCGAACCGGCCCACCTCGGCCAGCGCGTGTTGCCCACCGACCAGGTTCGGGTCAATGGCAGGCTGATTCAACGTAAAAACAAATCAAAGCCCCCCCGGGTGCTGATTTACCACAAGCCCGCAGGCGAAATCGTGTCCATGGACGATCCCCAAGGGCGAACTACAGTATTTCAAAAGCTCCCCAAAATTTCCAATGGCAAGTGGATTGCCGTAGGTCGTCTGGATTACAACACCGAAGGCTTGTTGTTGTTTACCTCTTCCGGCGAATTGGCAAACCGCTTGATGCACCCCCGTTACGAAGTGCAGCGAGAATACGCGGTTCGTATTCTTGGTGAGCTTTCTGAGGAGCAGCGCGAACAGTTGCTGACCGGCATTCAGCTGGAAGACGGTCCAGCCAAGTTTCTGTATGTTGATGCCGCCGGTGGCGAAGGCGCAAACCGCTGGTACAAAGTGGGTTTGAAAGAAGGCCGAAATCGCGAAGTTCGCCGCATGTTTGAAGCGTGCAAGCTCACCGTCAGCCGCCTGATCCGCACCCGGTTTGGCGACATCATGATGCCCTCCACGCTCAAGCGTGGTCGCCACATGGAAATGGAAGCGCTCGAAGCGATGTCCTACATGCAATCGTTGGGATTGAAGGTTGACGAATCGGCTCAGGAAGGCGCGATTCGCCGCGACAAGAAGAATATCGGTGCTAAAAACAACAAACGCCGCAACGGGCAACCCCTGATCGATCCCGGCCTGGCCTTTACCACACCCACTCAAACCTACCTCACTGTTTCTGGCGCCACAGCGGCAGCAGCGCTGAGCAACCAGAACAATCTGTCCTCAGCCGGTGGTGCGAATCGCCGAGGCAGCAATGGCGACCGCAACGGTAATCGTGCTGGCGCCAATGGTGGTGCGGCAGCTGGCCCCGGCAAGTTTGCCGGATCAGGCAAGCGCCCCGCAGGTTCTCGCACGGGTGGGCCATCGGCAGGCCGTGGCCCAAGCCGGGGCAATGGTGCAGGCAATAATGGCGCAGGCAACAGTGGCGGCAATGGCAACACTTCCGCACAGAAACCCCAGCAAAGACGGCGCAGAAAGGCCCCTACAGTGTAGGTCGGCACTGGAAATTACTTGAAAACAAAGGCAGTTTCAGTTATTCTCTGAGGCTGCCTGAGCGCCCACTCCAAAAAAGGGTGTCTCAAATGAAGTGGGCTTACAGGCCCATTTTTTTTTGGTACGGCGGTTTTGAAGTCATTTGAAAGACGAAGCAAGCAGAACAGTAAGAAAGGCGAAGAAGCGAAGTGATCAATCCTGAAGAATTTGTTGGCAATTCATGGTCTGGCGTGTGGTCGGAATCCTGGGTTTCTGAGGCCGACGCCGTGATTGTTTCACTCGGTCTTGAAGTGGCCGACATTGAACGCGAGGGCAACGGCCTGTTGCGCATCATGATCGACTCGCCCAATGGCGTCACGGTTGAAGACTGCGAAAAAGTCAGCCACCAGCTTACCCACCTGTTCACCGTTGAAAATGTCAACTACGACCGGCTTGAAATTTCTTCGCCGGGTGTAGACCGCGTACTGCGTCGTAAAAAAGATTTCGAACGGTTTTTGAATGAAGAAGTGTCCCTGAAATTCAAGCGGGCCATCAACAATCAAAAGCAGTTCAAAGGTGTATTGCAGCAAGGCAAAGAGCAAACCTTCGGAGTATTGGTTACTCCCGATGGCAAAAATGCCGAACCTTACTTGCTTGATTTTGAAATAGCTGATTTGGCGGGTGCCCGTCTGGTCCCCCATCTAAAGTTTTAGGAGCCCTGGAATGAGCCGTGAGTTGCTTTTATTGGTTGATGCGCTAGCGCGTGAAAAGAATGTTGAAAAAGACATCGTATTCGGCGCGCTCGAATTGGCATTGGCTTCCGCAACCAAGAAGCGCTTCGATGAAGAAGTCGACGTGCGCGTGTCCATCGACCGCGACACTGGCGACTACGACACCTTCCGCCGTTGGGAAGTGGTCACCGAAGAGGACTTCTACGATCCAGCCTATCAAATGGTGCTAGATCAGGCCTTGAAGCACGACGAAGAAGCCGAAATGGGCGACTTCATCGAAGAAGAACTCGAACCTGTCGAGTTTGGCCGTATCGGCGCACAGGCTGCCAAGCAAGTGATTTTGCAGCGCGTACGCGATGCTGAACGCGAGCAGATCCTGCAAGACTTCCTGGACCGTGGCGACAAAATCGTGATTGGCCAGGTCAAGCGCATGGAGCGTGGCGACGCCATTATTGAAAGTGGCCGTATTGAAGCCCGTTTGCCGCGTGATCAAATGATCCCGCGCGAAAGTCTGCGTCCAGGTGATCGCGTTCGTGCATTCCTGTGGAAGGTCGACCGTTTGGCGCGTGGCCAGCAGGTCATCCTGTCACGTACATCGCCCGAATTCATCAAGGCATTGTTTGCCATGGAAGTGCCGGAAATTGAACAGGGTCACCTTGAAATCAAGGGTGCAGCCCGCGATCCTGGCATGCGTGCAAAAATCGCCGTGTTGGCACACGACCGCCGCATTGACCCAATCGGCACCTGTGTGGGTGTTCGTGGTTCACGCGTGCAGGCTGTAACCCAGGAATTGGGCGGCGAGCGTGTCGACATCGTGTTGTGGTCTGAAGACCCTGCCCAGTTTGTTATTGGTGCCTTGTCTCCAGCCACTGTTCAGTCCATCGTTGTTGATGAAGACCAACACGTGATGGAAGTGGTGGTTGACGAAGCCGAATTGGCCCAGGCAATTGGCCGCAGTGGTCAGAACGTACGCCTTGCGTCCGACCTGACCGGCTGGCAAATCAACATCATGACGCCTGAAGAGTCTGAAAAGCGCTCCGAGGAAGAGGTCGGCAAACTGCGTGCCCTGTTCACCAGCAAGCTGGATGTGGATGAAGAAGTTGCCAACATCCTGATTGAGGAAGGTTTCACGGGTCTGGAAGAAGTTGCTTATGTGCCTTTGGCCGAAATGCAGGAAATTGAAGCATTTGACGAGGAAACTGTCGAATTGCTGAGAACCCGCGCTCGCAATGCCTTGCTGACTGAAGCAATTGCCCGCGAGGAAATCGTGGAAGGTGCAGGCGATTTGATGGCCATCGAAGGCGTGGATGCCGACCTGGTTGGCAAATTGGCAGCAGCAGAAATTTCGGACCGCGAAGGTTTGGCCGAACTTGCTGTTGATGAATTGGTAGAAATTGCAGGTATTGAAGAAGAACGCGCACGCGACATCATTATGAAAGCGCGTGCACATTGGTTCGAATAATTCGAACCACATTGAATTGAGTCAAGACGTATCGGGCCACTCGGCCCGGTCAGCACGGGAATTTGAAGGAATAGTAGATGACCAGTACCACAGTCGCACAGTTTGCAGCAGAGTTGAAAATGCCCGCCGATGTTCTTTTGGAGCAGCTGAAGTCTGCTGGCGTGAGCAAAGCTTCTGAGGCAGATGCAGTTACTGAAGCGGACAAGGGAAAGCTTTTGGAAAGCCTGAGAAAGGCGCACGGATCTGAAAGCGGTCAAAAGAAAATTACCCTCACCCGCAAGCAGACCAGTGAAATCAAGCAAGCTGGCCCAGGTGGGCGCGCGCGTACCGTTCAGGTTGAAGTGCGTAAAAAGCGCGTGTTTGTTCAGCGTGCCGAAAAAGCGGGTGAAAGTGAGCCTGTGATGGAAGCACAGTTGGAGCCGGCAGAGCAGGCTCGCCGTGATGCGGAAGCCCAGCGCCAGGCCGAATTGAAAGCGCGCCAGGAAGCGGAGCTTAAAGAAAAGCAAGCCAAGCTGGAGCAGGAACGCGAACGCGAGTTGAAGCTACAGGAAGAAGCGCGCCAGCGCGCTGAAGAAGAGCGTTTGGCACACGAAGCTGTTGAACAGGCCAAGGCAGAAAGTGCCCAACCTGCGAAAGCAGAGGAAGCCGATGCCAAAGACGAAGCCGCACTGGCTGCCCGTGCTGAAGAAGCCAAGGCCCGTGAACAACGCGCCGCCGACGCCCTGAAAGCTGAACAGAAAGCCAAGAAAGCGGCTGAAGATGCGGCAAAGGCCAGTGCCAATCAGGAACGTGCCCGTAAGGCTGCGGAAGCGGAAGTGGCTGCGATTAACCGCATGATGTCTCAACCTGCCAAGGTCATGAAGGCCGAAGAGCCGGTTGAGCCACCCAAGCCAGCTGCAACCATCAAGAAGCCTGAAAAGGCCGTAGTTGCAGCGACCGACGACGAGGCAGCAGCCGAGCGTGGCCGCAAAGGCGTGCGCCCAGCCGGTGCCAAGGAAGAACCCGGTCGTCGCCGTGGTGGCTTGAAAACCCGCGGTGAAACTGGTGTGGGTCGCACAGGTGCGGGTGGCTGGAAAGGCCCCAAAGGCAAGAACAATCGCCACAATCAGGAACAAAGCAATTTCAACCAGCCCACTGAGCCGGTAATTCGTGACGTGCATGTGCCCGAAACAATTACCGTGGCTGAACTGGCTCACAAAATGTCCGTGAAAGCGGCTGAAGTGATCAAGTGTTTGATGAAGATGGGCCAAATGGTGACCATCAACCAGGTACTGGATCAAGACACGGCCATGATCGTGACCGAAGAATTGGGCCACAAGGCCATCGCAGCCAAGCTGGATGATCCGGAAGCCATGATTGAAGAAGCGGGCGTTACCCATTCTGAGTCACCTTCAGTGCCACGCGCGCCAGTTGTAACCGTGATGGGTCACGTTGACCACGGTAAAACGTCGCTGCTTGATTACATCCGCAGTGCAAAAGTGGCCTCCGGCGAAGCTGGCGGTATTACGCAGCACATCGGTGCTTACCACGTTGAAACCGAACGCGGCATGATCACCTTCCTGGATACCCCCGGCCACGAGGCGTTTACCGCTATGCGTGCCCGTGGTGCCAAGGCAACCGACATTGTGATTCTGGTTGTGTCCGCTGATGACGGCGTGATGCCCCAAACCATTGAAGCGATCCACCACGCCAAAGCAGCCAATGTGCCCTTGGTTGTTGCGATCAACAAGGTCGACAAGCCCGACGCCAACCCCGAGCGTGTGAAACAGGAATTGATCACGCACTCGGTTGTGCCGGAAGAATACGGCGGTGACTCGCCCATGGTTCCCGTATCGGCCAAAACCGGCAAGGGCATCGACGACCTGCTGGAGCAAGTGCTGCTGCAGGCCGAAGTGATGGAATTGAAAGCCCAGATCGACGCACCAGCTAAAGGTTTGGTGGTTGAATCCCGATTGGACAAGGGCCGTGGCCCAGTGGCCACTGTGTTGGTTCAAAGTGGCACCTTGAAGAAAGGTGACGTTGTGCTGGCTGGTTCTGCCTTTGGCCGCGTTCGCGCCATGGTGGACGAAAACGGTCGTTCAATCGACTCAGCCGGCCCTTCAATTCCTGTGGAAATTCAGGGTTTGAGCGATGTGCCAGCAGCCGGTGAGGAAGTGATCGTGTTGCCAGACGAGCGCAAGGCCCGTGAAATTGCCTTGTTCCGTCAAGGCAAATTCCGCGACGTGAAGCTGGCCAAGCAACAAGCAGCCAAGCTGGAAAACATGTTCGAGCAAATGGCCGAAGGCGAGATCAAGAGTCTGGCCGTCATTTTGAAAGCCGACGTACAAGGTTCACAAGAAGCCTTGTCACATGCCTTGCAAAAACTGTCGACCGACGAAGTCAAGGTACAGGTTGTTCATGCCGCAGTGGGTGGCATCAGCGAATCGGATGTAAACCTGGCCGTGGCCTCCAAGGCTGTGATCATTGGCTTTAACGTGCGTGCCGATCAGGGTGCCCGTAAAACTGCCGAGAACAACGGCGTGGACATTCGCTACTACAACATCATTTATGACGCGGTAGACGAAATCAAGGCCGCCATGACTGGCATGCTGACGCCCGACAAGAAAGAGGAAATCATCGGCAACGTTGAAATCCGTGAGGTCTACAAGATCTCCAAGGTGGGCTCTGTTGCTGGTTGTATGGTCACAGACGGCGTCATCCGCCGTGGTGCAGGTGTTCGTTTGCTGCGTGACAACGTGGTGGTGTGGACAGGCCAATTGGCCTCGCTGAAGCGATTCAAAGACGACGCCAAAGAAGTGCGCCAGAACTTTGAGTGCGGCCTGCAACTGCACAACTACGACGACATCCAGGTTGGCGACATTCTGGAAGCATTTGAAGTGAAAGAAGTGGCCCGTACGCAGCTGTAATGGCTGCGTGGGTTTGAAAAGGAAAGTATGCGTCACAAGAAAAAAGCACCAGCCAGAGGCATTCGGGTTGCCGAGCAAATCCAGAAAGACCTGGCTGAGCTGATCCCCCGTGAGTTACGAGACCCACGGTTGGGTTTCGTCACGATCACCGATGTGGAACTGACCGCTGACTACGCGTATGCAACGGTCTATTTCTCGGTGTTGACTGGCTCTGCCGAAACATCTGAAGAAGCTCTGAACGATTCAGCGGGTTTTTTGCGCAATCTGATTTTCAAGAAACTGCACATTCACACTGTGCCCACCTTGCGATTCAAGCACGACCAATCTGTAGAGCGTGGGGCAGAAATGTCCCTGATCATCGACCGGGCGCTCAGGGGCGAGGGCGGTGCAACAGATTCGAACGGCAGCGATGGCGGTGGTGACGGTGGCGGTGACTAAAAAAAGGCCATTGTCGGGCGTATTGCTGTTCGACAAGTCCACTGGGTTTTCGTCCAATCAGGCTTTGCAAATTGTAAAGCGTCTGTATCGGGCCGAGAAAACCGGCCACACAGGCACGCTTGATCCTTTGGCCAGCGGCCTGTTGCCCTTAATGTTCGGTGAGGCCACCAAGTTTGCAGCAGATTTAATCGATGCCAGTAAAACCTATCGCACCACAGTGCGGCTTGGTTTTTCCAGCAACACGGCCGATGCAGAGGGTGAATTGACGAAAGTCAGCACCCGCGCCCTTGAAAGCATCACCGAAAATGAAGTAAAGCAGGTGTGTGAGCAGTTTGTTGGAGAAATTCAACAGGTACCGCCGATGTTTTCTGCATTAAAGAAAGACGGCAAGCCTTTGTACGAGTATGCTCGCGAAGGCATTGAATTGGATAGGCCAGCTCGGACCCTTTTGATCCATCGATTGGATGTCATTAAAGTCGAGCACAATACAATCAATGGAGAAAGCAGTTGCACCATTGAACTGGAAGTGAATTGCAGCAAAGGCACCTACGTGCGTACCTTGGGCGAAGACATCGCCAAGGCCTTGGGCACAGCGGGCTATCTCACGGAATTGCGCAGAATCGCAATTGGTGACTTGAAAGTGGAACGCGCGTACACCCTGGATGCACTTAAAGTGCTCGGTGAATCGGAAACCCCCTTTGACGCTTTGGATGCGGTGCTTTTCCCGGTCGATGCCCTGTTGGGCAGCCTGGGCAAGGTCGAATTGAACAATGAGTTTGCGCGGCGGTTTTCGCACGGGCAACGGTTGCCACTGAGTTTGGTTGATATCAAGCCAGGGCGTGTGCGGGTGTACGGAGAAGCGTCTGCACAGGATGTGAACACCGAAGTTAGCAATACAGCCTTCAAAGGCAATTCCCGATTTATGGGAACAGGCATTTTAGAAACGGATGGGAAGGGCGCCTTGCTTCGACCCGACAGATTGATTCAGGTAAATCTATGACACGCGCATTACGTAACGTTGCAATTATCGCCCACGTGGACCACGGCAAAACCACGCTGGTAGACCAACTCCTTCGCCAGTCCGGCACCTTCCGCGAGAATGAAAAGCTCGAAGAACGCGTGATGGACAGCAACGACATTGAAAAAGAACGTGGTATCACGATTCTGTCCAAAAACTGCGCGGTCGAATACGAAGGCACCCACATCAACATTGTAGACACCCCAGGACACGCCGACTTCGGCGGTGAAGTGGAGCGCGTGTTGTCGATGGTTGATTCTGTGCTGTTGTTGGTTGACGCTGTAGAAGGCCCAATGCCACAAACCCGTTTTGTAACCCGCAAGGCTTTGGCCTTGGGCTTGAAGCCAATCGTGGTGGTGAACAAGGTTGACCGCCCAGGCGCACGCGTGGATTGGGTGATCGACCAGACTTTTGACTTGTTCGACAAGTTGGGTGCGACCGACGAACAGCTGGACTTCCCGATCGTGTATGCATCTGGCTTGAATGGCTATGCAGGCGATACACCCGATGTGCGCGAAGGCACCATGCGCCCGCTGTTCGAGGCGATTTTGAAGCACGTTCCCGTGCGTGATGATGACCCCAATGGCCCGTTGCAGTTCCAGATCACTTCGCTTGATTACAACAGCTATGTGGGCAAGATCGGCATTGGCCGTATCAAGCGCGGTACCGTGCGTGTGGGTCAGCAGGTTGTGTGCGTCAACGGACCAGACGGTACCCCTTTCAACGGTCGTATCAACCAGGTGTTGAAGTTCCGTGGCCTGGAGCGTATTCAGGAAGAGGAAGCTCAGGCTGGCGACATTTGCCTGATCAACGGCATTGAAGAAATCGGCATTGGCACCACAATCTGTTCACCCGAGGCGGTGGAAGGTTTGGAGATTCCAGCAATTGACGAGCCAACATTGACCATGAACTTCATGGTGAACACCTCGCCATTGGCAGGCCGTGAAGGCAAGTTTGTAACCAGCCGCCAGTTGCGTGACCGTTTGCAGCGTGAATTGAAGGCCAACGTGGCTTTGCGCGTGAAAGACACCGACGATGACACCGTGTTTGAAGTGTCAGGCCGTGGTGAATTGCACCTGACTATTTTGCTGGAAAACATGCGCCGTGAAGGCTACGAGTTGGCCGTTTCCCGCCCACGTGTGGTTTTCAAGGAAATCGACGGCGTGAAGTGCGAGCCCTATGAAATGTTGACCGTGGATGTGGAAGATTCACACCAGGGCGGCGTGATGGAAGAATTGGGTCGTCGCAAAGGTGATTTGCTCGACATGTCACCCGATGGCAAAGGTCGTGTTCGCCTGGAATACAAAATTCCAGCGCGTGGCTTGATTGGCTTCCAGGGCGACTTCATGACACTGACACGCGGTACTGGCTTGATCAGCCACGTGTTCGACCAATATGCACCTGTCCGCGAAGGCGGTTCAGCCGAGCGCCACAACGGCGTGCTGATTTCTCAAGACGATGGTGATGCAGTCGCCTATGCTTTGTGGAAACTGCAAGACCGTGGTCGCATGTTTGTGTCCCCAGGCGAAGCACTGTATGAAGGCATGGTGATCGGTATTCACAGCCGTGACAACGACCTGGTTGTGAACCCGATCAAGGGCAAGCAGCTGACCAACGTTCGTTCATCGGGTACAGATGAAGCGGTACGCTTGGTTCCACCGATCCAGATGAACCTGGAATACGCGGTTGAATTTATTGCGGAAGACGAGTTGGTGGAAATTACACCGAAGAACATTCGTATTCGCAAGCGCTTCCTGAAGGAACACGAGCGCAAGCGCGCAAGCCGCGACGCAGCGTAAGTTTTGTTTGGCTGAAAGGCCAGATTTCGAAAGGGGCGTGGCTTTGGCCTCGCCCTTTTTGTTTGTAGAATCCGAAGCATGACATTCAAACCAAGAACCCTATCTGTTGCTCCGATGATCGACTGGACCGATCGGCACTGCCGCCGGTTTCACCGTGCGATCAGTCAGCACACCTGGCTTTACACCGAAATGATCACCACCGGTGCGTTGGTGTATGGCGATCGTAATCGTTTTCTGGCGTTCAATGAGCAAGAGCATCCCGTTGCATTCCAGATCGGCGGCAGCGACCCGGAGCACATGGCACGTTGCGCCAAGTGGGTCGAGGAAGCTGGCTACGATGAACTGAACATGAATGTGGGTTGCCCATCTGAGCGTGTTCAAAAGGGTGCGTTTGGCGCCTGCCTGATGGCAGAACCTGATTTGGTGGCTGACTGTGTGAAAGCCATGCGCGACGCCTGCAGCCTGGATGTCACCGTGAAGCATCGGATCGGCCTGGATTACGATGAAAGCGAAACCATGGTGTACGAATTCGTTGGTAAAGTAAGCGAGGCTGGCTGCAAAACTTTCATTGTGCATGCGCGCAACGCGGTGCTGAAAGGCCTTTCACCAAAGGAGAATCGCGACATACCGCCGTTGCGTTATGACGTGGTGAGGCGTTTAAAGCAGGATTTTCCAGACCTTCAGTTCATTCTGAATGGTGGTATCACCACCATAGAAGACATTCAAAGTCACTTGCAGTGGGCAGATGGCTGCATGATCGGTCGAGAGGCCTATTCCAACCCTTGGCTGTTGGCCGGGTTTGATGAAGTGATCGGCAAACCCAGCGTGCAGAAAACTCGATTGGATGTGATCAATGAGTTACGTGCCTACGCTGAACAGGAATTGGCCAAGGGCGAGTCGATCCGCAATGTCACGAAATCCTGGTTGGGCTTGTTTCATGGTCAGCCGGGTGGCAGGCTTTACCGACAGGTGTTGTCAGATTCAACTTTGCTGAAGGCCAACAACTGGCAGGTGGTGGAAGACGCACTGGCGAAAATGGCGAAGCACGCAATCGCTTAGTTAGTGCGTGTTTAATGCCCACTCGGCGCGATTGGAAGCTCGCTGTCGATTGGGCTGTTAGCCGCTGACTCGCGATCGCCGCAGTTTCAGCCAACTCTGCAGTGGGTTTGCCTGTTCCGCACATTAAATAAAACCGCCCCTTGTGAATTCATTCGAAGCGTTCGGCTGCAAGCCGGCAACAAATTCGGCCATCTTTTTTGCCGAATTTATTGAGCAAGAATTAATTCAACAAGGGAATAAGCGGTTTTCAGTGCGGAATCGGACAACCCCGCTGAGTTGGTGCACAGCAGCGCGCAACAATCAGACCAGCACCAACTTCCCCGGATTAAACAAATTCTTCGGATCCATCGCCCGTTTAATCGACACAAACGCAGCGTAGTTGCTGCTACTTGTGATCTCCCGAAGCAATTCAGCTTTCAGTTGCCCAATGCCATGCTCGGCTGACACCGTGCCGCCACATTGCAAAATTGTCTCGTGTACAAGATTGTTCAGCAAATCCTGGTGCTGTTGTAGAAACGCAGCGGAGTCACCGCCTTTGGGGGCAGACAGGTTGAAGTGCAAGTTGCCGTCACCCAAATGACCAAACAAAACGGGTCGAACGGTCAAGCCGTGCTCTTCTATTGTATTCAGGGCCATGTCATGAAACACAGGCAATTGCGACACGGCGCAAGCCACATCATGTTTTACATTCAAGCCTTCTTTGGCCTGTGCCTCGGAAATATTTTCACGAAGGGCCCAGAATGTCTCTGCCTCACGTCCATTTTGGGCAATCGCAATGTTTCTTACGCTGTGCTGGTCTTCCAGCAGGGCTTCCAGCGTTTCGGTTACGCGCTCACGCAAAGCCGCCTCGCTGCCCAGCGATGTGAATTCCGCCAGCACATGATCCGAAGCAACCTTGCCGGTGGGCGCTTTGGCTGGAAAGTGGGTTTGTACCACATCAATTGCGTTGGCATTCATCCACTCGTAGCTGCTGAGTTCTCCAAACAGGCGTGCCTGTATGAACCCCAAGGCATCTACGGCGGCCTGAATATTGTCCACATTGAACCAGGCCACACAGCGGCTTTTCGGGGCAGGGTACACTTTCATGCATGCGGTGGTGACCACGCCCAAAGTACCCTCTGAGCCAATCAACAAATGCCGCAAATCGTAGCCAGTGTTGTTCTTGCGCAAGCCACGCAGGTCGCCACATTTCTCACCCTGTGCGTCCACGAACTCAAGGCCAAGGCACAACTCGCGGGTGTTTCCATACCGAAGTACAGCGACGCCGCCAGCGTTGCTGGCCAGGTTGCCCCCCAGGGTGCAAGTGCCCTCTGAGGCCAGGCTAAGTGGAAACAGAAATCCGTGTGCTGCCGCGTACTCCTGAATTTCATGCAAGGTATAACCCACACTGGCTGTCAGGGTCAGGTTGCTTTCATCGAGCTTCAATACTTCACGAATTCGTCCTGTTTTCAGCACCACATGCGCGCGCACCGCATTTTCGCCCTCAGCAACTGGCACAGCGCCGCCAACAAGCCCCGTGTTACCGCCTTGTGTGGCAATCGCCACGTTGAATGCATCGCACACCTTCACAATGCCCTGAACCTGTGCAGTGTTGAACGGTTCCAGTATTGCAAGTGCGTTGGTTTGGTAGCGTTTTCGCCAATCGGTACAGGCCACGGCAATGTCTGCTGCATCAGTCTTGATCAGCAAGCCCGGAACCTGTTTGCTCAACTGGTCGAAAAATTCCTTCATGGGCTCAAGCCACCTTTGTTTTGGGTACTTTGTAAGTTCTGGCATAAATGCTGACACTGGCAAACAACACAATTGTCAACAGTACTTCCAGCCCAGCCATCAATTGCGAGGCCAGTGCCGGGTCTGAGCTGGCCCGTGTAGCACCTTCTGCGAAGTACAGCCAAACCAGCAGCGATGTTGCCTGGTAAGTTCTGACACGCTGTTTGAAAATTCCAGGCACGATCAGCAACAAGGGCAATACCTTCAAAACCAGCCAACTGCCGCCCGGGCGAATTGGTGCAATGAACAGTTCCCAGGCCACGCACAATGCAATCAGTGCGAGCAAACTGCTCACGGTGACCCAATAGGCTTTTTTGCGGGTTGATTCCAGTTCCGGGGTGCTGCTCATTGAATGTGATCCATCTGTTGTAATGCCAATGCGGCCTTGGCCAGGCGCACGCCTTGTGCCCGGGCCAGGGTTTTTTCATGTTCGGAAATCGGATTCTGCCCTTGTCCGCCTGCCCAGTGTGTCACGCCGTAGGGGGTGCCGCCTGTCGAAGTGTCGTTCAAGGCCTGCTCGGAATAGGGAATGCCTAGCCAAAGCATGCCATGGTGAATCAATGGCAGCGCCATGCTGGTCAGCGTGGTTTCCTGGCCGCCATGCAGACTGCCAGTGCTGGTGAAAACGCAAAATGGCTTGTTGATCAAATCGCCGGCAAGCCAGTTGCCCACCGTGTTGTCGACAAAGTACTTCATCGCTGCCGCCATGTTGCCAAAGCGGGTGGGTGATCCCATGGCAAGGCCTGCGCATTGTTTCAAGTCAGTGGGCTCTGCATAGGGTGGGCCCTGTTCAGGAATGTCCGATTCGGTGGCTTCCGTGTTTGCAGACACAGCAGGCACTGTGCGGATTCTCGCAGACACGCCCTTCACTGAATCAATGCCCAGCGCGATCTCGCGGGCCAGTTGTTCGGTTGCGCCATGTCGGCTGTAGTACAAGACCAATACTTCAATCATGCTTAGGGGTTATCATGAGGGCTGTCGGAACCACTATTGTATCGAAGCGCATGAGTTCAGCCGCACCTTCCGAAACAACTGAGACCAAGAGTTTCAAAGCCATTGGCAAGCCTGTCATAGAAAGTCAGACCCGCGGGGCGCGTTTTATGCGCGGTGCCCGCCGGGTTTTCAGTGTCGAAGACGTCGAGTTGTCACCCTTGAACCTACGCTGGTGGATCGCTTTCACGCGGTTGGTCAGCCAGCGCATCAGTGAACAGCAGTTGCCGCAGGTCGCAGCCAGCCTTACTTTCACAACGGTGTTGTCGTTGGTGCCATTGGCCACTGTGGTTTTGGCCATTTTTACGGCTTTCCCAATGTTCGATCGCCTGCAGTCGTCATTGCAGGGTTACCTGATCGACAGTTTTTTCCCGGAAACCCTGTCTGAAACCATATTGACTTATGTCACCCAGTTTTCAGACAAAGCCAAGGGTCTGACCGCAATCGGTATTGTGTTTCTGGTAATTACGGCGCTGACCACCATGTTCACGGTTGATCGGGTCTTCAACCAGATCTGGAATGTGAAGCGTCAGCGTTCCACCATCAACAAGGTTGTGCTGTATTGGGCGGTGTTGTCCCTGGCCCCGGTGTTGATTGCTTTGAGTATCAGCGTGTCCACGGCCTTGGTCGGTGAAACCTTGAGTGGGGTGAATCCCTTGCTCGGCGGCATGTTCCCGGTGCTTAACCTGATACCGCTCACCTTGACCGTGTTGGCCTTTGCATTTATTTACCGTGCAGTGCCGAATCGGTCTGTGCACTGGAAAGATGCACTGGTGGGTGGTTTGCTGGCCGCTGTTTTGTTTGAAATTTCCAAGCGTGCATTTGCCGCGTACATCACCCATTTCCCGAGCTACACAGCCTTGTATGGTGCCTTGGCAGCCTTCCCGATTTTTTTGCTCTGGATTTACGTCAGCTGGATCATCGTGTTGCTGGGGGCAAGCACCGTGGCGGCGCTACCGGTTGCCCGAACTGGGTATTGGAATCAGGGCAATCGTCCGGGTGAGCGCTGGCTTCAGGGGCTGAGTGTGCTGGTTGAGCTTGAAAAATCGCGCCAGCAGGAAAAGCCTGGCATGACCATGGAAGAGCTGCGCGTGTTTGCGAAGGTGCCGCCTGATCGCCTGGACGAAATCCTGAACCAGTTGATCGAGCACGGGGTGATCGGCTTGCTGGCGATTGTGCGGGGTGATGACCGTTTTGCCTTGATCTGTGACCCGGCCAACATCAGCGCCGAGGTGGTGGCCAAGGCCCTTTGGTATGACCCCACCTTGACTGCGGAATGGGCCGCCAGACTACCTCAATCTACAGCCCGTTTGACCGAGTTTCAGGACGAGTTCATTCGCAAGCCCCGCCTGTCTCAATGGTTAGAGTTAACTCCCTGTTGAATGGGTGATGTCAACGGCTTTCACTCTCTGGCGTTGGATTTGAACTTTTTATGAAAAAAGAGTGTCCATATCAACAAAAGAAGGGCTTCTGTTTGGCACCCCCAAGCGCTTTCTGTAAACTAAGCGTGACGAGCCAAAAGCTCTGACATTTAATAATATCAACACAGTCTGGAGCTGTTATGAGTAACAAAGGGCAATTACTACAAGACCCCTTCCTCAATTTGCTGCGCAAAGAGCATGTACCCGTGTCCATTTATTTGGTCAACGGCATCAAGCTTCAGGGCCAAATCGAGTCTTTTGATCAATACGTGGTCCTGCTGCGTAATACGGTGACCCAGATGGTCTACAAGCACGCGATTTCAACCGTGGTGCCTGGACGCTCTGTCACATTCACCCCAGAGGTGAAGGAGTAAACCTTATCTTCGCTTTCCAAACAACAATTGGTTTTAAATGACTCGTAGTTCCCTGGTTGCACTCGACCTAGGCCAACACGAGTTTCGTGAAAGCGTCGATGAGCTCGCTCTGCTCGCAACCTCTGCAGGCGCAGAGGTTATCGGCGTTTTTGTGTCCAAAAGGCGTTCCCCCGATTCAGCCACTTTCATTGGTTCCGGCAAGGTGCAGGAAATTCTTGCGCATTGTGAGGCCGAGGAAGTAGAGCTGGTCATCTTCAATCACAGCTTAAGTCCGGCGCAACAAAGAAACCTTGAAAACGCCCTGGGGCGTCGTGTCATAGACCGCACCGGTTTGATTCTCGATATTTTCGCGATTCGAGCCCGCAGTTTTGAGGGCAAGTTGCAGGTCGAGCTGGCGCAGCTTCAGTACATGGCATCCCGATTGGTGCGCGGCAACGCAAATTTGTACGGACAGCAGGGTGGTATCGGCATGCGGGGTCCAGGTGAAACCCAGCTTGAAACTGACCGCCGCTTGATCGGTGTGAAGGTCAAGCAACTGAAAACCCGTCTTGAAAAGCTTCAGAAGCAGCGCCAAACCCAGCGCCGCCAGCGCGAACGCCGAGGGCAGTTCACGGTGGCCATCGTGGGGTATACCAACGCGGGTAAAAGCACCTTGTTCAATTCGATTGCCAGCGACAAGGCGTATGCGGCTGACCAGTTATTTGCCACGCTTGACACGACAACCCGACGGGTGTGGCTTGCGCCGCGTGTCGACATGGCCCTGTCGGATACAGTTGGATTCATTCGCGACCTTTCTCACTCCCTGGTTGATGCCTTCAAGGCCACGCTCGAAAGTGCAGTGCATGCGGATTTGCTGTTGCACGTAGTCGACGTCAGCTCTCCTGTTCGCCACAGTCAAATCGACGAGGTCAACAAAGTCTTGCTCGAAATCGAGGCAGGGGAAGTACCCCAAATCATCATCTGGAACAAAATAGACGCCTGCGAGCGTTCAGTGGAAGTCGAGCGTAACGAGAATGGTAAGATTTTGTCCGTGGCAGTAAGTGCGCGCTACGGCTTGGGTATTGCAGAACTTCGTGAATGTTTGACTGAACTTGCAGTCAACTTCTATGCTCAAACCCGGGGTGCAGACACGCAATCAGATGAATTGCAGTGGGCTTGAACGTCAACAACAAATTTTTAAGCAGTAGGAACAAGCATGTCAATGAATGATCCGGATTGGGGTAAAAATTCATCGGGAAATCAGAACAACGATGATCAGCCAAAGCCCCAAGATCAAGACAATCGCAGGCCCGGTGGTCGCCAGGATGGCCCACCTGACCTAGATGAACTCTGGCGCGATTTTAACGGCAGGCTGAATCGCCTGTTCGGAAAGAAAGGTGGCGGCAATGGCGGGGGACCTCGTGGTCCCTTCGGCGGCGGCACTGGCAATGGTGGACCCAGCATGGAAAATGCAGGTCGTGGCTTTGGCATTGTCGTCGTTGTCGCAATTCTTGTCTGGCTTGCCAGCGGTTTTTACATTGTTCAGGAAGGTCGTGAAGGCGTGGTTTTGCAGTTTGGCAAATACCATCACACTTCCATGCCCGGTTTTCAGTGGCGCATGCCTTATCCAATCCAGTCGCATGAAGTGGTGAACTCATCTCAGGTCCGCATTGTAGAGGTGGGTTACAGAAACGACGTGAAAAGCAAAGTGCTTCGCGAAGCACTGATGCTGACGGAAGATGAAAACATCATCGACATTCAATTTGCAGTTCAGTACCGCTTGAAAGATGCCGGCGACTACCTGTTCAACATGGTTGATCCCGATGAGTCAGTGAAAATGGCTGCCGAAACCGCCATTCGTGAGGTTGTCGGGCGCAGTGCAATGGACTTCGTTCTTTATGAAGGTCGCGAGCAAATTGCACTGAACACAGCTGAAGTGATGCAGGAAATTCTGGATCGTTACGGTGCCGGTATTCTGGTGTCCAGCGTGACAGTGCAGGGCGTTCAACCACCTGAGCAGGTTCAGGCTGCATTTGACGACGCAGTGAAAGCGGGCCAGGACCGAGAGCGCTTGAAAAACGACGGTGAAGCCTACGCCAACGACGTGATTCCGCGTGCCCGTGGTAATGCGGCCCGATTGATCGAAGAGGCCAATGGTTACCGTGAGCGTGTGGTTGCTCAGTCTGAAGGTGATTCCGCTCGATTCAAGGCCATCCTGACCGAATACGAGAAAGCACCCAAGGTTACCAAAGACCGCTTGTACATTGATGCCATGCAGGAAATCTACACCAATGTCACCAAAGTCATTGTGGATTCCAAGGGCAATAGCCAGTTGCTGTACTTGCCACTGGACAAGCTGATTGAGAAAACCGGTGCCCCAAGCGCTGATGGTGCCAGCGCAGCTTCGGCTGCAGCAGCAGCCAGAGCCGCTGAAACCAGCCCATCCGCGCCACGCGCGGCGTCTGAGGGAATCGATACAAGCATTCGCGATGCCATGCGCAATCGTGATCGGGGAGTTCGTTAATCATGCCTAAGATTTTTGTAGTAGTAGCGGCTGCGTTGATTGGTTTTTTTGTAGCCAACACCTGCCTGTATGTGGTGGACCAGCGGCAGTACGCAATCGTGTTTGCCTTGGGTCAGGTCGAGGAGGTTCGTCAGGAACCTGGCTTGTATTTCAAGCTGCCAGCACCGTTTCAGAACGTTATTTTTCTGGACAAGCGTATTCAAACCATCGACACGCCTGAACCAGAGCGCTTTATTACCTCTGAAAAGAAAAACCTGCTGATCGATTCCTACATCAAGTGGCGGATTGTCGATCCACGTTTGTACTTTGTGCGTTTGAGTGGCGATTCCCGTTTGGCTCAAAGCCGCATGTCACAGGTTGTGAAGTCGGCGCTGAACGAAGAAATCACCAAGCGTACAGTGCCGCAAATGGTGTCTGGCGAGCGAACAACCGTGATGAACACCGTGGTTGAGAAGGTCAAAGACGAGGCCGAAGAAATTGGCGTGGAAATTCTGGATGTACGCTTAAAGCGTGTGGATTTGCTGCCGGAAGTCAGTGAATCGGTTTTCCGCCGTATGGAAGCAGAGCGTAAGCGGGTTGCCAATGATTTGCGCGCCACGGGTGCAGCGGAAGCTGAGCAAATTCGGGCCGATGCGGATCGTCAGCGTGAAGTTATTTTGGCTGAAGCCTACAGAGAAGCTCAAACTATCAAGGGTGAGGGTGATGCAAAGGCCGGTTCGATTTATAATGCCGCTTTTGGTCGCAATCCCGAGTTCTATTCCTTTTATCGCAGCCTGGACGCCTACAAGAAGTCTTTGACGTCCAAGTCTGATGTAATGGTGGTCGATCCGCAGTCCGATTTCTTCAAGTTCTTGCAGAAAGCACAGTAACTTGGGGTTTGTTGCGCTTGCGCTGGTTAAGCACTTTTGCCGATAAGGTCTGGCTCAGGAAATACTGATATGAGCGAGACCTTATGGTTGGCCTTGGCCCTCGTGTTGATTCTCGAGGGTTTGATGCCTTTTCTCTTTCCCAAGCAATGGAAAGAGACCTTCCTCAAGATTGCCTCGCTCACAGAAGGTCAAATACGTTTTGTAGGGTTGGTGGCAATTCTCATTGGTACCACGCTTTTTTTGTTTTAAAACACTCTACCTAGAGTTGGAATAGTCATGTCTGCTTGGCTTCTGCCAGAGTCTGTCGCCGATGTTTTGCCCTCTGAGGCCCGGCGAATCGAAGAACTGCGAAGGTCTTTACTCGACCGTTTTCGCGTGTATGGCTACGAGCTGGTCATGCCGCCCATGCTGGAATACACCGAGTCCCTGTTGGGAAACGCGGATGCCTCGCTGAACCTGCAAACATTCAAGTTGCTGGATCAGGCCAGCGGTCGCATGCTTGGTCTGCGCGCTGACACCACGCCGCAGGTTGCCCGAATCGATGCACACATTTTGAACCGCAAGGGCGTTACGCGCCTGTGCTACTGCGGCCCGGTGTTGCACACGCAGGCTTTGGGCCTGCACAACACCCGTGAGCCGCTGCAATGCGGTGCCGAACTGTACGGTTGCGGTGGTGTGGAAGCCGACTTGGAAATACTGAATTTGGCGGTGGACACCCTGAACCTGTCTGGTTTGAAGGGATATCGGCTCGCTTTGTCGCATGCCGGTTTGCTGGCTGCTGTGGTGGATGGCGAAGGATTAAGCGATGAATTAATCCGTCAATTGCACGAATGCCTTGCACAGAAAGACAAGCCTGCACTTGAAGGATTGTTGTCGAAGGTTTCGGAGAACTGCCGCAATGACGTTCTGGCCCTTTTGGGTTTGTATGGCTCAGTGGGCGGGACGAATTGCGTGTTGAACCGCGCTGCTGAAACCTTACCGCGCAACCCGAAGGTTGCCGCGGTGCTGAATGAGTTGCGCACCCTGATTGCCCGCTTGCAGGAAACAGTAGCGGCCATGCCCGCATTAATTCTGGATCTTGCAGACTTGGCAAGTTTTGATTACCACAGTGGCCTGATTTTCTCGGCCTATGTGGAAGGTTGTCCCAATGCAATTTTGCGTGGTGGTCGCTACGATGACGTGGGTGCGGTGTATGGTCGTGCCCGCCCGGCCACAGGCTTCTCTGTGGATTTGCGTGAACTGGTTTCATTGCAGGCGGTGCATTCAAAGCCAAAAACAGCGATTCGTGCCCCGTGGGTGTACGACACTGAATTGATGGCCGTTATCCGCGAATTGCGCAGTCAGGGCGAGGTGGTGCTTCAGTCGCTGCCCAACACCGCCCAAGAGGAAGAAGAGTTTGTATGTGATCGGCAGCTTGTACAGGCCAACGCCGTGTGGAAAGTGGTGCCGATTGGCATGAATCAGGAGAAATAGAAATGAGTTTTCGAAATGTGGTTGTGATTGGTACCCAGTGGGGTGACGAAGGCAAGGGCAAGGTGGTTGACTGGCTGACAGACCACGCCCAAGGCGTTGTTCGTTTCCAGGGTGGTCACAATGCGGGCCATACCTTGGTAATTGGTGGCAAGAAAACCATTTTGCGCCTGATTCCCTCTGGCATTTTGCGCCCAGATGTACAGGTGTACATCGGCAATGGTGTTGTGCTGTCGCCTGAAGCCTTGTTGAGCGAAATCGACGAGTTGCAAGCCGGTGGCATTTCAGTTGAAAGTCGTCTGAAAATCAGCGAAACCTGTCCCCTGATTCTTGATCATCACGTTGCTTTGGACAAAGCCCGCGAGGCCAAGCGTGGCGATGCAAAAATTGGTACCACCGGGCGAGGTATTGGCCCAGCCTACGAGGACAAGGCCGCCCGCCGTGCCCTGCGCGTTCAGGATCTGTTTCACCCCGAAAAATTCCGCGCCAAGCTCGATGAAGTGCTGGACTACCACAATTTTGTTTTGACCCAGTATCTGGGTGCCGAACCCGTGGACGCGCAAGTGGTGTTTGACAAAGCCATGGCGCTTGCCCCACGCATCAAGAACATGGTGGCGGACGTGCCCACCCTGTTGCAACAAGCCAATGACGAAGGCAAAAACCTGTTGTTTGAAGGTGCGCAGGGTGCCTTGCTTGACATTGATCACGGTACGTTCCCCTTCGTGACCAGCTCCAACTGTATCGCCGGTGCAGCCTCGCCTGGCGCGGGTGTCGGTCCGCAGCGTTTGCAGTATGTGTTGGGTATTACCAAGGCCTACGCCACGCGTGTGGGGTCTGGTCCTTTCCCGACCGAATTGTTCTGCGAGAAAGGCATGTACCTGGCCAAGAAGGGCAATGAGTTCGGCTCCGTAACAGGCCGCCCTCGTCGCTGTGGATGGTTTGATGCGGCCGCCTTGCGCCGAACTATTCAGTTGAACGGTGTCTCAGGCCTGTGCATTACCAAACTCGATGTGCTCGATGGCATGGAAACCATTCAAATGTGCGTTGGTTACGAAATGGCCGACGGCACAAAGACCAACATTCTTCCTTTTGGCAGCGACAAAGTGGAAGGATGCAAGCCGATTTTTGAGACCTTCCCCGGCTGGAAGGGCACCACGTTCGGTGTGAAGAAGTTCGAGGACCTGCCCGAAGAGGCCAAAACTTACCTGAAACGCATGGAGGCAGTGTGTGGCGTGCCGGTTGACATGATTTCGACTGGACCTGACCGCGACGAAACCATTGTGCTTCGTCACCCCTACAAAGCCTGACGCTGCAAGCCCCGCCGCATGGAAAAGCTGCACATTGATTATGCGCAGTACCACCAGCTGATTGATCAGGTGGTGCATGCGGTTGAGCAGGGTGCTTTTCAGCCCGACCTGATTCTTGGTGTGTCACGTGGGGGGCTGTTTTTGGCAGATGGCTTGTCGCGTGCCCTTCGCAAGCCAATGGCCGTGATCGCAGCCTCTTCCTACCGGGAAAGCAGCGGAACTGCGCAGGGAAGTCTTGAAATCTCTTCAACCATCGCATCGGTCGTGCCGGTATCTGGCAAAGTGTTGCTGGTTGATGACCTGGCCGATTCGGGCCATACACTAGATGCGTTGTGTGCTCACCTGAGGTCGTTTTACCCGCAGATTGAACTGCTTAAAACAGCGGTGATCTGGGTCAAACCTTCTTCAATATTTAAACCAGACTTCGCCGCGCAACACCTGCAGTCCGATGTCTGGATTGTTCAGCCTTTCGAGACCCGAGATTTCAACTAATCATTTGTTGTTATCTTCATTTATTTCTCGTTGAATTTCTGTCAAAAGTCATCCAAAAATGGGTGTGTTATCCTAAGGCTCGTTTTATCAGCCAAGGAGACCTCGGGACAATGCCTGTCTTACAAGTAGTCAATATGAAAACCACCTCCCCCCGTTTCAAAGTTTTACCAGCGTGTGCTTTGCTTTTTTCCCTGTTCAGTGCGCCGGCCCTTGCGGCAACTGTGGTCCTGGACAACGGCGATAAACTGACCGGCAAGGTCATCAAGCTGAGTGACAACATTCTGACTTTCAAATCCCCGATCTATGGCGAAGTTGAACTTCCTTGGCGAAAAGTCTCGGAATTGATTTCAGACGAAGGCGTAACCGTACAACTCAAGGATGGCAGCACAGCCAAGGGCAAGGTAACACTCAGCCAACAAGGTGAGCTTGTGATTGATCAGGGTGACCTAGGGCGCTCCAGACCCCTTCAAAGGGCAGATATTGCGCTGTTTAATCCGCCTGTGGTTGATCGTTCAGTCAAGTACAGTGGCCGTGCCAACCTGGGGGGCGTATTCAACCGGGGTAATTCTGAAGACGATGCGCTGAATTTTGATACGGAGCTCATCGCAAGAACACCAGAAAATCGATACAAACTTGCCGCCGAAGTGAACGAGGCCGAGTCCGCAGGGGTCACGACCACCTCGAACCGGTATCTGCTCACACAATATGACGCGTTCCTGAGCGAAAAAGATTACCTGTTTGTGAATGCAAAAGCCGAGCAGGACAAACTCGCCGACTTGAACTTGAGAACATCGCTGGGCGCTGGTTATGGTTATCAGTTTTTCGAGACTGAGATCGCCAAACTTTCGACAGAATACGGTTTGGCCTACATCAATGAAGATTATGAAATTGCGCCAGACGAATCATTTCCATCCTTGAGTTTTGGTCTTGATTACGAGCGTAAATTCTGGAAGAAGAAGTTGGTTTTTTTCAACAACTACGATGTCTCGGTGAGTCTTGAAGACACAGCCGACGCGCTGTTTGGCACCAAGGTGGGCATTCGCGTTCCAATTGTTGAAAACGTGAACGTGGCCACGCAGGTAAATGTGGACTACGACAACATGCCGCCACCGGGCGTGAAGAAAACTGACAGCAGTCTGATTTTCAGCGTTGGCTATGGTTTCTAGGCGTGTATAGACGTGAATTTGCGTTGTAATTACCACTGGCAATGCAAATTCACATAGCGCTTTGGAAATTAGGAAAACTGGCGGGAAAAGTACTGTACACTGCGTTTGAACGCATAAGAACAGAGAAATTGCTGGTGCCCAGGAGAGGACTCGAACCTCCACAGTGTTACCACCACTAGGACCTGAACCTAGCGCGTCTACCAATTCCGCCACCTGGGCACAGGTGCGAGCCGTGAATTCTAATCAAATAAATAAATTTGTCAATGCTTAAAACAGAAATAAAAATTCCAAGTCGTGAAGACATCCTGGCTGTACTGCGCCAAGCGCAAGCCCCTTTAACCCGCGAGCAGGTCTACGAGCACCTGAAACTCACCGAAGATCAAATCCCAATCATTGAAAAACGCCTGAACGCCATGGAGCGTGACGGTCAATTAATGCCCAACCGAAAGGGCATGTTGTTGCTTTCGACCAAACTTGATTTTGTGGCTGGCCGTGTGGCCGGTCACCGAGACGGTTTTGGTTTTCTGGTTCGCGACGATCGCGGGCCAGATGCCTTCCTTTCCCCGCGCGAAATGCAAAAGGTACTGCATGGCGACCGTGTGCTGGTTCGAATCACTGGCACTGACCACCGTGGCAAACCTGAAGGCACCATTGTTGAAGTAACCGAGCGCAAAACCAACCGCCTGGTTGGACGTTTGGTTTCCGAGCGTGGCATTTTGCTGGTCATTCCAGAAGACCAGCGCATTAAACACGACATTCTGGTGTCGCCCAAAGACGTGGGCAATGCCACGCCGGGCAAAGTGGTGACGGTTGAAATCATTGAACAGCCCACGCGCCATTCACAACCAATCGGCAAGGTGGCCGAGGTTTTGGGCGAGTTGGATGACCCCGGCATGGAAATCGAAATTGCAGTGCGCAAATTCGATGTGCCACATGAATTCAATTTACTCACGATGAATCAGGCCGAAAGTATTCCCAACGAAGTGGAATACAAAGACCTGAAAGGCCGCGTGGATTTGCGCGATGTACCTTTTGTGACTATCGACGGCGAAGATGCCCGCGACTTTGACGACGCGGTGTACTGCACGCCATCGAACGACACCAAAGGCGGCTGGCGTTTGCTGGTGGCGATTGCCGATGTGAGCCATTACGTGTTGCCCGGTACGCCCATCGACCAGGAAGCCACCAAGCGTGGCACCTCGGTGTATTTCCCACGCCGGGTCATTCCCATGTTGCCCGAGAAATTGTCGAACGGTTTGTGCTCGCTGAACCCGGGCGTAGACCGCCTGGTGTTGGTGTGCGACATGATCATCGGGCCCAAGGGGGCGATCAAGGCCTACCAGTTTTACAACGCTGTGATTCATTCTGCGGCGCGCCTGACCTACAACCAGGTGTGGGATGCCCTGACTGACCCGCAAAGCCTGACTGCCAAAGCGATGGGGCATGTGTACGGCGATGTTGAAAACCTGTACACCCTTTTCAAGGTGTTGTTTGAATCGCGTCAGCGCCGCGGTGCCATGGAAATTGACACGGTTGAAACCCAAGTGGTGCTTGACCCCGATGGCAAGATCGACAAAATTGTACCCAAGCGCCGCAACGACGCACACCGTTTGATTGAGGAATGCATGTTGGCGGCCAACGTGTGCGCGGCTGATTTTCTGGAGCGCAGCAAGCACCCCAGTTTGTACCGCGTGCATGAAGGTCCTACCGTTGAAAAGCTTCAGAATTTGCGCACCTTCCTGCGTTCGGTTGCATTAACTCTGGATGGTGGGGATGACCCCACCAGCATTGATTATGCAAACCTGATGAAAAAGATTCAGGGTCGCCCCGATCAGGCCTTGCTGCAAACCATGATGCTGCGTTCCATGCAGCAGGCTATTTATACCCCGCACAACAGCGGCCACTTTGGTTTGGCTTACCCGGCTTATGCGCATTTCACATCGCCTATTCGCCGCTACCCCGATTTGATGGTTCACCGAAGCATCAAGGCTCTGTTGGCTGGCAAGCGTTATGTGCCGCTACCTTTGGACGAGCGCGAATTCGAAGATTTCGACCCCAAGCGTCGAGTGGACAAGGCTGAGGAAATAGCGCGCTGGGATCAGTCCGGTAACTGGTTTTCGTCCACCGAGCGTCGCGCCGACGAAGCCTCGCGCGATGTCATGTCATGGCTGAAATGCTTCTTCATGAAAGAGCGCGTCGGTGACACCTTCCAGGGCCATGTATCGGGCGTAACCAGCTTCGGTTTGTTCATTACGCTGGATGCTTTGTATGTGGAAGGCTTGGTGCATGTGTCAGAACTGGGCACAGAGTACTTCCAGTACAGCGACAGCCTGCATGAATTGCGCGGCGAGCGCAGCGGGATCCGTTACCGCCTGACGGATCCGATCAATGTTCAAGTGTCCAGGGTTGATCTGGATGCCCGGCGAATCGAATTCCGCCTGGTGCAAGGCGTGAAGTTTGAAAGCCTGATGCGCGATCCGGGTTTGGCCAAACCCAATGGCAAGCCAGGCAATCGACCCCAGCGCCAGCAAGGCCGCCGTACCAACACCGCGCAAATGCAACAGGCTGTGCAAGACGCAGGTAAAACTGCGCCGGCACTGCCGCCAGAAGACAACCCGGCTACCCGTGGTGTGAACAAAAAACGGGCGGCTGATGAATCACGCAGCAAGGCTGCGGCCGAGAAAAAACGCAAGGAAGAAATTCAAAAAGCCAAGCGTGTCAGCCGTACCAAGCCCGCCACTGGGTCTAAAATGCGCACTGCAGCGAAAAAACCTAGATAAGCGGAGCGTACCAATTGGCCATTTTGTATGGTTTTCATGCCGTGTCGGCCCGGGTTAAAACAGCCCCGGCCAGCGTGGAAGAGGTGTTGGTGGACCAACACCGCAAAGACAAACGCATGCAGCAGTTCATCGACAAGGTGAAGGCTGCGGGCGTAAAAGTAAGTGCAGCCGATTCCGACCGTTTGGAAAAAGCCGCCGGCCACAAACAGCACCAGGGTGTGGTTGCGTTTGCCAAGGAATTGGTGAAAAGCAACGACCTGTTTGAAATCATCGACACCCATGGCAAGAACACTTTGCTGCTGGTGCTGGATGGCGTGACCGATCCCCACAATCTGGGTGCTTGCCTGCGCAGTGCTGATGCCGCAGGCGTGCATGCTGTGGTGCTTCCCAAAGACAAATCGGTGGGTATTACTCCGGTGGTGTCCAAGGTAGCCTGTGGTGCCGCAGAAACCATCCCAGTGATCACGGTGACCAACCTGGCCCGTACCCTGGAAGAAATTCAAGACGCTGGCGTGTGGTGCATTGGCACCGCGGGTGAAGCTACAGACACGCTTTACGACGCCGACTTGAATGGTCCCATCGCATGGGTGCTGGGCGCCGAAGGCGACGGCATGCGCCGCTTGACCCGCGAAAAATGCGATCAACTGGTACAAATACCGATGATCGGCAGTGTTGAAAGTCTGAACGTGTCGGTGGCCAGTTCGGTTTGCCTGTTTGAAACCCTTCGTCAACGTCAATTCTCAAAATAAGAAGCCCCGAAGCACCGCATGGAACAACTCACTCTGGACGCAACGCCACCTTCCGGCGACGATTCTGAAACGATTACCCTTGGCCTGTACGCTGAGCGCGCTTACCTGGATTACGCCATTTCTGTGGTGAAAGGCAGGGCGCTGCCCGAGTGTGCCGATGGTCAAAAACCAGTGCAGCGTCGAATTCTGTACGCCATGAATGAAATGGGTTTGGCCAACAATGCCAAACCTGTGAAGTCGGCCCGTGTGGTGGGCGATGTTCTGGGTAAATACCACCCGCATGGCGACCAGGCTGCGTACGATGCGCTGGTGCGCATGGCGCAAAACTTCACTTTGCGGTACCCGTTGATCGACGGCCAAGGCAACTTCGGCAGCCGCGATGGCGACGGTGCAGCCGCCATGCGATACACCGAAGCCCGCCTGACTCCAATTGCGAAACTGCTGCTCGATGAAGTGGACATGGGCACGGTTGATTTTGTGCCGAACTACGATGGCAGTTTTCAGGAGCCCAAGCTGCTGCCTGCGCGCCTGCCGTTCGTGTTGTTGAACGGTGCTTCCGGTATTGCCGTGGGCATGGCCACCGACATTCCGCCGCACAACATTCGGGAAGTGGCCGCGGCCACCATCCACTTGATCAAACACCCGAATGCCGACCTGGACACCATCATGGGCCATTTGCCCGCCCCTGATTTTCCGGGTGGTGCGCAAATTATTTCGCCTGCCAGCGCGATGAAAGAAATCTATGCGGGTGGGCGGGGTTCGATCAAGGTGCGTGCGCGCTGGGAAATTGAAGAAATGGCACGCGGCCAGTGGCAGTTGGTTGTCAAACAATTGCCACCCAACACCAGCACCGCCAAAGTGCTGGAAGAAATTGAAGAGCTGACCAACCCCAAGGTCAAGGCTGGCAAGAAGGGCCTGAGTACCGAACAGCAAAACCTGAAGGCGCAAGTGTTGGCCATGCTCGATGCAGTGCGCGATGAATCAGGCAAGGAAAATGCGGTGCGATTGGTGTTCGAGCCAAAAAGCCGCAATGTGTCGGTGGAAGAATTTTCGAACCTGCTGCTCAGCCACACCAGCCTGGAAACCAATACCTCGATTAACCTGGTGAGCATCGACAACGCAGGCCGCCCCGGCCAGCGTGGTTTGATTGCCATGCTGCTGGACTGGATCGAATTCCGTAAAGTGTGCGTAACCCGCCGCAGCCAGCACCGTCTGGCGCAGGTGAACGATCGCATTCATGTGCTGGAAGGCCGCCTGATTGCCTGGCTGAACATTGATGAAGTGATCAAGGTGATTCGCGAAAGCGATGAACCCAAACCTGCCTTGATTGAAGCTTTTAAACTGAGCGACCGGCAGGCCGAAGACATTCTTGAAATTCGACTGCGCCAGTTGGCCCGACTCGAGAAAATCAAGATTGAGCAGGAACTGGCCAAACTGGGCGAGGAAAAAGCCGACCTGGAAGCCTTGCTGGCCGATGAAGGCAAACTAAAAACACGCATTATTGGCGAAATTCGCAAAGACACCGATACCTACGGCGATGACCGCCGCACGCTGATTGAAGAAGCCGAGAAAGCCAGCGTGGAAGTGAAAGTGGTTGAAGAACCCACCACCGTGATTGTTTCTCAGAAGTTCTGGATTCGAAACCGCCAAGGCCATGGTCATGACGCCGCGCAATTCGGTTTCAAGGTGGGTGACGCTTTGTATGCAGCTTTTGAATGCAAAACCACCGACAACACTTACCTGTTCGGCGCTGGCAATGCGCTGGGCAAGGTGTTCAGTGTGCCTGTTTCGGCTTGGCCGGGTGGCAGGGGCGACGGTATACCCGCACAAAGCCTTGTAGAGTTGAATGGCGGCTCGCTGAGCCATGCCCTGGCTGCACCGGCTACCCAACCCGTGTTTCTGGCTTGCAGTGCTGCCTACGGCTTTCTGGCGACTGCCGGCAATATGGAGAGCCGCATGAAAGCGGGCAAGCAGTTCATTAGCCTGAACCCCGGTGAAAAGCTGTTGCCACCCGTGTTGTTGCAATCGACAGATGACCGTGTGGCCGTACTTTCCGAGAGCGGGCGTTTTCATGTGTTCATGTTGGAAGAGCTGAAACAGCTCTCCGGTGGCGGTCGCGGTGTGCAGTTGCTGCCGCTTGATGACAAAGACACGCTGTTGGCCGCCATTGCCTTTGGTCCTACAGACAGCCTGGTGGTTGCTGGCACAGGCCGCGGTGGTAAAGACCGCGAGGAAGTTTTGAAACCAGCCTTGTTGGCCGAGCGCCTTGGCAAACGTGGTCGAAAAGGCAAGGAACTGGATATCAAGTTCAATGCCACTTTACTGAAGAAGCTTGTCTAAAACTGAAAGTTGGATCTCCAGATGATTCTTGGGTCGAATTTCAACATGATGTTGTTTCTCGGGATCATGACTTGAACTTGATATTGCGTTTCACGCGTGTCGCGTTTGATTGGATCACGAATTGCATGCCCGCTTGAATTAATCAAGCTGTACACCACTGGCGTGTTTGCACTTTCACCGCGTTTGAAAACAACGCCGGTTTCGCCATTGTTGAGTTTCACAAAGCTGCCGGGCGGGAACATGCCAACCTGACTAATCAGGCAGGCGGGGAACGGATTTTTGTCATCCTGCCCCTCCGAAGTAAACACGATTCGGGAGGCGTCGCTGGCCAACATGGGCTTTCTGTGCGCTCGGGGGCTGATTTTCGCACAGTAAATATCGACGGTTCGAAGCAACAGGGCCAGAGCGCTTGGTGCAGTCAGTCCTCTGGGATACCCCTCGCCATTCAGTTGTTCATGATGTTCCATGACGGTTTGAAGCCAGTCCAGATCGCGCACCCCCAGTGAATGCAGCATCAGGAAGCCCTGTTCGGGGTGGCTTCTGATTCCCCGTTGTTGTTCTTCAGTTAAAGGTTCAGCCTGATTGCACAACACCTGTTGCAGGTCCAGCATGGCAATATTCATTGTTAAGGCAGCACAACACAGACTTTTGCGTTTCTGGGGCGCCCACTCCAATCGCCTGGCCACCAAGTCGGCAAGAACAGCGCAATGCAGACTGTGAACAATCGGATAACGGCCCTGATCCATCAGCATGATGGCGGCCAACGCGATATCAGCACTGCGTTCACTCAACAACTGGACCAAGGCGGCCAGTTCTTCAACTTGTTCAATGAAGGCATTCGATGCTGGCGGTTCTCCCAGTATTTGACCTAGTTTTGTCTGTATGTCTCCCCACAAGCGCCAAGGGTCGAAAAATGCCTGGTGATTTTCAAGCTCGCGCAGGCTGTGTCGAACGCTGCCCAGCTCAATGTACATGCCGCGCTCTATCAGGTCTGGAAGGTGAATGTGTTTGTCGACAACAAACCCTTTCCGCAGCAGCAGGGTCGAGGATTCGTCGTAAACATTCCAGGGAAGCGGTTCGTTCTGACGAATTTGTTGGGCAAGCAAGCGGTGCATGACCATGTCGATTTCCAGTGCTTGAGAATGCATTAAAAAGGTATTGTCAAATTAGCATTTCCACCTCGCCCGGCAATCCCGCTCTTGGGGGTAACAGCAATATGGAAGGGACTTGAAAAGCCTGGGCCTGTCCCCATATCGCGATTATCAAATTACTATTCAAAAAGGGAGCTATTTATGGGTGCAATGAAGGAAACAATGGGTTTTCAGACAGAAGTGAAGCAACTTCTGCATTTGATGATTCATTCCCTGTATTCCAACAAGGAAATCTTTCTTCGCGAGCTGGTGTCCAACGCCTCGGACGCTTGCGACAAACTGCGCTTTGAAGCCATCAACAATGCCGGGCTGTTCGAGAACGACAGTGAACTGAAAATTCGTGTGGGCTTTGACAAAGACGCCCGCACGATCACCATTGAAGACAATGGCATTGGCTTGAGCCGCGAAGACGCGATCGAGCACCTGGGCACTATTGCGAAAAGCGGCACCAAAGAATTTTTCGGCAAGCTAAGCGGCGATCAGCAAAAAGACGCTGCCCTGATTGGTCAGTTTGGCGTGGGCTTTTACTCAGCCTTCATCGTGGCCGACAAGGTGACTGTGCGTTCACGCAAAGCGGGTTTGGCGGCCGCCGAGGGTGTGGAGTGGGAATCCAAGGGCGATGGTGAGTTCAGTGTCGAGGCCATTGAAAAAGCAGACCGAGGCACGCAAATCATTCTTCACTTGAAGGCCGATGAAGACGAACTGCTTTCCGGCTGGAAGTTGAAGAGCATTTTGACCAAGTATTCCGACCACATTTCCTTGCCCATTCAAATGCTGAAAGAGGAATGGGACGAAGAAGCAGGTGGCATGAAAGCCACGGGCGAGTGGGAAAATGTGAACAAGGCCAATGCTTTGTGGGCCCGTTCGAAAAGCGACATTACTGCTGAACAGTATAACGAGTTTTACAAAACCATCAGCTTCGACTTTGCCGACCCGCTGGCCTACACCCACAACCGCGTGGAAGGCGGCCGGTCGGAATATACATCGCTGTTGTACATCCCGGCAAAGGCGCCTTACGACTTGTGGGACCGCAATCAGCAAAAGGGCATCAAGTTGTATGTAAAACGCGTGTTCATCATGGACGACGCGGAGCAGTTGATGCCCCCCTACATGCGCTTTGTGAAAGGCGTGATCGATTCCTCAGATTTGCCTTTGAACGTATCACGCGAGATTTTGCAAGAAAGCCGTGATGTGAAAGCCATTCGCGAGGGTTCAGTGAAGAAGGTGCTGGGCTTGCTGGAGGACATGGCAAGTAATGAAGCCGAGAAGTACGCCAGTTTCTGGTCAGAATTTGGCCAGGTGCTGAAAGAGGGCATGGGCGATGACCCGGCCAACAAGGAGCGCATTGCGAAGTTGCTGCGCTTTGCGACTACCCAAAGCGAGGGTGAGGCGCAAACCGTTTCACTGGCCGACTATGTGGGCCGCATGAAAGAAGGCCAGGAAAAAATTTACTACGTGACGGCGGATACCTACGCTGCAGCCAAGTACAGCCCGCACCTTGAGGTATTCAAGAAAAAGGGTGTAGAAGTGCTGCTGCTCAGCGACCGGGTGGACGAGTGGATGCTTTCCTATCTGCAGGATTTTGATGGCAAGGAATTGCAGAGCTGTGCAAAAGGTGGTCTTGACCTGGGTGCCCTTGAAGATGAAAAAGACAAGGAAACCAAGAAGAAGGTTGAGGACGAGTTCAAGGATGTGTTGAAAAAGGTCGAGGACCTGCTGAAGGACCGCATTAAAGAGGCCCGTGTGACCTTGCGTTTGACCGACAGCCCTGCGTGTATCGTGGCTGATGAGGCGGGCATGAGCGAGCATTTAAAGCGCATGCTGAAGCAGGCAGGCCAGAATGCACCCGACACTAAACCAGTTCTGGAGCTAAACCCGGAACATCCGTTCATTCAGCGTTTGAAGATCGAGAAAGATCACTTTGACGAGTGGGTGAATGTGCTGTTTGATCAAGCGGTTCTTGCTGAGGGCGGCCAACTGGAAGACCCAGCTGGCTTTGTTCGCCGCTTGAACATGTTGTTGTTGACCGTTAAGGCCTGAAGAAACTCAGGCGTTAGTGTGTAGTGGGTTGGGCTTGATTATTCAAGGCCCAGCCCAAGCGGCTTTGAAGGGCATTGGCCAAGTAAAGTGATTGTTCGAAAAATCGCTGAACGTATTTCAAATCTGCATGGGTTAGCAATGTTTCTTGCCAGCGCAGCTGAAATTCCAGCTTGCTGCTGTCCTCCCACATGTAAACCGGCAAGCGCACGCGTTCCATCAGTGCGTTGAATTGTGTGCATTCTTTGCGGATTTCTTCCAGATCGCTGTGTTCGTCTTGTTCTATAACGCGGTGAATGCAGGTGACCTCCATCAAACCATGATCAGTTTCCTTGATTTCCAGCCATGCATTTGGCGAGTTTGAAATCAGTTTGACTGCGGTGTGCTTCACTTGCTTGTCCTCGCGATAGGGGCATTTTTGTTGGCCGACCCAGTTGGCCAGGGCATTCAGTAAATCTTGATTGTTCAGAGCATTCATGTGGCAAGCCTTATAGTTCAAACGAAGTCATTTGAATTAAGTGCCGCCGGCATTGAACTGGTTCCAATGCCTGTGCCTTTAAGCGAAAAAGGCCACCCATTGCTGGGTGACCAAACGAATCCTGTAAACAGATGAGCGGGTTTACAGGCTAGAGGTGATCTGACCGTTCACTACCTTTACACGGTCGCCAGACTGCCAGCTTGGTGCGCTGCTGAAACTGAATACATCAGAGCCGCCCGCATCGTACTGCACAACCACGTCGTATTGGGTGCTTGAGTTGCGGTCTTTTTCAATTTTGTTACCCAACACGGCACCGCCGACTACACCGGCTGCGGTGGCTACTTTCTTGCCGCTTCCGCCACCGATCTGGTTACCCAGCAGGCCGCCGACTACGCCACCGGCTACTGCACCGATGCCTGAGCCTTCACCTTGAACTGTACGCTGGCGTACTTCAACCACACGTCCGCAGGTGCTGCAGCTTGCTGCTGTTTGCACAGGCGCTGGCTTGGATGCGGCAGGTTTGGCAGCAGCTTTTTTGGCCGCTGCTTCTTCCTTGGCTTTGGCTTCTTCTTCCAGGCGTGCCTCTTCTTCCATCAGGGCGATTTCTTCGTCGCTCATATTGGCTTGGCTGTTGGGCAACAGGCCGGTCATGGATGCGATTGCAATGCCACAGGCCAAAATAATGGCCACTGCGGCTGTAATGATCAGGGGATGTGTACGTTTGGTTTCCATTTTCTTTCTCCACACGAAATGTGTTTGTGCTGCTAATAACGGGGAGGGTCAGAAAAAGGAATACAAGGATTACTTACTAAGGTATCGCATTGCAGTTTCAAGCCCACCCACCGTAAGGGGGTGCATGCGGTGTTCCATGATATTTTGAATAATTTCAACGCTTTGGCGATATTGCCAAAGCCCTTCGGGTTCCGGATTGAGCCAGACGGCTTTCGGAAATCGATCAAGAAAACGGCGCAACCACACTGCGCCAGCTTCCTTGTTATTGTACTCGACCGAGCCCCCGGGCTGTAGAATTTCGTAAGGGCTCATGGTGGCGTCGCCCACAAAGATCAAGCGGTAATCGCTGTTGTACGTGCGCAGTATGTCTGTCGTCTGAAAACGTTCGCTGTGGCGACGGTGGTTTTTTTTCCACAAGAAGTCGTAGACACAGTTGTGAAAGTAATAAAACTCCAAATGCTTGAATTCACTTTTGGCGGCGCTGAACAATTCTTCTGTGCGGCGAATGTGATCGTCCATGGATCCACCCACGTCCAGAAGCATCAATACTTTCACTGAATTATGGCGTTCAGGGCGCATTTTCAAATCCAGCCAACCCGCGTTGCGTGCCGTAGATTCAATGGTGTTGTCCAGATCGAGTTCTTCCTGAGCACCTTCGCGCGCGAAGCGGCGCAAGCGACGCAGGGCAATTTTGATATTGCGTGTACCAATTTCCAGTTCGTCGTCGTAATCCTGATAAAGGCGCTGGTCCCACACTTTCACTGCGCGGCGGTTGCGGCTTTCGTCTTGCCCGATGCGAACACCTTCCGGATTGAAACCATTGTTGCCAAACGGTGAGGTGCCGCCCGAGCCAATCCACTTGCTGCCGCCTTCATGTCGCTCTTTTTGCTCTTTGAGCAGTTCTTTCAAGCGTTCCATCAGCTTGTCCAAACCGCCCATGGCCTCAATGGCTGCCATTTCTTCAGGCGTGAATTCCCGGTTGAACCGCTTTTCCAGCCAGTCCTTCGGCAGCTGGGCGAACAGGTCCATGTTCTTTTCCAGCCCTTTGAAATAGCTGCCAAATACCTGGTCGAAGCGATCGAAAAATCGCTCGTCTTTGACCAGGGTCAGGCGGGACAAATGGTAAAAATTGTCCAGGCTGGGGGTCATGAACTGAGCCTTCATTCCCTCAAGCAGGGTGAGGTATTCCCGCACGGTCACGGGAATTTTTGCATCGCGAAGTTGAAAGAAGAAATCCAGTAGCACAGCAAAAACCTTTTTAGCGACCCTGGCGGGCCATGAACACCAAACGATTGAACAGCTCTACGTCTTGCTCGTTTTTCAACAATGCGCCGTGCATGGGTGGAATGGCGTCTTTGCCATCTTTGGCTTGTAATGCGCTGGCTGGAATGTCCTCAGCCAGCAGCAGGCGCAGCCAATCAATCAACTCGGATGTGGTGGGCTTTTTCTTCAGCCCGGGCAGGGCGCGGATGCCAAAAAAACTGGCCATTGCAGCATCCAGTAACTCTTTTTTCAGGTTCTTGAAATGCACAGCCACAATGCTTTCCATGGTGGCTTTGTCGGGGAATTGAATGTAGTGGAAGAAGCAGCGACGCAGGAAGGCATCTGGCAGCTCTTTCTCGTTGTTGGAGGTGATGATCACGATGGGGCGGTGCTTGGCCTTGATCAATTGCTTGGTTTCGTAACAGAAGAATTCCATGCGATCGATTTCGCGCAGCAAGTCGTTGGGAAATTCAATGTCGGCTTTGTCGATTTCATCGATCAGCAGTACAACTGGCTTGTCGGCCTCGAACGCTTGCCACAGCACGCCTTTCACAATGTAGTTGGCGATGTCTTTGACTCGTTCGTCGCCCAGTTGTGAGTCGCGCAGGCGACTGACCGCATCGTATTCGTACAAACCCTGTTGGGCCTTTGTGGTTGATTTGATGTGCCACTGCATCAGCTCCAGACCCAAGGATGCCGCAACTTCCTCCGCCAGCAGGGTTTTTCCTGTACCTGGCTCGCCTTTGATCAGAAGCGGGCGTTGCAGGGTGATGGAGGCATTCACTGCCAGTTTCAAATCCTCTGTGGCGACGTAAGTTTTGCTACCTTCAAAACGCATTTTTGTATTTCCTTGTAATTCAATACCGCCAGTGTAAGTGGAATTCAGGGCCAATTTGCTGAATTTTTCATCCAAATTGATGGTTTCAGCAAGCTGTTCATAGACTAAGCGCTCGATCAAACGTAAAATGGCAAGGTTTTTGTCCAGCGCCCCAGAGCAGCTGGCCACCAATTACATTTGTTGACGAGAGAGCGAGATGAAACGTATCGGTTTGACTGTTCGCGCCGCAAGCGCAATGGGCCTGTTGGCAGCAGTGGCTTTTGCTACGCCAGCCATGGCTGTTGAAGGCAACGCCGCGGCGGCTGCATCGAAGAAGTCCATGTGCATTGGTTGCCATGGTATTCCCGGTTACAAGGCCAGCTTCCCCGAGGTGTACAACGTGCCCTACATTGCTGGCCAGAATGCCAAGTACATTGAAGCGGCTTTGAATGCTTACAAGAAAGGTGATCGCAAGCACCCGACCATGCGCGGTATTGCTGAAACCCTGACTGAACAAGACATCGCTGATTTGGCTGCGTACTATGCGCAAGCCAAGTGATTTGCAACAAGGACACATTGAAATGAAAACAACATTCGCAATTGCTGCTGCCTTGTTTGCAGCATCTTTTTCAGTTCAGGCTGCCGACATTGCAGCGGGTCAGGCCAAAGCTGAAGCACAGTGTGCGGCATGCCACGCGGTTGAGGGAAACTGGAACAAGACCATGGATCCTTCTTATCCCAAGCTGGCCGGTCAGCACGCTGACTACATTGCCAATACTTTGAAGCAATATCAGAAAGGTGGGCGCAACAACGCGATCATGGCGGGTATGGCTGCTGGCTTGAGTCAGCAGGACATCCAAGACCTGTCAGCGTTCTTCGCGTCGCTTGAAGGTGATTTGTATCTAAAGAAGTAAACTGAATTCCGGTCTTGTTGATCGGGTTGTTGGTTGTGGGAAACCCGTTTGGGCTTTAGTGCCGAAGCGGGTTTTTTGTTGGCCGCTTGTCGCCAACTCGGCGGGGTTGCCCAGTTATCGCCAACTCAGCTGGGTTGCCTTCGCTGTCGCCAACTCAGCTGGGTTGCCTTCGCTGTCGCCAACTCAGCTGGGTTGCCCGATTCCGCACAGAAAACCGCTTGATCCCTTGTTGAATTGATTCTTGCTCTCAAAGTTCGGCAAAAGGGAAGGCCGAACTTTGAGAGCAAGAATCAATTCACAAGGGGCGGTTTTCTTGAATGTGCGGAACAGGCAAACCCACTGCCGAGTTGGCTGGGTGGAGAATCATCAACGTTGGCGAATCTCCCAACTTATTCAACAGCGCGCGAGTGCGTGATCATTCACCGGCGTAGTTCATAGCCCACTCGGCAGCGGTGTCCCGATCGCTTTGCCTTCAAGAAAACCTGCCCGTTTGAATTCAAAAAGGGAAAATCAGGTTTTCTGGCGAAGCGTCGGGATTCGCGCTGAGTGGGCTACAGCAGAACCATCGATCGGGATTCGCGCTGAGTGGGCTACAGCTGAACCAGCACCGAGTGATTAAACCCCGCTGTGTTCCAGAATGCATTGAATGTAATTGTCGCTGCTGAAGGCAACACCATTTTTTTGCTGCTGATAAATCTGTTCCGCCAGACATTCAAACACCTGATGCGCAGCTTTGTGTTCATCGCCCATTTTTTCGCACAGCTTGGCGAAAGCTCCGCGAATACCAGGCGGTTGATCAATGCTGACTTGCTCGGCTACAGCCAGATGCATGGACAAATGCAAGAAAGGGTTGCTTTGTCCGGCTTCAACAGAATAATCAGCGGCCAGAATTGCTTCCGGCTCGGCATCGAACACTGCAAAGTACTCCGGGTGGCGGGTCATCCACTGTAACGCCAGGCTTTCAGCCTCGCTCAGTGGCTCTTCCTTGTGATATTTCTTCCAGCTGTTCAGGAAAAAAAGGCGTGCTTGGTCTCGGGTCGGTTTAAACATGGCTAAATCACCTTCGGGTATTACACCTGTGGACTGTTGAACAGGCACAGGCTGAGTCGATTGTTTCTAGGTGGGGTTACCACCACATCACCGTTGTTAAGCCACGCAGCCTGTCCAAATACCCCAATCCATTCAGTGTCAGGGAAGTGGGCCAACACAGTGGCGATGTCATTGTCTTCGGCGTGGCACATCTGGCTGCGTTCAAAGCCTGCGAAAAGCAGACCAATATGCGGACCTTGCTGGTCAAAATGCGCCAGCACAGCGGGTGTCCAGTCTTTGATTTCCCGCTCAATGGCTTTGGGTGTGCGGTGGGCCAAGCGAACTTTTTGGCCTTTCATCACGGGTGCAGCAAGTCCGAGCGTGCCATCGGCATGAATCTCCATGACTGGAATCCAGCTTTCTCCCTTGTCGTGAATGACCTGCAATCGCAGGCCAACCGGGCGGGGTTGCTCCTCTGGGCACTTTAATGCAACTGCGGCTTTGGTGTCACCTACACCGATCAGGAACAAGCCGTTGCTTTCTGTCACCGTCTGGGCTTTGGTGAGAAAGGTCAAACCTTCGGAATTCAATACGATCGGATTCTTTGCCAGCAATTCTGTGGAGCAGACTTCTTCACCACATGGGCGGCCATGTTCAATTCGGGGCATTTTTGCGTAGTTGGCACCATAGGATAGCAGCCCAAGGGTGTTGGCTTGAACATGGCTTGAATCTGGCTCGGTTTCCGCCATTTTCCAATGGTCGGTCAGAACCTGCTCATGTTCGACCATGCACAGTGTGATGGCGGCATGTTGGTTTGGAATCCCATCTTGGCGAACTTCGAATTCTTCACCGAATACGGCCACAAGAATTGTGGCTTCATTGCTGAATACCTGTCCCTCAGCCAACAGACCAGAAACACAACCGCCCCACACATTCAAGCACTTGGTTTTACTGACGCAAAGCTGGGCGACGTCTTGCAATATTGGGGCGAAGTGTGGCGTACACAATAAAATGACGCGGCTGATGTAGTCAGAATGGCGACGCAGCGCGGCTTTCTCTACTGCTGTGTCAACCACTGCCTGTGCATTGTCCAGCGTGGCTTTATCAAAGGCCTGAACGCAGATCGCGTGACTCATGTTGTCTTCTTTTTGAATTCGCACAAGTCCACGATACTACAACGGGCGCATTCTGGTTTGCGTGCCTTGCACACGTAGCGCCCATGTAATATCAGCCAATGGTGGGCATTCAGCATGAATTCGGCGGGCACCAATTTAAGAAGTCGTTTTTCAACTTGAAGTACGTCTTTGCCAGGGGCAATACCCGTGCGGTTGCTGATGCGAAAAATGTGCGTGTCGACAGCCATGGTCGGGTGCCCGAATGCGGTGTTCAGCACCACATTGGCGGTTTTGCGACCCACCCCGGGCAGACTTTCAAGGGCTTCCCGGTCTTCGGGTACTTCACCATTGTACTGGTCGCGCAAAATTTCAGCAGTTTGTACCAAGTGTTTGGCTTTGGATCGAAACAGTCCAATTGTCTTGATGTATTCCTCAACGCCGGCCACACCCAGTGCTGCAATTGCGGCTGGTGTATTGGCCACCGCGAACAGTTTTCTTGTTGCAATGTTTACGCCTTTGTCAGTGGCCTGCGCGCTTAGTAGCACGGCTGCAAGCAGCTCAAATGGCGTGCTGTATTCCAGTTCAGTTTTCGGTTCTGGGTTGGCTTGCTGGAAACGCGAAAAAATCTCGATGCGCTTTTCTTTGTTCATGGTGTTTGGGCTTGTCTGCGTGCACGAGCGCGGGCAAGGGCAGCTTGAATCACTGCTTTTTTGGCGGCTGCATCGGGGCTGGGTGAATCATCAAGTTCGTCTAGCTTGTGGATTGCTTTGGCTTCCAGCCGTTGGGACTGTTCTTCTTTCTGTCGTTTCAGGCGGATTTCACGAGTTTGCATTCGACTGCGCGCGGCATGGGCCTGGTCTTGGTTCCATTCACTGAATTCGGGCATGAAGACCATGTCGATGCAGTCCACCGGGCAAGGTGGAATACACAGTTCGCAACCCGTACAAAGTTCTGCAATCACCGAATGCCTGCGTTTGCTGCTGCCGATGATGGCATCAACAGGACATGCCTTGATGCACAAGGTACAGCCGATGCAATGCTGCGGATCAATTCTGGCAATGTGTCGTTCGATTGTGGTGCCACACGAGGCATCAACAGGTTTCGGGGTCTTGTTCAACAGCGCGGCAAGGGCCGCAATGGTGGGTTCGCCGCCTGGGGGGCAGCGGTTCAGGTCTGCTTCATTGTTCGCCAAGGCTTTGGCGTAAGGCAAACAGCCCTCAAACCCGCACTGGGTGCATTGGGTTTGGGGCAGTAGATTGTCTATTTCCTGTACAAGCTGCTCATGCATTCTTGGCAATGAATTCACGGATTTTCGGGTAAACCTTCTCGCGCCAACGGCGACCGCTGAAGATACCATAGTGTCCGCATTCCATGGCTTCGTAATGCTCTTTCTTGTCTGCCGGCAGGTTTTTGCACAGCTTCAGCGCCGCTTTGGTCTGGCCTGGGCCGGAAATGTCGTCCAGTTCACCTTCAATGGTCAGCAATGCTACTGTTTTCACGTCCTCTGGCTTCACGCGCTGGCCGCGCACGTCCCAAGTGCCCATGGGCAGGGCATGGTCCTGAAAAACGGTCTTGATGGTGTCCAGGTAATATTCAGCTGGCATGTCGAGCACGGCATTGTATTCGTCGTAGAACTGGCGGTGGCTTTCAGCACTTTCACCGTCACCTTCAACAAGGTGCATGTAGAAGTCGTAATGGCTTTGTGCGTGCTTGTCCGGGTTCATGCTCACGAAACCCAGGTGCTGCAAAAAGCCGGGGTAGACGCGGCGCAAGTAACCCGGGTAGGTGTGCGGCACGCTGTAAATCACATTGTTTTCGAACCAGGAGTAGGGCTTCTTGGTGGCCAGGTTATTCACTTCGGTCGGGCTTTCGCGCGTGTCGATTGGGCCGCCCATCATGGTCATGCTTTTGGCTTGCTTGGGATCCTTGTTCGATGCCATCAAAGACACGGCAGCCATGACAGGCACAGTGGGCTGGCAAACAGAAATCAAATGGACATCGGGGCCAAGCAATTGAATGAATTCGATGCAATAGTGCACGTAGTCATCCAGACGGAATGCGCCTTCTGACAATGGCACCATGCGGGCATCAACCCAATCGGTGATGTAGACGTCGTGATCCTGAAGCAGAGTTTTGACTGTGTCACGCAGCAAGGTAGAGTGGTGGCCAGAAAGGGGGGCAAACACCAATACCTTGGGTTGTGGGGCCAGCGGCTTTGATTCAACGGGTACCAGCTTTTTGAAATGGATCAGCTTGCAGAATGGTTTGGTTTCCACTATTTCCTGAGCAATCGACACTTCGCGGTCACCGCATTTCACAGTGGTGATACCGAATTCTGGTTTCTCGTATTCCTTGCCCAAGCGGTACATCAGTTCGAACCCGGCAGAAATGCGACGTGCCATGGGCATGTGGGCAAGCGGGCTGAAGGGGTTGCTGTACAGCTTTGAACCTGCTTCTGCCCAAATGGTCATTGGGTTCAGCAGGGCGCGTTGAAATTCGTGCATTTGATACAGCATGGAGTGCCTCCGGCTTTTATTAGGCGAATGTCGTCATTTGACAATTATGTGTCAGGTTCCTGACGATTATCTTGCAAAGATTGCTGCGATGCAACATGTTTGAATGATTCTTCGATCACCAATAGTTTTCTACGGCAATTTCGCCTGGGCTATTGCGTCGAGCAGGTGAATACCCTTGATCTTTCAGAACCTTGCGAATGTCGGTCACCATGTCCGGGTTGCCGCAGATCATAAAACGACTACGCTCTTTATTCAGCGGCAAGCTGGTGTGTTCAGACAACGTTCCGTTTTCAAGCAAGGCGGTGATTCTTTCGCCAAGGCAATTGGCAACTTTTTCACGGGTCACAACCGGCACATAAAAGAAGCGTTTTTTCACATCGTCGATCAATTCACTGAGCACCGGGTGATCAACGAAACTGTTGATCATGTCCTGATAAACCAGTTCTTCAGCCGTTCGTGCGCTGTGAACCAGCACGATGTTCTCGAACTGTTCCCAGGTGTGCGGGTCGTGAAGAATGGACAGGAAGGGGGCCAGGCCTGTGCCTGAGCCAAGCAACCACAGGTCTTTTCCAGTCTCGAAGCGGGCGGTGGTCAAAAAACCGAAATTGGTTTTGTCGATGTAAATTGGCGAACCCACACCAAGCTGGCTCAAATGGCTGGTGAACGCGCCATCGGGGACAACAATCGAGAAGAATTCGAGATGTTCATCGAAGGGACCTGACACCATCGAATAGGCACGCCAGATGATGTCAGGTTCGCCAGTTAGTTTCAGGGTGTTGTCCACGCCGAGCCTGGCGAATTGCCCTGCAGTAAAGCGAAAACCTGTTGGGCGGGTACAGGTGAAGGAAAACAATTTGCCTGGCACCCACACCTTGAGGCTGGTGATGGTTTCCCGGGTGTATTTGTCTTCAACTTCACTCATGGAACTGCCAAGGGTTTTTTACTTTTCAAGGTACTGCAGTTTGTCTTTGACGTCTTTCCAGTCATCGGCATCGGGCAGGTGGGCTTTCATGCGGGTAATGCTTGGCCAGTCTTTGGCAAGGTCGACGTTCATTTCGATGAATTTGACCTGATCGGCAGGCACGTCTTCCTCAGCATAAATCGCGTTCACCGGGCATTCAGGAATGCACACGGCGCAATCGATACACTCATCGGGATCAATCACCAGGAAGTTTGGGCCTTCGCGGAAACAATCAACAGGGCATACGTCCACGCAATCGGTGTATTTGCATTTGATGCAGGACTCGGTAACTACGTGTGTCATGGTAAGGATGTGTGGTTAGGCAAGGTAACGACGTATTGTAATGCATCAGGCTGCTTTGCACCCGAGCCTTTGCTCGAATTCAACAACTGGCATGGGGCTTACCCTAGGCGCAACTTCACCTTTGTTTTTCTATAATGCAAGTTACCGATACCCAATCAGGGTGATGCTGTCGCCCCGCCGAATGTAGCAACCAAAGGTGAATTTTGAGCCACTCTTTCAACGATGATGATTTGGACACCTCCACGGCACGCGCTGAGATATTGAGCCGCATCCGCAGTCTTCAATCCCGCCCTGAGACGATGCACGACAATGAATTGACATTGGCCAAAGGGTACCTGGCTCGCAAGACGCGAGGCCCTGCACCAAGCCCGGTCGAAAATGTCGTGGCCCTGTTCGAGGAAAAATCCAAAGGCATGCTGTGCACGGTGCAGCGAGTCGATTCTGAAAATGAAGCTGCAAAGGCCTGTGCGAGTTATCTGGCTGAGCAAGAACTTGATGGCACCGTGGCTATTTGGCCGGCCCTGAAACATCTGGACTGGTCTGTGCTGCCGCATCAGCATCGATTAGGCGCGCCGACTGGCGACGATTTGATCGGTATCAGCGGTGTGGCTTGTGCCGTGGCCGAAACAGGTACTTTGGTGTTTGCCAGCAAAACAGACGAACCGGCCAGCACGCATTTGCTGCCCGAAACCCACATCGCAATTGTTCATGCAAGCCAGGTGGTACACACCATGGAGGATGCATTTGAGCGCCTGCGCAAGGAAGGCAGGGTAATGCCGCGGGCCGTGAATTTTGTGTCGGGTCCTTCCCGCACTGCCGACATTGAACAAACCATTGTGTTGGGCGCACATGGCCCCTACCGGGTGCATTTGATTCTGGTCGGGAAATAATTCATGCGCGACGATTCCCGGCGACGCTTTGTTCAGTCAGCCTTGGCCGCGAGTGCGGGTGGCGTACTCGCTTCACCTGCCCAGGCCCAAGCACCTGCTGTGGTCAAGACAGCCAGTCCGATCGTTTTCAAATTTCAAAGTACCTGGCCCACGAGAGATATTTTCAACGAGTTCGCGCAAGACTTCGCCAAAAAGGTGAATGACATGTCGGGCGGTGAATTGCGCATTGATGTCTACCCCACCAACAGCATAGTGAAAGCCTTCGGTATTCAGAACGCAGTTCACAAAGGCCAGCTTGATGGTGGCCATGGCGTGCCCACGTACTGGCACGATCGCCACGCCGCATTTTCGCTGTTTGGCAGTGGACCCAGTTTTGGCATGAGTTCGAACCAGATCCTGGCCTGGTTTCAGTATGGTGGCGGCCAGCAGTTGTACGATGAGCTGGTTCAAAAAGAAATGAACCTGAACATTCAGGGTTTCATGTACGGCCCCCTGACCCCGCAGCCTTTGGGTTGGTTCAAGAACCGGATCGAGAATATCAAAGACCTGGACAAATTGCGGTTCCGTGCAGTGGGTCTGGCCGCTGAGGTGTTTAAAGAGTTGGGTTTAAACACCACAGCCTTGCAGCCTGCCGACATTGTGCCTTGGCTCGACAAGGGCCTGATCGACGCAGCAGAATTCAACAACCCCAGTTCTGATCGGGCTTTGGGTTTTCCCAGTGTGTCCTCGGTGTGCATGATCCGCAGCTTTCACCAAAGCAGTGAAGTGTTTGAGGTGATTTTCAACAAACAGCGCTTTGACAGTTTGCCCTTCGCTTTGCGATCTATTATTCGTTATGCATTGCAGGCTTCGTCTGCTGATTTAAGCTGGAAGGCATCCGATCGCTTTTCTACAGATTACGAAGAGATGCGCCGCAAGCAAGGCGTGCGTTACTTCATTACGCCCGATGACATTTTGAAAGCGCAATTGAATGCGTGGCGAAAAATCATTGCGCGTGAATCTGCCAACAGCCGTATTTTCAAACGTATTATTGATTCGCAAATGCGTTTTGCGAAGCGGGTGGTTGGGTTTGAAAATGACCTGACACCTTCTTCTAAAATGGCATTCGATTTTTGGTTCTCTACCGTGTAAACCAATGCTGGGGTAAACTGCGGGCATAACACCTTAAAGAGTGATCCGACATGTCTGACATCCACGCACGCAAAGCCCACAACCTTTCCCTTGACGAAGCCAAACAGACTGCCCAGAAATTGGCAGACCAGCTTCAGAAAGAATTTCAGCTCGACAGCCAGTGGCAGGGCAACACCCTGAATTTCACGCGTTCCGGCGTGAAGGGTAAGCTGGATGTAACCGACAAAGACGTGACCGTCGATATTTCCCTGGGTTTCATGCTGAAAGCATTCAAGGGAAAAATTCAGGCTGAAATTGACAAGAACATCGACAAGATGTTTGCCTGATCAGACCTTTATTTTCAGGAAGTCGGCCACGCTGGGGTAGCGCAAACGAAACCCCAGCTTTTGTTGGTTGACTGATTCAATGCGCCGCGATTCCGACATGAAGCTCCACATCATGGGGCTGACCATTTTCTGGACCTGGTCGCGCGGAAAGCGGGGTGGTCGCGGCAATTTGTGCGCATCAGCCACCAAATCAAAATAATCCCCCATCTTGCTGGGCTTGGCATCGCATGCGTTGATCACTTCAATCGCACCGCCTTTGTAATTCACCCATCTGCACAAGCGCCCCAGATCAAGCTCATGTATGTGATTGGACCAGGCGTCTTCTTCTGCAATCAGTGCGGGTGTGCCGTTTTTGATTCTGTCGATCGGTAATCGCTTGTCGCCGTATATGCCGGGGGCGCGCAGCATGTGAACCCGCACGCCGTGTTTCAAACCCAGGCGCAATTGCGATTCTGCCTGTACGCGTCGCTTGGCCCGGTCAGATTGGGCATTCAAGGGTGTGTATTCATTAATCCACTGACCTTGCGCATTGCCGTACACGCCCGTGGTGGACACATAAGTAACTACTGGGGCCGGTTTGTTGAAAGCATGCGCGCGGGTGGCTGCCCACAACACAAGTTTTTTCAAGTTGTTGTCGGTTTGTACCTGCGCGTTGGGCGGTGCCATCCAGATGATCCGGTACCCAAGGGAAATCAGTCGAAGCAAATCGGTTTTTGAATTCAAGTCGATGGCCAGGGGGCGGGCATACTGCTCAGTAATGGCGCTGCGCTTTGGCGCAGAGTCCGCCCCGGGCCGATAAGTCGCTGTAAAATGTTGCTTAGGAAAGGTTTGCAACAAGACCAAACCCACTTGCCCGCAGCCAGCAATGCACAATTTGCTTTGTCGAAAGCGCCGGGGCAAACTGCGTTTGAAAAATAGCCCGCTGGGTTTGTCGATGTCACGGAAAGTAGTTTGATGAATCACAACGTAGAAGTATTACCCAGTCAAAAACAGTTTGAATGCGAAGCCGACGACACAATTTTGTCCGCTGCACTGCGCGCAAACGTTATTTTGCCATACGGTTGCAAAGACGGCGCTTGTGGATCGTGCAAGGCCGAATTACTTGAAGGTCAGGTTGATTACGGTACCTATCAGGCCCGCGCTTTGAGTGAAGAAGAACGCGTACGCGGCAAGGTGCTGACCTGTTGCGCCAAACCATTGACGGCCGTGAAATTAAAGGTGCGCGAACTTTCTGGCCTTGGTGACATTCCCATCAAGAAAATGCCATGCCGACTGCAAAGTATCGAAAAACCTGCTGCCGATGTCGCGGTGTTGAAGTTGCAACTGCCTGCCAATGAAGTGCTTCAATTCAACGCAGGCCAATACATTGAATTCATGTTGCGCGATGGAACGCGTCGCAGTTATTCGCTGGCCAATGCGCCTTATCAGGAAGGCGGCATCGAGCTGCACATTCGCCACATGCCTGGCGGCGTGTTCACCGACCATGTGTTCACCACCATGAAGGAACGGGAAATTTTGCGCTTTGAGGGGCCCTTGGGCACCTTCTTCCTGCGAGATGATTCCACCAAACCCGTGATACTGCTGGCCAGTGGTACAGGCTTTGCACCCATCAAGTCGCTGATTGAGCAGGCCTTCTTCAAAAACAACACGCGCGAGTTCGTGCTGTATTGGGGCGCGCGCACCAAAGCTGATTTATACATGCAGGAATTGCCTAAACAATGGGCACTTGAGCACAGCAATTTCAAATTTGTGCCTGTGCTTTCAGATGCCGCAAGCGAGTGCAACTGGCAAGGTCGAACGGGGTTTGTTCACCGGGCGGTGATGGAAGATTATCCGGATTTGAGCAAGCACCAGGTGTATGCCTGTGGCGCGCCGATTGTGATTGATTCTGCGCAGCGCGATTTCACAACGCAGTGTGGTTTGCCGGAAGACGAGTTTTATGCAGACTCGTTCACGTCGTTGGCGGACTCGACCCCGCGTTAGTTCAGGCAGGAGCCTGACCCAGATAGGTTTCCCGAATGCGCGGGTCGTTGATCAGTTCACTGGCCTGACCATGGTAATCGATCAAACCCGAATCCATGACATAGGCCCTGTTGGCAATTTGCAGGGCAATGTGGGCGTTCTGTTCGACCAACAAAATGGTCATGCCTTCTTGGTGAACTTGCTGAACCACTTCAAAAATTTTCTCGACCATTAGCGGGGCCAACCCCATGCTGGGTTCATCAAGCAGCAACATGTCCGGGCGACCCATCAGTGCACGGGCAATGGCCAACATTTGTTGCTCGCCACCACTCAACGTGCCGGCCGATTGCTGCAAGCGTTCTTTCAGGCGCGGGAATGTGCTCAACATTTTTTCAAGGTCAACTTGAATGTCAGCCCTCGCGCTGCCTGAACTTTTGCGGCTGTAGGCACCCAACTCGAGATTCTCAAGTACGGTCATTCGAGTAAACACGCCACGACCCTCGGGAACCAAGGCCATACCCTGGGGCAAGCGTTGGTGGGCAGGCATGGTGGTCAGGTTCAGGCTGGTTTTGAACAAAGCTGTGTTCGCGGTGAATGGCAACAGGCCAGCAATTGCTTTCAAGGTGCTGGTTTTACCTGCACCGTTACAGCCAATCAAGCATACGAGTTCCTTGTGTGCCACCTCAAATCCAATGCTTTTGACCGCCTGAATACCGCCATAGGACACGGACAGGCTGTCAATTTTCAGCATCGGCTCAGCCATGGTGCAGCCCGCCAAGGTAAGCTTCAATCACGGCGGGCGACTGTTGCACCTGCGCTGGCGTTCCCTGTTCGATTACTTTGCCGTAGTCGAGCACAGTGACCTGGTCGCAAATGCCCATAACCAGTTTGACATCGTGTTCAATCAGCAAAATTGCGATGTTGTCTTGTCGTATCTGAAGCAGCAGTTCGCGCAGCTTGAGTTTTTCTGTGGCGTTCATGCCCGCGGCAGGCTCGTCCAGTGCCAGCACTTTGGGTTCGCTGGCCAAGGCGCGCGCAATTTCAAGGCGACGCTGGTCGCCATACGACAACTGCGCAGCCAAGTGGTTTGAATATTGGCCAATCCCGACGTAGTGCAGCAATGCCAGAGCCTTTTCTTCAATGCGTGCTTCTTCGTTGCGCTGGCCCGGTGTGCGCAGCACTGCACCCAGCACGCCCTGGCGGGTTCGGCAATGCATGCCGACACACACGTTTTCAAGTGCGGTCATGCTGTTGAACAGACGAATGTTCTGAAAGGTGCGCGCAATGCCCATGCGGGCTACGTCATTGGGAGATTTTGGTTGGTAGGTCTTGCCCTGAAAACTGAACTGACCGGCGTCCGGGGTGTAAAGGCCTGTGATTAAATTGAAACAGGTGGTCTTGCCAGCGCCATTTGGACCGATCAAGCCGATCACCTGGCCTTCTTGAATGCTTAGATCAACGTTTTCGACGGCTTGAACTCCGCCGAACCGTTTGCACAATCCCTTGGCTGAAAAAAGGCCGCCACTCATGCCGCCACCCTCAAAGGTGCGTTGTTGCCTTTGCGTTGTGGCCACAGGCCCTTGGGCTTGTACAGCATGACCAGAATCATGGTGAGGCCATATATCAGCGAGCGAAGAATTTCTGCATCCACCAGCACTTCGCCAAACAACGCATTCTGAAGTGGCACCACCACTTCGCGCAGTAGCTCGGGAAAACCTGAAAGCAGCAATGCACCCAAAATAACGCCCGGAATGTGGCCCATGCCACCGAGCACCACCATGCACAACACCACGATGGATTCCATCAGCCCAAACGATTCCGGGCTGATGAAGCCCTGAAAGGCCGAGAACATGGAGCCGGCTACACCACCAAACGAAGCACCCAGCGCGAAGGCCAGCAGTTTCATGTTTCGGGTGTTAATGCCCATGGCCTTTGCGGCCAGTTCATCGTCACGAATTGCAGCCCAGGCCCGCCCAATGCGACTGTGTTGCAAACGCATGCAGATCACGATGATGAGCAGCGTCAACGCCAGAAACAGGTAGTAGTACAGGTGCAAGGCTGGAACTTCAATGCCCAACAATTCTACTGTTCTTGAAAAGCGCACGCTGCCAATGGTGACCGGTTCAATCATGTTGATGCCCTGTGGTCCATTGGTAATGTTCACCGGCGCATTCAGGTTATTCAAAAATAGGCGAATGATTTCACCAAATCCCAGCGTCACGATTGCCAGGTAGTCACCACGCAGGCGCAGGGTGGGTGCGCCCAACAGCACGCCAAACACGGCCGCAATGCAAGCACCCACCGGGATCATTAGCCAGATGGATAGATTCAATCCGTCTGGAAACATCGCGGCCAATACTTCGAAGTTGTCGGTCAGGTGTGGCGAGGCCAGCAGACCATACACATAGGCCCCCACCGCATAAAACGCAATGTAGCCAAGGTCGAGTAAGCCAGCAAAGCCAACAACAATGTTCAGGCCAAGTGCCAACATGACATAGAGCAAGGCAATATTCAGCACCCGCACCCAGCTGTTGCCCAGCATGCCGGCAAACCAGGGCAGGGCAGCCAATGCTACAGCCACCAGCAGGAAGCCTGCGATCTGTTTTTGCCGGTCGGTCAAGGTGTTGCTCATCATGCCCGGTCCGACACCTTTTCACCCAGCAGGCCAGAAGGTCGCAAGGTGAGCACCAGAATCAGCACTGCAAAAGCGAATATGTCCTGGTAATGAGATCCCAGAAAACCACCAGTCAACTGGCCCAGGTAACCCGCTCCCAAACTTTCTATCAAACCCAGCAACAGGCCGCCGAGCATGGCACCATAAATATTGCCAATGCCACCCAATACAGCCGCTGTGAAAGCTTTCAAGCCGGGCAAGAAGCCCATGTAAAAATGCGCCACTGAATAGTTGGCAGCAACCATAACCCCCGCTACACCTGCCAGTGCGGCACCAATTACAAAGGTCGCTGCGATTACCTTGTTCGAATTGATACCCATCAAGCTGGCAATTTGGGGGTTCTCGGCGGTAGCGCGCATGGCTTTGCCCAATCGGCTGCGCTTGATCATGAAGGTCAGCGCAAGCATCAGGCTTGCGGACACGGCAACAATCAAAATTTGAATTGGGGTGATTGATACGGTTCTTTCATAGTCGGCCAAAGCTGTGGGTGCAAAGGTGTGCAGGATGATTGGGTCTGTTGGCAGGGTGGCGGGAAAGATCAGGTAATTCCTGCCCCAAATAATCATGGCCAGGGTTTGCAACACAATCGAAACCCCGATTGCAGAAATCAACGGCGCAAGCCGTGGCGCGTTGCGCAGCGGTCGATAAGCAAAGCGTTCAATGGTAAAACTGACTGCCATGCACACAGGAATGGCAGCCACAATGCCAAAGGTGAGTAACAACCAGCCCGGCAAGTTCGGGTTAATGCCCACCAATGCGCTGATTGCACTGAATGCTGTCAGCGCGCCAATCATGAGCACTTCGCCATGTGCAAAATTGATCAAACCCAACACGCCATACACCATGGTGTAGCCCAGTGCCACCAGCGCATAGATACTGCCCAGCACCAAACCGTTGATCAACTGTTGAAGGAAAATATCCAATCGCTTCCCGGTTTTATTATTGAAGATTTAATCGAAGCATAGAACAAGTCGCCGCAAGCATTGGCAGGCGTGTTCAGAAAGAAGTCACTTTAGTGACAGACCCCGCAAAGCTTGTGTTAAATGCTACATTGTTCGAATTATTACCTGAAATTCATGGAGGTGTGCATGCAATCGTTCTGCCCGGGAAAGTCTGTCCGATCCGCCTTGATGCTGGCCCTGGGATTGGGTGTTGCAAGCGGTGGTGCATTGGCCAAAGACGTGGTGGTAAAAATTGGCCACATTGCACCTTTGTCTGGCCCGCAAGCCCACTATGGAAAAGACAATGAGTCGGGAGCACGCATGGCGATCGACGATTTGAATGCCATGAAAATCCAGCTGGAAGGTGGCACCGCCAAATTCCAGTTGATTGCCGAGGACGATGCAGCCGATCCGAAAACAGGTGCGATCGTGGCGCAGAAGTTGTGCGACATGAAAGTCAACGGCATTGTGGGCCATTTGAACAGCGGCACCACCATTCCTGCATCGCGCATTTATTACGATTGTGGCATTCCTCAAATTACTCCCTCAGCCACCACGCCGAAGGTCACCCAGCAGGGTTTCGAGTCTGTGTTTCGGGTGATTGCCCATGATGGCGTGCTGGGGGTGGCATTGGCCAAGTACGCCGTCAATGAAGTGAAAGCCAAGCGTGTGGTGGTAATCGATGACCGCACCGGCTACGGGCAACCCTTGGCTGATATTTTTGTGAAGCAGTTGCAGGCCAACGGCGTGAAGGTGCTGGAGCGGCACTACACCAATGACAAGGCGACCGACTTTGCAGCGATTTTGACCTCGGTCAAACGCGTGAATCCTGATCTGGTTTTTTATGGCGGCATGGACGCACAGGCGGGCCCCATGTTGCGACAAATGAAGCAACTCGGCATGAAAGCGAAGTTCATGGGCGGCGATGGCATTTGCACCACTGAACTGATTCGCCTGGGTGGCGACAATGTGGGCCCCAATGTCATGTGTGCTGAAGGTGGAATGGCCTTGAGTAAAATGCCCGGCGGTGCGGCCTTTGAGCAGCGTTTCAAATCCCGGTTCAAAACTGACATTCAGGTGTATGCACCGTTTGTTTATGATGCGGTAATGACCATGGGCATGGCCATGAAGGCAGCCAAGTCGGCCGACCCTAAAAAGTATTTGCCCAAGTTAAAGGACATTCGATACGACGGGGTGATTGGCACCATTTCATTCGATGAGGTGGGTGACGTTAAAAACGCTGCGGTTACCGTGAACACCTATGGGCCGAAAGGTAAAACACCACTCACTGTGATTCAATAAGCAAAAGGCAGAGGCAATAAAAAAAGCCCGCTAAACAGCGGGCTTTTTTGTGTCACAAAGACTGGGTGGCTTACAGGGCCAAAACCCAAGCCGCCAATTTCTTGGCTTCATCTTCGGTCACGTTTTGTGCGGGCATGGGAACTGGGCCCCAGTTGCCTTTCGTGCCGTTCTTGATCTTGCCGGCCAGCATGGCTTCGGCGCCTGCTTGACCTTTGTACTTGGCGGCCACGTCTTTAAACGCTGGTCCCACTACTTTTTTCTGAACCTGGTGACAGGCCAAACAAGCTTTGCTCTTGGCCAGTGCTTCATCGGCGCTGGCTGACAATGGTAGAGCAACCATGGTGGCTGCAATCGCCAGAACACCCATTTGCTTCTTCATACTGAACTCCTCATTTACTAACTGTTGTTGCTGCAATAACGTTACGCAGGCTATTTTGGCAGACAAGCTGCCTGTTTGTCATGTAAACAGCGGGAAATTTCCCGCGCTGTTCGTTACAGGTCCAAGTCGCCGTCGGTTACGGCACCTTTGCTGGCACTGCTGGCCAAGGCTGCAAACTTCGCCAGTACGCCAGTGGTGTAGCGTGGTTTTGGCTTTACCCAGCTTTCGCGACGCTTGGCCAGTTCTTCATCGCTGACGTTAATCTGCAACAACTTCTGGTGTGCGTCCATCGTGATGGAGTCACCCTCCTTGATCAGGGCAATCGGGCCACCCACATAGGCTTCAGGCGCCACGTGACCAACCACCATGCCCCAGGTGCCACCCGAGAATCGACCATCGGTAATCAGGCCCACTGTCTCGCCCAGGCCTTTCCCGATAATTGCTGAGGTGGGGGCCAACATTTCCGGCATGCCAGGGCCGCCTTTGGGGCCCAGGTAGCGAAGAATAATCACGTCGCCGTCTTTGATCTTGTCGCCCAAAATCGCGTCCATCGCGCTTTGTTCGTCGTCAAACACCTTGGCTGGTCCGGTGATCACCGGGTTCTTAAGGCCGGTGATCTTGGCCACAGCACCTTCAGGTGCCAGGTTGCCTTTCAGAATCGCCAAGTGACCTTGCTTGTACAGGGCTTTGTCGATTGGCATGATCACGTTTTGATCCGCACGGGGTACTGAAGGAATATCGGCCAGGGTTTCTGCAATGGTTTTGCCAGTGATGGTGATGCAATCGCCATGTAACAGGCCCGCATCCAGCAAAATCTTCATGACTTGTGGAATACCACCGGCGTCGTGCAGGTCGGTTGCAACGTATTGGCCAGAAGGCTTCAGGTTACAAATTACCGGAGTGCGCAAGCGCACGCGTTCAAAGTCTTCGTAACTCCATGCCACATCTGCCGCTTTGGCAATGGCCAAAAAGTGCAGCACAGCGTTGGTGGAGCCACCGGTGGCCATCAGCACGGCCACAGCATTTTCAATCGACTTCTTGGTGATGATGTCGCGGGGCTTCAGGTCGTTGCGAACCGCTTCGATCAACACGCGAGCGGATTCTGCAGTGGAAGTGACTTTCTCTGCATCAATGTTCGACATGGTGCTGGAGTAGGGCAGGCTCATGCCCAATGCTTCGAATGCCGAGCTCATGGTGTTGGCGGTGTACATGCCACCACAGGAACCGGAACTTGGGCAAGCGTTCTTCTCGATGCCCTTGAAGTCTTCCTCGCTCATGCGGCCAGCTGTGAATTCGCCCACGGCTTCAAACGCGGACACAATGGTCAGGTCTTTGCCTTTGTAGCGGCCGGGCTTGATGGTGCCACCGTACACATAAATACCGGGCACGTTCATGCGGGCCATGCCGATCATGCCGCCGGGCATGTTCTTGTCGCAGCCGCCAATCACCAACACACCGTCCATCCACTGGCCCTGAACAGCAGTTTCGATACAGTCCGCAATCACTTCGCGGCTTACCAGGGAGTACTTCATGCCTTCGGTGCCCATGCTCATGCCATCGGAGATGGTGGGGGTACCGAAAATTTGTGGGTTACCGCCAGCTTCTTTCACAGCTTTCACTGCCGCGTCTGCCAAGGGCTGTAAGCCGCTGTTGCAAGGCGTGATCGTGGAGTGACCGTTGGCAATGCCAATCATGGGGTTATTGAAGTCTTCGTCTTTGTAACCCATGGCGAAATACATCGCGCGGTTGGGCGAACGGGCCACGCCCTGGGTGATGTTCTTGGAACGTCGATTGATGCTCATTGCAAAAGCTCGCAGGTGGATTTTGATTCAAACCGAGAATTTACCATTTTATGGTGCACCGCTGGGCGCTTCAAGGCACTCATTCATCAAAGGGTAGTCCCTAGGGCATTACAATTAGGCAGTTTCAATTACCCGGGCGCTCCATGTTTGTTCATCCTGAATTCGATCCGATTGCCATCTCGATCGGCCCTGTGGCCATTCGCTGGTATGGCTTGATGTATTTGCTGGCTTTTGTCGCATTCATCATGCTGGCCAAGCGCCGCTTGCATTTGTTCCCGGCCATCAAGATATCGGATGTCGACAATATGCTGACCTGGGCCGTCTTGGGTGTCATTTTGGGTGGTCGCTTGGGCTATGTGTTTTTCTACAAGCCCGACTATTACATGAGCAACCCGGGCGAGATTCTCGCCATTTGGGAAGGGGGTATGTCTTTTCATGGCGGCTTTCTGGGTGTGTTGCTGGTGTGTTTTATCTACGGCAGCTACAAAGGCTGGAAGTTTTTTGATGTGATGGACTTTGTGGCCCCGGCCGTACCCATTGGTTTGGCTTTGGGGCGTTTGGGCAACTTCATCAATGGCGAGTTGTGGGGGCGCCCAACCGATGGTTGGTGGGGCGTTGTGTTTCCACAGGCCGGTGACGCAATTGCGCGCCACCCATCGCAGCTGTACCAAATGAGCCTGGAAGGCATCGCTTTGTTCATCGGGCTTTGGTGGTTTGCCAGCAAACCACGTGCGCGCGCTGCAGTGTCGGCCTGGTTCCTGATCGGCTATGGTGTGGCCCGCTTTATTGTGGAATTTGCCCGTGAACCTGACCGGTTTTTGGGCACGCTTTCGTTGGGTCTTTCGATGGGGCAGTGGTTGTGTGTGCCCATGATTCTCAGCGGTGTGGCCTTGCTGATGTGGTCACGGAACAAGCCCACCGGGCTTGAAACCATGACTGCGCTGCTGAAGCAGCAGAAACCAAAGAAAGCTTAAAAGCCTGTGGTTGCTTTGTAGATCATTGACACGGCGATGAAGGTCAGCAGAATCGCAAAGATTCGCTTGATCTTCTTCACCGGCAGGGTGTGGGCAAGCCGGGCACCCACTGGCGCGAAGAATACGCTTAAACCCGCGACACACAGCACAGCAGGCAAATACACATATCCCAAAGAGCCGGCAGGCATGCCTTGAAGGTGCAAGCCGTTGATCACATAGCCAATGCTGGCAAATATCGCGATTGGCAGGCCCAATGCCGCAGACGTTGCCACTGCGTTGCGTAGCGGCACATTGCTCCACACCATAAAGGGCACGGAAATGAAGCCGCCACCGGCGCCCACGATGCTTGAGACAGTGCCAATGACCGTGCCAACACCCGCAAGCCCGGCTGCTTTGGGCAAGGTGCGCGTGGGCTTGGGTTTTTTGTCAGCAAACATTTGGTAGGCCGAAAAGAACACAAATACACCAAACACCAAGGCCAGTTCGCGGGTGGGCAAGTAGGACACGATTTTCGATCCAATGAAGCCGCCGACCAAAATACCGGGTGTCAGGAATTTCACAATGTCCCAACGCACTGCACCCGCCTTGTGGTGTGCGCGCATGCTTGAAATACTGGTGAAAATGATAATGGCCAGTGAGGTGGCAATCGATGAATGCACTACATGTTCGACTGGAACGCCTTGGCCCACCATCAGGAAGGTGAGAAAGGGCACCAGCAACATGCCGCCACCAATTCCCAACAAGCCAGCCAGTACGCCGCTAACTACGCCAAGTACGAGCAACGAAACAATGAATACAGGATCAAACATGATTGAATTAAGGGATGCAAATAAAAAAAGAGGCGATTGAACCAGTGTTCAATCGCCCCGGTGTGGGGTCTCTGCCGATGCCATACTGGCCCGATCCCTGAACCTAAGGTTCAAGTGGGTCGCAGTGTTAGGGTCTTTAGGTTTCCCTGACTAAGAGGGAATCACACCGACCCTTAAAAGTCCGCAACCGGGATCACAGATATTGGTTCACGGAATACTGACCAATACAGACACGGCAGAGATAAAACAAAATTCTTTACTCGAACAAATCAGCATTCTTTGGTTTGCTGCTGCCGGGGTTATTCAAGCTGCCATCAACCATTTGTTCAATAGCTTCGATTTTACGCTCAATCGTCTCAATGTCCAGCCCTAAAACGGGATTAGAAGGGTTACTCCCTACGAGCGACTCGTGCGCAATTTGTAATGCCGCCATGACAGCGATTTTATCCAGGCCTACCACTTTGCCTGTGTTGCGAATGCTGGACATTTTGGTTTCAACAATGTTCACGGCCTGTTGCAAGGCTGCACGTTCATCGGGCTTGCAGGCAATGCGGAATTCCCGCCCCATGATTTTTACGTCAAGTGCTTCCAATTTATTCCTCCGAGTTCAGTTCAAGTTCAGGGAACCACTGGTTCAGCATTTGATTGATTTGCCCTTGGGCGTGATTTACTTTCTTTTGAAGCTGTTCGTTTTCACGACGCAGGGCTTCAATTTGATTCTTCGCTGTATTGGCTTCACCGCGACTTTGTTCAAGTGCTTTGGCCATGCTGGACACTTTGACTTGAAGTTCGTCGAGTTTCGCAAGCAGGGATTGCGTCATTGGCTGGCTCCATCTTCGAGAAATTGCACTCGAGGGTTGCTGTTATTCGTGTTTTAACTAGACTATACAGATGCTTACAGCAATCTACTACAATTTCGCTTTAGGTTAGAATAAACTTTTCAGGCCCAGCACGTCTTGCATGTCGAAAAGCCCATGGTCGTGGCCTGCCAGAAACTGCGCTGCGCGGATCGAACCTTGTGCATAGGTCATGCGGCTTGATGACTTGTGCGTAATTTCGATTCGTTCGCCCATGCCCGCAAACAACACAGTGTGGTCACCCACAATGTCGCCACCGCGAATGGTGGAAAAACCAATCGTGCCTGCCTTGCGCTCGCCTGTAATGCCTTCACGCGCGAATACGCCCACGTCTTGCAAATCAACACCCAAACCTTGTGCAATGACTTCGCCCATCCGCAACGCAGTGCCGGAAGGTGCATCCACTTTCTTGCTGTGGTGGGCTTCAATGACCTCGATGTCATAGCCTTGCGACAAAATTTTTGCGGCTACTTCAAGCAGTTTGAATGTGGCGTTCACGCCCACAGCCATGTTGGGCGACCACACCATGGCTACTTTTTCGGCGGCCTTTTTCAAGGCCTCCAGCTGCTTGGGCTCAAATCCGGTGGTGCCGATCACTGCTTTTACACTGTGTTTTTCGCACAAGGCCAGGTGATGCAAGGTGCCTTCCGGGCGGGTAAAGTCAATCAATACGTCTGCGTTGCTCAGGGCGCTCTCGGCATTGTCCGTGACCAGAATACCGGATGAAATGCCCATGAAATCACCAGCATCGCGGCCAACAAGCGGTGAGCCTGATTGGTCAAAAGCACCGGTCAATTGACAGGCTGGGTGATTCAGGATCGCTTCGATCAATGTTTTGCCCATGCGCCCACTGGCGCCGGCGATTGCAATTTGGATAGGCTTTGTCATGGCAGTTTATTTAAGTACGGGTGCGCGGTCTGAACCACCAACAGCAGATTCAGCATCTTTGATGTCTTTGGCTGGCTGTTCAGAGGGTAGTGGACCGGTAGGCACTTGCGTGGTTGCGTTTGGACCCAGCACATCGCTGGGGTCTGCTGGCAGGTTTTCACCACCGTGCCGTGCAACCACATTGTTCTCAAAAATCACGGTGTAACGCGACTGAATGGTTTGACCATCTGCACGCAACAGGCGGTACACGTAGTCCCAGCGATTGGTGTGGAACGCATCGTTCAACAACGGGGTACCCATGATGAAACGGACCTGTTCACGGGTCATGCCCACTTGCAGTTTCGCCACGTCTTGCTGGGTGATGAAGTTGCCCTGCTGAATGTCAAACTTGTAGGGTTTGACGAAAGAGGGCACGTAGTTGTCCGGAATGATCGAACAGGCAGAAACCCCTAGGGACAGCGCTGAGCAGAGAATCAAATTCAGTCGTAAAATACGCATTGTTTTGTGAATTCGCATGTGAAGTGGGAACAGAGTACCTTAATCGGTGCGTGAACATGTCCTGCAAAGGCGTTATCATAAGCTACTTGAACTCGATTAAGCCTCAGAATGGTATCAAACTCATGACTACAGCAACGGATCTTAAAAGCATTGGATTAAAGGCAACGCTGCCGCGAATGAAAATTCTGGAATTGTTCCAGAGCGGGCAGCATCGCCACCTAAGTGCCGAAGACGTTTACAAATTGCTGCTGCAGGAAGACCTCGACATTGGTCTGGCCACTGTGTACCGGGTGTTAACGCAGTTCGAGCAGGCCGGTTTACTGGCCCGTCAACATTTCGAGACCGGCAAGTCTGTGTTCGAGTTGAACGAGGGCGAGCACCATGACCACCTGGTGTGTGTGCAATGCGGCAAAGTGGTAGAGTTTTTTGACGAGGAAATTGAACGTCGCCAAAAAATGATTGCCAAAGACCGCGGGTTCGAGCTGCACGACCACGCCTTGTCACTTTACGGTTCCTGCACCAAGAAAGACTGTGAGAATCGTCGCAAATAAAGCGACAGGCAATTACTCTATATGTTTGCCGAGGCAATCATTTCATGCGCCGCAGTGCGCGTGGCTTCGGTGATCACCTGCCCACCCAACATTCGGGCTATTTCCTCGACACGCGCTTTGGCTTCAAGCTGCACGATTTTCGATCGTGTGGTTTGGGCTGAAATGTCTTTGCTGACCTGGAAATGATTGTGGCCCTGCGCTGCCACCTGTGGCAGGTGGGTTACACACAACACCTGCTTGTTCTTGGCCAACAGGCGCAGATAACGCCCCACGGTCTCTGCCACGGCACCTCCAATTCCGCTGTCAACTTCGTCGAAGATGAGCGTGGGAACAGGTGTGCTTTCTACAGTGTTGACAGTAATTGCCAGGCTGATTCGTGCCAGTTCGCCACCTGAAGCCACCTTTTGAATGGCCTGTGGTGTCACGCCGGGGTGCCCGGCCACGCGGAATTCAATCACATCGCTGCCTTTGGCTGATGGTTCACCTTCAGATACATCCACGACGAACACACCACCCTGCATGCTCAAGGTCTGCATCGATTCAGTTACCCGTTTGGACAAGGCCAGCGCCGACTTTTTGCGTGCAGCCGTGAGCAAACTGGCTTGTGTGTCGTAGGTTTGCCGCGCCATGGTCAATTCTTTTTGCAGTTTCTCGACATCGAAGCCTTCCTCAAGCCCCTTGATTTCTGCCTGCACGTCTTCCATTTCTGTGTGCAGTGTTTCGGGCTGAATGCGCAGTTTGCGGGCTGTTTCATGCCAAAGCGACATGCGTGCTTCCACCTCGGCCAAGGTGTCTGGGTCCAGGTCGCTGTGTTTCAGGTAATGGCCCAGGTCGTAGCTGGCCTCGCGAATCAGGATTTCACCTTCGGAAAGCGTTTTCACCACGCCTTCAAGTGCCGGGTCGCGGGTACTCAAATGGCTCAGCCTTTCGATCACATGGGTCAGTTGATCGAGCAGGGCATTTTCATTTTGCGACAACACATCGTTGGCCAGTTGAGTCCCTTCGATCAATTCGGCCCCATGGCTTAAACGGTCGAAGTCGGCGCTCAGCGTTTCCCATTCACCGGCTTTGGGTGCAACCTTGGCCAGTGAGTCCATTTTCCATTGCAGGTTTTCAAGCCGGGCGGCACGGTCTTGCTGGTTGCTTTGGGCCTGTTTCAGGGCTTTTTCAGCGGTGCGTAGCTGGGTGAAAGCTGCGGTGGTTTGTTGAACCAGTGGGCCATGTTGACCGAAGTCATCGAGCAGGCGCAATTGCTCGCCGGGCTTGGCAAGGGTTTGAAATGCGTGCTGGCCGTGAATGTCGATCAGGGTTTCTGACAATTCTTTCAGTGTGCTGGCCGGTACAGGTGTGCCGTTGATGTAGGCCTTCGAGCGGCCATTGGATTCAATGGCCCGGCGCAAGTGCATTTCCCCTTCGCTACAATCAATTGATTGCTCATCAAGAATGGCTTTGGCAGCAGCGTTGATTTCGAACACCGCAGTGATGTTGGCACGGTCACAGCCTTCGCGAACCTGTGAGGCATCAGCGCGCGCGCCCAGGCACAGCGACAAGGCATCAATCAAGATGGATTTGCCTGCGCCGGTTTCGCCGGAGAGTACCGACATGCCTGGCGCGAAGTGCAGGTCAAGCTTGTCGACAATAACGAAATCCTGAATGGTCAAACTACTTAGCATGGCCGCTGTCTCTGAGTCCTCGGGTTTTGTGGGGTGCTTCGGTTGGGCTTGCGCTCCAGTGCAACTTCTGCCGCAACATGGCGAAATAATCATAGCGCGTGGGGTGCAAAAGCTGGATAGGGTGTGGTGACACCTTGATCCGGATTTGATCACCCACTTTGGCGCGGCCGTTGAATTGCATGTCAAAGTGCACGCCGGTTTGCTTGCCGCCGGTGACATGAATGTCAATGGTGCTGTGCTGGGGTAGGGCAATTGGGCGGTTGGTGAGCGCATGCGGGGCCACCGGCACAATCAGCAAGCCTGCAAGGCTTGGGTGCAGAATCGGGCCATCGGCCGACAGGGCATAGGCGGTTGAGCCGGTCGGTGTTGACACAATCAAGCCGTCTGCACGCAGGTCGTACATAAAGGTGCCGTCGACTTCCACGCGCAATTCGACCATGCCGCCCACAATGCCGCGGCTGATCACAATGTCGTTCAAGGCAATGTGGTTTTCAACAACCTTTCCATCTCGCAGGATTTGCCCTTGCAGGTAGGCACGGGATTCCGAAACTGATTGGCCTTTGATCGTGTCGATCAATGTAGGGTCAATGTCGTCCAGGCGAATGTCGGTGAGAAAACCCAATCGACCCTGATTGATGCCGATCAAGGGGATGTTGCAATCGGCCAGTTCACGGGCCGTGCCCAGAAAAGTGCCGTCGCCGCCAATAATGACTGCGATTTTTGCTTTTTTCCTGATCTGGTCAAGGTTGGCAAATTCAAAATTCGGGTGGTCGTCCTCTGCCTTTGTTTTTCGAGATGCGCTGCGACTCAACATGGTGTCGCACACCAGCACATTGAACCCGTTGGCGGCCAGCAAGTCTACGACGCTTCTCCAAATGGCCTGTTTTGGGGAGGCGCCATGCTTGGCAAACACAGCAATGCACATCCCTTTCTGTTTTGGCATTCTTGAGTTCCTGTTTTTGTCGTAAAGTGGGGCCTGAGACCCAATCGTATCGCAACACGCATTTGAAGTGACATTGATGATAGACGAACGCGCCCGTTCCATATTGAAAACATTGGTTGAAAGGTACATTACGGAAGGCAGCCCAGTGGGTTCGCGGGCTTTGTCCAAGTATTCGACGCTGGATTTGAGTCCGGCCACTATTCGAAATGTAATGGCCGATCTGGAAGAATTACGCCTGGTGGTTTCGCCCCACACGTCGGCAGGCCGAGTGCCCACGCCGCAGGGGTACCGCATGTTTGTTGATTCACTGTTGACAGTCAAGCCACTGGCCATTGATGTTCACACCGCGTTGAGTGGCGGTATACAACGGGAAGACCCGAACCGTGTGCTGAACAAGGCGGTGAATCTTCTATCAAGTTTGTCGTCGTTTGCCGGGGTGATCACTGCGCCGAAAAAAGCGGCCCTGTTTAGACATGTCGAGTTTTTGGGTTTGTCCGATCGCAAGGTGTTGCTGATCATTGTGACCCCCGATGGCGATGTGCAAAACCGTATCCTGATTGTTGAAAAGCCATACACACAAAGTGAACTGACCATGGCGGCGAACTTCTTCAATCAGCATTTCGCAGGTTTGAGTTTTTCACAGGCGAAACAAAGGCTGTCAGAAGAGCTCCACCAGATCAGCCAGGACATCAGCAAATTGATGCAGGCTGCGGTAAATGCAGGCACAGAATCAGAGGAAAGTCAGACCGATGGCGTATTGCTGTCGGGCGAACGCAAATTGCTGGATGTCTCGGATTTGTCCACCGACATGGAGCGATTGAAAAAAATGTTTGGTGTGTTCGAGCAAAGAACAGCTTTGCTCAGGTTGCTGGAAAGTTCGCACCGGGCAGAGGGCGTACAGATTTTTATTGGCGGCGATTCAAGCCTGGTGCCCATGGAAGAGATGAGCGTGATTTCTGCACCGTACCAGATCAATGGTGAGGTGGTGGGTACATTGGGAGTGATTGGCCCCACACGCATGGCCTATGAACGGTTGATTCCAATTGTCGACATTACATCGAAGCTGGTGTCTTCAGCATTGTCCGATCCCGAGTAGCGGATGCCATACCCTGCGCGTGCTTTCGGTATACTTTCAGGCTTGTTGTTCATTAGGTAGTATCCATGCGCACTGAAGCCCCTTTTCGCCACGGCACCCCCCAGAAAACAGCAGTCCTGCTGGTCAATCTGGGGACGCCGGACAATGCCGACACACCATCACTACGTCGGTACCTGAAAGAATTCCTGTCCGACCCCCGGGTTGTTGAAATTCCGAAACTGATTTGGTGGATTATCCTGAACGGGATTATTTTGCAGATTCGCCCCAAGAAATCGGCTGCCAAATACGCCACGGTGTGGACCGAAGACGGTTCACCCTTGATGGCCATTGGCAAACGCCAGGTCCGAGTTCTGTCGGAAGCATTCAAGGCCCGTCGGTGGGATGTTCGGGTGGAATTGGCCATGCGCTATGGCAACCCGTCGGTGGCCAGCCGCATGGACATGCTTCGCAAAGACGGCTACGACCGTGTGCTTGTGTTCCCCTTGTATCCGCAATATGCGGCGGCCACAACCGCATCGGTTTTCGATGCGGTGTTTGATTGGGCCAAACCAGTGCGCAACATTCCTGAACTTCGTTTGGTGAAGCATTACCACGATCACCCGGCTTACATTCATGCCTTGGCCGAAAGCGTGCGCAGACACTGGCAGGCCAACGGTCGGCCGAATTTTGATCAGGGCGATGTGCTTCTGTTCAGCTTTCACGGTGTGCCGGAAATGACCTTGCTCAAGGGCGACCCCTATCATTGTGAATGCCATAAAACTGCGCGTCTGTTGGGCGAAGAGCTGGGCCTTCAAAAAAGCAATTACAGGGTTACCTTCCAAAGCCGGTTTGGCAAGGCCAAGTGGCTGGAGCCCTATACAGACAAAACCCTGGAAGCATTGGGGCAGGCTGGAACAAAGCGGATTGATGTGATGTGCCCTGGTTTCATGGCCGATTGCCTTGAAACGCTGGAAGAGATCAACCAGGAAGGCCGTGAGGACTTTCAACACGCCGGCGGTGGAGAGTTTCATTACATCGAATGCTTGAACGACAGTGACCTTTCGGCGGCCATGTTGTCGGAAATCACTGCACAACACATGCAGGGCTGGCCTGTTGACATGGGTTACGAAGAGTCCATGGCGCAGGAATTGGCAGAGAGTCGCAAATTGGCGCTGGAAATGGGCGCACAGTAAACCGATTTCTAAAGATTGGTAATTATTGCGGGTTGGGGGCTTGAAATTCACGTTCAAGCCCCCAATTGCCGTGCAGTGTAGGGGCGAGGCGGTGCTGCTTTAATGCACCTTTTTGCCCCATTTGAATTTAAACGGAGGAACAAGACATGTCAGAACCCACTGGAAAGCCGAATTCAGACGAACAAGCGTCTGCCCAGGCGCCAGAAGGTCAGCAGCAAGGTGCGCAGACCCAGAATGAATCCGAACAGGTTTCCCAACAAGAGATGCCCCAGGACGAAGTGTCTGTGCTGAAGGCAGCCCTGGAAAACGCGCACCACGAGGTTGAAAAGTCCAAAGAGGTGTATTTACGCCTGGCCGCTGACATGGAAAACCTGCGCCGCCGCACGCAAGAAGACGTGGCAAAGGCGCACAAATATGCGATTGAATCGTTCGCTGAATCCTTGGTGCCTGTTCGCGACAGCCTTGAAATGGCTTTGGCCGTTGAGAACCAAACCCCTGAGGCCTTGAAAGACGGCGTGGCTGCTACATTGCGCCAGCTGGAAGCTGCATTCGAGCGCGGCAAGATTGTGGCTTTGAACCCAGTGGGCGAGAAATTCAACCCCAATCAGCACCAGGCCGTGGCCATGGTGCCAGGCAGTTCAGTTGAGCCTGCTGTGGAGCCAAACCATGTGGTGGCTGTGTTGCAGAAGGGTTACTTGATCAACGACCGCGTGTTGCGCCCGGCTTTGGTCTCTGTTGCGCAATAAGTTGCACAATAAATTTTTGATTTGGGTTGAAAGACCCCTTGAACTGAAGGGCTTTAGCCCCATATCAGACCTAACCGAATATTACTGAATTTAGAAATCACGGAGAAATTCATGGGAAAGATTATTGGCATTGACTTGGGTACCACCAATTCTTGCGTTGCTGTGTTTGAAGGCGGTGGCTACAAAGTGATCGAGAACTCGGAAGGTGCGCGTACCACCCCCTCGATCATCGCTTACATGGAAGATGGCGAAATTTTGGTGGGTGCACCCGCCAAGCGCCAGGCTGTGACCAACCCAAAGAACACCTTGTACGCAGTGAAGCGTTTGATTGGTCGCAAGTTTGAAGACGCTGAAGTGCAGAAAGACATCGACATGATGCCCTTCACCATCATGAAGGCTGACAATGGCGATGCATGGGTTGGCGTGCGCGACCAGAAACTGGCGCCACCACAAGTGTCAGCCGAAGTGCTGCGCAAGATGAAGAAAACTGCCGAAGACTATCTGGGCGAAGAAGTAACCGAGGCCGTAATTACCGTGCCCGCTTACTTCAACGACAGCCAGCGCCAAGCCACGAAAGATGCAGGTCGCATTGCCGGACTGGATGTAAAGCGCATTATCAACGAGCCTACTGCTGCCGCTTTGGCGTTTGGTATGGACAAGGCCGAAAAGGGCGACCGCAAAATTGCCGTATACGACTTGGGCGGCGGCACCTTCGACGTGTCGATTATCGAAATTGCTGACATTGACGGCGAGAAGCAGTTTGAAGTGCTGTCCACCAACGGTGACACCTTCCTGGGTGGTGAAGACTTTGACCAGCGCATTATCGACCACATCATCGACGAGTTCAAAAAGAACAATGGCGTTGATTTGTCGAAAGACCCGATCGCCTTGCAGCGTATCAAGGCTGCTGCTGAGCGCGCGAAAATTGAATTGTCTTCTTCACAGCAAACCGAAATCAACGAGCCCTACATTGCGATGGCCAACGGTGCACCCGTGCATTTGACCACCAAGTTGAGCCGCTCCAAGCTGGAAGCGTTGGTTGAAGACTTGATCAGCCGCACCGTTGAGCCCATGAAAATGGCCTTGAAAGACGCAGGAGTATCTACTTCGCAAATTGACGACATCATTTTGGTTGGCGGTATGACCCGCATGCCCAAAGTACAGGAAGCCGTAAAGAACTTCTTTGGCAAAGAGCCGCGTAAAGACGTGAACCCCGATGAAGCTGTGGCCGCTGGTGCAGCAATTCAGGGTTCCGTATTGAGCGGTGACCGCAAAGACGTGTTGCTGCTGGACGTGTCACCGTTGTCCCTGGGTATTGAAACCATGGGCGGTGTAATGACCAAGATGATCGAAAAGAACACGACCATCCCGACCAAGTTCAGCCAGGTGTTTTCAACTGCGGATGACAATCAGCCTGCTGTGACCATCAAGGTGTATCAGGGCGAGCGTCAAATGGCCAACGACAACAAGAGCCTGGGTGAATTCAATCTGGAAGGCATTCCACCCGCACCACGTGGCGTACCCCAGATCGAAGTGACCTTCGACATTGACGCCAACGGTATTTTGCATGTGTCTGCAAAAGACAAAGGCACCGGCAAAGAGAACAAGATTGTGATCAAGGCCAACTCTGGTTTGAGTGAAGACGAGATCCAGAAAATGGTGAAAGACGCTGAAGCCAATGCGGCCGATGACGCCAAGCGCCGTGAACTGGCTGAAGCCAAGAACCAGGCTGATGCATTGGTGCACAGCACCCGCAAATCACTGGGTGAGTACGGTGACAAGCTGGAAGCTGGTGAGAAGGAAAAAATTGAAGAGGCTTGCAAGGCTTTGGAAGAAGCAGCCAAGGGCGAAGACAAAGACGCCATTGATGCCCGCACCAAGGATTTGGCTGAGTCAGCCCAGAAGTTGGGCGAGAAGATGTACGCCGACATGCAGGCCCAACAGGCTGCAGAAGGTGCCGCAGCGGGTGCAAACCCGGGTGATGCCGAGCAGCAGTCTTCTTCCAAGAAAGACGACGCCGACGACGTAGTGGATGCAGACTTCAAGGAAGTGAAAGACAAGTAATGTTGGCAGCGAAGCTCCCCTTGTGGGTGCTTCGCTAGAAACCAAGGGCGCACTGGCTGGCTGCATATTCTGCGGTTTTTCAGTGAAGCCCTTTTTGTACGAATAAAAGCAGTGTTTCGCGAACAGCTGCATGAATTGAGACTGACATGGCAAAACGGGACTTCTACGAGATTTTGGGTGTACAAAAAAATGCCACAGACGATGAGCTGAAAAAAGCCTATCGAAAAATGGCCATGAAGTATCACCCCGACCGCAACCCAGACAGCAAGGATGCGGAGGCCAAGTTCAAAGAGGCCAAAGAAGCCTACGAAATGCTGACCGATCCCAAGAAACGCGCAGCCTATGACAGACACGGCCATGCGGGTGTAGACCCGAACATGGGTGGTGGTGGCGCTGGTGGTTTCTCGGATTTCTCGGACGCTTTTGGCGATATTTTCGGGGACATTTTTGGTGGACGTGCCGGCGGCGGTGGTTCTCGCCAGTCGCAGATGTACCGTGGTTCCGACCTGAAGTACAACATGGAAATCACGCTGGAACAGGCGGCCAAAGGATTCGACACCCAAATTCGCGTGCCAGTGTGGGACAACTGCGGTACATGCTCGGGCAGTGGTGCCAAGCCAGGTACCAAGCCTGAAACCTGTTCAACCTGTGGTGGATCGGGTGCGGTACGCATGACCCAGGGTTTTTTCAGCGTTCAGCAAACCTGCCCCAAGTGCCACGGCACCGGCAAGATGATTCCGCACCCATGCCACGATTGTGAAGGTTTGGGTCGCAAGAAAACCAACAAAACGCTGGAAGTGAAGGTGCCTGCCGGTATCGATGACGGCATGCGTATTCGTTTGAGCGGCAAGGGTGAGCCGGGTGTCAACGGTGGCCCTGCTGGTGATTTGTATGTCGAAGTGCACCTGAAGGAACATGCTGTGTTCCAGCGCGAAGGCGATGACCTGCATTGCGAAATGCCGGTTTCATTTGCGGCTGCTGCATTGGGTGGAACAATCGAGGTGCCCACCTTGGGTGGCAAAGCATCGTTTGATATTCCCGAAGGCACACAAACCGGTAAAACATTCCGCTTGCGTGGCAAGGGCATCAAGGGTGTGCGTTCATCCTACCCTGGTGACTTGTTCTGTCACATTGTGGTGGAAACACCGGTGCGTTTGTCTGAGCGCCAAAAAGAACTGCTGAAGGAATTTGAGCAGTCTTGCACGGCCGATGGTGACAAGCATTCACCACGGGCGAAGGGCTGGATGGACAAGGTCAAGGACTTCTTCGGCTGAAGGTGATTTGGTGATTGGTGACTCGCAGTGCATCACTCATTCTGCGATGGTGTTCGCTTTGCATCGCGCCACTCATTCTGAGATGGTGTTCGCTTTGTAGCGCGTCACTCATTCTGCCTGGATCAAGTCGAATTCCCCGGTGTTGAATCTTGCTCGGGGCATGCGAAACACCAAAGGTGTGTTCGCATCGACCTTGCAGGTCGCCCCTCGCTGCGAATCAAACCGGGCGACTTGATCTGAATCGGCAGAATGATGCAACGCTGCTGCAAAGCTTCACCGCACCAATCTTGCCACTAGCGGCGTTCGCGAAGTCGCATGTCACTGTCCGTTTCAAGGCATTTGCGAAGTCCGCATTGCCTTCTCTCCGCCTTCAAGAAAGCCTGCCCGTTTGAGTTCACACGCCACGTTCGGCTGCAAGCCGACACCGAGTTCGGCCATCTTTTTTGCCGAATCTCGGTGAGTCAGTGTGAATTTCAAAAAGGGGGATATTCAGGCTTTCTGGCGGAGGAGGGCATGCGACTTTGCGGATGCCTAACAGAAACCGGGCATGCAACTTTGCGGATGCCTGACAGAAACCGGGCATGCGACTTACACAGGAACGATGCTGTCTGCCCCAGTCCCGCCCGTTGCTTCGTAACCCAATCGAACGTAGATCGGCGCAAACGGCTCAGCCTGTGTAACCTTCACCAAGCCTTCACGCGTCAACTCAAGCATGGCGATGAAGTTGACCACAACCACTGGCACACCACGTTCAATGTCGAACATGTCAAAAAACTCAACAAACTTTTGGGTTTGAAGCCGACGCAAAATCATGGTCATGTGTTCACGTACCGACAACTCTTCTCGCGAAATGGTGTGCGCCTTGACCAGTGACGCGCGGCGCAGAATAGCCTGCCAGGCATCGCGCAGTTCTTCCGGATTCACGTCGGGGAAACGTTCAACAGTGTTCGGGTCATGAAAGGCGTGGGCAATCCAGAAGTCCCGGCCCACCAGTGGCACCTTGTCGAGCTCTTGGGCCGCTAGCTTCATTTGCTCGTATTCAATTAATCGGCGGGCGAGCTCGGCACGCGGGTCTTCCGCTTCTTCTTCACCATCCTTAGGGATCACTGGCAACAACATGCGTGATTTGATCTCGATCAGCATCGCGGCCATCAGCAAGTATTCAGCGGCCAGCTCAAGGTTGCGCGTACGAATTTCTTCAATATAGGTGAGGTACTGGCGGGTCAGTTCCGCCATGGGAATGTCGAGAATATTGAAGTTTTGTTTGCGAATCAGGTAGAGCAGCAAGTCCAGCGGACCTTCAAAGGCCTCTAAAAATACCTCCAGTGCGTCAGGTGGTATGTAAAGGTCTTTTGGCATGTTGAACAGCGGGGCGCCATAAAGGCGTGCCAACCCAACACCATCCACCGTGTCGGGGGTGCTGTCTTTTGGGTTCAGTACGCTGATGTCGTCGAGTTCGTTGCTCAAAGTGACCGCACTTTATTTGCTTTGATACACGTAAGGTTTTTGAGCAACTTTGGCTTCTTCAAAGCCTTCTTGAAGTTTCTTGTCCAGTTGCTTGTCCCACAACAGGGCCCGGCCTTTTTGCTGCTCGTTTTCCAGGTGCGGGCGCTCGTTTTTGAGTTGGGCCAGAAACTGGGTTGCTTCAGATTCGTATTGCATGGTGTTTTGCCAAATAAATGGTTTAAAAGGATATTTCTTATATTTTATCAGGCGCCGGCCTGATCCTCGGCGGAAATTGCTTGGGCGTGTGCCATGGCGGCAGAAAAGTCGTCCTGTATTTGCCAAGCTTGAAGTTGGGCCGCAAAACCACTGCGTTTGAACAGGGACAAGGCTTGACTGTTTAATCCGCAAAAGATCAGTGTGTGGTCCGCACGCAGCAATTCCGAATTCAATTCCTCCAGGCATTCCAGCGCAGTGGTGTCAATTGAAATGGTTTGGTGAAGATCCAGAATCAAGATTTTGGTCGATTTTCCGGTGTTCAGAATCAGGTTTTCAATTTTCCCCACCACTGCAAAAAACAGGGAGCCATAAATTTTATAGGCGGCAATTCCTTTGGCCCTGTCTTCGTCTTTCAGGTAAATGGGAATGAATTCGGTAAGGGTAGACACCCGATAGATAAAAAATACGCCCGCCAACACCAAGCCCACCTGAACTGCAACCGTAAGGTCGACAATCACTGTGAGAAGGAAAGTCGCCATCATGATGACCCTGTACACGGTGGTGTACTGCTTTAATTTCGGGAATTCACGCCATTCACCCATGTTGTAAGCCACAAACATGAGAACAGCCGAGAGCACTGCCAATGGAATGTGAAACGCCAGTGGTGCGGCGACCAGCATGATGATCAACAGCACCATTGCGTGAATAATTCCGGCCACGGGGGAGTTTCCACCTGAACGGATGTTGGTGACTGTGCGGGCGATGGTGCCCGTGGCAGGCATGCCGCCGAACAGGGGCGAGGCCATATTGGCCAAACCCTGGGCCATCAATTCCTGGTTAGGGTCGTGTTTCTCATGGGTGATGCCATCGGCCACACGGGCGCACAACAGCGATTCGATGGCGCACAAAAATGCGATGGTCAGGGTGGGACCAATTAGCGTTTGAACGCTGGCCAACTCGATGGACGGCAGGGTCAAGGTGGGCAGGCTGCGTGGAATTTCGCCAAATTTGCTGCCGATGGTTTCAATGTCAAGCCCAAGAATGTAGGCGGCCAGGGTGCCAGCAACCAGCAATATCACAGACCCAGGAACACTTTGAAGAATTTTCGGAAATGTGCCTTCAGAGTGTCCTTTGCTGAGCACGGCAAACAGTTTGGGCCATAGGAAAAGGAACGCCAGGCTTATGCTGGCAAGCGCGAATGCAGACCAATTAAGACCAGGAATAGCCTGCAGCAAGGCCCAGTTCTTTTCAAAAAAATTACCCTGGGTCACATCAATGTTCAAACCAAAGAAGTCTTTGATTTGGGACAGTGCAATTAATACGGCGATACCGTTGGTAAAGCCAATCACGATGCTGACAGGTATGAGTCGCACCAGGCTTCCAAGGCCTGTCAGGCCCATCAGGAACAGTAGCCCCCCAGCCATCAGTGTGCAAACGATCAGGTTGGCCACGCCATACTGGTTCACAATGCCGAGCACCACCACAATGAATGCACCGGCAGGGCCGCCGATTTGAACGCTGGATCCGCCAAAGGCGGAGATGATGAAGCCCGCCACAATGGCGGTGAAAAGGCCGGTTTGTGGCTCAAGCCCGCTGGCAATTGCGAATGCCATGGCCAAAGGAAGGGCAACCACGCCCACGGTAATGCCCGCCCCAAGGTCTTTCAAAAAACGCTGGGAGTTGTATCCCTGCAAGCTGTCCACAATACGTGGTTTGAATGGCTTGAGCGTTTTCAGAAACTGGGGGGTGGCCATGTTTTCCTTTTAGCTGATTTTCATTCCTGGCGTAAGTTTGCCCAACGCTGTCAGGGTGCTTAATGCGGTGTCGTTATCCGAGGCTGCACACAACACCATGCCTTCAGAAAGTCCAAACTTCATTTTGCGTGGTGCCAGGTTGGCCACCACCACGACATACTGCCCAGTCAGTTGTTCTGCCTGATAGTGCGCAGCGATGCCCGAAAAAATATTGCGTGGTTTTTCTTCGCCGAGATCGACCGTGAGTTGAAGCAATTTCGTAGAGCCTTCAACTGCCTTGCACTCTTTCACCAAACCAATTCGAAGATCAATCTTGATGAAGTCATCAATACTGATGAATTCGCCTGACGTGGTGCTTGCAGCTTCCTTGGCCGTCTTTTTGGAGTCGGTTTTCACCGGGGGTGCCGAAGCAGGTGCCAAAGATTGTTTGTTGGCGTCTATCAATGCATCAATTTGCTTTTGATCCACGCGCTGCATCAGGTGTTTGAATGCCTGCACCGGTGTAGCACTGCTCAACGGTGAGTTCACATCGGCCCAGGCCATAGGCGCGACACCCAAAATATTCTCGGCGTTACCGGCCAGAACTGGCAGCACAGGTTTCAAATACAAGGTGAGCAAGCGGAACGCTTCAAGACAAATCGAACAAGCGGTTTGCAATTCAGCTTGCTTGTCCGGGTTCTTGGCCAATTCCCATGGCTTTTCCTGATCCACGTAGGCATTCACTTTGTCGGCGCAGGCCATGACTTCGCGAATGGCTTTGCCATATTCACGTTCGTCGTAATGTGCAGCAATTGCGGCAGCCTGTGCACGAATGTCTGCAAGCAGCGGGTGTTGCATGGCGGAATCAAGTACGCGGCCCTCGAAGTTTTTCACCAGAAAACCCGCGCTTCGGCTTGCGATGTTGATGTATTTGCCGACCAGGTCGCTGTTCACACGGGCGGTGAAATCTGAAAAACTCAGGTCCAGGTCTTCCATGGTGGAATTCAGTTTGGCGGCGAAGTAATAGCGCAGCCATTCCGGGTTCAAGCCTTGTTGAATAAAGCTTTCTGCGGTAATGAATGTGCCGCGGCTTTTGCTCATTTTTGCGCCATCGACTGTCAAAAAGCCGTGTGCATTGACCTTGGTGGGCGTGCGCAAACCGGCAAACTGAAGCATCGCTGGCCAAAACAGGGCGTGGAAATACAGAATGTCTTTGCCGATGAAGTGAATCATCTCGGTGTTGGTGTCTGCTTTCAGAAATTCCTGATAGTCCACGCCGATTCGTTCACACAGATTCTGGAAGCTGGCGAAATAGCCTACAGGTGCATCCAGCCATACATAGAAGTACTTGCCAGGCGCATCGGGGATTTCGAAACCAAAGTAGGGCGCATCGCGGGAAATGTCCCAGTCGGCCAGTTTGCCACTGCCTTCTTCGCCCAACCATTCCTGCATCTTGCGGCTGGCTTCCACTTGCAGGCGCCCGGGGCTTTGCGTCCACTGGCGAAGGAAGTTTTCGCAACGCGGATCAGACAACTTGAAAAAATAGTGGTCGGAACTTTTGCGCACGGGGGCTGCACCCGACACGGTCGAGTAGGCGTTTTTCAGTTCTGTGGGTTGATACGTGGCACCGCATGCCTCGCAGGAGTCGCCGTATTGATCCTTCGCGCCACACTTCGGGCACTCGCCCTTGATAAAGCGATCGGGCAAGAACATTTCCTTGACCGGGTCGTAGAACTGTTCAACCGAACGGGTTTGAATCAAACCCGCATCACGCAAGCGCGTGTAGATGGTCTCGCAATGGGCTTTGTTCTCGGGTGCATTGGTGGAATAGTAGTTGTCAAAGCCCACATGAAAGCTGGCAAAGTCGCGTTGGTGTTCTGTGCTGACCCGTGCAATCAATTCTTCGGGGCTGATGCCTTCGGCCTGCGCGCGTAACATGACCGGCGTGCCGTGGGTGTCGTCAGCACACACGTAGTACACCTCGTTGCTTTGCATTTTTTGAAACCGAACCCAAATGTCGGTTTGGATGTATTCGACCAGGTGGCCCAGGTGAATGGCACCGTTGGCATACGGCAAGGCGGAGGTAACAAGAATTCGGCGAGTCACGATGTTGTTCTTTGAGGTAGTTCTAGACGCAATGCGCTATTGTACGCGCGATTGATTGTGTGAAGAGTGTTGCCTGTGGTGCCCGGGACCGGAATCGAACCGGTACGCCCCTTTTACGGTAAGCGACGGATTTTAAGTCCGTTGTGTCTACCAATTTCACCACCCGGGCTGATGGCTTGAAAACTTGGAGGCGGGGGTCGGAATCGAACCGGCGTACACGGAGTTGCAGTCCGCTGCATGACCACTCTGCCACCCCGCCAAGGGTGTGTTCCACCAAAATATGGCGGGCAAAGAAAAGGGGAAGTGTATCACTTCCCCTTAGGAATTTGGAGCGGGAAACGAGACTCGAACTCGCGACCTATACCTTGGCAAGGTATCGCTCTACCAACTGAGCTATTCCCGCATTTCAACAACGTGTCGTCGTTGAGAGAACGAAATTATAGCAAGAAAAATTTTTGTGTCAAACGTTTTTGCAAAATAATTTCATTTATTTTCTGCTTGCTTAAAAGTTGTGCAAACCCAAGCCTGTTGCGGCTTTCGGCGGTATTGTCCTTTTCTGTTTCAAGCTATTGATTCTGTTGTGAAATGTAGTTTTTCCAGCCACGTTTGCGCAAATCGCAGGCAGGGCACTCACCACATCCAAAACCCCAATCATGTTCGTGGCTGCGGTCGCCTGTGTAGCAGGTGTGAGTGTCGCGAACAATAATTTCGAGTAATTTTTTGCCGCCTAGCTGCTCGCCCAGCTGGAACGTTTCAGTTTTGTCGATCCACATGAGTGGGGTTTCAAAACGAAAGGTGCTGGCCATACCCAGGTTGGTGGCCACCTGCAGCGCTTTCAGCGTGTCTTCCCGACAATCGGGATAACCTGAAAAATCGGTTTGGCACATGCCACCCACCAGGGTAGATAAACCCCTGCGGTAAGCCACAGCCGATGAAATCAAAAAGAACACCAGATTGCGGCCCGGCACAAATGTGTTGGGCAAGCCGTTTTCGTTCAGTTCGATCTCGCGCTCTTCAGTCAGTGCGCAATCAGAAATCTGCCCCAGCCAGCTGAGGTCGATCACTCGGTCCTCGCCAAGCTTGTGTGCCCATTCTGGAAACTGCTCGCGCACCCGGTCCAGTACGGTCAGCCTGCATTCGAGTTCGATGCGATGACGTTGCCCGTAGTCAAAGCCAATTGTTTCAACGTGATCGAATTTGGAAAGTGCCCAAGCCAGGCAGACCGTGCTGTCTTGCCCGCCTGAAAACAGCACCAGAGCTTTTTTGTTCATGTTTATTGGGTGGTGGGGTTGCATCAAACCGCTATTTTAGCTGCACAAACAAAAAACCCCGCTATAGGGCGGGGTTTCTTGAGCAGGCATGCTGGCAATTGTTAGTTGGCCATGCCCGCGGAAATTGCGTACTTCACCAGTTGAACGCTTGAATCCAGATTAAGCTTTTGCAGCAAGCGTGCACGGTAAGCGTCGATTGTGCGTGGTGATACCTTCAGCAACTCCGCGATTTCACGGCGGGGGCGGCCTTGAGCGATCAGGGTGAGCACCTGGCGCTCACGGCGAGTCAGTTGCGCGCCTTCTTCCTGCTCAGCCAAGGTGTGCATTTGGCTGTGTTGTTCTTGCCGATCCATTCCTGAATGGCCCATGGGCGCACGATTGTTAACCAATTCAGGAGCAACATAGCGAATGCCACTGGCCACGGTGTCGATTGCCTCGCGCAATGTTTCCACGGAAGACTGACGACCCACGCAAGCCCAAACACCCGGTTTAAATGCCATGGCGAGAATATCCTGGGCTGAGCCTTCGCAGACCAGTACAACCCGTACGTCAGAATACGCGGCGCCAATGTGCTGAACCACTGTTTCGCCGTGGCGGTTGCCTTTCTCAATCGTAATCACCACGATGCGTGTTTCAGCATTGGCCAAATGGTTGTCGATTTCTTCCAGCGTTGTCCGATTCGTGACGAACATGGGTTGCAGGCTAACGGCTCTTCCAGAGGCCGGGCCTTGAATGCCGGGTTCACGAGGCGTTACTGGTCTTCCTGCCAAGCCCTTTTCATTCTTCATAGTCCCACCCATGTGTGGCTGGCTTGGCCAGCTCGGTATTAAAGTCATTGATGCCCCGCTGTTTGAATAATTTGGGTTGCTGCTTAAGGCTTTGTACTCGGGGTGTAAAAAATTGGATTCAAAAGCGCGTGTAGGTAATTTCAACCGAGCTAATCACTTTGAGGGGTATGCATTTCGACGTTCTATGTAAGCAAATAGACAATACAAGTACTATTCGGCACCCGGAACTTTTGCTAGTATCCCTTGACTAGGGGATACTTGGGAGTTACATCCCCCGGTTCGGGTGGCCCTATTCAGTGGTTTGAGCAGTAAAACTTGGCCTTTTTGACAAATGCAAAGTCCAGCCAATCTGTAAATTGACAGTAACAGCACATATCAAACACACAGAAGACATCATCTCGGGGACATCCAGTTTGAGAGAGCAGCTTGCTTCATTAATAGAACGAATAGCGAATCGCGACAGAAAGGCGTTCGAGGAGTTGTATCAACTCACCTCGCGCAAAATGTTCGCGGTGGCGCTGCGTATCGTTCGGGAACCCGGCTTGGCTCAAGACGTGCTGCAAGACGCATACATCCGGCTTTGGCGCTATGCCCACACTTTCAACAACAAGCTTTCTGCGCCAGAAACATGGCTGCACCAGGTTGTGCGCAACCGCGCACTGGATCTGCTAGGCCAGCAAAGCCACACCATCAATTCAATTTCGCTGGATCAATTTTCTGACCAGGACGATGAGCCCAATGATTTGGTGTTCGAGGCCCATTCAGTCAGCACCGACGACAAAGAATCCAGTCGTGTGATGCAGGCTTGTGTTCAGCGCCTTGAGGGCAAGTACCGCCAAGTGTTGACTCTGGCCTATACCCACGGCATGAGCCATGCAGAGATTTCCGAGCACCTGGATGTGCCTTTGGGCACTGTGAAAACCTGGGTGCGCCGGGGTTTGATTGAATTGAAAACTGTATACGATGAATTTCAGTCAGAAGGTTTGGCGACATTGACCGCGAACAATACGCGGCGACAGGATGCCGAGCAATCAGGCTATTTGGCATAAGGAGGCCACATGACTGACGACGATAAAAACTGGCTGGCGGCTGATTACGTGTTGGGCGTAATGCGCGGCACTGAACGGTCTGCATTTGAAGGGCAGTTGAAAAACGACCCAGTGCTTGCAAAATCCGTGTTGGGTTGGCAGCAGCGTTTGAGCCTGATTGATGCAAAGCCGCAAGTGCTTTATCCCTCCATGTCGGAGGCCGAGGTGGATGCTGCCTTGAGCAGTGTGTTTGAGCGCGTGTGCAAGGCCATTGATGCCCAGCCCGATGCGAAAACCCGCCTGGACAATCCATTGGCGAAATTGACAAGGGAGCAGTTGGCTGGAATGCGCCCTGCTGTGGTGCGCTTGATCGCTTCTTATTTGGTTCTGCTTGAACGACTGAAGGCGCAACAACTGCGCATGGCAACCGGTTCAGCAGGCGCTGTGTAACCAAAGGAAACGGAATGTCGGTTAAATATTTGTTCAAGGAAAGACTGGAGGCACTCTGGAACTTCGGATTGAAGACCGGAAAATCCAGTGGCGAGCAGGCTGAGACAGTCAGCAGCGTCGATGCATCCAGCTCCAAAACCGTTGAAGGCGTGATTCGCAGTGCCTTGCCGCTTCTGAAGCGGGCGGCTTTGTTGTCTATTTTTGTAAACCTGGTGGCTTTGTTCCCCGCGGTTTTTTCACTGCAGGTGTACGACCGGGTTATTTATCGTTCAGGCTTGAACACGCTGACTGCCTTGCTGATTGGCATGGGTATTTTGCTGGCAGCTGATTTGATCCTGCGTTCTTTCCGTGCACGTGTGCTGCGTGTGGCTGCGGTAAAAATCGATGGACAAATTGCCAGCAAGCTGATGAACAAGGTGATGGCCATCCCCCTGCGTCAGCTTGAGGCACGTTCTACCGCGTCCTGGTATTCATTGTTCAAAGACGTGGACACCGTGCGTGTGGTCTGGAGCGGTGCAGTGGCCATGACCATTCTGGACTTGCCATTTGCAATTCTCGCGATTGGCCTGATTGCAACAATTGCGTTGCCGGTTTTGCCTGTGGTGATTATCGGTTTGATTTGTTTGGGTTCCTTGTCCTGGTACAGTGCCGGTGAATTTCGAAAGCGCCGCGTCGAGGAGTTTTCCCGTGCACGCCGGCGCGACGAGGTATTGGCCGAGGTATGCCGTGGCCGAGAGGCGATCAAGAGTCTGGTTCAGGATGAGTCGGCCAAGCGTGCCTGGGTTTCCAGCTATAACTCTTGGGTGCAGGAATCGTTCCAGAAAAACGGCGAGATGGAAGACCAGCGCGAGCTGTCTGTCTCCATCATGTTGTGCGTCAATGTGGCAATCACTGCCGTGGGTGCTTACGCGGTGATCAACCAGTGGATGACCGTGGGCGGATTGATTGCGTCCAATATGTTGGCAGCCAAAGCGATTGGTCCATTGGCCGCCTTGAGTGGTCACTGGCGCTCAATTGCGCATTCCCGCGAGGCCACAGACCGCTTGAACAAAGTGTTTGGTGCCGACGAGGAAAAACAGCACACCGGTTTGAACCTACCCATGCCTTCAGGTGCGCTTCGCCTTGAAAACGTGAGTTATCAGCACGTGGGTGCGCAAAAAGAAGTGGTGAAGTCGGTTTCAGCACAAATTGGTCCGCGCGGTATTTACGGCCTTGCTGGTGACAACGGTGCAGGCAAATCAACGTTGCTGAAATTGTTGCGTGGCTTGTATGAGCCGCAAAGCGGGCGTGTACTGCTTGATGAATATGATTTGTCGCAGTTCTCGCGTCAGGAATTGGCCAAGTGGATTGGCTTCTTGCCGCAGACCTCGCAGTTGTTTGAAGGCACAATTGTTGAAAACTTGCGCCGGTCCAACCCCGACGCCAGTGACGAACAAATTCTATTGGCTGCCAAGCGTTCTGGTGCGCATGAGTTCATCGCGAAGATGCCCGATGGCTACATGACGCAAGTGGGCGAGGGTGGCAATCGACTTTCCGGCGGCCAGCGCCGCCGTGTTGCGATTACCCAGGCCTTCCTGTCCGATGCACCCGTGCTGCTGCTGGATGAGCCTACCAATGATCTGGACTTCGCTGCTGAAACTCATTTGATGGCTGTGTTCAAAAGTCTGGCCACGGTTAAGACCATCATCATGGTGACCCATTCTGTTCGCCTGATGTCGATTTGCGACAAGATTGTTTATCTGGACAAAGCTTCCAAGCTGCATGTGGGCGCAACACCGGAAATGTTGAAGCTGTTGTACGGCATTTCAGTGCCCAAAGCAGTGCCGGCCGCACCCAAGGCGGCTGCACAGGTGGCTGCAGATGCCGCACAAAAGAGCATTGGTGGAACCGCTGACAGTGAGCCCAGTGCAAACACTGGTGGCAAGGCTGCACAAGCCTGATGAGTGAAGGTAGAGAAATCATGAAGTCGAACAACGCGTTGGCTGAAGTCGGGAAAAATGACTTGAAGCCTTACGAAGTACCCGCGCTGTACAGACCCACTGGCGGTGGGTTTGACACCAAAAGCCGCTTCGCCTTGGGCTTGATTGCACTGTCCCTGTTTGCGTCCTTGTTCATTCGTGTCGACCAGGTGGTGACCGCCCCCGGCAAGGTCATACCCTCGTCACGCATTAAAAGCGTTCAGCATTTGGAAGGCGGTATTGTTCAAGAACTCGCCGTGAAAGAAGGCGATGTGGTCAAGGAAGGCGCAGTGTTGGTTCAGTTGAACCTGGCGACTTCGGGTATCAACATTGAAGAACTCAAAAGCCGCCGCGCTGCGCTTGAAATGAGCCGCGCGCGACTGCTGGGTGAAGCCTCTGGCAAGGCGCCAGAATATCCGCCGGAAATTATTGCAGACTACCCCGACTTGTACCGTACGGAACAATCCACTTACATCGCTCGCATTACCGAGTTGAATGGTATTTTGGGTGTCAACGACAGCCAAATGCTGGGTAATCAGGGGAAAGTGGGCGAGTTGCAGGCCAAGCTGGAGGGGCTGGAGAATCGCTCGGTGACCACATTGCGCGAACTGGAAATTACGCGGGAACTGGTGCGTGAACGCCTGGTTTCCCAGCTGGAATACCTGACGAAGAAACGTGAATACGACAGTCTGACTTCTGAAATTGCATCCATGCGCCAAACCATTGCATCGGCGCAGGCCTCTGTGGGCCAAAGCCGTGCGCGCCGGGTGGAAGAAGAGGGCAAGTTTCGCCGCCGTGCTGCCGACGAGCTGACCACCCTTGAACGCCAATTGGCCAGTTTGAAAGACGAGATCAATCGCGCAAGTGATCAGCGCGACCGTGCCGTGATTCGTTCGCCAATCGATGGGGTGATTAAAAACCTGAAACTGCAGGCGGTGGGTAACGTGGTTCGCCAAGGCGAGCCGATCATGGAAGTGGTGCCTGTCGATGAAGTACTGGTGGTTGAAACCCGTCTGTCACCTGCAGATCGCGGCTATGTCTCTATGGACCAGGCTTCCGAAGTCAAGGTGTCTGCTTACGATTTCTTGCGTTATGGCACGCTGACAGGCAAAGTAACTCAAATTGCCGCTGACACGGATGCGGGCACAGAAGATACAGGACCTTATTACCGCCTGATCGTGAGTACCGACAAAGCCTTTTTCGGCACAGCCGATGCCCCATTGCGAATTTCGCCAGGCATGACAGCTGAAGTGGATATTAATGTGGGTTCACAGCCCTTTATTTATTACTTGTTAAAACCCGTATTGAAGCTGAAGCAAGAAGCCTTCAGAGAACCATAAAGCGTGAGATGACAATACAACTGGTCAACCCTGGTCGGGGCAAATGGGCTCGAAATGCACTGTGCGTGCTGGTTTCGGGCCTGATTGCTTTTCCTGCCGGTGCGCAACAAGCTGCACCAAATCAAAACGAACTGCTGGCTCGTCGAATTCAGCCAGCCGAGGCAGCCAACATGTCCAAGGAGGAACTGACCAAGGTCCGGTTCCTGAACATGTTGCGCACCAACCCTGAAATTGTGACGTCACGAATCAATGTCAATGCGTCGCAATTTATTGAAGATGGCGCCCGTGCGGCTTACTTCCCGCGCATTACCGTAGGCGCAAACGCCAGTTCCAGCTCCACGGTGACCAACCGCCAGTCAACGGACATCACCGTGACCCAGCCTATTTACACGGCTGGTCGGATTACCGCTCGGGTAAAAGCAGCAGAAACCGACGGAACCATTGCGGACAACCAGTTTGTTCAAACCATTCAGGACGTTGTTCTGGAGAGCTTTTTGGCAAGCAGCACCCTGTCCAGAAATGCATTGCTTGTCGAGGCTTCCCGCGCAGCGGAAAGTGCAGTGGCCCAATTGCTGGCGCTTGAAGAGCGACGGGTCGAGCTCGGTGGCAGCGGGGTAACGGATGCGCAGTTCGCCAAGGCGCGCTTGGCTGTAACCCGCGACCGATTGGTGAATTTTGAAGGCCAGTTTGAAGAAGCGCGTGCCACATACTTCCGTTATTTTGGCGTGTATCCAGAAGGCTATAACGTACCTGAACTGGAAATACAGCGTTCAATGCTTCCGCAACTGGTCGACGATGCGGTCACGAAGGCCCTGTTTTCCAACCCTGAAATTCGGGTTGCAGAAAGCCAGATTGTCAAAGCACGCCACACCTACACGGCCGAAGAGGCAAGTCAGTACCCTTCCTTGAACCTGGTCGGCATTCAGCAATTTTTCGGTGAGCCAGATCCCTTCACGGGCGATCGCACCGATAGCTCTGTGAACCTGCGTTTGCAATACAGCGCTTTTTCGGGCGGAGAGCAGGTAGCCCGCGTGAATCAGGCTGCCGCCACGATAGACACACGACGCGCCCAGTTGGCCGCGGCCCGCCTGCGGGTGGAAGAAAGTGTGCGCTTCCAGTGGGGCAAGTGGACCGCAGGGCAGTCCAGGTCAGTCACATTGCGCGGCGCTTACGCGGATTCGCTACAGGTATTCAAGAACCGCAAGCGTTTGCGTGACTTTGGCCGAGAGACCGTGATCGTGATGCTGGATGCACAGGTCGAATATTTCAATGTATTGATTGCTTACATCAATGCCGTGTTTGATGCGCGTGACGCCAGTTTCCGCTTGATGCATGCCATGGGATTGATGATGCCCACAGCCGGTGCGGAAGCCGATTGGTTTGAATTGTTTTTCTCGAAGAATCCAGAACGTGAGCGACTCGAAAGCAGCTTGAAGGACACAGCAGACATTGCAAACAGCCCTGCTGATCAAAAAATTGCCGAAAAGCTGGGTCTGGATGTGACGCAAAGTGAAGTCGACAAGGCGGCTGGCTTTGTATTGACACCCACGCAGCGTTTGCAGATCGAGAAAGACTCTGCACGTGGCCGAGTAAGCGGCAGTGATGCCGAAAAAGAGTTGCGCCCCAGTCTGAAACCAGCGCCAATTCTGGACCCAAGGTTTTATAGGTAAAGTATTGATTTTTGTCAGTAAAGTGCTCACACTGGTGGAACAGGAGCACTTTATGGCCTTATTTCATTCAATTCAGGGTGTGAAAGCCTGAGAAACTTGAATGAACGGGATTATTCCCAAAGGAATGACAAAGATGGGCGACGACATTCAAAACACCAAAGCAACGGCCGAGGACATGGCCATTGAACGGGCAGAGCACCAGCTCGCTGACCCTGCTGCGGCGAACATGCAGTTCTTGCAATCAACCCTGAATTCATCCGGGTTTGACGGTGTCGGCGCAAGTACAGGCTTTTTCAATGCCTCTGGCAAACAATCCATTCCTTCTTCGAATTCTTCAGGCTCTGGTTTTTCGGGTCTTGCGCCCGCATACTCTGGCGCAGGCCTGCTAGGTGCCGTTGCAGCGGCTGACATGGGCGGTGCTGCCAGTGCCATGGGCATGGCTGCGCAAGTGGCCAGTGCAGCGCCAGTCACTTTTGGTAAAAATTCAGTGGGTGAATCTGCAAATCTTGCTGCTTTGGGCAACAAGGCATTGGCACAGCCCACAGATCTGTCCAAACTCGCAGACAATTCACCTTTGCTCAAGCCGATTGCCAGTCCCGATGGTGCCTTGGTGCCTATGTCTGCTGAATTTACGCAGTTAATGGCGATGCTTGAAGGTGGCGGCAACGGTTTGAATCCCAATGACGCACTGATGAGTCTGATCGATGGCTTGGGGAAAAATCCCAGCGCCGAAAACCTTCAAGCTGCAATCGACAGCGTATTGGGACAGATCAATTTGTTGAATGAAACCTTCGAGCCGGTATTTGACGGCCTGGCCGGTGATGTTCAAAGCCAGGTGTCGCTGCAAAACGGATTGCCCAGCACTGATTTGGGCGTGTCTATTTTCGATGACGCAGGCGAGGTGTCCAGTGCATTGACAGACTTGTTGGGCACTGTCGATGTGGGTTCCAATCCGGAATTGAACAGCTTGCTGAATCTGGACAATAACTTCGACGACATCGCCTCTTTGGTGGGTTCGCTGCCAGACCTGGATTTGACACCTGTTACTGACCCGGTCACCGATATTGTTGGTGGCATTACGGATGGCATCGGTGGCATTACAGACCCGGTTACCGACATTGTCGACGATGTAGTAGATGGCATCACAGATGGCGTGGATGGAATCACCGACCCAGTGACCGACATTGTGGACGATGTAGTTGATGGCATTACAGATGGCATTGATGGCATCACCGACCCCGTAACAGATGTGATCACCGACATCACCGACCCTGTAACAGATGTGATCACCGACATCACCGACCCCGTAACAGATGTGATCACCGACATCACCGACCCTGTAACAGATGTGATTACCGACATCACCGACCCCGTAACAGACGTGATCACCGACATCACTGACCCTGTAACAGATGTAATCACCGACATCACCGACCCAGTAACGGATGTAGTCACCGATATCACTGATCCAATTATTGATCCGATTCTCGATCCTATCCTTGGTGGCGGTGGATTGTTGTCCGGACTCAGCACCAGCCCTTCTGATGAATCCGATGCCGGATTGCTGGACTCACTGAGCAGCGGCATTTCCTCTAGTGCCGGTTCTGAAGGTGGTGCACTTGACGGTTTGTTGGGTTCGCTCGACCCTAACAAGTAAAAACACCCCCTTTTTTGATAGGGGGCGGTTTTTGAATCCAATTTGCCTGGACCTTCGTATAAAATCATAAGAACGTCCAATCCGGTTGAATTCATGTCGAGCCCTTTTATTCAGTTGTCAGTGCAATCAGATCCCGGCCATGGTGTTGGCGAGCTGATTTCGCCAGTCAGCAGGGCGACAATCGAGTTTTTCGACCAGTATCAGCCCAGTTATGGCGGTCAGCAAATTTCCTTGAATCCCAATGATGGTTTTAGCGCCAAAGAATTTGGTGTGTCCCAGTCTTTGGGTTTCGGTGAACTGCGTTGTATCTCGCAGGCTTGTGTCAGTGACGTCAGCGTGTTCGAGAGTGACAACACTCTGGCCAACGTGGATCCCGGTTTGCTTGCAAATGCGGGCTCGGCAGGTATTATGGAAAACATGAGCGAATCAATCACCTTCGAAGCCTTGAATTCCGAACTGCTGTGCGCTGTGCCGCGTTTGCAGAACGCCTTGGATGGGCAACTGGACTACCAGCAGCTAAGTCAGCTGATTGCCGACATGCAAGCCCAGGTGCTTGACTTGAACTCTTTGAGCCAAGACCTGTTTGGGGACATGGCCGATGAAGTGCAGGAAGCAACAGTGGCCATGGGCGAACTGGACACAGATTCCCTGCTAACCGCAATGCAGATTGATTCCGGTTTGTTTACACAACCAGGATCATTTACTGGCAATGTGCATTCACTGGCGCTAGAGGCAACCCTGGACGGTTTGTTTACTTCACCGGAAGCATTCCCTCTGACCCTGGATTTTTCAAATCCTGGCAGCGTACAAGAAGCCTCTGAACTGTTTGCAGCCACTGGTAGCGCGTCGTCTATCAGCTCCACTGCCTCTGATACGGAAACAGATGCCGGTTTCGGTGCATCCTCACTGAGCAATCCTGACAATACTTAAATTCTGTCAAATGTAATCACATGGTCGAGCTCGAGCTTGATACCAATCGGCTCGCCTATTGCGTGGTTGTGGTGACTAGGCACCAATGCCAGCACATGCACGCCGCTTTCCAGTTCCAGCGTATACAAGAAGTCTGCACCTCGAAACGCCTTGCGAACCACCTTGGCCTGCATGGGGCTGGCGTCGTCATGAATGATGTCATCAGGGCGGATCAGCACATCAAACTCATCGTTCTTGGGAAGTTGGTCTTCTGTCAGGCGCAGGTGCGCCAACTCGATTTGCAAACCCACTTCGGTTTTCTTGCCTGGCAAAAATACGCCTTGGCCAATGAAGTCGGCAACCATGCGCGAATTCGGTTGATGGTACAGGCTGTAAGAAGAACCCCATTGTTGCAACTCGCCGGCATGCATGACCCCAATGCGATCGGCCATGCTGAACGCTTCGTGCTGATCGTGCGTCACCAGAATGGCGCTCATGTTTTCGGCCTTTAGAATTTCCCGCACTTCGAACGTCAATCGTTCTTTCAGTTCAACGTCCAGATTTGAAAAAGGCTCGTCCAGCAAAATCAGTGTGGGCTTGGGAGCCAGTGCGCGTGCCAGGGCAACCCGTTGTTGTTGCCCGCCAGACAATTCATGTGGGTAGCGTTCAGCCAGGGCTTCCAGTCCAATCAGTTTCAGTAGTTCGCTGCTTCGACTGTGCTTTTCCTGCTCGCTGCGTTTGTGTAATCCGAATTCGATGTTTTTACGAACTGACAGGTGGGGAAACAGGGCGTAGTCCTGAAACACCACACCGACATTGCGCTTTTCCGGGCTGCGAACACGGCGCGGCTCACTGGCTTTTTCACCCTTGAGTAAAATGCTGCCTTCATTGGGCATCAGAAAACCGGCGATGGCGCGAAGCAGGGTGGTTTTGCCGCAGCCCGATGGACCAAGCAAGCAGGCTATTTCACCCTGTGCCAGTTCAAAGCTGACATCCCGAACCGCCGGGGCGTTGCTGCCCGGGTAGAGAATGCTCAGGTTTTGAATGCTCAAGGCAGGGATTTGCTTCATATTTTGGTGGCGCCAGGTTCTGTTTACTGCACAGTTCACTTTTTGATTCAGAAGAAACGTATGAACTTAAAGTAAAATCGTTCTCACTTCTATTTTGCCATGTCTGGGCGGTTTGTTTGTTTACTCTCGGTTTAAGAAGTCGCATTTCTGTAGCGTTGCTGGCATTGTTGCTGTTGCTGCCGTTCGTCTATTTGTTTGGGCTGGCAGGAACCAGCCTGGTGCAGGCACCCCAGGTGTTGACCCATTTGGCCAGCACCATTCTTCCCGACCTGATCTGGCAAACCGTGTACCTGTGTTTTGGCGTAGTTGTGCTGACCAGCACCATGGGTGTGCTGCCGGCCTGGTGGGTTTCAGCCCATGAGTTTCCCGGGCGCAAATGGCTTGAGTGGCTGTTGTTGTTGCCCATGGCCATGCCGTCTTATGTGATCGCTTATGCGTACACCGATGCGCTTCAGTATTCCGGTTGGCTGGCCAGCAGTTTGCGGGAAATTCTGGGCAATGATTTCCGCATTCCTGAAATTCGATCAACAAGCGGTGCCATTCTGGTGCTGAGTTTTGTGTTGTACCCGTATGTGTACATTATGGCGCGTACGGCATTTTTAGGGCGCAGCCCCTCCATGCTGGACGCCGCTCGTTCGCTGGGGCACAGCGCCACAAGCGCATTCCTGAAAGTGGGTTTGCCAGTGGCCCGCCCAGCCTGGGTGGTCGGGCTAACCCTGGTGCTTATGGAAACCTTGGCCGAGTATGGCGCCTTGTCGTACTTCGGTGTGCGCACGTTCACCACTGCGATTTTCAACACCTGGTTGAATTTGGGTGACAGGGAAAGTGCAGCTTTGCTGGCGGTCATGTTGCTGGCCGTGATGTTGACCTTGATTGTATTTGAATCCAAGGCGCGGGGCCGCGCGCAGTTTTATACGCAATCTGGCAAGGGCAGCACCATTGAAAGAAAGCGTTTGAAGGGTGGTCAGGCCTGGTTGGTGGTGTTTTTGTCAACCATGCCGCTGATACTGGGTTTTGTATTGCCGGTCTGGATTTTGTTGGCTTTGATTGTGGACATCGACAGTTCGATCAACTGGGCGCGCAGTTTGCAGTGGGCCTACCATTCAGCCTTGCTGGGTGCCATGGCGGCCACGGTGGCCGTGGTGTTGGCGGTGTTTCTGGCTTATGTAAAACGGCAGGCCCATGTGTGGTGGGTGACTGCAATTTATCGGTTGATCTCCTTAGGCTATGGCGTACCGGGCGCAATTTTGGCCATTGCCATTTTGTTGCCGCTGGCCACAGTGGATCGCTTCACTTACGACATGGGCTGGCAAGTGCCCGCCCTGACAGGCAGTGTGCTTGCTCTGGTTTACGCCTACAACGTTCGCTTTACATCGGCAGCTTTGCAATCTGTGGATTCAGGCCTGCAACAAATCACGCGGCACATCGATGAATCAGCCCGCATTCTGGGCCGCACGCCACGGCAAGTGTTGTGGCATGTTCATTTGCCGGTGTTGAAGGGCTCCGTGGCCACTGGCATGTTGTTGGTGATTGTGGATGTGATCAAAGAGCTACCGGCCACCTTGGTGCTGCGGCCTTTCGATTTCGACACGCTGGCTGTAGTTTCCTATCAGTTTGCTTCAGACGAGCGATTGACTGAAGCGGCAGTGCCTGCGTTGATGATCGTGATGATTGCCCTGGTGCCGATTTTGTTGCTGATCCGCCAAGGCGCGAAGCAGGCGAGAAGCAGCAAGGGTTAAGGCCTACTGCTTCGGTCTGTGGCAATTCTTTTGAACAGTGAACCGCCACACACCCTTCCCGACAGACCCGCCCAACTTGAATGGTTGGGGCTGGGGCCGTTCTGATTCCCAAGCCGAATGAATACCGCAAACGCCAAAGCGTCTTGCGGAGCCGCTTCGCGTCTAATTCATTCAGCATGGGGAACGGCGGGCGGATCTTGATCGTCGGGTCAGGTGTGCTGGCAATTCACTGTTCGAACTTGCTGTGACTCGCGTTAGTCAAGTGGCCCATGTGCAGGTGCTCAGTGCTTGCGGTGCTTGCTGTGCGGTGTTGCGATCATCTCGCCGATTCAGGTGGGCTTCCCGCTTGATGCACAGCGAGGGGCGATTGCGCGAGCAATCGATGCGAACACGCTTTTGCGTTTCGCATGAACCGAGCCAGCATTCAAGAAGGGATCAAAGCCCAACCAAGGCGGGGTGATGCGACACGCGCAGCGAGCAAAAACGCCAGCAGCGAGCAAGCCACGCATTATGCAAACTACGCCCCCAACAACTCCCGCAATACAAACGGCAGAATTCCCCGGTGCTTGTAATATTCCACCTCAATCGGCGTGTCGATACGGCTAAGCACTTTGACATCCTGAACTTCACCGTTGGCGCGCGTGATTCTCAACACAAGTTCGGCTTGGGGTGCAGTGTCTTCAGTCAAACCAATGACATCGTACGTTTCACTGCCGTCCAACTTCAGGCTTTGGATGGAATCACTGCCCAAAAACTGCAGTGGTAATACGCCCATGCCCACCAGGTTGCTGCGGTGAATTCGCTCGTAGCTTCGAGCGACAACCACTTTTACACCCAACAGCTGAGTGCCCTTGGCGGCCCAGTCACGGGACGATCCTGTGCCGTATTCTTCTCCAGCCAGCACAATGGTGGGTGTGCCTTGTGCCATGTATTCCATGGCCGCGTCGTACACAGTGGTCTGTTTTCCGTCCTTGATGGTGAAGCCGCCTTCAATGCGATTGCCATTTGCATCGGGAGGAATCATCAGGTTTTTCACGCGAACATTCGCAAAGGTGCCGCGAATCATCACATCGTGATTGCCACGTCGTGAACCGTAGCTGTTGAAATCTACTTGCTCCACGCCATGCTGCTGCAGATACTTTCCAGCGGGTGTCGTGGGTTTGAATGAGCCTGCCGGTGAAATGTGGTCCGTGGTAACCGAGTCACCAAGAATCAACAGGGGTTTTGCACCGCGAATGGTTTCCACTTTCGTGGGTTGCATTGCGAAGTCATCAAAGAAGGGTGGCTTGGCAATGTAGGTGGACTGTGGCCATGGGTAAACCTGACCGTCTGGAGCGGGCACATTGTTCCACAAGTCGTGGCCCTCGGTGAAGTTGCTGTACAGGCGGACAAATGTGGGTGCGTCCAGTGCAGTGGGCAGCAATTCATCCACTTCGGCATTGCTGGGCCAAATGTCGCGCAGGTAAACCGGTTGGCCGTCGCTGCCTGTACCCAGGGGTTCAGTCGTCATGTCCATATTGGCTTTACCACTCAATGCGTAAGCGACGACCAGCGGTGGTGAAGCCAAAAAGTTGGCTTTTAAATTGGGGTGAATGCGTGCTTCAAAGTTGCGGTTGCCCGACAACACTGCGCAACCGATGACGTCATTTTTCAAAATGGTGTCATTGATTTCAGGTAACAAGTCGCCTGCATTGCCAATACAGGTTGTGCAGCCATACGCTGCCACGTTAAATCCAAGTTGGTCGAGGTAAGGTTGCAGGCCTGTTTTTTCCAGGTAGTCGCTGACCACACGAGAACCCGGGCCCAGCGAGGTTTTAATGTGCGGTTGAACTTTCAACCCTTTTTCAACTGCCTTCTTGGCCAACAAGCCTGCGGCTAGCATTACGCCAGGGTTGGATGTATTGGTGCAACTTGTGATGGCTGCCAGCAACACATCGCCATGCCCAATGCTTAGTTTGTCCAGCCCTGTAGGGTAACGTGTGTTCAATGTGGCGGCGTCTTTTCCGAAACCGTTCGCAGCCATGGGTTCAGAAAAAAGTACGTTGAATTGCTGCTTCATGTTTTTCAGCAACACGCGGTCTTGTGGTCGTTTTGGCCCAGCCAATGATGGTTCAACCGTGTCCAGGTCGAGGGTCACCACTTCCGAATAATCGATTGCGCCGGGTGCAGGCATTCCAAGCAAGCCTTGGGCTTCAAAGTACGCCTCGAACCGATCTGCTTCAGCCATTGTTCGGCCGGTTTTTCGCATGAATTCAACTGTTTTTGAATCGGGCGGAAAGAAGCCCATGGTGGCACCATATTCTGGCGCCATGTTGGCCAGTGTGGCGCGGTCGGTTACTGACAAACTGGCGGCACCCGGGCCATAAAATTCAACAAATTTGCCCACCACTTTTTTCTTGCGCAGCAGCTCTGTAATGGCCAATACCAGGTCTGTGGCGGTAATGCCTTCCCGCAGCGCGTTGGTCAGTTCCACGCCCACCACGTCGGGTGTTAAAAAGTAAACGGGTTGGCCCAGCATGCCGGCTTCTGCTTCAATGCCGCCTACGCCCCAACCTACAACGCCTACACCGTTGATCATGGTGGTGTGGCTGTCGGTACCTACCAGAGTGTCGGGGTAGTACACCGTGTTGTCGTTTTCTTCACCTGTTTTTGTTGCACTGCGAATGCCACGGAACAGGTATTCCAGGTTCACCTGGTGAACAATGCCAATGCCCGGTGGCACCACCTTGAACGTGTCAAAGGCCTGCATGCCCCATTTCATGAACTGGTAGCGTTCGCCATTGCGTTCAAACTCAATTTCCATGTTTTTACGCAGAGAGTCCGCAGTGCCAAAATGGTCAATCATCACAGAATGGTCAACGACCAAATCCACCGGGACAAGCGGTTCGATCTTCTTTGGGTTATGGCCCATGGCTTGTGCCACATTGCGCATGGCTGCGAGGTCGGCCAACAATGGAACGCCGGTGAAGTCTTGAAGCACCACGCGCGCCACGATGAATGGAATTTCATCGGTGCGCTTGGCTTGTGGTTGCCAGTTGGCGAGTTGCTGAATATGTTCTTCTGCCACCTTTTTGCCATCGCAATTGCGCAGCACCGATTCAAGCACAATGCGAATCGATACAGGCAAGCGGTGCAGGTATGGGAAGCCCAGTTCAGCCAGTTTGGGAAGGCTGTAAAACTGGCCCTTCTGGCCTGTTTTGGAGGTGAAGGTGGAAAGTGTTGAATGCTTCAGGGTTGACATACCTGTTTCTCCCTTACGTATGGGGTGCCGAAGAATTTCGGCACCGTATTACAAAATCGAGCGGTTTTTGCCTTACTCAGTGCAAATGCATGCTGTTGGGTAATTCTGAATCTTCCGGAAGTTCGGCATGCAACAGCTCACCCTCCGGGTTGGGGTACAAAGGTGATCCGCAATCTTCACAGTATTCAAGCGGGAAGCGCTCTTCCAGCACCTTGATTTGCCGAATGCCCACTTCTTTCAGAAGGGCTTCAATTTTTGAGCGAATCACGGGATTGTCGGGTTCGCTCTCAATGTCTTTTTCGTACACCGGGTCGGGTTCATTGCCATATTCTTCGCCAATCAGTGGCCACACCACGCCATGCACAATGTCGCTGTTGCCTTCCACTGAGAAACCGATTCGGTATTCTTCAATCTCTCCGCGGTCTACGAATGCGCCTACGCTGGCATGAATTTTCTGGGTGGGCACATCCAAGGCGCTTTCAAGAAAGGCAGCAGATGCGCGCACGGAATAGGCACGGGCTTCTTTTTCCGCCTCGCGGCATGCGTTGTACAAACCATTTGGCAGCATCAGTTCAAGCAAACAACCCGGCATTATTTTTTGCAGGGCCTGGCCACCCGTTAGCCGCCAGTTGGCAAGCACTTCTTCTTTGCTCAGCAGGGTGCCGTTGCTGTGTGCCTCTACTTGCCACTTGAATGCGGGTTGACCTGCGGGCACTGAAATTGCCCCGATCAAATAACGTACATCACTTAAAAAGCTTTGGGTGGCCGGCAGGTTTTCTGTATCGATTCGTACCTTCACGCGGTCAATCGCCGCTTGCCCCAGCTGCCGAGCCAGTTCGGCGGCAGCTGTGTAGCTTTCAGGCAACTGGTCAGGGCTGAACAACATGTTGGTGAGCACCAGGTGGGCGTGATCTGACAACACGTTTTTTTGAAGCAGGGCGGTGAACTCAGCCACTGTTGCTTCTTCGATTTTGCCAGAAGGAATGTTGTAAGTTGACCAAGCCAGTACGGGTGCAGCCAACAATAAAATGTCTTCTTCCTGACCCAATTCAGGGCTCTCTACGGTATTTTCAATGGCAAATGCCAACTCGTCGTAAGCGCGGTAATTGGTGCTGTACAAGTGGTCAAGGGTTTGCATCAGCGTGGTGTCGCTGCGGCCTTCCAGCATTGGGGCAAGTGCAGCAAACAGCTTCTTTTTCCAGAAACGGCGCTCAAGCCGACTCCCTGCGTCCGCCAGCAGAATAGCCAGGTTCGCCAGGGGTTTGGCGTACTTGGACAATTTGGATCGGGAGGCTGTATTAAGTGGTTTTCTGCGCATGGGTGGTCCTTCTAAGGTTCCACCCATTGTAGTACGAGAAGATTGATTAAATTGATTTGTCGCGCAGGTTGGACTGATCACTCAGGCCTGGTCGAATCCACTCGGGTGGTGCCCAAATGTGCTTGACTCGTTGCCACAGTGGGCCTGGCTTGAGTGCATCTGAAAGCATGTCGCGCCATTCATGGGTATTCAATGTCCAGATATTGTTGGTTTTGGGTTGGCGAACTATGCCGTATTCAACAGGTGCAACTTCAGGCTCGAAAGTGCCAAAAATTCGATCCCAGATGATCAAAACGCCGCCATAGTTCTTGTCGATGTATTCATCGTTTCGCCCATGGTGTACGCGGTGGTGGCTGGGCGTGTTGAAAATATACTCAAACCATTTTGGAAACTTGTTCACAGCCTGGGTGTGGACAAAGTATTGGTAGCCCAGGTTCACGCCGTAGGCCAGCAATACGGCCCAAACAGGGAAGCCGATAATCAACATGGGTGCCCAGAAAATTTGATGCAGATTCACCGCATAGAACAGGCTTTGGCGCATGGCCGTGGTGGTGGTCATGTTCTCGCCGCTGTGGTGCACCACGTGCGCGCACCAGAACCAACGTACACGATGGCTGCCACGGTGAAACCAGTAATAACAAAACTCAATGCCGAACAGCAGCGCTGCGAAGCTTAGTGGGGTGACCTCAATGGTTGCAATTCGAAAGGTGTAAAGCCATTCCATGAACGTTGACACGAACAGCGCAAACCACACCAGCTCCATGGCCTGGTAGCTTCCGCCCAGCAGCATGTTGGTGACCACTTCTTTTTTCTTGAAGAAAAACGACTTGCCCACTTTTTTCAAGTAAAGATATTCCACCAATGTTGCACCCAGAAATAGCGGGGTCAGCAGGGTAAGAAATACCTGCTTCCAGTCTGGGTTGGGCCCAAACAGCAAATTGAAAGTGGGCATTGCCATTGCCTGGTTGATCAACTGTTCCATGCGTGTGTCTCCGCGTTTTGGTTTTTTGATGCTTTGAATTTTGCGCGGGTTCTGGCAAGAAATATTGTGGGATCAAGCCTTATTTTTGTGAAAATGCGCCAAGCTATCTAGTTAGCTTGCCCGTCTCAAACATCGCTGAGGGCTCACTGCACATGTTGCATCACCCAGCCTTGTCGGGCTTTGATTCCTTTCTTGAGTGCTGGCTTGGGGCATGCGAAACGCAAAAGCGTGTTCGCATCGATTGCTGGCGCAATCGCCCCTCGCTGCGACTCAAGCGGGAAGCCCGCCTGAATCGGCTGGGTAATCGCAACAAAGTGCAGTAAGCCCTCAGCGTGCATTACCGCGCAATCGATTCGCGCCACTTCACATAATCTGCTGCCGCTTGCTCAGGCTGCTCCATCATCGGAACATGCCCAACGTTGTCCATCAAAATCACATCAAAGCCGGGCATTGCAGTTTTCAATTCTGCGGCGCCGTCCACATGCAAAACACGGTCTTCCTTGCCCCACACGATCAGGCCTGGACCTTTGTAAGTCGAAGCTGTCATTGCAGTGGCCAAGTCAGAGGGAACGGTTTTGAAGTCTTTGTAAATACGCTTGTGCAAAGGCTGGTCCGCGGCTGCACGCGCAGCCATGGCGTCCACCACAAAACCGGGGGCAAATGCAGGGCGCTCGTACATCACCACATCCACAATTTTTTCAAACTCTTCCCGGTTGCTTGCGGTCAAAACAATTTCACCGGTTTGCTCAAACTTCTGGATGACTTCTGACTTTCTGGACTCTACCAAACCAGCGGGGGCCAAGAACCAGACCGAGGCGACGTTGTCAGGGTATTTGGCCGCATAAGCGCCGCTGATCCAGCCGCCCATGGAATTGCCGCCAATGTGGGGTTTTTGGAGACCAAGTTTCTCAATAATTTCATGGACACGGTCGATTTGGGTGTTGATCACATAGTCGGCGTTCATGTCTCGAGTGGAAGCGCCAAAGCCCGGTACATCAATGGAGTAAACCGTGTAGTGATCGGTCAAGTAATACGCCACCCGATTGAAGTTGTCTTTCGAGCCGCCAAAGCCGTGAATCAGTACCAATGGTTCGCCTTGACCGCCCTGCAAATAGGGCACCACAAAGCCATCGATTTGAAGCACTTTGCGCTCAAGTCCGGAAATGGCACGCTCGGCGGCAATCGCCATGCCGGCAGCGCCCTGAATTTCACCTTCGGCTTGCTCGAAACTGCAAGCAGTCAGGCTGACCGTGGCAGTGATTGCAAAAAGGGCGGTTAAGCGTTTGATCGCAGAAGCGTGTTTTTTCATGGCGGGAGTCTTTTTAGTGAAGTCGATATGATGAATACGCGCTAGCATAGAACAGGTAAAACTCTTCTGACAATACTTGTTGTCAAAAATGACTCTTCATTCTAATCCTGGTCACGTTTCTGCCAGTTATGTGAATCTGCTTTTCGACTGGTTGGCCCACGCACACCCAGATGTGGTTGCGCGCATGCCTTTTACACGGCCAGTGGCAGGTGAGTTGAACCGAATCGAAGTGCCGCAATGGCAGGCCATGTTGGACTGGACCTACCAAGTCCTTCAAGACCCCGCCATGCCATTAAAAATTGCGTCCCATGTGCGCCCTTCCAATATGGGGCTGTTGGGTTATGTCGCCAGTTGTTGTTCCAATTTGGGCGAAGCGTTTGCCCGTTTGCAGCAATTCGAGAACTTGGTGTACAGCGTGAATGCGCTTGAAGTGGCACTGCAAAGTGATCAAATTATTTTGCGCTGGGGGGCCGAGCGCGGGCGCCCCGGGCACTGGGTTGATTCAGTGGCCATTGGGGTGTTGGTTGCTTTCACCGAGCATTTAATTGCAACACCGGTGTACCCACACCGCGTTCAGTTTATTAATGCCAAGCCTGTGAATCCAGGTGATTTCGATGCTTTTTTTCAATGCCAGGTTGGATTTGACGGTGACTACACCGAAGTGGTGTGGCCCGCCAGTTTGCTTGAAATGCCTTTGAAGTCGCCAGACCAGGTCATGCGCAGCATGTTGGATCAACAAGCCAGGTTGTTGTTAAAGCAAGTGAAGGCAGGTGAGGAGTCGATTGCCGGTTTGCAAAAAGCCTTGCAGGAGTCTGTAACCGCGGGCGTGCCCACCTTGAATGAAGTGGCACGCCGTTTGTGTGTCAGCACGCGCACCCTGCAACGACGCTTGCAAGAGCAAAACAGCAGTTTTCGCGAGGAACTGGAGAAAGTGCGGGTTGAAATGGCAAAGAATTGCCTTCATGTGGGCGAGCTTAGCCTGGCTGACATTGCCAATTTTCTCGCTTACAACGACCAAAGTGCTTTTACCCATGCCTTTAAAAGGGTCACTGGCTTAAGTCCTGCGAAATATCAGCGTGCAAAGCGACAATAGGCTCTAAAAGCAGGGGGAATCAGCCAGACCCCCTTCAAATACAAGGGAAAGTCCTATATCATATATAAGACTTGAGAGGCATCGAAACCCCGCCACTTTTGCATCGCAACACTTGTGTGCGCGTGCGAACTGCCTCAAAATTACACAGTTTCTATTGACCCCACCCAATCTAGGGAGATCTCATGCTTGAGTCCTATCGCCAACACGTTGCCGAGCGCGCAGCGTTGGGCATTCCTCCACTGCCTTTGTCTGCCCAGCAAACCGCTGATCTGGTTCAGCTGCTGAAGAACCCACCCGCTGGCGAAGAAGAATTTTTGCTGGACCTGATCACCAACCGTGTACCTGCCGGTGTAGATGATGCAGCCAAAGTGAAATCTGCCTTCCTGGCCGCAATCGTAAACGGCTCAGACACCTGCAAGCTGATTGACCGCAAGAAAGCGACTTTCCTGCTGGGCACCATGCTGGGTGGTTTCAACATCAAGCCACTGATTGATGCCTTGAACGACGCAGAAGTGGGCGAAATCGCCGCTGAAGCCCTGTCAAAAACCCTGTTGATGTTTGATTACTTCCATGACGTGAAAGACCTGGCCGACAAGGGCAGTGCAACCGCCAAGAAAGTAATGCAAAGCTGGGCCGACGCAGAATGGTTCACAAGCCGCCCCGAAGTACCACAAAGCATCAAGTTGACCGTGTTCAAGGTAACCGGCGAAACCAACACCGACGATTTGTCGCCTGCGCCTGATGCCTGGAGCCGCCCCGACATTCCGTTGCACGCCCTGGCCATGTTGAAAAACCCACGCCCCGGCATTGAAGCAGACGAGCCCGGCAAGGTTGGCCCCATCAAGCAATTGCAAGCCTTGATCGCCAAAGGCAACCCGATCGCCTACGTGGGCGACGTGGTGGGCACCGGTTCCTCACGCAAGTCAGCCACCAACAGCGTGTTGTGGTTCACTGGTGATGACATTCCTTTCATCCCCAACAAGCGTTTTGGCGGATATTGCCTGGGTAACAAAATTGCCCCGATCTTCTTCAATACGATGGAAGATGCAGGCGCATTGCCTATCGAACTTGATGTAAGCCAAATGGACATGGGCGATGAAATCGAATTGCGCCCATTCGAAGGCAAAGCCCTGAAAAACGGTGCAGTGGTTGCTGAGTTCAGCCTGAAAACCGATGTGTTGTTCGACGAAGTACGTGCTGGTGGCCGTATTCCCTTGATCATCGGCCGTGGCTTAACAGACCGCGCACGTGCTGCTTTGGGCCAAGGTCCAAGCCCTGTGTTCCGTCGTCCATCCGCTCAGGTTGATTCCACCAAAGGCTTCACTTTGGCGCAAAAAATGGTGGGTAAGGCCTGTGGCTTGCCCGCAGGTCAGGGTGTTCGCCCCGGCATTTACTGTGAGCCTCACATGACCACGGTCGGTTCGCAAGACACCACTGGCCCCATGACCCGTGATGAATTGAAAGACCTGGCCTGTTTGGGCTTCTCTGCTGATTTGGTGATGCAGTCCTTCTGCCACACAGCGGCATACCCCAAGCCCGTGGATGTAAAAATGCACCACGAGCTGCCAGACTTTATTGAAAACCGCGGTGGCGTGGCCTTGCGTCCTGGCGACGGCATTATTCACAGCTGGTTGAACCGTTTGTTGATGCCCGACACTGTGGGTACTGGCGGCGATTCACACACTCGTTTCCCAATCGGTATTTCATTCCCCGCAGGTTCAGGTTTGGTTGCGTTTGCCGCGGCCACGGGCGTGATGCCTTTGGACATGCCTGAATCCGTGTTGGTGCGCTTCAAAGGCGAAATGCAACCGGGTGTAACGCTGCGCGACCTGGTGCATGCCATTCCGTTGTACGCCATCAAGGCAGGTTTGCTGACCGTTGAAAAGAAAGGCAAGAAGAATATTTTCTCCGGCCGCATTCTGGAAATTGAAGGCTTGCCCAAACTGAAAGTGGAGCAGGCCTTTGAATTGTCTGACGCCTCGGCTGAGCGTTCAGCCGCAGGTTGCACAATTCATCTGGACAAAGAACCCATCATTGAATACATGACTTCCAACATCACTTTGATGAAGTGGATGATTGCGCAGGGTTATCAGGATGTGCGCACACTGACCCGCCGAATCAAAGCCATGGAAGAATGGATTGCCAATCCTGAACTGCTGAAGGCCGATGCCGATGCAGAATACGCAGCAGTGATTGAAATCGACCTGGCTGACATCAAAGAGCCGATTCTTTGCTGCCCGAACGATCCCGATGATGCCAAATTCCTGAGCGAAGTAGCTGGCGACAAGATCGACGAAGTGTTTATCGGTTCTTGCATGACCAACATCGGCCATTTCCGCGCAGCTGGCAAAGTGCTGGAAGGCAAAAGCGATATTCCAACCCGCTTGTGGATTGCACCACCCACCAAAATGGATCAGCACATCCTGACCGAAGAAGGTTACTACGGTATTTTGGGCCGCACTGGCGCACGCATGGAATTGCCAGGCTGTTCCTTGTGCATGGGTAACCAGGCGCAAATCCGTAAGGGTTCCACGGGTGTGTCTACATCCACGCGTAACTTCCCGAACCGCTTGGGCATAGACACTCGTGTCTATTTGGCCTCGGCGGAATTGTCTGCAGTGTGCGCACTGATGGGCAAGATCCCGACAGTGGAAGAGTACATGGAGCAGGTAAAAATGCTGGGCAATGTGTCGGCGGAAGTTTACCGCTACATGAACTTCGACCAAATTCAGGAGTTTGTGGACGTTGCAAACAAAGCTGAATTGGCTGTGTAATCAAAGCGGACTTGTCTGAATGAAAAAGCCACCTTCGGGTGGCTTTTTTTATGTTTGCTCGGCACGTTCCCGTTTTGGCCGCGTGCCTCGTTTTTCCTTTCGGTTGGACTGCAGCAACAGTTCTTTCAAGGTTGAATGAATGATGTTGATGTCTGCAAGTTTGCCCAGTCTGCAAATATCGCGTTGGTTCGAGAAACGCACCAGCATGTCGCAGTGATCTTCCTCGAGAAACAGAATGTTGGCCTTCGGAAAAGACATCTCCAGATGGAGCAGGGTATCAGGCTCGAATTCCGCCATGATATTCATGTCACAAACCAATAATTTCGAGTCTGAAAGGCCTTCGAAATCACCCTTTGTGCTTCGAAACGCAAAAACAAGGCTTTCCCCCAGCATTGATAAAAAACGCTGGTAGGCCATTGTTTTAATTGGGTAGTCACTGAGGACCACACAAGCGCGTTGTGAAACTTTCATCTGTTGCTTCTATTAAGGGACGGATTAATACATTGCCCATTCTTCAACTTTTAACCCAAAGTGTGTATTACCTAAGTGGGGTAGCAAGCTGGGTTAATATGACACTCGGTATGTGCACATGTGCAAATTATTCGGAGACACAACAAAAATGGCAGGTTTCAAAGAATTCGATCAGTTTGATGCGCTGGGATTGGCTGAATTGGTCAAGAAAGGCGAGGTAAGCGCACTGGAGTTGCTTGAGGAAAGCATCGCGCGCACCGAGAAGGTCAATCCGCGTATCAACGCGGTGATCCGGCCGATGTACGACATTGCCCGAGCACGCGCAAAGGAAAGCATCGATGGCCCGTTTGCCGGCGTTCCCTTTTTGTTGAAAGACCTGATCGCCAGTTACGCGGGCGTTGAGATGAGCAGCGGTACCCGTTTTTACAAAGGGTATGTGCCTTCGGAAGACTCCGAGTACGTCAAACGATTCAAACGGGCTGGTGTGAATATATTCGGTAAAACCGCAACACCTGAGTTCGGTATTACACCTTCAACAGAGCCCGAGCTGACAGGGCCGTGTCGCAACCCCTGGGACCCGCTTCGCAGCCCTGGTGGTTCAAGCGGCGGTTCATCAGCGGCAGTGGCTGCAGGCATTGTGCCCATGGCCAGCGCCAGCGATGGTGGTGGTTCTATCCGTATTCCTGCGTCCTGCACTGGATTGTTTGGTTTGAAACCGACACGCGGGCGTGTACCTTCCGGCCCGGATCACCCCGATGGCTGGTTCGGTTTTATTGCTGAAGGCGTGGTGTCACGCACAGTACGAGATTCCGCCCACATGCTCGATTGCCTGCAAGGCAATTACCCAGGGCAGTTGTTGCGCATTGCGCCGCCTGCAAAAAGCTATGCCAGCGTGATCGAAGCCAAGCCGAAAAAGCTGAAGATTGCTTATTCACTGGACCCTGCCTTGGGCGATACCTTGCACGGCGATTGCCAACAGGGTGTGCTGGAAACGGTCAAGTTGTTGGAAAGCATGGGCCACACCTGTGAAGAAGTGCGTTTGCCGATCAACAAAGTGGAATTCATTTACGCGTACACCGTGCTGGTGTGTTCGGAAATGGCAGCCACATTGAAAGAAGGTGAGCGAGTGCTGGGTCGCAAGGGCAAAGCCGCTGATTTTGAGGCGCGTACCTGGGCCTTGATGAAATTGGGCAGAAGTTTTAATGGTGGTGATGTGGCCAATGCGATCTGGACACTTGATCAGTTTTCACGACAGTGGATGACATTTTTTGAGCCTTACGATGCCTTGTTGACCAGCACCTTGGGCGAGCCTCCGATTGCAGTGGGTGGATTGCGGCCAAGCTCGCAGGAATTGATCGAGCTTAAAGCCTTAAGCTACCTGCCGATTGGTTTCATCGCCAAACAAAAAGACTTCGTACTGAAAGCAGGGCGTCGCGTGTATCAGTACTGTTCGCAAACCATGGCGGCCAATGTAACCGGCCAGCCTTCCATGAGCGTGCCTTTGCACTGGAATGCGCAAGGCTTGCCGATCGGCATGATGTTCACGGGCCGATTCGGTGAAGAGAATGTGTTGTTGAATTTGGCCGCTCAACTTGAGCAGGCCAAGCCGTGGGCGGACAAACGTCCGCCCATTTATGCGGTGTAACTGTTACGGGTGTGAATGTTTAACCAAAGCGGTTTGCGTTGGCAATTGCCTGCATCGACATCACGATAGGCTCTACAAGTTGTTTCCTGATTTCGGGGCCTGCCTGATGGTGGGCCCTGAGCAAGCCGATTTGCATGGCGTGCGCAGCGTTGGTCAATGACTTTTTCACGGACTGTATGTCTGCCGCATCGGGGTTGTGTGACTGAAGGTCATTGGTGCCCCTGATTTTTGCGATCATGTTTTCAGTCAGTTTGAACTCATCCTGAATCATGTTGAACACCTGCTGGGTGTTGGCAGGTGCCAGCTGCGCATACTGTTGTGCAACCTGCATGTCCGCTTTGGCCATGGCAGTGCTGGTGCGGTCAATAAAGCTTTTGAAGAAAGGCCATTCTGCGTACATGGTTTGTAATTCTTGAATCGGCGGTTTGTTACCGGTGGCCCTGGCATTCACAAACGACTCCAATGCAGAGCCAGTGCCATAAAACGCTGGCATGGCTGATCCAGATTGATACCACGAACCCACCCAAGGAATTGCACGCAATTTATCCAGATTCAAACTTTGACCAGGTGCTGTGGCACGGGAAGCAGGGCGGCTGCCTGCGTTGGATTGGCCCACAAAGTCGATTGGGGTACTACTCTGTAGAAAAACAGGCAAATTTGAGTTGTTGTAAAGCGTCGCATAGCTGTCGCGTGCGCTGTTGGCCAGTTTGTCCATGGTTGTGGCGTATTTGACAAGGTGCTGGTCTGCACCGCCCGACATGGTTTCAAGTGTTGATCCCACCATGTCGGCCAGGTTCGATTTTGACAAGGTTTTGTTGCCAAACTTTGCACCCACTTCCTCACCTTGTTCCGTTTGTCGGGTGCCAGTTTGCATGCTCGCACCGTTTGTGGATTTGATTTCCTGAGAATAAGAATCGCCCGATCCGCGTGCTTCCGTGCCCCCGCGCCCATGGAATACATGCAACTTGACACCATGTTGTTCGGCAACTTCCAGCATTTTTGCGGTGCCTTGATACACGGCCCAACTCGATGCGAGGGGGCCGTCCAATCGATTGCTGTCGGAATAGCCCACCATCACTTGTTGAACATTGCCACTTTGCTCAAGCGCTTTGCCGTACCAGCTGTGGCCCAGCATGCTCTTCAATATATTGGGACCATTGTGAAGGTCGTTCACGGTTTCAATCAAAGGCACCACATTCATCCGGATGTCGTTTTCATCTGCAAGTCCAGCGTGTTTCAGCAAAACCATCACTTCCAACATGTCGCTCATGGTTTCTGTGTTGGCCGTGATGCAATTTTTCAGTGCTTTGGGCCCAAAGGTGTCATGAATTTGTTTGTAACTTTTCACCAGCTGAATTTCACGCTCAAATTCAGTGGCGGGGGCACCGTTGGATTCAAGCAGATCAACAAGTGAAATGTCTTTGGTGCTCGTCAACACATTGGTCAATACTTGCTGTCTTCCTGTTTCGCTCAGCGAACTGTAGTTGTTGGTTACGCCTGATCGTTGCAGCAATTCATGCACTGTTTTTTCATTCATGGCGCTGTTTTGCCGAATGTCGGTGCTTGCTCCGTGAAATCCAATGCCGTCGGTGTCCAGCTTCAGCAGGGCCAGTTTTTCAAAAACGGTTCGTCGGTCTTCGGTTTTCAGCGAGCCCAGATCGGCTTTTTCAAGATCATCATGAATTTCACAGGCGTCTTGATACAGATCGCCTTGAATGGGAAGCGGGGCCTCATTAAGCAGGTGTTGCCGGGTACGTAGAAGCTTTGCTTGAACGTTGCTCACCAATTCAGAATTGCCTGCACGGCACAACAGGTTGCAAAGGCTGCCGAGTTGCGTATTCTTGGCCTCGCCAATTTTCTGTTCATAGTGTTGAAATGCGGCTGCACTCAAGGTTTTGACCACATCATGCAACACCTTCGCATCAATGTTGGGGTTGCCGTCGCGGTCGCCTGCCACCCAGTTACCGGCTTCAACCAAAGGTTTTGTCAAGCCGGTATTATTCGATAATTTGGCTAGTTGTTGGTTGATTGTTTTATGAACAGAGCGACCCGCGCCATGCAGGTATTGAATGTTGCCCCGGAACTGTTCTGCCTCGCTTGGCACAGTGGGCTTTGTTTCACGTACACCTTGGGCATCCAGCAATTTGGCGAATACGGCTGGGTTGTCGTGTGGTTTCATCAGATCAGCAATTTGACTCAACACAATTGCGCTGGCTTGGGGGCGGCTAAAGCTGGTGGGGTGCGCGGTTAACACAGGGGAGACAGTGATTTGCGCCAGTTTTTCGACGGCCCCATCACCCTGTGCACCAAGGCTTTCAAGAAATTTGTTGAGTCCCTGTTCCAGTGGGTTCCGCTCTGCAGACAACTCGGAATTTAGCAGCCGTTCTGCGCCGCTCAAGATCATTAACTGACTGTTTACATATTTCAAACAGTTTGTAATAGCTTCCGGATTTTGTTGGTTTTCATTGATGAATGCGCGTACCCGATCCGAAAGTTCAGAGAAATCTGAGTGCATTTCAATGTATTGAAAAAGTGGTTCGATCTGTCGATATTGATCTGGATGCAGCTTTATTTGAAGCTGTCGCTGTAGTTGAGAACTGCTTTGTTCTCGAATGGTTTGAAGTTGGGTCGCAACTCGGCTAAGTATTTGTTTACTTTGATGGCCTGTTTGGTTGATGTGGCTTGGGTGTGTCAGGGCAGCGGCGTGGCGATTAACATTGCCAGTAATTGCAGGTTGCATGGTGGGTGACTCCATTTGTATTTTTGTCGGAGCCAAAAGAGTAATTAAGACAGCATAGGGAGCCTGAAAGAGGGATAGGGGGAACCCGAACCTTGCTACCTCATTTGATTGCGAATACCTTGGTGGAGATATTCAAAGGGCACTTCAGCTTGTCGATTGGATACGACAAAAACTGGAGTGCCCTTCGTGGTCTGGTAGTTGCAACTAGTTCCAATAATTAAAAAGTATCGCTGGGTACGCGAACCCAACCTTCCATCAATACGCGCGCACTGCGGCTCATGATGGCTTTTTTCACAGCCCATTGACCGTTTTCAAGCACGGCCTGTGCACCCACGCGCAGTGTACCGCTGGGGTGGCCGAATCGAACGGCCTGCCTGTCGCTGCCACCTGCTGCCAGGTTCACCAAGGTGCCTGGTACAGCAGCAGCGGTACCAATTGCCACTGCAGCCGTGCCCATCATGGCATGGTGCAATTTGCCCATGCTCATGGCGCGCACCAGCAAATCGATGCCCGCAGCTTCAACCACTTTGCCGCTTGAACTTGTGTAGGTTTTTGGAGCGGCCACAAAGGCAACCTTGGGCGTATGTTGTCGCTTGGCCGCCTCGTCTACGTGTTTGATCAAGCCCATCTTCACGGCACCGTGCGCGCGAATGGTCTCGAACATGGCCAGTGCTTTGGGGTCACTGTTAATGTCGTCTTGCAACTCGCAGCCCGTGTAACCAATGCTGTCGGCATTCACAAAAATGGTCGGAATGCCTGCATTGATCAAGGTGGCTTTCAGTGTGCCCACACCGGGTACTTCCAGGTCGTCGATCAAATTGCCGGTGGGGAACATGCTGCCCGAAGCCCCGTCTTCGCCTTCATCGGCCGGGTCCAGAAACTCCAGCTGAACTTCCGCGGCAGGGAAGGTAACACCGTCGAGTTCGAAGTCGCCGGTTTCCTGCACAAGCCCGTCGGTAATCGGAACATGAGCGATGATGGTTTTGCCAATATTGGCTTGCCAAATACGCACCACACAAGTGCCGTTCTGCGGCACGCGGGCTGGGTCGACCAAACCACTGGCCACTGCGAATGAACCCACAGCAGAAGACAAATTGCCGCAGTTGCCGCTCCAGTCCACAAAAGCCTTGTCGATGGAAACCTGCCCAAACAGGTAGTCCACATCGTGATCGGCTTTGCTGCTTTTGCTCAAAATCACGGTTTTGCTGGTGCTGGAAGTTGCACCACCCATGCCGTCAATCTGCTTGCCATAGGGGTCGGGGCTGCCGATCACACGCAACAACAAATTGTCGCGTGCGTCGCCAGGTCTTTGGCAAGCTTCGGGCAAATCCTGCAGCCTGAAAAATACACCTTTGCTGGTGCCGCCACGCATGTAGGTGGCGGGCACTTTGATTTGCTGGCTGGGTTTAACGCTCATGCTGCCTTTCCTTCCAGAAAGTCTTGCGCAAAGCGCTGCAACACGCCGCCCGCTTCATAAATTGAAACTTCTTCAGCCGTGTCCAAACGACAGGTCACCGGAAACTCGACACGCTCGCCATTCTTGCGGGTCATGACCACAGTCAAGGTTGCGCGCGGGCTGCGTTCACCCAACACTTCAAACACCTCTGTGCCGTCGATGTTGTAGGTGTGGCGTGTGTCGCCAGCCTTGAATTCCAGGGGCAGGGTGCCCATGCCAATCAGGTTGGTGCGGTGAATGCGCTCAAAGCCTTCGGCAATAATCGCTTCTACACCCGCCAGGCGAACGCCTTTGGCGGCCCAGTCGCGCGACGATCCTTGCCCGTAATCTGCGCCTGCAATAATGATCAGCGGCTGGCCACGGTCCATGTAGGTTTCAATGGCTTCCCACATGCGCGTGACCTGGCCCTCTGGTTCAATGCGAGCCAGCGAACCTTTTTTAACCTTGCCATCTGCATCGCGAACCATCTCGTTTAGCAAAGTGGGGTTGGCAAAGGTGGCGCGTTGCGCTGTCAAATGGTCTCCACGGTGCGTGGCGTAGCTGTTGAAGTCTTCTTCCGGCAGGCCCATTTTGTGCAGGTATTCACCGGCCGCGCTGTTCATCATGATCGCATTCGACGGGCTTAGGTGGTCGGTCGTGATGTTGTCACCGAGCACCGCCAGCGGGCGCATGTTTTTCAGCGTGCGTGGCCGTGCGGCCAAAGCACCTTGACCTTCGGTGTCCCAATAGGGTGGGCGACGAATGTAGGTGCTTTGTGGGCGCCAGTCGTACAGCGGACTTTTCGCTTCTTCAATTGCACCAAGGTCGAACATGGGAATGTAAATTTCGCGGAACTGCGAAGGCTTTACGAATTCATTCACGATGGCATCAATTTCTTCGTCGCTTGGCCACAGGTCTTTCAGGCGAATTTCCTTGCCATCGACCACACCCAATACATCCTGTTCAATGTCAAAGCGAATGGTGCCCGCAATGGCGTAAGCCACCACCAGCGGTGGGCTGGCCAAGAAGGCCTGCTTTGCGTAAGGGTGAATGCGGCCATCGAAGTTGCGGTTGCCGGAAAGTACGGCAGTGGCGTACAAGTCGCGGTCGATGATTTCTTGCTGAATTGCAGGGTCTAGCGCACCGCTCATGCCGTTGCAGGTGGTGCAGGCAAAAGCCACAATACCGAAACCCAGCTTTTCCAGTTCAGGCAACAGCCCGGAATCTTTCAAATACAGCTCGGCCACTTTGGAGCCTGGTGCAAACGATGACTTCACCCAGGGCTTACGTACCAAGCCCAGTTCGTTGGCTTTGCGGGCCAACAAGGCAGCAGCCACCACGTTGCGTGGGTTGCTGGTGTTGGTGCAACTGGTAATGGCGGCAATAATTACAGCGCCATCAGGCATCAAGCCTTCAGCTTCTTGAGCGCGCGCAGCGTCCAGGTTGCCTGAAATGCCTTTGGCTGCCAAATCGCTTGTGGCCACTCGGGCATGCGGGTTCGATGGACCTGCCATGCTGCGCACCACCTTGCTCAAATCAAAGCTCAATACGCGTTCGTATTCGGCCTTCACCATTTTGCTGGCCCACAGGCCAGTGTGTTTGGCGTAGTGTTCCACCAGCTTCACCTGTTCGTCTTCACGGCCAGTCAGCTTCAGGTAGTCAATGGTTTGCTCGTCGATGTAGAACATCGCGGCGGTGGCACCGTATTCCGGGGTCATGTTCGAGATGGTCGCCCGATCACCAATCGTCAGGCTGTTGGCACCTTCACCGAAAAACTCAATGTAGGCTCCCACCACGCGTTCTTTGCGCAGGAAAGCCGTCAATTCCAGAACAATGTCCGTTGCCGTAATGCCGGGCTGGCGCTTGCCGGTCAGCTCAACGCCGACGATGTCGGGCAGGCGCATCATGGACGCACGGCCCAGCATCACGGTTTCAGCTTCCAGACCACCCACGCCAATGGAAATTACGCCAAGTGCGTCTACGTGCGGTGTGTGGCTGTCTGTGCCCACACAAGTGTCGGGAAAAGCCACGCCTTCACGAACTTGAACTACGGGCGACATTTTTTCCAGGTTGATCTGGTGCATGATGCCGTTGCCCGCTGGAATTACATCCACATTCTTGAATGCGGTTTTGGTCCAGTTGATGAAGTGAAAACGGTCTTCGTTGCGGCGTTCTTCAATGTCACGGTTTTTCTGGAAAGCATCGGGATCAAAACCGCCACATTCCACCGCCAGTGAATGGTCTACGATCAATTGCGTGGGTACCACCGGGTTCACAAGTGATGGGTCGCCGCCTTCGTCTGCAATTGCGTTGCGCAGGCCAGCCAAATCCACCAAAGCGGTTTGACCCAGAATGTCGTGGCACACCACGCGCGCCGGGTACCAGGGAAAGTCCAGGTCGCGTTTGCGGTACACCAATTGCTTCAGGCTGTCAGTCAACGCAGCTGGTTCGCAGCGGCGTACCAATTGCTCGGCCAACACCTTGCTGGTGTAGGGCAGTTTGTCCCAGGCGCCAGGCTCGATTGCATCTACAGCCGCTTGGGTGTCGAAGAAATCAAGCTGGGTACCGGGCAGATTTTTACGAAATTGAGTGTTCATAGATTATTTGCGATCCTTGATGGGGACAAATTTCTGATCTTCCGGGCCTGTGTAGTTGGCGCTCGGGCGAATAATCTTGCCGTCGATGCGTTGTTCGATCACGTGGGCGCTCCAGCCGGAAGTACGGGCAATCACGAACAGGGGGGTAAACATGGCGGTGGGTACACCCATCATGTGGTAGCTCACAGCACTGAACCAGTCCAGGTTCGGGAACATTTTCTTGATTTCCCACATGGTGCTCTCAAGGCGTTCAGCAATGTTGTACATCTTCATGTTGTTCTGTTCTTTGGACAAGTCTTCTGCCACTTTCTTGATCACCACGTTGCGGGGGTCGCTCACCGTGTACACGGGGTGACCAAAACCAATTACCACTTCCTTGCGTTCAACGCGGGCGCGAATATCGGCTTCCGCCTCATCGGGGTTGTCGTAACGCTTTTGAATCTCGAAAGCCACTTCGTTTGCGCCGCCGTGCTTGGGGCCACGCAGGGCACCAATGCCGCCGCAAATGGCGGAATACATGTCGGAACCGGTACCAGCCACCACGCGGCTGGTGAAGGTGGATGCATTGAATTCATGCTCTGCGTACAGAATCAGCGAGGTGTGCATGGCGCTGACCCAGCTGTCACGGGGCTTTTCACCGTGCAGCAGGTGCAGGAAGTGGCCGCCGATTGAATCATCGTCGGTTTCCACTTCAATGCGCTTGCCGTTGTGGCTGTAGTGGTACCAGTACAGCAGCATGCTGCCCAGGCTGGCCATCAGCTTGTCGGCAATGTCGCGCGCGCCGGGGTGGTTGTGATCGTCTTTTTCAGGTTGCAGGCAACCCAATACTGAAACGCCAGTGCGCATCACATCCATGGGGTGGGCTGAAGGGGGCAGTGCTTCCAGCGCCTGCTTTACACCTGCGGGAATTCCACGCAGGGCTTTCAGTTTCAGTTTGTAGCCAGCCAGTTCAGCCACTGTGGGCAGCTTGCCGTGCACCAGCAGGTAAGCAATTTCTTCAAACTCGGTGGTGGTTGCCAAGTCCAGAATGTCGTAACCACGGTAAGCCAAGTCGTTGCCTGTGCGGCCAACGGTACACAGGGCAGTGTTGCCAGCGGCGGTACCTGAAAGGGCGACTGATTTTTTGGGTTTGAAGCCAGGGGTTGTTGTTTGTTGCTCAGACATTGCTGTCTCCTGTCAAGAAATAGTGTTTTATAACAATTGTTTATAGTTTTTTATTCAGGTCATTTCTGCTGAAACAAGGCATCCAGCTTCTGCTCAAAATCGTGGTAGCCAATGCTGTCATACAGCTCCATGCGGGTTTGCATGGTGTCCAGTACATTTTTCTGGGTGCCGTCGCGGCGAACTGCTTCATACACATTCTGTGCTGCCTTGTTCATGGCACGGAATGCGCTCAATGGGTACAACACCAGGCCCACGCCCGCACCTTTCAATTCTTCGGTGGTGAACAGGGGCGTTGAGCCAAACTCGGTAATGTTGGCCAACACTGGCACCTTCACCGCGTCCACAAACTGCTGATACATGCTCAGTTCGGTCATGGCTTCAGGGAAAATCATGTCAGCACCGGCTTCCACGCAGGCGCAAGCCCGGTCAATGGCTGATTGCAAACCTTCCACGGCCAGCGCATCGGTGCGGGCCATGATCACGAAATCGTCTGAACCCCGTGCGTCAACTGCTGCTTTAATGCGGTCCACCATTTCGGCCTGGGTCACAATGGCTTTACCGGGGCGGTGGCCACAGCGCTTGGCACCCACCTGGTCTTCAATGTGCATGGCTGCAGCACCGGCTTTCATCATGGCCTTGGTGGTGCGGGCAATGTTGAAGAAAGACGAGCCAAAGCCGGTGTCTACGTCCACCAGCAAGGGGGTGTCGCATACATCGGTAATGCGACGAACATCAGTCAGCACATCATCAAGGCCAGAAATGCCAAGGTCGGGCAGTCCCAGTGAACCAGCCGCTACACCGCCGCCGCTCAGGTAAATGGCTTTGAAGCCAGCGCGCTTGGCCAGCAGTGCATGGTTGGCGTTGATTGCACCGATTACTTGCAAAGGTTGTTCGTCTTTCACTGCCTGGCGAAAACGGGCGCCTGCGGATTTTTGGGTCATGGTGTTCTCCTTGTTGTATATTTTCTGTAGTGCAGGGTTCATGCCAGTTGCAAAATTATTTTCAAATAAATATTTCGAATCAATGGTTTAAGAATAACTATTAAGGTGGGATGTTGAATATTGTTGTATTCAATTGAAACATTGTTGTTTAAAATAAAACCTATCAATGTTTTAAAAGAACAAACCTTGTTTTAAATGAAACCTAGAATTGTCGTGTTCAGCATCAGTGCACTGGCAGGTACCCTACGGGAAATTGCCCGTGACTATGCCAGTTCAGCCAATATTGAATTGGTTCCCAAGGCCTATGAAGATGCCTTGGCCTATGCACGCAACCGCTATTACACCGACACGGCCGATGTATTCATTGCCGCAGGTTCCAATGGCGCATTCTTGCAAAACCAGCTTGAAGCCCCCTTGGTGATTATTCGCACCGATGGTTTTGATGTCATGCAAGCATTGGCCTCTGCCAGAAAAGCGTCTGCAGCGGTGGGTTTGGTCAGTTACGAGCATTCCTTCGACGAGCTTGAACAATTTGCCCGGGCATTTGACGTGCCTTTGAACACCCGAACTTATCGCACACCTGAAGACGCACGTCGCGCGGTACGGGAATTGGCCCAGTTGGGTGTCAAGGTGGTGGTCGGGTCGGGCCTGGTTACCGAAATTGCACAGGAAATGGGGCTGGAAGCCATTTTGATTTACTCCCGCCAAGGCGTTGTCAAAGCCTTCGAGGAGGCCATACGGCTGGCCAGTGCCAAGGCCTCTGGCGGAGTGCGCCGAAACAGCCAGGCCTACACGTATCACACTGAGCAAGACTTGATCGGCAATAGCAAGGCCGTTGAAAAGCTGCGCAGCACAATTCGCCTGTGTGGCGGTATCGATTTTTCTGTGCTTATTCAAGGTGAAACTGGCGTGGGCAAAGAACTGGTGGCCCAGTCCATTCACACGTCCAGTCCACGGGCAGGTAAACCGTTTGTAGCCATTAATTGCGCTTCTTTGACAGAAAGCCTTCTGGAAAGCGAGTTGTTTGGTTATGAAGAGGGTGCGTTTTCAGGGGCCGTGAAAGGCGGGCGCGCAGGCATGTTCGAGAGTGCACAGGGCGGCACCGTGTTTCTCGACGAAATTGGCGACATGCCCTTGGCTTTTCAAACGCGTTTGTTGCGTATTCTCGAAGACAGCACCGTGCGCCGCATTGGGTCTGCCTCACCTCGCAAAGTGGATTTTCGTTTACTTGCGGCCAGCAATGTGAACTTGCAGCAAGCGGTAGAGGAAGGGCGTTTTCGCGAAGACCTTTACTTCCGCCTCAATGAAATGTTGATCCACATCCCGCCCTTGCGCGAACGCACTGAAGACATTGCCGAATTGGCGGGATACTTCTTGAGAACAACGCCGGTGCGCGTCAGCAAATCGAGGTTCGACGAGTTTCTTCATCTCACCCTGCCTGTTCTTCAATCATTGCCTTGGCCGGGCAATATCCGTCAACTGAAGAATGTGTGCCGCAGGGCGGCAGTCATGATGCTGCAAGAAAGTGACCTTACAACCTGGCGTGGCTGGTTCCCTGACCTGCTTGTTGATGCAGAAAATTCCACTGTGTTACCGACGCAGTTGAAAGATTTGCCTGGTCCAATAGACTCGATGAACGCCTTGGCCTTGGCTTACAGCAGGGCGCCCAAGTATGGGCGGGCTGAAATTGTTCGTGAGGCACTCAAGGTGGTTGGTGGCGAAGTCAACAAAGTGGCTGAAGGTTTGGGCATTAGCAGATCAACTGTTTGGCGTTTGGGTAAAAGGGTTTAGCGCGATGGCCTATTCACCACCCATCCTGACCGAATCCGATGTTGAGTTCACAGCCATTCGCGCCCAAGGTGCGGGTGGCCAAAACGTCAACAAAGTGTCCAGCGCCATTCATTTGCGTTTTGACATTCGTTCATCGTCTTTGCCTGAATTTATCAAAGAAAAATTGCTTGCTCGGCAGGACCAGCGTTTGACCAAAGAAGGCGTTATTGTCATCAAAGCGCAAACCACACGTAGCCAGGAGCAAAATCGCGTAGACGCCCTTGCGCGCTTGAACGAATTGATTGCCGAGGTGGCCAAGCCCGTCAAGGTCCGCCGTGAGACCCGCCCAACTTTGGGCTCAAAGCGTCGCAGACTGGCAAGTAAAAACATTCGAGGGCAGGTCAAGGCGCTGCGTGGCAAGGTACAGGATTGACAGTTTTTACATGCAGTTCTTTCGCGCTATAGTGGGCGTGGAAAGTTATCTCGAACTGGAGTCGCGGTGTCGATCGATCACACTCACCCGGCCTTGCAGGGGCAAGTCACGGAAAATGGAAAGTATCAGGTTTGCCCGGCAAGTTCACCAGTCAATTGTTGGGTCGACAGCTTTTGGCAACTGACAGTGGGTTGGGGTGAATATGTGTATCGAAGCGTGCCCGACAACTGTGTCGATCTGATTTTCAATCTCGATGAGTTGTCAGATGCTTTTATCGTGACACCCTTTCTTTCGCCGATTGAATTCCCGATTTCTGGACCCGTAAAATATTTTGGAATTCGATTTTCGGCCCTGGGTTATCAGGGCTTGATCAAGGCACCCCTGGGTGAATGGTTGAATCCAGATTGCCATGTCAACGCCCATGAAATGCTTCAACCCTTGGTGATTGAGCATATTCAAAAGACCCTGAGTCAAGGAAACAATTTTCTGGCGCGAACTGAAGGTGTTGCTGCAGCATTGCTTGTTTATTTGAAGCACCCCAAACTAGATCCCCGCTTGCTTCGTTTCATTCACTCCGCGTTGGATCCGAATTTCGGTGATCTTGGTGTTTCTCCACGCCAATTGCGTCGAATCAGTCAACTTCATCTGGGCTTGTCGCCCAAAGAGTTTGCTCGGGTTACCCGGTTTCAGGCCACGCTTCAACAGATGAGCACTTGCTCTCCATGGCCGGTATGGCCGCAGTTTTATTACGATCAATCGCATTTCATTCGAGAGTTCAAGAACTTCGCGGGGGCCACACCGGCCAGCTTTCTGAAAATGTCCGTTTTGTACAAGAAAACCCAAACCTCCTCCGAATAAACTTCAAGCTCCTCGTTTTAAAAGGAGTTGTCGCATGATTGAAATTCAAGCCATGTTTCCGGTGATGGTCACTGCGAATCTGGATCAGCAGCGCAATTTTTACACCTCGATATTTGGTTTCGATGCTGTTTTTTTCGAACCTGAATTTTATTTGCACCTGGTGTCGCCCTCCACCGGTGTTCAGCTTGGTTTTCTTGTGCCTGAACATGCCTCGCAGCCCCGGTTTCTGCATTCATTGATGAATACGCAAGGCCATGTCATTACTTTTGAGGTGGCCAGTGCTGCTGCCGCTTACGCGCAGTCGCAGGCACTCAATTTGACAGTCGAGATGCCTTTGAAACACGAAAGTTGGGGGCAGATTCATTTCATAGTAAAAGACCCTGCAGGAATAAAAATTGATATCGTTGAGCACTTGGATTCAGTACCGCAATAGGAATGCGTTAACCACAAGGAGATCGTCGTTGGAATATCGGGTTAATTTGGGCAAAGTGGCCCCAAAGCTTTATCAATCAATGATTTCGTTCGACAAGCAAGTCAATGAGCATGTGGTTGCCTCTGGTATCGAGGAGGGTTTTTCACATTTGCTTCGTCTTCGCGCCTCCCAGCTCAATGGTTGTGCATTTTGTGTTCGGCTTCATACGCGTGATGCTTTGGCCAGTGGCGAGAGCATGGATAGGATTAGCGTGCTTCCAGCCTGGCGGGAGACACAATATTTCAATTCAAAAGAACGCGCATCATTGGCGTTGTGTGAAGCAGTGACATCAATTTCCGATGGTCAAATACCCGACTCTGTGTATCAATACGCCAAATCAGCATTGTCGAGCGAGGAAATCTCGGCAGTGCAGTGGTTGGCGGTGTTGATCAATGCGTGGAATCGTGTGGCAATTTCCAGTCGCTACCCCGTGAGTGATGCCAGTTGATATAGCATTTGGATTGCTTACTCCTCAACTGGTTTATTACTTAAAAGGAAATTGAATGGACCTAGTGCGTATTTTGATCGCCATCTTGTTGCCTCCATTGGGCGTATTTCTTCAAGAAGGGCTGGGCAAGCATTTTTGGATCAACATTGTTCTGACCTTGCTCGGCTATATTCCAGGCATTGTGCATGCGGTGTACATCATTGCGAAGCGATAGCTATTTGGCTTGAACTTAGAATTCCAAATACCTTGTATATCGAGTTTGATCACCATCCGTTAGTAGTTGAATAATCACAATATCAAAGGAAATGATCATGCAAGCCACGAAACTGATTGGAATTCTGTTGATTGTTGCCGGCACCCTGGGGTTGGTCTACGGCGGGTTTAGCTACACCGAAGAGTCCACAGCCGCAAAAATCGGTTCACTCGAAATTACAGTGGACCAGGAAAAAGAAGTGAATGTGCCCATGTGGGCGGGCGTGGGTGCAATTGTTGCGGGTGCCTTCCTGTTGTTGGTGGGTGGTCGCCGCCGATAATCAACAAAGCCGGTTCAAGCAAAAGACCACGCCACAATGCGCGTGGTCTTGTTGCCCTGTTCCATTTCAACTTCAAGAATATCCCGTGCGCCAGCATTGCGCATGTGCCACTTTGCCTGCCCCACATTTTCAGCTTTCGACACCAGCGTGGTGAACCACCGGCATTGTTTGCCATACTGAGCGCTTTCATTGATCATGGTTTGCAAAAAGCCAATTTCACCGCCTTCGCACCACAATTCATTTTTCTGTCCACCAAAATTCAAGCCTGCCGGTGCTTTTGAGCCGGGTTTTTCTCCACGATTAAAAGCCAAACTGTTGACCTTGCGCTGATTGCTTTTCATGGCCTCCTTTTGAGAGGCATGAAATGGCGGGTTACACACGCTTAAGTCAAATTTTTCGCCAGGCTTGATTACACCTTCAAATATCTTTCGCTTGTCACGCTGCAGGCGCAGGTCGATTAGATGTTTCAAGTCTTCGTTTTTATCCAGCACGGCTGCAATATTTTTCAATGCAACAGCGTCAATTTCACTGCCACTGCAATGCCAGCCGTACACTTTCGCAGCCAGCAGTGAGTAAATTCCATTCGCGCCTGTACCTATGTCCAGCATCCTGACCTGTCTTGAATCGCTGGCCTTCACACCACTGCTTGCGATCAAATCTGCAGCGTAATGAATGTAATCCACTCGACCTGGAATGGGTGGGCACAGGTATCCGTCTGGCACATTCCAACCCGCAATGCCATAGTGGTGTTTCAGTAGCGCGCAGTTCAGTGCTTTCACAGCCAGTGGATCAGCAAAATCAATGGAGTCGCTTCCAACCTTGTTGGCCTTCACATGCTTTTTCAAGGCCGGGTGGCTCAAGGTCAAGGCAGCGAAGTCGTAGCCATCGTTGTGTAAATTCTTCGGGTGCAGGGTTTTGCTCAATTCTTTTCTCGTTGTGCTTTGCTGCGCGCAGCCAGGTCATAGCAACCGGTATTTTTCGCAGATTGTTCAGGATCGGGTGTGCCGGTTTCAACAAATGGAATCAAGGCGGCAAAAGGATTCAGAAGCGATAACAACACCGCCCCCGCCACTTTGCCCGCCAGGGGACCTTTTTCAAGGGAAACTTCAGGTGTGCCCATGGTGCCTGTGATCAGCAAAGGCGTACGCAGGCTCATGGGGCTGAAGTCTTTGGGTGTAACAACCACGCGCAAATCCAGCGCCTCGGTTTTCATGGAAATACTGCCATTGACCCATAAGGCGGAGTCCTGTGTGTCAATCACGAAGACCCGGGGTCTCAACATGCCGTCCTCTGCGGCCAAGTCAGCATATGCGCAGTTCATGTTCAAGACTTCGTCACCGCGAAACCAGACGCCCAGCGCCTCTGCCGCATCCAAGCCCGCAGCCTCGATGATCAAATGCGACATCGTGCCCTGTCGCACCTGCGTGCGAACCGTGCCCGTAAGGCTTCCCAAAATTTCCGCGGTTGATCGGCCCTTGCCTTGCAGTTTTGCCAAGCCATTCATGTTGCCAGTGAAATAGGGCGGCTCGTCATTGGCGCGTGTCATGTTCAGCCATTGCTCAAGTTGCACATTTTCCCAGTTCAGGTCGGTGTCCCACAGTGCAATGTCCCCTCGACCATCCAGTTGAACCATGCCAGCAAGTTGGCCTTTTGCAGTTTTCGCATCAATGTCGGAAATGCGTAAAACACCATCGGTCAACACCAGGTGGGCACGTAAAGGTCGAAGTGGCTTCAGAATTTCGCTGCCCAAATCCAGATTGTCGATATCGATTTGAACATCCGCATTCATCGCGCGCAGCGAAGGCAGATCAAATGGCTTGTCTGGCAACACACGGTTACCTGGTTTTTTCTCGTTGGTTTCTTTTGTAGCCTGGGCGCCCACAGTGGGCCCCAAGTCTGCCAGCACCAGGGAAGGGCCTTTCAGTACACCACTTAACAAAGGTTGATCTTTGTCACCTTCGTACAGAAATTCGCCTTTCAAGCGACTGCTGCCAATCGTTGCACTTGAAATGTCAGCTTTCCAGGTGCTTGCGTCGCGGTTTAACATGCCCTCTGTTCGAAATGATGGGGTACTTGGCAGTGTAATGCCCAAGGCCTCTCCGGCAGCAGCCAGCGACGGTCCACTGACCACGAATTGACCTGACAGCTGTTCCATTTTCAGCGCGTCTGTCGCTTGGCCTTTGAATGCTAGCTTTGCCGCGCCCAATGAAATATCCAAGTCGACAGGAATGGGCTCTGCGTCTTGTGCAACCCACGGCAGCACGCCGGTTGATGCAAGGTCAATGTTCAGTTTTTTGTTTAGATATTCACCAGTGGCGTCCACTTTCAGGGCGTCTGTACCTGTCTCGCCCTCTTGCAGGGAAAGATTTGCAATCAGATTCAGGTTCAGGGGCGCATCAACATAACGAATTGTGCCGGACTTGATCGCGAGCAGGCCAAAAGTGGGTGGGGGTTTTGCCTGCTCGTTCGATTCGTCTTTGGAAAACTGCCACGAAGCCAGTCCGTCCGCTCGCCTTTCCAGATAACCGTCAAGGGCGTCGGCTTTCAGGGTATCAATTCTCAGGACCCTGTCGGGGGCACCCCGCCATGCCAAAAGATCAGTGTAATTCAGGCCCAGCGTGACCTGCTCGCCTTTGATCATGTGGGGCGCAGTGCTCCATGCAGGCGAGCCAATTTTAAAGTTGCCCAGTGTCAAGCGAATCCCGCCGATCAGTCGCAGTTTGAATTCAGGGTCGGTGTCTGCGGGCTTGGTCAGAACAATTTCGCGTTGCAGTGTTTCGCTTAACCAGCGTTCAGCGGGTTTGGCTGCAAATGGCCAGCCCATCAGTTCAAACATGGCAACAAAAAAGGCCAGTAGGCCTGTCAATATGGCGCTCGCCATCAGGAGGGGTCTTTTACGGCGAAGTTGGCTGGTCATCGATTTCTTGTTCAAAGTGCGCCCAGAAGTACCTAAGGTAGAAAGTGTGTACAACGCGCATTCAGCGCTGCAGGTCAACTTGAAGATCAGTTATTCGTTATTGGGAGTGTTATAACTTCTATGTCGCCAAATCTAATCAAGTTAAATTTGATCAAAGGTCTTTATACAATGAAAAAAGTAATCTCGTTATTAGTTGCTGCATTCATGCTGAGCAGTTGTGCAGTGTACACCCCGGCTGGTTCAGTTGTGGTGGATCCGGGTGGGCACGGTGGTGGGCATTGTCCACCCGGGCAAGCCAAAAAAGGGCGTTGCTAAATAATGACCGTTAAAACTGATTTCGCGATTATTCTTGATTTCTGGTTTCAGCAAATCGAACCCAAGTCATGGTGGGTTGCTGACCCGGCATTTGATGCGCAGATCCGAGAGCGCTTCATCACGGTCAGCGAGCAGGCCGCCAAGGCTGAATTGTTTGAATGGCGGGCAAGCGCCAAAGGGCGGCTTGCTGAGATCATTGTTCTGGATCAATTCTCCCGCAATGTTTACAGGAACACGCCCAAGGCCTTTGCGCAAGACCCAATGGCACTGGTTTTGGCGCAAGAAGCAGTTGCCAAGGGTGTTTTGAATGAATTAAATCCCGATGAACGCGCCTTTTTGCTTCTGCCTTACATGCACAGCGAATCCAGGTCCATTCACGTGCAGGCAGAGCATTTGTACAGAGAATGGGCGCCCGAGAACAATTACAGGTTTGAAGTGCGGCACAAGGAAATCATTGACCGGTTTGGGCGTTATCCGCACAGAAATACGATTCTGAACCGCGAATCAACCATTGAAGAGCTGGAGTTCTTGAAGCAGCCAGGATCCAGTTTTTAAATCGTGGTTCGATCAAGCTCTCGGTACGCGGGCTTTCAGTACCTCGAAGTAGTACCGGTAACTTGCGCGGTCATGTAATTCGCCTTTGACCTGAATGGGCCCCCAGTTTGCTTTTTCCGCCTCGGTCAGCACCAGCACCGCCTCTTCCACTTCGGAGTCGGTAGGTAGCATGGCAGACACAATGTGTACGATTTGATCCGGGTGAATGCTCCACATGCGCGTGAAGCCGAAGTCACGTTTGGCGCGCATGGCATCTTCAGCCGCCATTTCCGGTTGCCGAATGTTGCGGGTCACATTGTGAGAGGGCACTTTGCCAAACCGGTGGCAAGCCGCTGAAATTTCCAGTTTTGCTCGGCGCACCAGTGGGTTTTCGAATTGTCCGGGGGAATTCAAGGCTGTCTTCGGAATCGCACTTCTGTGGCTGGAAATGAAATCCATAATCCCGAATGAAAGGGATTCAACTTCCCCCAGGCCTGCAATCTGGTGCACTGCCGCCAAGGCACCATGGGTTTCAATCAGCACATGTAGGGGCGGGGGCTCAACACAGGCTTTGGCGCATTGCTCCCGAATTCTTGACACTGCCAATTTCACATCATCAAAGTTTTCTGGTTTCGGTAGCATCAGGTAGGCCGGAGTCGGCACGCCTTCTTTCAGTACGATTGGTAGTTCCTGCTCAAAGGCCGGGTCTTGCACTGGGTGAAAACGAACACCGGGCTTGCGGGTTTCATTGCCGTATCGTGCAGAAAAATCAACCAGGCTTTGTGCAGCCCATGTGGCAATCTCATTGACTTGCCCGACCACAGCGCCGTCTTCAAGGTCTAGAGTGATATCGAAGCATGCCCCTATCTCTGCTCGAATCTGCAGTGCTTTTTCGAAATATTTGGGGCGACCCGTGTAATGGTCACACACGGGCAGGTTGACCAGTGCATTGTCTTCGCTGTACAGAATTGTGGAAATGTTGACCAAATCCAGGTTGTGCTTCTTCACGCAGTATTCCTTCGCAGTGTTCTTTGAAATGCAAATAAAAAAAGCCAGCATCGCTGCTGGCTCTTTTTATCACGAATCGCTTGCGAATTACTTGCCCAGCAAGTGCTTCACGCCTTCGCGCTCTTCCATGAGTTCGTTCAGGGTAATGTTGATGCGTTCCTGGCTGAATGCGTCAATTTCAAGACCTTTCACGATTTCAAACTTGCCATTGGCACAAGTTACCGGGAAACCAAACTGTGTGCCTTCCGGAATGCCGTAGGAACCATCAGAAGGAATGCCCATGGTCACCCACTTGCCGTTGGTGCCCAGCACCCAGTCGCGCACATGGTCGATTGCTGCGTTCGCAGCAGAAGCAGCAGAAGACAAGCCACGTGCTTCGATGATTGCGGCACCACGCTTGCCCACGGTTGGCAAGAAGGTGTTGGCGTTCCATTCCTGGTCGTTGATCATGTCTTTGACTGAAGCGCCGTCGATTGTTGCAAAACGGTAGTCAGCGTACATCGTGGGTGAGTGGTTGCCCCACACAGCCAGTTTTTCAATGGAGGCCACCGGCTTGCCGGTTTTGGCAGCAACCTGGCTCAATGCGCGGTTGTGGTCCAGGCGCAGCATGGAAGTGAAACAGTTCGGGTCCAGGTCGGGGGCTGATTGCTGTGCAATGTAAGCATTGGTGTTGGCGGGGTTGCCCACGACCAGCACCTTTACAGTTGGCTTGGCGTTGTCGTTCAGTGCTTTGCCCTGAACAGTGAAAATCGCGCCGTTGGCTTCCAGCAGGTCCTTGCGTTCCATGCCTTTGCTGCGTGGGCGTGCGCCAACCAGCAGGGCCACATCCACGTCTTTGAAGGCGGTTGCGGGATCATCTGTAATCACCACGCCTTGCAGCAATGGGAATGCACAGTCTTCCAGTTCCATGACCACACCTTTCACTGCGGGCAGGGCGGGGGTGATGTCCAGCAGCTGCAGAATCACGGGCTGGTCTTTGCCCAGCATGTCGCCATTGGCGATACGGAACAACAAGCTGTAGCCAATTTGGCCAGCAGCGCCTGTAACGGCAACTCGCATTGCGGGTTTGGTCATGTCAAACACTCCAAAGGATTAAAAATCGAAGGCCATAGTTTAGCGCCAAACACTGACACCTTGTTGACTAACTTGGTGGTTTAGAGGGGTTTAACTTCTAAAAGTCCTCTATAAGATATAAGATACACAATAATCCGAAAAAACAAGATCGAGACACAATTTGCAACCCGTTAACCCAACGTTCAGTCCGCTTTATCAGCAAATTAAAGGTTTGCTGCTCAAAAGCCTTCAAGACGGCGAATGGAAGCCGGGTGAGCTTATTCCGTCCGAAACAGAGCTTGCCACCCGCTATGGCGTGAGCCAGGGCACTGTGCGCAAGGCCATCGACGAATTGGCTGCAGAAAACCTGGTCGATCGAAAGCAGGGGCGTGGTACTTTTGTTGCCACGCACAACGAGGCCAAATCCGAGTATCGGTTTTTGCGTCTTGCCGCAGATGAAGAGCCTGGCGTCAAGCCCAAATCCACCTATCTGTCGGTTGAGCGGGTGCGTGCCAGTTCCCAGATTGCCAAGTTGCTCGACATCAAACCCAGTGACTCCGTATTCGTAGTCAAGCGCGTCATGCGCTTTGATGGTGTACCGCGCATTTTTGACGAAATTTGGCTGCCTGCCTCCCAGTACAAGGGCCTAACGCTTGAGCGACTGCAGCAGTGGAATTCCACCCTGTACGGTTTCCTGGAAAGCAGCTTCAATGTGCGCATGTTGCGGGCCAACGAGCACATCAAGGCGGTCAGCGCACAACAAGAGCATTCTGACATTTTGCAGGTGAGTGTAGGCACACCTTTGTTGCTGGTCGAGCGCCTTTCAATGACGTATGCTGATCAGCCGGTAGAGCTTCGTCGTGGGTGGTATTTGACCGACAAGTTTTCTTACAGGAATGAATTGTATTGAATTGATACAAGTCTTTAGCGGGCAAAAGAATGCATTTGACCTAAATGGTGCTCAAAATCAAAATCTTCCCGCTTTAAGGTTCGATTGATTTGGTTCAAAATATATCGTTGTCCGATATTGGTTTTTTTAAAGGATTCAGGTCGCGAGACCAAGGGCGAAAGCCCGATTTCCAATCACTTTTATAAGAACACGAGCATGTCAAACACTGTTGCGAAGAAACGTCCGGTTTACCGGAACATTCATGTCACACAAATCCTGAAGTACAGGCTGCCATTGGCCGGCAAGTTGTCTATTTTGCATCGCGTCAGTGGCGCAGTGCTGTTTTTGGCACTTCCCGTCATTCTGCTGCCGCTTTTTGACAAAAGCATCACTTCCGAACTCACCTTCCTCGAAATGCAATCGTTGGTCAGCAGCCCGCTGGTGAAAATTGTGCTGCTGGGTCTGATCTGGTCTTATTTGCATCACTTTGCAGCGGGCATCCGCTACTTGGTGCTCGACATGCACGTGGGCACTGAAAAGTACGCTGCAAGCAAAAGCGCGGGCATTGTATTCGCTGTCAGTTTAAGCCTGACCGCCTTGTTCGGCCTGAAACTGTTCGGAGTGTTTTAATCATGGGTAATAACATTGGTTCCAAGCGCCTGGTCGTTGGCGCGCATTACGGCCTGAAAGAATGGGTTGCGCAACGTATCACGGCTGTCATCATGGCGATTTACACAATCGGCCTGTTCCTGGCAGTGCTGTTCACGCCCGACATTGATTACGCAAAGTGGGTTGGTTTCTTCAATTTCACGGTATTGTCGTTCCCATTGGGCAAAATTTTGGCTTTGCTGGCATTTTTGTCCCTGTGCTATCACGCCTACATCGGTATTCGCGACATCTGGATGGACTACGTCAAGCCCACCGGTATTCGCCTTGGTTTGCAAGTTTTTACAGCGTTGTGGTTGCTTGGTGCAGCCGGTTACGCTGCTGATATTCTCTGGAGGGTCTAAAAGTGACAGCGGTTAAAACTTCCCTTCCACGTCGCAAATTCGACGCGGTAATCGTAGGTGCGGGTGGCGCGGGTATGCGCTGTTCGCTCCAGTTGGCAGAGGCTGGTCTGAATGTAGCCGTGCTGTCCAAAGTATTCCCCACACGTTCACACACCGTGGCCGCGCAGGGTGGTATTGGCGCATCGCTGGGTAACATGTCTGACGACAGCTGGTACTGGCACATGTTTGACACGGTCAAGGGTTCTGATTACCTGGGCGACCAGGACGCAATCGAATTCATGTGTCGCGAAGCCCCCAAGGTCGTGTACGAACTGGAACACTTCGGCATGCCTTTTGACCGCAACCCCGATGGCACCATTTATCAGCGCCCGTTCGGTGGTCACACAGCCAACTTCGGTGAAAAGCCGGTTCAGCGCGCTTGTGCCGCAGCCGACCGCACAGGCCACGCCCTGTTGCACACCCTTTACCAGCGCAACGTGCGTGCCCGCACCCAGTTCTTCGTAGAATGGATGGCGCTTGACATCATCCGCGACGCCGACGGCGACGTGGTCGGTGTAACCGCCCTGGAAATGGAAACCGGCGAAATGATGGTGCTGGAAGCCAAAACCACGGTGTTTGCCACAGGCGGTGCCGGTCGTATTTGGGACGCATCCACCAACGCCTTCATTAACACTGGCGATGGCATGGGCATGGCAGCCCGCGCAGGCATTCCTCTTGAAGACATGGAATTCTGGCAGTTCCACCCGACCGGTGTGGCCGGCGCTGGTGTGCTGGTAACAGAAGGTGTTCGCGGCGAAGGCGGTATTTTGCTGAACAGCGAAGGCGAGCGTTTCATGGAGCGCTATGCGCCAACCTTGAAAGACCTGGCCCCGCGCGACTTCGTGTCACGTTCCATGGACCAGGAGATCAAGGAAGGTCGCGGTTGCGGCCCAAATAAAGACTACGTGTTGTTGAAGCTTGACCACTTGGGCGCCGACACCATCATGAAGCGTTTGCCCTCGATTCGTGAAATCGCGATCAAGTTCGCCAACGTAGATCCGATCAAAGAACCGATTCCTGTGGTTCCAACCATTCACTACCAGATGGGCGGAATTCCGACCAACGTGTATGGTCAGGTTGTAGCGCCCAAAGTACCGGGCGGCGCCAGTGAAATCGTCAACGGCATGTACGCCATTGGTGAATGCGCGTGTGTATCCGTACACGGCGCAAACCGTTTGGGCACCAACTCATTGCTCGATTTGATCGTGTTTGGTCGTGCAGCCGGCAACCACATCGTGAACAGTAACTTGAAGGCCCGCAGCCACAAGGAATTGCCAGCCGATGGTACCGACCCGACACTGGCACGTGTTGACAAACTCATGACATCAACCAGCGGCGAGAACGTGCGCGTGGTGGCCGATGCAATCCGCAAGGGCATGCAGTACCACTGCGGCGTATTCCGCACCACTGAATTGATGGAAGCAGGCGTGAGCAAGATCAATGACCTGGCCAAGCAGGCTGAGCACATTCACCTGAAAGACAAGTCCAAAGTGTTCAACACTGCATTGGTGGAAGCCCTGGAACTGGCCAACCTGCAGGAAACTGCCAAGGCCACCATGGTGTCTGCCGCTGCCCGTGAAGAAAGCCGTGGTGCGCACGCCCACCGCGACTTCCCTGAGCGCGATGATGACAAGTGGATGCGTCACAGCCTGTGGTACTCCGAAGGCAACCGCCTGGACTACAAGCCAGTGAATTTGAAGCCACTGACAGTTGAAACCTTCCAGCCCAAAAAGCGGACGTTCTAATCAAGGTTAAGAGGTACAGAAAATGAGCGAAAAAAGAATCGTACGTTTTGAAATTTATCGCTACGACCCGGACACCGGTGAAGCGCCAAAAATGCAAAAGCTGGAAGTCGAGCTTGAGCCAACCGACAAAATGTTGCTCGATGCGCTGATGCGCATCAAGAGCGATGTGGACGAGTCCATTGCCTACCGTCGTTCATGCCGCGAAGGTGTGTGCGGATCTGATGCAATGAACATCAATGGCAAAAACGGTTTGGCTTGTATCACGAACCTGCGCGACTTGAAGCAGCCCATCGTGTTGAAGCCGCTACCCGGCCTGCCAGTGGTGCGCGATCTGATCGTGGACATGACCCAGTTTTTCAAGCAGTACCATTCCATCAAGCCCTACTTGGTGAATGAAACGCCGCCCCCCGAAAAGGAGCGTCTGCAGTCACCAGAAGAACGCGAAGAACTCGATGGTCTGTATGAATGCATTTTGTGCGCATGCTGTTCAACCAGCTGCCCTTCATTCTGGTGGAATCCCGACAAGTTCGTGGGCCCAGCCGGTTTGTTGCAAGCCTACCGTTTCATCGCGGACAGCCGCGATCAATCGACAGGTGAGCGTTTGGACAACCTGGAAGATCCGTATCGTTTGTTCCGCTGCCACACCATCATGAACTGCGTGGATGTGTGTCCGAAGGGCTTGAACCCCACGAAAGCAATTGGCAAGATCAAGGAACTGATGGTGCGTCGCGCCGTCTAGAACCCTTGTTCGGATTTTTTTAATCAAATCGGGGTTGTGCACTGCAAAACCCCGTTTTTTTTGTTGTAGTTTATGTCTAATCAGAGTCATCAGGCGGATCCAACTCAACGTGCCCGTTTACGCTGGCGCGCTAGGCGAGGCCTATTGGAAAACGACCTGATTATCGAACGATTTTTCGACAAGCATGAAATGGATTTGACCAACGACGACGTACAGGCCTTGACTGTGCTGTTTGAAGAGGTTGACAACGTCCTGCTTGACCTGTTCCTTGGCCGAAAAGAGCCGGAAGGGGATCTGGATACACCTGATGTGCGCAAGGTAATCCAGATGATGCGAGAACTTTAATTTCAATCCCATTAGAAGGAAATCCGATGAGCACAGAACACAAGGCCACGCTGTCTTTTTCAGACGGCACCCCTTCGGTAGAATTTCCCATTCACAAAGGCACCATTGGTCCTGACGTGATCGACATCCGCAAGCTGTATGGATCCACTGGCAAATTCACCTACGATCCAGGCTTTTTGTCCACAGCCTCTTGTAATTCATCCATTACGTACATTGACGGCGACAAAGGCGAATTGTTGTATCGCGGTTACCCGATTGAGCAATTGGCTCAAAACTGCGATTTCATGGACGTTTGCTACCTGCTGCTCAACGGCGAGTTGCCCAACGCCAGCGAAAAGAGCACATTTGACGACCTGGTGACCAAGCACACCATGGTGAATGAGCAGATGAATTTCTTCCTGCGCGGTTTCCGTCGTGACGCACACCCCATGGCCGTGATGACTGGCCTGGTGGGCGGAATGTCCGCTTTCTACCCCGACTCCATGAACCTGCTGGACAAAAACCAGCGCGACATTTCTGCGATCCGCTTGATTGCCAAGATGCCAACCCTGGTTGCCATGGCCTACAAATACGGCATTGGTGCCCCCAACATCTACCCAAAGAATGAATTGAGCTACACGGCCAACTTCATGCGCATGATGTTCGGTAATCCTTGCGAAGAGTACCAAGTCAACGACGTATTGGTACGCGCCATGGATCGCATCTTTATCTTGCATGCCGACCATGAGCAAAATGCATCCACTTCCACAGTGCGCTTGTGTGCCTCCTCAGGTACCAACCCATTTGCAGCGATTGCTGCGGGTGTGGCTTGTCTGTGGGGCCCGTCACATGGTGGTGCCAATGAAGCTTGTTTGAACATGCTGACTGAAATTCAGGCCAACGGCGGCGTCGAAAAAATTGGCGATTTCATTGCCAAGGTGAAAGACAAAGACTCTGGTGTTCGCTTGATGGGTTTTGGTCACCGCGTGTACAAAAACTACGACCCACGTGCCAAGCTGATGCGTGAAACCTGCCACGAAGTATTGAACGAGTTGGGCTTGCATGACGACCCGCTGTTCAAGATTGCCATGGCCTTGGAAAAGATCGCCCTGGAAGACGAATACTTCGTCAAGCGCAAACTGTACCCCAACGTGGACTTCTATTCAGGCATCGTTCAAAAGGCGATTGGTATTCCTGTACCGTTGTTTACAGCAATTTTTGCGCTGGCTCGCACCGTGGGCTGGATCGCCCAGTTGAACGAAATGATCGCCGACCCCGAGTACAAAATCGGTCGTCCACGTCAGCTGTTCAATGGTGCTGCGCACCGCAACGTGAAGCCAATCGATCAGCGTTAATTCACCGCGCAGGTACTTCTGAAAGAAGCCCCTTGGGTAACCGAGGGGCTTTTTTTATGCCTTGCTCCAATTGTTTCATCAATTGTTCGGTGTTCAACACCAACAACAGATTGTTGCTGGTTTTGACCAAGGCCTGAATGATGCTCCCCTGGGGGGTGAGGTTTTCTGACTCATTCAGTGCACTTACTGGCAAGCTGGGAATTTCACCCAATTCATCAACAACCAGTGCCACCTTGGCTTGAGAATCGCCCGTCTTCAAAAGAATCATTTGTTGGCTTTGGCTGGAGGCGTATCGCTCGCCTGAGTCGACAGCGAGAACTTTTGAGATGTCCACGATTGTGACTGCCTCTTTTCTGTAAAGTGTGGTGCCCGCAATCCAGCACGGTGCGTTGGGTACGGTGACCATCTCCCGGCATAAAAACGCCTCAACAGCGTCTTCGCTGTCAATGCCGTACCAGTGGCTTCCCACCCGGAATGAGGCAATGTCCACCTGATGCTCTTTATGTTCAGTTTGTCTGAACTCGTCAAAGCTTATTTCTCCCGCAAGGCCATGGGCATTTTTCTTCAAGGTACCTATGTCCAAACCGTAAACACATCTCAGGTTGTTTTGGTAGCAATCAGATGTGTCTTTATATTCCCGGTAGGCACCAGAATTACATGCGCCGTAAGCAATCAGTCGCCCGTCTACCTCAAAGTAGCCCAGTTCTGTTTTTTGCTTCTGGAATTTGCTTTTGATTGGTAGTGGAAGTGTGAGTTTGCCCTGATCAATGTACGAATGAGTGGTGGAAGAAATCACCTTTTGCTGTTCGTCCACAATAAATGCAAAGGCCTTGTGCCGACTGTCTCCCATGGATTCATTCAAAATCGCTTCAAACTGGGGCTCGCTGTCAAACACAAGGGCAATTGCACCGATTGCCTGGGTTGGGCAGTCCGCGTTCTCAAAGATCGCGGCACTGTAAATGTAAGTTGGGCGATCCTGATACAGGGGGCTTGGCTCAAATGCAGAAACACAATAATGGGCCTGGTTTTTTAGTTGCAGGGTTTGTTTCAGCCAGTGTGTGTCCAAAGGCACGTAGTCCGCATGCACTTGTTCTGCGCTGTCACACACAATTTGCCCATCACAATTCAGCAGCACAATATTGGTATAAACCGTGTAAAGGCTTTGAATGTGTTTTAGGCACTCCAGAGCCGCGCTCACTGATCCAGGATCGGAAAGTGCCTGTGCAAGGACAGGAGTCAAGGCCCACCAGCGACAATCATTGGCGCGTTCATACAGGTTTCTGTCCATCAGGTCCATGGCCAGCATAGCGCGTGCTTGTTGCTCAGTTTGAAATCCATTGATTTCGGACTGCACCAGCTTTTCGAGTGACTGGGTAAAAAGTGTCTTGGTGCTTTCCCCGGCACGTCCGATTTCCCAAAGTAAGGTTTTGCTGAAAGAGTTACCCAGCGCGGACGTGGAATTGCGCTGGGTCATGTTGCCGTTCCAGATACTGCGGTTCAATTGTTTCTGGATCTCTGCCGCTTGTTGTTCAAAGCCCTGAATTCGTGCATCAATCAGATCGCTACATTGAAGCAGTTCGGGAACCTGGCAATCGTCGATCAAGCTCCCATGGTCAAATGCATGACCCAAAGGCACCATACAAAATCCTTTCCAACCAGGGCCAGCGTAGCCTTGATAGCCTCGAGTTGATCGTATGCACACCAGGTAGGCCAATGGACCAATTTGAGTCACTCCCCAACCTGACTGCTGCGCCAAGCGAATTGTCTGGTTGGTGCCGATGTATTGAGGATTGCTGGAAATCAGTACGTCTCCGTTCTTGTTGGTGACTCCACATACACGCCACTCTGCTGTGCCATGTCCAGCGCTTTTGCCCATTACTTTTGAAAAAAGCGCGTCGCTTTCTTCATTCAAGTTGAATTCCAGTGCAATGTAGCCCTTGATCTGCCCGGCAAGTTCAATTTTCCAGGCATAAATAAGGCGCTTGGCGCCGCCCATGGCTTCGTCCAGAAGAGGGCGAAACGCCTCCGCATACTGCGAATTGGCCGCGACTTCCTGAGCAATCCAGTGGATCGAAGTGCCTGACTGCAAAATGCCCTGCATGTCCACAATCACGAGGGCATTGGCATCCAGCAAGATCACATTGCCGTACACGGAATACTTGGCCACATAGTTGCGCATTCGTTGACGGGTTTGTTCGAGGGATTCCTCGGTCAGGGGATCGCGTTCGGCATCCAGACACCGTTGGGTAAACACTGGGTCAGTGGCCAGAAAGCCAATGTCCGCTGTTCTTTCATAGAGATTTCGGACCAGAATATCGATTGAGTTCTGCGCCCTGGTGGCCAATTGCTCTACCGCCTGTCGGGTTGATTGTTCGATCAGGAAATTGGTCAGGTCGCTCGCCAGTTTCTGGAAGTGTTGCCGTGTGCTGGAAATCTCGGCACCTACATTGGTCAGTTCGCCCAGAAGGCTTAAGTTATTCCAATTTGCTTGAAGGTCTCGCAATTCGTCGATCAGTTCATCAACACTGTCAAGATTCTTCGCCATGTCGATGTGCGCGGAGTCAATTTCAATACCCCGATACTTGCGGCTAGCCATATGCCTGTCCCTCCCTTGGAATTCACCCAATGGTCGGGTTAATTCGGGGTGGTGTGATCCCCACATGGGGTGGTGATCGCCTGCGTGGGTGGACCTTGTTGGAGTCGCTCAAAAGCGTTTGTAGAAAACCACATATTTTTAGACTGTCATGCGGCTTCGTTTTAGGGTCGCGTCTCTAATCTGCTAGACTTTGAACATAACTCTTAAAGCAGTCTTTTTGACTGTTTTTTGCTATCTGGTTAGGGGCAGGAGCCCCACAAACCAGACGGGGAGTGCGGTTTAACCCACGTGTGTAGGGATTCGGTCCGATGGCAATAGCCAAGGTCGAGTCCGAACCCCACATCTTTGAAACGAGAAACTCGGAAAAAGGTGAAGCGCAAATGATGCGATCATTACAATTAAATTCTCTGTTGTTCGGCGGCAATGCACCCTTTGTCGAAGAACTCTACGAGGCCTACCTGGACAATCCAGGCTCTGTGCCAGACAAATGGCGAGCCTACTTCGACCAGTTACAAATGGTGCCCTCCGCTCACGGTGACGTGAACGAGAAAGACGTGGCACATGCACCCGTTATTCAATCCTTTGCCCAGCGTGCAAAAAAAGGCTTTTTGCAGCCGCAGATTCAATCTGCCGATCTGGAAGTCGCCAAAAAGCAGGTGCACGTTCAGTCCATTGTGGCTGCCTACCGATTTCTGGGTTCGCGCTTTGCCGACCTCGACCCGCTGAAACGTCAGGAACGCCCGGAAATTCCCGAGCTTGATCCGGCATTTTATGGTTTGACTGAAGCGGACATGGACATCACGTTCTCCGCCACAAACACCTATTTTGGTCAAGACCAAATGACCCTTCGCGACATCGTGAAGGCGTTGCGCGACACTTATTGCCGCTCCATTGGTATTGAGTACATGCACATTAGCGACCCAGCCCAAAAACGCTGGTTGCAAGAACGCATGGAAACAAGCCTGGGCACGGCCCAGCTGTCGACCGAAGAAAAATTACATATTCTTGAACGGCTTACTGCAGCCGAAGGCCTGGAGCGTTATTTGCACACCCGTTATGTGGGACAAAAGCGCTTTTCGCTGGAAGGTGGAGAGTCCTTCATTGCCTCGCTTGATCACGTGATCCAGCGCGGTGGTGCCAATGGCGTACAAGAAACCATTATCGGGATGGCACACCGTGGCCGTCTGAACGTGTTGGTGAATATTCTGGGCAAAAGCCCAAGCCAGTTGTTCGAAGAATTTGAGGGCAAGCACGCTGATGACCTGCCCGCCGGTGATGTGAAGTATCACCAGGGCTTTTCGTCGGATGTGACCACTCCTGGTGGTCCCATGCACTTGTCCTTGGCGTTCAACCCCTCGCACCTTGAAATCGTGAACCCGGTGGTCGAAGGTTCCGTGAAGGCTCGCCAGGAACGCCGCGGCGACAAGGAAGGTAAACAGGTGTTGCCAGTGCTGGTACACGGCGATGCGGCTTTTGCCGGCCAGGGCGTGGTCATGGAAACCCTGAACCTGGTGCACACTCGTGGCTACGGCACAGGCGGCACGGTCCACATCGTGATCAACAACCAGATCGGTTTCACAACATCTGACCCACGCGACAGCCGTTCCACGCTGTATTGCTCAGACGTGGTCAAGATGATCGAAGCCCCTGTGTTTCACGTAAACGGTGACGATCCCGAAGCAGTGATCTTTGTCACGCAGCTGGCTTTGGACTTCCGCATGGCATTCCAGCAAGACGTGGTGATCGACATCGTGTGTTTCCGCAAGCTGGGCCACAACGAACAAGACACCCCCGCAGTTACGCAGCCGCTGATGTACAAGAAAATTGGCCAGCACCCTGGCACGCGTGCTTTGTACGCCGAGCGTTTGGTCATGCAGGGCATTCTGAAGGCCGATGGTGCAGAAAAACTGGTGGCCGACTTCCGGGCTGCGATGGACGAGGGCAAACACAATCGTGCTGACCCCGTGCTGACCAACTACAAGAGCAAGTTTGCCGTGGATTGGTCTCCCTACTTGAACAAAAAGTGGACCGATGCTGCAGACACATCAGTGCCGATTTCCGAAATCAAGCGCCTGTCCGAGCGCATCACCACCGTGCCCGAGAACTTCAAGGTGCACCCCTTGGTTCAAAAAGTCATTGCTGATCGCGCCGCCATGGGCCAGGGTGAAACCCTGCTCGATTGGGGCATGGGCGAACATTTGGCTTACGCCTCTCTGGTGTCCTCCGGGTACGCCGTGCGAATGACAGGTCAGGATTGCGGACGGGGTACATTTACCCACCGTCACGCGGTTCTGCACCACCAAGGCCGTGAAAAGTGGAGCGAGGGTACTTATGTACCACTTGAGAATATTTCAGAAAGCCAGGCACCATTTACTGTCATCGACTCGGTGTTGTCCGAAGAGGCAGTATTGGGTTTTGAATATGGTTATTCCACCGCAGAGCCGAACACCTTGGTGATCTGGGAAGCACAGTTCGGCGATTTTGCCAATGGTGCCCAAGTGGTAATCGACCAGTTCATTTCTTCTGGTGAAGTGAAATGGGGGCGTGCTTCTGGCTTGGTCATGATGCTGCCTCACGGCTATGAAGGGCAGGGTCCCGAGCATTCCTCAGCGCGCATTGAGCGTTATTTGCAACTGTGCGCCGAGAACAATATGCAGGTTTGCCAGCCCACCACGCCAGCGCAAATTTTCCACCTGTTGCGTCGCCAAATGATCCGCTTGTTCCGCAAGCCGCTCATCATCATGACGCCGAAATCCCTGCTGCGTCACAAGGAAGCCACGTCTTCTTTGCAAGACCTGTCCAAAGGCCACTTCCAGACCGTGATTGGTGACCAGGGTGACCTGGATGCCAGCAAGGTTAAACGCGTGGTTCTCTGTTCTGGTCGCGTTTATTACGACCTGGTTGCCGCGCGCCGCGAGCGCAACATTAAGGATGTTGCGATTGCACGAATCGAGCAGCTGTATCCATTCCCACACAAGTCACTCAGCGCTGAATTGCGCAAGTATCCGAACGTGACCGATGTGGTGTGGTGTCAGGATGAACCGCAAAACCAGGGTCCCTGGTTCCAGATCCAGCACAACGTGCTGGAAAACCTGTCCGAAGGGCAGCGCCTGGGTTATGCGGGTCGTCCGGCCTCTGCTTCTCCGGCCGTGGGCTATTACGCCAAACACAACGAACAGCAAAAATCGCTGATCGATGCGGCATTTGGCAAGCTCAAGGGTTTCGTGGTTACGAAATAAATACAGGACGCGGGCTGGCCATGGTGGTCGCCCGCACTTGAACAAAGAATTCAAAAGGAAAATATTCCATGGCAATCGTAGAAGTGGTCGTACCACAACTGTCCGAATCTGTCGCCGAAGCAACACTGTTGAATTGGTACAAAAAACCCGGTGACGCTGTAAAGCGTGATGAAAACCTGATTGACGTCGAGACCGACAAGGTGGTGCTTGAAGTGCCTGCACCCTCGGCTGGCGTAATCGTGGAAATTTTATGTGAAGACGGCGCAACCGTTGTCGCGGGCCAGGTTCTGGCAAAAATTGACACCGAAGCAAGTGCCTCGGCAAGTGCACCCGCAGCAGCGGCACCTGCTCCTGCAGCATCTGCTCCAGCGGCCCCTGCAGCGTCAGCCCCGGCGCCTTCAGCCAGTGTAGATGGTTCCGTGGCCATGCCCGCTGCCGCCAAAATGATGGCTGAGAACAATTTGAGTCCAGCTCAAATCGCAGGCTCTGGCAAAGATGGTCGTATCACCAAAGGCGATGTAATCGGTACCTTGAATGCACCCGCTGCAGCGCCTGCTCCAGCAGCAAAGCCCGCAGCCGCACCTGCTGCTGCCAAGTCAATTAGCTTGTTGCCCGAAGTGAAAGCCCCGCTTGATCCTTCCACACTGATTGAAGGTCGCCCGGAGCAGCGTGTTCCAATGAGCCGTTTGCGTGCCCGCGTTGCAGAACGCCTGGTACAGTCTCAGCAAACCAATGCCATTCTGACCACGTTCAACGAAGTGAACATGAAGCCGGTGATGGACTTGCGCAACAAGTACAAGGACAAGTTCGAAAAGGAACATGGCGCCAAGCTGGGCTTCATGGGCTTCTTCGTGAAAGCGGCGGTGGCCGCCTTGAAAAAGTATCCTGTGCTGAACGCCTCTGTGGACGGCAACGACATTGTGTACCACGGTTACTTCGATATCGGCATTGCGGTGGGTTCTCCCCGTGGTTTGGTAGTGCCAATTATTCGCAATGCGGATCAAATGAGCATTGCCGACATTGAAATGAAGATTGCGGAGTTTGGCCAGAAAGCCAAAGACGGCAAGTTGAGCCTGGACGACCTCACTGGCGGTACATTCTCAATTTCCAACGGTGGCGTGTTCGGTTCCATGTTGTCGACTCCCATTATCAATCCACCTCAGTCTGCAATTCTGGGTATTCATGCCACGAAAGAGCGTGCAGTGGTTGAGAATGGTGAAATCGTGATTCGCCCCATGAACTACCTCGCGATGAGCTACGACCACCGAATTATCGATGGTCGCGAGGCCGTACTTGGCTTGGTTGCAATGAAGGAAGCCCTGGAAGACCCAGCACGCTTGCTGCTGGAACTGTAAGGGGAACATTCATGAGCACACAATATGATGTAGTAGTGATCGGTGCGGGCCCTGGCGGTTACATCGCCGCGATTCGCGCGGGCCAATTGGGTATGAAAGTGGCCTGTATTGAAGGCCACGCGTATGACGACCCCAAAGGTGAACCACGCTTGGGCGGCACTTGTCTGAACGTAGGTTGTATCCCTTCCAAGGCCTTGCTGGCTTCTTCGGAAGAGTTCGAGAAGATTGCCCATCATGCAGAAGACCACGGCATCACCGTGACTGGCGCGAAAATGGATGTGGCCAAGATGATCAAACGCAAGGATGACATCGTTACGAAAATGACCGGCGGCATTCAATACCTTTTCAAGAAAAACAAGGTCACGCCCATCAAGGGTTGGGCCAGTTTTTCCGGCAAGGTCGACGGTGGTTTCGAGTTGACCGTTAAAACCGCTGCAGGTGAAGAAAAAGTAACAGCCAGACAGGTCATTGTTGCGACAGGTTCCAAGGCACGCCATTTGCCTGGCATCACTGTTGACAATGAAGTTATTTGCGACAACGAAGGCGCGCTGAAATTCACTGCCGTTCCCAAGAAATTGGGCGTGATTGGCGCAGGTGTAATCGGCCTTGAGCTGGGTTCTGTGTGGCGCCGTTTGGGTGCGGATGTAACCGTGCTTGAAGCCATGCCCAATTTTCTGGCCGCCTGCGATGAAGGCGTGGCCAAGGAAATGCAGAAGATCTTCACCAAACAAGGTTTGAAGATGAATATGGGTGTGAAAATTGGCGAAGTGAAAGCCAGCAAGAAAGGCGTTTCAGTGGCTTACACCGATGCTGATGGCGCAGCCCAGAAGCTGGAGTGCGACAAACTAATTGTGTCCGTTGGCCGCGTACCCAATACCGACGGCTTGAACCTGGAAGCAGTTGGTTTGAAGACCAACGACCGTGGTCAAATTGATGTGGATGCACACTGCCAAACTTTGGTGGCTGGCATTTACGCGGTTGGCGATGTGATTCGCGGCGCCATGTTGGCGCACAAAGCCGAGGAAGAGGGCGTGATGGTTGCTGAAATCATGGCTGGCCAGGCCGGCCATTGCAATTACGACACCATTCCCTGGGTTATTTACACGTCGCCGGAAGTGGCTTGGGTTGGTAAAACCGAGCAGCAGTTAAAGCAGGAAGGTCGCAAATACAAGGCAGGTCAGTTCTCGTTCATGGCCAATGGCCGTGCGCTGGGCCAGGGTGATCCCCAAGGTTTTGTGAAAGTGTTGGCCGATGCCACCACCGATGAAGTCCTTGGTGTGCACATCATCAACAGCCATGCGTCTGATTTGATTGCGGAAGCTGTAATGGCCATGGAGTTCAAGGCTTCTTCTGAAGACATTGGTCGCATTTGCCATGCACACCCCAGTTTGTCTGAAGTGGTGAAGGAAGCAGCGTTGGCTTGCGACAAGCGTCAATTGAACGGTTAACATCCTGTTCATAGTCGATCCGAAACGGCTGGTGAATTGTTTCATCGGCCGTTTTTAATTCTATTCATTCAAATTCATCATCGTGAACGTTCAGGAATACTACAAACAAACTTTGGCCGAACGTGGTTATCAGTCAGATGCTGCACAGCAAAAGGCTGTGGACCGCATGCAGCTTTTTTACGATGAGTTTGTTGAATACAAGAAGGCACGAAGCAGTGTCATCAAGAAATTCTTGAATCGACCCGCTGTTCCCAAAGGCTTGTACCTGTGGGGTGGCGTTGGTCGCGGTAAAAGTTTTTTGATGGATTGTTTTTACAACTCAGTGACAGTGCAGCGAAAGGTGCGTTTGCATTTTCATGAGTTCATGCGTGGTGTTCATGCCGAACTTGATGACCTGAAGGGCGTGCAAGACCCTCTTGATGAAGTGGCTGCGCGAATCGCCAAACGATACCGTTTGATTTGTTTTGACGAGTTTCATGTCTCCGACATTGCAGACGCAATGATTCTTTATCGCCTGCTCGATGGCCTGTTTGCCAACGGTGTCACTTTCCTGATGACCTCGAATTACAAGCCAGATGACCTGTACCCGGATGGCTTGCACCGTGATCGCCTGTTGCCAGCCATTGCCTTGCTGAACAAGCAACTTGATGTGATCAATGTGGATGTGGGGGTGGATTACCGCCGCCGTACCTTGGAACAACTGAACACCTACTTGATGCCGCTGGATGAGCACGCTGATATTCAGCTGGCGGAGGACTTCAAGCGCCTGGCCGAGGTGGCTGATGAGCCTGCAGAGTTGCAAATTGAGTCGCGCGTGATCAAAGCTGTTCGTCGTGCCGGTTCCGTGGTGTGGTTTGATTTTCCCACCTTGTGTGGTGGCCCACGCTCGCAAAACGACTACCTTGAAATTGCCAGCCAGTTTCAAACAGTCATTCTCAGCGGTGTGCCCAAAATGGGTGCGGGTATGGCCTCCGAGGCCCGCCGCTTCACCTGGTTGATCGACGTGCTTTACGACCACAAGGTCAAGCTGATCATGTCTGCAGCTGTGGAACCAGAAGAGTTATACACCGAAGGTGCCATGGCGCACGAGTTCTTCCGCACGGTAAGCCGCATTGTCGAAATGCAATCGAAAGAGTATCTGGATTCGCCCAAGCGCAATGCAGTGAAGCTCTGAGTTTTCTATTTAATCCCCTTTGCTCGGTGAACTTAAACCGATTTCCCGCTACATAAATACTGTTAGGGAATAAAGATTATTCTGGATTTTTTTCGGGGGAAAATAAATGGGAAACAACGGTATGGCGGTCGTCGCGCATGAGGATGGTGTTCATGCGACTACTTCGAGTGGTTCCTCGCCTGTAGGTGGTTCTACAGAACAATTTGAGGTTGCAACTGACGATGGGTCATCTGTACTTCAATTCTCGGTTGGGCGAGATGCTGTTTCGGGGGCTACCACCTTGATTGGTCAAGGAAAGGTGGGGTTGGAAGGGGGTAGTTCGGTTGACGCGACCGTGGAAGTGTCGATCGGTCCAGACGGCGTTAAAGTCGATGTAAGTATTGACGGGGAAAATTTAAGCGATGCCGAACTCGAAGAAATTACGCGCCGTGTTCTCAAAGAAACCGCAGCGGATTTATATGCAACGGGTGCGATCAACAATGATGAATATAACAATATCCTGGCTGTCGGTAAATCTGAGACAGTCCCACCACAGATAACTCGCGAGCCAGGTCAATATGCACATTTGACCATGGCGCTTTCAAGCTTATTGTTCCTCGGTGATTCAAGTTCTCCGTCACGTAAAGTAAAGCCCGCGGTACCGCAGGTTGGTGCTGCACAAAGTACAGGCGAGGCTGAATATCCTGCGGCACCGGCCAGTGCTGGCGCTGCTGCGGGCGGCTCTGCTGCAGGCGCTGGTTCGACTGGTAGCGCCATGCCGAGTAGTGGCGGTGGTAGTGTCCCCCCTGCATCCAGTGGTGGCGGTGGTAGTGCCCCACCCGCAACCAATAGTGGAGGCGGTAGTATCCCCCCTGCATCCAGTGGTGGCGGTGGTAGTGCCCCTCCCGCATCCTTTGGTGGCGGTGGTAGCCCAGCCCCCGTGTCTAGTGGCGGTGGCGCTGTTGCCGATGACAACAAGGTTGCTGACCAGAACCTGATTGCAAAAGGCAGAAGCAGTAACTTCAGGTATGCCTCCCAGGGTAACGTTGAAGGTGATTATTTCTCGACAACTCCCGAAGGCCATGTGCGCGCAACGGTTTCCACCAAAGACCGCATACCAGGATTTTGGAATGCCAACCGAGCGGAAATTGCTTTCAATGAAAGATTTTCTTCGAAAGTCAAAAATGGTTTTTCAAGTTGGTTCCAAGTGCTTGGAGGTCAGGGGTTCAGCATATTCCAATTGTTCAATTCTGGCGGTGACCAATTTCCCGAAGTGATGGTGTTCATCAACGACAAGGGTGAATTGATCATCGGTGGTAGAGCAATGGCAGACCGAAAAGTCAATCTTGGGAAAATGCCTGCTGATGGAAAGGTTGGGGTGGACTTCACACACAATGGCGATGGCACCTTCTCCATCAGGGTAATGAGTGGCAGCGCTGAGAACCCGGTTCTTCTCGGTAGTGCGACTGGAAGTCTGACATTACCCTCCGGCACGCTCCACTATCGGGCCGGGCCTTATTTCAACGGCTATAACCACAAGCAATTTGAACCTGGCAAAGACGTAACAGCAGATGTCGTTATCATCGACCCACACATGATCCAATACTAAAAGCTATCGGGTTTGCTTTATTTGTTCTGTTTGGCCTTTGCAAACGCTGCGGCAAACGCGCTATTGGTAAACCCGTTACCTTGCTGCGCGTTTGCTGAACCGCCGCGCCTATCGTGACGCTCGCCACGCAGGTCGCCCGCGCGGTTAGCCTGTATTTGTCGACCGGAACTTTGACCTGGTGCGGACTTGGGTATTTCGTCGCCCATCTTCATGGTCAATGAAATTCGTTTGCGGGGAATGTCTACTTCAAGCACCTTGACCTTCACGATTTGGCCAGTCTTCACCACTGCATGCGGGTCTTTCACAAAAGTGTTTGACAGTGCCGATACATGCACCAGTCCGTCCTGATGTACACCAATGTCCACAAACGCACCGAAGTTGGCGACGTTGGTCACCACGCCTTCCAGCGTCATGCCAGGTTTCAGGTCGGCCATGGTGTGGACTTTGTCGTCAAACTTCGCAGTCTTGAAGCTAGGTCGTGGGTCGCGGCCTGGCTTTTCAAGTTCCACCAGAATGTCTTGTACTGTAGGTAATCCAAAGCGATCATCCACAAACTCAGTGGGCTTCAACTCTTTCAAAATTTCCCGGTTGCCCACTAAACTGCCCACAGGTTTTTTAACTTTTGCGGCCATTTTTTCGACCACAATGTAAGCCTCGGGGTGGACAGACGACGCATCAAGCGGATTCTCGGCGCCATGAATGCGCAGGAAACCCGCGGCCTGTTCGAAAGTTTTATCGCCCAGGCGTGGCACTTTGCGCAGGTCTTCACGGCTATTGAATTTGCCATTGCTGTTTCTGAATGAAACCAAGGCCTTGGCCACTGACGCATTCAAACCCGAAACTCGCGACAACAATTGTTCGGAAGCGGTGTTCACTTCAACCCCCACTGCATTTACGCAATCCTCGACAACCGCATCCAGCCGGCCGCTTAACTGGCGCTGGTCTACATCATGCTGGTACTGGCCAACGCCGATTGATTTCGGATCGATTTTTACCAGTTCAGCAAGGGGGTCTTGCAGGCGGCGTGCAATTGAAACCGCGCCGCGAATGCTCACGTCCAGATCAGGCAGTTCGGCTGAAGCCAGAGCGCTGGCTGAGTACACCGAGGCGCCTGCCTCGCTTACCATCACTCGGGTTGCTTTCAGGTCTTTGTGCTGTGCAAGCAAATCAGCCGCAAGCTGATCGGTTTCACGGCTGGCTGTGCCGTTACCAATCGCAATCAATTCCACATTGTGCTTTTGGCACAGTGCAGCCAGCAGGGCGATGGATTCGTTCCATTGCCGGCGGGGTTCGTGGGGGTAAATGGTGGCGTGTTCCACCACCTGGCCTGTGCTGTCGATCACCGCTACTTTGACACCCGTGCGAATTCCGGGGTCCAGACCCATGGTGGCTTTGCCACCGGCCGGGGCAGACAACAACAGGTCTTTCAGGTTTTTGCCAAACACGGAAATCGCTTCTGCCTGTGCAGCGTCGCGCAGCGTGCCGATGACTTCGCTTTCCAGCGAACTGGCCAGTTTTATTTTCCAGGTCCAGCGGCAGACTTCGTTCAAGAACTTGCCGCGCGGACTGTCTTCATAGGTAATGTCATGCAGGCGAGCAATTTCAGATTCAAAGGGGTGCGGCGCGCGTGGGTTTTCTGCCTCCCACACTTCAGGCAAATCCACTTTCAGTGTGAGAAATCCCTGTTCACGCCCACGCAACATGGCCAACATGCGATGCGATGCAGTGCTGGCCAAGGGTTCCTGATGTTCGAAATAATCCTGGAACTTGATCGCCTCACTTGCTTTTTCAGGCACTAAAGCCGCGCGGATTGCCCCTTCGGAATTCAAGCGTTTGCGCAGCAAAGCCAACAAGGCGGCATTTTCTGAAAACTGTTCTGCCAGAATATCGCGCGCGCCATCCAGCGCGGCCTTGGTGTCATTGATTTGGTGTTCCGCGTTCAGGTAAGCGGCGGCCAATTCTTCGGGTACGGCTTGTCTGTCTTCAAAAATTGCGTCGGCCAGTGGCTGCAGGCCCGCTTCGCGTGCAATTTGCGCACGCGTGCGGCGTTTGGGTTTGTAGGGCAGATACAGGTCTTCCAGCGTTTGCTTGTTCTCTGCCTTTTCAATGGCTGCTTTTAATTCGGGGGTAAGCTTACCCTGTGTCTCGATGGACTCCAGAATACTGCTTCGTCGATCTTCCAGTTCACGCAGGTACACCAGTCGTTCCTGAAGGTCCCGCAACACTGCGTCGTCCAGTCCGCCAGTGGCTTCTTTCCTGTAGCGGGCAATGAAGGGAACGGTTGAACCCTCGTCCAACAAATCCACGGCTGCCTTGATTTGTGATTGTGCTGCGCCCAATTCTTGGGCCAACTGGGCGATAATTCGATTTTGAACAAGCGACATGGGTTCTGATCTATGAGTTTTCAACGTAAGCAGGGCATTGTGCCACAGCTTCCAAAGCCGTTTGTGGTGTGGGTGCAGCGTATGTTCGCTCTGGTTTTACCTGCTTCTGCGCTCTTACTGGCTGCCTGCAGTACTGTGCAGCTGCAGGCCACCACGCCGCAGGCACCTGATACCCTTGAACAAGCCCGTACTTATGTTGCTGAGCGCGATCAAAGACTCGAGTTCCTTGAGTATGAACTGAACGAGAAATCGCGCGCCTGCTACAAGAAGTTTTTTGTGTCCAGTTGCCTGGACGATGTTCGCCTTCAGGGTGCCCAGATCCGTCGGGCCCATCTGGAAGTGCAGGGCAAGGCAGAGGACATGATTCGCTTGAATGACTATGCCAATCGAAGGTCACGAACGCCGAATTGATTGAACAAACCCGTCGGGTGATGCCCTATGGGTAGTTTGTTTCCAGCCGGTGTCCACTTGCGGCTACAATGAGTCGTAACACTGAACCGGCTCTCTATTGATACACATGGTCCACACAGAAGACATCGAATCGATCAAACGTCGAATTGTTGAGTTGCAAGTTGAGCACCGGGATCTCGACCAGATCATCGGGATGTTGACCGCCCAGCCAGGCTTCGACCAATTGCAAATTCGCCGGCTCAAGAAGCGCAAGCTTCAAATTAAAGACTCAATCACCTTGCTGCAAATTCAGCTAGAACCCGATATCCCTGCTTAATAGTTTTCCCAATTGAATGTTTGATTTTTCAGAACCCTTGAATGAGGCTTTCGCCCCCGGCGGTGCTTTGGCTCGCCGTTTGCCAGGCTTCAGCGCCCGTGAATCCCAAATCGAAATGGCACAGGCGGTGGGGCAAGCCATTGAAAGTCAAACTGCTTTGGTAGTTGAGGCTGGCACGGGCACCGGGAAAACATTCGCCTATGTGGTGCCTGCCTTGTTGTCTGGTCGCCGGGTTTTGTTGTCCACTGCGACCAAAACATTGCAGGATCAGTTGTTTAACAAAGACCTTCCATTGGTTCGGGAAGCGCTAGGTGTGCCGGTGAATGTAGCCCTGCTCAAGGGGCGACAAAATTATGTGTGTCACTTTCACCTTGATCGTGCCTTAAAAGAGGCACGTCTGCCTTCGCCTCGCGAAGTAGACCACCTTCAAAAAGTCAAACTGTTTGCTGGCCGCACGCACACAGGCGACCGTGCCGATTGCGCGGGGGTGCCGGAAGATTCGGCCGTCTGGAGCTGGGTAACTTCCAACAAAGACAACTGCTTGGGGGGCGAATGCCCCAATGCGTCGGAATGTTTTGTGAACAAGGCCCGGCGCGATGCGCTGGATGCGGAAGTGGTCGTGGTGAATCACCATCTGTTCCTCGCCGACTTGGCTTTGAAAGAAGAGGGCATTGCTGAGTTGCTGCCTGCATGCGATGTGATCGTATTTGACGAAGCACACCAGTTGCCCGACATTGCCACCAGCCTGTTGGGGCAGGCTATTTCAACGGCACAGTGTCAGGAGTTTCTGCGCGATGTCTTGATCGAGGGCAGAACATCAAGCGCTGATGCAGGTGATTGGGATGCGGTATTGCGCCCCATGGAATTGGCACTGAAAGAGATTCGTAGAATTGTGGGCACTGAAATTGATTCTGCTCGATTTACGCACGCGCAGTTTCTTGGCCTCAATGGTGTGGCTACCGTGTGTGCTGATTTTGAAAACAGACTGGAAAACCTGATCGAAATGATCAGCCCCCTGTCAGTTCGCAATGAATCTTGGGTGAAGTTGATGAGCCGCGCCAGTGAACTGTGCTTGCGATGGCAAGACTGGTTTTCGCCTGCCACCGCGCAGGCTGATGAGCAATCGGTCCGCTGGGTGAGTGTGTCAACCAATGTGGTGCAATTTTGCGATTCACCGCTTGATGTATCCAATGCTTTTGCAAAGCTATACGCCGAGCAAGCCAAAGCATGGGTCTTCACCAGCGCGACTTTGAGTATCAAGGAAAGCTTGCAGCATTTTACCTTGCAGGTTGGGTTGGATGACTGCAAGCAATTGCTACTGCCCAGCCCTTTTGATTACGAGTCGCAGGCCTTGTTGTGCGTACCGGATAATCTGCCTTTTCCCAACGAGCCCCAATTCAGCAAGAAGCTGTGCGATGCAGTGTGGCCCTTGCTTCAGGCCAGTGGCGGTGGCGTGTTTTTCTTGTGCACCAGCCATCGGGCCGTGAAGCAGGTCGGGGAGTACCTGCGCGAGCGTATCGAGAAAGACGAGTTGGACTGGAGCCTGTTGGTTCAGGGCGAAGCCTCAAGGGCCGAGTTGCTGGATCAATTCCGCGTGTTGACCAACCCGGTGTTGGTTGGTGCTGCCAGTTTCTGGGAAGGTGTGGACATTCGTGGAGATGGTTTGCGTTTGGTGATTATCGACAAATTGCCTTTTGCACCGCCAGATGACCCTGTTTTTCAGGCAAAAAGCGAGTTGATCAAAAACCGTGGCGGCAATGCGTTTCAGGATTTGTCGTTGCCCGACGCTGCAATTGCCTTGAAGCAGGGCGCAGGTCGCCTGATTCGGGATGAGACCGATTGGGGCGTGTTGCTGATTGGCGACCGCCGCTTGGTGGAAAAGGGCTACGGCAAGTTGCTGTGGCGCAGCCTTCCACCCTTTAAGCGAACCAGGGAGTTGAAGGTTGCGATCGAGTTCATGAACGACAAACGCGTGTGTAGCGATAAGTAAAAAAAAGGGATCCAGTTTGGATCCCTTTTTGTTGAATTATTGTTTTGGCGCTAGTCTTTCCAAACCTGCCACCATTCGGCCTCGACCTTTTCTTTTTCAGGCAAGTCCATATTCCAGTAGGGGCTGTTTTTGAAGTTCAGGTTGATCACGCGTTTTGTGTCTTCCGCGAGTGAGGTCATGTTCAACTTTTCGTAACTGCGCAGGCTAATGAACAGTGCCTCTTCAATCGAAGGTGTTTGCTCGAAGCGGCGAATCACTTCCTGTGCGCGATTGACTGCAGCCAGGTAGGCACCGCGACGGTAGTAAAAGCGAGCCACATGTAGTTCGTTCTGTGCCAAGGCGTTGACAAGGTACTGCAAACGCGATTTGCTGTCGTCGTAGTATTTGCTTTCCGGGAAGCGGCTGACCACTTCCTTGAACGCATCAAATGCAGCGCGTGTGCCCTTGGGGTCACGCGCGCTTTGATCCTCGCCGGAAAGCAAGGCGAAAATGCCTTTGTCTTCGTTGAAGCTGATCAGGCCGCGCAGGTAATACACGTAATCCAGATTCTGGTGGTTGGGGTACAGCTTGATGAAGCGGTCTGTCGCCGCCAAAGCCTGTGCGTTGTCACCTGCCTTGTAGTACGCAAAGGCTGTATCAATTTGTGCCTGCTGTGCAAAGCGTCCATAAGGGTAGCGCGCTTCGAGCTTTTCCAGCAGTTCAATGCCGCGTTCGTAGTTGCCTACGTCGATCTCGGCCTTGGCTTCTTCATAGAGCCGTGCAGGGCTCCAACCCTCGGTTTCATCGAATTGTTTCGCAGAGCCGCATGCGGCCAGTGCGAAAACCAACGCGGGGATCAGGAATAACTGCGATAATGTGCGCAACCAGGCGGTGCGCGGGGCCAAAGTGGTTTTGTTCATGTGATTTCGAAACCTGAAGTGTCCCTGTTTGATCATCTATGGTTTTCCATTATATCGGGCAAAGCCCTTGCCGCCCACCGGCGGTGTACCCAATTGAAAGATTCGATTCTTATTTATGACGTCCCAAATACACGACGACGCTGAAAGCGCACCAGCCGACCAACCCTTGCAGGCTCGGGTACCCATGGAAATGGGAGGCTCGCGTTTGGACAAAGTCATTGCTGACTTGTTCCCGCAGTACTCGCGCTCGCGTTTGCAGGGCTGGTTGAAAGAGCAACGGGTGCTGGTCAACGGTGTCGCAGCAGCGAAAGGCAACCAGAAAGTGCAAGGCATGGACCGCATTGAATTAAGCCCGGGCGTGTTGGCCCATATGCAGGCTTTGATTCCTGAAGACATGAACCTGGACATTGTGGCCCGCACCAGTGAATACACCGTCGTGAACAAACAGGCCGGACTGGTGGTTCACCCTGCACCTGGGCACTGGACGGGTACCCTGATGAACGGTCTTTATCACCTTGACCCGGAATTGATCCATGTGCCTCGTGCAGGCATTGTTCACCGTCTGGATGCAGACACCACCGGTTTGATGGTGGTGGCCCGCACTCAGGAAACCCAGGTGAAACTGGTACAAATGCTGCAGGCTCGCATTGTGAAAAGGGTTTACCTGGCCATGGTGTGGGGGCGAATTTCCAGCCCGTTAACTGTGAATAACCCTTTGGGGCGTGACCCACGCAACCGTTTGCGCATGGCTGTTGTAGACCATGGCAAGCCGGCTGTGACCCACTTCACGCCTGTGGCCTTTGGTGAACTGCTTGAAGTGCCGGTGACACTGATGGTGTGTCGCCTTGAAACCGGCCGTACGCACCAAATTCGTGTGCATGCCCAGCATGCGGGGTTTGCACTGGTGGCCGACCCGGTTTATAAAATCAAAGGGGCGGGCAGTCATTCTGCATTGCGCTTGTCCTCCATCGAATTACCCAACGGCGAAAAGTTCGAGCGTCAGGCTCTGCACGCAACACATTTGAGCTTTCCTGATCCAGCCTATTTCCATGTTCAGGGCGACGAGGAAGCAGCCGAGGACTGGGACGAAAGTCTGGGAAATCATGAATGGCCAGAATATGTGGCCAAAGCGCCAGAAGATTTGCGTTTGCTGGGCGAAATGGCGGGCATTGATTTCCATTCTGATGAAGTGGAAGAAGCCGTGCTTGAGGAGGCGCACCAACACAAGGCTTCCGTGCTGGTTCGGTTTGATGAAGATGACCTCGACGAGCTTGAATAATTCATTGCCCTTGTCAAACATCGGCCCGCAATGGGCTGGTGTGCAGGTGTTGGTCACAGAAAGCGGACTTGATCCGTTGATGTCTGTAGGAAACCCTAATGGATTCAATGTGGGTGCCCATGTTGGCGATGAGCCTGCACGCGTTCAAGAGCGTCGAATGGCCCTCGAGGTCAAAATGGGTGTGCCAATCGTCTGGTTGAATCAGGTTCATGGCTGCGACATTCATCTTGCAGTGGCAGACAAAACTTCAACGCCCCCAAGGGCAGACGCCAGCATTGCCACCCGATCAGGCGTGGCCTTGGCAATCATGACTGCCGATTGTTTGCCTGTGGTGTTTGGGGCTTTTGATGCCGGGGGCAATGCTCTGGGTGTGGCCGCTGCACATGCAGGTTGGCGTGGTTTGCACGCTGGTGTTTTGCAGACCACGGCTTTGGCGCTTTCAGAAGCATGCAAGGTACCCGTATCGCAAGTGAAAGCATGGATGGGCCCTGCCATTGGGCCGAATTCCTTTGAAGTAGGTCAAGAAGTGTTTGATGCGTTCACGCAGCAAAATCAGTTAAACAATTCCTGCTTTCAGCCCGGTGCTGTGAAGGGGAAATATCTTGCTGATATCTATGGGTTGGCTGGCGCAGCCATGCGCAGCGCTGGCCTTCAATCGATTGAAGGCGGGGGCATGGACACACTCACGGATTCGCGCTGGTTTTCTCATCGACGGGGCCAGCAACAGGGGGCTCCTGCCGGGCGATTTGCGACGCTAGTTCGGCTTCTTCCTGCGCAAGTCGCTTAAGTCGCCTCGACTTGGTGCCCATCAAATACGCCAGCACAGCACAGGGCAAGGCCCCATAAAACAGGAAGGTCACAATGCCAGCCACGAAATTTGTTTCTGTGGCAGCCATCAAGGTAACCACATACATCCAGCCAATAATAACGATGTACATCTTTGGGAACTCAAGGGTGAAGCGAATACACTGGAGATGGTGCATGAAATTGGGCTGATCAGCAAACAGTAAGGGTCAGAGGCATACAATTATTTGACAAGTCAAAATGTTGCGGTGCACAATATCGCAAAGGCCGACGAGCCAAGGGAGCATATTGCGCCCACAAAGGAGAGGAAGGTGAACAAACAAATACCAGACTTCAAAGAAGTCTTCGGTCAGCTATTGCCTGTCGCTGAACAAATGCAACAACAAATGCAGGCGCAGATGCAGCACGCCATGGGCATGTTTGGCCAAATGGGCCCGATGGGGCAGTTTCCAGGTATGCCAGCATTAATGCCCATTCAGAATGCAACCATGGGTGCCATTCAGCCTTTCATGAATTCAGTGATGGGTGCCTGCCAGGCAGCACTTAGTCAAATACCCGTGCACTCGCTCGGACAAATTCAAGCCGAATATGCAGCAGAACTTTCTGCGCTCATGGCTTCAGCTTTCTCTGCCATTCCCAATCCCGAAGGTGCTGCTACCCAGCCCGTGCCACTTGAAACATGGATCCAGGGTGACAAGCGATTCGCTTCCGCCGATTGGCATGACCATGGGGTGTATGAGTTCACTGCGGCCATGTATTCCTTGAACGCCCGGTTCACAAAACGGATTGTTGAGCTTGTGCCCGATGGCAGCCCAGAGAAAAGAAAGGTGGAGTACGCGGTTGAGCAATTTGTCGACGCGCTCAGCCCGTCCAACTTCTTTGTAACCAACCCCGAAGCACAAAAGAAGTTGCTGGAAACCAAAGGTGAAAGCCTTACGCAGGCCATTCAAAACCTGATGGTCGACATGCAAAAAGGCCGCATTTCCCAAACCGACGAAAGTGCGTTTGAAGTGGGCGTGAATGTGGCCACCACCCCGGGTGATGTGGTGTTTGAATGCGAATACTTTCAGCTTTTGCAATACAAGCCCACCACCGAAAAAGTAGGCAAACAGCCCATGCTGTTTGTGCCTCCGTGTATCAACAAGTATTACATCCTCGATCTTCAGCCAAGCAACTCACTGGTGAATTTTGTGGTTGGGCAAGGCCATACCTTGTTTTTGGTATCCTGGAAAAACCCGACCGAAGCCGATGGTCATTTTACTTGGGACGGCTACGTTGAGGATGGCGTGATCAAAGCAATTGATGTGGTCAAGGCCATTTCAAAGCAGCCCAAGCTGAATGTGCTGGGGTTTTGTGTGGGTGGCACGCTTTTGGCAACAGCACTGTCAACCTTGGCCAATCGTGGTGATGACAGTGTGAACAGTGTCACTTTTTTGACCACATTGCTCGATTTCACTGACACAGGTGCACTTGGCGTGTTTGTCGATGAAGAACAGGTCAAAGCGCGCGAGGAAAGTATTGGCAAGGGTGGTGTGATGCCGGGTAAAGATTTGTCGAGCGCATTTTCCTCCCTGCGTCCGAATGATTTGATCTGGAACTATGTGGTGAACAATTACCTGAAAGGTGAAAAACCACCCGTGTTCGATTTGTTGTACTGGAACAGTGACAGCACCAATTTGCCCGGTCCCATGTTTGCCTGGTACCTGCGCAACACTTACCTGGAAAACAAGGTTTGCCAGCCCGGAAAAGCCGTGGTGTGTGACATGCCTGTTGATTTGGGTTTGATCGATGTGCCTGTTTATATTTTGGCAACTCGTGAAGACCACATTGTGCCGTGGACCAGTGCGTTTCAAACTAGCCACTTGGTCAGTGGCGAATCTCGTTTCGTGTTGGGTGCCAGTGGACACATCGCAGGCGTGATCAACCCGGCAAACAAGAACAAGCGCAATTACTGGGTGTGTGAAGGTGAAATTCCTGAAACACCTGAACAGTGGTTCAAAAAGGCCAAGGAAGTACCGGGCAGCTGGTGGAATGATTGGGCCCAGTGGCTTGAGCCCATGAAGGGGGGTGAAGTCAAAGCGCCTGCCAAGCCAGGAAATGCAAAATACAAATCGATTGAGCCCGCACCTGGACGATACGTCAAGCAGCGAGCCGTATAAAACCTGTAAGGAGAGTTGACATGACTGAAGTAGTAATTGTTGCTGCGGGCCGAACCGCACTGGGCAAGTTTGGCGGATCACTTGCCAAAATTTCTGCGCCTGAACTGGGCGCGCACGTCATCAAGGGTTTGCTTGAAAAAACCGGCGTGAAAGGCGAGCAAATTTCTGAAGTGATTTTGGGTCAGGTGCTGACTGCGGGTTCAGGACAAAACCCGGCGCGCCAGGCAGTGATCAAGGCTGGTTTGCCAGTGGGCGTGCCAGCACTCACGATTAACAAGGTGTGTGGTTCTGGCCTGAAGGCGGTCATGCTGGGCGCGCAGGCAATTGCGTGTGGCGATGCTGAAATTGTGATCGCGGGTGGACAGGAAAACATGAGCGCTGCACCCCATGTGATGATGGGCAGTCGCGATGGCTTCCGCATGGGTGACGCCAAGCTTGTCGACAGCATGATTGTTGATGGCCTGTGGGACGTGTACAACCAGTACCACATGGGTATTACGGCCGAGAACGTGGCTGAAAAGTACAGCATTAACCGTGCTGAACAAGATGAGTTTGCTGTGAAAAGCCAGAACAAGGCTGAGGCTGCAATTAACGCAGGTCGTTTCAAGGATGAAATTTTCCCGCTGAGCATTCCGCAGCGCAAGGGCGACCCCTTGGTGTTTGACACAGACGAATTTCCACGCTTGGGCGCTACTTTGGACAACATGACCGCATTGAAGCCCGCCTTCAAGAAAGATGGCAGTGTGACCGCAGCCAATGCTTCGGGTTTGAACGATGGCGCTGCCGCTGTGATGTTGATGAGCGCCGAGAAAGCCAAAGAACTGGGTTTGCCCGTGTTGGCCAAAATACAGGCCTATGCCAGTGCTGGCCTTGACCCCACAATCATGGGAATGGGTCCTGTTCCTGCCTCGAAGAAGTGTCTGGAAAAAGCAGGCTGGACTGCTGCGGATCTGGATTTGATGGAGATCAATGAAGCCTTCGCAGCACAAGCCTGTGCGGTGAACAAGGAAATGGGCTGGGACACCTCGAAGATCAACGTGAACGGCGGCGCGATTGCCTTGGGGCACCCCATCGGTGCGTCTGGTTGCCGAGTGCTGGTCAGCTTGATCCATGAAATGAACAAGCGTGATGCCAGGAAAGGTCTAGCCTCTTTGTGCATTGGCGGTGGCATGGGCGTGGCTTTGGCTGTGTCGCGCTAAAGCAAGTAATCAAAATCAATTCAAAAACAAATAGAGAAGGAATGTGAGTCATGAGTGAACCAAAAGTAGCGTATGTAACAGGTGGTATGGGCGGCATTGGAACGGCCATTTGCAAGAAGTTGTGCGAGCAGGGCTACCGCGTGATCGCCGGTTGTGGTCCTAATTCACCACGCAAGGAAAAATGGTTGGGCGAAATGCGCAGCGCAGGATACGAGGTGTATGCCAGTGAGGGCAATGTGGCCGATTGGGACAGTACCGTGACAGCGTTTGAGAAAGTGCGCGCCGAACATGGCACCGTGTCGATCCTGGTGAACAACGCCGGTATTACCCGCGATGGTACTTTTGTAAAAATGAGCCGCGACGATTGGTCTGCCGTGATCGATACCAACCTGAACTCATTGTTCAACGTAACCAAACAAGTGATTGCCGGGATGGTTGAACAAGGTTTCGGCCGAATTATCAATATTTCCTCCGTGAATGGTCAAAAGGGTCAGTTTGGTCAAACCAACTACTCCACGGCCAAGGCTGGTTTGCGTGGTTTCACCATGGCGCTGGCGCAGGAAGTGGCGTCCAAAGGCGTCACCGTGAACACCGTTTCACCTGGCTATATTGGTACTGACATGGTTCGTGCCATTCGCCCCGATGTGCTCGAAAAAATCGTCAACACCATTCCGGTCAAGCGATTGGGCACGCCAGAAGAAATTGCATCCATTTGTGCCTGGCTCGCCTCTGAGGACTCTGGTTTCTCTACAGGTGCGGACTTTTCACTGAATGGTGGCCTGCACATGGGTTAATCCTTGGTGCATTTTCGGCAACCAAGTGCCAAAAAGGCGGTATGATGTTGCACTGCACGTTGAAAAAGCGTGCAGTGCTTTGTTTTTTGTAAGTGCTTGTTTGTGCTGGGTTGTTTCGCAATTTGGGGCATCAAGCGGCACTGATATCCAGACCGTTCACCCACGCAGGTGCGGCGGCGTATAACATCAAAAGAAAGAGATGAGAGGCATGGCTGAAGCAACACGACTGATCAAGAAGTATCCGAACCGACGCTTGTACGACACTCAAACCAGCAGTTACATCACCCTGGGTGATGTGAAGCAATTGGTGCTGGAGAACGAAGGTTTCCAGGTTGTGGATGCGAAAAGTGGCGATGACCTGACCCGTAGCATTCTGCTCCAGATCATTCTGGAGGAAGAAACAGTGGGCGCGCCAATTTTTACTTCACCCATGCTGTCGCAGATCATTCGGTTTTACGGCAATGCCATGCAAGGCATTATGGGCACGTTCCTGGAAAAGAATCTGCAAGCGTTCATGGACATCCAGAACAGCTTTCAGGATCAAGGCAAAAACGTGACCGATGGCAGCCAATTTGCCAACCCTGAACTGTGGTCACAGTTCATGAGTGTGCAAACGCCAGTCATCCAGAGCATGATGAGTAACTACATCGAGCAGAGCAAAAACATGTTTGTACAAATGCAGGATCAGTTTCAGAACCAGACCCGCAGCATGTTTACAAACTTTGGATTTCCCAACCCGGGCGAATTTCCCGGCATGAGCGGAATGCCAGGCATGCCTGGGATGCCCGGTGCTGCGAAACCCAAGCCGGACCCTACGAAAAAATAAACGAAAAACATGCAAGACGAAACCTTCTCTGCCAAGCGCCCACCGAGTGTGGGCTTTGTTTCTTTGGGTTGCCCAAAGGCCCTTGTGGATTCCGAGCGAATTCTCACCCAGCTGAAAGTAGAGGGGTACAATGTGTCCGCTTCCTATGAAGGGGCGGACCTGATCGTTGTGAATACCTGTGGTTTCATCGACAGTGCCGTACAGGAAAGCCTGGACGCCATTGGCGAAGCCATGCATGCCAACGGCAAGGTGATTGTGACCGGCTGCCTGGGTGCTAAGAATGGCAACGAAGGCAAAGAGTTGATTACCAGCCTGCACCCCAAAGTGCTGGCGGTGACAGGCCCGCATGCCACTGAAGAAGTGATGCAGGCAGTGCACATTCACTTGCCCAAGCCGCACGACCCCTTCATTGATCTGGTACCCGACCATGGCGTGAAACTAACGCCCAAGCACTACGCTTACTTGAAAATATCGGAAGGCTGCAACCACCGCTGCACCTTTTGCATTATTCCAAGCATGCGTGGCGACCTGGTGTCGCGCCCAATTGGGGAAGTCATTCGCGAAGCAGAAAGCCTGAAAAAATCGGGCGTGAAAGAATTGCTGGTGGTTAGCCAAGACACTTCTGCTTACGGTGTTGATTTGAAATACCGCACCGATTTCGTGAACGGTCGCCCTGTAAAAACACAATTTCAGCAATTGGCTGAAGAACTGGGCGAACTGGGTATTTGGGTGCGCATGCACTACGTGTACCCATACCCCCATGTGGACCGCGTGGTGCCATTGATGGCGGAAGGCAAAATTCTGCCTTATCTGGACATTCCATTTCAGCATTCCCACCCCGATGTATTGAAGCGCATGAAGCGCCCCGCCAGTGGTGAGCGAAACATTGAACGTATTCGTGCCTGGCGCGAAACCTGCCCCGACATCACATTGCGCAGCACCTTCATTACCGGTTTTCCGGGGGAAACCGAAGATGAGTTCAAGCACCTGCTGGATTTCATTGAAGAGGCTCAGCTGGACCGGGTGGGTGTGTTTGCGTATTCACCTGTAGACGGTGCGGTGGCCAATGCCTTGGACAACCCGGTACCTGAAGAAGTGAAAGAAGAGCGCCGTGCGCGTTTGATGGAATTGCAGGAAAAGATTTCGCTGAGCCGCAACGAGGCCAAGTTGGGCAAGGTGATGCAAGTGTTGGTTGATGAAACCGATGAAGAGGGCATTGTGGCGCGCAGCAAAGCCGATGCCCCTGAAATTGATGGCAATGTGTTCATACCCATGCCTGAGAACCCGACCCAGCAACCCAAGCCAGGCGACTTCATCAATGTGCTGATTGATGATTGTGATGAGCATGACCTGTGGGGCCGAATCGTTTAAATGAGTTGTTTAATAAAAGAATGGAGATAGAGCAATGACACGTGAAGTGGTGGTTGTAGCCGGTGTACGCACCGCAGTGGGCGACTTTGGTGGAAGTTTGAAAGACTTTTCCCCAACACAGTTGGGTGCCATGGTTGTGAAGGAAGTTGTAGCGCGCGCTGGCGTAAGCGCTGACCAGGTTGGCCATGTGGTGTTTGGCCATGTGGTGAATTCCGAGCCGCGCGACATGTATTTGTCTCGCGTGGCAACGATTGAAGGCGGCCTGGACAAGTCCACACCTGCCATGAACGTGAACCGCTTGTGTGGTTCCGGCCTGCAGGCGATTGTTACAGCCGCGCAAAGCATCATGCTGGGCGACACGGATGTGGCCATTGGTGGTGGCGCTGAAAGCATGAGCAAGGCCCCCTACATTTTGCCCGCCGCCCGTTGGGGCGCACGCATGGGCGACATGAAAGGCATCGACATGATGGTGGGTGCATTGCACGACCCCTTCCATGTAATCCACATGGGCGTGACCGCTGAAAACGTGGCCAAAGAATTCAATGTAAGCCGTGAAGACCAAGACGCTTTGGCTGTCGAAAGCCACAAGCGTGCAGCCAATGCCATTGCCAACGGCTATTTCAAAGAGCAGATTCTGCCGATTGAAATCAAAAGCAAAAAGGGCCCAGTGATGTTCGACACCGACGAACATGTTCGCGGCGATGCAACTGTTGAAGGCATGGCCAAGCTGAAAACCGTGTTTCAGAAAGACGGCACGGTGACCGCTGGCAATGCTTCCGGTTTGAACGACGGTGCGGGTGCTGTGTTGTTGATGGAACGCAGCGCGGCTGAAAAAGCAGGCAAAAAGCCCATGGCCCGTTTGGTGGCCTACGCCAACACCGGTGTTGAGCCCACCATCATGGGCATTGGCCCAGTGTCAGCAACCAAGAAAGCCTTGGCAAAAGCTGGCTTGAAAATTGAAGACATGGACGTAATTGAGGCCAACGAAGCATTTGCTGCGCAGGCTTGTGCGGTAACCAAGGAACTGGGCATGGACCCAGCCAAGGTCAACCCCAATGGTTCTGGAATTTCAATTGGACACCCCATTGGCGCAACAGGCGCAATCATTACCGTGAAGGCGCTGTATGAACTGCAGCGTATTCAGGGTCGTTATGCATTGGTGACCATGTGTATTGGTGGTGGACAGGGTATTGCCGCCATTTTCGAACGGATGTAAAGAAAACGAAAACCCTTTCCGCCCATGTGGAAGGGGTTTTTTCAATTTACCTTCGCCCCGAATAGAAGTTGGCGACAGCTTCCAGAAATTCTGTGTTGACAGGTGAACGTTTCACCAGCTCGTCATATTGCCTTTGAGCTATGTTGTTCTTCTCCCAGGCTTTCCCCTTACCGCGGTAGTAACTGCTTTTTAAATGCGCAGCCTTGATCAATTGTGGATTTTGCGCGATTCCACTGATCAGACTCTGCTTTTTCTTGGGCACAGGCCGGTGAGTCAAATGCAGATGCAAAAATACAGGCGGGGCCTGCGTGCCATCACTATTGGGTGTAGGGACCAGTTCGATTTCATACAAGGGTTCAGACTCGCTACTTAATTTTTTCGCAGCATGAACCTTGGCAATTTGCTGATGATTGAACAAGGTTAACCAGTGCTTGGCTTTGGGACATGAATAGTTTTTATACAGATCGAACCCAAGCGCAGGATCGTCAAGCATAGCCAATTCTTTGTTTGATTCTTCCAGTTTTTCGCGAATTCGATTTGCATGCGTTGATTGCACCACCTTCGGATCGGTGAGTTCGCGTTCGAGCGACGTGATCAGGGTTACGGTTGATTCTTTTGCCCTGTTTGCGGCCTGCAAAATCGTGTCGGGGGTATATTTCTGAGGGCTCTTGTACAGGCTCTTGAAGAATCGAGAAGGTTCTTGACCAAGCAAGTTCAGTAGCTTTCGTGTTTTTTGGTCGGTAATGCCTGAGCTTATATCTGAGTCCTGGGGTGGGGTTGCAGGTTTCGGGCTACTACCCTCGGGAGCATCGATGCTAATGTCCACTTTCAACTTTGCAAGTTTCGCTTGAATGCTCGCGTCATCAATCCCCCCCACATTACTTTGTGCGCGGGGCTGCCCTTTTTTTGGCGCGGCGTATCCCAGGGCCTTCATTTTGTCGGACACGTCAACGAGGAAAAGCGCACTGTCAAAAATTTTAGCGTAATGATCTTCGATGGAGGTTGGTTTAATTTCGCCTTCGGGTTTGGGCTGACACTCCATCGCATCAAAAAGCACATTCGCCAAGCCAAAAGCATGTTCACGTATTTCTTCATTCCACGGCATGAAATGTGGAATAAAATCTTTGAACTGAAAATCAATTGCGGGTTTGAAGGCTTCTTCATACACCAATACCGCCAGCACCTCGCAGATGGACTGGATGCGTTTTTTGAGAGGATTTACATATTTCAGGATTTCGTTCAGTGTGCCGGATGTGCCAGATTTTCCGCCAAGATCACTCCGATCCTCATGATCAGCTTTGGCAGGCGATAGCAACACATCTACCGTCGTGAAAAACTTTTGTGCTGTAGCGATGTGGTATTGCGCCAATGTATTTTCCAGGCGATCTTTAAGTGCAGTTTTATGCTCTATCGACCCAGCCAGTTCAATTGCCTTTTCTAAATAGTGAATCTGTAGTTTTGTTTCTTGCAGACCTTTTACCATTTTATTGACGTGGTTATACTGGGTATCGCGATCATCATAGGGCGATAGTGTGGCCCTCAATTTTGCTTTCTCTCGCTCTATGGTCGCGCCATAAAGCGCGGAAAGCGCTGAATACGAATTTGCCAATTGTGCCGTGTCCATGACGCGTGGATTGATGTATGGCTCCAGATCTTGCAGTGACTTCTTCAGGTTAGCCCGGACTTTTTCAAGCATTTCATCGGTAACACGTTCAGGAGAATCTTTCAGCAGCTTGAAAAGGACATATTGTTTGGTATCTGCTTGATGATGATTGTTAGCCAGAGATTGAAGTAACTCAGCGTGGCTTTGGGCCATTGGGGGGGTGTTTGAAGAACGACTGGTTGAAGGCATGATGGCCACCATTAAAAAAACCACTAAAGAGAGGTGTAGTGGTTTTTTTATTTCAACAAGTTCAATTTGATCTGATTTGCTGCGGCGGCTAAATGTTCGCTTCAAACCACTTGCAAATGTTATCGAGCCCACCGTGGTTGATGCAGAAATCGGTTTTTTCCTGAACCACAGGCTTGGCATGAAAGGCTACACTGGCGCCTGCAATTTCCATCATTTTCAGGTCGTTCGAACCATCGCCCACGACAATGGCGCGTGAAGGATCACAATCCAATAGCGCACAGGTTTCCAGCACGGTTTGGCGTTTTACTTCTGCATCCACAATGGTGCCCAACACTCGGCCGGTCAGGTGGCCTTCTACAATTTCAAGTGTGTTGGAGCGAGTGTAATCCAAGCCCAGCACCTCTTTCATTTTGTCGGTGAAGAAGGTGAAGCCACCACTAACCAAAAGTGTTTTCCACTTGTTGGCTTTGGCATAGGCAATCAGTTCCTCTGCACCTGGGGACAAACGCAAACGTTCCTCGAGTACGGAATTCAGTGCGCTTTCAGGTACACCCTTGAGCAGGGCCACGCGTCGGTTCAAGCTTTCGGAGAAGTCTTTGATTTCACCGCGCATGGCTGCTTCAGTAATTTCAGACACTTCTTTTTTCTTGCCTGCAAAGTCTGCAATTTCATCAATGCATTCGATGGTGATCAAGGTGCTGTCCATGTCCATGGCGAGCAGTTTGAACTCATGTGCCTGAAATTCACTTTCAAGAATCGCGAAGTCGAATTGATGCGCATTGCTCAATGGACGCAAGGTCGCAGTGATTGCCGCTTTTGGCAATGTGTAAGCTTCAGGAATTTCGATACAAACTTGTTGGTTGGCTGCTTCAATTCCCAGGGTGGGAAGATTCAGTGCATCCAGTGCAGTGTGTACTTGTTCAGTGGTCAGCGTGCTGGAAGAAAAAAATAGTCGGCTCATGGTGTGCTCTCCGTGGGTTGCGCGGATTCTACCTCGTCAATTACAGGAATGCTGTCGGCGGGCGCTCGAAGTTGTGCCAAGAGTTGTATCGAGGGTTCGTGACCCCGTTCCGCCGCAAGGTTCAACCATTCTAACCCCAAGGGCTTGTTGACTGGAAATCGGGTGCCCTCATGCAGTAGTTTGCCTAACAGGTGCATTGCTTCTGGCATGCCCTGCTGGGCAGCAGAATTTAACAGGGCCAGCACTGCAGGGTCTTCCGCTTGCAGTGGAGCTTCACCGGCCAGCACCAGTTCGGCCAGTTCAAAGCTGGCTTTCGGGTGGCCCAGGCGGGCAGAGCGGCGTAACCAAAACATGCGGTCTTCGCCTTCAAATTTGCTCAGTCGGTAGCGAGCATGTCCGTCTTCAGCATTGGCCAGTGTGTACAGCAGTCGTTTTTTCTGTTCGCAAAATTCACTGTTGGGGCAGTAAACCTCTTCTTGCCCCTTGTCGAGTCGTTTCAAGGCATATTGGGTACAGGGCAGATAAACTTCTGCACAGGAATCAAGGTGTTGCTGGGCTTCAATTTTGCTGTGCCCAAAGGGACTTTCCAATTGGCTTTCCAGCACGGTTTGCGAGTACAACAATTGCGACGGATTGTGTTGCTCCCGTGAAGCCCGGCGCAACCAACCCATGCCCTCGGTCAACTGCTTGTTCAAATCGCTTTGGCTGGCATTGAACACATCAAGCAATAGAAGTTGGCCCAGATAATATTGAGCGGGAGTGTGATTCTGAACAGCTGCTTTTCCCAACCAAACACGTGCGATTTTCAGATCGCGCTCGACCGCGTCGCCACGAAGGCGCATCAGGCCCAGTGTGGTTTGTACCTCGACATCGCCTGCCTCCGCTTTGGGTAGCAGCGCTTTGTACACAGTAAGCCCGGCTTCATTGCCAGCTGGTTCAGGCGCTTGTTGCGCCAGCGTTGGTTCTATCAATACGCCCATGAATATTACCCACACGCCGACTGCAAAACAAAGTTGGTAAAGCGTTTTTGGAAGACGGGTGCGTGTTGTCATGGGTGCTCAAGCCAGTTGTTTGATCAAACCTTTCAGGAACTGTACACGGTCGCTGACTTTCGGGAAACTCCGTGTGATTCGTAAACGTTCGGCCCCCGCCAGTTTCATGTCTTTTTCTTTCTGGATCATCAAGATTATTTTGCCTGCATCCACATTCGGTTGAGCATCAAATTGCACCACTGTGGCATCGGTTGAGCTGTCAATTTTTGCAATGCCCAGAGGCTTGGCGAGAATGCGAAGCCGGTGCGTTTCCAATAGCGCCGTTGCGGCTTCTGGCAGTTTGCCGAAGCGGTCAATCAATTCCTCTTGTACCTCTGAGATGAAGTCCATCTCTTCGGTGCTGGCAAGGCGCTTGTAAAGCGTAAGGCGTTCATGCACATCGGGACAGTAATCTTCGGGTAGCAGGGCAGGGGTGTGCAGGTTGATTTCTACTGTGGCATTCAGCGGCGCAGTCAAATCGGGTTCTTTACCGGCGCGCAAACTGCGCACGGCGTGGTTCAACATGTCGGTGTACATCTGAAAGCCCACCTCGTGCACATTGCCGCTTTGGTTGGCACCAAGCACTTCACCTGCGCCACGAATTTCAAGGTCGTGCATGGCCAGATAAAAACCGCTGCCCAGGTCTTCCATCATGGTGATGGCTTCAAGGCGACGCTCTGCGTTTTTACTCAAGCCTTCTTCATTGTTCACCATCATGTAGGCGTAGGCCTGGTGGTGAGAACGGCCCACGCGGCCGCGTAACTGGTGCAACTGGGCCAAGCCGAATTTGTCGGCGCGGTGAATCACAATGGTGTTGGCGGTGGGTACATCAATACCGGTTTCAATAATTGTGGTGCACAACAGCACATTGAAACGCTGTTGGTAAAAGTCGCGCATCACGCGCTCCAGGTCGCGTTCATTCATTTGCCCGTGGGCAATGCCAATGCGCGCTTCAGGCAGAATTTTCTCAAGTGCTTCGCGGCGATTCTCAATGGTGTCCACTTCATTGTGCAGGTAGTACACCTGCCCGCCACGCTTCAATTCACGCAGCACGGCTTCACGAATCACACTGTCGGTTTCACGGCGTACAAATGTTTTAATCGACAGGCGGCGTTGTGGCGCAGTTGCAATCACTGAGAAGTCACGAATGCCTTCCATGCTCATGGCCAGGGTGCGTGGAATCGGGGTGGCAGTTAGGGTAAGTACATCGACTTCGGCACGCAGATTCTTCAGGGCCTCTTTTTGGCGCACGCCAAAGCGATGTTCCTCATCAATAATCACCAAACCTAGGCGTGAAAATTCAACATCAGAACTCAACACCTTGTGCGTGCCAATAATAATGTCAGCCCGCCCGCTGTTGATCAGTTCAACTGCGTCGCGAATTTCCTTGGGCGATTTGAAACGCGACAGTTCAACCACTTTCACCGGCCAATCTGAAAAGCGATCCGAGAAGGTTTGAAAGTGTTGTTCGGCCAGCAATGTGGTGGGGGCCAAAAGTACCACCTGTTTGCCATCCATCACGCTGACAAATGCTGCGCGCAAGGCCACTTCGGTTTTGCCGAAGCCCACGTCGCCACACACCAAGCGGTCCATGGGGCGGGGCGAGGTCATGTCTGCAATCACCGCGCGAATGGCGGCGGCTTGGTCGGCTGTTTCTTCAAAACCAAATTTTTCAACAAAGGCTTCATAGTCGCCAATGCTCAGCTTGAATTCATGGCCTTTGCGCAAGGCGCGGCGGGCATACAGGTTCAGCAATTCTGCTGCAGTGTCGCGCACCATTTTTGCGGCTTTCTTTTTGGCTTTTTCCCACTGGCCTGAACCCAGTGCATGCACGGGTGCGCTTTCAGGGTCCGAACCACTGTAGCGCGCAATCACATGCAGTTGTGCAACTGGTACAAACAGGTTCGAACCATTGGCGTATTCAAGGTGAAGGAATTCAGATGCACCTTCGCCCAAGTCCATGCTGATCAGCCCTTTGTAGCGGCCAATACCATGCTGCTGGTGAACAACCGGGTCGCCAATTTTCAGTTCCGACAAATCGCGAATCATGGATTCAACGTTGCTTTGCCGTTCCTGTTGTCTGCGTGCGCCGCGTCGGCGTGGCGACAGTGAAAATAATTCTGCTTCAGTTACAAAGGCAACCTGTGCTTCCAGCCCACGGTGAACACCAAAACCTTGGTCCAGCACAGCGGTGCACAGCACAAAACGTTCGCCACTTTCCAGTGCGCCTTGCAGCGTTTCTGTTTGGTAAGGCTTTAGTTTGTGTTCCAGAAAATACTGGTTCAGGGTTTCGCGGCGGCCATCACTTGGGGCCACCATGATCACTTGTTGGTAGCTTCCAGCGCCGGTGCGTTCAACCAGGTTACGGAACTTGAAAATGGGGTCATCCGCTTTGCGATCTGCGGCCAGGTCAGGCAGCAGTGCACCACTGTATTCTGGTACCAAGGCATTTTTGGATGCCGACAAATTCACGCGTGCAGCATTCTCGAAACTGCTGAAGAACTCATTGGCGTTCAGGTAAATTTCGGAAGGCCGAAGAATGGGGCGCTGAATGTCTTTCGACAAAAAGTCGAACCGGCTTTGAGTGTCTGCTGCAAATGTTTGAAGGGCCTGGTCCACATCGCCATGCTGAATGAATACCAATTCCTTGTTGGGCAGGTAGTCAACAAGGCTGGCAGTGTTCTCAAAAAACAGGGGCAGGTAATACTCAATACCGGCACTGGCCACACCGGTGCCCATGTCGCGGTAAATGGAAACTTTGGAGGGGTCGCCCTCAAAGCGCTCACGCCACTTGCTGCGAAACTGCGCACGGCTTTGTTCATCCATGGGGTATTCGCGGCCGGGTAGCAGGCGCATTTCCCGCACTGGGTACAGGCTGCGTTGGGTATCGACATCAAATGTCTTGATGGATTCAATTTCGTCATCGAACAAATCGATTCGAAAAGGCAGTGCTGTGCCAGTTGCAAACAAGTCGATTATGCCGCCGCGAATACAGTATTCCCCCGGGGTCATGACCTGCGACACATGGCTGTAGCCCGCAATGGTCAGCTGTTCGCGCAGCTTCTTCTCATTGAGTTTGTCGCCAGTTTTGAAATAAAACGTGCTGCCGGCCAGAAAGGAGGGCGGTGCCAGTTTTTGGATGGCTGTGCTGGCTGCTGTAATCAATACGTCCAGATCACCGCGTTGGGTTTGGTACAGCGTGGCCAGTCGTTCTGAGACCAAGTCTTGGTGTGCTGACAAACTGTCGTAGGGCAGGGTTTCCCAATCTGGCAGGTAATGCACCTTCAGGGTGGGGGCAAACAAGGTGATTTCTTCTTGCAGCCGTGTGGCATCGTGCGGGTTGGCGCATGTGATCAGGCAAAGTTTGTTTTGTTGCTGGGCCTGTGTACACAATTGCGCCAGCAAAAATGCATCGGCACTGCCCGGCGGGTGCGCCAAGCTGAGCCTGTGGCCGCCGGTTATCTGAAAAGAAGAAGTAAAATGTGAAAGCATAAATTTTGCCCGCTTGGATACTGCAACCATGCTGGTTTTCCAGTGGGCTTCAAGTTCGGGTTTTTGGGTCGATGAATCAAGGCCCGTATTATACGGCGGCAAGTGCCCGCATAGGAACAGGCTTTCATGGCAAGAACGGCCAGGTATTTTGGATTAGTCCCCGCCGGTGGCGCAGGCCATCGCTTTGGTGGCAGCATTGCCAAGCAATACGCCATGCTTGGGGCGAAAACTGTGCTGGAACGTAGCGTTCAAGCCTTGTTGGCCGACCCGCGTGTGGAAAGGGTTTTTGTGGTGGTGGCCAAAGATGACACTACCGCCACTGCGCTGTTTCAAGGAAATCCACGGGTTAAATGTTTGCCTTTGGGTGGACAGGAACGTGTGAACAGCGTACTGAATGGATTGAACCATTTGCTTGAGAACTTCTTGGTGGATGAGACCGATTGGGTGTTGGTGCACGATGCTGCTCGTCCTGGCTTGAGTGCCGCTGCATTAAAAAGCTTGATCGACCAAGGCAGCGAGCATGTTGCCGGGGCCTTGCTGGCTGTGCCAGTGGCCGATACCTTGAAAAAAACCAGCGTGGCTGAAGAAGGTGAAGTCATTGCACAGCACACAGTGCCCCGGGCTGACTTGTGGGCGGCACAAACGCCGCAAATGTTTCGTGCCCAGGCGCTAAGCATGGCCATTTCCGAGTGCCTGTACAAAGGTGTCCAATTGACCGACGATGCCAGTGCGATAGAAACGATGGGTATTGGTCCCCTGATTGTTCCCGGGCATGTGGAAAACATGAAAATTACCCGCGCTGAAGATTTGCAAACAGTGGCCAGGTTGCTTGGATTGCAACAGGAGAATGTTGAATGAGTGAGTTTAGCCGCCTGCGAGTGGGGCAGGGCTATGACGTGCACCGATTGGTCGAAGGACGCCGGCTGATTCTAGGCGGGGTACATATTCCTTCCGAGCTGGGATTGCTGGGCCATTCCGACGCAGATGCCTTGTTGCATGCCATTACAGATGCAATTTTGGGTGCATGCGCCATGGGCGATATTGGCACCCACTTTTCGGATACAGACCCTCAGTTCGAGGGTGCTGACAGTGGCGCGTTACTAAAAAACGTGATTGAGAAAGCAAAGGCGAAGGGTTTCACCTTGATCAATGTCGATTCCACTTTGATTTGCCAAAGCCCGAAACTGGCGCCCCACATGGCTGCCATGCATTCCAGTTTGAGCGGCCTTTGTGACTTGCCCTTGCATGCGGTCAACATCAAGGCCAAAACCAATGAGAAGCTGGGTTACCTTGGGCGCAAAGAAGCGATTGAGGCGCAGGCTGTGGTGTTGATGATGAAGGGCGATTGATGACTTCCCGTTTTATTTTGGCGATCAGTACCAGTTCAGGCGTGGCCAAGGTGGCTGCTGCCATGGAACCCAGTGCTTCACATGCGCTTGCCGCTGATTTGTTCAATTTTGAAATTACTGATTACAAAAGCCAGTCTGCTCAACTGTTGCCCTTTATTCAGCAGCATCTGGAACAGATCAGTGTAAAGCCTGCCCAGTGTGCAGCGATTGCTGTCGATATTGGTCCTGGTGGTTTCACCAGTCTGCGCACAGCCTGTGGTATCGCTCAAGGCCTTGCCGTGGCTTGGCAGGTGCCTACTGTGCCGTTGACCAGCTTTGAATGCATGTTGACCGCACAGCAGCAGGATCAGCCAGTCATGGTTTTAATGGATGCGCGTTTGAATGAAATTTACGCGGCCTGCATTCTCCGAACCGAGCAGGGCACGCAATGGGTGAAGCCACCCCATTTGCTGGCCTTGCATGAACTGCAGAATATTCACGGGTCTGCTGTGTGTGATGCGCATTTGTATGCACAGCTTCAGGCGCCGGACCCGAATGTGGTTCAGGGGGCGGTGAGTGCGCTTCGCCTAGGGCAATTGGCATGGCAGGAATTTGCTGCGGGCCGAGTGTCTGTGCCGTTTGATTGTCAGCCTTTGTATGTGCGAGACAAAGTTGCACAAACCACCACTGAACGATTGGCGTTGAAGCATGGCGCTGTTTAGTATTCGACCCATGACCGAGGCCGATGTGCCCGCCGTCATTCTGGTGGAGAACCAGATTTACGAGTTCCCTTGGACAGACCGGAATTTTCTGGACTCCTTGCGGGCGGGTTATCACATGCATTGCATGTGGTGGGATGAACAACTGGCAGGCTATATTGTCATGATGCAGGTTGTTGATGAATACCACCTGCTGAACATATCCATTCGTGCCGATTTGCAAGGTTTGGGTCACGGCAAGCACTTGCTGCTGTGGGGTATAAGTCAAGCCAGGCTGGCTGGCGCCGCTGGCATGCTACTGGAGGTCCGCCCCAGCAATTTGACGGCCAAGAATCTGTACGAGAAAGAGGGGTTCAAGCTGATCGGTGCCAGAAAGAATTACTACCCCGCACACTCTGGGCGGGAAGACGCGCTGGTGATGTTCAAACGATTTTCAGGAACCTTGGAATGACAAGTACTCGAAGCAAAGCCGAATTGTTCAATGCCTTGGGTATCGGCCCAGTCTGGGAATTGCGCAACCAGGACAACTCATCAAAGCCCGACAACACGCTGGCCGCTTCACTTTCGCTTGAGTCATTGCAAGAGTTGGTTGCCACTTGCAAAAAATGCGGCTTGTGCGAAACACGCAAACAAACAGTATTTGCAGATGGTGTACCCCATGCACCCCTGATGGTTGTAGGAGAAGGCCCAGGTGTGGAAGAGGATGCGACAGGCCTGCCATTTGTAGGTAAGTCTGGGCAGCTGTTGGACCGCATGCTGAAAGCGGTTGGGGCAAGCCGTGCTAACAACACCTACATTGCCAATGTGGTGAAGTGTCACCCACCCGGTAACCGCAATCCTGAACAGGCCGAAATCGATCAATGCTCGCCATACCTTGTCCAGCAAATCAAGGCCAGTGCACCCAAGGCGTTGTTGCTGGTGGGGCGCTTTGCAATCCAGACCCTGTTGAATACCAAAAAGCCAGTGGGCGAATTGCGGGGTATGGTTCACACAGTGACTGTGGATGGGCTTGATATTCCCGCTGTGGTCACCTATCACCCCGCTTATCTGTTGCGCAGACCAGAGGAAAAATCAAAAGCCTGGGATGATTTGCTGTTGCTGAAACAGCAAGGTATTGCTTAATCCCTCTGTCCACACCGCCAGTTAAAGGGGTACGCCAACTGGCCGGTCTTCACCAATGCGTGCTTCAACGTTGTACAGGCGTTGATTGCGGCGGTGCCAAACAATCACCATGAACATGGTTGCCATGACAAAGCCGCCAAACATCAGGATCACGTTGTTGACGTGGACGTCAAAGCTGATCAGCACCGCATACACGGTCAGCATGGTCAGCACGGAAATGTTTTCATTGAAATTCTGAATGGCAATCGATCGGCCAGCGCTCATCAGTACATGGCCGCGATGCTGCAGCAAGGCATTCATGGGCACCACAAAGAAGCCGCTCAAGGCACCAATGACAATGATCAATAAATAGGCCATGCCTTGATTGTGGACCAGAACCATGGCCATGCACACCAAGCCCATCATGATACCCATGGGCAAGACCCGCATTGATTTTTTCAGTGGAATCATCTTGGCCGCGGCCACTGCACCCGCAGCCACACCAAACGCGCACACGCCCTGCAAAATTGCGCCCTTGTCCAAAGGCAGTCCCAAAGCCACTTCTGCCCATTTCAGTACGATGAATTGAAGGGTTGCGCCTGCGCCCCAAAACAGCGTGGTCACCGCGAGAGAAATCTGACCCAGTTTGTCGCTCCACAACTGCTTGACACATCCGAAAAACTTCCGGGTCATGATCACTGGGTGGTTCAGTTGTGGCTCGTATCGCGCACCGGTGTCTGGGATTTTGAAGTTGAATATTGCGGCGATCAAGTAGCCTGCAGTGATCACGAAGATGGCCGCTTCAGCGGGCGTGTCCATGTTGTCGGTCACGCCTGGGATATGAAGCTGCATCAGGTATTCGCTGGTGCCTGGTGCAATCAGTACGCCACCCAAAACAGTGCCCAGAATGATGGACAGCACGGTCAAGCCTTCGATCCAGCCGTTGGCTTCTACCAGCCGGTCGTGGGGCAACAACTCAGTCAAAATGCCGTATTTGGCCGGTGAATAGGCCGCAGCGCCCAGACCAACGACCGCATATGAAAACAGCGGGTGCGCACCGAAGAACATCATCAAACAGCCGACAACCTTGATTGAATTGGTGATCAGCATCACCTTGCCTTTGGGCAAGGTGTCCGCAAAACCACCCACAAACGGGGCCAGCACCACATAGGACACCACGAAAAATAGCTTCAACAATGGGGTCATCCAGTCAGGCGACTGAAGTTGAAAAAGCAAAGCGATTGCCGCAATCAAAAGTGCGTTGTCTGCAAGCGACGAGAAAAACTGCGCCGCCATGATGGTGTAAAAGCCAGGTTTCATTCAACTGTGAAGTAAGCGAAATCCAAATAGAGTGATTTCGCCGTTTCGCTGCTCGTTCAACGGTGTTGTGGCGTTATATCATATCCGGGCGGCTCGCGTGTTACGCAATGCCTATTTTGCCAAGTTCAAGCCAAACCCTAAAACGCCTTAAAAAAGCCCATGCCACGACCCATACGTGCAGTGGTTACCCCCGCTGCCATTTCAGCCAATGTCAATAAAATCAAACAGTTGCTCGGCAAAGGTCTGATCATGCCGGTGGTGAAAGCCAATGCCTACGGACATGGGCTGGAGCGGGTGTTTTCAGGCCTGCAAGATTCAGACGCCTTGGCAATTCTTGAAATTGAAGGCGCGACCAAACTGCGCAAGCTGGGCTGGAGCAAGCCGATCGTCTTGCTTGAGGGCTGCTTTGATTCGGCGGACCTGCAAACAGCGGCTGAATTGAAATGTGATTGGGTTGTCCACAATGCCGGGCAACTTGCAGCGCTCGAAAGAGTGGTTGATTTGAGTCCAAAGCACCGACCCCGCATATTTTTAAAATTGAATACAGGCATGAATCGTCTGGGTTTTCAAGCTGAAGACGCAGCGGGTGCCATTCAATGGCTTGATGGGTTCAGTATCAAACATGGCTGGCCGACCCCGGTCTTGATGACCCATTTCGCCAATGCCGATGAAACCGAGCCGCGCACGCGCCAACCGATGACGCAAGCCCAATTCAATGATTTGATGCGTTTGAAGCCCGCCCATTGGCAAAGCAGCCTTGGAAATTCTGCAGGTACGCTAAATTTCCCTGAACTGGCGGGCGACATTGCCCGACCGGGCATTGCAATATACGGTGCAACACCCGGCCCGAATGCGGCAGCCAATTACGGTTTGAAGCCCGCCATGCGCTTTAGCAGTGAAATCATTGCGATTCAACATCTCAAGACCGGGGATCGTGTTGGCTACGGTTCACGTTGGCAGGCCAAGCAAGAAGGTCGAATTGCAGTGGTTGCCTGTGGTTATGCCGATGGCTACCCGCGCCATGCACCCGATGGCACCCCGACCTACGTGGAAGGCCAGGTAGCCCCAATCGCAGGCCGGGTCTCGATGGACATGATGACCATTGACATCACCCACATTCCAGACGCTGATGTGGGTAGTGAAGTCGAATTGTGGGGCGAGAACATTCCCGTGGATGTCGTCGCTGACCGCAGCGGTACGATTGGCTATGAACTGCTTTGCGCGATAGCGCCTCGCGTCCTGTTTTCAAGCACCTGAGTTTTTAAAGGAAAGCGCCGTTTTGGCCAAGAGCAAGAGTCAATATCAATGCACTGAATGTGGTTCTGTTTTTGCCAAATGGCAAGGGCAGTGTACCGACTGTAATAGCTGGAACACCTTGGTGGAATCGGTTGTTACGACCAGTGGGCCACCCAAACACAGTCGCTTTGCCGCATTGGCTGCGCAAAGCAGCCATGTGGTCAAACTGGCCGACATTCAGGCCCAGGAACACCCACGCTTTAGCAGTGGTGTGGCCGAGTTTGATCGCGTGTTGGGCGGTGGCATGGTGCCGGGCATGGTGGTGTTGTTGGGCGGCGACCCTGGCATTGGCAAGTCCACTTTGCTGTTGCAGTCCATGGTGACCTTGGCCAAAACCACATCAGCGCTTTATGTGAGCGGCGAAGAATCTGCCGGGCAAATCGCACTGCGTGCACAACGCATGGGTCTGGAACACACCAACCTGAATGTGCTCACTGAAATTCAGCTCGAACAAATTGTGGCACAGCTTGAAATACTGAAGCCACAGGTCTTGGTCATTGACTCGATTCAAACCCTTTACACCAGCGAGTTAAGCGCTGCACCCGGTTCAGTCAGCCAGGTGCGTGAATGTGCAAGCCAGCTTACCCGGATTGCCAAGGCCCTGGGTATCACCACCATTCTGGTGGGCCATGTCACGAAAGAGGGCACGCTGGCGGGCCCCCGTGTGCTGGAACACATTGTGGACACGGTGCTGTATTTTGAAGGCGATTCGCAATCCTCTTTCCGTTTGGTGCGTGCATTCAAAAATCGTTTTGGTGCGGTCAATGAACTGGGTGTGTTCGCCATGACCGACCGTGGTTTGAAAGGAGTGAACAACCCCTCTGCACTGTTTTTGTCGCAGACCGCTGAGTGGGTGGCGGGTTCCTGTGTCATGTGCACACAGGAAGGTGCGCGCCCCTTGCTGGTTGAAATTCAGGCTTTGGTCGATTCGTCCCATTCCCCTGCGCCACGCAGGCTTTCAGTGGGGCTGGAACAAAACCGCCTGGCCATGTTGCTTGCGGTCATGCATCGCCACGCGGGTTTGCAGTTTTTTGATCAGGACATCTTCATCAATGCGGTGGGTGGTGTTCGAATTTCCGAGCCAGCGGCCGACCTGGCCATTGTGCTGGCCATGGTTTCTTCTCTTCGCAACAAGCGCTTGCCCAAAGAACTGGTGGTGTTTGGTGAAATCGGCTTGTCAGGTGAACTGCGGCCAGCACCGCGCGGGCAGGAAAGGCTGCGTGAGGCGGCCAAGCTGGGCTTCACTCATGCCATCGTGCCCGCCAGCAATGCACCGAAGCAGCCCATTGAAGGCATAGAAGTGATTGGTGTGGACCGCATCGAAAAAGCATTGGCTGCATTGCGCGACAAACTGGACTGTTTTTGAATCAGTTTTGACTTGACGTTTGATTGCAAGGACAATTGCGCAGATAACAATAAACTCACTCTTTCGAGCGATCCAATGTCTAAAAGCCGTATGTACATGCCTGTTGTTTGGGCCGCCCTTGGGTCCCTCCTGCTTGCTGCCTGTTCCCGTGGGGACATCGACACCTCTGAGCTTATTCGACCCGTTCGGGTTCTGGAACTTCAATCCAGTGGCAGCACCTTTGAAGAAAGTTTCCCCGGTCAAATTGAACCGCGCTACCAAGCCAATTTGAGTTTTCAGGTAGGCGGGAAGCTTGTTAGTCGCCTTGTGGATGTGGGCGATCGCGTGAAGAAAGGGCAGGTACTTGCCAAACTGGACCCGCAAGACCTGGGTTTGGCATTACAAGCCGCGCAGGCCGGGTTTGACGCAGCAGCCACTGAACACGCCCAATTGAAAACAGACCTGGATCGTGCAAAAACACTGAAACAGCAAAATTTCATCAGCCAGGCTGAACTGGACCGCAGGCAGTTGGCCTTTGATGCGGCAGCAAGCCGACTTTCACAAGCCCGTGCACAGTTGAGCACACAGTCCAACCAGCGACAGTACGGGGATTTGCGCGCACCCAATGATGGCGTAATTTCTGCGGTGTACGCCGAGGCCGGTCAGGTTATGGCGCCAGGCCAGGCTGTGGTGCAGTACGCCAATGAGAATGAAGTGCAGGTCAGCATGGCCGTGCCGGAAAGCCGGGTGACCGACATCAAGGTTGGGCAGTCAGCCACGGTGTTGCTGTGGTCAGACAAAGAAAGTTTAAGCGCCAAAGTTCGTGAAGTATCGCCAGTGGCCGACCCGGTTACACGGACATTCGCCGTGTTGCTCGATGTAAGCGACCCCGGACGGGCGAGCCGTTTCGGAATGAGCGCCACAGTTCAGTTCAGCAAAGCAGCACAGGCCAATGCATTTAAATTGCCAATTTCAGCCTTGGTGGCTGAACACACCGGTGCATTTGTGTGGGTGTTTGATGAAGCGCAAGGCGTGGTCAACAAACGCATTGTGCAACCCAGTGATGTGTCGGAAAGTGATTTCCTGGTCAAGGAAGGTTTGAACAACGGTGAGTTGATCGTGACCGCTGGCACACATGTGCTGAACGAAGGTCAAAAAGTGCGCCGCTTCATAGAAACAAGCGACCTGGCCCAATGAGCAGAATCAACCTTTCGCGCTGGGCGCTTGAAAACCAGCCACTGGTGCGTTACCTGCTGGCCGTGTTTATTTTCGCGGGTGTCGCCGCGTTCTTTTCCTTGGGGCAAGAAGAAGACCCGCCATTTGTTTTCCGGGGCATGGTGGTTCGTGCTTACTGGCCCGGTGCCACGGCCATGCAAATGGGGCAGCAGGTTGCAGACCCCATCGAAAAAGTCATCCAGGAAATTCCATACGCCTACAAAATTCGCTCCTATTCAAAGCCAGGCGAAACAGTTATTTTTCTGCAGCTTGACGACAGTGCGCCGCCCAAACAGGTTGCTGACATTTGGTACACCACGCGCAAACGAGTCAGCGACATGGCCGGTACGCTGCCGCGTGGCGTCGCAGGTCCGTTTTTTAATGATGAATTTGGCGACACCTTTGGCGTGTTGCTTGCCTTTTCTGCCGACGGTTTCAAGTACGCAGAGTTGAAGGACTTTGTATTGCAGGTTCGGCAGGAAATGCTGAAAGTGCCTGATGTGGCCAAGGTACAACTGTTCGGCGTGCAACCCGAAAAAGTATTCATTGATGTGTCGCACTACAAGCTTGCACAGCTGGGCATTTCAGCGCAAGACGTGTTCAATCAGCTCAACAGTCAGAATGCTGTGACCTCGCAGGGCGTGCTCAGCCTTGAAGACCAGAAAGTGTGGTCGCGGGTGCAGGGTCAATTTGAATCTGTCGAAGACATTGCCAACACACCCATTCGCGCAGGCAAAAATACACTGTTGCTCAAAGACATCGCCACCGTGCACCGTGGCTACCTGGACCCACCGCTGTCGAAAATGCGGTTCAACGGCAAAGAAGTCATTGGTCTGGGTATATCCATGGTCAATGGTGGCGACATTATTCGCCTGGGCGAAGAACTCGAAAAAGTAGAACGTCGTATTTTGTCTGAATTGCCGGTTGGCATTGAGTTGCAGCGGGTGGCGGATCAACCTGAATCGGTTCGTACTTCCGTGAATGAATTCGTGAAAGTATTGATCGAAGCGATTGTCATTGTGCTTGTGGTCAGTTTTCTAAGCCTTGGCCTTCACAGCAAACCCTTCAGGGTAGACACACGGCCTGGCTTGGTGGTGGCGCTCACCATTCCCTTGGTCTTGGCGCTCACCTTCCTTGCGATGTCATTCTTCAACATCAACCTGCATAAAATTTCATTGGGCGCGTTGATCATTGCGCTTGGTTTGCTGGTGGACGACGCAATCATCGCGGTTGAAATGATGGTTCGCAAACTGGAAGAAGGCTATTCACGGTTCGATGCAGCCATTTTTGCCTACGACTCCACCGCCATTCCCATGCTGACCGGCACCTTGATCACCGCTGCGGGCTTTTTGCCGATCGCCCTGGCCCAATCGGCCGCGGGTGAGTACACCTATTCGATTTTCGCCGTTACTGCGATTGCGCTGATCTTATCGTGGTTCGTTGCCGTTATTTTCGTGCCTTACATCGGTTATTGGTTGCTGAAAAAGCCCAAAGACGGAGAAGGGCATGCCGAGGTGTTCGACACCCCGTTCTACCAGCGTTTCCGCCGCTGGATTGAAGTGTGCGTAAACCACCGCTGGATCACCATTGGTGTCACTGTGATCGCATTCATTGGTGGCGGGTATTCATTTAAATTCATCGAACAGCAGTTTTTCCCCGATTCCAACCGCCTGGAGATCATGGTCAACCTGTGGTTGCCCGAAGGCACTGCCTTTGAAGAAACCGAAAGGCAGGCCATCAAGCTGGAGCAGTGGCTGGCACAGCAGCCTGAAGTGGATGGCTATGCCAGCTTTGTTGGTGATGGTGCGCCGCGCTTTTATTTGTCTCTGGATCAGAAATTCGTACAAAGTAATTTGGCTGAATTGATTGTCATTCCAAAAACATTTGACGATCGCGAGGTGCTACGCAAGAAGCTGAAGGATCATCTCGAAGGCAATTTCCCCGACATTCGCCCGCGCATTACCCTGCTGCCCAACGGCCCGCCCGTGACCTACCCGGTTCAATTCGTGGTGCAGGGTCCAGATCCGCGCGTGGTGCGCGTGGTGGCCGACAAGGTCAAAGAGGCGGTGGCATCGAGCGAATACACCCGTGGCACGCACGACAACTGGAATGAAAACATCAAGGTCATGAAGGTTGAGGTTGATCAGGCCCGCGCACGTGCGCTGGGTGTGAGCAGCCAAAGCATTGCTGAGTCGTCCCATGTAATTCTGTCGGGCGCCACCATTGGCCAATACCGCGAAAACAACCGCTTGATCGACATTGTGTTTCGCAACCCGGAAAGTGAACGCGACACACTGGCTGAGTTAATGAATGCCAACGTGCCTACAGCCACAGGCGCTTACGTGCCCTTGTCGCAAGTGGGTAAAGTGAACATGACCTTCGAGCCGGGCGTGATTTGGCGTGAAGGTGGCGAATTCGGCATTACCGTGAAGGCCGATGTGGTGTCGGGTATTCAGGGCACCACTGTGGCACTGGCCATGAACAAGGCACTCGACCCGCTACGTGCGGAATTGCCGCTGGGTGTGACCGTGAATCTGGATGGGCTGGCCGCCGATTCCGGAAAAGCCCAGCAATCCATCATGGCCAATGTGCCTTTGATGTTGTTCATCGTGCTTACCCTGTTGATGCTTCAGCTGAAAAGCTTTGGCCGCACACTGCTGGTGTATTTCACAGGTCCCTTGGGTATCATTGGTGCGGCGCTGGCCCTGATCATTACCGCACGGCCCTTTGGGTTTGTGGCCCAGCTTGGCGTCATCGCCTTGTTCGGGATGATCATTCGAAACTCAGTCATTCTGGTCGATCAAATCGAGCAAGATAGAACCGCGGGCGTTGACCCCTACGAGGCCATCATCGGCTCGACCATTCGACGCTCACGGCCAATTTTGCTGACCGCTGCTGCCGCCGTGCTGGCCATGATCCCGCTGATGCGTTCCCAGTTCTGGGGACCCATGGCGGTGGCCATTATGGGCGGCTTGATCGTAGCCACCTTGCTGACCCTGTTCTTCCTGCCCGCCCTGTATGCAGCGGCTTATCGAATCCGAAAGCCAAAGCACTAAGAGCGGACCCGGAATCACCACCTCAGCACTTGCGTGGTCCACGCGGTGCTGAATTTTTTAAACGGTGTGATTATTTTCTGTTCGGTCAACAGCTTGTAACCAGCCCGCTCGTGAACTTTCAGCTCAGCAACCCGCATGCGAAACAGGGCACGCAGTGGCCTTGCGAACAGGCGTTGTTCCAGCGGTACTGATTTCCACGCTTGTTCAGCCTGTTCAATCAGCGTTTCGCTGACTTCCTTGAACATTGCTTCAGTGCTTGTAGTGTGTTCTCGGCGCTTGATCTGCTCGGCCGTTACATTGTGCTTGGCCAGCAATTCCACTGGTAGCGGTTGAAACCCCTGGTCCAGGTACTTGGCCATGCGCAGCACCTGGCAAAGGCGGTTTGATTCGGTCCAGAAGGTCAGCAGGCCATTGCAATCGGTGATGGCATCGCCAAAGCGAGCCTGTATCAGTTTCGCCCAGGGTTCCATTTCGCCACGAATGTCTTTTTGCCAGTCTGCCAAGCTGTTGTATCGCTTGGGTTCGCAGCCACTGGCTACTTTGTTGATCAGTTCGCCCCAGTGTTCGGGGGGTACTTTTGCGATCACTTGTTTGGAAATGGCAGTAATAACCGGATGGGGGTTGGTGTTGTTGGCCGCGTCGGCCAGTGCATTGCGCCACCAGCCCAGTTTGACCTGGGTCAGGCCGGCCTCAAGCTGCTTTAAGCAGGCCTGGCGCAATTCGTGGCTCAGCGTGAAACAACCCAGCCAAAATGCCTTGAACTCATCGGTTTGAAACAATGTGGCGTAGTGCAGGGAAGAAATTTCCGAGCTAACCTTCTCGCGGCAATATGCCAGCGGATTTTCCAGGGAAACAGCCATGTCACCTTCTAAATTTGGGTAATGCGGACAATAAATGACATTGTACGGGCTTGCGCGGTAAAATCGGGCTATAATGCGCGCCTGCATGCGGATGTGGCGAAATTGGTAGACGCACCAGATTTAGGTTCTGGCGTAGCAATACGTGAAGGTTCGAGTCCTTTCATCCGCACCACCTTTCTCAATCTCCTGATTTACCAAACCCCCAGCCAAACCGGCTTCATACTTGTGTAAGATATCGGCAATCGAAGAAGCCTTTACACCCATTAACCACTCCTTGGTCAACCTTGCCAAGGCAACTAGTTCAAGAGTTCCAAATGACTGAAACAACCACCACTGCAAGCTCACTCGAGAAAACCATTTCCTTGAAGCTTTCAGTTGAAAAAATCAATGCGGAAGTAGAAAAGCGCCTGAAGAAAGTTGCGCGCACAGCCCGCATGCCCGGCTTCCGTCCCGGTAAGGTACCCATGAAAATGGTGGTACAGAATTACGGTCCCCAAGTACATTCCGAAGTGTTGAACGATGAAATCGGCCGCACTTTCAGCGAAGAAGTCCAGAAGCAGGAACTGCGTGTGGCTGGTCAGCCCCGCATTGAAGCCGCCAAGGACGCCGCTGATGACTCATTTGAGTTCAATGCGATTTTCGAAGTATTCCCGGAAGTAAAGTTCGGTGACTTTGCAACTCTGGAAATCGAAAAGACCGTGGTTGAAGTGTCTGACGCGGAAGTCGATAAAACAATCGAAATCCTGCGCAAGCAGCGTGCAAGCTTCGCCGAAGTAGACCGCGGCTCAGAAGAAGAAGACAAGGTAACCCTCGACTTCGTTGGCAAGATCGACGACGTGGCCTTTGATGGCGGTACAGCCGAAGATTTCTCGTTTGTCATCGGCAAGGGCCAAATGTTGCCCGAGTTCGAAACGGCTGCGAAAGGTCTGAAGAAAGGCGAAGAAAAGACATTTGACCTGGCTTTCCCGGCCGACTACCACGGCAAAGACGTGGCCGGCAAAACAGCCCAGTTCACTATCACCATCAAGAAAGTTGAAGGCCCCCAGTTGCCAGAGCTGAACGACGAGTTCGCCAAGGCCATGGGCATTGCCGACGGTTCGCTGGAAAAGCTGCGTGAAGACGTGCGCGTGAACCTGAGCCGCGAAGTGGGCAACCGCACCAAGGCACAGACCAAAGAAGCCGTCATGAATGCCTTGTTGAAGGTGACCGAATTTGACGTGCCCAAGGCGCTGATCCAGACTGAAACCACCGAGTTGGCCTCACGTGCTCGCCAAGACCTGAAAGCCCGTGGCATGCAGAACGTGGAAGAAATCCAGCTGCCCGAAGATATTTTTGCCGCTCAAGCTGAGCGTCGTGTTCGTTTGGGCCTGATTGTTTCCGACCTGGTTAAAGAACACAGCCTGCAGGCCAAGCCAGAGCAAGTGCGTGCCTTCATCGAAGAGCAGGCGCAAAGCTACGAGAACCCTGCTGAAGTAATGCAGTGGTATTTCCAGGACCGCGCCCGTTTGGCGGATGTAGAAGCGGTTATTCTGGAAGACAATGTGGTTGAATTCGCTTTGGGCAAGTCCAAAGTAGTTGAAAAGAAATTGTCCTTTGACGAACTGATGGGAAATAAATAAATGATGTGGAACCCTCGCTCTATGGCTAACAACATGAACAACTCTGGTGCTCTGGATACGCAAAGCAATATGTACGTGCCCATGGTGATTGAGCAAAGTGGTCGGGGCGAGCGGGCCTATGACATTTATTCGCGTTTGCTCAAAGAACGCGTCATTTTCCTGGTCGGTCCGATCAACGACCAAATGGCCAACGTGATCGTGGCGCAAATGTTGTTCCTCGAAAGCGAAAACCCTGACAAGGACATCGCGCTGTACATCAACAGCCCCGGTGGTTCCGTATCAGCAGGCATGGCCATTTACGACACAATGCAGTTCATCAAGCCCGATGTGTCTACCCTGTGTACGGGTCTGGCCGCCAGCATGGGCGCGTTCCTGTTGTCTTCAGGTACCAAGGGCAAGCGTTTCTCCTTGCCCAACAGCCGAATCATGATTCACCAGCCTTTAGGTGGTGTGCAGGGTCAGGCGTCTGACATTGAAATTCACGCCAAGGAAATTTTGTACCTGCGCGAGAAATTGAACGGAATACTGGCTGAGAACACAGGTAAGTCGATTGAAGATATTGCACGTGACACAGATCGTGATAACTTTATGGGAGCAGACTCCGCCAAAGAGTATGGCTTGATCGACGATGTGCTGAAGCACCGTGTACCACCGGCCGACAAGAAGTAATTGTAGTAACAACCAACCTGGACTGCTTGATCGCCCCTTTAGGGGCTTTCCAGAGGATAAATGATGTCAGAAAAGAAAGGCTCCAGCGAAAAGCTGCTTTATTGCTCCTTTTGCGGCAAAAGCCAGCATGAGGTTAAAAAATTGATCGCAGGGCCCTCTGTGTTCATTTGTGATGAATGTATTGAGTTGTGCAACGACATCATTCGCGATGAAGCCGCCGAAGCCACTGCCACGGGTGGTGGCGACAAGTTGCCCACTCCGCAGGAAATTCGAGCCATTCTTGACCAGTATGTGATTGGTCAGGACAAAGCCAAGCGTGTTCTGGCTGTAGCGGTGTACAACCACTACAAGCGCTTGCGCCACATGAGCAAGAAAGACGACATCGAACTCACGAAGAGCAATATTTTGCTGGTCGGCCCTACAGGCTCTGGTAAAACACTGTTGGCGCAAACACTGGCCCGCTTGTTGAATGTGCCTTTCGTCATTGCAGACGCGACCACCTTGACCGAAGCCGGTTATGTGGGTGAAGACGTCGAGAACATCATCCAGAAGCTGCTGCAAAGCTGCAACTATGAAGTTGAAAAAGCACAGCGCGGCATTGTTTACATCGACGAAATCGACAAGATTTCACGCAAGTCCGATAACCCCTCCATCACACGCGATGTGTCTGGCGAAGGTGTGCAGCAGGCCTTGCTGAAGTTGATCGAAGGCACGGTTGCTTCAGTACCACCGCAGGGTGGCCGCAAGCACCCCAATCAGGATTTCGTTCAAATCGACACCACCAACGTACTGTTTATTGTGGGTGGCGCCTTCGAAGGTTTGGACAAGGTGATTCGCAATCGCTCCGAGCGTTCGGGTATCGGTTTTGGTGCCACTGTAAAAAGCAAGGAAGAGGGCAATGTGGGCACCCTTCTGGCTGAAGTGGAGCCTGAGGACTTGATCAAGTTCGGTATCATCCCTGAGCTGGTGGGTCGCCTGCCTGTGATCGCCACACTGGAAGAGCTCGATGAACCCGCATTGATCGAGATTTTGACCAAGCCCAAAAACGCCATGGTCAAGCAGTTCGAAAAACTGCTTGAAATGGATGGCGCGGAACTGGAAGTTCGTCCATCCGCACTTAGCGCAATTGCCAAGAAGGCGATTCAACGTAAAACAGGTGCGCGCGGACTGCGAACCATTCTTGAGCAGGCCTTGTTGGGCATCATGTACGACTTGCCCGGTGACACCAACGTGAAGAAGGTGGTGATCGACGAGAACACCATCAACGGCACAGGTCAGCCCCTGTTGATTTACGAAGACCAACCCAAAGTGGTGGGCAGTAAAGACAAGGCTTGAAGGGCCAGTTCACTTCAAAAGCAAATGTAAAATGATTAAAAAAGCCCAACTCTCAGGTTGGGCTTTTTCTTTTCAGTGGTATTGTTAAATTGGTCGTGAAATAAAGCTTGAATAAGCGCGTTTTAGCCCCACTTCAGGGTTATGCATTTAATAGGTGATTCATATGTCAGCAACTAACGTGCTTCCGGAACAACCCATCGAATTGTCATTGCTCCCTTTGCGAGATGTAGTCGTGTTCCCGCACATGGTCATACCCCTTTTCGTTGGTCGTCCCAAATCCATCAAGGCGCTTGAAATCGCCATGGAAACAGGCAAAAGTATTCTTCTTGTGGCCCAAAAATCAGCCACCAAAGACGAACCAAGCGACAAAGACATTTACAACATTGGCTGTGTGGCCAATGTGTTGCAAATGCTGAAACTGCCCGACGGCACCGTGAAGGTGTTGGTCGAAGGTGTTCAGCGTGCCCGTCTTACCAACGTGACTGACGAAGGTACCCACTTCGCGGCCACAGCCATGCCCTTGTTGCCCGATCCTTCACAAAGCCCGGAAACGGAAGCCATGAAGCGCGCGGTCATGGCGCAGTTCGATTCCTATGTGAAATTGAACAAGAAAATTCCACCAGAGATTTTGACATCGCTGGCCAGCATTGAGGACACGGGCCGCCTTGCAGACACCATTGTCAGCCACCTGCCACTAAAGCTGGAACAAAAGCAATCCATTCTGGAAACCTTCAGCATTTCACAGCGCCTGGAGGCGTTGCTGTCGCAGCTGGAAACCGAGATCGATATTCTTCAGGTTGAAAAGCGTATTCGTGGTCGCGTGAAGCGCCAAATGGAAAAAAGCCAGCGCGAGTATTACCTGAATGAGCAGGTCAAGGCCATCCAGAAAGAACTGGGTGAGGGTGAAGACGGCGCAGACATGGAAGAGCTGGAAAAGCGCATCAAGGCTGCCCGCATGCCCAAGGAAGCGTTGAAGAAAGCAGAAGCCGAATTGAAGAAGCTGAAGCTGATGTCGCCCATGTCGGCCGAGGCCACGGTGATCCGTAACTACATCGATGTACTGGTTACTTTGCCCTGGAAGAAAAAAACCAAGATCAACAATGATTTGGCCAATGCCGAGAAGGTACTGGACGAAGACCATTATGGTCTGGAGAAAGTCAAGGAACGCATTGTTGAGTACCTCGCCGTACAACAGCGCGTTGACAAACTGAAGGCGCCAATTTTGTGCCTGGTCGGCCCCCCCGGTGTTGGTAAAACATCGCTGGGTCAGTCCGTGGCCAAAGCAACAAACCGAAAATTTGTTCGCATGGCTTTGGGTGGTGTGCGTGACGAAGCAGAAATTCGTGGTCACCGCAAAACCTACATCGGCTCCATGCCCGGCAAGGTCTTGAACAGCATCACGAAAGTGGGTGTTCGCAACCCGCTGTTCCTGCTTGATGAAATCGACAAAATGGGCCAGGACTTCCGTGGTGACCCTGCATCCGCTTTGCTGGAAGTGTTGGATCCTGAACAGAACAGCACATTTGTGGACCACTATGTTGAAGTGGAATACGACCTGAGCGACGTGATGTTCGTGGCCACTGCGAACTCACTGAATATTCCACATGCTTTGCTCGATCGCATGGAAGTGATTCGTTTGAGCGGATACACAGAAGACGAGAAAGTGAACATTACGCAGAAGTATTTGCTGCCCAAGCAGTTGAAAAACAATGGCGTGAAAAACGAAGAACTAAGCGTGTCTGAAGCAGCTGTGCGCGATGTTATTCGCTACTACACGCGTGAGGCTGGTGTGCGTGGCCTTGAACGTGAAATGTCCAAGATCTGCCGCAAGGTGGTGCGCCAAATGGTGCTGGGCAAGAACGAAAAGAAAGTGCAGGTCACACCGAAAAACCTCGACAAATTCCTGGGTGTTCGTCGTTTCAATTTCGGCATGGCTGAAAAGGAAAACCAGGTTGGGCAGGTCACAGGTTTGGCGTGGACAGAAGTGGGCGGTGAGCTGCTCACCATTGAAACCGTTTCCATGCCCGGTAAGGGCAACGTGATCCGCACAGGTTCATTGGGCGACGTGATGAAAGAGTCTGTCGAAGCCGCGCGTTCTGTGGTTCGCGCACGCGCAAACCGTTTGGGTATTCGCAATGATGCGTTCGAAAAACGTGACATTCACGTGCACGTGCCCGAGGGTGCAACGCCGAAAGATGGTCCATCTGCAGGCATTGCAATGACTACAGCACTGGTGTCGACATTGACCAATATTCCGGTTAAATCGGATGTGGCCATGACGGGTGAAATCACGCTTCGGGGCGAGGTTCTGGGTATCGGTGGTTTGAAGGAAAAGCTGTTGGCGGCACATCGCGGCGGTATCAAAACCGTTCTGATTCCTGAAGAAAACGTCAAGGATCTGGCAGAGATCCCAGCCAATGTGAAGAACAGTTTGGAGATTATTCCGGTGAAATGGATCGATCAGGTGCTGCAACATGCGCTGGAATCGCTCCCAGAGCCAGTCTCCGAGCCAGCGGAAGTCATTGCTGGCAAAGCTGATGAGGCTGCTGCAAACCCAAGTGTAAAGCACTGATATCAATCGTTATTTTTAAAGAGCCCCTGCGCCAGAATGCAGGGGCTTTTTTTTGTGCATCGCGGAAACCCTTTGCTGGCTTGGAGAATAAGGGTTATCCACCCGCAAAATGTGTTGACAGCTAGCTTTCAGGCATGTCTAAATTAAGAACTGGAAGCAACGTGGTGCCTGAGTTTGGGCACTTTTTATTTGTCACCATGAGGGGGCTTTTTACATGAATAAAACCGAACTGATCGATCAAATTGCTGAGTCAGCAGAAATTTCCAAAGCGGCCGCTGGCCGTGCACTGGATGCAATGATTGCTGCTGTTAAAACAACCTTGAAAAAAGGTGGTTCAGTAACTTTGGTTGGTTTTGGAACCTTTGCTGTTGGCAAGCGTGCTGCACGTAGCGGCCGTAACCCACGCACTGGCGCAACAATCAAAATCAAGGCAGCCAAGGTGCCCAAGTTCCGTCCAGGCAAAGCCCTGAAAGACGCAGTAAACTAAATTTAAATTTTTTTGGCAAAAGGTATTGCAGGCCGAGTGAATTTGTATATAATTGCGGTCTTGGCTGATTCGCAACACGACAGTCACTAAGAAAAAAGAGCAAAAGCTTCTCAGCAAAACTCTTTAGAACTAGTGAATATCGGGTGCTTAGCTCAGTTGGTAGAGCGGAGCCCTTACAAGGCTTAGGTCGGGAGTTCGAGCCTCTCAGCACCCACCAACATTGCGAAACAGCAACCAACTTTGGAGTGGTAGTTCAGTTGGTTAGAATACCGGCCTGTCACGCCGGGGGTCGCGGGTTCGAGCCCCGTCCACTCCGCCAGCAGTAAGAAAAGCCCTTGAGATGTTATGTCTCAAGGGCTTTTTTCTTGTGTATTCTCACGGTGTGTTTTACGTAAAGGCATCGACTTGAATCAATCCCTGTCGCCAGAAGTCATCATCATTGGTGCGGGTCAATCTGCACTGGCCACTGCGTACTTTCTGCGCCGTCATCAGTTGAAGGTGTTGTTGCTCGATCAGGAGCAAGCAGCCGGTGGTGCGTGGTTGCACGCCTGGGATTCATTGCATTTGTTCTCGCCCGCGCAATGGAGTTCATTGCCAGGGTGGAGCATGCCTGCAAACGACACTTACCCCACTCGCGCAGACGTCATTGCCTATTTGAAGGCTTACGAACAACGTTATGCGTTCGATGTGCAAAGGCCAGTGACTGTTACCCAGGTGAACAGAACAGACTCAGGTTTTGATGTACACACAGACCAGGGCAGTGTCTATCAAAGTCCAGTTGTGATTAGTGCCACAGGAACGTGGAACAATCCATTCATACCCAAGTACCGCTGTTCGGAAAATTTCAAGGGCTTACAACTTCATTCTGCGAATTACAAAAATGAAGTGCCTTTTGATGGCAAGCGTGTGCTGGTGGTGGGTGGTGGAAATTCAGGCGCACAGATCTTGGCTGAGCTGTCCAAAGTTGCACGCACCACATGGGTTACCTTGCAAACACCGAAATTCCTTCCTGATGAGGTGGATGGGCGGGTTCTATTCGAACGCGCTACATTGCGCTGGAAGGCCCAGCAGGAGGGCAAATCTGTTGAGCATCTGCCTGGAGGTTTTGCCGATGTTGTGATGGTTGAATCCGTGAAAGAGGCCCGTGAGCGTGGTGTGTTACACGCTACAGCACCATTTGTCGAATTCACCGAAAACGGTGTGGTGTGGGCTGATGGCACGCATGAGCACATTGATGCAGTGGTGTGGTGCACCGGCTTTCAACCTGCGCTGGCGCATCTAAACCCGCTCGATATTTTTGATGACACAGGGCATGTGGCCTGTGAGGACACGCGCAGCACGCAGGTTCCAGGCCTGTGGTTGGTCGGGTATGGCGATTGGTGTGGTTTTGCGTCGGCCACATTGATCGGGGTACAGCGCTATGCCAAAGCCACGGCGGCCCAGGTTGCTGCTTACCTTGAAAAAGTGGCCTGAGGCGCGGCTGCAAGACTAGGCTGCGAAAGGGCTCAAACTGCCTGCCCTCCAGCGCCGCAGGCTATACCTTCGGGTATAGTATCCGCTTGTCGTTTAACGCATAAGCCACCAATAAAACCATGTTTGAATTCATTCGAAACAATCAGAAAATCATGCAGTTCGTGCTGCTGTTGTTCATTGCACCCGCATTCGCCCTGTTTGGGATGGAGGGGTACAACATGGCCAGCGCCGATGCCAATGCATTGGCAATTGTGGGTGATTATCCGATCAGTCAGGAAGAGTTCGACCAGGTCAAACGTGAGCGTATTGAGGAAGCCCGTGCACAATCTGGCGACAACTTCGATCCAAAAGTGTTCGAGTCGCCCGAAATCAATCGTCAGTTGCTTGATACATTGGTGTTGCAGTACCTGTTGCAACAATCGGTGCAAAAGCAGTACTTGACTGCATCAGACAAAGCCCTGGCAGAAGACATTGCACGTACGCCCTTGTTTCAGGTCGATGGCCAATTTGATCTGGAAACTTATAAGCGTGAACTGGCTGCGCGTGGCTTGACTCCTACGCAGCACGAGGCCAATGTGCGATTCGGCATGGCCCGCAATCAGGTGCTAGACCCTGTGTTGCGTGCAGCATTTTTTCCTGAAACCCTGAAGACTCAGCTTGACGACGTGCAGCTGGCTGGTCGGGTTGTGCGTGTAAAGAATATTGATCTGGCACCTTACGCAGCCAATGTAAAATTGACTGATGAGCAAATTGCCGCTTATTACGAATCCAACAAGGCGCAGTTCATGGCTGCGCAACAAGCCGATGTTGAGTATGTGGTGCTGTCGCCTGACCTGATCAAATCAAAAATCAATGTCAGTGAAGCAGATGTAGCGGCGTATTACGAACAGAACAAAGCACGCTTTTCCACGCCTGAAGAGCGCAGGGCACGCCATATTTTGCTGGATGCCGAGAAAGAAGGTGCAACAGCCGATGAGTTGAAAGCCCAGGCTGAGAAAGTGTTGACCGAAGTAAAGGCAAGCCCTGCCAAATTTGCCGAGTTGGCCAAGCAATATTCAATTGACACGGGTTCCGCTGCACAAGGTGGTGACCTTGGCTTTATCTCGAAGGGCGCAATGGTGCCTGAATTCGAGCAGGCTGTTTTCTCACAGAAAAAGGGTGAGTTGAGCGGTTTGGTGAAGAGCCAGTTTGGGTACCACATCATTGAAGTGACGGACACACGTGGCGGTGAAGTTCAAACATTGGACGAAGTGAAGGCCCAAATCGCCGACGAAATTAAAAGCCAGAAAATGACCGCCCTGTATGCAGATGCGCAGGGTCGTTTTTCAGAGATGGTGTATGAAGGTGGTCAGTCGTTCGACAATGTGGTGAAAGAACTTGGTGTGAGCGCTGAAAGTTTCAAAGGCCTGACGCAGGGTTCAGCCGATGCACCCGGGATTTTGAAAGATCCAAAGGTAATGGCTGAAATTTTCTCGACAGATTCCATCGAAGACAAAAACAACACCAAAGCTGTGCAGGTTGGCGAAGCCATGGTGTCTGCCCGGATTGTGAATTACACGCCCGCCACGGCCAGGCCCCTGGCTGAGGTACGCGACACAATTCAGGCACGTTTAACGCAGGAAGAAGCAACCAAGGCTGCATTGAAAGATGCCGACGCACTGGCTGCGAAGCTTGATGCCGAGAAACCTGCTGAAGGTTCTGAATTGCTGGCTGATTTTTCCGAAGCCAGAACCGTGTCTGCTTTGGCCGCACAAGGTCTGCCCGGCCTGGTTGCACAGTCTGTGCTGAACACCGGCGTGGCTGATCTACCTAAGGCAAAAGTTGTCGGTTTGGGTGGTGCAGGATATGCAGTGGCTTGGGTTGAAAGTAGCGCACCTTCTGCAGAAATCAAAGCCAAAGCTGATCCGCAAGTGGTGCAGTACTACGAGAATATTGCAGCGCAGGTGTATCAGGAAGCCTTGTTGTTGGCTGCACGGGATGCGATGAAGAAGCGTGTGGAAGTCGAGATCAAGAAAACCTTTTGATTTGAAGGCTGAGTGATTGGATTTGCAGCGCGTCGCTCATACTGCCTAGACCAAGTCGAATTCCCCGGTGTTGAATCTGGCTCGGGTCGTGCGAAACGCAAATGCGTCTTCGCACCGACCTTGCGGGTCGCCCCTCGCTGCGAATCAAACCGGGCGACTTGATCTGAATCGGCAGCATGATGCAACGCTGCTGCAAATCATCACCGCATCTCAACTCCGCCCGCGGCGTTCTCGAAGTCGCGTCTCACCACTGTCTGTTCTTGGCATTTGCGAAGTTCGCATTGCCGTCTCTCCGCCTTCAAGAAAGCCTGCCCGTTTGAATTCACACGCCACGTTCGGCTGAAAGCCGACACCAAGGCTTGGCTATCTTTTTTGCCAAGCTTGGTGAGTCAGTGTGAATATCAAAAAGGGGGTTTCAGGCTTTCTGGCGGAGGAGGGCATGCGACTTTGCAACTGCCAGTAAAGGCCATGGCATGCGACTTCGCAATTGCTGCTTATTTCAATGTACCTGCCAGCTTAGGCCAAATGTTTTCCAGAATCCTCGGCTGCGCACTCGCATTGGGATGAATGCCATCGGCCAGGAACGATGCAGGGTCAAGCGCAAAACCGTCCAGCATGAAGGGGACCAAAGGCACTTTCTGTTTGCGCGCAATTTCAGGGAAAGTGTCCCCAAATCGCCGCGCATACGCTGCGCCGTAGTTGGATGGAATTTGCATGCCAATCAACACGACTTGCGCTTCACTGCGGCGTGCTGCAACCACCATATTGGTCAGGTTGTCTTTCATGGTGTCGAGCGACAAACCGCGCAAGGCGTCGTTCGCGCCAAGTTCCAGAATCATGTGTGTGGGCTGATGCTGTTTCAGCAATGCAGGCAGGCGTGTTTTACCACCTGCCGTGGTTTCGCCAGATACTGATGCGTTGACCACACTGCAATGCGGGAACTTTTGCGCCAATCGGGTCTCCATCAATGCAACCCAGCCCTGTTCTCTTGGCAGGCCGTAGGCGGCGGACAGGCTATCGCCCATCACCAGAATTTTGCAGTCTTTCGCTGCAGCCGCTGCAAAGCTGGATACACTGGTGAACATTCCCACTGCGAGCAGGCCAAGTGCCAGGGCGTTTTTAATTTTTTTTGCAGTAAAGGCAATCATGAGTCGTGCAATCCTCGAAGTCGAAGGTTTAAATCAGTTGGTTCAGGACGGGCAAAGCAGCCTCTCCATCCTTGAAAATATTTCGTTCACTATAAATCAAGGTGAAGCGGTTGCCATTGTGGGCGCGTCGGGTTCGGGCAAATCCACATTGTTGGGCATGCTTGCAGGGTTGGACATTCCATCGGGCGGTGCAGTTCGCTTTTTGGGGTCAGACTTAACCAAACTTAACGAAGACAAGCGCGCCAGCCTGCGTGCAGAACATGTTGGTTTTGTGTTTCAGTCTTTTCAGTTGCTGGACCACTTAAGCGCACTGGAAAACGTGATGCTGGCCACCGAGTTGACACCAATGCCCAATCGCGAGAAAGCCTGTAAAGACATGCTGGAGCGCGTGGGGCTGGGCGATCGCTTGAACCATACACCCAAAACCTTGTCAGGCGGGGAGCAACAACGTGTCGCACTGGCCCGTGCCTTTGTTCGCAAACCGACCATTGTGTTTGCCGATGAGCCCACCGGCAGCCTTGACTTTGCAACTGGCCAGCGAATCATCGATTTGATGTTTGAGCTGCAGAAGGAGCAGGGCACCACCTTGATTCTGGTCACTCACGATGAAAAACTGGCCACGCGCTGCTCAAGGCAGTTGACCATAGCGGCGGGCGCTTTGGTTCAAGAGCTGGTTTAAACACCCTTTCATTCGTTGGGCGATTTCACTGGCATGTGAAATTAGCAGTCCGTCTCGCTCATGGTGAGCGGGCTCGACTGCGAGCCCGTGCAGGTGCACTGCAAAAGCTGCTGCATCAAACTCGTCCAGGTTCTGGCTCAACATGGCGGCGACTGCGCCAGCCAGTACGTCGCCACTTCCCGCAGTACCCAACGCAGGCCCGCCTGTGATGTTGGTTTCAAGCCGGTCGCCCTGACAAATCAAAGTACCCGCGCCTTTCAAAATCACCGTGCAGTTGAATAGTCTTGCCAAGCTTTGCGCGGCTGCAGGTCGATCAGCTTGAATCATGTCTGTTGTGCTTTGTAGCAACCGGGCAGCTTCCAGGGGGTGGGGCGTAAAAATCAAGGCTTTGCCGGGGTGTTTTCCACGGTAGTGTTTAAGCCGTTCGCGTAGCGTGGTTTTGATGGCCAGCAGGTTCAGCGCATCGGCGTCCCACACCATGTTCAGGCCTTTGTCGTGTTCCAGCAAGGTCAGCAGCATGTTCAATGCATCGTCGCTTTGGCCATGGCCCGGGCCCACGATGGCGGTGTCTGCAAACTGAAGGTTTTCTTCAAGGCCCTTGTTCATGATCTCCGGAAATACCAGGTCCAGAAAAGGTGTCTGCCATTGTCGTTGAACGTCGGGTAGGTGCATGTCGGCCTCGCTCAGCAAGCTGAGTGCAACACGGCCACAACCCAGCATCAACGCGGTTCTGGCACTTAATACGCAAGCACCCGCCATACCTTGTTGCCCACCCAGCACGGCGATGCTGCCGAAACTGCCTTTGTGGTGTGCGTGGCCCCGCCGGGGCAAGCGTTGCAATTGGTCGGTGCGCGCCAAGGCCCGGCTGATAATGCCTGTATTTTGCACAGTGCCAAGGTTGTGTAGCAGGGCTTCACAGTTCAAGCCTTCAATCCACAGTTCACCTGTCAATGTTTTGCCGTGCCCGGTCAACAGTCCGTGTTTGCAGGCCAGGTAGCTGAAAGTGGTGTGGGCATGAATCGCAGCGCCCGGCGCCATGCCAGTATCGCAGTTCAAGCCGCTTGGGCAATCCAGCGAATACACGCGCACCTGGTTGTGAAGGGTCGTGGCGTTGATGCGTGAAACCGACTCATTCACATGATTGATCAGCATTTCGATCAATCCGGCAGGGGGGCGGTCGCAGGCAATGCCCAGCAAGCCGTCAATTACCACGGTGTTGGGGGCAATCAGGGGCAGTTCATCACCGGCGCCCAGCTCAACCGGCTGCACGCCATGGGCCAGTGCCCACAAGACCGCTTGCATGCGGTCTTTGGAACCCGGTTTTCCTTCGGTAATTTGTATCAGTTCAATGGGCAGGCCCTGGCGTTTCAATTCCCCAGCCACGATGCAGGCGTCTCCACCGTTGTTGCCGGGCCCGGCCAGCACCAGACAGCGCAAATTGTGTGGCTCGCTGTGCGCAATCTGGTCCAGAATCTTCATGGCAGAACGAATACCGGCGGCCTGCATCAGTAAAAACGAGTCGGTTTGCTCAAAAGCGGCGTGCTCAAGCGCCCTGATTTGCTTCACGGACAACACAGGCAGGGTGTTTTGACCCGGTTGCTGCCAGTGGGCCTGGCTCAAATTGTCGGGGTGCAGGGCGATTGGTTCTGGCATGCGTCTTCCATGGAAATTCAGGGTGGTTTATCCGGGCGTCGAGCTCAGTTTTGGGGCTGTAGCACTTATAATTCAAGATTACCTCAACCACCCCCACTGCTGTCATGTCTCTTGCCCTGTCTTCGGCTGATCAATTCGATGTTTCCACTTTCAATGGCGCCTCTGCCCTGTCTGCTTTTCGCGCAGAGGGTTTGCTGAAACGCCTGCAAGCCATTGATTCGAATGTGTCGGCGGTGCGCGCGCATTTTGTTCACTTTGTGGCCACTCGGGGCGCACTGGAGGGGCAACAGCGCAAGGTGATGGAAGGCTTGCTTGACTACGGCCACGCTGCGCTTGCCTTGGACCGTGTTGACTTGGCTTGTGTGGTGGTTCCCCGCTTGGGTACGGTTAGCCCATGGGCTTCCAAGGCAACCGACATTGCCCACAACGCTGGCCTGGCCAATGTGGTGCGGATGGAGCGCGGCATTGAATTTCAGCTGACCTTCAAGAAAGGTTTGCTGGGTGGCAGCAAGTTGCCCGAAGGTTCTGCTTTGCAGGCCTTGAAGGCCGCGCTGTACGACCGGATGACAGAAGCCGTGCTGCCCGATGGGTTTGACGTGAAAGGCTTGTTCCTGCCCCTGCAGGGCAAAAGCCTGCAAATTGTCGAATTGAGCGAAGGCCGCAATTCACTGGTGAAAGCCAACAGTGAATTGGGTTTGGCACTGAGCGAGGATGAAATCGATTACCTGCTCGAGGCCTACACTGCAATGGGTCGTTCACCCACCGATGTGGAATTGATGATGTTTGCGCAGGCCAACAGCGAACACTGCCGCCACAAAATTTTCAATGCCACCTGGACCATCGATGGTCAAGCGCAAAGCGAAACCCTGTTCGGCATGATCCGCAACACCCACAAAACCACCCCGCAAGGCACGGTGGTTGCGTATTCCGACAACGCCGCTGTAATTGCCGGTGGCAAAGCCGAACGTTTCTTTGCAGATGAAGACGGTGTATACCGCCCGCACGCAGAAAACACCAATTTCGTGATCAAGGTGGAAACCCACAACCACCCCACAGCAATTTCGCCCTATGCGGGTGCTGCTACGGGTTCAGGCGGTGAAATTCGCGATGAAGGTGCGACTGGTCGTGGTGCCAAGCCCAAGGCCGGCTTGTGTGGTTTTACTACCTCGCATTTGCGTTTTGATGGCGGAAGCGAAAGCTGGGAAAGTGGGCAAGACGCCTTGGTACCGCTGGAACAGCGTGCCGAGCAGCCACAGGCTGTTGGCATTCCAACCCGCATAGCGACCCCTGAACAAATCATGATCGACGGCCCCATTGGTGCGGCTGCATTCAACAATGAATTTGGTCGCCCGAACCTGGGTGGCTACTTCCGCACTTTCGAGCAACGTGTGGGTGATCGGGTTTATGGTTATCACAAGCCCATCATGATCGCTGGTGGCTTGGGCAATATTCGTGAGGTGCACACCCACAAATGTGACTTGCCCGCGGGCAGTTTGTTGATTCAACTGGGCGGCCCTGGTATGCGCATTGGCATGGGTGGGGGAGCTGCTTCATCGATGAATGCGGGCACCAACACCGAGTCGCTCGACTTTGATTCCGTGCAACGTGCCAACCCTGAAATGGAACGCCGAGCACAGGAAGTGCTGGACCGCTGCTGGACCATGGGCGAAGCCAACCCGATTTTGAGCATTCACGACGTGGGTGCAGGTGGTATTTCCAACGCATTCCCCGAGTTGGCAGACGCATCGAACAAAGGTGCGGAGTTCGATTTGCGCAAAGTGAATCTGGATGAAAGTGGTTTGAGCCCCGCTGAAATTTGGTGCAACGAATCGCAAGAGCGCTACGTAATGGGTATTGCACCCGAGTCGCTGGAATTGTTCACGCAATTGTGTGAACGTGAGCGTTGCCCCTTCTGTGTGGTGGGTGTGGTGACTGACGAGCGCCAACTAAAGGTGTTGGATGCCGAAAGCAGTAGCAACCCAGTGGACATGCCCATGGAAGTGTTGCTGGGCAAGCCCCCCCGTATGGAGCGCAATGACAACCGTGTAGAAACGGTGAAAGCGGAAATGGATTTGACCCAAACCGAATTGGGGCAGGCCATTGAACAAGTGTTGAAATTCCCGGCTGTGGCTTCCAAGCGCTTCCTGATTACAATTGGCGACCGCACCGTGGGTGGCTTCACGGCCCGCGATCAAATGGTGGGACCTTACCAGGTGCCCGTGGCCGACGTGGCTGTGACAATTGATGACTACACCGGCTACGCTGGTCAAGCCATGGCCATGGGTGAACGTACACCGCTGGCTGTGTTGAACGCACCGGCTTCAGGCCGCATGGCCATCGCTGAAAGCATTACCAATTTGTTGGCCGCACCTGTTGAAAAACTGGAAGACGTGAAGCTGAGCGCCAACTGGATGGCTGCTTGCGGTACACCTGGTCAGGATGCTGCACTTTTCGACACCGTGAAAGCGATTGGCATGGACCTGTGCCCACAGTTGGGCTTGGGCATTCCCGTGGGTAAAGATTCGCTGTCCATGCGCACGCGCTGGAATGAAGGCGAAGTTCAAAAAGAAGTGTTGTCGCCAGTTAGTTTGATTGTGACCGCATTCTCGAAAATTACAGATGTACGTGGCACGCTAACACCGGTGTTGAACACGGCTGAAGACACCGTACTGGTGTTGGTGGACTTGGCACGCGGCAAAATGCGCATGGGTGCCAGCGTACTGGCACAAGTCACCAACCAGTTGGGTACCGATGTGCCCGATGTGGAAGACGCAAGCGACATCAAAAACTTTGCACAAGCACTGAATGCCTTGCGTGAAAAAGGCCTGGTGCATGCCTACCATGATCGATCTGACGGTGGCTTGCTGGCCGCCTTGGCGGAAATGAGTTTTGCAAGCCGTTGTGGTTTGTCGATCAACCTTGATTTGATCACCATTGACCCGTATTCGGCCGATTGGGGCGACTTTAAAATCCGCCCTGAGCAGGTCAGCGTGCAGCGCGGTGAACTAACCTTGAAGGCCTTGTTCAACGAAGAACTGGGTGTTGTATTGCAAGTGCCTGCCGCACAAAAAAGCGAAGCCATGCAAGTGCTGCGCGATTTCAATTTGAGCAAGCACAGCAATATTATCGGCAAGCCCAATGATCGCGATGTGATTGAGTTTTATCGCGATGCCAAGTGCATCTACTCCGAAAGCCGTGCCAAGCTGCAAGGCATTTGGGACGACACCAGCTACCAAATTGCAAAACGCCGCGACAATCCGGTGTGTGCAGAAAGCGAGCACAAAGCCGCTGCTGAATTGCCCAACGCCTTGGTGTGGCAACCCAGCTTTGACATCACGGAAAACCCTGCGGCTCCGTTCATTGCAACAGGTGCGAAACCCCGAGTGGCTGTGCTGCGCGAGCAAGGCGTGAATGGTCAACTTGAAATGGCCGGTGCATTTACCCTGGCTGGTTTTGAGGCGGTAGACGTGCACATGAGCGACTTGCTAACCGGCAAGCGCAAGTTGTCTGACTTCCAGGGCCTGGCGGCCTGTGGTGGTTTCAGCTACGGCGACGTGTTGGGTGCTGGTGAAGGCTGGGCCAAAACCATTCGCTACAACAGCGTGTTGGCTGACCAGTTCGCTGAATTTTTCGGCCGCAGCGATGTGTTCGGTTTGGGTGTGTGCAACGGCTGCCAAATGATGGCGACGCTGGCCGATTTGATACCCGGTGCGGCGCACTGGCCCAAGTTGATGCGCAATGAAAGCGAGCAATATGAAGCGCGTTTGGTGAATGTAAAAATCAACAAGACGCCATCCATTTTATTGAGCGGTATGGAAGGTTCTGTAGTGCCTGTGGTGGTAGCGCACGGTGAAGGCCGGGCTGACTTCTCACGCCAAGGTAATCATGGCAAGTTGAGCGCAGAAGGCTTGGTGGCAGTGCAGTATGTGAATTCGCAAGGTGATTCGACACAACAGTACCCATTCAACCCCAATGGCAGCCCGGAAGCGCTGGCTGGTTTTACCACGCCCGATGGCCGCTTCACCATCATGATGCCGCATCCTGAGCGCGTGTTCCGAAATGTGCAAATGAGCTGGGCGCCCACAGACGCAGGCGAGTTTTCACCCTGGATGCGCCTGTTCTACAACGCACGCAAGGCCTTGGGTTAAATGAGCAGTAAAACCGCGTGGCAACCCTTGGCCGTGGACCAGCAATGGCCGGCCAAGGTGTTCAATGTGCATTGCACTGAATGCCCACGCTTGCATGCATTTCATGAACAGAATCGTCAAAAGTTTCCCGACCATTTCAATGGCCCGGTGCCGCCTTTTGGTCCTGAGAATGCTGAGCTACTGATTGTTGGTTTGGCACCCGGGCTGCACGGTGCAAACCGCAGCGGGAGACCATTCACAGGCGACTATTGTGGTGACTTGCTCTACAGCACCTTGCACAAATTCGGCTTTGCCAACAGGCCAGTTTCAATGGCCGTTGGCGATGGCATGCAACTGCTGAATGCGCGTGTCAGCAATGCAGTGAAGTGTGTACCGCCTGAAAACAAGCCCACGCCGGCTGAGATAAAAACCTGTAATCAGTTTATTGCGCATGAGTTCAAGGTTCACCCGCCCAAGGCGGTACTGGCCTTGGGGCTGGTGGGGCATCAGGCCGTGCTGAAAGCCATGGACCAAAAGCAAAGCGCATTCAAATTTGGGCATGCGGCCCAACACGACCTGGGTGCGTTTCGTTTGTTCGACAGTTACCACGTAAGCCGATACAACACGCAAACTGGCCGGTTGACCACACCCATGTTTGAGGGCGTGCTGGAATCCATCAGCCATTACCTGAAGGCTTAAGGGCACGGCGATGAGCGACGAGCAAGCAACGCCTGAAACGACTGAAGTGCCTTTTGACATTGCGGCGTTTTTGAAGGAATTGACCACACGGCCCGGTGTGTATCGCATGATTGATGCGAATGGCACCGTGATGTATGTGGGCAAAGCCAAGAACCTGAAAAAGCGGGTGTCTTCGTACTTTCAGAAAACCCACGCAAGCCCGCGCACCAGCCACATGGTGGAGCGCATTGTTCGGGTGGATGTCACGCCAACCCGAACTGAAGCAGAGGCCTTGCTGCTTGAGAACAACCTGATCAAAAGCTTAAGCCCGCGTTACAACATTCTGTTTCGCGATGACAAAAGCTACCCTTATCTTCGCCTGACGAATCACAAGTACCCGCGCGTGGCCTATTACCGGGGTGCGGTCGATAAAAAATCACAGTTTTTTGGTCCCTTTCCGAATGCCTGGGCTGTGAAAGAAAGTATTCAGGTTTTACAGCGTGTTTTTTTGCTGCGCACCTGTGAAGACACCGTGTTTTCTCATCGCTCACGCCCGTGTTTGCAGGCGCAAATTCAGCGGTGCAGTGCGCCGTGTGTGAACTGGATCAGCCCGGAAGATTATGCGAAAGATGTGGAAGCCGCATCGCGCTTTTTGCGGGGTGACCACAAGTCGGTGTTGGCCAATCTGGAAGAGAAAATGCTGGAGGCCAGCGGCTTGCTGGAATTTGAAAAAGCAGCCATGTACCGCAACCAGTTGGGTGCACTTAGCCGGGTGTTACAAAAGCAGTCTGTTGACACCACTGGCGGTGACGACGATGCGGATATTATCGCTGTGGTTATCAAGGGCGGTGCGGTGTGCGTGAACCTGGCCATGGTGCGTGGCGGGCGGCATTTGGGTGACAAACCCATGTTTCCCAGTGTGGCGCAGGCCAGTGAAGACATCGGGCCCGAGGTGCTGGAAGCTTTCTTGAGTCAAGCCTATGTCGACAGGCCAATCCCCAATCTGTTGATTGTGAATCAGGACCTGGATGCGCCTGAACTGTTGATGGCCTTGAGCCAGCAGGCGGGCAAAAAGATCAACCTGATTCGACAACCGCAAAGTGAGCGCCGCAAGTGGTTGGACATGGCAGTTGACAATGCGGAAATTGCAATCGCCAGGCGAATCGCGGAGCAGGGTTCAGCGCAATTCCGCACGCGTGCGCTGGTTGAAACCCTGGGTTTGGAAACACGGCTTGAAGAAGCCATGCAGGTCAGTGAGGCTGATAGTTTGCTCAGCGGAACCGCTGCAGGAACAGAGCCAGTTGCAGATTTGCCTGCCGAAGAAGTTGATTTGGTGGCCACCTTGCGTGTGGAGTGTTTTGACATTTCGCACACGGCTGGCGAGGCCACACAGGCCTCGTGTGTGGTGTTTCACAACCACGACATGCAAAGCCGTGAGTATCGCCGTTACAACATTGAAGGCATTACCCCGGGCGACGATTATGCCGCCATGCGCCAAGCGGTCACACGGCGCTATCAGCGTGAGGGGAAAACCCCCATCGTGATGCCGCATGTGGTGTTGATCGACGGTGGCAAGGGGCAAATTGAAGTGGCACGCCAAGTGTTTGAGCAACTGGGATTGGACATCAGCCTGATTGTGGGTGTAAAAAAAGGTGAGAACCGCAAGGTGGGTCTGGAAACGCTGGTTTTTCCAGACGGGCGGCCAAGCCTGGAGTTAGGCCCTGGTCACCCCGCACTCATGTTGATTGCGCAAATTCGTGACGAGGCGCACCGTTTTGCGATTACAGGCATGCGAGCCAAGCGGGCCAAGGCAAGGCAGGCTTCCGAGCTCGATGAAATTGAAGGCATTGGCGCTCGCCGCAAGCAAAAGCTACTGACCCGTTTTGGCGGCTTGCGTGGAGTGAAAGCTGCCAGCGTGGAAGACTTGCAAACGGTCGAGGGCATCTCGAAAACGCTGGCGGAAGAAATTTATCGTCGCTTGCACTGAAGAGGGCTGTCTAAATCAGTGTTCGCGCTGATATATTCTGTACCTCTATAGAGTGTATTTTTACTTAACAGAAGAAAAACAATCATGCCCATGAACCTGCCCATGATCCTGACCTGGGTCCGGATTATTTTAATTCCCCTGGTCGTTGGCATTTATTTTTTGCCCGAAACAGTCATGTCCATTTCCATGCAAAACTGGGTGGGCGCCTGGGTGTTTGTGTTCGCAGCCATCACCGATTTCGTCGATGGTTATTTGGCACGTCGCTGGAATCAAACCTCGGCGTTTGGTGCGTTTCTGGACCCGGTGGCCGACAAGTTGATGGTGGGTGCAGCCCTGATTGTGTTGGTTGATCTTGGTCGTATCGGACCATTCATTGCACTGATTATTATTGGCCGCGAGATTACCATTTCGGCCCTGCGTGAATGGATGGCCAGCATCGGCGCGCGCAACAGCGTGGCCGTGAACTGGCTGGGCAAATTCAAAACCATTGCGCAAATGGTTGCGATTCCCATGTTGTTGGTCAATGAAACCTGGATGGGCATCAACTTCCAAGTGCTGGGTACTTTGGGTATTTATGTGGCGGCTGTGTTGACCGTGTGGTCAATGTGCTATTACCTGATGAAAGCCTGGCCTGAACTTCGCGCTCGAAGCTAAGCGCACATTGACCCGATTTCCAATGAATAAAAGCAACCTGCTTCCCCAGCCTTACCCTTTGCGGCAAGCGCTGAACGACGAAGTTCATTCCCGGCCCACCGAGGCCTTGTGGCCACAGGAAAGGGTGTTTCACATCGCTTTGCTGGTGCAGGGCGATGTCACGCCCCAGATCGTCGCCCAGTTGCAAGCCTTGGTGGACTATTGTGGCTCCAAGCCCGTGTCTGATGACGAGCTGGCAGCACCCCAGGTCAGCTTGAGCCTGTGTGGCGGCGAGTCTGCCTTGCGCCTGCGCCTGGAGCGCCACAACGAATTCATTACCTTGACCTTCTTTGAGCGGGCTGACCATGCGATTGTGTTTGATCGCCCGGTAACGCGCCGTTTGCCCCCCAGCTGGATGGCGGCTTTGCCGGGCATCATGCTGGTGGCCATTGAGCTGTTTGTTCAGAAAACCGACAACCCGCGTGAACCCCGTAGCGTGGCCGGTTATTTTGATGGCAACACCCTGATTGGCGGCATGATTGCCAATGGTGCAGGGCAGGTGTTTTCGGACCTTCGAATTGCAGACCGTGGTGCAAGCCGCATTTTGATTTGCAACTTGAAAATGGGCTCGCGACAACTGGGCAGGGTGGTTCAGCGCACCATCGAGATGGAAACCTACCGCATGATGGCCTTGCTCAGCTTTCCTGTGGCACGTGCCACTTTGCCTAAGCTTTCATCGTATGAAGATCGTTTGGTGAAGCTGGCCACCGAAATGGCCGAAACCAGCAAAACCGAAGACCTGGCCGAAGTGACCAGCGAGGACGTGGAACTGGATCGAAAGTTGTTGAGCCAGCTGACCGATCTGGCTGCGCGTGTGGAGCAGTTAAGCGCCGAGAACCGGGTGCGTTTTACCGCCGCTGAAGCGTACACCGACCTGGTTAAAAAACGCATTGCCGAGTTGAAAGAAATCCCCATGGTGGGCATGCAAACGTTTGGCGAATTCATGGACCGCCGTTTGGGCCCCGCCATGAAAACCTGCACCTGGACAGCACGCCGGCAAGATGAATTGGCAGCCCGTATTTCACGGGTCACCCAACTGCTGCGTACGCGTGTTGAAATTGAGCGGGAAAGCCAGAACCAGCGCTTACTGACCAGCATGGACAAGCGTGCCAAGGTGCAGTTGCGCTTGCAGGAAACCGTGGAAGGCTTGTCGATTGTTGCCATTTCTTACTACGGTGCCAGTTTGGTGGGTTACCTTGCCAAGGGCTTGAAAACTGTTGGCGTGCCTGTTTCGCCCGACCTGGCCATTGCTGTGGCCATTCCAACCATCGCAGTGTTGGCGTATGTCAGCATGCAAGCCATGAAAAAGCGCATGGGTTTGAAAGGCTGAGGAATATTCGGAAATATTGCCCCCACGGGTTTCCAAACCGAAGGGTTTGTGGTTATAATTGCGGGCTCGGAAGCTTGGCAGAGCGGTTGAATGCACCGGTCTTGAAAACCGGCGAGGGTGCGAGCCCTCCGTGAGTTCGAATCTCACAGCTTCCGCCAAAAACAAAAAACCCGCCCTTGTGGCGGGTTTTTTGTTTTTGCGACCTGTGAGTAGATTCGAACGAACGGACCGTAAAAATAATAGTTCGGTGGAGTTCCCGAGAGGGAACGAAACGAGGGAGCGCCGCAAGGCGCGAGAACAATCTCACAGCTTCCGCCAAAAACACCAAAACCCGCCCTTGTGGCGGGTTTTTTGTTTTTGCGACCTGTGAGTAGATTCGAACGAACGGATCGTAAAAATAATAGTTCGGTGGAGTTCCCGAAAGGGAACGAA